>Ga0209475_10000050_pt1 | contig 453525 bp, 486 predicted proteins | sample tdDd471_FD_187128 | JGI IMG/M metagenome (GOLD analysis project Ga0209475, IMG submission 187128) | Marine sediment microbial communities from the Atlantic coast under amendment with organic carbon and nitrate - tdDd47.1 (SPAdes)... | ecosystem: Environmental > Aquatic > Marine > Coastal >... | reverse complement strand
GCGGATTTCCTCGTCATCCATCAGCTCAAAAAGCGACGTGGATTGCTCTTCACCCAAAGACAGCATGAAGATCGCCGCTTTTTGCGGGCCGGTGAGGGATCGGTAATCGTCTTTTACGCGGGCCATGGTGCAGTTGGTCTAATGCTTGTTGCTGTAATGAAAAAGGGGGCTTTACGCGGTCACTTTATCCCAATGACATGTCAGCCCCAATTCACCGGCGGTGTTGGTCACGGTGGCGAGGCAGGTTTGTTCGTTTGGCTCTGGAATTGCCACGGCGGCGGTGATCACGTATTGGCGCTGCCCCCCGCCGGGGACGCGTTCGGAATTCAAGCGCACGATGTTGGCGTCGGATTGCTGAAACACCTCGCACAGGCGCGCCATCAAACCGGGGCTGTCGCCACCGGATACGGTGATGGTGTGGGTGATGGTTTCCGATGCAAGATGCGTGGCGGCCAGCTCAAAGCGTGAGACCTTGACCTCGGCGTCGGTAAGCTCGCTTAAGGCTTCCAATTCGTCTTGCAGGGCTTCCAGCTCCATCCCGCCGGGGAATTCGCAGATGGCGGTGAATTCCGCGCCACCGCCCAAAACTGCGAACGAGGTGTCACCCAAATCCGCGCCCAGATCGAACAGGCGACCGGTAACGGCGGAAACGAGGCCGACGCGATCGGGGCCGATGATGGAAACCAAAGTTGTTGTGGTGTTTGTCGACATGGGGGCTCTCTGTCTTGAGTTTTGATTGTTAAACTATTTTATACACCTCAAGCGTTGGATACAAAGATAACTGGTCATTTGCATGGTATGATTTTGCATTCACCAAATCGCAATGGAGTAAATGCTTTGCGCCATCTGTTCGCCATCATCCTGAGCTTATCTCTATTTTCGGTGTCTTCGGCGCGCGCCGAAGAGTTGCGTCCGCAGCTTGACGATATGGTCAGGCACTTTGGACAGGTCGTGTTCGGCGATGAATACGGTATGAACACCGGTGCGAAGATGGTCGCCAAATGGCAAGGCCCGGTTGGTTTTTCGATACGCGGGCGCGCGACGCAAGAAATGGGCAAAATGCTCGGTCGTCATTTGGGCGGGCTGGTGCAACTGACCGGGTTGCAGTTTAAGCAGGTCAAGCCCGGCTCACCGGAATCGAACATCGATCTATTGTTCTTAAAACGCAAGGAAATGGCCAACATAAGCGGGGCCAACCTCAATCCCGCAGTGATCAAACGTTTGACCGACGATCCCACGATGGTGTGTTTTTTCCTGCATTGGAAAAAACCTGAACACCGCATCGTCAAAGCCATCATTGCGGTCAATATCGAACGCGATCCGGTTTTGATCGATGCGTGCTTGTTGGAAGAACTGACCCAGGTCATGGGCTTGCCCAATGATGTGGACGCCTACTGGCCGACCCTGTTTAAACCGAACGACACGTCGGTGAAGTGGTCGCGCTGGGATAAGCTATATATTAAAACGCTCTACGATCCGCGCCTGAAACCGGGCATGAAACCGGTCGACGCCCTTTATGCGGCACGGGGTATTTTCGCCGATGCCTTGGCGAAACAGCCCTAATCAACATACACTTGATCGATTCCAGCATATGGGGAGGCAGGCATGACGCGTGATACGGTGATCGAACGCAAAGTTTATCCGGTTGGAGATGTCATCTTCAAGCAAGGCTCGACCGGGCGTACCGCTTATATCGTGCAAAAGGGCCGTGTCGAGATCGTGCGCGAGAACGATGATGGCTCTGAAAAAATCTTGGCGACCATCGGCACCGGCGCGATGTTCGGTGAGATGGCGGTGATCGACGACAGCCCCCGCATGGCCACCGCGCGCGCGGTCGATCCCACCACGGTGATCGTGGTGACCGAACAGATGTTTTTGCAAAAGTTGGAAAAGGCCGATCCGTTCATTCGCGGTTTGATGCACATCATGGCCGACACCATTCGCACCATGGGTAGAAAATCAGGCGGCTGAAGACCAAGTGGTGATCAAAATCACTTGATGATCGCGTGCGCTTGGTAGACTGTGCGCATCAATGCTCCCCAGAACCGCGATAGGCGACCGACATGACACCAGAAAATACGCCGCATAACCCTGATGACAAGCCGGTCAGAACCGGCCTGTTGGGTAAACTACGTGGTTATTTTATCGCCGGTATTTTGATCACCGCGCCGATCTCGATCACGTTTTATCTCGGCTGGCTGTTCGTCACCTATGTGGACAGCAAGGTCACGCCGCTGATTCCCGCCAAGTACAACCCCGAAACGTATCTGCCGTATGGCGCGCCGGGTTTGGGCGTGGTTTTGGTGGTGGTCGGTTTGGTTCTGATCGGGGCGTTTACAGCTGGCTTCATGGGGCGTTTTTTCCAACGCATGGGTGACCGGGTGATGGACAAGGTTCCGGTGCTGCGCGGCGTGTACAAGGCGCTCAAGCAAATCCTTGAAACCGTGTTGGCGCAACAGTCCAACGCCTTTCGCGAAGCGGTGCTGGTCGAATACCCGCGCCGTGGCATGTGGGTGATCGCGTTCATCACCGGACGCACCCAAGGCGAGGTGCAAAGCCTTACGGAAGAAGAAGTCATCAACCTGTTCGTGCCGACCACGCCCAACCCGACCTCGGGCTTTTTGATTTTCGTGCCCAAAGAAGACATCGTGCCGTTGTCGATGAACGTCGAAGAAGCCCTGAAAATGGTCATTTCTGGCGGCATCGTCACGCCGCCCGATCACCGCCCGGTGGAAGAGCAGGGTAAGGTGGTGGTGCGTTCAAGCGAAAGCCACGACTAAGTCAGGGCGCGGATGACGGCGTTTAAGCCGTCGGCCATCTGATATCCGTCGATTTCAGTGAGCTTCACCCAGCGCGCTTCGCTGTGCTCTGCAGACAGCACCACGTCGCCGTCGTTTGGCTGGCACAAAAACGTCATGCCGACGAACTCTTCGCGCTCAGGGCCGTAGAAAAAGTGAAAGGTGTCGAGCACGCGCAGAGGCTCGACATCCAGCCCAGTTTCTTCACGGGCTTCGCGAACCACCGCTTGTTCGGGTGTTTCACCGCTTTCCATGCGCCCCGAACACGGGTCCCAATAGCCCGGCAGGTGTGCTTTATCAGCGCTGCGTTTGAGCAGCAACACGGTGTCATCGCGAACAATGATGGCGGTGACGGCGACGGCGAATTTGGCGCTCATGGTGCTTTCCTCAACCCGAACGCAGATATTTGATCGCCGCGTCGCGCTCAAACAAATACAGCAATGTGCGCAGCGCTTCACCGCGCGGGGTCTTAAGTTCAGGGTCGGTTTCCAAGATCAATTTGGCGTCGTTGGTGGCGGTGGTGAGCAGGTTTTGGTGGGCTTCCAAGTCCGCCATGCGAAATTCCGGCAAGCCGCTTTGACGGGTGCCGAGCAATTCACCGGCACCGCGCAGCTTTAAATCTTCTTCGGCGATGACGAAGCCGTCTTCGGTTTCGCGCATGATTTTCAAGCGCTTTTCAGCCACTTCGCCCAGTGGCGGCTGATAGACCAGCAAGCACGACGACGCGCCACTGCCGCGCCCGATGCGTCCGCGCAGCTGGTGCAGTTGGGCGAGGCCGAAACGTTCCGCATGTTCGATCACCATCACGGTGGCTTCGGGCACGTCGACGCCGACTTCGATCACCGTGGTGGCGACCAGGATGTCGAGCTTGCCGGATTTAAAATCCGCCATCACCGCGTCTTTGTCTTTGCCCTTCATGCGGCCATGGACCAAGCCGACGCGTTCTCCGAACATCTTTTTGAGATCTTCAAAGCGGTCCTCGGCGGCGGCCAAGTCGAGCTTTTCGCTTTCTTCCACCAACGGACACACCCAATAAACGCGCGCGCCTTCGTCCAGCTTGCGCTGCACGCCTTCGGCGATGGAGCCGAGCTTGGAGGACGGAAACACCCGCGTGTCCACCGGCTGACGCCCGGCGGGCTTTTCCAACAGGCGCGACACGTCCATGTCGCCGTATGCCGTCAGCATCAAGGTGCGCGGAATCGGCGTCGCGGTCATCACCAGCACATCGACGGCGGAGCCCTTGGCGGCGAGTTCCAGGCGTTGATGCACGCCGAAACGGTGTTGCTCGTCGATCACCGCCATCCTCAGATCGGCAAAGTCTACGTCGTCTTGAAAAAGCGCGTGGGTGCCCACCGCGATCTTGGTGTCGCCGGATTTAAGGCCCTCTAAAATCGCCGCGCGGTTTTTGCCTTTTTCGCGCCCGGTCAGCACCGTGACCTCGATGCCTGCGGCTTCGGCCAACGGCTGGATGGTGTTTAAGTGCTGGCGCGCGAGGATTTCGGTGGGCGCCATCAGCACCGCTTGGTGCCCGGCCTCGATCGCCGCCAGCAGCGCCACCACGGTCTTGCCGGACCCGACGTCGCCTTGCAGCAAACGCAGCATGCGCAGATCAGATTCCATGTCGGTTATGATTTCTTCCAGCGCGGTGCTTTGCGACCCGGTCAGCGCAAAGGGCAGGGCGTCCAACACCTTTTGGCGCAAGCTGCCGTCGCCCTGGGTCGGGTGGCCTTTGGCCTTGCGCATGCCGCGCCGCACCAGCCCCAAAGCCAATTGGTTGGCGAGCAGCTCGTCATACGCCAAGCGTTCGCGCGCCGTCGATTGCGGATCAATGTCCGACAGCTCTTGAGGTGCGTGGGCGCTGAGCAGGCTGTCGTGCCACGGCCCCCAGCCGTGTTTCGTCATCAGCGACGGGTCGTGCCATTCTGCCAACGGCTTGGTCTCAGTCAACGCGCCGTGGATCGCTTTGGTGAGGACCTTTTGCGAGACGGAGTGGGTGAGGGGATAGACCGGTTCCAGCTTCAACACCTGTTCGATCTGGTCCGGTTCGACCACGTGATCGGGGTGGGTCATCTGAATTTCATTGTTGTAGTGCTCAACCGTGCCGGACACCACTCGCAGCTCGCCTTCGGGCAAGGTCTTCAGCAGATAATCTGCGTGGGCGTGAAAGAACGTCAGCACCAAGGTTCCGGTGTCATCCTCGCACACCACCCGGTAAGGCCGCGAACGGGTCGGCGGCTTGATGTGTTGCATCACGCGGATGGTCAGGGTGCACAGCTCACCATGACCGGCCTCAGACACTTTGCATTGATGGCGACGGTCCACCGCGCCGGTGGGTAGGTGCCACAGCAAATCCACCACATGCTCGCCCGCCAAGCGTTCCAGGGCCGGTTTCAAGCGCGGGCCGACGCCTTTGAGCGTATCGACGGGCTTGAACAGGGGATACAAAACTTGCGGGCGCATGGCTGTTCCGTAAATGGCGTATTGCGTATATGAGTCGCTGACAGACGGCGTTCAAAGATTTATACCTGCACCCGCCCCCCAACACCAGCCGAGCGAAGCGATGGCCCAAACCTTAGACAGCACCCGCAAACGTCTGCTTTTTCATTGCACCCACATGGGCATGAAGGAAAACGACGTGATGTTCGGCGCGTTTGCCGAGGCGCATTTGGCGGAGCTCACGGACGGTGAAGTCGAAGAGTTGGAAGCCCTGTTGAAAAACAACGACATGGACCTGTTCAAGTGGGTGATGGGTCAAGTCGAGATTCCGGCTGAGTGGAACACGGCGCTGATGAAACGCTTGCAAGACTTTAACCGCGACCATAAGAGCGACGGATAAGCCTTTGAAACACTTGATTGAACAATTGTCGAAACCCGGACGCGTGCGCATCGCTGGCGCACCCGGCGGCATGGACGCCCGCGTGGTTGCGGAACTGGCCAACAGTGGCCGCGACGTGTTGTTCATCGCGCGCGACGACGTTGCCGGTGCACGCCTGGACGAAGCCTTGCAGTTTTTCGCCCCTGAGGTTGAGCGCATCGATTTTCCCTCTTGGGACTGTCTGCCCTATGACCGGGTGTCGCCCAACGCCGCCATCGTGTCCCAGCGCATCGATGCGCTGACGCGGTTGCTGTCGAAGTCCGAACACAAAGGCCGGGTGGTGGTCGCCACCGTCAGCGCTTTTTTACAACGTGTTCCGCCGCAAGATGCCTTCAAAGGCTCGACCTTGATCGTGCGCGCGGGCGATACGGTGGAACCGGAAAGCCTGGATACCTATTTGATCGAGCACGGCTATCACCATGCGCAAACGGTGATGGAGCCGGGTGAATTCGCCAAGCGCGGTGGCTTGGTCGACATATTTCCCACCGGGGCAGAGCAACCCGTGCGCCTGGATTTCTTCGGTGACGAGGTCGAAAGCCTGCGCCGTTTCGATCCCGCCAGCCAACGCACCACCGGTGACGTGGCCGAATTGGCGCTGCGCCCGGTCAGCGAAGTGCCGCTGGACGAAGACGCCATTAGCCGTTTTCGCACCGGCTACCGCGCGTTGTTCGGCGCGGTGAGCAAAGCGGATGTGCTCTATGAAGCGGTATCGGAAGCGCGCCGTCACATCGGAATGGAGCACTGGTTGCCGTTGTTTTACGACGGGCGGCTGGAAACCATACTCGACTATATGCCCAGTGGTCCGGGGGGGGCGGTGGTGCTGTTGGACCATCAAACGCCGGAATCCATCGATGCGCGGCTTGATCTGATCGACGAATATTACACCGCGCGCAAGACCATGATGGATGCGCCCAAAGGCGCGCAGGCGTCCGACGCACCGCTGTACAATCCGGTGCCGCCCGAACGCCTGTATTTGACGTCGGGCGATGTCGATCAGCTGCTCAAACCCTTTGCCTGCGCGCAGCTTGATCCGTTTGACGCCCCCGAAAGCCCTGAAACGCTCAACGCCGGGGCCAAGGCCGGGCGGGAGTTTTCCGACGCCCGCGTCAATCCCGATACCAATGTGTTCGACGCTTTGGGTGATCACGTTGAGGCGCTGGAACAGCAAGGCCGCCGCGCGCTGATTGGTGCGTTCACGGTGGGTACGCGCGAACGCCTGATGGCGGTGATGGGTGAGCATGGCCTTGAGCCGTTGGTGCAGATCGATGGTTGGGCGGATGTTCAAAAGCTCAAAAAGGGCTCGATCGGCGTTGCGGTGTTGGGCTTGGAACGCGGCTTCGTCACCGAAGACCTCGCGATCATTTCCGAACAAGACGTGTTGGGCGAACGCCTCAGCCGTCCGGGCAAGCGCAAGGTTTCCGCCGACAATTTCATCGCCGACGTCACCTCATTGTCCGAAGGCGACATGGTGGTGCACTTGGAACACGGCATCGCGCAATACGCGGGGCTGGTGACGCTGGACGTTGGCGGTGCGGCGCACGATTGCTTAAAACTGATCTATTCCGGCGACGACAAGCTGTTCTTGCCGGTGGAAAACATCGACGTCATCACCCGATATGGATCGGAAGATGCGGGCGCAAACCTCGACCGCTTGGGCGGGGCGTCGTGGCAGGCGCGCCGGGCAGGGCTGAAACAGCGCCTCAAAGACATGGCCGAAGAACTGATCAAGATCGCCGCGTCACGCGAATTGCGCCAGACCGAGCGCATGGTGCCCGACCCCGGCGCGTTGGACGAGTTCGCATCGCGCTTTGCCTACAACGAAACCGAAGACCAAGCGCGCGCCATTTCCCAAGTGGTGTCCGACTTGGGCGAAGGTCGCCCCACCGACCGCTTGGTGTGCGGCGATGTCGGCTTTGGCAAGACCGAGGTCGCGTTGCGCGCTGCGTTCGTTGCAGCACTTTCGGGGCGTCAGGTGGCCTTGGTGGTGCCGACCACCTTGTTGGCGCGTCAGCACTTTCGCAATTTCCAAGAGCGCTTCAAGGGCTTTCCCGTGCGCATCGCCCAGCTTTCCAGGCTGGTTAGCACCAAGGACATGAAGCTCAACAAAGACGCCATGCGGTCGGGCAACGTCGACATCGTCGTCGGCACCCATGCATTGTTGGCCAAGGACGTCAAATTCCGCGATCTGGGCCTGCTGATCATCGATGAAGAACAGCACTTCGGCGTCAAACACAAAGAACAACTTAAGGCGCTGAAAACCGACGTGCATGTGCTGACGCTGACCGCCACGCCGCTGCCGCGCACCTTGCAACTGGCGCTGACGGGCGTGCGCGAAATGAGCCTCATCGCCACGCCGCCGGTGGACCGCTTGGCTGTGCGCACGTTCGTGATGCCGTTCGACCCGGTGGTGGTGCGCGAAGCGATCATTCGTGAACGTTTTCGCGGCGGCCAGACGTTCTATGTCTGCCCACGCATCCAAGATCAAGCGTACCTCAAAAAGAAGCTCAAGGAACTGGTGCCCGAAGCCGCCGTCGCGGTGGTCAACGGCCAGATGCCCGCGTCGGACCTGGAAGACATCATCTCGGAATTTTACGAAGGCAAATACGATGTGTTGCTGTCGACTAACATCATCGAAAGTGGCCTGGATCTGCCCAGCGTCAACACCATCTTGATCCATCGCGCCGATATGTTCGGTTTGGCGCAGCTGTATCAGTTGCGCGGACGGGTGGGGCGGTCCAAAACCCGCGCCTATGCTTATCTGACGCTGCCGCCGGGCAAGAAGCTCACGCCCACGGCCCAAAAGCGCCTCACCGTGATGCAGACCCTCGACACCTTGGGCGCGGGCTTTCAGTTGGCGTCGCACGATTTGGACATCCGAGGCGCGGGCAACTTGCTGGGCGAAGAACAATCGGGCCACATCCGCGAAGTCGGTGTGGAGCTCTATCAACAGATGCTCGAAGAAGCCGTCGCCGAAGCCAAGGGTGCGGTCAATGGTGAAGGCCCGGTCGAAGAAGAGTATTCGCCGCAAGTCAGCATCGGCATTCCGGTGTTGATCCCGCAAAGCTACGTCTCAGACCTCAACTTGCGCATGGAGCTGTATCGCCGCGTGTCGCGTTTGGCCAGCGACGCGGAATCCGAATCCTTCGCCGCCGAAATGATCGACCGCTTTGGCAAACTGCCCGGCGAGGTGGAAAACCTGCTGCAAACCGTCGCCATCAAGCGCCTATGCCGACTGGCGCACATCGAAAAGATCGACAGTGGACCCAAAGGCGCGGTGGTGTCGTTCAGAAACAACGAATTCCCCAACCCCGGCGGCCTGATTGCTTATATCACAGACCAAGTCGGCACCGTCAAACTGCGCCCGGACCATAAAATCGTTGTGAAGCGTGCCTGGAACGGCGGCATGGACCGGCTTAAAGGCGTCACCGGCTTGGTGCGCACGCTGTCCGAAATTGCGGCTGCGGATACCTAATGTTCATCAAGGCGTCACGTACCTGTTACGCGCCGACCCTAGCGTCCCCCCCACGCGCCGAACGCCGTTACGGCGCAATATTTTTTTGGGATTGAGAAGGGGGTCGCACCATGACCATCAAATACATCTCCGTCGTTGCGGCGGTCATCGGGCTGTCGGCCTGTGCGCAGACCGCGACGTTGGAACAAGGCGTTTATACCGCCGAACAGCAAGCTTTGGATTTGGGTGCCGTGGCATTTCACGGTCAAAAAACCATGGACTTCACCGTCGGCATCGGCAGCGGTGCGTTCCATTTCAAAGACGATCCCGACAACGTTTTTTACACCGTCACGGATCGCGGCCCGAACATAAAATGTTCCGACGTGAAAAAGCTGTTGGGCACGGCCAATGCGGGGCTGTGCGGTGCTGATAAAAGGGGCAAGGTCTTCCCCATGCCCAAATTCGCGCCGAGCATTTACAAAATTGCGCTCAATGCGGATCGCAGCTTTACGGTGCTGGAAACCGTAACCCTGAAAAACACCGTCGGACAACCGGTCAGCGGCGTGGTCAACCCGCTGGTGACGTCGAACACCGAAAACGGTTACGCCCATTTAGGCGATAAGCTGGCGTTCGACAGCGAAGGTTTGGATGTTGAAGCCGTGGTGCGGATGTCCGACGGAACGTTCTGGATTTCCGAAGAATACGGCCCGTCCATCGCCCATGTGGCGGCGGATGGTCGCATTTTGAAGCGCTTGGTGCCGACGGGGCTGGACAAAGACCTCGCCAGCGCGCGCTACCCGGTGATGGCCAAGCTGCCGGGCATTTTAAAATGGCGCAAGCTCAATCGCGGCATCGAATCCATCGCTGTATCGAATGATGAAAAGTCGCTCTATTTCGCGATGCAGAGCCCGCTGGCTTACCCCGACGTCAAAGCTTACAAAACCTCCAACGCGGTGCGTTTGTTCAAGATGGACATCGCCAGCTTGGAGGTCGTCGGCGAATACATCTACCCGCTGGATGACCCGAAAAGCTTCGCCGTGGACAACGCCAAAAAAGCGCGTAAGCAAAGCCATGTGAAAATCAGCGAAATGACCGCGCTTGATGGCGATCGCTTGCTGGTGTTGGAACGCATCTCCAAAACCACCAAGTTCTACGTGGTCGATTTGGCCCAGGGCCGTAACATCGCGGGCACTAAATGGGACGCGGAAGTCGTTTCGCCGTCGCTGGAGCAGTTGAAGGTCGAAGGCATGGCGAAAAAGGGCATCGCGGCGCTGGCCAAAACCTTGGTGATGAACACCGACAATCGTGGCGGTATGCCCAAAAAAATCGAAGGCATCGGTCTGGTCGATGCCAACACCATGATGCTGATCAACGACAACGATTTTGGCATCGATGGAGCGGGCACCGCCGTGGTGGTGGTCAAGCTGAGCACGCCGCTGTTCTAAGCGCACGCATATTATCCATCAAATACGAATGGGGAGTTCCATCCAGGGGCTCCCCATTTTTGTTAAGCCACCGCCGCGTCGAGCAGCCGGGCGAGCACTTCGGGCGGTTGCGCGCCTTGCAGGGCGAGTTGACCATCGACCAAGAAGCACGGCACGCCGTTGACGCCCATCCTGTGCGCCATGCTGTTTTGCTCGCGCACCCAAGACACATCCATGGAACTGTCCAAATAGGCGTCCAACGCGCCGCTTTCCAAACTGACGGAGCGGCCGATGGCGCTGAGTTCATCTAAATCGCCGATGTCGCGGCCGTCTTGGAAATAAGCGCAATACAGCCGTTCCACCACGCTTTCGGCCAACCCGAAATCACTGGCGTAATGTACCAACCGGTGCGCGTTGACGGTGTTGGGGGTGTGGTGGATTCGGTCGAACTGAAAGCTGATCTCTTCCGATTGACCGGTCGCTTCCAAAGCGCCGAGCAATCGACGTACGCGCGATTCAGTGCCGAACTTGTTGATCAAGTACGCGTTACGCTCCATCCCGCCGGACGGCATTTCGGGGTTGAGCATGAACGGTCGCCAGTTGAGCGTCGCGCTGATGGCCGAACGTAGCCCCAGCGCGCGTTGCAGGCGGCGCTTGCCGATAAAACACCACGGACAGATCGGATCAAAAAAGACATCTATTTGCATGAAGCCATTCTTTCACGAGCCGAGGGGCGCGTCACATGCTTAATTGCATTGTTGGCGTTTCATTGACCGCGAAGAACGGGGGCAATATGCTTCGCCCTAACGATCCTTAAGGGCACACACACGCACATGATTCAAAAATCGCAAAACATCTCACGTGTCGATCATCGTATCGACGCCGAAGAGAGACATGCTAAATCAGGACATCGGGGCGGCGTGGTTTGGTTCACCGGGCTTTCGGGTTCGGGCAAAACGACTTTGGCGTTCACCCTGGAAAAGCATCTGTTCGATCACGGCTATCAGGTCTATGTGCTGGATGGCGACAATATCCGTCATGGCTTGTCCGGCAATTTGGGCTTTAGCGAAGAAGACCGGCGCGAAAATATCCGCCGCGTCAGCGAGGTCGCTGGCTTGTTCGCCGAGGCCGGCGTGATCGTCATCGCAGCTTTCATTTCGCCGTATCATGAAGAGCGTCAATTGGCGCGGCGCATCGCCGGGGATGCATTCATGGAAGTGTTTTTATCGGCCAGCGTCGATGTGTGCGAATCTCGTGACCCCAAGGGCTTGTACAAAAAAGCTCGCGCGGGTGAAATCAAGGACTTCACCGGGGTCGATGCGCCGTATGAGCAGCCGAAACATGCCGAATTGATCCTTGATACCGGCGGGCGTACGGTCGAGGACTGCACCGAAGAACTTACCGCCTTGATCAACAAGCGCTTTCGCCTCTGATCAGCAGGTGAGACCGATCAATTTGGTCGGCGCGTGAGCGTGTTTCACGATTTCAAATGTTCGTGAGGTTGTGGCGTTTTGCGATTGCTCGCGCGAAGCGTGCCAACAAATAGGGTATGATGTATGCGATTAGGTTGACTTGTTTACCATCCAGGAACAGCCGTGCTTTTGCGCGGGAAAGGAGGTCTTATGCAAGCACCTTATGTTGATGAATACACATCGCATCTGGTCGGCGCGCCAAAGCGTCGTCACTGGCCGCTCGTGTTGTTGGCGGGCGTCGGTGCAGAAGCCGCAATCGCGGGTGTGGCGTTTATCGTTATGATCATTTCGATGGTCTGAACCTGAACGTTTCGGCGATTATCTAAAATGCGCCCCATGGTGTTTGCGTTTGGGGCGCTTTTTTGTCAACAATCGGACACATGGCCTTGCTATGGTGGGGCCATGAGCATACCCGATGAGATTCCTCTCAACCCAGCCATTGAGCGTGCAAGCCTGAGCGACGGTCGGGCGCGGTTTCGCGAAATCGTCGCCGCGTTGAACGCCGACCACGGCGCAAACTTGCCCGATGCGCGGGCCACGGATGACTTTTTCACGACGCTCAAGAACGAACCCGCAGGAACCGGTGCGCCGGTTGATGTGGCGTCGCGCTTGGATGGTATCAATGTCGTTGCGGTGCCGGGCTTTTTGACCGAATGCGTGGCATTCTTGGCCGATTGCTTGACCGATGGGCTCGCGCATCTGCAAGGCTTGGGCGCGCGGACTTCGATCGCACCGGTCGCAGGAAGGGGCGGGTGCGCCCAAAACGCGTTGCGGCTGCGCGATCATCTTGCCCGCCAAGCCCCCGCCACGCTGACCATTTTGGTGCCGATGTCCAAGGGTGCGGCGGACACGCTGATGATGTTGGCGCTTTATCCTGAAACGATTAAGCGCCTCGATGCCGTCATTTCGTTGGTCGGATGTGTGTGCGGCTCGCCGCTGCATCGCTTCGCGCCCGATTGGCTGAAATGGGTCGAGCGTGCGTTGCCGATGCCCACCTGTGCACGATTTGGCGGTGCGGCGGTGCATGACCTGAGCCCCCAAACGCGGATGTCCTTCTTGGCAGGTTTTCGCATGCCGGCTGATCTTAAAGCTTACAGTCTGTGCGCTGCGGTGGGCGAAGACGAGATGTCGGTGGGCATGATGCCGTCTTATCGTGCGTTGAGCCGCATCGATCCGCTTAACGACGGGCAGATGCTGCTGGGTGATCAAATCTTTCCCGGTTCGACCTTGTTGGGCGCGCTCAACTGCGATCACATCGCCACTGCCATGCCGTTCAACCGCAACCCGGGCGTCGTGGCGCGGTTCGTGACCCGGCGGTTGTTGAACCGCAACGCCTTTCCCCGCGAGATTATGCTGGAAGCGATGGTCCGCCAAGCGGTGGAAGATTTGCGCGCTTAAACGTTCACATTTCGGCTTTTCATGCGTCTCAAACGTAGAGCGAACCTACGGGAGAGGACGCGATATGTATCGTCATGTCATTGCAACATTGGGCGCGATCTTGGTTTTGAGTGCGTGCGCGGGGGGCGAAAACCTCTATGCGCGCCCGCTTGGCGATTTTGAGCAAGCGGTCGCGCGCACCGCAAACGCAACCCGGATCTACAGCGCCCTGGCACGCCGGGAACAAAATGACGCCGTCCTCAGCGCGCTGGTGGTGAACGCGGACGCGACGATCAGCTTTGATGTGACGGCCTGCGCCAAGGGGCAAACTGCGGCAGCCTGCACCGTTGAGAACGGTGACGGCAAACCCATTGCCAGCAGCACGTTCACACCTGCGCCAACCGTGCAGATGATGGCGCGCCTTGAAACCTATGCGACACTTTTGGCCGACATCGCCGGGGCGGTGTCCGAAGCCGAGTTGCAAGCGCGCCAAAAATCCGCCGACAGTGCACTGGAGAAGCTGCAATCGGGGGCCAAGGCGCTGAAAGCCGGGCAGAGCAAACGCGGACTGAAAGACTTCAAGGGGGCAGCCGAAGACGCGCTGGCGGGGGCTTACTTGCAAAGCCAGCGGCGCAAGCTGCTCACCGCGCTGGTCACGGACGCCGACCCGGTGGTGGCGTCCACCAGCAAAATGCTTGCCTCAACCTTGGGCGATGTGCGCGAAAGTTATCTTGAAACCCAGAGCTTTCGCCTCAATTTGCAGGTGCTCAATTTCAACAATCTGGCGCCGTTGCTGAAAGCGGGGGGCGGGGCTACGGATCAAGCTCGCGCACAAGTTTTGCGTCGCGAAGCGCTGTCGCGTTTGGTGCGGGAAAGCCAGCGGCTGCAAGGCGTGGCGGTTCAGGATGTTTCCGGATCATTTGCCGACATGGCCAAGGCGCATACCGCGTTGCTCAAAGCCCTGGAATTTTCAGGCACCGAGATGGGCATGCTGATCGAGGCGATCGAAAACTTTAGCGCCACCGCAAAAACAGCGTTCGACACATTGAGCACGCTGCAAAGGATGATGTGATATGGCAGACGATCTCGACACCATGAACGATAACATTGAGCGTCTTGGCGACAGCGCGATCAAGTTGCAATCGCTATCGGCGCAAGCGATGCGCGATGGCGACCCTACAAAGGCTCAGGAACTCGCCACCCAAGCCATGCTGATGATGGGTAAAAAGGCCGAATTGCGCGCCAAGCGTCGCGACCTTGAAGCTTCGAGTTCCGATTGGCGCGATATGCTCGATAAGCTCGACGATTTGGACCACAAAGCCGAACGCACCAAAACACATATGCAAGAGGCCGAAGACACCGTCGAGGCCGCCAAAACCGTGCTCAGCGCGGTGGGAAAAATTTTGACCGTACTCTAACCTTGCCCCGCTTCGCACCGGGTGCTATCAGGTCATTCGCATAGGAGAGGTGGCAGAGTGGTCGAATGCGGCGGTCTTGAAAACCGTTGAGCCTTTGCGGGTTCCGTGGGTTCGAATCCCACCCTCTCCGCCAGAATAAAAAAGCCCTGCATCAATGATGCGGGGCTTTTTTATGGTCTGCATGGATCGTTGACGGTGATACCATCTGGATCGGCAACAGGCGCATGGACATTGCACACGATAACAGAAACCCGTATGTAAAATAATGTCAGCCAATATCTTAGCCACTTGAACCAAGAAGTTCCGATATGTTCCAGCCTATCAACATTATTTTTGCCATCATCGCCGGATCACTTTTAGGCGTCACGTGCGCTGTATTTATTGTGTGGCTGGCTGAGGCCGCTTTCGGGCATGTGATTGCCGGGGACAGAGAACAATGGCTGTTTATCGGCCTGAGTACTGCAAGTGCTTTGTGGATTCTTCCAAAAACAGTCACCAAAGATTAATGCCATTTCGGCCTGCGTTACGGTTGGGCGCCTGTCGTGTCATAAATTTAAGGGCCTCGCGCTGTGTGCGGGGCCCTTTTTTAGTGTGCGGTGATCAATGCTCTAGCGCAGCCAACTGAATGCGGATTTGATGGTTTCGCTGAACAGCCGGGTGATGCGAAAGACGTCGTCGGTGCCTTGCTTGAGGTTATCAGTGAAGGCCTTGTCAACAGGCGCCTCTTTAAGTTGTTGCGCCAAATCCTGGCCGCGAGACAAGTTGACGATTTTTTCGCCGCCTTCGGACAAGGTCACGGTGTCGTGTACGGTCCGATCAGCCCCGGCGTCGTTCTTGGAGGGGGCGTCGTTGGAGGCGGGCGCACGCGCAGGCGCGGGCTTGGCCGCATTGGCCGCCTGTACGAAAGCGTCGCGGACGCTGCTGAGTTGTGCTTCAATCGTCGCCATGGCGCGACTATAGCATAATTCGCCCCGTTGTACCCATTCATCAGGCTTTCCGCATGCATAAAGCCCGACCGCGTTTAGGCGTGGTCGGGCATGGTTATGCACAAACTGATGGGCTTGTGGTGCGATTTGTCTTTTTAAGTGAACGACTTATACGCGTCTTTAAAAGCGTCCCTGTCGTCTTCGCTTTCGAAATACACCGCGATGGATTTTTGTCTCAGTTCGGTGGAAATGGCTTCGATTTCGACGTCCCATTCCCCTTTGCAATTCGCCTCCAACCAATCTTCAATCACGTTGATCTGTGCGGACGTTTTGAACTTGAGACCTGTGTTTAGGGTCATTTCATGCTCCTTGCTTTAGAAACAATCACCTATTGAGATACAAACTTTTTTAAGGCTGCACAAGGGCATGTTACTCCCTCCTCACCACACGCATTGCGCGTCAGTTTATGGTCGCGCCATCCGTTATGGGAACGACGTCGGTTTCGACCTCGACTTCGACCTGATTGCCGTCGCGGTCCAACAGCGCGTAGTCATCGATTGCGCCGATCATGATTTTCTCACGCATGTCGGCAAGCATGGCATGGGCCTGTTCGTCGCTGGGCAGGCTGGCGTCTGAATTCTTGGCGATGCCGACAATGACCATGTTCCAATCGGGGCTGTGGGCATCGGCGGTTTCGCGCACGGAACTGAACGTCATGCCGTGTGCGGCGGGCTGGTGGGCGTCAAACAGAACTTGCACCATGGTGGCGTCATCATCCGCGGCTTCTTCGCCAGGCGCGGGCACAACCGTGCCAACACGTACAAAAACGTACAGCATGAGGTGCTTAAATCCGGATAAAACGCATTTCTGGGCCAAATCTTCAAAACTGTCGGCGTTCATCGAGTACATGGTGATCTCATTCGCTTGCGGTTGAAAGGGTGAGGGGAGCTTTATCCAAGGCATTTAAGGCTTTGATCCCCCGATGTCCAGGGCCTGGGTTACGAATTGTTAAGGTCGAAGTTCTATAAGTCTCTGTAATCGAAAGCAGTGTTCGCGTTTTTCGTAAACACTTATGCGTCCAGAAGGACGTTGATTTGAGAGACAGGACGTCGATCGTGAAGTATTCATGTAAATCGGCCGTTAGCGCCGTTGTTTTCAGTGCCGGTGTGCTGGGTTTTGCCCCGACACCTGGTGCAGCAGAGTTGATCGCCCAGGCACAAATCGCCACGGCCCCACCAGCGCTGATGCGTGTGGATGTATCTTCTGTCTGCGCCACAAAGGGTGCGGTGTTCAAAATCACCAATCGCGGCGCGCAATGGCCGCGCACCGGGGTGTTGCGGCTTTATTATGCGGATGACAATTCTGTAATCGGGCAGCGCCGCTTACGCTTGGCCGATCATCAACGGGTCACGTTCGCGGTCAAACCCTCCGTTGGTGCCGGACGGCCCATTGGGGTGTGGCTTGATCCCAGCTGGTACAAGCGTGGCTTCAAGTTCGATGCCGAGACCACATGCCCTTGAAACACAGCCCCGACACATAGCCCCCTTGATGGGGGCTTTTTTCTCGCCAATGAGCAAGATAACGCGTTTTCGCTTATGGCAAAGTTTGGGAAAAAGCGTTTAAAATGAAATCCATGACAAGTTCTGAGCCAAACAGTGTCACGATTGCGCAGCCTGACGAGCATGCGCGCGCACAGCCCGCCGCCGATGCCGTTTTAAGCGACGCATTGAGCCCGGAGGCCGTGCTGGTGGCGGGCTACGGCGAAGCGGCGGTGATTTTGGACTTGGACAGCAAGCACGCGGTGGCCAACCGCCATGCAACGCGTGTGGCCTTTTTATTTGAAGGCGATATCGACGATCAATTGAACCAACTGATTGAGGCTGCCGTCGACCACGCCAAGGTGGTGACCGCCAATTTGGCGTTGCCGGCACTTTCGGGCCAAGCGGTTTATCAACTGAATCTCATTCCGCATGTTTTGGGCAACAAGGTGCTGTTCTTGTTCCACGACCAGACGCTCGACAGCAACCTGCGCGACGCGCTGATTGAATCGCGCCAGCGGTTTAAGGACTTGGTGGAAGTTTCCAGCGATTTTTCGTGGGAAGTCGGCGAAGACGGCCATTTTATCTTTGTTTCGCGCGCCGGCGCGATGGGCTATGCGCCGGACGATATGGTTGGCCGCAAGCCCGAAGAGTTCATCGTTGGCGCGGAAGAATACGACCCCATTCCGTTTTTGACCGATACCCGTATCGAAGACATGGAAGTGTGGATGCACCGCGCCGACGGTGGCATGGCGTGCGTGGTGGTGTCGGCAATTCCGTTTTTCGAAGACGATGGCACGCCACTGGGTGTACGCGGCGTGTGTCGCGACGTCACGTCGGAACGTGAACGCGCGGTGGCGCTGGCCCACGCCCATCAACGCGAACAGGTGTTGGGCTACATCGTCAACACCATTCGCGACGAAATCGATCCCACCGACATGCTGGGTGCCGCCGCTGCCGCCACCGCCCGGGCGATGGGCGCCAGCGGTTGTCGCGTTTTGCGCATGACCGTGGGCAAAGAAGAAGACGCGCGTTTGGAATTCGAGCCCGCCGCCGCATTCGGCACCGGCGGGCCGGGACAGTTTGGCGAAGGCTTTTTGACGTTCACCAAAGACAACGCCTGGCTGCGTGAAGAAGACATCGAAGGCTGGCGGGTGATCGCCGCACCATGTCTGCACAGCGGTGAAATCAACGGCGTGATCTGTTTGTGGAAGCGCAGCGAGTGGTCCGATGATGATCGCTTGCTGGTCAACGATATCTCCAATCAATTGGGCATCGCGATCGAGCAGATTGAAAACCATGAAAGCATCGTGCGGTTGTCGCGCACCGATGCGATGACCGGCTTGCTCAACCGACGCGCCTTTTACGACGAAGAACTGCCGCGCCGTTTTCAACGTCTCGCCCGCGAAGGATTGAGCGGCGCGTTGTTTTACATCGATATGGACAACTTCAAACTGGTCAACGACGTGCACGGTCATTTGAAGGGCGACGAGGCGATCATGCGCTTGCGCGATCTGTTGCACGACTTTGTGCGTCCGGGCGACGTCATCGCGCGTCTGGGCGGCGATGAGTTTGCGCTGTGGTTGGATGGCATGGACGAAGACACAGCGGTTGGGCGTTCGCGCCAGCTGCTCGAACTGTCTGAACAGTTGCGAGAATTGTCCGGCACACCTGATCGTCCCTTGGGCATATCCATCGGCATCGCGGTTTACCGACCCCAAACCGAAGAGGGGCTGGAAAGCCTGCTGGCGCGTGCCGACAGCGCCATGTACGAGGTCAAACAAAAATCCAAAGGCGACTGCTGTCTGGCGGCGCCTTATAGCGCTGCCGGTGAAAAGGAGCTCACACGCGGTGTTTAAGGATCTGGTCAATAAGTTTCGGGGCAAACCCATCGATTACGACGAAGCCAAGAAACTCGCCAAAGACAAGAACGTCAAGGTGCGCCTCAAACTCGCCAAGCGCGAGGATCTAGCCCCGGAATTGCTGTATTTTCTGGCCGAAGATCCGGCCCCCGAAGTGCGCCGCGCGATTGCCAAAAACGCCGGGACACCGCGCCAAGCTGACCTGTTGCTGTCACGCGATGATGACGATGGGGTGCGTTTCAACCTTGCGGAAAAGATCGCTCAACTGGTCCCCGGCCTCAATGAGGCGGAGCTGGACAAAGTTCACGAGCTCGCCCATCAGGTTCTAGAGTTGTTGGCCAAGGATCAAGCGACCCGGGTGCGGCGTATTTTGTCCGAAACCCTCAAAGATATCGCCAATGCCCCACCGGAGGTCATCCGCCGCTTGGCCAAGGATGTGGAATTGGTGGTGTGTGCGCCGGTGCTGGAACACTCGACGGTGCTGACGGATGAAGATCTGATCGAAATCATCACCTCCGGCCCGGTGCTGGGGGCGTTGAGCGTCATATCCAAGCGCAAACACCTTAGCGAAGACCTCAGCGACGCGATATTCTTTTCCGAAGACATCGACGCCATCGGTATCATGTTGGGCAATAAATCGGCGCAAATTCGCGAAGATACGCTTGATCGTATTGTTGAGCGGGCGCGCGATATCGAACCTTGGCACGAACCTTTGGTGGGCAGGCCCACCTTGTCGCGCAAAGCGGTGTTGCGCTTGGCGGAATACGTTTCCGAAAACTTGCTTGATACACTGGCCTTGCGATCCGACCTGGGCGACAACGTCGCTGAAGCGGTGCGCGAAGAATTCGAGCGGCGCATGGAAGCGGCTGAGCGCAGCCGCAACCGCGACGAAGGCGGACCGCCGGGCGAACGTGCGAAAAAGCTACACGATCAGGGGCAGCTGGACGATAAGGCCGTGCGCGAAGCCAGCCAAAGCGGCGAGACGGAATTCGTCAAAGCCGCATTGGTGTTGAAATCAGGCCTGAAGATGAACGTCGTGGCACAGATTCTCGACGTCGCCAGCGTCAAAGGTGTGGTGGCGATATGCTGGAAAGCGGGCCTCAGCATGCAAACGGCGGTTTTGGTGCAAAAGCGCATCGCCAAAATTCCCCCACGCGAAGTGCAGGGCAGTGGGGACGGAAGTTTTCCGTTCACCGAAGAAGAAATGACCTGGCAGTTGGAGTTCTTTCAGGATTCGAGCTGAGGTGGGGCCTCTTCTTTGCTGGCTTTGGCGGCCTCGGCTGCTTCGGCCTGCTTAGCCGCCCACTTCGCGTCCGAACGGGCGGCCCACTTTTCCAGCAACACGCCAAAGCCATACAGCAATGCACCCGGCACCAAAGCCAACACGGATAGCGCCGTCCCGGTGGGATCGGACGAGACTTGGTGGGCGAGTTTGTCCCAGCCGTAGACGAAGCCCATAGTCAGGTGGCTGAACACCGCCAAGGTGCCGCCGATGCCCAAAACCAGCCATCCAAAAAACTTGACCACTTGGCCCATGCTTCGATTCCGTTCGGTGTGGTGGAGGTTAGATGATGGGGGGATACTAGTGGATTGTGGCTAAAATAGTATCGATATCTTGCCCGGATTTGGCGACCACGTCTTTGTAGTCCATGTCGCGGATCAGGATGTGGGTTTGCAGCCAGCTGAGTAGAAAGTCGCGAATCTCTTCTTCCAGGTCGGAAGACGGGTTGAGCATGTAGCGACGTCGCGCATCCATCAACTGCTCTTTGAGTTCGAGATGGGTCTGCTTATGGTTTGCCAAATCGTCGTAATGACAGGCTTCCAAGATCGCTTCTTCGCGGGAAAAATGAAAATTGGTGTAGTCCAGCAGTACTGAAAAAATGCCATCGGTGACGAACACGCCTTCGTCGTTTTCCAGGGCGTCGATGAAATCGTTCAGTGCTTGTATGAGAATTTTGTGGTCGTTATCGAGCGCGGTGCAGCCAACACTCATATCGTCGGTCCAGACAACTTTGGACGTCATAAATCCCCCTTACGCCCCCTCAGGCATAAATCTTGGTGTGCGTAGGCTGTCGTTTGCGATTGTTTTTGATGCCTGGATTGAATTCAGCCACGAACGCGGCTCATATTCAACTGCTTTTCATGTAATTGTAACCACGCCATGTTTTTGGTTTTGCCTGCATTTGGTGTTATGTATGCACAAGGGCCGGATGGGACTTAAGAACGTGGAGACGCATGGGCGATGCCCAAAACACTGATTATCGACGACGATCCGGAATTCGAACAGCATATCCGCGCCCATTTCGATGGTGACACCGGTGATGCCGACACCCGTTTCGTATTCGCCCACGATCAGGCGCAAGCGCTTACAATGATGGCCGAATTGGACGATATCGACATCGCCGCGGTGACCATCGACAGCGCCGATATTGGCGGTTTGGGGGTGTTTCGCAAACTCAAAGGCAAACGTCTGCGGGTGCCGCGCATCGCGGTGACCAAAAGCCGCGATCTGGGTGCCATTCGCACCGCCATGAACCAAGGGGCGGTGGATTTCCTCACCAAGCCGGTGGCGATGGACGATCTGTTGGCGACCTTGGATAAGGTCTATGCCGACTGTGAAGTACGCCGCAAAGCGTGGCGCACCGAATCGCAGCTGGCCGCCATTCGCCGCGAAATGGATGTGGCGGGCACCATCCAAAAACGCATTTTGCCGGCCGAATTTCCCAATTCAAAAGACTTGCAAGTGTTCGCCCAAACCACCCCGGCGCAAGAAATGGGTGGCGACTTTTACGATTTCTTCGACCTTCACGACGGCACCATCGCGGTGGTGGTCGCCGATGTGTCGGGCAAGGGCGTTCCCGCCGCGTTTTACATGGCGGTGGTGCGCACGCTGTTTCGCGCCGCCGCGCAAGGCCAACCGGGCCCGGCAGCATGCCTGTCGGAGGTCAACCGCCTGCTCATCGGCCACGACATTCCGGGCATGTTCGTGACCGCGTTTTACGGCGTGCTCAACCCTGAAACTTGGGACTTCACCTTTGCCAACGGCGGGCACCTGCCGCCGTATCTGGTGCGCGAAAACGGCGATGTTACGCCGATCGAAACGGGCGGCGGCGTGGTGTTGGGCTTTGAGCACGGTGTGCCGTATCAACAAGACGCCATTCAGTTGGAAAAGGGCGATGCGCTGTTCATCTACACGGACGGTTTGACGGAGGCCTTCGACGCAGAGCGCAATCCGTTCAGTGAAGAACGTTTGATCGATTGCTTGTTGGAAAATCGTTCGTTGTCGGCCCACGCGCTCACCGACAATGTGTTTGGCTTTGTCAGCGGTCACACCGATGGCGCGCCGCAATCGGATGACATCACCAGCTTTGTCATCAAGCGATTCTGATCGCAATTTTTGTCAAATTTTATCGAGTGATTGACGTCATAGAAGGGCGTTGTCGCGCGCCTTAGGCTTATCGGAAATCAGATGAAGCCTAAGGAGACCTTCCATGCATGTCATCGCCGTCGTCTCGCAAAAGGGCGGATCGGGCAAGACCACGCTCACCGGACACCTGTCGGTTCAGGCAGAGCGTAGCGGTCATGGCCCCGTCGCCGTAATCGACACCGACCCGCAAGGCAGCCTCGCCGCGTGGTGGAACGAACGCGAAGACCCGAACCCGGTGTTTGTGCAAACCTCGCTGCATGAGCTGCGCGATCATCTCGACAACATGCGCCAAGCGGGCGTGCGCACTGTGGTCGTCGACACTCCGCCTGCCATCACCGGGGCCATTCACGAGGTCATTCGCATCGCCGATTACGTGGTGGTGCCGACCAAGCCCAGCCCGCATGACCTGCGCGCGGTGGGGGCGACGGTGAAACTGGTCGAATCGTGCGCCAAACCGATGGTGTTTGTGCTCAACGACGCATCGCCCCGCGCCAAGATCACTTTTGAAGCCGCCATCGCGCTGAGCCAGCACGGCACCGTGGCCCCGGTCACCGTGCATCACCGCACCTTGTTCGCATCGTCGATGATCGATGGCCGCACCGCCATGGAGTTGGAACCCAACGGCCAATCGGCCATCGAAATCCTCGGCCTTTGGGAATACATCAACGCGCGGCTCAACGCTCAGGTGGTGCCCACCGCGATCGGTTTGGACGCCGCCAACCGCCATGACGGCCAGTCGGGCAGCAAGCAGCCGTTTGCGTTGTCTCAAGCGGAACCGGAACTCAGCGAGGAAGACGAAGAAGCCCCGGAAATCATTGCCGATGCCCCCGACCCGCAACAGGTGCCGCTGACCCAAATCAAACCGGTTGAGCGGGTGCCCGACCCGGTGCCCAGGGCGTTTAGCGCAAAACCCGCAGATCAACACCTATGGGATGGTTTCGCCCCGTCACGCGATGAACGTCAAGAATTGCGTCCGCAAGCGCAGCCAGAGCGCCCAACAGGCGGTCCTGAACCGCGCGTATTTGGCCGTCGCCAAGTGCGCCAAGTGATCTAAGAAGGGGAGGAACCGTTCATCATGGCCACCAGTATGAAACCAGCATCTCGCCCTACATCTCGTCCCGTTGCGCGCCTTGATGCGTCGCTGTTGCTGGCGCGCAAGGGCGAAGCGATGCCCGCCATCGCCGCGACCCAGCACAACAACCCCGGTTTGGCCTGGGGCGCACAGCCACATCCGCACGACTTTCAGCCACAACAAACCTCACCACAGCCCGCACAGCCCGCACAGTCGGCCCCACGCCCCCAATCGGTCGCCACGGCGCGGTTGCGTTCCGACAGCTTCGCCCCCACGCGCGCCGTCAAACCGAACGCACGCCCGGTGCCACAAAACCATGTGGACGATGTCGCGCTGACGCTGCGTATCGAAGACGAGACCTATTTGCGGCTGAAGTATCTGGCGCAAAAAACCGGCATGAGCACACGCAAGATCCTCAATGAGGCGCTGACGTTTCACCTTGTGCGCAAGGGCGTGCCACGGTCGCAGAAAATGGTCTTAAAGCCAAAAACATCAAACGGTTAGAATAGCAGGCTTATCCATCAGATGACGATGTTGAAGCTCTGTTGTGCGTTCAAAAGCAGCGCATCGCGGGCTTGATTCGTAGTGAACGTCCGTCCGTCTTTGGCGCCGTTGCTGCGGTATGCCTGATTGGCCTTGCTCAACTCGGCACGGATCGGGGTGTTTTGCGCGTCGTCCAGATTTAAGCGTTCTTCGCGGGCCTCTTGCGACACTTCGTTCAACACCTGTCGCGCCTGTGCGGCGACGGCCAAGTCTTGACTGGATGGGTTGGCCGGGGCCAGGGCGGCGCGGATCACGGCTTCCATTTTTGCAGCCGTTGCGGCGGCGGATTGTTCGCGTCCGGTGTCGATGCTGACTTCGCCGCTGGTGGCGTATTGCTGGCCGTCGGGTCCACGGGTGTAGGTGAATTGCGCGCCACCGGTCAGCGTTCCGCCGGCTGCGCGATGCGCGCGTTCGTGGGCGCGCACTTCGCGGTCGATTTTCTTAAGCTCTTGAACGCGTTGGAGTTCTTCTTCCGTCAGCTCTTCAGCACCGCCAGAGCTCGCTGGGCCGCGTGCTTGGCCGCGCGAAGGGCTGTCGCGGCGCACCTGGATGTCGTTGGCAGCCTCTTGGGCAGCCAAAAGTGTGGTGGGGGTGGTGACGTATGTGGTGTAGCCGGGACCCTGTGTTGTGCTGGGTGTTGCTTTGGGTGCAGGCGCGCCAACATCGGCGACGCGGGCTTTGGGGCGCGACGAAGGCCCGATACCTAACGATGTGGCATCGGCGGACCCGTAACTGGTGCGGACCTGGGTATCGATCATCAAAAGCCACTCTGCGTGGTGAATATTGGTTCTACACAGAGGGTTTCTACCCGTATTCGCCACCTTCTCGTGACGTAAGACGCGCCATTATATAGAAAAATACTGTATTTTTCCAGATGCTTGCCTGAAATAGATCACGCCCTTGACCGATCAACACGTTGTGAGCGACCCTATCGGTGACAAGAAGCGTTGAAATACGCCATCCAACGAACCACGTGTCATGAACACCACGCGTTTTTTGAGGCAGGAGGTTTCACGTGCGCACCATCACCGTCTTTCAGATTGCCGCTTTGATCTGCGCCTTTGCCGCCACCTCGGCTCACGCCGAAACATGGTCATGCCCGCAACTGCACGAAGCCGCGTTTCTCGACGAGCCCGATGAAGTGCGCGAAGTGCTGGCCCACGGTGTCGATGTCGACTGCAAAGACGTGCTTGGCCATACCGCCTTGGTGACGGCGGTGAACGGCGCATCGATGGAATCGTTCGACGTGTTGATGAGCTCTGGCGCAAAGGTCAATGTGCGCACCGAATTCGGCCAGTCTTTGTTGCAGCACACGAAAAAGAAATTCAGTTCCGTTGACCACAAAAAGGGCTTGGAGCAGTATCGCGCTTTGTACCAAAACATGATCGCGCGGCTGCAAACGGCAGGGGCCGCCAATTGAGGGCATCTTGGACGTCTCGACGCTGACTTTTCTGTTCACCAAACTGCTCGCGTTTTTGCTCAATCCCATATCGCTGTTCATCGCCGGGCTGGTGCTGAGCTTGATGCTGTTGATGACCCGACGTTGGTATCGCAAGGGCCGGGCGTTGTTGGGCTTGGTGCTGTTGGCTTATGCAGCCTTTGGCATGTTTCCCCTTGGTGCGTGGGCGGTGAACGTGTTGGAAGACCGTTTCGCCACCGTGCGCGACCATGACCCGTCTATCGGCGGTATTTTGGTGCTGGGCGGCACGGTGAGCACGGTGATGACCCGCGAACGCGAACAGGTGTCGGTGGGCGGCAGCGCTGAACGATTGACCGAATTCATGCGTTTGGCGCGCGCCCACCCCGATGCCAAGCTGGTCTACGTCGGCGGGCAGGGGCGGGTGTTCGACCGCAAACCCAGCGAGGCCGAAGTCGCCGAGCGGTTCTTGCGCGAAACCGGCATGGACACCCGCGCGGTGTGGTTCGAAGACCGTTCGCGCAACACCGAAGAAGGCGCGCGGATGAGCTTTGATCAGCTTAAACCCGGATCAAAGCCGTGGGTGCTGATCACCTCCGCCCGTCACATGCCGCGCGCGGTAGGATTGTATCGCAAAGCCGGGTGGACCGTGATCGCACACCCGACCGACTACCTGACGCTGCCGGGCGGTGAAATTTCGTGGACACCGACGTGGCCGGGCGGTTTGGGCATGGCCAATGAGGCGCTTTATGAGTGGGCCGGGTTGGTCTATGCCTGGGCGCGCGGCAAAATCGATCGCCCGTTTCCCGGTCCTTCCCATAAAACCAGGGCTGTGGCACAAGTGAGGAACTGAGATTCTCACATCGGAGCTCCCCATGCGCAGGCTGTTCACCACCCTCATCGCCGTATTCGTTTTAGCCGCATCCTCGTCGGCGTGGGCTGAAACATCAGCTCCTCAACAGCCGTTTGGCGATTGGCTGGTTGAACTGCGCGCCGAAGCGAAAGCCAAAGGCATATCAGACGCGACCTTGAACGCCGCGCTGAACGGGCTGGAGCCGATCCCCCGGGTGATCGAACTGGATCGCCGCCAGCCGGAATTCACCTGGACGTTTCGCAAATACATGGAAAAGCTGGTCAACAACCAGCGCATCGCCAAGGGCAAGCAAAAGCTCGCCGAAAACGCTAAGCTGCTGAACGAAATCGGTGATAAATACGGCATTCAGCCGCGCTTTTTGGTGTCCTTTTGGGGCCTGGAAACGGACTTTGGCCGACTTGCGGAAGGCTACTTCTCGACCGTCGCGGCGCTGGCGACGTTGGCGCATGATGGCCGCCGCAGCGCGTTTTTTCGCGAACAATTGCTCACCGCGCTGAAAATCATCGACCAAGGCCATATTTCGGCGGAACGCATGAAGGGCTCTTGGGCAGGCGCGATGGGCCATTTTCAGTTCATCCCCACCACCTTTGACGCCTACGCCACCGATTACGATGGCGACGGTAAAATTGACATCTGGGGCAACCAGGGTGACGCCTATGCGTCGGCGGCCAATTTCCTCACCAAATCGGGGTGGAAGGGCGATGAGATTTGGGGCCGCGAAGTGGTCTTGCCCCAAGGCTTCGACTTCAATCTCGCCGACATGAAGGTGCGTAAAAGCATTTCCGACTGGCAAGCGTTGGGCGTGCGCAAAGTCGGCGGCGGCAACTTGCCGGTCCCCGCCAACAGCGATATGCGCGCCAGCGTCATTGCCCCCGCAGGCGCCCAAGGTCCGGCGTTTATGGTCTATAAAAACTACCGCACCATCATGGTGTGGAACCGTTCGATCTTTTACGCCTTGGCCGTCGGTCAACTGGCCGATCGCTTGGTTGGGTTGCCGGCGTTCACCACGTTGGGCCCCAAAGGCGGGCGCGGATTGACCCATGAGGAGGGTAAATATCTGCAGCAACGCCTGACCGCGCTTGGTTTCGACACCGGCGGCGTGGACGGCGTGGTCGGCCCCAAAAGCCGAGAAGCGATCCGCAACTTCCAACGCGCCGCCGGTCTGGTGCCGGATGGACATCCGTCTGTTGAGTTGCTGGAACAGGTGAAAAAAGGCCTTTAGTCAAGACCTTTAGTCATAGAGGCGTTTACACTTCCGAAAGTTCTGGCGTGTCAAACTCAAGGCAATGAATATTCGCCCTGAGAGACTTTGTATGCACCCGATCACAAACATGATCACTAAAATGAGCCTTGTCGCCGTGACTGCCACACTGCTGGCGGCGTGTGCGGAAACCAAGTTCGTCATGCACACCGCCAAGCGCTTGGGCGACACCAACAAATCCCAAGGCGACTACAAGGTAGGCAAGCCCTATCAAATCAAAGGCGTGTGGTACTACCCCAGCGAGGATATGTCTTACGACCGTACCGGCATCGCGTCGTGGTACGGTCCCAATTTCCATGGCAAACCGACCGCCAATGGCGAGACCTTCGATCAATGGGAGGTGTCCGCAGCGCACAAGACTTTGCCGATGCCGTCGGTGGTGCGAGTGACCAATTTGGTCAATGGTCGGGCGTTGGTGGTGCGCATCAACGACCGTGGCCCGTTCAAACCCGGTCGTATCATAGATTTGTCGCGTCGCGCCGCGCAGCTATTGGGCGTTGAACAGGCTGGCACCGCACAAGTGCGGGTGCAGATATTGCCCAAGGAAAGCCGCATCATGGCCGATCGCGCCAAAGCGGGCGGTATTCAACTCAGCGCCGCCGAAGCCCCGATCAAAGCCCAAGATATCGGCTCAGAGCCCATCGCCAGCCAAGCGTTGCCCGAACCGGTTATGGCCCCCAAACCGGAAGTCGCCAAAGTCCAATCCAAGCTATATGTGAATCCGGCGCCGGTCGAAAAACAGCCAGCTATAAAACCCGCCGTGGTGGAGCAGGCGACCTTGATGGATGCGCCCGTGACGCAAGCGAATATCCCCGCAAACGTTGGCGATGTCGCACAAGTTGCCGTTTCGCCGACGCGTCTGTTCATTCAGGCGGGGGCTTTTTCCAATGCAAGCAATGCACATAAAGTCAAAGAACGCCTGTCTTTGCTTGGTGAGGCGCAGATCACGCCGGTGTCCGTCGGTGGTCGCGACCTGTATCGCGTGCGCATCGGGCCCTTGGGCACGGTGGCCGAAGCCGATGCGCTGATGGGCCAAGTCGTCGCGGCCGGATACAATGGTGCGCGCACCGTGGTGGAAAAAACCGCCGCCAATTGATCGCCATACTGTCGCCGCACATGGGCGACATCTTGCGGGCCTATAGGGGGCTAGCCCTATCGTTACAGGGCGCGTAAAGTTGACCCGATTCTCATCCTCTTAAAGCTGTAAGACGTCCCATATGCTTTTGTCCCGCCATCTCACCCGATCCGTTCTCAGTGCATCCATCCTTGGCGCGTTGATTTATGCTCAGCCCGCTGCAGCTTTGGATACCCCAGCCAGCCACGTGTATTTGGTCGACACCACAACCGGCACCGTGTTGCTGGACAAAAAGGGTGAAGAGCGCATGGCGCCCGCATCGATGAGCAAGCTGATGACGCTGTTCATGGTGTTCGAACGTTTGCAAGACGGACGCCTGTCGCTGGACGATAAGTTTTATGTGTCGGAAAACGCTTGGCGCAAGGGCGGGGCGAAGACCGGTGGTTCGACCATGTTTTTGGAACCGAGCATGCGCGTGCGGGTCGAAGATTTGATCCGTGGCATCATCGTGCAATCGGGCAACGATGCCTGCATCGTGGTGGCCGAAGCGCTGTCGGGCAGCGAAGAAGCTTTTGCCCAGGAAATGAACGACAAGGCCCGTGAGCTGGGCATGACCGGTTCGACCTTTAAAAATTCCACCGGCTGGCCGGACCCCGAACATCGCCTGTCGGCGCGCGACCTGGCGTTGCTTGCGCAGCTTTCGGCGGAACGCTTTCCGGAATATTATCACTACTATTCCGAACGCACCTTCGTCTTCAACGGCATCAAACAATCCAACCGCAACCCATTGATTTACAAAGACATGGGCGCGGACGGCTTGAAGACCGGACATACAGAAGAAAGCGGCTATGGCCTGACCGCATCGGCATCGCGCAATGATGGGGGCAAAGACCGCCGCTTGGTTTTGGTGGTCAACGGATTGTCGTCGAAAAAAATGCGTTCCAGTGAGTCTGAGCGCTTGTTGGAATGGGGCTTTCGCGAATTCGGCAATTACGAACTGTTCAAGGCGGGTGACGTGGTCACCGACGCCAGCGTGTGGCTGGGCAAAAAATCCAGCGTGCCGCTGATCATTGAAAACGACCTGACGTTGACGTTGCCCAAGCGCGCGCGCCGCGAAATGCAGGTCAAGGTTTCGTTCGAAGGCCCGGTGCCCGCACCGCTGCAAAAAGGCCAGCGCATCGGCACATTGAGCATCACCGCCCCCAAGGTCGACACCATCGAAGTTCCGCTGCTGGCGGGCGAGGGCGTTGAGCAGCTTGGCTTGGTGGGACGCCTCGGCGCGGCGCTCGATTACATCTTGTGGGGCGGCGGGTCTCGCTAGAGTAAGGAAACGAGATGAGAGGCGAGGGGCGATGACGCGGGGCCGGTTCATCACGCTGGAAGGGGGCGAGGGCGCGGGAAAATCCACGCAGATCACCCTTTTAAAAGACGCCCTTGAAGCGTCCGGGCGCACCGTACTCACCACCCGCGAGCCGGGCGGATCGCCGGGCGGCGAAGACATCCGCAATCTTTTGGTCAACGGCGCGACCAACCGCTGGGAACCGCTCACCGAAGCGCTGCTCAATTACGCCGCGCGCCACGAACATCTGCAAAAAGTCATTTTGCCCGCGCTCAAAGAGAACACTTGGGTGCTGTGCGATCGTTTCGCCGATTCCACGCTGGCCTATCAAGGCTACGGCCACGGCATGAACCGCGAAATCATTCGCCGCTTGCACCGTTTGGTGGTCGGCGACACCAAACCGGATTTGACGCTGATCTTCGATCTGCCGGTGGAAGCAGGGCTTGAGCGCGCACATGTACGTGGCGAGGGTGAAGACAGATATGAGCGCATGGGCGCGGACTTTCACAATCGCCTGCGCGAAGGCTTTTTGGACATCGCCAAGAAAAATCCCGCGCGCTGTCATGTGATCGACGCCACCGGCGACATTGGCGCGGTGGCGATGGCGGTGCACGACGCGGTCACCGCTAAGTTGGGGGTCGAGCTGTGATTCAAGATGATTTCGATCCCGACGAATGGCCGCCCCGGCCCATCGAAAACACCCAATTGCAAGGCCATGATGAGGCCGAGCAGATGTTGCTCGACATCTACAATTCAGGGCGCATGCACCACGCGTGGCTGATCACCGGGCCCAAGGGCATCGGTAAGGCGACCTTGGCGCACCGTTTTGCGCGCTTCGTTCTGGCCAACGGCAAAAAAGAGTCTGGACCAAGTTTGTTCGGCGATGCGTTGCCCGCATCCGATCCCACCAGTTTGAACGTCGCGCGCGAAAACCCGGTCTATCAGCGCATCGTCGCGGGTGGTCACGCCGACATGTTGGTGATCGAGCGGCGCGTGAACGAAAAAACCGGCAAGCTGAAAACCGTCATCGACGTCGACAGCGTGCGCGAAGTGGGCGCGTTCTTGCGCCTCACCCCGGCTGAAGGCGGCTGGCGGGTGGTGGTGATCGACAGCGCCGATGAAATGAACGCCAACTCCGCCAACGCGGTGTTGAAAGTGCTGGAAGAGCCGCCCAAAAACGCGCTGCTGATCTTGGTCAGCCACAACCCGGGGCGCTTGCTGCCGACCATCCGTTCACGCTGTCGGACCTTAAAACTGCGGCCCTTAAGCGATACCAGCCTCACCAGTTTGGTGCAGACCTACGCGCCCGATGTAACGGCGGAAGACGCCCAGCGCTTGGCCGCGCTGTCGGACGGGTCCGTCGGCCATGCTTTGGGCTTGGTGGAAGAGGGCGGGTTGGAGCTGTACGCCGAACTGCTGTCACTGCTTCACACTTTGCCGCGTCTGGACGTCCAAGCTTTGCACGCCCTGGCCGACAAGGTTGCGCGCGCGGGTGCCGACGATGCCTTTCGCACCGTCACCGGCCTGTTGCGCTGGTGGTTGGAACGCATGGTTCTGACCGCAGCGGGCAAAGCACCGGCGACTTCGGGCACGGCGGATGATGAAGCGCTGTTCATGGCCGGGCTGGCATCCCAGGCAAGCCTTGATCGCTGGTTCTTAGTGTGGGAAAAGATCAATCACTTGGTGGCGCGCGCGGACGGCTTGAACCTGGACAAAAAACAGATCGTCCTGGATGCCTTTCTCGGCATCGAAAGTACCGTTCAAGCTGCGCGCTAAAACGAAAAATGGTTACTGAATAGAAAGAGTTAAGCGATGGCCGGTGCTAAACGCTATTACGTCACGACGCCGATCTACTACGTCAACGACATCCCCCACATCGGCCATGCGTACACCACGCTGGCGTGCGATGTGCTGGCGCGTTTCATGCGTTTGGACGGCTATGATGTCAAATTCTTGACCGGCACGGACGAGCACGGCCAAAAGGTCGAAAAGTCCGCCACTGACAAAGGCGTCGATCCGCAGGCCTTCACCGACGAAGTTTCTCAGCGCTTTCGCGACCTGCTCGGCACGATGAATTTCTCCAACGACGACTTCATCCGCACCACCGAAGAACGCCACCGTTTGTCGGTGCAAGAGCTGTGGAAGCGTTTGAAAGACAGTGGTGAAATCTATCTCGACAAATATGCGGGCTGGTACTCGGTCCGCGACGAAGCCTTTTACGCTGAAAATGAACTCAACAAAGACGCAGACGGCAACTTCACCGCGCCCACCGGTGCGCCGGTCGAATGGGTCGAGGAAGCCAGCTATTTCTTCAAGCTGTCGGCGTGGGGCGATCGGCTGCTTAAATTCTACGACGAAAACCCCGATTTCATCTTGCCCAAATCGCGCCGCAACGAAGTCACCAGCTTCGTCGAAGGCGGATTGTTGGATCTGTCGGTATCGCGCACCACGTTCAAATGGGGCGTTCCGGTACCCGGCGATGACGAGCACATTATGTATGTGTGGCTCGACGCGCTGACCAACTACATCACCGCCGTGGGCTTTCCCGATGAACAGCACGGCGAGTTCCAGACCTATTGGCCCGCCGATCTGCACATGGTCGGCAAAGACATCTTGCGCTTTCACGCCGTGTATTGGCCGGCGTTCTTGATGGCGGCGGGGATTGAGCCGCCCAAGCGCGTATTCGCCCACGGCTGGTGGACCAACGAAGGGCAAAAGATCTCCAAATCGGTCGGCAATGTCATCGACCCGATCGAATTGGTGGAAACCTATGGCCTGGATGCGGTGCGTTACTTCTTGATGCGCGAAGTGCCGTTCGGCAACGACGGCGACTTTTCCCATTCCGCCATGGTCGCGCGCATGAACGGCGAATTGGCCAACGATCTTGGTAACTTGGCGCAACGCGTGCTGTCGATGGTGCACAAGAACTGCAACGAAGCGGTTCCCCAGCACGGCGATTTCACCGAAGACGATAACGAAATGCTCAACGCCGCACGCGGCGTCATCGATCAAGTGCGCGAGCACATGGACGTTCAGGCGTTCAACCACGCGCTTGAAGACGTGTGGGTGGTGGTGCGCGCGGGCAACGGCTATGTGGACCGTCAAGCGCCGTGGAAGCTCAAAAAAGAAGACCCGGCGCGCATGGAAACGGTGCTGTACGTGTTGGCCGAATGCATTCGCCACATCGCATTGGTGTTGCAGCCGTTCATGCCCCAAGCGATGGAACAGATGCTCGACCTGTTGATGGTGTCCCATGATCACCGCACCTATGATTTCATCGGTGAAGGCCACGCCTTGGTGCCCGGCACCGCGCTGCCGAAGCCGGAAGGGGTGTTCCCGCGCTTCGTCGAAGCGGAAGCGGGTGAAGGCAAAGGCGAGGGGAAATAGGGCTTAACCATGCTCGTCGATAGCCATTGCCATCTCGATTACCCCGAATTCGCCGATCTTGACGCGGTGGTGAGCCGCGCGGGCGAGGCGGGGGTCGGCGCGATGCTGACCATCGGCACCGAGTTGAGCCGCTTTCCCGGCGTGCTGGCGGTGGCGGAGGCCCAAGACAACATCTATTGCACCGTCGGCGTTCACCCGCATGAGGCCGGTAAAGGCGATATGGTGGTGCTCGATGAACTGCTGCGTCAGGCCCAGCACCCCAAGGTGGTGGGGTTTGGTGAAACCGGGCTGGATTATTTCTATGAGCGTAGCCCGCGCCCCGAACAGCAAGAAAGCTTTCGCATCCACATCGAAGCCGCGCGCCAAATGCAATTGCCGCTGATCGTGCACACCCGCGATGCCGACGACGATACCCTCGAAATCCTCAGCGAAGAGATGAAAAAGGGCGCATTTCCGGGCTTGATTCACTGTTTCAGTGCCTCGAAAGCGTTTGGCGCCCAGGCTGTTGAAATGGGGCTTTATATCTCCGTTTCCGGCATCGTCACCTTTAATAAGGCCGAAAACGTGCGCGATGCGGTCAAAGACGTGCCGTTGGAGCGCTTGTTGGTCGAAACCGACGCGCCCTATCTGGCGCCGGTGCCGTTCCGCGGCAAACCCAACGAGCCCGCTTACACCCGCCACACGGCTGAAAAACTGTCTGAAATCAAAGGGGTAGCCTTTGATGAGTTGGAAAGGGCGACGACCGACAACTTCTATCTCTTGTTCTCCAAGGCCCAGCGTCCTGACATGTTCAAAGGGGTGGCTTAGTGCGCGTCACGGTTCTCGGTTCAGGATCCAGCACCGGCACACCCTCGATCGAGGCTGGCTGGGGCAAGTGCGATCCAAACAACCCGAAAAACCGCCGCACCCGACCGTCTATTTTGGTTGAAGACGCTGGCAAAGCCGTGTTGGTGGATACCTCACCAGATTTGCGCGAGCAGCTTTTACGGCAGCAAATCAAGCATTTGGACAGTGTCGTGTACACACATGCACACGCCGACCATCTGCATGGCGTCGACGATTTGCGTGGCATCAACCGGCTGATGAACAGCTCGATCCCAGCCTATGCCGACGCGGCGACCATTGAAGCCATTCGCAACCGCTTTCCCTATGTGTTGGAGCCCTTGGCCCCGGAAGCCACCATGTTTTACAAAGCGACCTTGGTGGCGCATGAATTCGGCCACGGCGACTGTTTCAACGCCGGTGGACTGGATGTCACGGCGATCGAGCAAGATCATGCCTACATGAACACCTATGGTCTGCGTTTCGGTGATTTTGCGTATTCGACCGATCTGATCGCCATGCACGAAGACGGCTTCGATTTGTTAAAGGGTATCAAAGTGTGGATGCTCGGCACCTTCACCGACAAACCGCATGCCACCCATCTGCACATCGACCGCGCGCTGGAATGGTGCGAAAGGGTACAGCCCGAACGCGCCTACCTGACGCACCTCAGCTTCGGCCTAGACTATGAGACGGTACAAAAGAGGCTGCCGAAAAATGTGTTCATGGCTTTTGATGGCATGACCATCGACGTCTGACCGGACGCCCGGGGCAGGGTTTGATAGACGCTAAGCGTCATTACGAATACACCAATCCGTAACTGACTAAATACACCTAGTGCTCATGCCAACACATTGCATATAAATAATATATCATATTTTCCATAATATACATTATGCGATTATCGGGTGCGGGGCCGCAGGGAAGGCTCCCCACTTTTCAAGATCTTAGTGAGTACGTCATGAATGCTATTGGCCGCGACACACCACTACAATTAAACTCGACCTCATACACGCATGGGGACGAATTATTGATCATAGATAAGCCGATACTTGATGAGTTGTCGGACAGTGCGCTCAAACAGCTGTCACACCGATACGCAAAAACAGCTAACTTCATTTCCACCGTGTTGGCGGAACGGATAAAACGCCAGCACAACAGCGCCGCATTCGATCAAGCCCACACCAAAGCGATGAGCGCCGCTCAGTTGATGGCCATAAAAATGGAAACTTTCGGATTTACCTATGACCAGGCCCTGGCCACCATCGCCCAGGAAAGCGGATTAGACCGCGACCACCTGGCCGGAAATTTCAGAACCTACATGAAAGGTAAAAATACACTCTCGCGCCACGCGCGGGACGCCGTAATATTGCGCCTGGCGCAATCCAAAACAAATGCTGAAATCTCCAACATTGTCGGATTGTCGCCAGGTCGCATTTCGCAATTGATCGCGGAACATTTTAGAAAGCCGGACTAAGCGGCCCCCTTCTCTTTCATGAACACCGAAAACAGCCCGAACAAGGCCATGCCAATGCCCACAGGCGTGGGATTGAACAGAATGGTGCTGGCTGCAGCCACGCCCGCGTCTACCAGCTGCGGATCCGCAACCTGGAACATTTCGTTGAGGCCACCCGCCATCGCTGCCATACCGGCCATGGTTGACGGTTCTTTGATTTGTGATGGAATGTTGATGTTCATTTGTCTTTCCCCTTTTGAAGGTCTTTAACATCGTCCTGGATCTCAGAAACCCAGCCTTTGACGTTGCGCAGCTCAACCGTTTGAACGGATCCCAGGATCACCAAAACCAAAAGCAAGGCCCCCTGATTGCTGTTCACGAATTCAAGAATTTCGCCCATATCACCAGGCCTTCACATACTTGCCACCGACAAAGATGGCACCACCGGCCAGGGCCACCATGGCTAAGTCGGCGGTTTTGTTTGAAACGTAGATCCCGGCCACCAAGCCAACACCCGCTGCGATCAACAACGGCATGATCAAGCCCCCCTTTTCACTTCGATATATTTGTTCCAATGGTTTTGTGTTTGGCTGTTGTCGGCACCTGGCCCACCGTTGTAGCTCATGACGATCCACTGTTCGGCGCGGGCCTGACCAGAATAATTACTCAGCCAATTGACGTAAGCCGCGCCGAAATACATCGACACTTCGGGCTCTATCAAATCCGACATATCCGGGATCCCGTGTTTGGTGTAGCCCATATCTGTGGCCAGCCACCGGGCCGTTGAAAGCAAGGTTTGCATCATGCCGATGGAAGCATCGTTCAAAAGGGCCTCATAGCGGATCGCCAGCGGATTGAAGCCGCTTTCGATCTTGGCCATGGCCACAAGCATTTCAGGATTGATGCTCCAGCCATTTTCTGAAATCACACGCTTGGCCAGCTCACGCACCTGGCTTTCCGACCAGGCGGCACCTGGCAGGGCTAAAGTCTTGTTGCTGAGAGCCCAAAAGAGCCCGGCCAGACCTGCGAGAAACAACGCGCCGCGTTCTGTTTTGTTCATAATTTCAACCTTTCCGCTGCAATTAATCCGTCCTGGTTTGCCAGCCAGCCGCCATCCGTGCCCAGCACAGCCTCGCGGATCCGGCGCTGAGTGATTTCGCCCTCAAGCCGGGAAATCTCGGCCATCACCAAACTAAAGGCCTTGAGCCGCGCCGCCTCAACGTCCACAAGCGCAAAATCCACGACAACCTGTTTTCCATTGGCGTCAAAGGCCCCTGCCGTGTCGTCAATCGCAACCACCGTGGGGTGTGTGTTGTAAATGGCTTGATGGTCGATCATTGCGGCACCTCTTCGGCTGTCAAAGTGGACGCCGCGCGCTGCCATCCAACTGTGTCGGCATCATCGCCACGCATCCCCAGCACAGCCGTACCACCGCCCGTATTTTGGGTGGCCATTTGAATTGTGTACGTCACGGGGCCTTTTGTGGCTGGGCTGTCTAAGAACTTCAGAACACCCGCAGACACGCCATAATTTGAATTCCCAGGATTAGAGAAGCCCGACACCCGCGTGCGGGTGCCAGCTGCATCGCCTAAGTAAATAGACACGCCGTCACGCAGCAAATTAAAACAGGCGCTATTACCGCCCGCTGTGTTGCAGGCGACCCCCGAAAACTCCACCATGACTTTACTGGTATCTGACTTTGTCGTGATGGTTACCGACAACCCCGGCACGTCAACAAACGGATAAGACGGAGTGGAAAAGGTGCCTGTTTTCACAGCCTGTTCAATGTTGGGTTTAAAAGTGCTTTGTACGCCGCCGACCATCAGTCTTTCACCTCCACAATCGAGACAGTCCCACCCGCAGCAGAATATCCCCAGACTTCACCGCTGCTCTCAACAGTGGCCACAGCATCAGCTGCAATTTTCACCCCGCGTGCAGCGGCCACAGAAGCCCCGCCCACGCGGATCGCCGCGCCGGTATCGTTGGAAATCATCACACCGCGCCGGGTGCTATCGGTCGAAACTATTTTGGTCGCCGTCGCGGCCACCAGCGCCACGTCCGGAGCGTCCGCAACCGTCGCGTTTTTGGTAATGGCCGCTGTGACAGATCCACCGATATTCACTTCATCATCGCCATACTCACCAAAACCGATAATGATGCGAACATTCAGATCCGTCAGGCCGGGGTTGTGGATCCGCAAGCTACTAAATTGCGCGCCCTGCTCCACTCGTTTGTTAGTGCGCAGCTTGGCATAATCTAAGGCGCTGTCGTCCATACCAATGGCAAATTCAGCCTGGTCACATTCCAAAACATAGAAAAACTCACCGCCTTTGGTGATTGTTCGTTCTTCACCAGCAGGAACTTTACGCGTATAAGCCTTTGAGCCTTTTGGACTTGCCATATTGATCTCCTATAGTTTTTGAACTGCAACGACGCCGATGGCGATCACAGCACCCCACATCAAAACATCTTTAATGTTCTGGCGATCCTCGCTTTGGGATTGCGCCAAAACCTGCTCAACAAGTTTGTTCGTCTTTTCACTTTCACCGGACGCATAATCCGCCGCCGCTGAAACGATTTCGTTGTATTGCTCCAGAACACCGGAAACCTGTTCCCAGGCCACCGGATCCGTAACTTGAATACTTGCGCCACTGTCCAGCTGAACAACCACAGCGTTGTCAGTGGCCGCGATCCTCTCATCAACCTGTGTGGTTGTGGTACTGGAACTGGAACTGGAAGAACCGCCGCCGCCGCCGCCGCCCATTATTCAGCACTCCCCAAGGATTTGCGCATGGCCGTCTGACCTAACGAATAACCAAGCCCAGCCGTCTTTTTGACCAGGCCAAGCCGTGACGTCAAAAACGCAGCACAACTGCAACCCATGTCCATGGCCAGGCGTTCCATAAATGGTAAAACCACTGCGACCAGGTCCACACCTGGCAAATGGCCAGCTGATGCCAAGATCACGAATTCTTGCCCCAGATCACCATGCTCAATTTTATAAAACGTGGTGCCAATCCGCCCACCATCGGAAAACACACCCAAAGCCTGGATCTCGCCTTTTGTCATGAGATCCCTGTAATGATCCGGGCTCATATGATCCGGCCAATCAACTACGTTACATAGATGATCGCGGACGGTTTCAGACCAGCCCACAGCCTGGACGGTTATTTCGTGGCCAGCCATATCGCCCCCCCAACCAAAACAACAACACCAAATAGATCAATCCAGTTCAATCCAGAACAACCACCCTCTAAAATTCGATCATCTGTTTGATGGATAATTACCTCTTCGTGGACAACCATATTGCCCCCAAGGCCAACACCACCAAAGCGCCCCACTGGAGAGCTTTGGCCGTGTCGGATCCAGATCCATTTACATTGAAAGGCGAAGCCATGGTGGCCGTGCCGGATGCTTCCGACCAGGCCGGACCGCTTTGGCCACCATCACCCCCTTGAAAGCTGGGGGCACCGGACATCATGCTCATCGGATCCATGGGATCTCCTTCCGACACCTGATCCACATTCATCAGATCAATTTGAACTGTTTGGCGACCAAAAAGCCGCCGATGATAACCGCGCCACCAATCAACAAGGTTTTGCCGTCAATCGAACTCCCAGAGGTCGAAACAGGAGACCAGCTGGACGTATCCGGCGCGTCGTTGCGGGCTTGTTCACGTTCCCAGCGAAAACGGTCTTCTGCCATCTGTTGTTCGAAACGCATGTTGTCAAAGTCAATCCAGTCTTTGAACACGCCTTTTGCACTGTCCCAGGCACCATCAAGAAAATCCATGACCAGGCCCTTTCATATCTAAGGAAGGCCCCAGGCCTGCGCTAATCGCGCAGACCTAAGGTTTCCGTAATCAAAACAAACGGATCAACAGAGTTCATGTTGAAGTCCACTTGGAACGATTTGAGTTTGTTGGTGCCTGGTTCTGCATCAACCTTCAAAGTGTCCAGCACACGGTTGGATACATCGAACGACACATGGAAATACCCGGTTTGAGGGGTACGGCCATATTGACGCTGGAGACGTGCGCTCTCAGCAGCCGTGCCTTTCCACTTTTCAGCTTCACCAACCTTGATTTCAGCGTCGAGAATTTCGGCGCTTTTGGCGTGAAGGCCGACATATGCGTCCTTTTTGCCCAAAGTGGTGAGGTTGACCAGGCCCGTTTGCGTCACAGGAACGGAGTGTTTGCGCCATTTGACAATTGGTCCCATGGGACGTGTCACATCATCGCGCACACATTTGCCGCTTAAACGTGGAGTGGTGGCATCCGCATGAATGTCAATTTCCACTTGGAAACTGTTCACATCAGCCATGCCCCAGGCCAAAACGTCTTCGCCTTGTGCAGAACGACGCCAGGGCTCTGCAAAGTAAATGGTGATTTCGCCATCTTCTGGCAAACCCATGCCTTTGTTGTCATTGTGTTCAAACAACTCAGCAGCCGAACAACGGCGCTGCACTTTGTCGTTCACAATCAGACGGATTTCGGTGATTTCAGCTTCCATGTTGACCTGAGTAGCACCGCCAACGGTGCCAGTCGTATAGGTGAACATGAATTGCTCATAGGTGCCCACTGTTGGCACATCTAGCGTAGCCGTTTCGCCAGGGTCAACAGTGCTCCAAGAAGGAAGGCTGCGAGGTGCTTTCATGATTTCAGCCCCCCTTATTAATTGCCAAAGCCGGTACGGACTTTGTCGATGGCGTCAACGTCGCGAGCGAAGTACATAATCGCACCTGCGATCAAAACTCCAGTCGTCACAACGGCGATGTTCTTAACGATTGTTTTGTTCATGGGATCACCCCTTTTTCTGTAAAACTGGCTTGATGCCGTATTCGATCACCAGAAAACCAATGACCGACGCCACCACACCAGCGATGACTGTTTGCTTCATAAGTAAAGCCCCAGCGATTGCTCGATGGGGCTTACTGTTGGTGGAATGGGTGAAACCGTCAAACCTACATAGGTTATCTATCTACATAGGAAAACTCATGGTTTTGAGGTCTTTTTGCGCTCTACCCCTGAAATTGTCTTGTGTAGGTACTCAAACTTGTCCAAGCCAACAATGGTTTCACGGTGCTCTTTGCCTATATAGGTACAGACTGCATTCACATCGTTTTCCAGGGTCAATTTGAAACAGAATGTTTCTTCCGCTAGGCCCCTAAATTTTGTTGATACAGATGCCGGGCGTTGCGTGGCGCCTAAAACACCAATTCCAGAATGACGGCCACGTTCGCACATTTCTGTCATGCCCCATAAATTGGCGGGCAATTTTTCAGATGGATATGAAACGGCCATTTCCTCAATCATCAACATAATTTGCTCTTGAGGGGCCTGGCCGGGGCGTCCTTTAGCCATCCAATCCGCATAAGGGGCCTGTTGTTCCAACAACTTCTCACAAATATGATGCAGAGCCTCCGGTGCAGATCCGCGCTTTGGTTTGTAAGATAGCTTAAATTTCGGCTGTTTGATCGCAGCAGGAATATCCGACCAGGCCACAGATTTAAACCCCGGCAAATAGGCATATTCACCTTGAGGATCTAAAACCAAAGCCCGATCATAAGCGCCCATCATTTGCTTGCCGAGACTGGATTTACCCATGCCACGAAACCCATAGATAGCTGACATTATGGCGTCGTTCATTTGGTGCCACCTCCCACTTTCAATTCAGTTACACCCTGATCTACACCTGGCCCCTCTTCTTCGACCACTTGCGGATCCGCGTCTGGTGCTGGCGATGGCGATTTATCGGATTCCGATGTTTTTTGTTGTTTCGGATCCGACGCGCTGTTTTTTGCACGTTCAGCCAATTCCATACGAACGGCCTTGAACGTGCCAAAGACAAACACCCCAACAGGCAAAGAACGCTGTAACCAAACCTGATCAGGGTCCAACATAAACTTAAGCCAGGGCACATCCCTACATGTGTCATACAGGGCATCAGATGCTTTTCGACACGCTGGGCCATTTCCAGCCGTCTCAAGGCTTTTCAATGGCTCAACCTTCTTAAGCATCAGCACACCATTTGGGGCCGCAACCATAGCCTGGAACATGGTGTGAAATTCATCACGGTCCATAAGTTCCCCGCCCGATGATTTACCGCCATCAGGATCGTTGATTTTGAACTCTTCACCCTTTGGAACGGGCTCTGCTTCCTGTTCAACCTTTGCACCAGGTTCCGGCACCCATGCTGTTTCCGGTTCAGTCGAGGAAGTCGTTGCCGGATCCGGTTTCTTCGCTTCCGCTTCCGGTACGCTCAGGTGCAGCGCCATTGTCTTCCCCTTCTGTCTGTTGGTCGGTTACAGGTTCAGTGCGTTCTGCCTTTGCAAAAACCGCCTTGATTTTGATGGTTGCGGCAGATCCCATACGCAAATTAGATCCACAAGACGGCTTGTCAGGATCGCCACGGCCATCACAAATAAAAGACGCCATGCCAGCGCCTTCTTTTTGCAATTGGATCTGTACGGTTGTCTGTCGCTCAAACACATCACGGCACACTGGACAGTCCATTGTGCCGATCACTGGATTATTTTTCGCCATTTCTACCTCGCAGCATTGACGTATTTATAAACTTCCTGCGCTTTCGCCTCTTTGCGATTGTGCGCCGGGTCGGCTTCCAGGTGTTCAAGTGCTTCGTTTAATATGGTTCGTGCGTCTGCCGGGTCATATGCGCCAACCTGGAGCACCACTGCCGTGCGTAGGTTGCCCGCTACGTTGGCCACAAGGCGATCTCTAAGCGCGTCACCCGCCTCAGTTATCTGTTTGCCCAGGGGAAGCATCTCACGCGCTTCTGGCGTAGCCTGGTAGGCTGCGGTCCATAATGGATGTAATGGCCACCTGGCACGGTTTTGATCGTCATTGGGCACGGTTAAGCGCCTGGTACAAAGCGCCTCTGCCAACAACTCAGCCAACCCGGCCTTCATTTCATCCAGGCGCAAGATCCCACGACCGCGCAAAAACTCTTTTTTCATACGGATTTCCAACCGCCACACGTCACGGATCCGGCCTTCTTCCTCAGCTTGCCAGCCAGCTCTTTCCCATAGAGAGCACATCCAAACTTTGCCGGACGCCTCTGTAATCTCTTTGCCTTTGTCGTAAACCTGGATATGGAGAGCGCCACCCTTCCCTATATCCAGGGTTTCGACATAATCCGCCCGGCCCCATTCACCAGCTGCAACGGGCTTTAATTTGGTTTCGTTGTTCTTTTTGGTGGAACTGTGGCAAATCACATCAGCTAGGATCCCCGGCACCATTTGGTTTGTGAACGATGGCGCGTAGAAATCGAATGCCCAATGGGCCTCAGAGATCCGCGCAAAATCCGGCCCCTTTTGGCGACACTCTTTGAGCAACATACCTACAGCACGCTCTCTCAACGCCTCTAGGCCGTATTCCCATAAGCCCGCTGCCGAATAGCGCACCGTTACACACCAATCCATTTTGGGGGATCTGATCGTAATCTGAAAATCATCATTGGCCATCGACCACTTACCGCGCTTTGGCCGTCGCGGATTAATTTGGATCTCTTCACCACCAAACACAATGGTATGTGGTGGTGCATTCTGATCGTCAATCAGTTCAGCCTCAGTTCTGGCCGCTTCCAGCTGTACCTGGAGCTGGTCAGGAATTTGCAGATCATAGGTTTCGGCCACCGTGTCCCAGCCTTGAGCCAACAGCTGAAACTCCCCTTCTGTAACCTCGGAAAATGTTATGTCGGGAAGTTTTCTATTTGAGGGCTCTGTATCCCCACTCCCCCCTGTTAGCGGTGGGGGAGAGTGGACACCTCGCCCGTTGTTTGCGTCTGAATTGGCCAAAACTTCCCTATATATCTACGTACAGCGTCCGGAAAGGTCGGCCAGGGCATAAATGACCATTGAGATCACCAGCCCATAAACCAAACCTATCTCTATCAATGCCCATTTCATGCGTCATACATCCGTATGCAATGGGCCATCGGTGCAAAGCGCCGCGTTAATTTGGTTGTGCAGATCATGGAGATCCTGGCGCGTAATCCTCACAGAGTAGGATCCGGTCATGGTGGCAATTGCGGCCGTGAAATTGTCGCGATCAATGGGCGCGATCACCAGCTGAGTGGCCATGGGCACGCCCATAATGCGGGGTTTGTATTCGCGGGAAAGGTCACTCATTGGGCACCACCGCCCAATCATCTGCCAGTAGATCCGTTTGTGACGCCAGCCAAGGGACAATCTCACCAGTAGCTGTCCGCATGTCGATATGAGGAAGGTAATTAATTTCCGTTCCTTCTGGATAGATCCCCAACAAAGGCGGACGGCTTACCTTGAACGTTGAACCCTGCACCAGAAACAGAAACATACCTTTTCCGTTCCATCCGGCGCGTTGGATACGATAACCAGCTTTCACAAGGTCAAGTGCTGCACTGAAATCCATGACTAAACCTCCACCATGCGACGGCGACCACCGACACAACGAGCTTCGAAACGCTTGCCCGTGGTTTCAGATTTCACCACCTCGCCCTCAACGGGCCCTGTGCAGATACTCGCGGGGGAAACGTCCAGCGCCCTGGCGATCGCTGCAACCTTTTCAGGATCCGGATTGTTGCACTTGTCGTTTTCCAGGGCGCTGATATAGGTACGCGATACCCCGGCCATGGTGGCCAGGCTGCTTTGAGAAAGCTGCACATTTTCACGCACGTCTTTCAGTTTTTTGCCGTCAATATCCATAAGGATCTCCTATGCCAAAAAGGCCTCCAGCTCTGCGCTGGAAGCCTTGGTTAAAAGTGCGGAAGAAAATTCCGGTTTGTCTTTGCGGTAGTCGAGATAGAGCTGTACCAGGCATTCAACCTGTTCGAGGATCTCTGCCTGAAAATGCACCGTGGTCATAACACCAACAAAATTGACGGTATGAACGGCGGCATGGAAGGTACGCTTTGAAACGTCCTTCTTTCCCTTACGCCAGGGCGGGTCGTAATGGCTGAACACCACCCTGGCTTTCGGATCTTCAACAAGGATCTCAAGGAATTCCATCAAGCCGCCGCCTGTTCCGTGCTGGCGGCTTGTTTTGGTGCCTGGCGATCCCACACGACACGCCAGGATCCATCCTGGTTTTTGAAGGCCGCGCATTTGAGTTTTTGCGGGAAGCTCGGGTCATCCATTTCCAGCGAGTAGTAGACCTCACCCGTTTTCGGGCTGGTGTTTTCCCAGCACGCGCCAAGATCCACCTTGCCAGCCATAATCAGATAATCAGGGCCTTTCGTTTGGCCGTTCTTTTCGGGGTTCTTGATCAGGTTGAAATTCACCTGCACCTCCAGAGTGCAGATATAGCCGGATATAGATCCGTCTTGTTGTTGCATCAATTTGCCGATGTTCATGTCAAAATCCTGTTCCAGGGTTAAATCAAGCGCCTCCCGTTTGGTTGGCGATGGTTCCGCCTGACGGCGGGATGTTTTTTTCTGACGAAAAGGTGTGGATCAGGGCGGGTGTCCCTCTCCCTGTAATCCCGCCCCTCACCTTCACGTCGCCGGATTTGGGCATCACCCCTCACCGGCATAGGGCCTTCCAGGTGCGGGGTGGTGGGGAGAAACAACCACCACCCCTTGAACCCCTGGAAGGGAACGGACACTAGATGGGGTATGTGTGACTACATCCACTGTCCTAAGACATAGGACACACAGTATATAGCTATTGTCAAGTGTCATAGGATAGTTTCATAATGTTGGCGCACAGAATCGAGAGGAGCCAACAATGTCTAGCAAAGCCGAAATGATAGGCACGACACTGATCGTTTATGACGATGATCAATTGCCTGAATACGAGGGCGTGATTGATGATGACAGTGAGGAATTTGAGTTAATTGACTACATCAAAGCCGCCATCGCCAGCAACCATCTAAGCAGCGAAAGAGATCTAGGGCGATCACTTGGCGTGACACATAACGTTATTTCGAGTTGGAGAACCGGCAGAGCCTGGCCAACTGATGAACGTATGAAAAAACTGGCTGTTTTAGCCGACGGTGATCCTGATGAGGCTTTATTGCGCCTCAATATGTGGCGTGCGAAAGATCCGCAAATTAAAAAACTCTATCGCCATATGCTGAACGGCATTTATAAACTTAAAGGTGCAGATTACTGGCCTTCCCTTTACATGATACCTGTCTTGTTGACTTTATTCATTGCTGGGGTGGCATTGCCCACCCCGGCAAACGCCGAGGCCCGCGCTTAAGTAGCGCGAATATAAAAGCCAACTATAGACGGCTTTTATAACTTCCCGTTCTCCCCTTCCTGGGTAGAGAACAAATGCGGCACAGCCCCGCATCCGATAATCCAACTTATACATTATGCGATAATTGGTGGTGAGGTTATTGTTGATTTGCCCCGCATCCCCTTTTTTATAATGCGTCTGCAAGTCGTGATAAGGCCTTGTTTAAATGCAAAATCGAAAATACGATCAAGCTTCGGTTGTCGTGATGATTTAGGAATGTTTGGATGAATTGGCTGGGCCAGTCAAAGAAAGCGGATGAGTTTGAGCTGGGGGTCGGAACGGATCACTCGGTGCTTGCGGCGATCAGCAATCCAGCCCTTGGTCGCGCGACTGAGATTATGCTGCACGCCATCGGCTTTCAGACTGTGGTGATTGCAAAGCCGGAAGATGTTTGTGAGCGTTCGGAAGAAATTAACCCCACTTTTATCATCTTCACCCCCGACTATTTGACGTCTTCAATCCAAGAAAAAATGGCAATAGGCTGTCCGTGCGCTAAGAAAATTGAGTGCAAAAATGCCTTGACCGTTATTTTTCTACGTAAAAAGACCATGGATAATATTGTGATGTCCAAGCAGATGGGCTTTGACGGGATCATCTTCGCCGACCAATCAATGGAACGATTGCGCGACTCGCTGAAAACCGTTTTCGACACCGCAAATACACAGTTATAGCTTTTTATATTGGAGGTTTTGGTGGCTGATATCGTCAAAAAACTGAAAAATATCAATAAAGATAGCCTGATTATGCAGGTTATCCGTGACAGCATGGACGCGGCGGAGGAAATCGAAAAGTTGCGTGCTGAATGCGCCGAAAAGGATCAAGCTTTAAAGCAGATCAGAAAAATTCTCCGCAAAGGCAAAAAATCTCATTAGTTTTGTGTACACGCGCATATTTTATGCTCATTTAATCCCCGCGCTACACAACTGCAATCAAAAGTGAGGCCCCTGCGGGACTTTGTGAGCGCGGTTCCGAGGCCCTGGCCTTTTCCGATATCAATCAAAAGGTATGCATGCTGCCTCACGTTCTACCCTGATGCTGAGATTTGTTTTTACTTAGAGCCAAAACTCCTTAAAGAGCTTCCTGAAATCATTCGATTTGGCAGCCCAGGAACAGTTAATGGTGCTCGGCGCAACGCCCTCGCCTTGCCAAAGGCAAACTCTAAATCCGAAAATTATGGCTGGAATGCAGGTCCCCCCGAGAGATCACGTACCGGGAAATCAACAAAACCCGGATCGGCCGAGAGGTTGCCCTGCTGCTCAGTTTGCAGGTATAGATGAGCAGACTTAATAGCCTGTCCATTCATCGCCCACATCCCCCTTCAAACGAAAGATTCCAACATGACCACGTACGAGTGCCCCTGTTTATCCGGTAAAGATTATAACGACTGCTGTGGTCCGATTTTAAGTGGGGCGAAAAAGGCTGAGACGGCTGAGGCTTTGATGCGCTCGCGTTACACCGCGCATGTTGAGGGCAACTTCGATCATGTTGAGGCCACCCACGCCGCCGAGGCGCGTGACAGCTACAACAAGTCCGCTGCCCAAGCGCAGTCCAAGCACACCGTCTGGGTCGGTTTGGAAATCCTTGAGACCACCGCTGGCGGCGCGGATGATGACACCGGTACGGTGACCTTTACCGCGCGCTTTGAAGAAAACGACCAATTGCATGCCCATCGCGAACGTGCGGAATTTAAGCGCGAAAACGGTGAATGGATGTATGTGGACGGCAAAATCAATCCCCAAATCGAGCCGCGTCGTGTCGAAAAGGTCGGCCGCAATGACCCCTGCCCCTGCGGTTCGGGCAAAAAGTTCAAAAAGTGCTGTGGTGCCTAATTTGAGAGCTTAGTATCCGCCACGGCGTTGCGCGATATAGATCAAACCGTGCCATGTGGCAGTGCACAGGGTCGCCACGCCGATCAGGCCGCTGATGGCCGCGCAGCGGGTGTTTTCGGTCTGCAGACAGGAGATGAACACGAAAAAGACGCCAGCGGTCACCACCAGCGCCAACACCGCCCAGCGCAGGCGTGGATAGGTCGCAAAATCTTTGAGTGCGAACAGGCTGGGCATGGAAACCGGGTGTCCTTTTGTGGTGTGATGCCGAGAGTTTAGCGGTTAGGGACCAAGCATGGAACGCCATTTTGAATGCACCGCGTGCGGTAAATGTTGCCAGGGCTGGCTGCCGCTGTCCATCGACGATGCTTTGCGCCATGCGGACCGCTTTCCGTTGTTTTTGCTGTGGACCCCAGTGCGTCAAGGCGGCAAATCCTTTGATCTGACCGCGAAGCTGGGCTTCACCCTCAAATTGAAAAAGCGCAAGCAGGCCGCCGTGCGGGTGACGGCGGTATCGTACGTGCCTTCTGGCACGCCGTGTCCGGCGCTTATGCCTGACGGGCTGTGCGGGGTTCATGAAACCAAGCCGCAACGCTGTCGCACCATGCCGTTGTCGGGCAGCCGCGCACAAAGCGATCAGTCCGATCTGCTGATCCCCTCAGCCGGTTGGGAATGTGATATTTCCGACGCCGCCCCGGTGCTGTACCGCGACAAAATGATTGTTGAGCGCACAGAATTCGAGGCTGAGCGCGCCCAATTGCTGAAAGACGCCGAAATCCTGCGTCCGTTTGCTGAACTGATGCTCGACAGCCTACCGAGCCTGCGCATGGACTTGGAAAAGATGGCGTCGCGGCCGCAAGGCGGTCACGTGATCGTGAACTTTTCCACCCTGGTGCCGCGCTTAAGCGATGTCGACATCTTCGCCCTCGCCGCCCAGCAAGTGCCGGTGATGGAGGCGTTCGCCGCCCTCACCCAAGGCAATCCGGATCAAAAAGCCGAACATCAACGCTACGTCGCGTGCGCCGAAGAATGGCGACGGATGTTAGCTTGAGCCGTTCTTTTTGCCGTTTTTGCGAAACAGCACCTTTTCGATTTCCACCAAAAACAGCACGCTTGAGGCCACCGCAACGATGCGCAGCCAGTCGGTGAGACCAATCCCCGTGGTGCCAAACAGAGTTTGCAGCCACGGCAAATAGGTGAAGCCGATTTGGAACACCACCAGCAACGAGATCGCGATCAAAACGTATTTGTTGCCAAACAAACCCTGTGCATTGAGCACCGGCGCGGTGATGTAGCGTGAATTGAACAGGTAGAAAATTTCAAAGTAAATCAGGGTGTTGACGGCGATTGTTCGTGCGCGCTCGATGCTCGCGCCCTGCTCCGTCTCCCAAATGAACATGCCAAAGGTGCCGATCAGCAACACCACCGATACAAACGAAATGCGCCACAAGAACATCCGCGTCAGCACCGGTTCGTGGCGATGACGCGGCGGACGTTGCATGACGTCGCTTTCCGGCGGCTCAAACGCCAATGACAGCGCCAGTGTCACCGCGGTGATCATGTTGACCCACAAAATCTGTAACGCGGTCAGCGGTAGCTCTTGAAAGCCCAGCAGCACCGCAGCGATGATGGTCAGCGCCTCGCCGCCGTTGGTGGGCAGAATGAACAGGATCGATTTGCGGATGTTGTCGTAAACGGTGCGGCCCTCTTCCACAGCGTGAGCAATAGAGGCGAAATTGTCGTCCGCCAGCACCATTTCAGCGGCTTCCTTGGCCGCTTCGGTGCCTTTGTTGCCCATCGCGATACCCACATCGGCGCGTTTGAGCGCCGGGGCGTCGTTGACCCCATCGCCAGTCATGGCGACGGTGAGGCCGCGATCTTGCAGCAAGCTCACCAAGCGCAGCTTGTCTTCGGGGCTGACCCGGGCGAACACGTTGACCTCCGTCAGGCGCTCGCGCAGCTCATCATCGCTGAGGTTTTCCAAATCCAAACCGGTCAGCGCCGCGTCGGGATTTTGCAGGCCCAATTGTCGCGAAATGGCCGATGCGGTGGCGCGGTGATCGCCGGTGATCATCTTGATGTTGATGCCCGCACTTTGGCAGGTCTTGACGGCCTCGATGGCTTCTTCACGCGGTGGGTCGATGAAGCCGAACAGGCCCAACAGCACCAAGCCTTCTTCCACGTCTTGGAAATCCAATTCCATTTCATGACTTTGGCCGGGTTTGCTCGCCACCGCCAGCACGCGCTGGCCGCGCGCCGCCAGGGTTTCGGTGAGGGCGTGCCAGTGCGCCACATCCAGCGGTGCTTCGCCTGCGTCGGTGCGCACGCTGGAACACATCGACAAAACCCGTTCCGGTGCACCCTTTTGGAAAATAAAGGCCTCGCCGGTGTGGCTGTGGTGCAGTGTGGCCATGAATTTGTGTTCGGATTCAAACGGTATAAGGTCGGTGCGCGGGCATTGCTGGGCCACGGTTTGCGGGTCCATCCCAGCCTTGATCCCGGCGACCAACAGCGCGCCTTCCATGGGGTCGCCATGCACGCGACAGTCATTTTCACGTTGTTCCAGTTCCGCGTCGTTGCACAGCACCGCAGCGCGCACCGCGTCTTGCAAGACGTCCAGATCGCCGACGAACACATCCGCGCCGTCGATCTGAAACACACCGTGGGGATCGTAACCGGTGCCCGAAAGCTCAAACTGACGCTCCGCCGTGACGATGGTGCGCACGGTCATTTCGTTGCGCGTCAGCGTGCCGGTTTTGTCCGAACAGATGACGTTGACTTCGCCCAAGGTTTCCACCGCGGGCAAACGCCGCACGATGGCGTTGCGCGTCGCCATGCGCTGCACCCCGATGGCCAGTGTGATGGTCATGATTGCGGGCAAGCCTTCGGGGATCGCCGCCACCGCCAAACCGACGGCGGCCAAGAACATCTGCGTTTGTGTGTAGCCTTGAACCATCACGCCGAACGCAAAGGTCGCCGCTGCGATCAATAAGATCGCGCCGGTCAGCCAGCGGCCGAATTCCGACATCTTGCTGAGCAACGGCGTGGTCAGTTGTTCGACCCCCGCGACCAAGGTGCTGATGCGTCCAATCTCGGTCGCGGCCCCGGTGGCGATCACCACCCCCGCGCCTTGGCCGTAAGTCACCAAGGTGCCGGAGTGCGCCATGCACAAGCGATCCGCCAATACCGTTTGCGTGTCCAAGGCGTTGATTTCCTTGCCCACCGGCACGGATTCGCCGGTCAGCACGGCTTCTTGTACTTGCAGGCCTTTTACGCGAAACAGCCGCACGTCGGCGGGCACCCGGTCACCCGATTGCAGCACCACCACGTCGCCCGGCACCAAATCCGCCGCATCGACCGTGGTGCGCCGCCCGTCGCGCAGCGCCATGGCTTGCGGCGACAGCATGTTGCGAATGGCACGCAAGGCGTCTTCGGCCTTGCCTTCTTGTATGAAGCCGATCAGCGCGTTGATCAGCACCACGCCGATGATCACCGAGGTATCGATCCAGTGTTCCAGCATCGCCGTGGTTCCGGCGGCGGCCAACAGCACATAGATGAGCATGTTGTGAAACTGCGCCAAAAACCGCATCAGCGGGCCCTTGGGCTTCACTTCGGGCAATTTGTTGGGACCGTAACGTTCCAGGCGCTCGGTCACGTCGGATGTGCTTAAACCCTCAACGGTACTGTGGAGGGTGCTGAACACATCCGCACTGTCTTGGGCGTGTCAAGGCGGCGTCGGGGGCGATTGCTCGGTGGTGGCGAGAGCTTTTTTGGACATGGCGCTACCCTTTGTGAAGGGAGAGGAAAGTCTTCGCTGATTATCTCATTTAAGACAGCTTGTTCAAAGCCCTAGATGTATGGCTTGGTACGAAAATGCTCGAAATGGCTTGTACTTGCGCGCCTTGGCCCGGATAATCCGCCCCATGACCGACAAGACACGCCCCGCCTCCGACCTCAATGGCCTGTTGCAGCTGATGGCGCGTTTGCGTTCGCCTGATGGAGGCTGCCCTTGGGATATAGAGCAGACCTTTGCCTCCATCGCGCCGCACACCATCGAAGAAGCGTACGAGGTCGCCGACGCCATCGATCATGGCGATATGGCGCATTTGAAGGATGAGCTGGGCGATTTGCTGTTCCAGGTGGTGTTCTATGCCCAGATGGCCAAGGAACAAGGCGATTTCGACTTTCACGACATCGCCGCGGGCATCACCGACAAAATGATCCGCCGCCACCCCCATGTGTTCGGTTCGCAAACCGGTATCGATGATGCCGAAGCGCAAACCGTCAACTGGGAAGCGCTCAAGGCCGAAGAACGCAAAGCCAAGGCCGATGGCAAGCAACATGGTGCTTTGGAAGATGTCAGCGCAGGCCTGCCCGCCTTGATGCGCGCCACCAAATTGCAAAAACGCGCCGCCCGGGTTGGCTTTGACTGGCCCGACGCCAAGCCGGTGTTCGACAAGTTTCGCGAAGAAGCCGCTGAGTTGGAAGCCGAGATCGAAAGCGGCGATGAAAAAGCCATGGAGCACGAGGTCGGCGATTTGCTGTTCACCTGCGTGAACTTGGCGCGCAAGCTCGACATCGACCCCGAAGCGGCGCTTCGCCAGGCCAATGGGCGTTTTGAGGCGCGCTTTGGCCATATTGAGCACACATTGTGGGCCGATGATCGCACCGTTGAAGGCACCAGCCTTGAAGAGTTGGATCGCCTCTGGGATCAAGCCAAAACATCATTGAAGCGGGCGCAAGATTAGGACCATGATGAACATGAATTTCAAAGCGTTTGCGGGCAAAACCCTTTCTTTAGGCATCGCCGTCGTCGTCTTGGCGTCGTGTTATCTTCCGGCGCGTTTCGATGCGGAAATCGAACTCGACAAAGCGGGCTATTATTCGTTGAAATTCGACGGCTACATGGCCGATGTGGGGCTGTATCAGGGGCTTAAAGACGGCAAGATTTCGCGTGAAGAGGAAGAGAAAAAGATCGCCGTGATCGATCGCGATTTCGCCCGTGACGCCAGCACCAAGGAGTTTCAGTATTACCGTGAAGGTCATTTCAGGGTGAAGTGGGAACGCAACGGCGATCTTCTAAAAGCCAAAACGGTCACGTTCATTCGCCGCAATGAATTGATTTTGCAGCTTAAATACGTTGAAAATTCGGGCTATATCGTGATGGAAGGCAAATCCATCACCAAGGAAAACCGCCAGCGCATTCAGCAGATGGGCCTGAACATGCAAGGCCAAATCCGCATCAAAACGGACATGCCGATCAAAAGTCACAACGCCACCACCGAAAAGAAAGACCCGCGCGATCCGCGCTTTAAGTGGTTGGCGTGGGACATCGCGTCCATCATGAGCCCGCGCCCACGCGCCGTGTTCATCATCGAATGATCAAGCCCGCAGCCCCTTCCCGCCTCATGGTCAGGGGCTGCGGGTTCGAGCAATTAGCTGAATAAGCTATCGCTATAGTCAATGGTGATATCGGCGTGGGCCTCAAGCACATCGTGGCTGAGTTGTTCAGGGGCATCACCACCGGCGACATAGTCGATGTCTTCATCACCATCGAGCAAAAACAGCTGGCCTTCGCCCGGTCCTAGGTCGCGGTTGTGATTGTTGCCGGCTTTGATCGACACGGCAAATAGGTCGTATTCGTCGTAGTCTTGGCTCAAAAAGGCGTTGAGATCAACGTTGTCCAAGTCCGTTTCGCCGTTATCCCATCCGTCGATTTTCACTTTGGTGATGTCGTCTGCGCCATCTTTGAGATACAGAACAACATTTGAGATTTCGTGATCTGCGGTGCCTTTTTTGTTGCTAAAGGTGCCAAAATGATCGCCGTCAGGCACACCACCAGAATTGTCACCGGTGTCTCCGCCAATGCCATCGATATCGATGGTGACGGTGGCCGTCGATACAGCCCCATGATCGTCGATGATTTCATAGCTGAAGCTGTCTTGTGCAATTTGCCCGTCATTCAACGTGTCGAAAGCGCCGTTGGGGTCATAATCGTAACTGCCGTCCGCATTCATGCTCAGCAATGCGCCCGATGTTAACATGGTCGTCATGCCCACATTGGCTTCGTCGCCGTTGACCGAGGATACGGAAATGCTGTCCAGACGGTCTATATCGCTATCGTTGTCGAGAACATTGCCGCTGACCACCGTCTGTTCGTCTGTCGCGTTGACGTCTGCTACGGCGTTCGGGTCATCGTTGACGCCGGTGACGGATACTGTGATTTGCGCATCGTCACTGCCACCGTTGCCGTCATCGACGCTGTACGTATAGCTTTGTGTGATGACTTCACCTTGGGATAAGTAATCGGCGTCCATAGCATCGATCATGATGGAGCCGTCGTCGGTGACTGAAAACGATACCCCTTCTGCCAGTTCTATGGCTTGGCCAACCAGCGAGCCGTCACCATTGATGGCCGTGACGGTCATGTCAGCAATGCCGTCGTTGTTGCTATCGGGCGCATCAAGGTCGATATCGTTGACAAAAACGTTGGCTGTTTGAGTTTCGTCTTCACTAATTTCATAAGCATCATCGATGGCATTCACGGGATAAGGCGCATCGCCATAAAGCTTGTCGGATGCTGAACGGTCCCCATCCACCTCACCGACTGAGGTTTGACGAACGGTGAAGCTTTCCAGCGCCAGATCGTCAAGCGTCAAAGCGCGCAGAGAAGATGACAGGGTGAACGTTGTGGTTTGAATGTCGTCGCCGGCTTGACCGGATGTGCCGATCTCAACACCAACTTCATAAGGGCTGTCCGGCACACCGTTGGTGTTACTGCCCCCACCTAAGTTGGACACGCTACCGCTTTGAACCACTTGCGTGACGGTGTCGCCGCTGACATCAAACGTGCCCAGCAAGGCGTCATCGGAAACATCGAAAAACAGGCCCCTGATATCGCCAATCAAGGTGTCCCCGTCATTTTCATTTGTGACGCTGAAGGATAAGGAACCGCCTTCGAGTTCATTGATGGTGATGGTGGCTGGCGCCATACCATCGCTGCCCGTTTGGGTGTCCAGGGTGAAGGTTAACGATCTCATGACGGCCTCGCTTTCTGTGACTGTGTGATCAGAAATTTCTTTATCTGATCTTGAGTATGAGAAGATTATGTTAGGATATGGCGTGTAGATTGTTATGAATTGGTTAGGAATTGGCTGCGCAGCTGATAAGTCCCGATGAAACAACATGTTCTGATTGTCGATGACGATGAAATGATTCAGGCCATGGTCTCTTTTTTGGTGAAAGAGAACCTCAGCGTTCGCACCACACAAGTGGAGACCGGGCTGGCTTTGCATGAAGTGCTGAAAACCGATCATGTGGATTTGCTGGTGCTGGATTTAGGTTTGCCCGATGAAGATGGCTTGGCCTTGGCACGTCAGGTGCGAGCGCGCAGTGATGTTCCGATCATGGTTTTGACCGGTGACCAGTCTCATGAACGTCTCATTTCCGCTTTGGAAATCGGTGTTAACGACTTCCTCACCAAACCATTCGATCCCTATGAATTGCGCCTGCGGATTAAGAATTTACTGCGTTACAACCAACCAAGACGTGGTGTCGTCAGTAAGCTTGATGATGCGCAACGTTTGGATGTTGGCGACTTTATTTTAGATTTAGACAGTCGCTCTTTGGCGACGCAAACCGGCACACCCGTGGCGCTTACACACAGTGAATTTAATATTTTGGCGGCTATGGTGCAAAGACCGGGCAAGGCGATATCGCGCGGTGAATTGCTGGACGTCATTGCCAAAGGCAGCGACGCGCCGTCCCCACGGGCGATCGACGTCTATATTCGTCAAATTCGAAAAAAGATGGAAACCAACGCGCACCGCTCTGATTTGATCCAGGCGGTGCGCGGCTATGGCTACATGTTTGTGCGCCAGCCCAAAGGCTAACGTTTTAGACTTATCGTTTAAGGCGGCGGATCAGGCTGGAGGTATCCCAGCGATTTCCGCCCATGGCTTGCACATCTTTGTAAAACTGATCGACCAGTGCGGTGACGGGCATTTGCGCGCCGTTGTTTTCGGCCTCGCTGAGCACGATGGCCAAGTCCTTGCGCATCCAGTCCACCGCGAAACCAAATTCAAACTGATCGTCGACCATGGTGGTGCCGCGATTTTCCATCTGCCACGATTGCGCCGCGCCCTTGGAAATCACGTCCAGCACCAGCTTGCTGTCGAGCCCGGCGCGTTCGGAAAAGTTCAAGGCTTCAGCCAAGCCCTGCAACGCCCCGGCGATGCACACCTGGTTGACCATTTTGGTCAGCTGACCGCTGCCGCTCGGCCCCATTAGGGTCACGGCGCGTGAAAAGGTGTCGATCACCGGCTGAGCGGTGGCGAAGGCATCCGCGTCACCGCCGCACATCACCGTCAGCGCGCCGTTTTGCGCCCCGGCTTCGCCGCCGGACACCGGCGCGTCGATGAAGCTGACGCCGCGTTCTTTGGCGCTGGCGTACAGTTCGCGTGCGACTTCGGCCGATGCGGTGGTGTTGTCGACGAAAATCGCGCCGGACTTCATCCCGCCCAACGCGCCGTTTTCACCCACCACCACGGCGCGCAGGTCGTTGTCATTACCGACGCACGCGAACACGATGTCGGCACCATCAGCGGCGGCAGCAGGCGTGTCGGCTTTTGCGCCGCCGAATTCGGCCACCCACTTATCGCTTTTGGCTGCGGTGCGGTTGTAGACCGTGGTGTCGTGACCGGCTTTTTGCAGATAGCCAGCCATGTGATAACCCATGACGCCAAGGCCGAGAAACGCGGTTTTCATGTGGGGAGCTCCTTAATTTGCAAATGGATACGAACAATAAGGCCTGTCTTAGCCCTTAAGCAGGACTTCATGCAAGGCATCAAAGGTTTGTTCGTTGGGGGCCAGCAACAGATGCTCGCCTTGGCTGATGCGCGCCGGGTCGTAAATGCTTTTGTCTTCGCGCATGCGTCCATAGCCGCGCGCCTCTTCGACCATCAAGGCCCCCGCCGCGTGGTCCCACGGCATCAATTTACCGCCGTACAGTGCAAAGTGGATCTTGCCCAACAACAAATCGAGATATTCGCGCCCGCAGCAGTGATAACGCACCAAGTGCTGCGGTAAACCCGTTTCCCCGTCGTCTTTGCGCTTTTGTATGCGTTTGCGGATGCCGTCGCCGAGCGAGCCGGTCATTTGATCCAAGGTTTCAGGCGGCTCAATGGTGAGCTTTTGTCCCGCAAAATAGACCCCCTCGCCGCGCCGGGTGGTGGCGCACACGCCGTTGATGGGATCGTATATCCAGCCCATTTGGGTCTCGCCGCCTTCGACCAGGGCGCAGATCATGGCGAAACACGGCATGCCCTTGGCGAAGTTGTTGGTGCCGTCGAGCGGATCGACCACCCATACCGGTTGATCGCCGTCCATGTGATCGAGGATTTCAGGGTTGCGAAAGCAGTCTTCTTCGCCGATCACGGTGCTGCCCGGCAGAAGTTTGCTCAAGCCCTCATGCAGGCGATTTTCCGATTCCAGATCGGCAGTGGTGACCACGTCCCGCGCATGGGCTTTGGTTTGGATGTCCTCGCTTTGCAGCTGGCCGAAACGCGACAGGATTTCCTGTTCCGCCACATGGCGAAGCAATTGTTCAACGTCGTGTATCAAAGCATCCATAGGTGCATTTTTCGTCATCGAAGCGCTCCACACAAGTGCGCATTTGCATATGTGCGTATTTCTTACGGCGAGAAGACATCACGGTCGCGTTTGAACCCGGCTTTGAGCGCATCGAGGTATAGATACGTCGCCGCGTCGCCTTCGCCCTTTTGCTGCATGGCGCGCACCACGTAGGCACAAAACGCCACCGCCTCGGCTTTGCCGTGCAGGCCGAAGGTGTCGGAAATCTCTTTTAAACCGTCATGGGTGATTTTACGCGCCATCACGTTGAGCTGCGATTTGACGAAGCGATGTTTGTCGCGCCATTTGCGCTGAGCGGCTGCTGTGGCCATCGGAATATCCTTTCGCCCCTTCTGGGTTGACGGAAGTTAAGCCCCGTTATTATCTACTAGTAGTCATGAGGTTGTCAACAGGGAATCGGCGCAGAATATGGCTGTTGGGTGCAAGGCGCGCGAAAGCGACGCGGTTGCATTCGCGACCGTCGGTTCTATAGGGGGATTTTTCGGGAGGGTTTAGCTTTGGTCTTTGAGCTGTTCGAAGTCGCGCGCTTGATTACTAATTGATGATTCGTTTATCGCCTATCTAGACGAAGTATTGGTTCAGGTTTGAACTCTTTGACGACTTGATTTGTCGAAAAATCACCAACTGTTAAAGTCCGTCCGTTGAAAACGACTTCTATACCAAGCTCTTTGGGTGGGTCCGTTACCCCCCAGTCATAGGCCATGAACAATAACAATGTTTCCGCTTTGTTGACGACGACTTGGGCTGAGGGGCAGCGTTCCATCACGCTGGAGATTTGCAAATCAACTTTTCTGTTTTTATGCGCGCGCTTGATGCGCTGCATCAACAGGACGCGGCCTTTTGTGCTGCGGGCTTTATTCAGATGTTCGATGACTTTTGCGCGGAACGCATCAGCGATTTTCTGATAGCCGCAATGTTCCCAATCTGCAGATTTTTCACCAATGAGGGTTGATATGCGAACCGTGAGCGGGCTTTTCGATCCTTGTTCGTTAAACAAATAGCCTTCATCGCTATATTGCACGTTGGTTGCCTGACTGCGGATTTTCTGTTTCGCGTCGCCCATAAAATTTAACGCATACATCTCTACGTATGTATTGGGTCGCCCTCTCGCCCCACTGGTGATGAAGGGGGCAGCGAGATTAGAAAACATCACCATGGCTTTGTCTTTATCGCGCTTTGTGCCTCGGCCTTCTAAATACATAACAGCGAGAAGTAGGTTCGCGTATGTAGAGGACTTCGGCATGAGATCCGGCCTGTAAGCATGCAATGTGTTCAAGGGGCTTGTGGCTTTGGTGATGTAGTCAAAAGCCAAGGTGTCATCTGCCGTGGCGAGGGCGCCTGTGTAGTGCAGCCAGCCAAGATTGTAATTGGCTTCTTGGAGGCCCAAATCAGCGGCCTTTTTGAAATGCTGTGCCGCCAAAGCAAAATCCACAGGCTTCCCTTTTTTCATATAGCGCACGCCAAGACCGAAGTTTCCAACGGCTTCGTCCTTGGCCAGGGCAAGGGTGTAGTAAAAATCAGCGAGACGTTGATCTTGTTTCTTTTTGCTGAAAGTGAATGCGTACAGATTGCCTTGCGACACCATTTCCTGCGGGCTTAGACGGAGCGAACTGGAGAGTTTTTTTCTTTGTTTGGGGGTGAGCCTCAAACCAAGTTTGCGTTCCAACGCTAAGCTCTTCCTGGCGGATTTTTTGTGCCCCGCAACCGAAGCTGCCGTTAATAAAGCGAAAGCTTGGGCGTCGGAAACGTCACCGGGGTGTAACGTCGAAATCAGCAACGCCAATTCATATTGAGATTTTGCATGCCCACGTTGTGCCGCTTCACGGTGCCAAAAGAGCGCCTTTTTAGGGTCAGCTACAACACCATCCCCGGTTCGGTAAATTTCGCCGAGACGGAATTGAGGCCTAGTATATCCCGGATCCTTGGCGGCGGATGTGTAGAGTTCAATTGCCCTGGGCATGTTTTTATCGACGCGGCGGCCGTCATGGTAAAGGTAGGCTAAATTGAACTGAGCCGCATGCTCACCCTGCGAAGCCGATTTCTCGTACCATTTGACGCCATTGATTGTGTCAACGGGCCCCCCTATACCAAAAACAAGTAGGCGGCCTAGATTGTTCTGGGCCTTTGCATCGCCTTGTCGCGCGGCTTTTTCAAGCCAGTAACGGGCGCGTTTGAAGTTTTTTTTGACAAGGGTACCTTCGGTGAAGGCTGTGCCCAATTCGGTTTGTGCGGAAACATCGCCATTGGCAGCGTTCTTGCGCAATTGGGCTGCTGTGTCAGCTTGAACGGATTGGCTGCTCAGAACAATGGCAAAGGAAACCGTCAAAATGCTCAAAAATTTGGAAAATGTTCTCAACGGCGCACCTATGGCGATTGGTCATGAGACATTACCATTTCATGGTTGATGTCGTCAAAGGTCATCCACGAACAGAAAGGTGGTAATTTACGTTGAGCTCTTGAGTTGTTCGAAGCGCCGCGCGTTGGCGGGTTCTAAGCGCACGGTCATGTGAACGCCGTGCTCATCGTCGATGCGCTCAATCACTTCGCCGTGATTGTAGAGCCACGATTGCAATTTGCCGTCATGCGCTTTGAGCGTCACGGTGAGAGTTTCTTGGGCGCGCGACAGGTGTGCCTCGACGGCTTGAAGAAACGCCTCGACGCCCTCGCCTGTTGCCGCCGACATCAGCACCACCGGACTGTCGGCGCGGCGCACGATGTTGGCTTGCAGCTCGTGCTCTTCCGCGTCCAAAAGATCGGCTTTGTTGCGCACTTCGATCAATGCGCCGTCGATGTGTTCATCTTCCAAGCCAAGGCTTTTCATGACCTCTTCGACATCGGCTTTTTGCGCTTCGGTGTCGGGGTGCGACAGATCGCGCACATGGACGATGACTTGCGCTTCCAAAACCTCTTCCAAGGTGGCGTGGAAGGCCTCGACCAATTCGTGGGGCAAGTCGGAAATAAACCCGACCGTGTCTGACAAAATGATGTTCTTGCCCGACGGCAGTTCGAGATTGCGCATCGTCGGATCCAAGGTCGCGAACAGTTGGTCTTTGACGAACACCTTGGACTGGGTCAGGCGGTTGAACAGGGTCGATTTTCCGGCGTTGGTGTAACCCACCAGCGCGACGATCGGATACGGCACCTTGCGCCGCGCCTTGCGGTGCAGTTCGCGGGTGCGCTTGACCTCTTTCAACAAGCGCTTGAGCTTGGCGATGCGCTGATCGATCAAGCGGCGATCGACCTCGATCTGGGTTTCGCCGGGTCCACCCATGAAGCCCGCACCACCGCGTTGACGTTCCAAGTGGGTCCAAGACCGCACCAATCGCGAGCGTTGATAGGTCATGTGCGCCAAATCGACCTGCAAGCGGCCTTCTTTGGTGCGCGCGCGTTCGCCAAAAATTTCCAAAATGATGCCGGTACGGTCCAAAACCTTGCAGTCCCAGGCGCGTTCTAGGTTGCGCTGCTGCACCGGGCTGAGCTGGGTGTCGACGATCACCACGCCAACGTCGCGGCCTTTGACGATGGCGTCCAGGCGTTCCAGCGTGCCCTTACCGAAGTACGATCCCGGTTTCAGACCGCTCAGCGCCACAATTTCTGTGGCGACGATGTTCAGGTCGATGGCTTGGGCCAGTCCGACGATTTCCGCCAGACGGGCTTCGGGCGCACGCGCAGTTACGTTGTCGCCTTTGCGCACAGCGGACTTTAGGTAGGGATGGATGACCAGACAGCGTTCACCCCTGGCATAATCGCCAACATCGTACTCATCTACGCCAGGACTCGCAGGTGCAGAATCTTCACGTGCGACATCACCGCGGTCCTCCCCCAAGGCCACGAGATTGTCTTCGTTGTCATGCGTGTCGTTGTCCCCTCCCCCTATGGAGTGACTAGACAAAACGCATCATTCTGCCGTGTCGCCAGCAGTCTCAGGCTCAAACAGCTGAATCGGCTGCGAAGGCATGATGGTGGAGATGGCGTGCTTGTAAACAAGCTGAGTGTGTCCGTCACGGCGCAAAAGCACCGAAAAGTTATCGAACCACGTCACAATGCCCTGAAGTTTCACGCCGTTCACCAGAAATACGGTGACGGGTGTCTTCTGTTTGCGGATGTGGTTGAGAAAGACGTCTTGGACGTTCTGTGATTTTTCCGAAGCCATGGTTGCTTCCTTATTTACGATTATCAGCACGGACCCTCCGGAATTGGAATCCGTGCCATTATTTTTTCCCATGTAGGCCAGAAGTGCGGAGATTGCACGGAGAGCTTAATGCCCCCCTTTTGCGTCCCCCGCGAAAAGGCCCCCCCAGATGGAAGCGCAGATATTACAGGTTCTTGGCGAAATTGGAAAGCCCTAGCGGCGTCTCCAAAATCAGCACCGGGTCGACGCCAGAGAACTCGCCGTTTGTGGGCGGTTCGGGGCGCACCAACACCGGTGTGCAGCCGGCATTCAGCGCGCATTCCATGTCGATGCGGGTATCGCCCACGAACCACACATCGGGGCCAAGGGCGATGCCGCTGCCTTCAAGCGCCATGAGCACGGGATCGGTGGCGGGCTTGTCGCGCGGTGCATCTGTGGCCCCGATGATATGGCCGAAGTGTTTGTCCCAGCCCAGCTTTTCGGCTTCGGCGCGCAGCAGTCTTCCGGTTTTGTTGCTGACCACGCCGAGGTAGATGTCCAGCGCACAAAGCTCTTCGAGCATCTCGGCCGCGCCATCCAACGGGGAAAGGCGCTCCAAATGGATGGCTTCAAAGTGACCGTAAAAGGCCTTGCCTGCGGCTTCCCACGCGTCGCCGAACAATTCGGGAAAACTATCGCGCAACGATTTCGCCACCCGCGCCTTGGTGTCGTCCAGGCTCCACGGTTGCAAATCGTACTCAGCGAACGTCGCGTTGAGCGCATCGCGGATGATCAGCCAGCTGTCGACCAGGGTGTTGTCCCAATCAAAGATGATCGCTTTGGGGCGCATTTGCGGTGTTTGGCTCATGCGGGTTGGCCTTGTTTCATATACGCGCCATATAACGCGATCAGCTTTTGGCAAAATGGTCCACACGCGCCGTCGCCGATGGGGCTGTCGTCGATGTGGGTCACCGGGCGCACCATCACCGTCGATGAGGTGGTGAACGCTTCTTGCGCGGCTTTGGCTTCATCAAGGCTAAACGTGCGCTCGACGTATTTCAGGCCGTTTTGTTCGGCCAGTTTCATCACCGTTTGGCGCGTGATGCCGCCCAAGATGGCGTGATCGGTGTGGCGCGTGATCAGTTCACCATCCGCCGTGACGATCCACGCATTCGATGACGAGCCTTCGGTGATGTGATCGCTTTCGTCCAGCAACCAGGCTTCCGCCGCCCCTTGGGCGTAGGCCGCGGTTTTGCTCATCACGCCAGCGAGCAATTGTACCGTCTTGATATCGCAACGTTTCCAGCGAATGTCGGGGGTGGTGATGACTTTCACGCCGTTGAGTGCCACGTCGGGATCGAACGGCTTTTGGCGCATCACCGTCATCACCAAGGTCGGCGTCAATCCGTGCGGCGCGGGAAAGTCGCGCGGCGCGACGCCCCGGCTGACTTGCAGATAGAGGCTGCCATAAGCCAGGCGATTGACACGCAACAGTTGGCGCATCACCAGTTTCAGCGCTGTGCGGCTCATCGGCATGGGAATCGTTAATTCGTTCAATGAACGCTCTAGTCGATCGATATGGCCGTCTTGGTCGATCAACTGTCCACCTTGCACGGCGAACACCTCATACACGGCGTCGGCGAACTGAAAACCGCGGTCTTCGATGTGCACGCTGGCCTCGCGGTGCGGAACATAGCGGCCGTTGACGTAAGAAATCGACATCTAAAAATACTCAAGCTGGACGGAGAACATCTTTTCCACCTGCGCGATGATGTCGGAGGTGGCGAACACCACCACGCGGTCTTTGGCGAGAATGATGGTGTTGCCGCGCGGGCTGATCACCTCGTCACCGCGAACCACCGCGCCGATCACCATGCCTTCGGGCAAATCGGCTTCTTTCAACGGCTTGCCGACCATCGGCGAGGTTTCCAGGGCTTCGGCCTCGATCAATTCGCCGAACCCTTCGCCGAGCGTGTGGACCGAATGGATGCGCCCACGGCGCACGTGCTGAATGATCGTCGAAACGGTGATGTTGCGCGGATCGACCACCACGTCGATGCCCAACGACCCGATCAGGCTTTCGTATTCGCCTTTGTTGATCAAGGTGATGGCGCGCTGGGCCCCTTCGCGCTTGGCCAACAATGAGGACAAGATGTTGTTTTCGTCGTCGTTGGTCACCGCGATGACCGTTTCGGTCATCGCCACGTTGGCTTCGTCCATGATCTGGGTGTCGAGCACATCGCCTTGAATGACCATGGTTTTTTTCAACCGGCTGGCGCACAGGCTGGCGCGTTCCGCGTTCCATTCGATCAGTTTGACATTGAGTTTGCTTTCCGACGTTTCCAGCTCTTCGGCCAAGAACAGCCCGATGTTGCCGCCGCCGAAGATCACCAGACGCCGCGCTTCTTGCTCATCATGACCAAATGCGGCCATGGCGCGGTCTTGCTTGTCGGCATCGGCGACGAAATAGACGCTGTCGCCGGGCAGCATTTGGCTTTCGGCATCAGGCACAATGAAGGTGCCGTCGCGCACAATACCGATCACGGTGATCGACAAATCGGGAAACAGCTGATTGATCTGGCGCAACGGGGTGTTGACCAAAGGACACGCATCGCCGCAGCGCACGCCCAAAAGCTTCACCTTGCCGCCCACCAGGGGGATCATTTCAAACGCACCGGGCACCGTCAAACGTCGCTGAATGGCGCGTGCGACCTCGATTTCCGGTGAAATGATCACGTCGATGGGCATGTGTTCGCGCGAAAACAGGTTCGCCCACATGGGCTGCAAATAGGCCTGGGCACGGATGCGCGCGATTTTGGTCGGCACGCCGAACAGAGAATGCGCTACCTGACAGGCAACCATGTTGGCTTCGTCGGCGGCGGTCACGGCGATGATCATGTCCGCGTCGGCGGTGCCGGCGCGTTCCAAAACGTCGGGGCGCGAGGCATGACCGATCACGCCTTGCACATCCAGCGTGTCCGAAATCCGTCGAACCAGCTCCGGCGATTGATCAATCACCGTTACGTCGTTGTTTTCACGCGACAAATGCTGGGCAATGTGAAAGCCCACTTGTCCCGCGCCGCACACGATCACTTTCATGGCTTGTTCCTAGCCGTTCTTTTTCGTCGTTTCGTCGCCGGTGAGACCCAGCGACTTGAGTTTGCGATGCAAAGCCGAACGTTCCATGCCGACGAATTCCGCCGTGCGTGAAATGTTGCCGCCAAAGCGTGAAACCTGAGCCAACAGATAATCGCGCTCAAACGCTTCACGGGCTTGTTTGAGCGGCAGTCCCATCAGTTCGCTGCCGCCGTTGGCGTTGCTTGCGGCGATATTGCCGTTGACCAATTCACCGGGCAGGTTTTCCGCGCGGATCGGATCGTCGCTGCCGCCAGGCGCCATGATCAGCAAACGCTCGATGATGTTTTTAAGCTCTCTGACGTTGCCGGGCCATTCATAAGCCTGCAATGCGGCGACCGCGTCTTCGGACAAGCGCCGTCCCGGTTGGCCGGCGCGGCGCGACGCATGGCTGATGAAATGCGATGCCAGCATCGGGATGTCTTCGCAGCGCGCTTTGAGCGGCGGGACCTCGATCGGCACCACGGACAAGCGGTAAAACAGGTCTTCGCGAAAGTGACCGGCGCTGATTTCGGCTTGAATATCGCGGGTCGCGCTGGCGACCACGCGGACATCGACTTCGACCTTGGTGGTGCCGCCGACCCGCTCAAAAATCTGTTCTTGCAGCACCCGCACGATCTTGCCTTGAGTTTCGATCGGCATATCGGTGACTTCGTCGAGAAACAGCGTGCCGGTGTGCGCGGCTTCGAAATAGCCCACTTTACGCCCGCCCTCGCCGTCGTCGGCCGGGGTTTCGGTGCCGAACAGTTCGATTTCCAAGCGCTCGGGTTCCATGGTGGCGCAATTGACCACCACGAACGGTCCCGCTGCGCGGGTGGAACGGTCATGCAGCATGCGCGCCACGACTTCTTTGCCGCAGCCGCTGGGCCCGGTGATCAACACCCGCGAATTGGCCGGGGCGACGCGTTCGACGGCTTGGCGGACATGAGAAATCACCGGCGATGTACCGACCAGGTTGTCGTCAGAGTCGGTACGCAGGCGCAGCTCTTCGTTTTCGCGTTTGAGGCGCGCGGCTTCGATGGCGCGTTCGACCACCAACACCAAGCGATCGGCCTTGAAAGGCTTTTGGATAAAGTCGTACGCGCCGTCTTTGAGCGCTTTGACCGCCGTTTCGATGGTGCCGTGGCCGCTCATCATCACCACCGGCAGGCTGGGGTGGCGCTTTTTGACGGCGGTGAGGATTTGCAAGCCGTCCATTTGACTGCCTTGCAGCCAGATGTCGAGTAACAGCAAATTCGGGCGACGCATTTCGATCAGCTCAAGTGCTTGGGTGTCGCTCGCGGCTTCACGCGGTTGAAAGCCTTCGTCTTCCAAGATACCGGCGACCAGCGCGCGGATGTCCGCTTCGTCGTCTACGATGAGGATGTCGTGCCCCATGAAACTCTCTACTCGCTCGCTTGGGCTTGGACGGTGTCAGAGACGGTGTCGGCCGGGTGAGAAACTGCGTCGTCTTGCGGGGGGAAGGTTAAGGTCGCACGTGCGCCCCCTTCGCGTCTATTTTCAAGTATCAGATCACCACCATGGTCTTCCATGATTTTCTTCACAATCGCCAAACCAAGCCCGGTGCCTTTGGCGCGTGTGGTGACGTAAGGCTCGGTTAATTGGGCCAAATCCGTTTGCGGCAGGCCGGTTCCGTTGTCGTCCACTTCGATGCGCACGCGGGGGCCGCGGGGGCTATCGTGTTGCGATAACCGAAAGCGAATCCAACCGGGTGTTGCGCCCTCGCCTTCGCCGTCCATACGCTCAGAGACCGATTCGGCGGCATTTTTTAAAATATTGGTCAAAACCCGCGTTACTTGCTGGGAATCGCACAGTGTCTTGATGTCCGTTTCGGGCAGGTGCTGTTCCAAGGTGATGCCGGTGGAGCGGTTCTGTTCCAAAAACAGCGATTGGCGGCAGATTTCGGACAGATTTTCCGGTTTCAACACCGCCTGGGGCATGCGCGAAAAGGACGAAAATTCATCCACCATACGGCCCAGGTCTTCGACTTGGCGAATGATGGTTTCGGTGCACCTCACAAAGGTGTCCGGGTCGTCCTTGATTTGCTTGAGGTATTTGCGTTTTAAGCGCTCCGCCGCCAATTGGATCGGGGTCAGAGGATTTTTGATTTCGTGCGCGATGCGCCGCGCCACGCCCGACCATGCGGCCTTGCGCTGTGCAGATTGCAGTTCGGTGATGTCGTCAAAGGTCAAAACGTACCCAAACACGTCGCCTTCCAACTGTTCGGCGGCGATGGTGACGATCAGGGTGCTGGTCTGGTCGTCCCGCGTGATGGTGATTTCAGATCGTGCCACCCGGTCGGGACGGTCCATGGCTTCGCCCAGAATTTCAGACATTTCCGGTACAATCTCAGCCAAATGATGCCCGCACACGTTTTCTAGATCTGTGCTCAACAGCAAGCTGGCGGTGCGGTTGGGCAGATTGATGCGCCCGTCCCCATCCAAGCCAACCACACCGGCGGACACACCGGCCAAAACGGTTTCGGTGAAGCGGCGGCGCTCATCGAGCTTGCGGTTCATCTGCATCAAGCCGTCTTGTTGCTGTTCCAGGCGCCCGGTCATGTCGTTGAACGCTTTGGACAAGGTGCCGACCTCGCCGATGGTGTCGTCAACCAGTACCCGCTGGCTGAGATCGCCGGATGAGACTTGGTCCGCCGCTTCGATCAGCCGTGAAATGGGTCGCGCCATCTGGTTGGCCAGGGTCATGCCGATCCACACCGCCGCCAGCAGCAACAACAGCGACACCATGGCGAAAATTGCGACGAAGGTGATTTGGATTTTGCCGCTGCTTTCTTCCAAGCGCAGATAGGTTTGCGACGCTTCGCGCACGCTTTCCATGTTTGAGAGCACCTTGGCGTCGACGAAGCGTCCCACCAGCAAGTACGCGCTGATGTAGCGTTCCAAACGCACCAAGGCGCGCACCTGATCGGCGTTGGGCGCGGTCAAAATCACCAGTTCGCCGCGATCGGCGCGCTCCAGCGCGCCCGGCGGCATGTTGCCCACGCCCAAGGACAGCATCGAATACTGCGATCGCGCCATGATTTGGCCACTGCCGTCGAGCACCGAGGCTTCGGTCAGGTTGCGTTCAACCGAGTGGTTGGACAGTGCGCGGGCTAAAAGACGTGGATTGGCGGTGAGCAAAGCTTGATCGCGGTTGAGATCGTTGGCCATCGCCAGCACGTCGGCGCGAATGTTTTGGATGTGTTCGTCGAAATAAGCTCCGGCCACGGCTTGCGAGGCATCCACCGCCGTGCGCACCCGTTCCGAGAACCAAGAATTGAAGCCAAAGTTCAAAAACAACGCGGCGAACACGGTGACCAAAATCGCCGGTGTCACCGCCAGCAGCGAAAACATCACCACCATGCGCACGTGCAGCGCAGATCCAGCCATGCCTTTGCGTCGCTGAACCCACATACCCACGGTGCGTTGGGTGATCACCAATGCCAACAAAAGCAAAATCACCAAATCGGCGGCGAGCAAGGCTTGCAGTTTTTGCGGATCGGGCGTGCCGGTGCCGGTCGAGGTGCCGGTCAACAGCCCGAAGGTGGCGACCCCCGATGCAATCGCAATGGCGGCCAGCACAAACGCCAAGCGCCGACTGACCAGCAAGCGCGAAAGTTTTTTGCGCACGGTCAGTTGGAAATCGCCCAACGGTTTTGCGGATTGATCGCTCATGCTCGCCCTTTTGGCCACAGTCATAGCCGAAGTGTGTAAGACGCTACTTGGCGCCGCCCCGGATCACGGGAATATCGAGTTCGCGAATTTTCTTGCGCAAGGTGTTGCGGTTCAAGCCCAAAACATCCGCAGCACGCACCTGATTGCCACGGGTCGCATCCAAGGTCAGCTGCAACAAGGGGCGTTCGATTTCATGCAGAATGCGGTCGTAAAGTCCTGATGCCGGCAGGCTGTCGCCATGGGCCGCGAAATACGATTTCAAATGACGCTCTACGGATTGAGCCAATCCGCCACCGTCGCCTTCGGGCATGCTGGCCGGGGCTTCGGCGAGTTCCATTTCGATGGTGTCCAGGCCGACCTCTTCTTCCGCACACAGCGCGGCGAGGCGTTTGACCATGTTTTCCAACTCGCGCACGTTGCCCGGCCAAGTGTGGCGTTTGAGGCGTTCCATGGCTGGTGGCGCGATGGTTTTCCACGGCAAGCCTTCACTGGCTGCCTGGGCGAGAAAATGGCGGATCAATTCGGGCACGTCTTCGGGCCGTTCGCGCAACGGCGGCAACCGCAACGGTGCGACGTTCAAGCGGAAATACAGATCTTCGCGGAAAATACCCTGCCTGATCAGCTGCTTAAGGTCGCGGTGGGTGGCGGCGATGATGCGCACGTTGGTTTTGATCGGGGTGCGCCCGCCGACGGTGGTGTATTCGCCTTCTTGCAGCACGCGCAGCAAGCGGGTTTGCGCTTCCAGCGGCATATCACCGATTTCGTCCAAAAATAGCGTGCCGCCTTGGGCTTGTTCGAAACGTCCGGCGCTGCGGTTGGTGGCCCCGGTGAAAGAGCCCTTTTCGTGGCCGAACAGTTCCGATTCAATCAAATCGCGCGGGATCGCGGCCATGTTGACGGCGACAAACGGTTTGTTGCGCCTAAGGCCGTAATCATGAAGAGCGCGCGCCACCAATTCCTTACCGGTACCGGACTCGCCGTTGATGATCACCGACAGGTCCGTTTGCATCAATCGGGCGATGGACCGATAGATCGCCTGCATCGCCGTGGAGCGTCCGATGAGGGGGAGTTCTTCGTCGTCGTCGGCATGTACGGATGCTTGTTTCGACGGCTTCGAGGCTTCAAGTCCGCGCTGAACAATTGATACCAGCTCTTTGATATCAAATGGTTTTGGTAGGTATTCAAATGCACCGCGTTCGGTGGCCTTGACGGCTGTTAAAATCGTGGTTTGCGCGCTCATGACGATGATGCGCAGGTTGGGGCGAATTTTGAGAATGCGCGGCACCAGGTCGAGGCCGTTTTCGTCGGGCATCACCACATCGGTGATCACCAAATCACCCAAACCTTCCGAAACCCAACTCCACAAGGTCGAAGCGTTCGACGTGGTGCGCACCTCAAATCCCGCGCGGGTAAGGGCCTGTTCGAGCACCGTGCGGATGGAGGCATCGTCATCGGCGATGAGTATGGTGGAGCCTGCGGTCATGCGTCGCTGTTTCCTTACACTGTGTCGCCGTGGGGGGGGACTGGGGGCGCGTCGGGGCTGTCGTCAAAATCTTCGGGCGGCAGCGGTTCTTTGGACATCGGTAGGAGGATGCGAAATTCTGTGCGCCCCGGTTTGCTTTTGAAATCGATCACGCCGCCGTTGTCGCCGACAATTTTCGACACCATCGCCAGCCCTAAGCCACTGCCCTTTGGCTTGGTGGTGACAAACGGGTCGAACAGATGTTCTTGCATGTCCGCCGTCACGCCGGGGCCGTTGTCGCAGATGGTGACCGACAGCGGCAAGTGCACCCGGCTTTGCGAGCCGGGCATGGCGAAGCGCACGCCGTGCTGATAGGCAGTTTTCATGTGCACCTTGCCTTGATCTTGCGGTACCGCTTCACAGGCGTTTTTGATCAAATTCAAGAACACCTGGATCAACTGGTCGCGGTTGCCCGAAACCGGCGGCAACGACGGATCGTATTCGGCGATAAAATGCACGTGCCGACCAAAGCCGTTTTCGGCGATGCGCCGCACCCGGTCCAGCACTTGGTGGATGTTCACCGGGCCGGTTTTGATCGGCGCGCTTTCGGAAAACACTTCCATGCGTTCAACCAGATCCTTAATGCGATCGACTTCGTCTTGGATCAGGCGGGTGAGTTCCTGATCGTCTTCGCTGGCGCTGGTTTCCAACAGCTGAGCCGCGCCGCGAATGCCCGACAACGGGTTTTTGACCTCGTGCGCCATCATCGCCGACATGGCGGCAATGGTGCGGGTGGCGTCGCGATGGGTCAGGCGGTGATCGATTTGGTCGGCGATGGAGCGTTCTTGAAACGTCAGCACCACCGCGCCCGGTTCTTCGACCATCAGCGCGGCTTGCACATTGACCAGCCGTTGACCGGTTTTGGGGGTGTCGAGCACCAAGCCGTGCTCGGTGATTGCGCTCATGCCGCCGCGCACTTGGTGGATCAGTTCAAAAATGGGGCTGTTGGTGGGCAGCAACGCTGAAATAGAGGCCTGCGCCAAGCTCGATCGGCTGCGCGCGAACAGTTGTTCCGCCGCCGCATTGGCATATAGCAAGCGATCGTTTTCGGCCACCACCATCACCGCCGTGCCCAGCGCATTGAGCACCGCCCCGGCTTCAAAGTTTGAGCCTATGGCATCGAAGGGGTCTTTTTTGAGGGCTTGCTTGCCCATTTAAGCGGCCCTGCTTTTTTGGTCTGGGCTGTTGGTGTTGGGCGTATAGCCGCGTTCGATCAGCGGCTCGAAAAATGCCCGCACGTAATCGTTTATGCTGTCGGCGTCCGTGCTGGTGAAAATCGACGCGCGGAATTCAGCTGATCCCGGTAAGCCTTTGGAATACCAAGCAATATGTTTGCGCATGTTGCGGATACCCAATTCTTTGCCGTAGTGCGATTGCATCCCATCGTAATGGCGCAAGATGATGTTCATTTGCTCTTCAAGGGTTGGGTCGGCCAAGCGTTCGCCGGTTTTGAGAAAATGCGCGACTTGCGACGGGAACCACGGGCGGCCATAGGTGCCGCGCCCGATCATCACACCGTCCGCGCCGGAGCGCTTGAGCAGCTCGGCCGCGTCGTCCAGCGTGGTGACGTCGCCGTTGCCGGTGACCGGGATGGAGACGGCGTTTTTAACCTCGCCGATGAAGTCCCAATCGGCGTGACCGCGATACATCTGATTGCGGGTGCGGCCGTGGACCACCAAGGACTGGATGCCGCATTCTTCAGCGATGCGCGCCAAGTTGGGGGCGTTGCGGTTGTCGTCGTCCCAACCGGTGCGCATTTTCAACGTCACCGGCAGGCTCACCGCCTTCACCGCAGCTTCCATGATGCGCCCGGCCAACAGCTCGTCTTTCATCAGCGCCGATCCGGAATAGTGGTTGACCACCTTTTTCGCCGGACAGCCCATGTTGAGGTCGATGATCGCCGCGCCACGGTCTTCGTTGAGCTTGGCGGCCTCCGACACATCTTCGGGATTGGTGCCGGCCAACTGCACCGACATAGGGTATTCGGCGGCGCACCCCGTCGACATGCGCAGGGTCTTTTTATTAGCGTGAATCATAGCCTTGGAGGCGATCATTTCCGACACCACAAGGCCCACGCCGAACGATTTGACCAAGCGTCGGTACGGCATATCGGTGACGCCGGCCATGGGGGCCAGCATCACATTGCTGCTCAGTTCGACGGGACCGATTTTGTAGCTCATGGCGCGGGGGATCTTACACTTTCTATAAACAGGCTTCGACTTGGTGCCCATTTATTGTGCAAAACGCACCAAAAAGCAAGCTGATGTACAGTCTAAGAGCAAGAACAACAGGCGATCAGGCCATCAATACGTCTGTGACCACTTTGACGCCAAGATAGCCCAGCGTCAGCAACAGATACGCCAGCAACACGATGCGCGCCGCCTTGCGCCCGCGCATGCCGGTTTTGTGATGCGCGTACAGCAACGCGCCGATGATCACGAAGGTCAGCACGCTGAGCACGGTTTTGTGATCGAAGCTGAGCAAGTTGCCCGTCGATTGGTATTCCGCCGCCATCCCGGTGACAAGGCCGAGGCCCAAGATCCCCTCGCCCCAGCCGAGCAGCCGCACGGTGAGGAATTCGCAATCGGCCACCGATGGCAATTTGTGGGTGAGCTTGGTCGGGCGTTTGGATTTCAAGGCGCGTTCTTGCAAAAACGCCGCCAGCGCCGCCACCGCGGCAATGGTCACCAGACCGTAGGTCACCACCGAAACGGCAATGTGCAAAACCACCCAACCGTCCATCGCGCCCGTTTGCAGGCCGTGCTGGGTCGCGTGGGTCCAGATCAAGCCGAACGCGCCGATGGCCATCATGTAGGGCGCGACCAACGGCGTCAGCCGCCAAGATTCCTTCACCGACCACGACAGCATCGCAAACAACGCCATGGTCACCGCGACGGTGACCCACAACGCAGCACTTAAGCCCGCTTGCCATTGACCGGAGGTTTGCGCCAAGGCCCATATGCCGGTGCCCATGACGCCCAAGATGATGGCGGTCCAATGGGCGTGATCCGCCGTGGCGCTCTTGCGATGGACGACAAGGGCCGCAGGCAGCAATGAAAAGATGGCGATCAGGTTGTAAGCGAAGGTTTGTGACATGGCCGCATTGTTTGCCCTAAAGGCATAAAGATGCAAGTGAAATGGTTGGGAAAATGATACCGCCCCCCTTATCGAGGTGTTAGCTTAAGCGCTTGGATTGAAGGGTTTTGAGGTCTCATCGATATGGTCAAGACAGTTGCGTTGGTGGTCGCCGCAGGGCGCGGACGGCGCTTTGGCGGGGATTTGCCGAAACAATACGCCCGCTTAAGGATGCATACGGTGCTGCGCCACACGGTTTTGCGCTTAACTGAGCATCCGGGCGTGGACGCTGTCGGCTGTGTCATTCATCCCGATGATCGTGAATTATACGATGATGCGCTTGAAGGCCTTGAACTGCTTGAACCGGTGAACGGCGGAGAGACGCGCCAAGACTCCGTGCGCTTGGGGCTGTTGGGGCTTTCGCACCTTAGACCCAATAAAGTTTTGATCCACGACGCGGCGCGCCCGTTTGTCAGTACGCAGTTGGTCCAAGATGTGATCGATGCCTTGGATGAGCACCCCGGTGCCCTGCCCTCGGTCCCGGTGGCTGACACCTTGAAACGCGGCCAGGACGGTTTGATCGCAGGTACCGTGTCGCGTGAAGGCTTGTACCGGGCGCAAACCCCGCAAGGCTTTCGCTTTGACGAGATTGTCAAAGCGCACGAAACCTTTGCCGGACAAGAGCTCACCGACGACACCCAACTGTTTGAGCGCGCGGGTCTGAAAATCGCTTTGACGCCCGGCGCGGAAGACAACTTCAAAATCACCACCCAAGAGGATCTGATGCGCGCTGAACGTTTGCTGGCCGCCCAATACGAAACCCGTACGGCTCAAGGCTTTGACGCGCATCGCTTAGGCGATGGCGCGTTTGTTACCTTGTGTGGCGTCGAAATCGCTCACACTCAGGGCCTGGTTGGGCATTCTGATGCCGACGTGGCGCTGCATGCACTGACCGACGCGCTGTTGGGGGCCATCGGTGCGGGCGACATCGGCCAGCATTTCCCACCATCAGATTCCCAGTGGAAAGGCGTTTCGTCGGACCGTTTTGCCCATCACGCCGCCAAATTGGTTCACGATCGTGGTGGTGAAATCGTCAATGTCGATATCACGCTGATTTGCGAAGCGCCGAAAATCGGACCGCATCGCACCGCAATGGTCGCGCGGGTTGCGGAAATTCTGGGGCTGAACGAAGACCGCGTGTCGGTCAAAGCCACCACCACCGAAGGCTTAGGCTTTACAGGGCGCGGCGAAGGCATCGCGGCGCAAGCGCAGGCATCGGTGCGGTTGCCAGTTTAAGCACGTACGTAGATTGGTGGGCTGGCGCACCTTAGCCAGTTGATTTAATATGAGAATCGGGAACAGGGAAACCAGCGCCTTAGAGCGATGCATCCGTTTGTGCTTTGAGGGCCCCAAAAAAACAAGAAACGGGCTGAGTTGATGGAAAAATTAGCTTTTGATCAGATCGACATCTTATTGATCGATCCTGATCGGGTGGTGCGAACCGCCATCCGCAATATTTTGATCGATAACGGTTTTCGCCATGTGACCGTGGGCAGTGGCATGGCCGATATCGAGATGAAACTGCGCATCGGCATGCCCGATTTGCTGATTTCCGATATCAAGCTTGAAGATGGTGACCTGAACAGGTTCGTTTTTGGCCTGCGCCATCACAACGTCGGTTCCAATCCGTTTTTGCCGGTGATCGTCACCGCGTGGTCGCCGACCACCGAAGACGTGCGCGCCATCGTGCAATCGGGCGCCGACGACATGATCACCAAGCCGCTTTCGGCGGGTCAGATTTTGCAGCGTATCAAGGCACTGATCAAAGCGCGCAAACCGTTTGTGGTGACCAGCGGCTATATCGGACCCGACCGGCGCAAACCGGGTGCGGATCATGATCGCGGCGAAAAGATCGATCCCATCGACGTTCCCAACACCCTGCGCGCCAAGGCTATGGGCGATCGCAATGCGGACATCAATCAAATTCAATCGCAAATCGATGCGTGCATCAAAAAAGTGAACCTCGAAAAACTCGACCGCCATTCGCACCAAATCACTTGGCTGGTCGAACGCATCGTTCCCGCCATGACCTTCGGCCCGCCCGATGAGGCCACGGTCAAGTCGCTTGAGCGATTGTTGTTTGTCGGCGAGGACGTGTCCCGGCGCATGGTCGGCACCAAATTCGAACATGTTGGTGAGCTGTGCAGATCACTGATTAGCGTTACCCAACGCATTCTCGATGCCGGTGATTTTCCCGCCCACAAAGATGTCGATCTCTTAAAACCACTGGCGCAATCGATTCAGCGCGGCTTTGATGAAAGCGATGTCGAGGCCGCCCGGGCCGCCCGTGAAATTTCCGACACGATCTCGGGTTAAGTTTAAATTTCAGTTGGTTGCTGTGTTTCGTTGATGATCCAGTTCAGGTAATCCGGGTTGCCGTCTTCGATGTTCAACGCCACCACGCAGGGGCAATCGTAACTGTGCAGCGCCTTGATGCGCGTGGTTAATGTGTCCACCCACGCGCGGCGTGTTTTAAGTATTAAGACACTTTCCGTATCTTCTTGCAGGGTGTCTTCCCACCAATAGATCGAAGTTACGCGATCAAGGATGTTGGCGCATGCGGCGAGTCGCTCACCGACCACGGATTTGGCGATGGTGAGTGCTTCGTCCCGATTGGATACTGTGACGTAGACCATCTGTACCGCACCGCCGGTGGGACCTTTTGGTGTGCGTTTTGAAGGCTGAGCATTTTGCGTCATAGTTTTCCCCAATTTGGGCCCAGTTTGTGAAGGTTGTGGTGTACCCACCATATACCGTAAAATAACCGCAACATGACCCTACCGCCACAGGAGCCCCGCGCCAATGCCAGCGCTTAACGAAGCCGCAACCGATCAAAAGACCGCCCCTGTTAAAAGCGGGACTCCCACTCAGGCTCAGCACGCATGGTTGGTGCGCGGCCTTGACCAGCCCGGTGGAAAACTACCGCTGTTCGACAGCGATGGCCAGCAGGTCAGTGAGCGCACGGTGCGCAGCTGTATCGAAAAAGGTTGGGCGGAACCGTGGTTTTCCAATCCGCTCAAACCGGATTGGATCGTGTGCAAGCTGACCGACGCCGGTCGCGCCACGCTCTCTTAACCGCCAAGCTCTTAACGCTCTTCATCCATAAAAACGCCCCGCAAACCGAGGTCAGGACCAAGGTCTGCGGGGGAGTTCATCGTTTTTGTATTTACGTCCGCCCCGGCTCAGCGGTGATGTGGGGGGAAGGAGGAGTTGAGCCGAAAGCGGACGTCTTATACGAGATATGGGGTTCCATGCGCGCATCGCCATTCACAAAAATTTGAACGGCACGTCATCCGACAAAATCAGGCCCAACTTCAAGCGCAGTAGACTTGTTGCGGTTCGGTAACAAGTCGTGCTGGGGGCGGTTTGGCTAGTCTTCGCTTATTTCGACATCGACATAGCCTTGCTCGATGGCGTAACGCAGGGCTTCGAAAGCCTGCTTGGTTTCTTCATAGGCTTCACGGTGGGTGCGCAGTTCAGTGACTTCGCTTTGGTCCAAGGGTTCACCCCTGTCCGTTTCCGCAGCCTTAAAAGAGGCTTCCAAGTACCGCGCGCGCAACCGCGCAATGGCGACGGCGAAGGCCAGCACGGTATCTTTATCCAGGGCGGGAATGCGCTTATGGATGATTTCGCGGTTGGCGATCCGGATACCTTGCTCGATTTCATTGAGAAACCGCTTTTGGTTCATCATTATTTTGTAATCGTCTGTGTGCTCTTCGCTCATGGACAGACCTCCCATATGTGACCGGCTGATCGTTTGGCGAACTCGATTCTATCCGGCAACTCTGAATATAAATATAACGCACATCGCTAATAGACGACAGTCTCTTGTTTTCTCAGATATTTCTGGGCCTGTGACAAACGTCACAGCCACGGATGTGCGGTGCTGCCATGGTGTGTGTGTGGATGGGGTCATGTTGATCCCTTCCCTTCCCTCAAGAGCACAAACTTTAGCCGACTGCGTCATGCAGTCGGCTTTTTTTGTCGTGTGTGACGCACATCACAGCGCCGCGACTGGTGCTGTGAGAGGTTGTCTATAGACGGGCTCACATGAGTTCATCTCTACCCTAAGAGCACTTAAACTTTGGTCGGTTGTCGAACAACCGGCCATTTTCTTTGCCCGCTTCAGTCTCGTGAGAGATGCGTGAAATTAAATGCAATATAGTATTAACCATATGATTTATCGCAATAAATAATAAAGACTTTGCTTGCGCCTTCGGTTCGGTGTGACCGTTATCAGCCGCACGTGTTCATTTAACCTACAAATGCATGGCAACGCTTTTTTTAATTATTATATTGAATGTGTTCATTATCGGCTGACTGTAGAGATGTTGAGCAGCGCACCATGCCTGTAACGCTTCACGACTTACTGGATAACGTCTACATCCTCACCTGCTCGACCCGTTCGATTCCCGACATCGCGGCGGAAATGGGCGCTGATGAAGGCGCCGTCGTTAACGCGATCCTGTGCGTCGTCGCAGGCCAACCCGCCATGGTTTTGATGGCGGGCGACAAAGCTTGCGATGCAGGCCAAGTGGGGCGTGTGCTGAATGCGCAAGGCGCGGTGGTGATGATGAACGAGGATGACGTCGTCAATCTGACTGGATCGAGCATCAATGACTTATACCCTGTGGAACTGGCCGAGCGCATCCCAACCATTTTGGACGCCAGCCTGAAACGTTTCGAGGTCTTGTATTCTCGCGCCGGAAGCGGTCGCTGCTTGATCGCCACCTCGTTTCGCGAACTTCAACACCTCACTAAGGGGGTGATTTCATATGCCGTGGCGTCCCCAGCCTGGAACCCGCGTCCGGAACCCACGCATGCCCGCTAACTGACCGAAACTCAAAAAAACAAAAACCTCTCGCCCTGGTGCTCTGGAAAGTGGATTTTCCGTGTACACCATCAACTATAAGCATATCATAATATAATATATCTATAGACAGATTGCACTGCGTTTCAGATGATAATAATTGATCCCCAAATGACATGTTCCCATATGTCATGAGCGAAGCCCTGTGGGGGGGCGCGTCTTTGGTGGGAAGCGAGTATGCAAATCGCAAATCCCGTGGCGATGTCCGCAAATTCAGATGTTGCCTCGGTTCGGCCAAAACAGGTTTTTATCATCGACAACTTGCCAGTGCGGGTGAACAAAACCCGCGCGGCACTCGGCCATCTGTATGAGACTCGCGCCTTTAGTGACGGCCAAGCGGCACTGGATGCGATGAGAGACACCCCGCCCGACGCGGTGATCATCGACGAGCGCACGTTACGCATGCAAGGTGCTGGAATTCACCGCACCAAATGCAACGATGACAGCCTGAAACACATCCCCTTCATCATTATGTCCGACGGTCACGAGGGACCGTTTATCGCCGGTGATGGCAGCGGTGCGCCGGATCATTTTTTGAAACGGCCCATTCGCATCAATTTAATACTCGACCGTCTTGCGGCAATGATGAGCTTTGAGGTCGAAAAATCGTGGGAGAAACTACCGAAAAAAGCTGGCCGCGCTTTGCGCAGCACGGCGGATCAATTCCTCGACATCGCCAAGGCCGTGGCGCACAACACACCGCTAGACCGTGACGCCGTCAATGCCAGCTGCAATCCGTTGGTCGATTGCGTGCGCAACCACCAACACAAGCATGTCCTTTTGGGGCTAAAAAACCACCACAATTACACCTATGCCCATTCGATGCGGGTTGCGGTGTTCATGTCAGTGTTCTCCTACGCTTACAACGTCAGCAAGGATGAGATGACCTTGTTGTCCACCGGCGGGTTCCTGCACGACGTGGGAAAGATGGTGATGCCGCAAACCTTGCTCAACAAGACCGAAGCTTTGAACGAACAAGATTGGGTCGCCATGCACGATCACGTCCATCAATCGGAAATGATCACCGCGCGCATCGAAGGCGTCAATGAGGTGATCTGCACCATCGCCGCCCATCATCACGAACGCTTGGACGGCTCGGGCTACCCCAATGGCTTGAAAGGCGCTCAAATCAACGAATTGGGCCGCATGTCGGCAATCGCCGATGTTTACGCCGGCCTGACCGATGAACGCTCTTATAGGCGCTCCTTTGAGCCCGATGTGGCGTTTTCCATCATGAAGGACATGGGCGGCGCACTGGACCAACACCTGTTGCGCCTGTTCCGCGAAGCCGTTCGAGACTAAAACGTGCGCATAAACGAAACCAAGGGCCTAGCTGTTTCCAGCTAAGCCCTTGATTTTTGGTCGGAGCGATAGGATTCGAACCTACGACCCCTACACCCCCAGTGTAGTGCGCTACCAGACTGCGCCACGCTCCGACAGTGAGTATTGCTTCTGGCCCCAACGGGTGGAAGCGGCGCGAATATACGCGCTGGTCCCGTCCGTTGCAACGGCTCAAGCGTTAGGAAATGGATTTTTTCAGATGATCGCGAATTTCTTCCAATTCGCGCACCAAAACCGCCAGTTCCGCGACGTCGGGCTCTTGCTCCGCCCCATCATGAGCCGCTGTTGGGGCGATGGTCGCGCGATGCGGTTGGGCTTCGGTTTCAATTTGTGCAGAATCGGTTGTATCCGTGGCGGATGTGGCGACCGGCAGGTTCTTGACCCCGCCCGCGCTGAGCAGCTTTTGCACGCCTTTGATGGTGTAGCCGTCAAAATGCAGCAGCGCCTTGATGGTGCGCAGCAGTTCGACGTCTTCGGGGCGATAATAGCGTCGCCCACCGCCGCGCTTCATCGGCGAGATTTGACTGAACTTGGTTTCCCAAAAGCGCAGAACGTGCTGCGGCAGGTCAAGCTCGTCGGCCACCTCGCTGATGGTGCGAAAAGCTTGATCTGATTTTCTGGCACCCCGGGACTTGGTTTCAGGCTTTGTCCCGGTTTCGTTTTGCGTCACGTTCGTCACAGCTGTTAAGACGCGTCAGGCGCACGCTTGGCGTTGATGCGAGCCTTCATGACTTGCGAGGGCCGAAACACCAAAACCTTGCGCGGAAGAATCGGAACTTCTTCGCCGGTTTTTGGGTTGCGACCGATGCGCTGGCCTTTCTGGCGAACAGAAAAACTTCCGAACGATGAAATCTTCACCGTTTCACCGGAAGACAGAGCATCCGACATCATGGACAGGACAGATTCGAGCAAGTCCGCAGATTCGTTGCGAGACAGGCCGACTTCCTGATAAACGGCTTCGCTTAGCTGTGCGCGGGTAATGGTACGGTTGGACATCCACCCACCCCTTTCAAAGGTTGATCCTCAGAGCCTATCGCGACGAACAAAAGCCGTCAATATCAAAGGGATGGAACGGTGACATGAATCTGCATCGAAGGAGCGTTTTGACGCACTGCAAACATCGCGTGTTTGGGGTCTGGTGGGCGTTAAGCTACCAGCGCACCAACGCCGCACCCCAGGTCAAGCCGCCGCCCATGGCTTCCATCAACACCAGTTGTCCCGGTTGAATGCGGCCATCGCGCACCGCTTCGTCCAGCGCCAACGGCACCGATGCGGCGGATGTGTTGGCGTGACGATCGACGGTGACCACCACTTGCTCGGCATCAAGGCCCAGTTTGCGCGCGGTGCCGTCGAGAATGCGCTTGTTGGCTTGGTGGGGCACCAACCAATCGATATCGTCTTGGCTGAGGCCGTTGGCCTCCAATGCTTCGCCGACCACGGCGGCCAGATTGGTGACCGCATGACGGAACACTTCACGGCCCAGCATGCGCAGATGACCGACGTTGCCATTGGTGCCGGGACCGCCATCGACATACAGCAGATCACGCAGTTTGCCGTCCGAATGCAGGTGGGTCGACAAAATGCCGATCTGATCACCTTCATTGATTTCTTGCGCTTGCAGCACCACGGCCCCTGCCCCGTCACCGAACAGCACGCAGGTTGCGCGGTCGTTCCAGTCGAGGATGCGAGTCATGACCTCGGCGCCGATCACCAAGACGTTTTTGGCTTGGCCGGCGCGGATGAAGTTGTCGGCGGTCGATAAGGCGAATACGAATCCCGAGCACACCGCCTGAACGTCGAACGCCGCGCCGTGGTCCATGCCAAGCATCGCCTGGACCTTGGTTGCGGTGGACGGAAAGGTGTTATCCGGCGTGGTGGTGGCGACAATCACCAGATCGAGGTCTTGGCCGGTCAGTTCGGCAGCCTCAAGGGCGTTTTCTGCGGCTTGGAAGGCCAGCGCCGAGGTGCTTTCGCCCTCACGCGCGACGCGTCGCTCGCGAATGCCGGTGCGCTCGACAATCCACTCGTCGGTGGTGTCGACCTTTTCGGCCAACTGAGCATTGGTCATGATTTGGTCCGGCAAGTGCGAGCCGGTGCCGATGATACGGGAACAATAGGCCATCAATCTTCCGCAGCTATGAGGGGGATGGAGTGGTGTTCGGAACTGAACCGAGCATAGTCCTCCTTGATGCCCTCATTCAACTGATCCGTGACCAGTTCGTGTGCAACTTTGATTGCATAGCAGAAACCAAGGGCATCCGTGCCGCCGTGGCTCTTCACACAAATGCCGCCGAGGCCCAAAAACATCGCGCCGTTGTAACGTCTTGGGTCGAATCGATTGCGAAATGCGTCGATCGCGGGCTTGGCGACCAGCGCACCGGCCTTGCCCAGCAAAGATTTCATCAACTCTTGCTTCAGCGCGCCGGCGAACAATTTGGCGGTGCCTTCGACGGTTTTCAGCGCGACGTTGCCGGTGAAGCCATCGGTGACGATCACATCGACGGTGCCTTTGCCGATGTCGTCGCCTTCGACGAAACCGTAAAAATCGATGGGCAGTTTGGTTTCGCTGAGGATCGCCGCCGCCTGCTTGACCGAATCATTGCCTTTGAGCACTTCGGTGCCGACGTTGAGAATGCCGATGGATGGTTTTTCAATGTGCAGAACGTTGCGTGCGAACACCTCACCCATCACCGCGAACTGCACCAGGTTTTCCGCATCGCATTGAATGTTCGCGCCAAGGTCCAGCATCACGCTTTCACCGCGCATGGTCGGCAGCAAAGATGCGATCGCCGGGCGGTCGATGCCGGGCAGCGTTTTCAGCACGAATTTGGCCATCGCCATCAGCGCGCCGGTGTTGCCCGCCGACACCACGCCATCGGCCTCATGCTCGCCAACCGCGTTGATGGCTTTGCGCATGGACGACTGACGCCCGGACCGCAAAGCGATGCCGGGTTTTTCGTCGTTGCTGACGGTGTCGTCCGTGTGGCGCAGTTCGACGTTGGCCGACAGTTTCGGAAACTTTTCCAACAACGGGACAAGTTGTTCCGAACGGCCGAACAAGATGAACTTCGTGCCGGGCAGGTCCCGAAGGGCCATGTCCATGCCCTCAACAACCATGCCCGGCGCATTATCGCCGCCCATGGCGTCTATCGAGAGGGTGATGTGTTGCGACACGATGCGCTATGTCCTCAGAGCTGGGTGGCAGATCGTCGGATTAAATCAAGCGGCGTCTTCTGACGAGACGACTTCGCGATTGTTGTACTGACCACAGGCCTCGCACACGTGATGCGGACGTTTCAGCTCACCGCACGAAGGGCATTCTTCATAAGCATTGCCCTTCAGCGCGTCGTGCGAACGGCGCATGTTGCGCTTGGAGGTCGTGACTTTATGCTTGGGAACAGCCATCTTACATTCCTTAAAATTACAAACACCACAGCGGGTGTACCCCCAACACGGTGGTAAGGGGTGCTTACTTAACCAAAAAAAGACACCGGGGCAAGCGTTTCGCCCCTCTTATTCAGAGGTTTCCGGTGAGACCTTAAGTTTCGAGAGAACCGCAAACGGGTTCTTCTTCTCAGGAACCTGGGCTTTTTCAGCCTCGGTGCCCGTGAAATAACCATCGAACTTAGCGCCTTTTACGCGGGGAAAGGGGTCAATTTCAAGTGCCAATTGTTCCGCGATGGCTTCGCCGATGTCGATTTTTCCGTCAACGATCGCCTCAGGCAGCTCGATATCGTCGTCCAAATCGGCGAATTCTTCTTCGTCGTGGCCCCCTTCTGTTTCGGGGCCTTCCGTATAAGTCATTGTGAAACTTGATGAAATATCACTTGTGACCGGCCCGAGCGTGACCACGCAGGTTTGCGTGACGCGCGCTTGAAAGCTGGCGGTCATCAACACATCGCCGTTGGCCAGCAATTGCAAAGAAACTTGCGCTGAAAGTGCGTCGAGGCTGTCGACCTTAAAACGCTCCGCCAGCGCCTTGAGCTCGCGCTCATTGGCTTGGATGTCTTGGGTGAATTCCTGCAGGCCGAGCTTTTCGACCCGAACGATGCGCGGCAATTCCGTTTTGATGGGGGCTGCGGCGTTCATGTCAGTCATCCCCCTCTTCCAGGTTTGCAAAGACGAATCGCGCCTTAAGAATGTCATCATCGCTGGCGCCGTCCAGTTCTTGGGACAGCTCGATCATGCGTGCCGCCAGCTTTGGTGCGCCGGAGGTATCTTCGACGGCGCGGTAAATATTGCGCTCCAAGGCTTCGGTGCACAGTTTCAGGCGTTCAGCCTCGTCCGTTTCGCTCAAGGCGTCGGTATAGGCTTTCACGCGCCCCAGGTGCGCGCTGGCCATCGGTTTGATGCGGTGCTTCATGCCCTCATCCGAGACGCCCAATTCGCGCAGGTTGGTGTCCATGTCGGCAAACATCACGTCGAACAGCTCTTGGGCCAGTTCTTGAATGCGCTCGGCATGCTCAGGGTTGACCAGGCCGATGCGCCGGTTGATCAAGGCCGTGGTCAGCGAAATCATGTCGAAACGACCGTCCACGGTGTTGGGCACGCCCCAATCGGTGAAGTATTCCACCTGACGCGCGGCTTTGACGGCGGTGATGTACCAGTGCACGGCCACGGGATCGGGGCGGGAGAAACCTAATTTTTTCAGCAAGGCCTTCATGGGGGTCGACTTTTCTCAGTTGCTTTTGGTTTCGGGGTATAGTGTGGTTTCGATCTCAAAGCCCCTCCATTGACAGGCACCGTCTCAGGTGCGATTTTCGGGGCTCAATTCAATCGGAACACGCGTGATCGACGCGGGTTCTTAGAAACTGGGCAGAATGTAGGGCAATGAACACAAATAAAAAAGCCCCCGCTGACAAACGACGTCGTAAAAACGTTCCTCGGCATGCACTTTTGGTGGCGGCGATGATCGTCGTGGGGACCGCGACGGCGTGTGCACCGCGCGTCGACACGCGTGGAAACGCCGTGCATATGGACGACGTCGCCGCGGTCGAACCCGGTGTTTTCACCCGCGACCACGTCATGAGCAAGCTCGGCTCCCCGTCGAGCACCGCGAACTTTGGCAACGACGTCTGGTATTACATTTCCGAACGCACCGAAACGCTGGCATTTTTCGCCCCCGAAGTGGTCGAACGCCAAGTCATTGCGGTGGTGTTCGATGAGCACGGCGTGGTCAAATCGGTCGACGTGTTCGACAAAGAAAGCGCCGAAAACGTCGAACCGGTGGACCGGGTCACGCCGACGGCGGGCAGTTCAATGGGGGTCATCGATCAATTGCTGAGCAATCTTGGTCGCTTCAACAAAAAGAAATAGTCCCTTCTCACGCATTCATAAAAAAAGCCCCCGAAGCCAAACGCTTCGGGGGCTTTTTTGTGTTGTGTAGAGGGTGCTTAGCCGGCCAAAACCGCCAACAGCAAGATCGCCACGATGTTGATGATCTTGATCATCGGGTTGATTGCGGGACCTGCGGTGTCCTTGTAGGGATCACCGACCGTGTCGCCGGTCACCGCGGCGTGGTGGGCGTCTGAGCCCTTGCCGCCGTGATTGCCGTCTTCGATGTACTTCTTGGCATTGTCCCAAGCGCCACCGCCCGACGTCATCGAAATGGCGACGAAGATGCCGGTGACGATGGTTCCCATCAGCATTGCGCCCAGTGCGGAGAACGCCGCCGCTTGGTCCGCAAGGCCTAAGATGATGAAATACATCACGATCGGGGCCAGAACCGGCAGCAATGACGGCACCACCATTTCCTTGATCGCGGTTTTCGTCAGCATGTCCACGCAACGGGCATAGTCGGGCTTTTGCGTACCTTCCATGATGCCCGGCATTTCTTTGAACTGGCGGCGCACTTCGACCACCACCTGACCGCCTGCACGACCCACGGCCATCATGCCCATGGATCCAAACAGGAACGGCAGCAAGCCGCCGACGAACAGTCCGACCACCACAAACGGGTTTTGCAGGCTGAAGTTGACCTGTTCATAGACATCGGGGAAATAGTGCACCAAGTCCTCGGTATACGCCGCGAACAGCACCAATGCGGCCAAACCGGCCGAACCGATGGCGTAACCCTTGGTCACGGCCTTGGTGGTGTTGCCCACCGCGTCCAACGTGTCAGTGGTTTTGCGCACGTCTTCGGGCAGGTCCGCCATTTCGGCAATGCCGCCAGCGTTGTCGGTCACCGGACCGAACGCGTCGAGCGCCACCACGATGCCGGCCAGCGCCAACATGGTGGTTGCCGCAATCGCCAGACCGAACAGGCCCGCGACCGAATAGCTGACGATGATACCGCCGCAAATCACCAACACCGGCATTGCGGTCGATTCCATCGATACCGCCAAGCCTTGGATCACGTTGGTGCCGTGACCGGTGGTCGAGGCTTGAGCCACCGATTTCACCGGCCGGTGTTCGGTGCCGGTGTAGTATTCCGTGACCCACACGATCAATCCGGTGACGACCAAACCGGTCAAAGAAGCCATATACAACTGGCTCACGCTGACGACTTTTTCACCGTTCATCGAGAAGATGTTGTCGAAGCCGCCGAGCATAAAGTGCATCAGCACCGCGATGAGCCCCGCCGAGATCACGGCGGAAGCGATAAAGCCTTTGTACAAAGCCCCCATCACCGATTGGTTGGACCCCAATTTGACGAAGAAGGTCGCGAGCACCGATGCGATAATGCACGCGCCGCCAACAGCCAGCGGGAACAACATCATCAGTTCTTGATCCCCACCGGTGAAAAACACCGCAGCCAGCAACATTGTCGCCACCACGGTCACCGCATAGGTTTCGAACAAATCCGCCGCCATACCTGCGCAGTCGCCAACGTTGTCGCCAACGTTATCGGCGATCACGCCGGGGTTGCGCGGATCGTCTTCGGGGATACCGGCTTCGATCTTGCCCACCAAATCCGCGCCGACGTCAGCGCCTTTGGTGAAGATACCGCCACCCAGTCGGGCGAAAATAGAAATCAACGACGCACCGAAGCCCAAGGCCACCAGCGCTTCGAGAATGCTGCGCATGCCCTCAGATGAGGACGGATCGAACATCGAGCGCAACACCACGTAATAGCCAGCCACGCCCAAAAGCGCCAAGCCGACCACCAACATGCCGGTAACGGCGCCGGAGGTGAACGCCACGTCAAGGCCGCCGTCCAATCCTTCGGACCGTGATGCCTCTGCCGTGCGCACGTTGGCGCGAACCGAAACGTTCATGCCGATGTAACCCGCAAGCCCGGACAAAATCGCGCCGAGGAAATAGCCGACAGCAACCGACATCCCTAAGCGCAGGCCCAGCAAAACACCGATAACGATGCCGACGATGGCCACGGTGGTGTATTGCCTATTCAAATAAGCCGCCGCACCCTCTTGGATCGCAGCGGCTATTTCTTGCATTTTCTCGTTGCCAGCCGGTTTGGCCAGAACGGAACGAATGGCGTAAGCGCCGTACAAAACGGCAAGCAGGCCACAGGCTAGAACAGAATAATAGATAATCGACATGAATAACTTCTCCCCACTGGGTTTCCCAGAATATTCCCTGTCTTTAGGGGGAAAGGAGGACGCTATCCGCATCTGACCCAACCCCAGGACAAAGGTTGCCAGATCAGACGGTTAATGGCAACCAGTGGGCGTATATTATTCTTGTCTTATATATGAAACGGTTCGTGAATTGCTCGGAACTGTTCCAGGACAGCGCCGTTGCCAAACAGCTTGAAAAGAGCGGTTATTGGTCGTCCGTGCTGGTCATCGCCTGGATCAATGCGTCGCTGACGACGTCTTTGCCGAGCATTTTATTGGCCGTCATCATGATGCGGTACTTGATCAGCGTGACATCGAGGGTCTTGTTGTTGCGCAGGGTACGCGGGATGTAAAATGAGAAATCCTTGATCAAGGCATCACCCAACCGGCGCTGCGCTTTGGCCACGGTGCGTTCATTGTCGACGTTGAGCACTTCAAGCTTGTAGTGAATCATGATGGTCGCGGCGACGTCGTTGTCTTGAAACACCGGCACCTGGATGGGGTCCATTTCGATGTAACGCGGGCGCGATTCGAACATGGATTTGGTTTGTTCGCGGTTGGCTTCTTCCGCTTCACGCCGGGCGAGTTCTTCGGCGGTAACTTCAAACGGCCCAATCGACAGGTATTTCAACAGGCTGACGGTGCCGCCTGCAAGCATGATCAAAACAGCGAATGCGATAACCAACTTTTTCATGTGTTCATTTCTCTAACGATCTTTTGGGCCTGTTTGATGGGAGCGCGTGCCGATTATAGCCAAGCAACGGCCAGTGAAAAGGCCTCATTATCCTACAAATGACGGTAACCGCCTGCCCCCAAGCTCAACGGTTTGCCGTTGGTATCGAGAACCTGAACGGCTTCATTGCATTCCGTGTCGAGCGGTTCAATGCGCCCGATCACACTCAGCGCCAAGCTTAGCATCTCAGCCAGTTCTTCCAGATCGGCCAAAGCCGTCTCGGGTGCGGTGAACACCAGTTCATAATCGTCCCCGCCGGTAAAAACGTCTTTGATGCGGCTGGGTTCGTGGTCAAGCACCGCTTGAGCGGCATCGGACAGCAAAACCTGTTCGGCCTCGATGGTGGCGGTGACACCTGACGCTTGGCAAATATGGCCCAAATCCGCCACGAGACCGTCCGAAACGTCCACCGCAGCGCTCGCCAGCCCGCGTTTGCTGAGCTCAGATGCGAAATCCCAACGCGGTTCAGGGCGCGCGTAACGTCGGGCCAAGTGCGCGCGGTGTTCATCGTTGAGCACTTTGACCTCACCCAGCAACACCGCCAGTCCCAGAGCGCCATCGCCGATGGTGCCGGTTGCCAGCACCAGATCGCCTTGCCCAGCGCCGGACCGTGTCAAGGCCTTGCCATCTTGCACATGGCCCAATGCGGTGATGGTGAAGGCCATCGGTCCCGGGGTCGAAACCGTGTCGCCGCCCAAAAGCTTTGCACCCGATGGCTCTAACGCCGATTTCAGCCCGGCGGCGAACGCCGCGATCCAGTCCTCAGCCAATCCAGTGGGAAATTGTGCGGCGAGAAACACCGCGTACGGCATCGCCCCCATGGCGGCCAAATCGGAAAGGTTCACGCCGACGACCTTGTGGGCGATGTCTTGTGGGCTGAGACTTTCAAGGAAATGCACCCCGCCAACCACCGCGTCGGTGGTCACCACCAGTTGGTGACCGTCGGGCACTTTCAACACGGCCGCGTCGTCGAGCAGCCCTAACGCTTCATCCGCACCTTGAGTTAAGGGCTGGAAGTGTTTGGAAATGATGTCAAATTCTGTGCCGCAAGGTTGCTTTGCCATGGCCCGGCTCAGGTCATCGCGCCGTCACGCAGAACGTGGGCCAGCTTGTCCAGCACCCCGTTGACCATCTTCGGCTCGCCTTCGCTGAAGAACGCATTGGCGACGTCCATATATTCGTTGATGATTACCTTGGCGGGAATATCGGTGCGCGCCAGCAGCTCGAACACACCGACGCGCAAAATGGCGCGCAGCAAGACTTCCAGACGATCCACGGTCCATTTGTCGCCCAGCGCGCCGTTGACCAGTTCATCGATCTCGCTTTCACGCGCGTTGACGCCGCGCACCAGCTCGATCAAAAAGGTTTTGTCGGGGTCGAGGAAATCGGCTTCGCCCACTTCATCGCCATCTTCGTCTTCGACCGGCACAGTCCAGCGCTTTTCGATGAACGTGCGCAACACCGGATCGGCATCGCCTTCGACCATGTCCAGCTCGTACAAAGACTGCACCGCCGCCATACGCGCGGCGCTACGCCCTTTGGCGTTGAACTTTTCGGTCTTTTGAGGCGCTTGAGCGTCGCTCATCAGGTGGTTTTCCCATGCATCAGGCCGGAACGCACTTCGATCATGCGCAGGCAGGCCTCGGCGGCGTCGCCACCCTTGTTTTTCTGATCGACCCCGGCGCGCACCAACGCTTGGGCTTCGTTTTCAACCGTCAAGATGCCGTTGCCGATGGCGAGGCCTTCCAACGACAAATCCATCAGTGCGCGGCAGCTTTCGCCCGCGACGTAATCGTAATGGCTGGTTTCGCCGCGAATGACGCAGCCCAGCGCGATGTAGCCTTCGTAGTGCTTGGCCGCGACCGGGTGGTCTTCTTTGGCCAATTCCGCAGCGGTGATGACGCCGGGAATTTCAAATGCGCCGGGCACCGTGATTTGGTCATAACCGACACCGGCTTCGTCGAGATAAGCGACGGCGCCCGCGACCAATTGATCGGTGATGTGTTGGTAGAACGGGGCGACGATGATGAGAACCTTGGAGGTCATCTTATTTTTCCTTAATTGGGGCCTTAAGCCGGAATGGGTTTTTGACCGGCGACCGTCAGGCCGTAGCCTTCAAGACCAATGATGGTGCGTGACGTGTTGGACAGCAAGGTCATTTCCTTGATGCCGAGATCCAGCAAGATTTGAGCGCCGACGCCGTAATTGCGCAATTGTGCGCTGACGCCACCGGCATCGCCGGGTTCTGATTCGACCGGAACCGCTTTGCGTTGCGACAGCGCGTTGGAACGCGGGTTGCGGATCACCACCACGGCACCACGACCTTCGTCGGAAATGGCTTTGAGAGAGCGTTGCAATACATCCGCCTTGTCCGCGCCGTTGTCGCCCAAGGCATCGGTGAGGATGTCCATGGCGTGCATGCGCACCAACACCGGACCGGGGGATGTCACATCGCCGCAGCTCAGCGCGACGTGCTCGGTGCCGTCCAGTTCGCTGCGATAAATGGTCATATCGAAATCACCGCCGTAGATGGAGGTGAACGGCTGGCTCATGACTTTTTCGACCACGTGGTCGTTTTTCAAACGGTACGCGATCAAATCGGCGATGGTGGCGATTTTCAGCTGGTGCTTTTGTGCGTACGGGATCAAGTCGCCCAAGCGCGCCATGGTGCCGTCTTCGTTCATAATTTCGCAGATCACGCCGGACGGGTTGAGCCCCGCAAGGCGTGAGATATCGACCGCGGCTTCGGTATGACCGGCGCGGACCAAAACGCCGCCGTCGCGCGCTTCCAACGGAAAAATGTGCCCCGGCGTGGTGATGTCGGCCTTGCCTTTGGTCTGATCGATGGCCACCGCGATGGTGTGGGCGCGATCCGATGCGGAAATGCCGGTGGTGACACCTTCGCGGGCTTCGATCGACACCGTGAACGCAGTCGAGTGACGCGACACGTTCGATTGCACCATGTGGGGGATTTCAAGTTCTTCGACCCGCGAACGCGGCAGCGTCAGGCAAATCAGCCCACGACCGTATGTAGCCATGAAGTTCACCGCTTCGGGGGTCGCCATTTGCGCCGGGATCACCAGATCGCCTTCGTTTTCGCGGTCTTCATCGTCGACCAGAATGAACATGCGGCCATTGCGCGCGTCTTCGATGATGTCTTCGATGGGAGAAAGTTTGTCTTTGAACGGCACGTTTATGATCCTACCCGCGTGTGTGTTGTTATTCTTTGCCAATAAGTCGCGCAACATAGCGCGCCAGCATGTCGATTTCCAGGTTCACCTTATCGCCGATTTGCAAAGCGCCGATGGTAGTGACCTCTTGGGTGTGGGGAATGACGTTGATACCGAATTGATCGCCGTCGACTTCGTTCACCGTCAGCGACACGCCGTCGATGGTGATGGAGCCTTTGGGTGCCAGATATTTCGCCAAATCGGCTGGGGTGCGGAATGTAAAGCGCACGCTGTCGCCGTCATTTTCACGGCCTGTGACCTCGCCCACGCCATCGACATGACCGGACACCATGTGACCGCCCAACTCATCGCCTAAACGCATGGCGCGTTCCAAGTTGATGCGGCTGTCGACGTCCCAGGATCCGAGCGTGGTTTTGGACAGGCTTTCCGCCGAAACCTCGATGGCGTACCAGTCGTCGCCTTTTTCCACCACCGTCATGCACGCCCCGGCGTGCGCGATCGAGCCGCCCATGTCGATATCGGCGACGTCGAACGCGGTTTCGACCTCAAAACGACGGCCTTCGCCCTCTCCTGTGCCGGTTTTGGTAACGGCGCGGATGCGGCCGATGTCGGTAACGATACCCGTGAACACGGATTCAGTCCCCCAATGCGTAGATTTCCAACTGGTCAGGCCCTGCCTGTAGCACGGCTTGCGGTGCCAAGGCCAGTTTTTCCAACTGAAATCCGTGAAATGCGGGCACACCCTGCTCGCCCAAGACCTTGGAAGCGCGAAACCAGTCGATTTCGTCCACCAGATCGGCTTTTAAAAATGACGAAACGATGGCTGGGCCTGATTCGATCAAAACCCGGTTTACACCGCGCTCGGCCAATTCATGGGCGACCCAGTTGGGATCGGGGCGCACGTCAGGGGCCTTGATGACGATGACGCCAAGCTTGTCCAGGTCCGCACAGCGCACCGGGTCGGCGTTTTCGCTGGTGACGATCCACAGGGGCGCGTCATTTAGACTGCTCAACAGTTTTGCGTCGTCAGGCAAGGCCAAACGGCTGTCTAACAGCACCCGCACCGGGCTTTGGCTCTCCATGCCTTTGAGCCGACAGGTGTAGGTCGGATCATCGTCGAGCACCGTGCCGATGCCAAACAGCACCGCGTCATGCTGGGCGCGCAGCAGATGGCCGCGATCGCGGGCCTGGGGCGAAGTGATCCATTTATCATCCCCCACCGCACCGCGGGGCGGAATGCGGCCGTCTTGGCTGGTGGCGAGTTTGAGGGTAAAGGATGGGCGATTTTGCGTGATGCGCTTGAAAAAGCCTAAGTTGGCGCGCCAAGCTTGATCGCGTAGCACGTTCTCAACCACATCGATCCCGGCGTCATTGAGGATGCGCAGGCCTTTTCCGCCGACCCGTGCGTCAGGATCGGTGATCGCGACCACAACTCGGCTAACACCAGCGTTCACCAAGGCCTCAGCACAAGGCGGCGTTTGGCCGTGATGGGCACAGGGTTCCAGCGTCACATAAGCCGTTGCACCGCGTGCCGCATCTCCGGCTTGATCAAGCGCCATGGCTTCACCATGCGGACGCCCGCCCGGCTGGGTCCAGCCGCGCCCGACAACGATATCATCTTTAACGAGAATACAGCCCACCGCAGGATTGGGGGCGGTGTTGCCGAGACCGCGCCGCGCCAGGTGCAGCGCGGCGCGCATGAAGTCTTCGTCTCGGGCGTTATTCCTTATCACCTAAGTTCCCAATAAAATCATCGAAGTCCTTGATTTCATGGAAGTCTTTGTAGACCGATGCAAAGCGCACGTAAGCCACTTTGTCGACTTCCATCAGGCGTTCCATGATCAGCTCACCGATCGCCTTGGATGGGATTTCGGTCTCGCCGGAAGTTTCCAGGCGGCGCTGGATTCCATTGACGATGCGTTCGATCTGATCGTCGGAAGCCGGGCGTTTGCGCAGCGCGATTTCCATGGAGCGTTTGACCTTTTCACGGTCGAACGGCACCTTTTCACCATCGGTTTTGACTACGGTGAGTTCGCGCAGGTGCACGCGTTCAAAGGTGGTGAAGCGTGATCCACACGACGGACAATAGCGCCGCCGACGAATGGTGGCGTTGTCCTCGCTGGGACGTGAATCTTTAACCTGGGTGTCGTTATTGCCGCAAAACGGACAGCGCATGGTGTGTTCTCCCCCTCGCCGTAGCGATTAGCCGTAGATCGGGAAGCGCGCACACAGCGCTTCGACCTTGGTGCGCACGGATGCTTCGACAGCACCATTGCCCTCTTCGCCGTTGGTGGCCAGACCGTCGAGCACTTCGCATGCCATCAGGCCGATTTGCTTGAACTCTTCGGTGCCGAAACCGCGCGTGGTGCCCGCCGGGGTGCCGAACCGCACACCCGACGTCACCATCGGCTTTTCGGTGTCGAACGGAATGCCGTTTTTGTTGCACGTGATGCCCGCACGGTCCAAAGCGTGTTCCGCGGCGTTGCCTTTGACGCCTTTGGGGCGCAGATCGACCAACATCAGGTGGGTGTCAGTGCCGCCGGTGGAAATGGCGTAACCGCCGTCGACCATGGTCTGGGCCAGGGCTTGGGCGTTTTCAACCACGCGCTTGGCATAGGCCTTAAAGCTGGGCTGCAACGCTTCGCCGAAGGCCACGGCTTTGGCGGCGATGACGTGCATCAGCGGGCCGCCTTGCAAACCGGGGAAAATGGCCGAGTTGAACTTTTTCGCCAGCTCAGCCGAGTTGGTCAAGATCATGCCGCCACGCGGACCGCGCAGGGTCTTGTGCGTGGTGGTGGTGGTGACGTCGGCGATGCCCACCGGGCTGGGATGCTCGCCAGCGGCGACCAAACCGGCGAAATGCGCCATGTCGACCATCAAATACGCGCCAACCTCGTCGGCGATGGCGCGGAAACGTGCGAAATCGATGTGGCGCGGATAGGCCGAACCGCCCGCGATGATCAATTTAGGCTTGTGCTCACGCGCCAGAGCTTCGACTTCGTCGAAATTGATGCACAGATCGGATTCGTTCACCCCGTACTGAACCGCGTTGAACCACTTGCCCGATTGTGCGGGCGGTGCGCCGTGGGTCAAGTGACCGCCAGCGGCCAAGCTCATGCCTAAGATGGTGTCGCCGGGCTGCAACAGCGCCATAAACACGCCGCCGTTGGCTTGCGCGCCGGAATGGGGCTGAACGTTGGCGAATTCGCAACCAAACAGCTCTTTCGCGCGGTCTTGGGCCAGCTTTTCCGACACATCGACATATTCGCAGCCACCATAATACCGACGTCCGGGATAGCCTTCGGCGTACTTGTTGGTCAGCACGCTGCCTTGGGCTTCCAACACCGCTTTGGAAACGATGTTTTCAGACGCAATCAGTTCGATCTGATTTTGCTGGCGACCCAGCTCATCATCGATGGAGGCTTTGAGCGCCGGATCGGTTTCGGCCAAGGTCTTGGAAAAGAACTGCGCGAGTTCGTCGTTGGGGTAGCTGGTCATGGGTTCAGCACTTTATCCTGATGGGGAGGTTAAGGTTCGTTAGCTCGGGTTGGACAGTTTATCGACGCGGCGCTGGTGGCGGCCACCTTCGAAATCCGTCCCAATAAAGGTATCGACGCATTCTTCGGCCAAATCCGAACCGATCATGCGCCCGCCGAACACGATGACGTTGGCGTCGTTGTGTTCGCGGCACAAGCGCGCGCCGGTCACATCGTGGACCAAAGCGGCGCGAATTTCGGGGAAACGGTTGGCGGCGATGGAAATACCGATGCCGCTGCCGCACAGCAAGATGCCGCGTGACGCCTTGGCGTCTTTGATGGCATGGGCCATGGCGTAACCGTAATCGGGATAGTCCACGGACTCGGTGTCTTTGACGCCAAGATCAAGAACCTTCAGGCCCTTGGCTTCAAGGAAAGCGACAAGGTGTTGCTTGAGAGCGAAGGCGCCGTGGTCGCAGGCGATGGCGATTGTGTCAGTCGACATGTGTGTCTCGTCCGTATCCAGATTGAAAGCATAACCGTGGGGAAGGTCCAAACGAGCGTTTAGTTACCATATATCGTCCCCCCCTGCCAAGCGGGCACAAGCACTCGCGGCAAGCCTAAGAGCTTTTTTTATCACTGACTATTGGCTCATCCGTACGCTCCAGGACACTCCCCGGACGATCATTCATGAATTGACGCCACCCGGGAGGCATCCTATAAAAGAAAAAATATAGCATATACACTCATATGGGGACGCATGCCGTGAAGAATATTTTTGCCGTATGTGCGGTTCTACTTTTGTCGGCGTGTGCATCAGCACAACTTACAACGCCCGAACAAGACCTTGCCGCCAAACAGTTTTCACAACCGCCGAGCGACAAGAGTCATTTATACATTTTCCGTGATGAGGGCTACGGCGCAGCGGTGCCAATGACCGTGACTATGGATGGGCAGACCTTAGGGGATACGGCAGCCCACACTTACTTCTTTTTGACGATCCCACCGGGTGAGCACAAATTATCCTCATCTGCAGAAAACACAGACGAACTCAGTTTTAACGCCTTGGCAGGGCAGGCTCACTATGTGTGGCAGGAAGTTAAAATGGGTTTTCTCCGCGCACGAACCAAACTGCATTTGGTGCCTGAAGATCGCGGTCAAAGGGGCGTTATGAAGAGCAAACGCATCGCGGAACAGGTTGATACGGCTGCACACGAGTAGACATCTCTGTTGCTACATAAAAACGGCCCCCCCTATACAGCGGCGGGCCGTTTTCTTTTTCTTTATTCGGAGTGAGTGCGGCTTAGCTAACTTAACAATAACGCGTCGTCGTCGATTTCTTCGCCGCGGACCTTTTCGAACATATGCAGCAGGTCTTCGACTTTGAGGCCCTCGCGTTCCTCATCACGCACGTCGAGCACCACGCGGCCTTCGTGCAGCATCACCGTGCGGTTGCCGATGTCCAGCGCTTGGCGCATGGAATGGGTGACCATCAAGGTGGTGAGGTTGCGTTCCGCGACGATTTCGCGGGTCAGTTCCAGCACGAACGCCGCCGTCTTGGGGTCCAGGGCGGCGGTGTGCTCGTCCAAAAGTAAGATTTTCATCGGCTGCATCGCCGCCATCAGCAAGCTGACGGCTTGGCGTTGTCCGCCCGACAGCAATTCCATGCGATCACCGAGGCGATTTTCCAGGCCAAGGTTAAGCCGTTCGATTTGGCTGCGGAATTCATCACGCAAATTTGAACCGACCGACGCGCCGAACCCGCGCCGCTTGCCGCGTGCGTTGGCGAGTGCGAGGTTTTCTTCGATGGTTAAGTTGGCGCAACTGCCGCCTAACGGATCTTGAAACACCCGTGCCACCAGTCCCGCACGCTTGGCGGTCGGCCACGCGGTGACGTCTTGCTCACCGATCAAGATATGGCCGCTGTCGGGACGCAGTTCCCCGGCGAGCGCGTTGAGAAAGGTGCTTTTCCCGGCCCCGTTCGATCCAATCACGGTGACGAAGTCGCCTTCGGGGATGGTCAGGTCGATGCCGCGCATGGCGGGGGTTTCCATCGGCGTGCCTGGGTTGAAGGTGACGGCGATTTGACGCGCTTCGATCATGTCACCTGCCCTCCGCGTTTTTTGCCACGAAACGGCATGCGCACGCCTGGTAACACCATCGCCAAGGTCACCAAAACGGCGGTGATCAAGTTCAGATCCTGTGCTTTCAAGCCCAACATATCGGCGTTGAGCGCACCCGCGACGGCCAAGCGATACAAGATCGATCCGATGATGCATGCCAACGTGGCGCGAAACACCGTGGCGGTGCTGATCACCGCTTCGCCGCCAATCACCGCGGCCAAACCGACCACGATCACACCCACGCCCAAGGTCACGTCCGCAGCACCTTGGCTTTGCGCAAACAGTGCGCCGGCCAATGCCACCAGCGCATTGCTCAGCGCCATGCCACCCAAGATGTAACGATTGGTGTGAATGCCCTGGGCACGCGCCATGCGTGGATTGACCCCGGTGGCGCGCATCGCCAAGCCGACCTCGGAATTCAAAAACCAATCCAGCGCCAGCTTGACCACCACCACCAAAACGAATAACGCAATCGGCAGCGCGATGTAGGTCGGCATGTCCAGATTTTCCAGCGGCGAAAACACCGTGGTTTCGCCCAACAGCGCGATGTTGGGGCGGCCCATGATGCGCAGATTGATGGAATACAGCGCGATCATGGTGAGGATTGAGGCCAACAGATGCAAAATCTTGAGGCGCACGTTGAGCCACGCCGTAACCATGCCCGCACACGCCCCGGCCAACGCGGCGGCCAGACTGGCGAGGTATGGATTGACCTCTACCACGATCAGGCTGGCGCACACGGCGGCACCTAAGGGAAAGCTGCCGTCCACGGTCAGATCGGGAAATTGCAGCACGCGAAAGGATAAATAAACGCCGAGCGCGACCAAGGCGAACAACAGTCCTACCTCAATCGCGCCGAGAAAGGCTATTTGGCTCATGGTTTAGTCCAAGCTTAGCGGATGACGTCTGTGGCTTCGCCGATCAACGCATCGGACAGTGTCACGCCCTGTTTTTTCGCGGACTTCATGTTGAGGTGCAAATTCGTTTTGGCAACGCCTTCGACGGCCATCTCGCCCGGCTTCGCGCCTTTGAGAATCTTCACCACCATGTGGCCGGTCTGACGACCGATGTCGTAGTAATTGAAGCCTGCCGCCGCGACCGCGCCGCGTTTGACCGAATCTGTGTCGCCCGCCAGCACGGGGATACCCGCTTCGTTGCCGACTTTGACCACCGCTTCAAACGCCGAAACGACGGTGTTGTCGGTGGGAATGTAGATGGCATCTACCTTGCCGACCAAAGAGCGCGCCGCAGCCAACACTTCACCCGATTTGGTGGCCGCTGCGACCACCACGCTCATGCCCGCTTTGGGGGCCTCTGATTCAATTAAGGAGACCAATGACACCGAATTGGCTTCGCCGGGGTTGGATATGACGCCCAAACGCTTGGCGGTCGGCACCACACGCTTGACCAGCGCCATGTGCGCGGCAATCGGGGTCATATCGGTGACGCCGGTGACATTTTTACCGGGATGCATCGCATTGCTGACCAGTTTCGCGCCGACCGGGTCGGTCACGGCGCTGAACACCACGGGAATGGTTTTGGTGCTGGCCGATACGGTTTGCGCCGACGGCGTGGCGATGGCGACGATCACGTCGGGCGCGTCACCAGCAAACTTCTTGGCGATCTGGGCCGCTGTGGCGGTATTGCCCTGGGCGCTTTCATAGGACCATTTCAGGCCCTGGCCTTCGACGTAACCGGCTTCGGCCAACACGTCCTTGACGCCCTTGCGCACATCGTCCAGTGCCGGATGCTCAACGATTTGCGTGATCGCGACGTGCTTGTCCGCCGCCATCGACAAAGTTGAAAATCCGAGCGAAACCGCTGCCGCCAGTGCGGCCAACCCTAAGCGCCGTGCCATCATTGTGCTTTCCCCTTGAATGAATTCTGAGACGCGATGGTAGCCAATTCGCAAGGCCAAGCAAACCGAAACCTGAAAAGAAAGCTTCACATTCAAATGAGGTGTGCAGAAGCCTTACCGGCGCGGGGCTTTGGCTTGATTTTTGGCCAAGACATAGGCCAATTTGCGCGCCGCAAAACGCTTGATCACAGTTTTGCTTTGGCGCGGATCGGCGATCATGATGACTTCGGTGCCGGTCTTGGGATCGATGGCGACCACGCGCATGATATGGCCGTGGCGCTGAAATTCAAACAGCACCTCGTTCAATTCCGGCGGGGATCCGTTCGTTGTACGTCTCATAACCATGGTCTTTACATAGCGATTCTTATGTCCCAAGAAAAGATTTCTGTTGGTTTCTGCCCACTGAACGATATCTTAGGCGCTCGCTAATGCTTCACGCTTCACTAAGGGTTTGTTCTTTTGAGTACTTCGTCTATCGGTTTGGGCGCTTTCCCCAACGTTCGCATGCGTCGCAACCGCGCGCACGAGTGGTCGCGGCGTTTGGTGCGCGAAAATGCGCTGAGCCCCAACGACTTGATCTGGCCGCTGTTCATCATCGATGGCGAAAACCAACGCCAAGCGGTGTCGTCGATGCCCGGCGTCGAACGTTTGTCCGTCGACTTGATCGTCAAGGCCGCGGGCGAAGCCAAAGCACTGGGCATTCCAGCCATCGCGGTGTTTCCCAACACCGACCCCGCCGTCAAAACACCGGACGCCAAAGAAGCACTCAACACGGATAACATGGTGTGTCGCGCTGTGCGCGCCATCAAGCAAGCCCATGGAGACGACATCGGGGTGATCTGCGACGTGGCGCTGGACCCCTACAATTCCGACGGTCACGACGGTTTGGTGCAAGACGGCAAAATTCTCAATGACGAAACGGTTGAGGTTTTGTGCCAGCAAGCGATCAACCAAGCACGCGCCGGGTGCGACGTTCTGGCGCCATCCGACATGATGGATGGGCGCATTAAAAATATCCGAGAAGCCCTCGATAGTGATGGCTTTCAGCATGTTCAGCTCATGTCCTACGCGGCCAAGTACGCGTCGGGTTTTTACGGCCCGTTCCGCGATGCGGTGGGTTCCGGCGGGGTTCTGACGGGCGATAAAAAGACCTATCAGATGGACCCTGCCAATACCGACGAAGCGCTGCGTGAAGTCGCTTTGGACATCGACGAAGGTGCCGATTTACTGATCGTCAAGCCGGGCATGCCCTATCTCGACATCGTGCGGCGCATCAAAGACGCGTTCGCCATGCCGACCTTCGCATATCAGGTCAGCGGCGAGTACGCGATGATCGAAGCCGCAAGCGCCAACGGTTGGCTTAACGGCGAAGCGGCGATGATGGAAAGCTTGATGGCGTTCAAACGCGCCGGTGCCGACGGCGTGCTGAGCTATTATGCTCCGCGTGCGGCCAAGCTGCTCAACGACAGCTAATTCCGCAATGCTCAACAAAAAAAGCGGCGCATCCTCAAGGAGCGCCGCTTTTTTGATATTGCCTTAAGGCTTAGGATTTAGCAGCTTTGAAATCCAACAGACGTTCGACGTCGAGCACCACCATCAACTGGCTGTCGAGGCGGTAAACGCCGCTGGCGAAGTCACGCCAGATGGGGTCCAAGGTGCTGGGATTGCCTTCGTAGCTGTTTTTGCTCAAAGGGATGACATCGCCGACGCTGTCGACCAACAAGGTGTACAGCTCGTTTTGTTGTTCGACGGTCACGCCCATCATGTGTTCGCGTTTTTTGCGCTTAACGCTTTCAACCGCGTCATGCGCTTCGCCGCCGTGATCCTCACCTTCCGGTGTGTCTGAGGCATCGGCTTCGCCGCCTTCTATCAGTTCCAGTGCCGGGGTTTCGTCTTCGATGACGGTTTCGGTGCGAATTTCACGTCGTTCCAGGCCTAAGCGCACCCGCACATCAACCACGGTGACGATCCGTCCGCGCAGGTTGATGGAGCCGCGAACCTCTGGCGGGGCCAAGGGGATGGACGCGATGTTTTCCGGAACCAAGATATCTTGAACGATCAAGACGGGAATGCCGAACAATTGACCAGCAATGTTGAAGGTTACGAATTCTTCTAGGTTTTCTCCACCAACCGCATCGACATCGGTAGATCCCGTTTTCACGAGTGCCTGTCCTGACATGGAACCCCAACTCCCTCTTACTTTCCGCTCTATATCTGCGGTGTTCTAAACACGATGCATTTGATATGGGGGGCATATGACCCCAAGCGCAACTCAAAAGTATGCAACACACCACTGAAGATCAGTGTAATCGATTGACTCTCAAGCGGCAATCACCGTTGCGGGGTTCTTTTTAAGCTTTTGAGAACTACATTTTATAGCGGTTGTTTGGCGGTCCAGGTGCTATAAACTCAGCCACCACGCCAAGCCCACCACAACCGAGAACCAAATGACTATGAGCGTCACGTTTAAAGATATCGAAGCTGCGGCGGATCTGATCCAAGATCGGGTTTTGCGCACGCCCTGTTTTCCGGCGGCGCGGCTGTCGGAATTGACCGGCGCGAATGTGGTGTTGAAGCTGGAAAACTTGCAGCACACCGGCGCTTTTAAAGTGCGCGGCGCGTTGGTCAAGCTGTTGTCGCTCAGCGACGGTGAGCGCAAAGCTGGTGTGATCGCCGCGTCGGCGGGCAACCATGCCCAAGGGGTCGGTTATTTCGCCCGCCAGCTGAACATTCCCGCGACCATCGTGATGCCGACCAACACGCCGTTTACCAAAATCGCCCGTACCGAAGCGCTTGGCGCGCAAGTGGTGCTGCATGGCGAAGGCTTTATCCAGGCGCGCGACCACGCCTATGAACTGTCTGAACGCGAAGGCTATACCTTCGTTCATCCTTATGACGACGAAAAGGTCATCGCCGGACAGGGCACGATCGGCCTGGAAATGGTTCAAGATCAGCAGCAGCTCGATTCCATCATCGTCGCCATCGGCGGCGGCGGCCTGATTTCGGGCATGGCGATCGCGGCCAAGCACCTCAACCCCGATATCGAAATCTACGGTGTTCAGGCGGACACTTTTCCATCCATGTATGACGCCTATCACCATTGCACCACGGATGCGCTGTACGGCCAGACCATCGCCGACGGCATCGCGGTCAAAACGCCCTCACCCAACACCCAAGCGATCATCGAAAGCATGGTCGATGATATCTTCTTGGTCAGCGAGATCGAGATTGAAAAATCGCTTCAGACCTATCTGGAACTCAAACGCATCGTCGTCGAAGGCGCCGGTGCGGCGCCTTTGGCGGCCTTGTTGCGCAACAAAGAACACTTCAAAGGCCGCAACGTCGGTTTGGTGGTATCCGGCGGCAACATCGATTCACGCATGCTGTCGACCATCTTGATGCGTGGTCTGGCGCGTGAAGGTCGCTTGGTCAGCTTACGCATCAAAATCATGGATATGCCCGGGGTGCTGTCCAAGGTGTCGGAAATCATAGGCAACACCGGCGCGAACATCATCGAAGTGCATCATCAACGGCTGTTTTCCGACGTGCCCTTAAAGCAGACGGAAATGGACGTGGCGGTCGAAACGCTCGACCAAAAGCACGTTAAAAATCTGGTGAATGTGTTGTGTCAGGCCGGGTTCGAGACCCGGGTGCTGAGCGGCACGTCCGAATAAAGACAGCGCGCGTCAACGACCGATCTTGCGATTGTCGCGGTTGGTCGGGAACTTGTTTTGAAAGCGTTGCTCGTAAAGCGCTTTTCGCTGTTCGGCCTGTGACAGCGGCTCCATTTGAGATGCGCGAGACGGCTTTGGTGCGCGCCCATCCCCGATGTGCTGCATCGCGCGGCGTTGCAGGTGATCCATGCCTTTGGTGTGGCTGCCCCAAACTTTCATCAAAATCTACCTAGGATTGCTTGTCGGAATTGAAGTGTTGTTTCATTTTGGCGGGCAAACGGTCAGATTTCAATACGATCTAACGTATGGTCAACCTTAGTATTATATTTCTGTGAGTGCCTATTGCTTGTTGAAACCGACCGCGCCGCTCATGTCGCTGAGGTAGGGGCAGTCGGTGAGGCCTTCGCGGATGTCCATGGACCGGGCTTGTGGTATGGCCGTTTTGTGGCCCAAGGAAGCCGGGCTTGGCGTCGTTTGCGTACGGCCTTTGCTGATGTGAAATTCCGCGCGGCGGCGCAGGTGATCCATATTGCTTTGGTGCTTGAACAGGCTCATGCCATGAATCCTTTGTCTTTTGGGCGGCTTCATGGAGACAACGTCTGAGACGGTATTTTCATTCAAATTTTGTCAAAAACAATTCAGTTTTTTTCTATTCTTTTGAAAAAAAGGCATGTTTTTCGTCCGTCGTTGACCTCTGCCGCGCCGTCATAAGGCCTATCGGGGGCCCAAAAGGAATTGCTGATCAACACCGCCCCACCCTTCATCTCGCCATTGGCGCGTTCGATCAGGCGCGGCATCGGCGCGGGCGACAAAAAGGCGTAAGCCACATCAAAGCTGCTGAGGTCCACGTCCCAAAGGCTTTTGAATTCAACCCGCGCATTGGCCCGGCCGATCAACCGCAGGCGGCTGATCAGGTACGGGCCCGGCGCATTTTCCACGCCGACGAACTGCCAATCGGGGTGCATCTTGGATAGATACGCGATGGTTCCGCCCAGACCGCAGCCCAATTCGACAAAACGGGGGTGTTTGGTGGGGGGCTTTTCAGCAGAAAGCATGTGCGACAAAGCCGCCCAGGTGGTGCGGTTGCTCAAATACAACGGCACGCGTTCGCTGGATACATTGCTGTAGACCAGCAACAGCACCACAAACACCGCCAAATACAGCCATGACGGAACCTCTAACCTTAAGAAAACCCACGCCAAAATGGGCAGTGCGAACTGTACGCCCAGCCACCAGCGTCTTAAGCCGAACGCAAAGCTCAACACCATGGCCAATAGGCTTTGCGAGATGACGATGGCTTCGACCGGCGCTCGCCACTCAAAGATAGAAACCGCCGCCCATCCCGCCATACTGATCAGGGAAAACGCGAGCACTTGGGCGGACAAAACGCGCGCCAGTGGACCGACTGAGCTTAAGCGATCAAAACCAACACGCCCCTGCTTCACATCGAGTTCCCTTTTGGCTTTAAGCGTCGCCGTCCAATTTGCGATATCCGCCACCGAAATAAACCAGCGGTGCCGTATCTGGATTGGTGCTGAGGTGGGTGACGCGCCCGATCAAGATCACGTGGTCGCCGCCAGGATGTTGCGTTTCAACGTCGCATTCGATCATCGCACCCGAACCGGGCACCACGGGGCTGGCGTTTTGTCCCGCTGCAACCATGCCGTCCTTGGCCAAGCCTTGTCCGGGCTGAGCAAAATGGCTCGATACCTCGGTTTGATCTTCACTTAGGATCGAGATGTTAAATTTTCCGGCGTTGATGATGGCTTGAGAGCGCGGCGATTCCTCGCCCAGGCACACCAAAACCAAAGGCGGGTTGAGCGAAACGGAAGAAAACGAGTTCACGGTCATGCCGATGGATTCGCCATATGCATTTTTCGCGGTGACCACGCACACGCCTGTGGGAAACTGGCCCATGGCGTCGCGAAATTCGCGATCGGTGAAGCTGTTCGGGGAAGTCTCTTGTGAAGTCACGGGGGCTTCGTCTCCAAATCGAGGGGGTATTGCGCAGGCTCTTTTTGTGTCGGCCTTTGCGATTTCAGTGCGATGCGCTAAAAGCATCGTTAAACATCAAATGGCAGTCTATATCATGAGGATGCATGCTGTTTTGAGATTATTTCAAGATATCCGCGTCTAGACTAGCTATATGTACTTATATGGTATGAAAAATCATATCTTTATCCGGAATTCACTTGATCAAGGTGATGCCCAGCAGATACCCTGCGCGTGGCGGCCAGAGTTTAAGAATTCGATCCTTTGAGGCACATTTCCGAATGAAGTTTATAATTGGTTTCGTGGTTGTTGTTGCTTGTGTCCTTGGTGGCTACGTGCTTGCCGATGGTCATTTGGAAGTCTTGTGGCAGCCTCTTGAATTCTTGATCATTTTCGGTGCGGGCATTGGTGCATTCATCATTTCCAACCCCGGCACTGTCATCAAGGGGGTGCTTAGCACGCTTGGCAAGCTGATCAAGGGGTCAAAATATAATCAAAACAGTTACTTAGAGCTGTTGAGCGTTCAGTACGCGGTCTTCAAACTTGCCAAAAGCAAGGGTGACTTGGCGCTGGAAAGTCACATTGAAAATCCACACGACAGCTCCCTATTTAATCAGTATCCAGGATTTGCGGCGGACCACCACGCGTTGGAGTTCATGTGCGATTACCTGCGCATGCTGACGTTGGGCACCTCCAATCCCCATGAAGTCGAAAACATCATGGATATCGAATTGGAAAGCCACCACGAGGCCGATCACGCCATCCACAGCGCCATGAATGCCTTGGGCGACGCCCTGCCCGCTTTGGGTATTGTCGCCGCTGTTTTGGGCATCATTCACACCATGGGTTCGATCACCGAGCCGCCGGAAATTCTCGGCCACCTGATCGGTGCGGCGCTGGTTGGTACCTTTAGCGGTATTTTGTTCTCCTATGGCTTCGTTGGCCCGATGGCGGCGTCTATGGGTTCGACCTTGGACGAAGAAGCCAATTATTTCGTGTGCATCAAGGCCGGCATCATTGCCCATATGCAAGGCTACGCACCGCAGGTTTCGGTTGAATTTTCACGCAAGACTGTGCCGGCGCATTTGCGCCCAAGCTTCAAGGACCTTGAAGACGCCTTGCAAGATGTGGGCAAGGTGGAATAACCCCACCTCAGCCCCATCAACCGGAGACGCCTGATGGCAGACCAACAACCGATCATCATCAAGAAGATCAAAAAAAGCGGCGGCGGTCATCATGGCGGCGCGTGGAAAATTGCGTACGCCGATTTCGTCACCGCGATGATGGCGTTCTTCTTGCTGTTGTGGCTGCTCAATGCGGTGTCTCAAGAACAGCTTGAAGGTATTGCCGATTATTTTGCGCCGACGGTTTCGTCGACGTCACAAAGTGGCTCCGGGCAAATCCTCGGCGGCACCACGGTTGCTGTTGACGGTTCTTTGGAAGACACCGTCAGTCGTCCGTCCGTGACCATGGACCTGCCCCCGCCTTCGGCCGGTTCGGGCGGCGAAGCCATGCAGGACGAACCGGTGCAAGCCGACGTCGATGCCGAAGAAGCCAAGCAAAAAGCCGAACAAGATCAGTTCGATAAGGCTGAGCAAGAGCTCAAAGAGGCGCTCGAAACCCTGCCTGAGTTTCAGCAAATGGCGCAAAGCCTGATGATCGACAACACCGTCGAAGGCATGCGCATCCAAATCGTCGATCAAGACGGCCTGTCGATGTTCCCGTCCGGCAGCGCGTCGATGTACGAGCACACCGAACGGGTGCTGGGCTTGGTGACCGAAATCATCAAAAAGATGCCCCAAGACATCGCCATCAGTGGCCACACCGATGCCGTGCCGATGGGCGGCGATGGCACCTATACCAACTGGGAACTGTCATCGGACCGGGCCAATTCGGCGCGTCGAGGGCTGTTGAGCCTGGGCGTTCCCGAACAACGCATCTCCCGCGTGGTCGGCAAAGCGGCGACGGAACCATTGTTGGCCGATGATCCCACCAACGCCAAGAACCGTCGTTTGTCCATCGTATTGATGCGCGGCACCGGGGAACAGGCCGTCCCCACGCCAAGAGGACCGCCGCCGAGCATCATTCGCGGCCCCGATGAATGATCAATGATGTGTGATGTGAGATGCGCCACAGCCTGACGTCCAACGCCCATTTCTTTTTCACCACCACGCCTTTGCCGTGCCCGTATCTCGATGATCGGGTCGAACGGCGCATGGTTACCGAATTGATGGGGCCGGATGCGGTGGACCTCAACGACAAGCTGTCTATGGCTGGATTTCGGCGCAGTCACACCATCGCCTATGCACCGGTGTGCGACGGCTGTTCAGCGTGCGTATCGGTGCGCGTGCCGGTGAAAGACTTCAGCGCCAGCCGCACCCAACGTCGTATCCGCGCGCGCAATAACGATTTGGTGATTGAGGAGCGCGCCGCCATCGCCACCCGTGAGCAGTACGACCTGTTCAAGACCTACATCGACAATCGCCATGGCGACGGCGACATGGCTTTGATGGGCCATTCCGATTATCGCGCATTGGTCGAAGAAACACCGGTGCGCTCCAATATGATCGAGTTTCGCGATGCGGACGGTCAGTTGCTGGCGGGGTGTTTGACGGACCGCCTGGGCGACGGGCTGAGCGCCGTTTACAGCTTTTTCAACACCGAAGACACCAAGCGCAGCCTTGGCACTTTTGTGGTGTTGTGGCTGATCGAGCGCGCCCGCAATTTGGGCTTGGCGTACGTCTATCTCGGCTATTGGGTGCAAGGCAGCCCGAAGATGGACTACAAGCGCAATTTCCGCCCGTTGGAGGCCTATACCCCCAACGGCTGGAAGCGCCTGCCCACGCCGCAAAACCGTAAATCTTCCAACACATAATACAATTGGACGCATCGTCCGTGCGATTGACACAAATGTTCAATAATCCGTTGCGAAGGTGCGTCTTTCCAAGATAGTCTTCGCAGTGCTTCAAGCCTGTCCTGGGGGATCGGCATTCAATTTATCAGCGCTGATCATAGCGCTGTGGGCTTATAGGGGAGGATCAATCCACCATGAAACGTCGTGATTTTGTTAAAGGTGCGGCCCTGGCCGCTGGTGCCGCCGCGCTGGCGGCATGCGGTAAGCAAGAAGAACAAGCCGCCGCCCCGAAAGAGGCTGCGCCAGCGCCCGCCGCGCCTGCCGCACCCGCCATCTCCAATCAGATGCGCGAGCTGAAAATGGTCACGACTTGGCCCAAGGGTTTCCCGGGTCTCGGCACCGGCGCACAGCGCTTGGCCGATTCCATCACCGCCATGTCGGATGGTCGCCTCACCGTTAAATTGTTCGGCGGTGGCGAGTTGGTCCCGCCTCTGGAAGCTTTCGACGCCGTGTCCAACGGCACCGCCGACCTTTATCACGGCGCGGATTATTACGAACAAGGCAAGTCCAAGGCGTTTAACTTCTTCACAGCCGTACCGTTTGGCCTGACCGCCAACGAAATGGATGCGTGGCTGTATTATGGCGGCGGACAAGAGCTGTGGGACGAACTGTCTGCGGGCTTTAACGTCAAACCGTTCGCCGCGGGCAACACCGGCGTGCAGATGGGCGGTTGGTTCAACAAGGAAATCAACACCGTCGAAGACTACAAAGGCCTGAAAATGCGCATCCCGGGCCTCGGCGGCGAAGTGCTGCGCCAAATCGGTGCGCAATCGATCACCTTGCCGGGCGGCGAAATTTTCTCGTCCCTGCAATCGGGCGCCATCGATGCGACCGAATGGGTCGGTCCGTGGAACGATCTAGCCATGGGCTTTTACAAAGTCACCAAATACTACGTCTATCCGGGCTTCCACGAGCCGGGCTCGACGCTCAGCAGCGGCATGAACACCAAGGTGTGGAACGGCTTGAACAGCGACGACAAAGCCATCGTTCAGTTCGCGTGCGCGGCGGAAAACAACCGCATGTTCGCTGAGTTCAACGCCAAAAACGGCGATTCGCTTGACACCTTGGTCAACGAGCATGGCGTGCAGCTGCGTCGCCAGTCCGATGATATCCTCAAAGCCATTGGCGATGCATCCGGCGACGTGATGGCCGGCATCGCCACATCCGATCCGATGACGCAAAAGGTCTACGACAGCTTCATGAGCTTTCGCAAAAAGGCCTTGGGTTGGACCTCGTTATCCGAAACCGCGTACACCGCGGCGCGCGCCCTCGATTACAAATACGGCAGCTGATCGACGCGGCCTGACAAAACCGGGACGGTGGAGCCATCCCCCCTCCCGTTTTCGTATAGACGACGTTCAACACCAACAAAAGCAGGCGGTCATGGGGTTTCTTGAGAAGCTGTATTTAGCCATCGACACCTTCAACAATCGCATTGGACGGATCATTTCATGGACCGCGATCATCATGGTTTTGGTCCAGTTCTTGGTGGTGGTGATGCGCTATATCTTCAGCCTCGGCTTCATCTGGATGCAGGAATCGGTGCTGTATCTGCATTCGATCCTGTTCATGTTGGGTGCGGGTTACACGTTGCTGCACGAAGGCCACGTGCGGGTCGATATTTTTTATCGTGAGCACGGCCCGCGCGCCAAAGCCGTCGTCGATTTCATCGGTTCGATCGTGTTCTTGTTGCCGGTGTGCATCTTGCTGTGGTGGTGGTCGTGGCCGTATGTGTCGCAATCGTGGGCGATCTTTGAAGGATCGGCCGAAACCAGCGGCATTCAAGCCGTCTACATGCTGAAAACCCTCATTTTGATGTTTGCCGCACTGATCGGGTTGCAAGGTGTCTCGATGATGTTGCGTTCACTGCTGACGCTGACCGGGCATCGCACCGAACACGCGCGCGAAGATGGAGCACACGTCTGATGCCGCTCAATGAAATCCTCGCCGTCATCATGTTCATCACCGTCTGCGTGGCGCTGTTGGGCGGCTTCCCGGTGGCCTTTTCCTTGGCCGGTACGGGCTTGGTGTTCGCCGCCATCGGCTGGTCGCTGGATGTGTTTACCTTTTCACTGTTCGGCGCCATGCCGTCGCGCATTTTCGGCACCGCGATGACCAACGATGTGTTGGTTGCGGTGCCCTTGTTCGTGTTCATGGGGGTGATGCTGGAACGCTCCAAGGTGGCGGAAGAGCTGCTCGACGCCATGGGCATGCTGTTTGGCTCGTTGCGCGGCGGTTTGGGTATATCCGTCGCCGTGGTGGGGGCATTGCTGGCCGCCAGCACCGGTATCGTCGGCGCGACCGTGGTGACCATGGGGCTGTTGAGCCTGCCGACCATGCTCAAACGCGGCTATGCGCCGTCATTGTCGTGCGGCACCATCTGCGCGGCGGGCACCTTGGGCCAGATCATCCCGCCGAGCATTGTTTTGGTGTTGTTGGGCGATCAGATATCCAATGCCTACATGGACGCCCAGCGCACCCTTGGCAATTGGTCGCCGGAACCGATTTCGGTGGGCGACCTGTTCGCCGGTGCATTGATTCCGGGCATGATGTTGGTGGCGCTGTACATCGGCTATCAAATCCTGATGGCGTTTATAAAGCCCGAAAGCTCCCCCGCCATTCCCGCCGAAGAATTGCAGGTCGACGGCTTGATGGGCCGTATCCTGCATGCCTTGGTACCGCCGATCGTTTTGATTGTGGCGGTTTTGGGCTCCATCTTGGCGGGCGTCGCCACACCGACCGAAGCGGCTGGCGTTGGCGCGGTGGGCTCACTGATGCTGGCGGGTTTGCGCTTTAACGAAGGCCGTGGTCAGGCCATCGTCATCGGCGGTGTCGGTCTGGTGGTCATGCTGATCCTCGCCAACATGTTCGATCTGCGCATGAGCCGCAACTCCATCCCCACCGTGGATTTGGTGGCGATCATTGTAGCGTTCGGCTGCGTCGGGTTGCTGTTGTGGGGGCTGGGCACCAGCCTCAAGCGGGTTTTGGAAACCACCATGGACGGCAGCCGCGATCCGATTTTGTACGAGGTCATGCGCACCACCATGGAAATCAGCGCCATGGTGTTCGTCATATTGATCGGTGCGGGGGTGTTTTCACTGGTGTTTCGTGGCCTTGGCGGCGACGACTTGGTGCACGACATTCTCTCCAATCTGCCCGGCGGCAAGTGGGGCGCGATTTTGGTGGTGATGGCGGTGATGTTCTTTTTGGGCTTCATCCTCGACTTTATCGAAATCACCTTCGTGGTGGTGCCGATCGTCGCCCCGGTGCTTTTGCGCATGGACATCGATCCGGTGTGGCTGGGCATCATGATGGCGATGAACCTGCAGACCTCGTTCCTCACCCCGCCGTTTGGATTTGCACTGTTTTATTTGCGCGGCGTGGCCCCGCCGTCGGTCACCACCGGGCACATTTATCGCGGTGTGATGCCGTTCGTCGCCATTCAGGTGATCGGTTTGCTGTTGCTGGCGATGTTCCCGGCGTTGGCGACGTGGCTGCCGAGCGTCATCTTCAACTAGCCACAATCTAAACTAGACTGGCAAAGCCCGGATGTAGCGTGTTGTGATGACTTGCGATTTGCGCGGTCCCTTAATACGCCACACCACCAGCCAACCGTTGGGGCCGAGGGCCCGGTAGAGACCTTGATAGGTGTCGTCACCGCATTCATGTTCGACCCGCACGATGCCCTTGGTCAAATCCAACAGATGGAACAACCGTCCATCGGTAAAGCGCACTTCGGCGATTGAGGGGGCTGGGAACATGTAGATGTAATCGCGCTCGGTCGAGGTGACGATCTCGCCCATTTTGAGCTCGCCCTCTTCGCGGTAGTTCAGATTGTCGCCGTCGGCGTAAAACTGCGCCACCCCGATGCAATCGCCCTCTTGGTCCAGCAAACTGTCGTGAACCTTGCGTTCGAACTGCCAAGTGCCTTCGAGAAACTCGAACAGGTCTTCGACGTTAAACGGGGCGGTCGCTGACGACCGCCCCGTATCGATTCCTCTATCGCCGTGATCGCTCATGCGGGTGTATCGCTTTTGTGACTGCGTTTGCCGAGAACGTTCCACGCCAAGGGGATCAAGAACATAGCCAGGCCCAGCTTGATGACATCGCCGAGGATGAACGGCGTAAAGCCCCATTCCAAAATCGGTTTGTCCCAACCCAGCAACGCGCCAAGCCACAGCACGCCCGGCACATAAATGATGGCGTTGCCGATCAGCATCGCCAAGGCGGTGCCCAAAATGGTCCGGTCCCAGCCTTTTTCAGCCAGCCAACCGACCGCCATGGCCGCCAGAACGTAGCCGAGTAAATAGCCACCAGTGCCGCCCATCATGTAGGCCAAGCCAATGCCTTTTTCCGGGGTGCCGGCAAATACGGGCAAGCCAATCGCGCCTTGCGCCATGTACAGCATCAACGTCGCACCGGCCAAACGCCAGCCATAGGCCATGCCGACCATCAACACCGCCAAGGTGCCAAACGTCATCGGCACGGGCCACAGCGGCACTTGAATTTTGGCCGCCAGGGTCAAAAACAGCGTGCCGACCAAAGCCAAAACAAGGTTGCGAATCAAAGAATTGGAATGATCTGACGAAGGCCACAGCGTGCCGATCAATGTGTTGTGAACCTGCGATGCTTGCATCATCTATGCCCTACTCCTGTTGGCCCCATACGCTGGGTGATCATGGAAATGTTAAATCCTGGGAATGATCTTTTCGGATTATGAAGGATGTGCCCTGCAATCTCAAGCAAACTGAGCGCCTAAGCGAACTTGTTTGAGGTCGGGAAGCCACGCGGCGCAAGCGCCCCGGCCCCGGCCCGTTTGCCTTGCCAGCGCAGCAAGTCGGTTTCGGTGCGCCAACCGCTGCCGAACGGGAACGACAGTCCCTCTGCGCCTTTGAACGCCTTGACGTCGCGCAGCACCGCCCCGCCGCCCTTTTTATAGCGCTGCAAGATCACGCCCTTGCCACGGGTCATTTCAGGCATCTCATCGATGGGGAAAATGACGATTTTGCGGTTCGAGCCGATGGCGGCGATGGAATCCGCGCCTTCGGGCACGATGTTGCACGCCGTGGCTTCGGCCCCGGCGCTCACATTAAGCACCACCTTGCCGTTTTTGGTCTGCGCCAAGACCTCGTCTTCGGGAACGATGAAGCCGTGGCCGGAATCGGACGCGACGATGAGTTTGCGCCCCGGAACATGCACCAGCATGCGCGTGACGTCGGCGTCGTTGGGCAGGTCGAACATCAGGCGCAACGGCTCCCCATGACCGCGCCCACCGGGCAGCTTGTCGCAACCGAGCGTATAAAAGCGCCCGTTGGTGGCAAACGTCAGCAGCTTATCGGTGGTTTGCGCAGGTATTGCAAAGCGGCCTTTGTCGCCTTCTTTGTACTTCAGGTCTTTGATCTGATCGTCGCTCAGATGGCCTTTGATGGCCCGGATCCAGCCCTTTTCGGAACACACCACGGTGATCGGTTCGCGCTCGATCATCGCTTCCAGCGGCACCACCACGGCGGTGGGCGCGTCGCCGATGACCGTGCGGCGCTTGCCCAGTTCGGTTTTGGGGCCGAAGTTTTCCTTGAGCGTCTTGATCTCGTCGGTGATCGCCGCCCAGCGTAGGTCTTCGTCGGCCAGCAAGGTGGTGAGCTCGGCCTGTTCGCTGGCCAAGGCTTCGTTTTCGGTGCGGATTTCCATTTCTTCCAATTTACGCAACTGGCGCAAACGCATGTTCAAAATGGCTTCGACCTGAACGTCGGTGAGCTTGAAGGCTTCGATCAGCGCGGTTTTGGGATGGTCTTCTTCGCGGATGATGCGGATCACTTCGTCAAGGTTGAGGTACGCCACCAACATGCCGCCCAAGACTTCCAGGCGGTGCGCGATCTGCTTCAAACGGTGGTTGGAGCGACGCTGCAAAACCACCATACGGTGGTCCAAGAACGCGCGCAGCACTTCGCGCAAGTTCATCACGCGCGGGGTGTTGTCGGCGTCCAGCACGTTCATGTTGAGCGAAAAGCGGCTTTCCAGGTCGGTCAGCTTATAAAGCTGTTCCATCAGCATGTCCGGTTCGACCTTGCCGGTGCGCGGTTCCAACACCACACGGATGTCTTCGGCACTTTCGTCGCGGATATCGGTGAGAATCGGAAGTTTTTTGTTGGTGATCAGCTCGGCGATTTTTTCGATCAGCTTGGACTTTTGCACCTGATAGGGAATTTCGGTGATCACGATCTGATACGTACCGCGACCGAGGTCTTCCTTTTCCCATTTGGCGCGCACGCGAAAGCCGCCGCGCCCGGTTTTGTAGGCCTGAACGATGGTGTCGCGGTTTTCCGCCAGGGTGCCGCCGGTGGGGAAATCGGGGCCTTGAATGAATTCCACCAGCTTATCGATGGTGGCGTTTGGATACTTGATCAAGTGGCGAAACGCATCGCACAGCTCGCCGACGTTGTGCGGTGGGATCGACGTCGCCATGCCCACGGCGATGCCCGCCGCGCCATTGGCCAACAAGTTGGGGAAATTCGCTGGCATGACGGTGGGTTCATCTTCTTCGCCGTCATAGGTGGGGCGGAAATCGACGGTGTCGTGGTCGATGCCGTCCAAGATCGCCATCGCCACCGGGGTCATGCGGGCCTCGGTATAGCGCATCGCGGCGGCGTTATCGCCGTCGATGTTGCCGAAGTTGCCTTGGCCGTCGATCAACGGATAGCGCACCGCGAAATCTTGCGACAAACGCACCATGGCGTCGTAAATCGACATGTCGCCGTGGGGGTGATATTTACCCATCACATCACCAACCACGCGCGCACATTTTTTGAAGCCTGACTTGGGGTCGAGCTTCAATTGCTGCATCGCGTACAGCAACCGGCGGTGCACCGGTTTCAGACCATCACGCACGTCGGGCAGTGAGCGCGACATGATGGTCGACATGGCGTAAGAGAGATATCGCTCGGAAAGTGCATCGGCGAGGCGTGTATCGCGTATTTCGCCTTTTGGGGCGGGTTTGGGCATGGATTTCTGACTTTCGTATGAGAATCGAGATTATTTAATCAAGTATACCCAAAAAAAGACATTGATAATTGCAATCAGAGGATCAACTTTTAGTGCATTCAATTTTGATGTGTTGCAACTTATGGTGAGCCAAAATGGCACGCAAAAAAACAGACGTAGGTGGGAAAGCAGATGATATCGTTTGGATTTCGGATGCTGAGAGTCCGATAAATCTTTTTGATGGTGGGATTAGTCTCGCTAGTTTAGCGGCTGCAGGTCATCTCATGTACACCGTTGGAAAAGAGTGTATACCTGAATCTAAGTTCCCTTTTCTCGTGACCATTCTGGACAGTCGACCGATCCAAAATGAAAATAATTCCCTACGTCACGAGGTTCTTATCAAAATTAGAAACATGACAGCGCACGGACTTTACATCGAAAAATTCGATCTAAAGCGCGGAGATAAAGGGAACTCTTATTCCGTGGGGTTGGATGCTAAACGCACTCCACAAATATCAGAAGGAGTCGGGTTCGGAGCAGGTGAGAACAATGAATATCAAAAATATCCTTGGTACATTGAGCCAGAACGTTTCATCGTCATTAAATTGGTTTTACCGTCTATTCCCGAACATGATAAAACTTATAAATCAAACCCTTATGGCGCATTCGCACTAACGTATTCGTGTTTGCACGAGGACAAAGAAAAACTGACAAGTCTCATCAAATTTAGACTGCGCGCATTATCATAGCAGGGGTTCCTTATCGCAAATTTTGACTTAACCGCTCGATCAAACGCGCGCGGGCCTGGGGCATTTGCTTTTGATGCGGCGCGAAGATGTGGCGCTCTAGAAAATAGCCGGTGAGTTTCAAGCCTTGCAGCACGTCACCGATCGTGTCGGCGGTGGCGCCGTCTTGGCGTAGAAAGCCCGGCAACGCCAGCAGTTGCATTTGATAGGGCTCACCCGCGTCGCGCGACACCGCGCGTGCGGACTTGGGCGACACCCAGATGAGGTCTTCGGTGGCCCCGGTGGCGGCGCAATGGTCCAGATCAAGCCGAAAGCCGAGCTCTTGCAGCAAGCCCACTTCCCACTTCACGTAAAGACTGCCCCACCCTTCGACGTGCTCGCGAATATCACCGTGTTCCAAGGCATCGAGAAACGCGCCCAAGACCTCAAACAGCGCCGGATGGGGTTCGCGTTCGGGCAGCGCCGCAGCGCTCACCGCCAATGCCGCCGACATGCCCGCCAGACGATCTGGGTTGTCGAGCAACTGCGCCGCATAACTGTGCATCGATTCGAGCTGAAAATTGCCCAGATGTTCGGCCAAGCGCGCCCGCCAGGTGGCCCGCACCCGGTTGCCGGGCTCAATGGTGGCGCGGGTGCGTTTGGCGAAGCCGCCTTTGACCAATCCCGCATGCGCCCCGTGCTCAGGGGTCAATAAGGTCACGATGGCCGACGTTTCGCCGTGCCTGCGCGCCGAAAGTACGATGCCGTCGTCTTGCCAGTCCATGGGCCGCATTGTAACGCTGATATGTCAGGCGGGAAGCTCGGATGTTGAAAAAATGTTCGCGGTGGCTTAGGTATTTGGCGGCCTCCCCGCCAACCCCTGATTGGGAACTGATCACCGTTATGACCGTTTCATCTTTTCATCCGCCGCGCCGCATGCTTATGGGGCCCGGTCCTTCCGATATTGATTCGCGTGTGCTGCAGGCGTTGGGACGCCCTGTGATCGGCCACTTGGATCCCGAATTCATTTTGATGATGGATGAAATCAAAGGCCTGTTGCATTACGCCTTTCAAACCACCAACCAGATGACCTTACCGATCAGCGCGCCGGGTTCGGCGGGCATGGAAAGCTGCTTCGTCAACTTGGTTGAACCGGGCGACAGCGTGGTGGTGTGCGTCAACGGCGTGTTCGGCGGACGTATGGTCGAAAATGTCGAGCGCTGCGGCGCGACCGCTATCAAAGTTGAAGACGACTGGGGCAAGCCCATTGATCTCAATAAGTTGGAAGAAACGCTTAAAGCGAATCCCGGTGTTAAGGCGGTGGCGTTTGTGCATGCCGAAACCTCGACCGGTGTGCAATCGGACGCCGGACAGATCGCGGCGTTGGCCCACGAACACGACGCGTTGGTGATCATGGACGCGGTGACGTCGCTGGGCGGCACGCCGGTGCTGGTCGATGAGTGGAATATCGATGCCTGTTATTCCGGCACGCAAAAATGTTTGAGCTGCGTGCCCGGCATCTCGCCGGTGACGTTCTCCGACCGCGCTTTGGAAGCCATTCGCGGGCGCAATCACAAGGTTCAAAGCTGGTTTTTGGACATGAACCTGATCATGGGCTATTGGAGCAGCGAAGGCACCACCCGCTCCTACCACCACACCGCGCCGGTCAACACGCTGTACGCGCTGCACGAAAGCTTGGTGATGCTCAAGGAAGAAGGCATCGAAAACGCGTGGAAGCGCCACAAACGCCATCATCTGGCGCTCAAAGCGGGCTTGGATGCCTTGGGCCTCAAGCTGATCGTCGACGAAGCGCATCGCTTGCCGCAACTCAACGCCGTGCAAATTCCGGATGGCATCGATGAAGCCATGGTGCGCCGCCGCATGCTGTCCGATTACGGCATCGAAATCGGCGCGGGTCTTGGTGCGTTAGCTGGCAAAGTCTGGCGCATCGGCCTGATGGGCCAAAGTTCCAGCCCGCGCCACGTCACGCTGGCGCTTTCGGCGCTGGAAGGCGTGCTCAGCGACATGGGCGTTTCCACCGGGCAAGGCGGTGCGGCGGGTGCGGCGCAAAAGGTTCTGCTCGCCTAACCCAGCGAACCGACGAATATAAGATAAAGCCCGGCGATCCTTTTCAGGTCGCCGGGCTTTTCACGTTTGGCGAGCTCATACGTCATAAAGGGGCACGCAACGATGAGGGCCCCCATGCAGACAGCAACCGTCAACAACACCGCCGAATTCCTGCTCGACGGCGATGAGTTTTTTGAACAGCTGCATATTTCCATGCGCAATTTGCTGAATTCCGCGGTTGCGGCGAACAGTTGTCTGCGTTTGGCCTATTGGGGCTTTGATCGCATGACGACGTTACCGGGCTGCACCGACGGTGCGGGCACCGTGCATGCGGCGACGAAAATTCACGACCTCATCAACCTGCTCGCCACCAAAGGCCACATCGTTCAGATCATCATGTGGTACGGCCCGCCAATCTTGATGACCATGGACGACAACTGGGAAGCCAGGACCGCGTTCAACCTGCTGAATGAAGGCGGCGTGCATCAGCCCACCTATCGCGCCATCGACGTGTACATGGAAATCTACAAAGGCAAATGGGCGGGCTACAGCACCCACCAAAAAATCGCCATTGTGACCATTGCGGGGGTGAAGCAAGTCTTTGTCGGCGGTTTCAACGTGATGCCGTCCTATTTGTCGGACGATGTACACACCTTGCCGACCATTGCACCGTTCACCAATCGCTGGCACGACACCGGTGTCAAAGTCGGCGGGCCGATCACCGACGCGATCGAGGCCGAGTGGGTGCGCCGCTGGCGCAAGCAAGACGGCAACGGCCCTGCCCCCAACACCGCGTTCGCCAACACCCCCGCCATTGTCGGTGCGAACATTCCGATCCGCTTGCTGACCACTAATGCCGAAGCCGACCCCATCGAAACCGATATCCGCACCGTGATGATCGAACGCATTAACGCGGCGCGCGATTTGATTTATGTGGAAAATTACGCGCTGACCGATCCCGCTATTGTGCAAGCCATGGCCAAGCGTCAAATCGGCACCGAACCGCCGACGATCATTGCCGTGGTCAATTACCCCAACGACAACGATCCGTTTTCCTATTTGATGTACTACAGCTACATCAACCTGAGCCTCAACGTGTTCACCACGCTGACGTACGGCGACTTGCCCACTACCTTGAACAAGACCGGCACCAACATTTCGATGATCAAAATCGATGGTCTCAACCCCAACTCCATCGCAACCTTTAAGCCGGTCAGCAGCTACAAATACAAGTACAACACAACCGTATCGACGGCCTTTGTCGAACTGCCGTTTGAGAACATCAAAAGCATCACCACGCCCGAGACCGTGATGTACGCGCCGCAAAACAAGGCCGTCGGCCAAGCCAATTGGACCTATCCACATTCCAAGCTGGCGATATTCGATGATCGCTACACGGTCATCGGCACCAGCAACTGGACCTATCGTTCGATGCAGTACGATGGTGAGATTGCGCTGGAAATCGACAATCAAGCCTTCACCACGGCGTTGCGCAACCGCCTGTTCACCCACTGGCGTCAGCCCAACGACCCGACCCAATGGTATGCGCAAGCGGTGCAAAACGCGGTCGATCTTGCCGCCATAGGCACCGTGCCGGATGGTCAAGTGCGCATCACGCCGTTGCGATACGGCAATTTCATGAACCCAACCAAACCGGGGTGGAACGATTGGGGCACATCCATCAAGCACACCATTGCGGCTTTGTTTTAAGCATCGAGGACGTCACATGAGCACCAGCACCGTATACCAAAACGCCACCGAGCAAGCGTGGAGCACCTACACCACCACCTCGGGCCGCACCAGCGACTACATCACCTTGCTGCAAGGTCATTACGACGACTTTTTGGCGGCGGCGAAATCGTTCGACACCGTGGCGGACATCTTCAAGGGCACGACCACACCTTCAACCGACAATTTGACCACGGCGATGAACGCTTGCGACACCATGAGCACTTCGCTGACTTCGATCGGTCAAGTGGTGGAGGTCTTCCCGACGAAGGATGATGCCACGATCAACAAGGCCGCAACCTTGGACCAAGCCAAATTACGTTCAGAGTACGCCACCCGTCAGGGGCAAGACGACGAGCTGGTGGTGTCACTGAACAACGTCCTGTACGCCTGCCAAATGCTGTACGCCGAAACCAAGTACAAGAACTTGGACGACTATCTGGTCCAAGATTAGTCCGCCTTGGCGCGCAGTCGCCTGCGCACAAAATACGCCACGAGCAACACCAATACGCTGGCGGGTAGCCAACGCGCCAACCACAACACCGTGACGCGCACGGCGTAAATGATGGTGTTGGCGACATCGGACATGAGCCCGGTGAACGGTGCGAAGTTCACGTCACCGGCTTTGGGTGGACGTTCGGTGTAGTCGAGGGTGAAGGCGACGTTGTCGGTGACCTTTTCAAGCCCCTTGCGGTCGCGGGTGAGGCGCTCGATATCCGTTTCAACGCGCATCAGCTCGCGTTCGACCTGCAGCAACTCACCGATGTTCGACGATTTTTGATCGGCCAAGGTGAAAAGCCGCTTGCGCATATAGATCAAGCGTTCCAGGCGCGCTTGCAGGTCTTGATAGCGTTCATCACGGTTTTGTGCCGTTTCTTGAAACCCAGTGACGTCCCGGCCCTCAGCGCCCATCACGTAAGCATGAAAGTCATCCGCAATGTCCCGCGCCACCAAGGCCCGCAAAGACGCGGTGGGATGGGCGGCACGCTTTGATGTGTTAACCGCCGTGACGGTGCAGCCGAGCTTGAGGCAATACGCGCGGTCCGCTTGCATGGCTTCAGCAACAGGACCCTTGGCGATTTCGATTTGATAGGTACGCCCGATTTGCATGCGCGGGCCACGGTCCGTGGGCGCGATGTCCCGCGTGATCATGCGTTGCGGCGCGGCCTGGCTCATCAGGGCTGGCGGTGGGCCCTTCATCACGCGTTCGGGCGAGCTTGCCCCGTCATTAGGGGGGCCGTTTCTGGGCGGCTCATCACAGGCGGACAAGACCAAAACAACTGACATCATCGAAAACAGAATCGCCGAACGCATTAAAAAATCCCCTGACGTGGACCCTGGATAAATATGAACAATCGCAAGAAACGCCATTAAATACGAGCTATGCGGCAAAATCATGCGGCTTTTGAAATCACCCTATCCATAAGGATTATGATCGTACTTTTTTCTTGAGAAGGCATTTATCAATCACAATCTATCAGAGCAGAATACAATGATAGGAACGAGAATAATTCATGCAACCATACCGGATCGCCTTTTTCGCCGCATTGGCGGTGGCTTTTTCATTCCCCCCATTTAATGCGCTTGCGCAAGAACGTCTCGAGATTTCTGGGCAGACGATGCTCAGTTTGAACGGACCCGTGTCGCTCAGTATTGATGAGTTCGAAGCGCTTGCGCCACGAACCATCATCAAAACGTCCACGCCCTGGCACACGGCGACGACGTTTTCAGGTATTTCCGGCGTTGATTTCATCCGTGTTACGGGGGCTGCGGGCAAAGCGATCACCGTGCGTGCGATCAACGATTATCAGACCTCCATCCCCATAAATGATCTTAGAGATTTGGGTGTTTTGTTCGTGACGCGCATGAACGGTAAAAGGGTCAGTGTGCGTCAGAAAGGCCCCATTTTTGTCATTTATCCGTTTGATCAAAGGCCAGAGCTGAAGTCCGAACTGTATTACGGCCGATCGATTTGGCAGGTGAATAAAATCACCGTCCATTAGAACCCCGATAAGCAGAGGAAAACTCTGCAGGAGGATATATGTTTTGGCGAACGTGGCATTGGTCTGTTTTTGTAGCGGTGTGCATGATTGGGCTGAGTTCAGCTTCAGTGCATTATATCTTTAAAAAAGAAGCCGAACTTGATGCCTCCGTGAAACACTTTACGGCGACACCGACCGATAGCGTGGTCTGGGGGGCTGAGCAGTTGCGTATCGATTTGGCGCGCGTGCGGGCGCAAGTGAACACCTATGGCGATGCTTACAATAGCTACGAGCCTGCAGCGGTGCGCACTGCCAGCGACATCCTTTACAGTCGTTTTGAAACCCTGTCATTTTCGCTAGGCAATCTCGATGAGCACATCACGAACGATTTAATGTCGCCGACGGCTTTCAAGGAATTGCGTCAGAATTACTACAAGTTGGATTTGGATATTACTCAATTTATCGCTAGGCCGCTGCCAGATAATTACCGCAACATTTTGAAAGATATTGATAAAATGGATGTGTCTGCAGCAACGTTTGCATCCGAAATCTTACATGCCAGCCAAAGGCATGCCCACGAACTGCGCAACGAGATGCTGGCGCGTGCTCAAGACTATAAGGCCGCACTGGTGTTTATGGGGGTAGGAAGCGTAGTGTTCATCATTGTCATCTGGCTGGTGAACGGGAAAATTTCATCGATCAACAAAAAACTCGAACACGCCGTGAACGATGCCGAGGAATCTGCTCAAGCCAAGGCGCAATTTCTGTCGTCGATGTCCCATGAATTTCGCACCCCGCTCAACGCCATCAGCGGGTACGTTCAGCTTATCCTTATGAAGCTATCGCCCCAAGAACGTGAAGAAATATCCAGCTATGAACACGCCATCGATCAAAGCATCTTCAATTTGGTTGAACTGGTCGATCAAGTGTTGGAGCTCGACAGCCTGTTGCATCGTGATGAAAGCACCATCATCGATCGCCTTGACGTCAAGGTTTTGGTCAACAACGCCGTCAAACTGACCGCGCGACAGGCTGGATACAAGCAAATCACGGTGCATCAAGGCTTTGGGCCTGAACCGTGCAAGCTGGAAACCGATAGCGGCATGATCATGCAGGTTCTGATTTGCCTGTTGTCAAACGCGGTGAAGTACAATCACGACCACGGCGATGTGTGGATCGGTTGCGAAGAAAAGCGCGACAGTGTCGTGATCTCGGTTGAGGACAATGGCATAGGCATCCCCAAAGGTAAGGAAAAGCTGCTGTTTCGACCGTTTGAGCGTTTGGGGCTTGAGGCTGGCGCCATCAGCGGCAGCGGCACGGGGCTGAGCATCAGTCAGAAAATCTGCACACTGCTGGGGGTCAAAATGACCTTCGAACACAGCCGCACCGGCGGCTGTGTGTTTAAGCTCGATGTGCCACGCAGATACATTCCGCCGCAATTTAGGATGAGCGTTTTGCCCACCACGATCGTCAAAACAACGCCGCAAACCAACGGTCAGGTGCGGCCCATCTGATCAAGCTCAGGTCACGCGTCGAAGTCGAGACCCCAGTCGCGGTAACGATCGGGATCGTCGCCCCACTTTTCGCGCACCTTGACGAACAAGAACAGGTGCACGCGCCGGTCCAAAATCTCTTCCAGTTCTTTGCGCGCATCGGCACCGATGGTTTTGATCTGCTGGCCGCCTTTGCCCAAGATGATGGACTTTTGGCTGTCGCGTTCGACGAAGATCACCTGCTCGATTTTGACCGAACCGTTGTCGTAATCTTCCCAGGTTTCGGTTTCCACCGTTGTGGCGTAAGGCAATTCTTGGCGCAGTTGCAAATACAGCTTTTCGCGGGTGATTTCCGCTGCCAACAAGCGTTCGGTCATGTCGGACACTTGGTCTTCGGGGAAATGCCACGGGCCTTCGGGCATGTGACCGGCCAAAAACGACACCAAATCGTCGACGCCGTCGCCTTTGAGCGCCGAAATCATGAAAATCTCGTCGAAGACACCCATGTTGTTGAGCGTTGTGGTCAGCTCCAAAAGTGCGGGCTTTTTGATCTTGTCGACCTTGTTGAGCACCAGATGTGCGTGTTTGTTTTCATCTTTCATGCGCTCAATAATGGCCCGGGTGTCGCGATCGATGCCGCGTTCGGCATCGATCAACAGTAAGGTGATATCGGCGTCCCCCGCCCCGCCCCACGCGGCCGCGACCATGGCGCGGTCCAAGCGGCGGCGCGGCTCGAAAATACCCGGCGTGTCGATGAATACCAACTGGGTGCGGTCTTGCACGGCAATACCCATCACCCGTGCGCGGGTGGTTTGCACCTTGGGCGAAACGATCGACACCTTGGTGCCAACGACGCGGTTGACCAAAGTCGATTTGCCGGCGTTGGGCGCACCCAAAACGGCGATGAAGCCGCAGCGGTCCGGGCTATGTGCAGCTTCAGATGTCATTTTGAATTCTCCAATTGGCTCAGCAGCGCCGTGGCTGCGTCCTGTTCCGCCGTGCGTCGGGACGCACCGCGCCCGTCAGTGCTACCGTGGTCTTTGACGCTCACGCGGATGGTGAAGGTCGGCGCGTGGTCGGGACCTTCGCGGCTCAGAATTTCGTAAGTGGGCAAGCCCAAGGCGCGCGCCTGGGCCCATTCCTGCAACGCCGTCTTGGCGTCTTTGGGCGGGCTTAGGTCTTCGCCGATCAGCGCTTCCCAGTGATTTTGAATAAACGCCGCCGCGACATCAAGGCCGCCGTCCAGATACATCGCGCCTAAGAGCGCTTCCAAGGTATCGGACACAACCGACGCGTGGTTGCGCGCCGCGGTCTTGGCATCGACCTGTTGGGTGTTTGCAAAGTCGACCAAATCGATGGTATCGCCGACCCGCGCCAATGCATCGCGCGAGGTCAGGCCCGCGAACCGGCGTGCCAGTTCGCCCTCTTCTTCACTGGGGAATTTTCGATACAGCGTTTCGGCGATGACGATGCCGAGCACCCGATCGCCCAAAAACTCCAACCGTTCGTTGGACTTGGTGCGCTGTTCGGTGGTCGAGGCATGACGCAGCGCTTGCTCCAACAAAGCTTGGTCTTTGAACGTATGGCCGAGAATGGTTTGTAGCTTGTCCAGCACGCGGTTAGCTCACGCTTGAGAAAAAGCGTTCAAAACGCAAGGTCCACGGCCACGACCACACTTCCCAGAACGACCCGTCGTTGGAGAAGAACATCACCGTGGCACGGCCCACCAGATTTTCTTTGGGGATGTAACCGACGTTCATCAAGTATCGCGAGTCTTGCGAATTGTCACGGTTGTCGCCCATACCGAAAAAATGCCCGTCAGGCACACGATAAATGGGCGTGTTGTCACCCGGATAGCTGTCAGATTCTTCCAAAATCTCGTGGCTCACGCCGTTTGGCAAAGTTTCTTTGTAACGCACCGTGTTGTGGAAAATGCCGCGGGTGTCTTTGTAGACGTATTCGCCCAGGCGTTCGCGCTTCACCGCTTCGCCGTTGATGTGCAAAATGCCGCCGCGCACTTGGATGGTGTCGCCGGGCAGGCCGACGATGCGCTTGATGTAGTCGGTTTTATTGTCGGTGGGCAGCTTAAACACCGCCACGTCGCCGCGCTTGGGCATTTCGTACATCACCCGTCCGGGGACAATCGGCAGTCCGAACGGTAGCGAATAGCGCGAATAACCGTAAGACGACTTGGACACGAACAAATAATCGCCGACCAGCAACGTTGGGATCATTGATCCCGACGGGATGGAGAACGGCTCATACGCAAAGGTGCGCACCACAATCGCGATCAAAACCGCGTATATGATCGTTTTTACCGTATCCCACAGGGTTTCTTCGTCCGCTGCAGGCTTCGCGTCCAGCAGTTCGTCAACGTCGAGAGGATTTTCGGTCATGCGATGTCCATTGTTTCGTCTGTTTCGCGTGGCTTATCTAAGTGGCTTAGCGTTTGGGCGTGGCCGAAATGACCACTATGGCGTGGGCCATGGGGTATTCGTCCGTGAGGGAAATGTCGATCTTCGCGTCAAACCCATCGGGTGTGAGGCTTTGTAGCCTTTCCAAGGCCCCGTTGGAAAGGCTCATGATCGGCTGACCGCTGGCTAAATTGTCGATTTTCAGGTCGTGCCAGAACACGCCATCGCGAAACCCGGTGCCCAGCGCCTTGGCGCAGGCCTCTTTCGCGGCGTAAAACATCGCATAGCGATTGGCCCGTGCGGCCCCGCGTTTTTCGGCTTTTTGGCGTTCCAAGTCGGTGTAGATGCGTTCAACAAAGCGCGCTTCAAAGCGCGTCAGCGTCTTTTCAATGCGGCGAATGTCGCAAAGGTCGGTGCCGACGCCCAAGATCATGCTGCGCCCGCCTCTAAACGGGCCTCATCCATCAGGCGGCGCATTTCGCGGATGGTGGTCTCAAAGCCGACGAAAATCGCCTCGCCGACCAAAAAGTGACCGATGTTGAGTTCTTTGATGCTGGAGATCGCGGCGATCGGCTTGACGCTGTCGTAGGTCAAACCATGCCCGGCATGGCATTCCAAGCCGATTTCGGCGGCGTGCGCGGCGGCAGTGGTGATGCGCTGGAACTCGGCATCGCGCGCGGCGCCGTCGGCCATGTCGCAGTACGCCCCGGTGTGCAGTTCCACCACCGGTGCGCCCAAGGCCTTCGATGCGTCGAGCGCGGCGATATCGGGTTCGATAAACAACGACACCCGCATGCCTGCATCGGACAATTGCGCCACGTAAGGTTTGAGCTTGTCGAACCCACCGACCACGTCCAGGCCGCCTTCGGTGGTGCGTTCTTCACGCTTTTCCGGCACCAAGCACGCGGCGTGGGGCTTGTGACGCATGGCGATGGCGAGCATTTCGTCGGTCGCCGCCATTTCCAAGTTGAGCGGCAAGTCGATCTCGTCGCATAGGCGCAAAATGTCGGTATCGGTGATGTGGCGGCGATCTTCGCGCAGGTGTGCGGTGATGCCGTCGGCACCTGCTGCTGCGGCCATTTTAGCGGCGCGCAACGGGTCGGGATAGTCGCCGCCACGAGCATTGCGGATGGTGGCGACGTGATCGATGTTCACGCCTAATCTCAGGGCGGAAGATTTGATATCTGGGGAGGACATATCAAGGTTTCTCTTGCTTTTTGGAGCTACTGACAAATTTACGGGTACGTCGATGGTGGCGCGCGGCTTGATACTTTGAAATCATCGGCAGAAGAGGGAAGTAGAACAGCAGCCAGACGAAAATCGCCACCGGCACGCAGCCCACCAACATCGGCCAAAATACGGGGCCGGAGGTTTCGGCGAGGAATTCAAAATCCAGGCGGTGCATGGCTTCCATGCTTTCGGTCAGCACGTCGAGAAAATCGACCTCTTTGGCATCAACGCCGTCGGCGCGCAAAATCCAGCTGCCGACGTTATAGACCCCGACCCAGATGAACGGAAACGTCCACGGGTTGCCCACCGCGGTGCCGATCGCACTGGCCAGAACGTTGGCGCGGATCACGTAAGCCAACGCCATGGACAACACGAAATGCAAACCGATAAACGGCGTGAACGAGATCGCCGCCCCGCACGCAAAGCCCGCCGCCAGCGAATACGCGGAACCGGGAATGCGCGCGACCCGATGAAACACATAACGTGTCGAACGGTGCCAGCCGGAACTGGGCCACACGAACTGGCGCAAGCGCTTGAAGATCGAAGGTTTATCGCGACGTTGAAACATGAGCGCACTATAGGTCAAAGCAGCTTGCGAACTATAGTAAAAATAACGATTTACGCCAAATATTTGGGCCTTTTAACCTTTATGTCCAAATTGCCTAGCCGTGACTTTTGAACAGTGCCTTTGACAATTGCGATGCGCCCTTATCTCGGTGGCAACGCGCGCAATTCCGTCTCGTTCAAGAGGTTGTCGCCATTGACGTCAAGGTTCGTGAAATTGCTCTTCATCGGCGGGGGCGCTTCTTCAAATGAAATGCCTTTATCGCCGTTTTTATCGAATTTGTTCAGCACCACAATGGCCCGCTGGCGGGCAATGGCTTGTTGCGGGTTGTTGCCTTCGGACGGCATCCATTTGACGAAATCGACCTCAAAGTTGTTCAAGTCCAACTGGCCCAAGAAATCAGTGTACTCATTTAACGCGTTGTAAGGGCCATGGACTCCCATCATCGATTTCCAGTGTGAACCGGCGCCATAATCGATCACGTATAGCTTGCCGTCACGACGAAACCCCGTCACCCAGTGGTTGGGCGCTTTGGTGTTCTTATTTTTGATAAAGATGTATTCGGCTTCATAGTTCGTATCGATTGCGTTCAGGGCATCCCTGGCGAAACTTGCGGCGTCCTTACACCAACCGTCCGGCGAGATGAACGTTTCCTCTGCGGACTTTACGACCGCAGCCGATGGTCCTTTGGTTTTGATGGTGTTCGACATTTGCTTGGCGTAAGCATCATTGAAACGCCATTCGCGCTTCAGCCACGCTGCGACCTCTTCGTGAGAACGCCAAGTTTCCACCGTCGTTTTGAAGTCCGACGCGAAAGACGCGTTCACGCAGCTCAACGACACCAAACAAAATATGGCAAATGCCCTCATCTTCTTCCCCCATAAAAATAGTAATCAGCCGCGCGCGCGTTCAATGGAATTGATTTCCGGGGTGGCGCGCAAGGCGGCGATGATCTCGCTCAGATGCTTGACGTCGCGGACCTCGACATCGACCAGCATGTCGTAAAAATCCACTGACCTTGAAATGATCTTGAGATTGGAAATATTGCCCTCGCCGCGCGCCACCACGTTGGACAGTGCGCCCAATGCGCCGGGCACGTTGAGCAGCGTCAAATGAATGCGGCTGACGTGGTTGTCGGCGCGCTGTTCGGTTTGTTCCCACGACACATCGATCCAGCGTTCGGTCTGGTCTTCGTATTGGTGCAAACCGTCACAATCGATGGTGTGGATGGTCACACCTTTACCGGTGGTGATGATGCCGACGATGCGATCGCCCGGCAACGGATGACAGCACCCCGCGTAATGCACCGCCATACCGGGGATCAGGCCGCGAATGGGAATGCCGGCGCGATCGCCCTTTTTCTTGGCCTTTTTCGAACGCGCCTTGGTGATCGGTACGATCTTGCCCAGCTTGTGCGCTACGCTTTCTTTTTTGGTGCCGGGGTAGACGGCTTCCAAGACCTCGCGCGCGGGCGTGTGGCCCATGCCGACTTCGGCGATCAGATCGTCGACGGTTTCTTGCTGAAAGATCTTGAGAACGCCTTTGAGCCCCTTTTCCGTCATCGGATAATCTTCTTCGACGAACGCGCGTTCCAGCATCGCATTGCCCAGCGCGATGTACTGGTCGCGTTCTTTCAAACGCACAAAGCGACGAATGCGGGCGCGCGCTTTGCCGGTGACGACGAAGTTTTCCCAGGTCGGCGACGGGGTGTGGGTTTTCGACGTGACGATGTCGACTTGATCGCCGTTTTTCAGACGCGTGCGCAACGGCATCATGCGGCCGTTGATTTTCGCCCCGACGGTGCGATCGCCGACTTCGGTGTGCACCGCGTAGGCGAAATCCACCGGGGTGGCGTCTTGGGGCAAGTTGATCAGATCGCCCTTGGGCGTGAAGCAGAACACCTGGTCGGAGAACATCTCCAACTTGGTGTGTTCCAAAAACTCTTCCGGTTCGGCGGCGGTTTCCAAGATTTCCAGCAATTCGCGCAGCCACCGGTACTGCTTGCCGTCGGTGGGCTTACCGCTGACGCCGTCGTCGGATTTGTAGCGCCAGTGCGCCGCCACGCCGTTTTCCGCCACTTCGTGCATCGAGCGGGTGCGGATTTGGATTTCGATGCGATGTTTTTGCGGACCGATGATGCCGGTGTGCAAAGACTGATAGCCGTTGGGTTTGGGCACCGAGATGTAATCTTTAAACCGCCCCGGCACCACCCGATACGCGTTGTGGATCACGCCCAAGGCTTTGTAGCATTCGGTGCTGTCATCGACCGAAATGCGAAACGCCATGATGTCGGACATGGCTTCGAACGGCACGTCTTTCTTTTGCATCTTGCGCCAGATCGAATACGGGGTTTTTTCCCGTCCCGTGACGTCGGCGTCGATATCGTATTGTTTGAGGGTCTCGGTCAGCTCTTCGATGATGCGGGGTACCAGGGTTTCACCCTCGTCGCGCAAATAATCAAGGCGCTTGAGCACACTGTCGCGGGCTTCTTCGTTGATTTGAGCGAACGACAGATCGTCGAGCTCGTTCTTCAGCTCCTGCATGCCGATGCGTTCGGCCAAGGGCGAGAAGATTTCCATCGTTTCCGTGGCGATGCGCTTGCGTTTTTCGGGCTTTTTAATGTGAAACAGCGTGCGCATGTTGTGCAAACGATCAGCCAGCTTGACCAGCAGCACGCGGATGTCTTCGGACATCGCCAACAACAGTTTGCGGAAGTTTTCGGCCTGCTTAGAATGATCCGATTGCAGCTCGATCTGGGTCAGCTTGGTGACGCCATCGACCAACTTGGCGACTTCGGAACCGAACAGCTTTTCAAGTTCTTCGATGGTCGCGCCGGTGTCTTCGACCACATCGTGCAACAAGGCGGTGGCGATGGTCGCCGCGTCCAGCCGGTAGCCGGTCAAAATGCCGGCGACTTCCAAAGGGTGAGAGAAATACGGATCGCCCGACGCGCGCATTTGGCTGCCGTGGGCCTTCATGGCGTAGACGTAGGCGCGGTTGATCAGGTCCTCGTCGGCGGACGGATCGTAGGATTTGACGGTTTCGACGAGTTCGAACTGGCGGATCATGCAAAAGCCCTCCGCCTAAAAAAGGCAAAGGGCTTTGCGCAATGGTTCTGCGGGCGAGATGCCCAAACGGTAAAGGCCCGGCACGCCTGAAAAGAAACGTCAGCGTACCGCATCATGCTCAATACCCCTTGGTTTCGGCCCCTTCCATCATGGCTTCGGCTTCAGCCATGGCGTCGGCGACATCTTCGGCGGCCACGTCGTGGACGGTCAGCTCGTCCTCTTTGACTTCTTCGGCTTCGTTGGCTTCGCCAGCTTCACCGGAAACGTCTTGCTGCAGGGCGCGCATGTCCATTTCTTCTTCGATGGGCTCGTCGCTTTCGACGTAACGCTGTAGGCCCTTGACCAGGGTTTCTTGCAAAACGTCGTAATCGACCGTTTCATCGGCGATTTCACGTAGGGCGACGACGGGGTTTTTGTCGTTGTCGCGCTCCATGGTCAGTTCCGCACCGGCGGAAATGTCGCGCGCACGTTGCGCGGCGGTCATCACCAGTTCAAAGCGGTTGGGAATTTTGGTAACGCAATCTTCGACCGTAACGCGGGCCATGTGGAGCTTCTCCAATACCAGGGTGTGAATCAGCAGATTATATATTGTGTTGGCCCCGGGATGGCAACATTTAACGAAATAAAATTACCCAGTTTTTTTAGGTTTTTCAGTCTTCAACGAAATCTTCGCCGAAATCGGCCTCATTTGAGCCGTGATTCGGCTCCATCGGGCGGATGATTTGCGCCTTGTCCAAAGCCGCAATCAACGCGTCCAAACCCGTGCCGGTGCGCGGATGCGACCACCCTGGCAGCAAATCGTTAAGCGGCAACAAGACAAAGGCACGCTCATGCAGGCGCGGATGAGGCACGGCGAAGTCCTGATCATCGGTGGTGACGAAATCGCCGTACGCCAACAGATCCAGATCCAGCACCCGGGGGGCGTTCTTTTCCGCGCGCACACGACCAAAGTCCGCCTCGATGGCGTGCAAGACATCTAACAAAGCGCGTGGGCTCAAATCGGTTTCCACCAAGCAAACGCCGTTGACGTACCACGGCTGATCGCTGATCGGCACCGGCGCGCTTTCGAACCACCTTGAGCGGCGGCGAACGCGAACATTTGGGTGTGCGTCCAAGGCTATTAAGGCGGCTTCGACCGTTTGAACCGGCGTGCCGGTGCGCGTGGATGGCAAATTGGCACCCACACCAATCAAAATTGGGCCAAAGGGAGGTGTAGACATCGTCATAATCGTGCGCAGGCACCCTCTAATTTTAGTGCAAAATGCCTTGCACGGTGTAGGGACAGCGCCTACCTATAAGCCATCCGCATTCATTCACATATATTTCGTTTTCATTTTTTCATAAGGGATTGATTAATATGATTTTTTACCCGCAAGAACGCATCGGTCTTTTCATCGACGGCTCCAACCTTTATGCCGCCGCCCGGGCGCTTGATTTCGACATCGATTACAAACGTTTGCTCGAACACTTCGCCGCCAAGGGTCACTTGGTGCGCGCGCTTTATTACACCGCACTGATGGACGACGCGGAATATTCGCCGCTGCGCCCGCTGGTCGATTGGCTCGATTACAACGGCTACACCATGGTCACCAAGCCGACCAAGGAATTCACCGACAGCGCCGGACGCCGCAAAATCAAAGGCAACATGGATATCGAGCTGGCCATCGATGTGATGGAGATGGCCGACAACCTCGACCACGTGGTGCTGTTTTCCGGCGACGGCGACTTCCGTCGATTGATCGAAGCCATCCAACGCAAAGGCTTGCGCTGTTCCGTGGTCAGCACCGTCAAATCGTCGCCGCCGATGGTCGCCGATGAACTGCGTCGCCAAGCCGATCACTTCATCGAATTGGTCGATTTGCAAAAAAGCATCGGACGCAGCGGCGACCGCCCTGCTCGTCCGCCGCGCGAACACACTCAAGGCAACGATTTTGCCCATCGCGACGAACAGCCCGACGCCAGCGAAGACCTCGCTTCACCGAAAACCCCAGGCGATTTTGCCGAACTGATTTAAGTTAGGCGTTTCTGGGGCCTCTTAATCACCGTTTTTGTCCGTTCTCACACACCACGGTGATGAGCATCATGGTATGTTGACAATTGCCGCCTAGATATCTACACCATCATGGTGTGGATTGATTTTGGTGGTGCTTCCCCTTATATAAACATCTATAAATTCCTTGATTGAACACTGACCGTTCGGACCCCCCTATTGATCATAAAATACAACAAAACGAACCTAGGTTTTTTGCTGATGATCACCTTGATCGTGGTCATCGGCGTGTTCTCTGTTTACACGGTTAAGTCGATTTCCGCGGACACCGAGCGCCTCTACAACCACCCGTTCACGGTCAGCAATGCCGCACGAGATATCAAGATCAACTTGATCTCCATGCACCGCTACATGAAAGATGTGGCGCTGGCTGAAAATGAAGCGCAGATGGATCAAGCCAGCGCTTTGGTAGAAGCCCATGAAGAACATGTGTTCGACAGCTTTGTGATCATTTTCGATCGCTTTCTCGGCGAGAAGGCCAAAATCCACCGGGTTTACCAAAGCTTTATCGCGTGGCGCGAAATCCGCAATGAGGTGATCGCCCTCAAACGCGCGGGCCAGCCCGAACAGGCCGCGCAAATCACCAAAGGCAAAGGTGCCGAGCACGTTCAGCGCTTAACCGATCAAACACAGGAACTGGTCGATTTCGCCGCTGCAAAAGCCTCGGAATTTCGCCACAACTCACAACGAAATGCCTGGCAATCCGTGATTGTGATGAGCGTTTTGGCGGTGTTGGCGGTTGTGCTTTCGGTACTGATTTCCGTCGTTATCATGCGCAGCCAAAAGCGCTCAGGCGAAGAAATCAAAAAGCGCGCCCATTTGATCGACCAAAACATCATGATCGCCCAATTGAGCTTGGACGGCGATGTGGTTGAGATCAGCAACGCGCTGTGCCGTTATTTGGGCGTGTTGCAGCACAACATTCTCGGCACGCCGAGCCATTTGTTCACCACCGGCGACGATGCCGACGCCCTTCAAGAAACCATCTGGCATTATCTGAAAACCGGCACCCAGTGGAGCGGCGAGATCAAGCGCGTCACCGGTGACGGCACCGCCAAATGGGCGAAAATGACCATCCTGCCGACGTTAAATGCGGATTACACCATCGATGGCTACACCTGCATTCTTCAGGATATGACCAGTAAAAAGCTGTCTTTGACCGACAACCTGACCACCCTTGGCAATCGCCGACAGTACGAAGAAACGCTGGAGCGTGAGATCAGCCTCGCCAAACGCAACGACACTTATTTGACGTTGGCGATTTTGGACATCGACTTTTTCAAAAATTACAATGATCGCTATGGCCATCCCCAAGGCGATACTGCCCTGGCGCGGGTCGGCAAGGCGATCATATCGTGCATGCGCCGGCCCAACGATTACACCTTTCGCATCGGCGGCGAAGAATTCGCGGTTTTGTTTTCGGCTATCGATCGTGACGAATCGCGGCGTTTTTTGGACACCATCCGCCAATCCGTTGAAAATATGAACATTCCGCATGAGACCAGCGCTGTATCGGACCACCTGACCATATCCATCGGCGGCGCGACCATGAACGGCGGGGCGCTGATCGACGCCGAACATCTTTACATCGATGCCGATAAGGCGCTGTACATGGCCAAAGAAGGCCGCAACCAGACGATCATGGCATGACCAAGTTGGAGCCCAGTCCCGCGTGTGCGTTGTGCCCCCGATTGGTGGAATTTCGTACCGCCAATCAAGACGCCTACCCTGACTTTCACAACGCCCCCGTCGCCAGTTTCGGCCCGTTGACGGCGGAACTGTTGGTGGTTGGCCTTGCGCCGGGGCTGAAGGGGGCGAACTGCACCGGACGCCCGTTCACCGGTGATTACGCGGGTGATTTGCTGTATCCGACGCTGACCGAATTCGGCCTCGGCACCGGGACATATGGGGGCACGGCTGATGACGGGCTTGAGCTGACGCGGTGTCGCATCACCAATGCCGTGCGCTGCGTGCCGCCACAAAACAAAGTCGTCGGCGCTGAAATTACAGCGTGCAATCCCTACCTGAGCGCAGAAATCAAGGCCATGCCCAACCTCAAAGCGCTGATTGCCTTGGGCACCGTGGCGCACAACGCGGTGTTGAAGGCTTTGGGGCTCAAGCTGTCGGCGTTTAAATTCGGCCATTGCGCGCAACATGACTTGGGCAACGGATTGCTGATGACGGACAGCTATCATTGCTCGCGCTACAACACCAACACCGGGCGGCTCACCGAAACGATGTTCCACGATGTTTTCCGCGCCGCCTTATGATATGACAGTTGCCATTGCCAACCGATGAATTTGAATTGAGGGTTTTATGCGCGTTATTTGCTTGGATATGGAAGGTGTTTTGGTTCCCGAGATTTGGCTCGGCGTTGCTGCCGAAACCGGAATCGACGACCTGCGTCTGACCACCCGCGACATTCGCGATTATGACGAACTGATGCGCCACCGCCTCAAGGTTCTCGACGAACACGGCATCAAAATCGATCTGATCCAAGAGGTCATCGCCTCCATGGGGCCGATGGACGGCGCGAAGGACTTCCTCGATGAACTGCGCGCCCAAGCCCAGGTGATCATCTTGTCGGACACCTTTTACGATTTCGCCAAGCCGTTGATGGCGCAGCTCGATTGGCCGACGCTTTTTTGCCATTACCTCGATGTGGCCGACGATGGACATGTGTCAGGCTATCGCCTGCGCACCACCGATCACAAAACCAAGTCCGTCAACGCCTTGAAAGAACTCAACTTTGTCACCGCCGCCATGGGTGACAGCTACAACGACACGGGCATGATTCAAGCCGCCCACGTGAGCACCTTTTTCCGCAGTCCGCAAAACGTGCTCGACGATTTCCCCGCCTATCCACATTTTACCGATTACGAAGAAGCGGCGCGTTTCCTGCTAACCACCGAGCCCCGCACAGACTAAGCATCCACTGAGTAGACAGTCCAAATGGCCGACATCGTCAATCTCAACAAAGCCCGAAAAGCCAAGGCGCGCGCCGACAAAGACTGGCGCGCGCAAGACAATCGCGTCAAGTTCGGCACGCCCAAGGCGCTCAAGAAGCTGGATGCGTCCAACACCGCTTTACGCGATAAGAAGCTCAGCTCCAAGAAACTCGACACAGACGATCAAGACGAAGACTGAGCGTTTAGTCCTTTTCGTGCCCAGGGTCGTGCTCTGGATCATCCAACAAGCGGTGTAAGTGTACCAACACATACTTGACATTGGCGTCATCGACGTTGGCGTGGGATTTCGCACGCCACGCGTCGAGGGCTTCGGCGTTGTTGGGATAAATGCCGACGATATCCAGGTTCGCCGGGTCGTCGAAGTCCACCCCTTGCGGATCTTTGACATGACCGCCGAAAACAAGATGAAGGAGTTGCTTGTCAGGTGTGCTCATCAGGGGAATGGTCCTTTTATAGGGTGAAATTGTGCAGCGCAGCAATTTTACGGGCCCGCTACCGTTGGGGCAAGGAAAACCCGTAGCGCACAGCACCTACGGAGTCCAATCAGAGTCCAAACGGAGTCCAACCCATTTATCCACAGAGTCTAACGGGAGTCTAAATGGACAGCGTGTTTTTATTACTTTCATGTAGTTATATTGCATAAAGTCGCACACAAGTCCCTCTCCAACACCAAACATTAAGACAGTGTTAATTCCAATTTGACAGTAACCCCATAGCCAATTAGACTACGCTTAGACAATGAGAGGTTTTGGGGGAAACCACCTATGCTCACCAGCAAAGACCTGTTGGACCAGACCGGGATGTCCCGTGCGACGTTGAACAACTACATCGCACTGGGGTTGTTGCCTAAACCTGACGTTCGGCCGACCATTTCCGGCGGGCGCTCCACGCGCATCGGCTTTTTCCCGTCCTCCGCTCTCAAAACCATCGAAGAGATCAACACGCTCAAACGCGAGGGATTTTCCATGTCTGAGATCACGGACAAACTGTCGAATACGGCCCAAACAGCCCAAGCCGTGAACGCTTCACCGGCCCAAAGTGCACCCACCGACACGCCGTCGGGATCAGAGTCTGATTACACCTCCCCTGCCTTACCAGGGGGCGTCACGTCCATCCAGATGGGCGGCGACGGCATGCGTCTAACCTTGGATCAGATCGAACACCCGGCTTATTTGGTCAATCCGATGTTTGAACTGGAATGGCACAACGACGCCGCGCGCGATCTGGTATTGGGCCATGGCACAAACTTGTCCAGCGATATACAAGAACGCAACCTGTTCGGCCTGTTGATGGACGGCGACGCCGCGATCCAGGGCTCAACCGGTATGGATGATGTGTTGAGCTTTCACTTGTCGGTGGCGAAAAACCGCGTGTCTCGCCGTCAGTTGTTAAGCCTGGACGCCGATCTGGATGACGAGCAGCTCGATAATCTGGTGAACATGTACGACAGCGCCACGCCGCAAACGCCCGGACGTGTTGTCCACGCCCAAGTCAACCTGGGCCAAGCCGGTGTCAGCGACAATTGGTACAATGTGTATGTGTCGTTTTTCCGCGAAGGCATTTTCTTTGCCTACTCGCCGATACAAAGCCACGAAGACGAACTGATGGCGCTGCTGGCGCGGCGCGACATCGTGATCAAGGATTTGCTGAAAAAGCGCCGTCCCTACCTCACCCCATTGGCGGTTCTGGTCGCGGATTTGCAAGGATCGGTCAAAATCTGCGCGGAACTACCGCCGGAAGAATATTTCGAACTGATCAACGATATTTGGGGCGCGATGGAGCCTAAGCTGCGCAAATACTACGCCACCCACGGCAAACACGTCGGCGACGGCATGGTCTATTATTTCTTCCCCCAGCCCGACTGCAATTATGTGCTCAACGCGGTTCAGTGCGCGCAGGAAATGAAAGAGGTGATGAAAGACATTTCACGCACCTGGAAAAAGCGCAAAAACTGGCTCAACGATTTGCAGCTTAACATCGGACTGGTCGAAGGCCAGGAATGGTTCGGCACCTATCAAACGCCGACCCACATCGAATTCACCGTGCTGGGCGACACCATCAATCAAGCGGGGCGTCTGTCGGATTTTGCCCAAGACGGCTCCGTCTGGGTGACCAAGTCGATGCTCAGCCAAGTGCCCGCTAAGGATCGCGGCACGATCAGCTATGGCATTCGGCGCAAAGACGAACACGGCGCGGACATGTTGATCCCCGAAACCTTTTCGCGGGTTGCCAATCTGGTCGATTTGGACAACGCCAAATACGAAAAATTCCGCGACATCGCGGTGTTGCCGGTGACCGAAGTCTTGGATGTGGAAAGCCCCAAAAGCTGATTTTCTAGCGGGGTTTATGTGTCCAGGACGGTTTCGACCGTGCCGATCAGGTCTTCGGCGCTAAAGGGCTTTTGCAGTTTCGCTGCAGCGCCGATGACTTCCGCCGCTTTTAAATAATCGGTGGAATCCTCGCCGTAGTGGCCGGTCATGGCGATGATTTTGATCCCGGGATAAAGCTTGGTGGCTTCGCGCGTGATGTCTAGGCCATCGCGAAACGGCATGAAGATATCGGTGATGATGAGGTCGTATTTATGCTCTTCACACGCATAGAGGCCAAGATCGCCGTTCAACGCCGTGGTGATGTCATGCGTGCCCTCAAGGCACGTGGTGGCGAAATCGAGGATATCTTGATCATCGTCGATGATGAGAATTTTGACCACGGCTTCCCCCGTTCAACACATGTTCATCCGATTATTTTATGACATCATAAATAATATCAAATGTAGTGAAACACGTAAGCCCCACCCTGCAAAATAGCATTTGGACTTGACCACGGGCAAGGCGGTGCCTGCTTTCATACGTGAGCATAAAGGCATGCTGCAACTGGCCGATATCGGAACGTCGTCATGAAAGAACTCTGTTTGAGCAAAACCATGCTTTGGGGCGTGGTCGCTGTTTGTATGTCATTGGCTCTGCTGCCCGTGTCGGCAGAGGCGGGTAATGTGGTTTTGGCATGCCCGGATTTGGCCCGGGCCGAACAACTGGGCGCGTGCCCGTCTGACAAGGAACTGCGCGCCAATTATCGCAAAACCTGCCCGACGTTCATGGAAAAACGCGGTGATTGTCGACCGTTCGAGAGCTTCGCGCGGGGCAAAAACAAATCCTTATGGGGCGCGCTCAGCGGTGATGAGGAGTTTCTCTCCTACCTATCATGCGCGCAGCCCGCTTTGAGCATCAAAGCCGCGAAACCGATGAGCGTAACGGCCAAATGCGATTTGAAATCTGGCCGTTGCATCGCGCAATGCGGCTACCAAAACAACATCACCTTCAACCTGCGCGTCAAAGGCGCATGTAAAACGTCCACCGGACAAAAAGTCGATTGCTCAAAGGACCCCAAAGCCTGCACGGTGACGTGCGAACTGTTTGAAGATTAGGCTTATTTGGGCAGTACGGCCTCAACCGCTTTGATGACTTTGGCGCTGCCGGGCTTGGTGGTGGTGGAGAACCAATCGACCAAGCGGCCGTCCGGCGCGATCAGGTATTTGTGGAAGTTCCATTTGGGTGACGCCAGCATGCCCAATTCCGCCCGCGCCCATTGATAGAACGGATGTGCATCCGCACCGCTGACGACTTCTTTTTCCGCCAGCGGGAACGTCACTTGATAATTGGTCGCACAGAAATCCTTGATTTCCGTGCTGGTGCCGGGCTCTTGGGCACCGAAGTCATTGGACGGCACACCCAGCACCACCAAGCCCCGGTCACGGTACGTATCCCACAGTGCTTGCAGGCCTTCATACTGCGGGGTGAAGCCGCACAACGACGCGGTGTTGACCACCAGCACCGCCTTACCGCGGTATTGGCTCAGGGGCAGCGGCTCCCCTTCGATCGTGGTGAAGCTGAAATCAAACGCCGACGTGCCCGCTGCGAATGCAGGCGTCGCGCTGAATAGGGTCAACAAGGCGGCGATAAATTTAGCCATAACGTTCTTCTTTCCACGGATCGGCATCGTTGTGATAGCCGCGCACTTCCCAAAACCCGGGCGCGTCTTTTTCCAAAAAGGTGATGTGCTTGACCCACTTGGCGCTTTTCCACAAATACAGCTTGGGGATGATCGGGCGCACCGGACCGCCGTGTTCGCGGCTGATCGGCTCATTGTTCCAGGTGTGGGCGAGGATCACGTCGTCGTCCCCAAAGACCTTCACCGGCACGTTGGTGGTGTAACCGTCGTGGCTGTGAAAAACCATGAATTTGGCGTTGGCTTGGGGTTTGACCACCGACAGAAACTGCTGACCCGAAATGCCTTGCCAGCTGTTGTCGTAACGCGACCAGGTGGTGACGCAATGGATGTCGGTGACCAGATCGACGTGGGGCTGATCTTTAAAATCGGCCCAGCCCCAATCGATGGGATTGTCCACCAGCCCTGAAACCGTCAGCCGCCATTCGTCGGGGCTGATCGGCGGCTGTACGCCCAGATCGAGCACCGGGAAGTCCTGTGTCAGGCGTTGTCCGGGGGGAAGCCTCGGTTTGTTGGAACTGAGTTTGTCTGACGGGGCATTTGCCCCCTCACCCGTAAGCCCGCGCCCCTCTTGCGCCCATTGCTCTTTGGTATCGATCAGCTTTTGCTTGATGGAGCCGAGCACGGTGCCGTCTTTGTCGCCGGTCAGTTCAGGTCGTTTGTCTTCAGGATCTGTCATATGTGCCTCCGCAAAACCGCTCGAAGCACCAGGGAAAAGTTACGCGACAAATGAGCTAGCGATTGCTGTGGCTCATCAAGCGGGCCTTGTCGCGCTTCCAGTCTCGATCCTTGGTGGTTTGGCGTTTGTCCGCTTTGTGCTTGCCTTTACCCAGACCCAGTTCAACCTTGGCCATGCCACGCGGATTGAAATAGATGCTCAGCGGCACCACCGTGTAACCTTCGCGCTGAATGTTGGCCATCAGACGATCGATTTCGCGCCGATGCATCAACAGCTTGCGCTCACGTTTGGGCGTATGCCCGTTGTAAGCCGCCGCAGGTGCGTATTCGGGGATATAGGCATTGACCAGGTAGAGTTCACCGTCTTTTTCAACGGCGTACGCATCGCCGATGGTGGCGGACCCTTTGCGCAGGGATTTCACCTCTGAGCCCATCAACATGATGCCGGCCTCAAAGGTGTCTTCGATGAAATAGTCGTGACGTGCTTTACGGTTTTGCGCGACGATATCGCCGTCAGGGCCGCCTTTTTTCTTCTTTTTTGCCATGACGCCCCCCGCTTGTTGCTTTAGTCGATCAGACCGAGGCCGCGAATGGCGCTTTCCACCGCGATCTTGGTGCTGTCGGCAACCTCGACCATCGGCAAACGCATCTCCGCAGAGCACAAGCCCATCAAGTGGGCTGCATGCTTGACCGGGCCGGGGCTGCTTTCGACGAACATAGCTTGGTGCACCGGGATCAGCATTTGCTGAATTTCCATGGCGCGCGCAATGTTGCCTGCATTCCATGCCGCGTGCTGCTGCGCGCACAACGCCGGGGCGATGTTGGCGGTGACGGAAATGCAGCCGTGACCGCCAGCCGCCAGATACGGAATGGCGGTGGCATCTTCGCCCGACATCTGACAGAAATCTGGACCTAAGGTTTTGCGGTAAGCCAGCGGGCGGCTCAAATCGGCGGTGGCGTCTTTGACACCGGCGATGTTAGGCAGTTCCAACAACCGCTGGAACGTCTCCATCGTCATGTCCACGATCGAACGACCGGGGATGTTGTAGATGTAGATGGGAATGCCCACCGCGTCGTTGACGGCTTTGTAGTGCGCAAACAGGCCTTCTTGGGTCGGCTTGTTATAATACGGTGTCACCACCAGGACCGAATCCGCGCCCGCGCGTTCGGCGTGCTTGGCCAGCTCGACCGCTTCGGACGTGGAGTTGGAGCCCGCACCCGCCATCACAGGCACACGGCCATCGGTGGCTTCGATGCACAATTCGGTCACGCGCATGTGCTCACCATGGCTCAGCGTCGGCGATTCGCCCGTGGTTCCGCACGGAACCAGACCGTCGGTACCCTGTTTAACCTGCCAATCGACAAACGACTGGAAGGTTTTTTCATCCACGACGCCGTCGTTGAACGGGGTGATGAGGGCAACGAAAGATCCCTGGTACATCTGAGGTCTCCTGGGTGAAGTCATGTTATAAGGCGGCGAACTTAGCGCCTCTCAACGGTGTGGGCAAGCGCCACTTGCGCATGGTGGAAACAGCTCCGCTTGAGCACACAACACAATGGGCGTACCCTTTTTCGTCACATCGCCGTCCCCATTGACCGAACAGCCAAAGAGGTAGCCGATTTATACCCTTAAACCAGCTCTTTTGGCGGTGTTTGCGCTGATATGCCTGTTGTTCGGTGCCTTTGCGCAACCGGCGTCGGCCAAGCAGGTCTCAAACGCGGATGCCAAAACCGTCAAGTCGGTGTTCAAAGCCATCGACCGCAACCGCTTTAAGGATGCCTTAAAGCTGACCAAGCGGGTGAAAAACCCCGATTTGGTACGGGTGTTGGTGTGGAATTATCTGACCGCCGCCAACACCCCAGCGAAGTTCAAAGACCTCAAAGCCTTTTTGGACAAGCACGACGGCTGGCCCAAGCGCAAGGCGATGCTCAAGCGCGCCGAAGAAACCATGCCGGTGAAGATGTCGGCAGCCGAAGTCATGGCGTGGTTCGATCGCATGGGCGGACCGGTTTCGACCATTGGACGGATGCGCAAGGCCGAAGCGCAGATGAAGCTGGGGCTGAAAGACGTCGCCCGCAAAGCTCTGCGCGAGCTTTGGATCACCGGAAATTTCACCAAAAGCCAAGAAAAGCGGTACTTTCGCAAATACCGCAAGACCATCACGGCGGATGACAACAAGGCGCGCCTGGAACGCTTGATCTGGCAAGAACGCTATTGGCCCGCGCGCCGCCAGATTTGGAAAGTGGACGCCAAAACCCGCAAGCTGGCGGTGGCGCGGTTGTGGCTGATGAAACGCGAAGGCAATGTCGACAAAGCCATCGCCGATGTCAGCAAGGTCGCCCCGGAACTCGCCGATCATCCCGGCTTGATATTCGAGCGCATGCGCTGGCGGCGGCGCAAAGGCCGCACCGCGGATGCCGCCGACCTGCTCAAAGACTTAAACGGCGATATCGAACGCGCCGATAAGTGGTGGAAAGAACGGGCTATCTTGGCGCGCTCCATGCTGCAAGACGATCAGCAGAAAAAGGCCTATGACATCACGTCGCGTCATGGCGTCAGCAAAGACGATGCTGCTGAATACTCCGATGCCGAATGGGTGTCGGGCTGGATCGCGTTGCGCTTTCTCAAAGACCCGGCACGCGGCCTGAAGCACTTTCAAAACATGTTGAGCGCGGTGAGCTACCCCATCAGCGTCGCGCGCGGCGCGTATTGGTCGGCGCGCGCCGCCCATGAGCTGGGACATCGTCAAAAGGCCACCGCCATGCTGCACACGGCGGCGGCGCACCCCACCACCTATTACGGTCAATTGGCCAGGGCGCGCTTGGGCCAAAGCATCAACACCCCCACCCTGCCCGCACCAAGCGGCGGCGAAACCAAGCGCTTTAACAACCATCCCCTCAAACGCGCGGCGAGCTTGCTGTGGGAAATCGGGCTGCACAATCGCATGCGCGCTTTTGTGCTTGAATTGGCCGACGCTGGCGACACACCGGGATGGAAGCGCCTGTCGGCAGCGTTTGCGGCCAGCCACGGACGTCCCGATCTGGCGATCAAAATCGCCAAGCAATCGGAACGCGCCGGCATGCCGCTAGGTGAGCTTGGCTATCCCAAACTGACCCCGCCACAGCCCAAGAACGGCGCCGATGTCGAAACGCCCTTGGTGTTGGCGGTGATCCGCCAAGAAAGCGCGTTTTACACCACCGCAAAAAGCCACGCCGGCGCGCGCGGTCTGATGCAGGTGATGCCTGCCACCGCCAAACGCGTCGCCAAAGACAACCGCATTCCCTATTCGCGTGACAAACTGCTGAAAGATCCGCACTACAACTTGATCATCGGCCAAGTCTATCTGGCCGATATGATTGAAAAGTTCGATGGCTCCTACCCTATGGCGTTGGCGGCTTATAACGCCGGTCCGCACCGGGTGAAACGCTGGATCAAGACCTTCGGCGATCCCCGCAAAGACGAAATCGACACCATCGATTGGGTCGAAATGATCCCTTATCTGGAAACCCGAAACTACGTGCAAAGGGTGCTGGAAAACCTTGGCGTTTACCGCGCCCATTTGGGCGGGCGCAAGGTGGCTCAAGACGATCTGTTTAAAATCGCCAACGCGGCACGCTGACGTAAAAAGCCCCCGCAAGGCATGCAGGGGCTTTGAATTCGTTTGTGATGCAAGCCGAACCGATCAGCTGCCCGATGCGGCTTTCGCGGGGGCTGCAGCCGGTTTTGCCTGTGCGGGCTGCGCTTGTTGTTTTGCCGCCGGAGCTGCGGATTGCGTGGCAGGCGCAGGCGTGTTGGGCTTGACCACCAAATTGACGCGATCTTCGGCGGGCTTGTTGTTATCGGTGCGCCCGGCATCGGCAGCCGCTTCGCGGGCTTGTTGATCGCTCATGTGGGTGATGTGGCCTTCCAAGAAGGCGCCTTCTTGGATCGACAGATTTTCATGCAAGATGTCGCCGACCACGTGGGCGGTCTTGGCCAAATTGACGAACGTCGCTTTGATCTGACCGTTGACGTGGCCGTGCACGCGCACCGTCTCGGCGCGGATTTCGCCTTTGATCGACGCGCCTTCGCCGACCAGCAAGACCTTGGAACGGATGTCGCCGGAAACCTCGCCATCGACCTGGATTTCACCACTGCTGGACAGATCGCCGATGATCTTCAAATCGGCGCTGATGATCGAGGGTACGGCGCGCGGCTGGTGGTGGTTCGTTTGTTGGGTTTTTTTATTCTTTGAAAACATAACGACCTGCTTTGATGAATTTCATGGGGTTCAGACCTTTGTCACGGAACAAAATTTCGTAATGAAGATGGTTGCCCGTGCTGCGTCCGGTGCTGCCGATGACGCCAATCTTATCCCCAAAATTGACCGTTTGTCCCTTTTTAACTGTGATCTTGCTGAGATGGCCGTAGCGAGTTTTGATGCCCGCGCCGTGATCGACCTCGATCATTTTGCCGAAACTGCCCTTCCATCCCGCATAGGTGACCTTGCCTTTGGCGGTGACGAACACCGACGCGCGCGGCGATGAGCCAAAGTCCAAACCGTAGTGCATCGACCATTTGCGGTTCAACGGATCGCGGCGTTTGCCGAATTTCGACGTCACGTAATAGCCATGCATCGGTACCGCGAAGGGCATCTTTTTGACCACCGTTTGCAGGCTTTCGGAATACGCCAAACGGTTTTCCAGGTTTTGCAGTTTGACCTTCAAACGCCCCGCCGGGCGACCGTCGCCTTGCAGTTCGATGAACGGGCCACCTTGACCGGCAACCAGATCTTCATCGCCCGCCATCAGGTCTTCAACGTCCAGACCGGCGGTTTCGATGAGTTGTTCCATGTCGTTGATGATCACTTCGGCCTGTTGGGTCAGGCGTTCAACGGTGGTGTTTTCCTGTTCTTCCAGGCTCACCAGCTTGTTTTCCAACACCATGATGTCGCGACGCATTTGCGTGCTTTGCATCAGTGCGGTGTTGCGCTGGCTCAACGCGTCCTGCAAATCGGTTTCGATCGAGGACATATCGTCTTTGAGTGAGAAGTTCAGCTGCGCCAAAGACTGCATCTGGCTTTCGACGTTGCCCAGATGCTCCGTCATTGTCGCACGCGCGGCTTCGACTTCGGCGCGTTCCTTGCGCGAGGTCTTCAACGATTTCAGGTCTTTTTGCAGTTTGGAGTTTTGCCCCGCCAAATCCAACATCATGGCGTGGTTTTGTTCGAGGTTGCGCACCACGCCGGAGAATCGCTTTTGATAATCGGCGACGTCGCCCAGCAAGGACCGATACGCGACGCGCACGTCGGCGATCTGCGCATCCTTGGCGGTCAATTCCATTTCATGCCACAGCATGTTGCCCGTCGCAAAGGCCACCCAGCCGCCGATGATCAAAGCGACGCCGGCCACGCCACCTTGAATACGCGGGGTCAAATTCAGGAACGAGACCTTGCCTTCGGTGCGAAAAACGATTTGCTTCAAGGAAAACAGCAACGCCAGACGCTCATCGGACCATGCCAACAGCGACGCGAAAATCGACGGTTTAAGCCGTTTCGCCAGTCGTTTCGGTATGTTTGGGCGCGTGTTAGCCATGTGCTTTCATATCCCCTAGAGCGTTCAACTGCTCATCCCCAAAGACTAAATTCACCCGCAATAGGCCAAAACCGGTCGCAACCGGCTGCATGTCCAAGCAAATTTGGGTGTAGTCCCCGCTGTTGCCATACGCGACGATAGGTGCATTATCGGAGCTTCTCACCGTGCACGCATACTTCTTTCGTACGACGCTCAAAAACGTATCTGTCTGAACCCCGAGTGGCAAGCGAATTCAGCAGTATTAACTATTTTTTCACCTTGCCGAAAACATCTTATCACTTGAAAATAAGATAAGATTATCAGAAGGTTGTGAGCGACTTTTGTTGTGAAACCGCTAGGTGTGTCGCGCTCAACCCAATTGTGTTCGATCATCAGGATCACGGCCATGACCCCCATCACACCCCAACCCATTCGCCCCAACCTAGCGCACCCCGGCGTTCTACTGGCCACATGGTTCGGTGCGGGATACCTTCCCAAAGCGCCCGGCACGTGGGGTTCGATCGGCGCGTTGCCGTTTGCCTGGGTGTTGGTGGAAATCGGCGGCCTGTATGCTTTGGGCGCGGCGACGGCGGTGATTTTCGTCGTCGGATTGTGGGCGTCCAAGGTCTACATGGACAAAACCGGCGCCCACGATCCCGGCGCCATCGTCATCGACGAAGTGGTCGGCCAGTGGATTGTGTTGCTCGCCGCACCGCTGGAATTGCTGCCCTACGCCCTCGCCTTCGTGCTGTTTCGCGTTTTCGATGTGCTCAAACCGTGGCCGGTTTCCTGGGCGGACCGCCACATCGGCGGCGCGATGGGGGTTATGGTCGACGACGTATTGGCCGGAATTGCGGGATTGGGTGTATTATATCTACTCACACTGTATGGCGAACCTTATCTACGGGGGTGGCTGTGATGTATCCAGAAATTCTCTACGTTATGACCGAGGACCTGATTGAAGTGTGCCAAAAAGCAGGCCTCAAGCTGGCATTGGCGGAATCGTGCACCGGCGGCTTGATCGCGGGCTGCATCACATCCGTGGCAGGCTCATCGGCGGTGTTTGAGTGCGGCTTCATTACCTACAGCAATCAATCCAAAGGCGAATTGCTTGACGTGCCGCCCCCTGTATTTATGCAGTTTGGTTCCGTCAGCGAAGAATGCGCGCGCGCCATGGCGGAAGGTGCGCTCAAAAATTCTCAGGCGCAGGTCGCTCTTTCGGTCACCGGCATCGCCGGGCCTGGTGGTGCGACGGCCGACAAGCCGGTCGGCTTGGTGCACATCGCCTGCGCGCGCGAAGGCTTCGAAACCCAGCATCAACGTCACGTCTTTAAGGGCGACCGCGAACGCGTGCGCATCCAGACGGTGGAAAGCAGCTTAAAGCTACTCCTTAATTGTTGCGCGGTAAGCGATTGAATTAACGAGAATATACGGTTTCGGCACGGGACACGAAAGACTGCATCATTTTGTGCGCGGCTTCGGTGAAGATGCCGCCCATGACCTTTTCCAAAAGTGCCGAGTTGAATTCAAAATCGATCCTGAAATCGACCTCGCAGCCGTCCCCTTGGGGCAAGAACTTCCAGTCGGTTTCGAGAAACTTAAACGGTCCGCCCGCGTCTTGAATGTGGATGTGGCGGCTGCCGTCATCGTGCTCATCCCAGGTGATGTGCGATGAATACTTTTCACGCAGCATCTTAAAGCCCACCGCCATATCGGCGAACATTTCCGCCGCACCGCGCTTGCGCACCCTCAGCGCCACGCACCAAGGCAGAAATTCCGGGTACTTTTCGACATCCAGCACCAGATTGAACATCTGTTCGGGCGAAAAGGTCAAAAGTTGCTGTTCACAGTGCGACGGCATTAGCGGCTCTTTTGTTTGGCGATGACCTCTTCACGGGCCAATTTCAAAGCCGCGAAGTCCTTGTCCGCATGATAGCTGGAGCGTGTCATCGGTGTCGAGGCGACGTGCAAAAAGCCTTTTGAAAGCCCGATACGCTTATATTCGTCGAACTCTTCGGGGGTGACGAAGCGATCGATCCCAGCGTGTTTGGGCGTCGGTTGCAAATACTGGCCGATGGTCAGAAAATCGATGTTGGCCGAACGCATGTCGTCCATCACCTGCAAGACTTGTTCGCGCGTTTCGCCAAGGCCCACCATCAAACCCGATTTGGTGAACACCAGGGGATCGATCTCCTTGGCGCGGTCCAACAAACGCAACGAATGATAATAGCGCGCGCCTGGGCGAATTTCGGGATACAGCCCCGGCACGGTTTCCAGGTTGTGGTTGAACACGTCGGGACGGGCTTCGATCACCACTTCCAACGCGCCGTCTTTGTGGCGAAAATCGGGGGTCAGGACCTCAACCGTGGTGTCGGGCGACAGTTCGTGGACCTTTTGGATCGACAGCGCGAACTGCTCCGCCCCGCCGTCCGCCAGATCATCGCGATCGACGGACGTGATCACCATGTGGCGCAAGCCCAATTCACGCGCCGCGATACCAGTGTTTTCCGGTTCCATCACATCGACGGCGTTTGGCTTACCGGTGGTGACGTTGCAAAACGCGCACGCACGGGTGCAAATTTCGCCCAAGATCATCACCGTGGCGTGCTTGGCCGACCAGCATTCGCCGATGTTGGGACACGCGGCCTCTTCACACACGGTGTTGAGGTTTTTCTCGCGCATCAAACGCCGGGTTTCGCCGTATTCTTTCGATGTCGGCGCCTTGACGCGGATCCACTTGGGCTTGCGCGGGCTCGGCTTGTCCGCAAGATTGCGTTTTTCCGGGTGGCGGTGTTTGGGTTTTGACGTGGTTTCCATGGGCATTTGCCTAAAGCTTCAAGCGTTTCGCGTCAACAGCTTGCGCCGCCACAACATCCGCCGCCAGGCTTTTCGCCGGTGATGATGGCGGACACCACATACTTTTCGATCCCGCGCCCGGGGGCCCAATCGGCGATGCCTGCGCGGCTTTCTTCTTTGATGTCGATGTCCACCTTGCGAAAACCAGCGTCTTCCAGCCACGTCTGCATTTCATCGACCAAAGAGGCCCCGGTCACACAGCCCGACAGCAGGTGATCGTCGTCCTTGAAATCATCGGGGAACGGCGCGGTCGCGACCACGTCGGAAATCGCCAAGCGCCCGCCCGGCTTCAACACGCGAAAGGCTTCGCGCAGAACCTGGGGCTTGTTGGGCGACAAGTTGATCACGCAGTTGGAAATGATCACGTCTGCGGTGTCGTTGGCGATGGGCAGGAATTCAATTTCGCCGAGGCGAAACTCAACGTGTTGATAGCCGCCCTTTTCAGCGTTGGCGCGCGCTTTACCCAGCATTTCGTGGGTCATGTCGATGCCGATCACGTGGCCCGTGGGCCCAACCTTACCCGCCGCCAAAAACGCATCGAAGCCAGCGCCTGCGCCTAGGTCGACAACCACTTCGCCCGCTTTCATGTCGGCGATGGCTTGGGGGTTGCCGCAGCCCAGTCCAAGGTTCGCGCCTTCGGGGACGATGGCCATTTCTTCATCCGAATAGCCGAAAAAGGCCGACATTTGCTCGGCGCTGGGGATTTCAACGTCATCGGAAGGACCGCAACACCCGCCGCCGTCCGACGTCGGCGCACAACAGCCTGAATTACCACCGCTTTCGGCGATCTTGGCGTAACTGTCGCGCACGGTCTTGCGCACGTCGTGGTGCTTTGTCTCAGACATGGTGTCGGTCCTTAAAGGGTTTTTGAGCTCAGAGCATGTACATAGGTGACGAAATTGATTTTGTCAGCCACTTGATCGTAAAGTTTACGCGCCGGGTTGTCGTTGGCGGTGCGCCAATAGACTTGGCCCCAATCGTTGGCTTTGGCATGGTTGACCACCGCTTCGATCAAAGCCCTGCCCACGCCTTGGCCGCGTACGGTCGAGTCGACGAACAAGTCTTCGAGATAACAAATCTGCTTATCGACCCATGTGTTGGCGTGCTCGACACCATGAACGAAACCGAACACGTCGCCATCAAGTTCAGCGACAAAGCCGAACACATCCGGGCGATCACTGGTGAGCATGCCCCAGGTGTGGTCTGTGACCTTGGGGTCGAGGTCCGGGCATTTGTAAAACGTCAGATACCCGGCCCACAATTCCCGCCAGCGGGCCTCGTCTTCAACACGTAAGTCCCGAATGGTTATGCCCATGGTGCGTTTCCTTAGAAATGAACCGCGCGTCCGAAGGCGTCGAGCACGCTTTCGTGCATCATTTCAGAAAGGGTTGGGTGTGCAAAGACCGTATGCATCAGTTCGGCTTCAGTGGTTTCCAGTTCCATGGCGATGCCGTAGCCTTGAATCAGTTCTGTGACTTCCGCGCCGATCATGTGCGCGCCGAGCAATTCGCCGGTGGCATCGTCGAACAGGACCTTGATCAGGCCTTCCGGTTCGCCCAAAGCGATGGCTTTGCCGTTGCCTTGGAACGGGAAGCGGCCGACTTTGACTTTTAGGCCGCGTTCCTTGGCTTGGTCTTCAGTGAGGCCTACACTTGCGATTTGCGGACGGCAGTAGGTGCAGCCGGGAATGCGGTCGTTGTTGATCGGATGCAGGCCCTTGGTGCCAGCGATCTTTTCCACGCACAGCACGCCTTCGTGGGACGCTTTGTGCGCCAACCACGGCGCGCCTGCGACGTCACCGATGGCGTAGACTCCCGGCTCACCCGTTTCCAGCCATTCGTTGGTTACGATGTGGGTGCGGTCGACTTTGACCTTGGTGCCTTCGAGCCCCAAGTTTTCAACGTTGCCGACAATGCCTGCGGCGACGATGACGCGATCGAATTCGCGTTGTTCGGTTTTGCCGCCGACTTCAAGGGTCGCGGTGACAGTGTCTTTGCCTTTCTTGAGGGCTTTCACACCTGCAGAGGTCAAAATCTCCATGCCGTCTTTGGTCAGGGATTTCTGCAAAAACGCGGAAATCTCGGTGTCTTCGGCGGGCACGATGCGATCGACCATCTCCACCACCGTGGTTTTGGAGCCGAGCGTGAGGAAGAAGCTGGCGAATTCGATGCCGATGGCGCCGGAACCGATCACCAACAGGCGTTCGGGCACTTGGTCCGGAACCAGCGCGTCCTTGTAGTACCAGATCAGCTTGCCGTCCGCTTCCATGCCCGGCAGTTCGCGCGCCCGTGCGCCGGTGGCGAGGATGATGTGCTTAGAGGTCAGATCGGCGATGCCCTTGCCGTCTTTTTCAACATGCAACTTGCCGGAGCCATTGAGCTTGCCGTAACCGTCGAACACGGTGACCTTGTTTTTCTTCAGCAGATGGCCGACGCCACCGTTGAGCTGGCGAGAGACCTTGCGAGAACGCTTCACAATGGCGTCGAGATCGAAGCCGATGCCCTCAGCACTCAAGCCATAGTTCTTGGCGTGCTGCATGTTGTGATAAATTTCGGAAGAGCGCAGCAGCGCCTTGGTCGGGATGCAGCCCCAGTTGAGGCAAATGCCGCCCAAGTGGTTGGCTTCCACCAATGCCACCTTCATTTTCAGCTGTGCCGCGCGGATCGCGGCCACATAGCCGCCCGGTCCGCCACCGACGACGATCACATCGAAGTTCGTTTCAGCCATGATCGTTTCCTTACAACATGAGGGCGACGGGATTTTCCACCACCGCCTTGAGTTCTTTGATGAACGCAGCACCGGTCGCGCCGTCGATGCAACGGTGATCGACCGCCAGCGTCAACGTCACCACCGTGGCGATGGCGAGCGCGCCGTCTTTGACCACCGGGCGCTGTTCGCCCGCACCGACCGACAAGATGCCGCCTTGGGGCGGGTTGATGATCGAGTTGAAGCCCTTCACCCCGAACATGCCGAGGTTGGAAATGGTGAAGGTTCCGCCTTGGAATTCTTCGGGCATCAATTTGCCGTCGCGCGCTTTGCCCGCCAGTTCTTTGATTTCCTTAGAAAGCGTCGCCAAGCCTTTGTTGGCGGCGTCCTTGACGATTGGCGTGATCAAACCGCCTTCGATGGCGACGGCGATGGCCATATCGACGCGATTGAATTGCACGATGGCCTCATCGGTGTACGACACGTTGCAGGCCGGAACCTGGGTCAGCGCATACGCGGTGGCTTTGACGATGAAGTCGTTGACTGAGATTTTGTAATCTGCGTTTTCGCGTTCATTCAAGTCTTTGCGCATCTGCAAAAGCTTGTCGATTTCCGCGTCCACCGTGAGATTGAAGTGCGGCACGTCACGCGCCGAGTCCGTCAGGCGCTTGGCGATGATCTTGCGCATATTGGTATGCGGTATCACCGTGTACAGGTCTTCGGGTGAAACCTCATCGGATGCGGTGGCCTTCAATGCCGTCAGCAAAGACAACATGTTATTGGGCACATCACTTTGCGCAATCTTTGACTGAGCACCCGGTTTTACGTTTTCGACGTCGCGTTTGACGATCCGTCCACGCGGGCCAGAACCGGAAATCGTGCTCAGATCAAGGCCCTTGTCCGCCGCGATGCGTCGCGCCAACGGCGATGCGAATACCCGCGCACCAGATGCAACAGGTGCAGGTGCTGAGGTCGGTGCGGCTGTCGGTGCAGGAGCATCAGCAACAGGAGCATCAGCAACAGCAGCGGGAGCCGCGCCGCCCGCAGACGGCGTGTAGCCATCAAGCGCAGAGGCGTCTTCGCCCTCTTCCAGCAACAACGCGATCACGGAATTCACCGCCACCGCTTCGGTTCCGCCGGAGATGACGATTTTGCCGATCACACCTTCGTCGACGGCTTCGACTTCCATGGTCGCTTTGTCGGTTTCGATTTCGCAGATCACGTCGCCGGCGGCAATGCTATCGCCCTCAGCGACATTCCAGCTGGCGAGGTTGCCTTCGGTCATGGTGGGCGATAAGGCTGGCATCAAGATTTCGATGGGCATGCTCTGTCTCCCCGCTTTAAGCGTAGCAAACCGCTTTCGCGGCGGCTGCGATTTTTTCCGGTGTCGGCAAGGCCAACGCTTCCAAGTTGGCCGCGTACGGCATCGGCACGTCTTCGCCGGTGACCCGCGTGACCGGGGCGTCCAAATAATCGAACGCGTTTTCCATCACTTGGGCGACGATTTCCGAACCGACGCCCGATTGCGGCCAGCCTTCTTCGACGCTGATGATGCGGTTGGTCTTTTTCACCGAACCAATGATGGTGGCGGTGTCCAGCGGACGGATGGTGCGCAGGTTGATGACCTCAGCGGAAATGCCTTCGGCGGCCAACAGCTCCGCCGCTTCCAAGGCAAATCCGACCATGCGCGAGAACGCGGTGATGGTGACATCCGCGCCCGCACGTTCGATTTTGGCTTTGCCGATGGGAATGACAAAGTCATCCGATTCCGGCACATCAAATGTGGTGCCATAAAGCAACTCGTTTTCCAAGAACACCACCGGGTTGGGGTCGCGGATGGCGGCTTTGAGCAGGCCCTTGGCGTCCGCACCGGACCACGGCGACACGACTTTGAGGCCGGGAACTTGGCTGTACCACGCGGCGAAGCATTGCGAGTGCTGGGCACCGACCCGTGACGCAGCACCATTGGCACCACGAAACACGATGGATGATCCCATCTGGCCGCCGGACATATACAGCGTCTTGGCCGCCGAGTTGATGATGTGATCCATAGCTTGCATGGAAAAGTTAAAGGTCATGAATTCGACGATTGGCTTGAGCCCCGCGAACGAAGCACCCGTGGCCAAGCCGGTGAAGCCGATTTCGGTGATCGGTGTGTCGATCACGCGGTCTTCGCCGAATTCATCCAACAAGCCTTGAGAGACCTTGTAAGCGCCTTGATACTGGGCGACTTCCTCACCCATCAAGAACACTTTTTCGTCGCGGCGCATTTCTTCGGCCATGGCGTCGCGCAGCGATTCACGCAACGTCTGGCTGACCATCGGACCGTCGTATTCAGGCTCGATCACTTCGGGCTGGGCTACCGGGGCCGGATCGGCATGCGCGGCCATGGCGGGCGCGTCCGTCGCAATAGGTGCCGGTTCGGACTGCGGCGTTTGCGCGGCGATCTCGACCATGTCGAGCGCATCCGCGCCCTCGCCCTCTTCCAAGATCAACGCGATCACGGAATTCACCGCGACGGCTTCCGTGCCGCCGGGAATGAGAATTTTGCCCAATACGCCTTCGTCGACGGCTTCCACTTCCATGGTCGCTTTGTCGGTTTCGATTTCGCAGATCACGTCGCCTGCGGAAATGGTATCGCCTTCAGATACGTTCCACTTGGCGAGGTTGCCTTCCGTCATGGTCGGAGACAGGGCGGGCATCAAGACTTGAATTGGCATGTCGTATACTCCCGCTTACGCTTCGACCAAGATGTCGGTGTAAAGCTCCGACAACTGGGGTTCGGGGCTGGATTTCGAGAAATCGGCGGCTTCGGTGACGATGGCTTTGATCTCGCCGTCGATGGCTTTCAGCGCGGCCTCGTCTGCGGCTTTGGATTTCAAAATCGTTTGACGCAGGTTGTCGATGGGGTCCTGTTCGGAACGCACCTTGGACACCTCGTCTTTGGAGCGGTACTTGGCCGGATCGGACATCGAATGACCACGATAGCGATAGGTGAGCATTTCCAGGATGTACGGGCCTTTGCCGCCACGCACGTGTTCCAACGCCTTGGCGGTGGCTTCCTTCACCGCGACCACATCCATGCCGTCGACCTGTTCGCCGGGGATGCCGTGGGCGGAACCGCGCTGATACAGCTCGGTGGTCGAAGACGCACGATGGATCGAGGTACCCATGCCGTATTTGTTGTTTTCGATGATGTACAGTACCGGCAGCTTCCACAATTGCGCCATGTTGAAGCTTTCGTACACCTGGCCTTGGTTCACCGAACCGTCGCCGAAGTAGGTGTAGCAGACGCCGCCGTCCTTGTTGTACTTGTGCGCGAACGCCAAGCCGGTGCCCAGCGGCACCTGCGCGCCGACGATGCCGTGACCGCCGTAGAAGTTCTTTTCGCGGCTGAACATGTGCATGGAGCCGCCTTTGCCTTTCGACAAACCGCCTTCGCGTCCGGTCAGCTCCGCCATCACACCCTTGGGGTCCATGCCGCACGCCAACATGTGGCCGTGATCGCGGTATGAGGTGATGACGCTGTCTTGCGGCAATGCATTGGCTTGCACGCCGGCAACGACGGCTTCTTGACCGATGTAGAGGTGACAGAACCCACCGATCAAACCCATGCCGTACAGTTGCCCGGCTTTTTCTTCAAAGCGCCGGATCAGCAGCATCTCACGATAAAAGCCCAGCAACTCGTCTTTCGACGGAGCGGACTGGGCTTTGGTGGTGCGCTTGCGGGCCGTTTTACGGGGCGCGGGCTTTTTGGTAGCAGTTTTTTTGGTCTGAACGGCTTTTGCCATCTGACTTCACCTCCAACACATAAAGGGACGCCACCGCTTGTTGATCGTTGCGGCATGGGTCCCTTTTGTTTGTTGGCGGCTCATATAAATGTGCGCCGGGACCTTCTTTATTGGCGATACGCGAACACCATACGCGCACGAAGGTTCACTGGCAAGGTTTTTAGGTTTAGGTAACACACTGAAAAACAAAGGATATTTACGATTAATCCAATAACGGTTAATCACCGAAATCACATTGCGCAAAACATCAATATACGATCACAAAACCACCCCAGCACTTACACCGGGATAATATTGTTACCGTGCCAGGTCTATGCACTTAAGGTTTTCGGTAAGAATGCGTGTGCTCGATCTTGGTGATGTGCAGATCGTAATGCGCATACCACTTTTCGCGGCCATTGACTTGCGCTTGCATGTGCTCAGCGTTTTCACGCCATGCTTTGATGGAGTCCAGGCTGTCCCAATACGACACCGTGATACCGAACCCTTGTGCGTCACGGGCACTGTCAAAGCCCAGACAGCCTGGTTGCTGGGTGGCCAATTCAACCATGCGCTGGGCCGCTTTGGCGTAGCCGTCCGCATCGTCGCTGGTGCGTTGATTGGGGAATATGACGGCGTAAGACGGTTTTTTTGCTTCGCTCATGAGCATTCCTATTTAGGCTTGAACGTCGCCAGGGCGCTGATGGAAGTGTCTTCGGGATGAGTGACCACGATCCATTCATCAGGCTTGCCAAAACCCAGCAGCACGCGGGCGCGTTCTTCCAATAGATCGGGATCGATGGTTTCGGGGCGCAGCATGTGGACTTTGCCTTGCAGCTCAAACCGATCTTCGCGTACGTCAAGGACTTGGGCCTGTAAGGTGTTCACCTCGCCACGCAACTTACCGAGTGCGAGCAAGCCACGATCACCCTGCACGGCGTGATAGGCGAAATACACCACCACCGTCATCCCGATGACGGGGCCTATAATCTGTCCTGCGCGAACTTTTAGTTCCCGAACGATCCCCATGACCTGGCCTTCTTCCCGGTCGCTTTGCGCGCGTGCACTCAGCAACGCGCGCGATACAGAACCTTTATGCACGGGGATGGGTTAACAACGACTTAGGAAGCATTCACTTTGAAATATTGGATGATTAGTTCGCCTTCTTGGTCAAATCCATAATTGATTTATTGAAGCTCTGTAATTCCATAAGCTCCGCCTGCGAGACAGGCCCCTGATTATACACTTCCGAAAAGTCATAGCTTTGGAGCATGAAAACATCACTACTAACGCTGAAATAGGACGTAACCCTGGGAAGAACCAAATGTTCTGAGGGGTTTTGTATGATAGTCGGCGCACTCACGATCTGAAATGAACTGTTTTCAAATTCCGATTTAGAGCCCATTAAGGAAGCCCTATCGCTTATGCTCTCCCTACGGGACTTGATGTAATTCAAGACCTTTTCAGAAGGCCAGTTCTCTATAGCCTTTTGAAAGGCCTTTCTTTTCTCAGCATCCTCACGAATTAGAGATGATACATGCAAGAACGCAGAATATTCGAAATTGCCGCTTTTATTCGTTTTCCGTAAAGAGTCTATTGAATCACATCGCATAAATGTTGCGATAGTGGGGCCGGAATAAATTTCAATAAATTGATGAAATACCTTATCGACGCTGTGATGCTTATCTAAAACGCAATGCGTTTCAGGAAGCGAAAGTGTCACATTCTGCCCCATGTACGTGTAGTCGAAATCCTTTGCGAAAAGTGGTGAGCTCATCACAAATAAGATGCCTAATATAAGGACGAAAACTCTCATAACTCAGCCTCCAACCGCTTGCACAAGGTCTTCAGCACCTTGATGCGCGCGTAGTATTTGGAGTTGGCTTCGACCAGGGTCCACGGCGCGATTTCGGTGGAGGTGCGTTCCACCATGTCGCACACGGCGCTGGAATACTCGTCCCACTTTTCGCGGTTGCGCCAGTCTTCGTCGGTGAGCTTGAAGCGTTTGTAGCCGGTGGCTTCGCGTTCTTCGAAGCGTTGGAGCTGTTCTTCGGCGGTGATCGACAGCCAGAACTTCACCACGATGATGCCGTGGCGGGCCATTTCTTCTTCGAAGTCGTTGATTTCACCGTATGCGCGCAGCCAATCGGTTTCGGGACAAAAGCCTTCGACCCGTTCCACCAGCACCCGGCCATACCAAGACCGATCGAAAATCGCGGTGCGGCCTTTGCGTGGTAAATGACGCCAAAAGCGCCACAAGTACGGCTGGACCTTTTCTTCGTCGGTCGGCGCGGCGATGGGAATGATGTTGTAAAAGCGGCTGTCCATCGCGCCGATCACACGGCGGATCGCGCCGCCCTTGCCTGCCGCGTCGTTGCCTTCGAACACCGCGACGACACTATGGTTGCGAAATTTCGACGAGCGGCTGAGCTTGTTCAAGCGCCCTTGATAATGTTCGAGCTGCTTTTTGTATTCTTTTTTGCTCAGCTCTTTGGTGTAGTTCAGGCTGGTCAGAAGATTGATGTCATCGGCATGATCCAAAGCTTGCAGTGGAACCGACGGCGTGGTCGGTGTGGTTTCTTCAGCGAGGCGCGCTTTGACGGCCTTCAAAAGCGTGCGCCCCACGGTGAGGTTGCGGTATTTTTCGTCCGAGCTTTCGACCACGATCCACGGCGCATGGCCGGTCGAGGTGCGGCGCAGGACATGTTCGGCCACCGGGCGCAGATCGTCGTAGCGCTCATAGCGTTCCCAGTCTTTTTTGGTCACGCGCCATTTGGTGGCTTTGTTGCTTTCCAGTTCCGTCAGTCGGTTTTTCAACGCGTCCTTGGACAGGTGCAACCAGAACTTCAAGATCAGCGCGCCTTCGTCGGCGAGCATGCGTTCGAACCGCAAAAAGTCGTCGAGATAGCTATCTAAGTAATCGCGGTCCTTACCGCCGTCGATGTGCATGCGCATGGGGTGGCTGTACCACGAGCCGAAAAATGCACCGATCGATCCGCGCGGCGGCAATTTGCGCCAATAGCGCCACATGGCCGGGCGTTCCAGTTCTTCATCGGTGGGTTCGCCTAGGGCATGGGCGTGAATGTTGCGCGGATCCATCCAGAAATGGAGCGTGTTCATCGTCTCGCCCTTGCCCGCGCCATCGACGCCGGAAATGATCAAGATGACCGGAAACGGCTTTTTGTCGCCCAACTCAAACTGCACGTCGAGCAGTTGCTCGCGCAGTTTGGGAACCTCTTCTTTGTATTCGGATTTGCTGACGCTATGGCCCAATTCCGCAGATTCAAACATCCCTCACCTCCCCTTAACACTCTGGCGCAGAACGAATCTTAACACGCCATTTGAAGGGGGGGAAATGCGATCGTTTAGCGCGCGCCGAACACTTTGGTGAGAATTTCGGTGGTGCGCTTGGCCGGGTCTTTACGGATGGCCGCCTCTTCGCGCGCCAGATACATGAACAAACCGTCCAGCGCCAAGGTGGTCGCGTGCGCCGTCAGGTCGGCTTTGAGGTCGGGCACGAATGGAATGGAACTGTACTCACCGATCAACTGATCGTACGCCGCCACCGCGCCGACATCGCGCAGGTTTTGTTCGATCACCGGCGCGACCGTGGCTTTCAATTCAGGCGTGGCGACCCGGCGAAAGTACTGGGTCGCAGCGTCTTCGGGACCGTTTAGGATGGTTTTCGCGTCTTCCAGTTTCATGGTCGAGATCGCTTGCCACACCAGTTCTTTAGCCTTGGGCATGGCGGCTTCCGCGCCGCGGTTGAGCTTCGTTTCCACATCGTTCGCGAGGCTACCCAAACCGAATTTATTGAGCGTCGATTGCGCCGATTGCAACGATTTGGGCAGCGGAATGTGGATCGCCGGATCGGCGTTGAAGCCATCCGCTGCACCCAGTTGCCCGGTTACCGTTTCAGCACCGACGCGCAAAGCGTCTTTCAATCCGGCGATCATGTCTGCGCTGGTTAAACCCGCCAATGTGCTGGGATCGACGCTTGGCATGCTGCCTTGGGCGGTGGTGCCGATGACATCTTGCAGTTTTTCCATCAAACCTTGGGATTGTGCTGGCACTGCATAGCTGAGCGCGGCGATGATGGGCAGAGCGATACGAAATACAGACATGGGGCAGATCCTCAATCGGTGAAGCTAGCGGTATGGCCGGCAAATCTCGACAACTTGGGCGGTCTTGTCGCTAATTTTGGGCCCGCAGGTCTTGGCCTGCAATTTACAGTATTTAGTCAGGTTGGCGTCTTTCTTGACCTGTTGGATCGGGCGCGACGCCATCACAACTTTAGCAGCCTCTTTGATGACGGCGTCTTCCGAGTTGGCGCATTTGAAATCGCCGGTAGAAGACATGTAGATGTTGCTCACCAACAATCCAAGCGTAATGACGGCGGCAAGACCGCCCCAAATCATTGTTTTCGAAATTTTCATGAAAAAGGGAGTCCTGTTTCACACCGAAGTTAAGGTTTCATAATACGCAGCTTTGGGCGGCGCACCAAAGAGGCTCATGGCGGCTTGCATGTCTTCTTTGGGGTAGCCCTCAACAGAATTTCGATGCGACTCCACACAATCCCACTTTACAACAGCCACAAACCGACTTGCATCGTCTGTGCATCTGAGAATTTCACATGAAATACATCCCTGAGATGAAGAAATATAGGGGATCAACGATTGCAAAAATGTGTGCAAAGCAGAGGCCTGATTTTCCGCAGCCTCGAATTCAGTGATGTGCGTAATGCTCATGTTTCTTCCTCCCTCAGCTGATCATGACAGATATACAGCAAAAAAGGCGACCCTAAGGCCGCCTTTATTTATGCTATTTGCAAAATGCGTTATCAGCGCAAAATGCTGCGCCCGGCGTATTTGCCGACCGGGTCCAGTTCTTCGGCGATGCGGATCAGCTGGTTGTACTTGGCCATGCGGTCAGAGCGCGACAGCGAGCCGGTTTTGATTTGACCGGCATTGGTCGCAACCGCGATGTCGGAAATGGTGGTGTCTTCGGTTTCGCCCGAACGGTGCGAAATGACCGAGGTGTAACCGGCGCGGTGCGCCATTTCCACAGCTTCGAATGTTTCCGACAAGGTGCCGATTTGGTTGACCTTGATGAGGATCGAGTTGGCGACGCCCTTTTCGATGCCATCAGCCAAACGTACCGGGTTGGTGACGAACAGATCGTCGCCGACCAGCTGACACTTGTCGCCAATGGCGTCGGTGAGGGTTTTCCAACCATCCCAATCGTCTTCGGCCATGCCGTCTTCGATGGAGAAAATTGGATATTGGCCGACCAAGTCTTCCAGATAGCGAACCATCTCATCCGGGCCGAGGATCTTGTCTTCGCCGCTGATGTGGTATTTGCCGTCTTTGTAAAATTCGGTCGAGGCCGCGTCGAGCGCCAGCATCATGTCGTCGCCCGGGGTGTAGCCCGCCGCTTCGATGGCTTTGAGCACAAAGCTGATGGCTTCGTCCGTGCCCGCGACGCCCGGCGCGAAACCGCCTTCGTCGCCGACGTTGGTGTTGTGACCGGCCTCAGACAGGCCCTTTTTCAGCTGGTGAAAGACTTCTGAGCCCATGCGCACGGCGTCGGCGATGGTTTCAGCGCCCACCGGCATGATCATGAATTCTTGAAAGTCGATGGGGTTGTCGGCGTGTTCGCCACCGTTGATGATGTTCATCATCGGGGTCGGCAAAACGTGCGCGTTGGGTCCACCCAGGTAGGTGTACAGCGGCAAGCCCGCTTCTTCCGCAGCGGCTTTCGCCACCGCCATAGACACGCCGAGCATCGCGTTCGCGCCCAAGCGGCCTTTGTTTTCAGTGCCATCCAGCGCGATCATGGTTTTGTCGACCAGCAACTGGTCTTCGGCGTCCATGCCGCTGAGCGTGTCGGACAGCTCACCGTTGACGCTTTCGCATGCTTTCAGCACGCCTTTGCCGCCATAGCGTTTGGCGTCGCCGTCACGCAGCTCAACCGCTTCGTGAGCGCCGGTCGAAGCACCCGAAGGCACCGCAGCGCGGCCAAATGCGCCGCTTTCCAAAATTACGTCCACTTCCACAGTGGGGTTGCCGCGACTATCCAAAATTTCGCGACCGTAAATGTCGACAATTGCCGTCATTTCTATCTTTTCCTTCTATTTTTTGTTCGTTTCGCGCCGGACTATAACGATACAGGGTGCGCTTTGGCTACCTTATCTATCGCGATTAACGTTTCCAGCACGTCGGGGAGATCACGGATCGGGATCATATTGGGCCCGTCTGAGGGCGCATTGTCCGGATCGTCATGGGTTTCAATAAAGACACCTGCGATGCCGACGGACACCGCGGCGCGCGCCAAAATAGGGGCAAAGCGACGATCGCCGCCCGAAGAGCCCCCTTGCCCGCCCGGTTGTTGCACCGAATGGGTGGCGTCGAAAATTACCGGCATACCGGTGTCATGGGCCATCTGCGGCAAGCCGCGCATGTCGGTGATCAAGGTGTTGTAGCCAAAGCTGGTGCCGCGTTCGGTGACCAACACATTGCTGTTGCCGCTGTCGGTCAGCTTGGCGACCACGTTTTTCATGTCCCAAGGAGCCAAAAACTGGCCTTTTTTGACGTTGATGACAGCACCAGTTTCGGCCGCCGCGATCAACAGATCGGTCTGGCGGCACAAGAACGCCGGGATTTGCAGAACGTCGACCACTTCGGCGACCGGTTTGCATTGCTCAATTGAATGCACATCGGTGAGCACCGGCACGCCGAGGCTTTCCTTGATTTCAGAAAACACGTCCAAGGCCTTGTCCAAGCCCAAACCACGCTGGCCTTTCAGCGAGGTGCGGTTGGCTTTGTCGAACGAGGCTTTGAAGATGAAGCCGATGCCGAGCTTTTCGGTGAGTTCCTTACACGCCGCCGCCAATTCCATGGCGTGATCACGGCTTTCCATCTGACACGGCCCGGCGATCAACGCCAACGGTAGATCGTTACCAAAAGTGACCTGACCGGCTTTGACGTGACGGGTTTCAACCATGTCTACAACTGCTTTCTTTATACCACGTGCTTTAAACTAGGCGTTCTTGCTGGACGGCGGCTGCGATGAACGACACGAACAGCGGATGCGGTTCGAACGGGCGCGATTTAAGCTCCGGGTGGAACTGCACCGCGACGAACCACGGGTGGTCCGGCCATTCGACAATTTCCGGCAACACGCCATCGGGCGACATGCCGGAGAATTTCAAGCCAGCCGCTTCCAGGCGCTCCATATACGCGGTGTTTACTTCATAACGATGACGGTGGCGCTCTGAAATTTGCGCATCACCATAAATTTCGTGGGCTTTGGTGCCGTCTTTAAGTACGCAGTCATACGCGCCCAAGCGCATGGTGCCGCCCAAATCGCCATCTTGCGCGCGTTTTTGCAAATCGCCCTCTTTGGCCCATTCGGTCATCAGACCGACCACCGGCTCTTTCGGTTCGCCCAGCTCTGTCGAGCCCGCACCTTTGATGCCCGCCGTGTTGCGCGCCGCTTCGATCACCGCGACCTGCATGCCCAGACAAATGCCGAAGTACGGGATGTTGTGCTCACGCGCGAACTGAACGGCTTTGATTTTGCCCTCAGTCCCACGTTCGCCAAAGCCGCCGGGCACCAAGATACCGTGCATGCCTTCCAGGTGATGAACGACCGATTGCTCGTCTTCTTCAAAGATGCCTGCGTCGATCCATTCCAGCTTGACCTTGACGGTGTTGGCGATGCCGCCGTGGGTCAAGGCTTCGGCCAAGGATTTGTAGGCGTCCAACAACTCGACGTACTTGCCGACCACGGCGATGGTGACCTCGCCTTCGGGCTTGGTGACGCGGTCGACGACCTCTTGCCAGCGCGACAAATCCGGTTCGGGCGCGTCGGTGATGCCAAAGTGCTTACACACTTGATCGTCGAGGCCTTGTTCGTGATAGCTGATCGGCACTTGGTAGATGCTCGACACGTCGAGCGCGGGAATAACCGCGTCCGGCGCGACGTTGCAAAACAGCGCGATCTTGCGCCGCTCGCCTGCGGGAATGTCGCGATCGGCGCGACACATCAGCAAATCGGCCTTGATGCCGACGCTGAGCAATTCCTTAACCGAGTGCTGAGTCGGCTTGGTCTTAAGCTCGCCCGCCGTCGGGATGTACGGCAGCAGCGTCAGGTGAATGTACATAGCGCGCGACGGCCCCAGTTCATTGCCCAACTGGCGAATGGCTTCCAAGAACGGCAGGCTTTCGATGTCGCCCACCGTGCCGCCGATTTCGATCAGCATGAAGTCTTCGTCGCCTTCGTGTGAAAGCACGAAATTCTTGATGCTGTCGGTGATGTGCGGAATGACCTGCACGGTCGCGCCCAGATAATCACCGCGTCGTTCTTTGGCGATGACTTCCGAATAGACCCGTCCGGTGGTGACGTTGTCCGATTGACGCGCGCTCACGCAGGTGAAGCGTTCGTAATGTCCCAAATCCAGATCGGTCTCAGCGCCGTCGTCGGTGACGAAGACTTCGCCGTGCTGGTAGGGGCTCATGGTGCCTGGGTCGACGTTGATATAAGGGTCGAGCTTGCGCAAACGCACGCTGTAGCCGCGCGCTTGAAGCGCCGCGCCCAAAGCCGCCGAAGCCAACCCTTTTCCGAGAGAGGAAACCACGCCACCAGTGATGAAAATATACCGTGTCATGGAACCCCAATATAGCCAAGTGTGTGCGCGTGTAAAATGAAAGAGGCGGCAATACGTTGCCGCCCCTGTCGAGATGTTGAGCTCATCAGTCGAGAGCCCCGGAAATGCTGGTTATTCCGCGACCGGTGCGGTGGGTGCTGCGGGCATCTCCGGCACCGCCGGTGCCGTCGTTGCGGGGGCCGTTTCAACCGTGTTCGGTTGCGAATCGAGGATCGAGCTCGGTTCTTTGTCTTGCCCGGTGACGATCGCGATGGTCAAGCTAAGTCCCATGAACACGGTCGCCAAGATCGCCGTGGTGCGGGTCAGCAGGTTTGCTTGTTCGCGTCCGGTCATGAAACCGCCCATGCCACCGCCGCCACCGCCGCCGCCGCCGCCAATACCAAGTGCGCCGCCTTCGCTTTTTTGAATCAGCACGATGCCAATCAACGCGATGGTGACGAGAAGATGGACGACCAGCAAAACAGGCAAAAATGACGACATAGCTCAGTTTCCAAGTGAAAGAGCCCGGGGCTGCCTAAAGGGCATTTCCCGGGCCCAGTTATAAGTTGTGCCGTAAATAGTCCCAAAAAGCCGTCTTGGCTAGGGAAAACTTAAATTTTAAGCGCTTTGGGCGACGGTCCAGAAGTCATCGACCTTCAAGCTCGCGCCGCCGATCAAGCCGCCGTCCACGTCCGCCAGGGCCAAAAGCTCCTTGGCGTTTTTGGGGTTCATGGAACCACCGTAAAGGATGCGGGTCTTGGCGGCTTCGTCGTCGCCGATCTTTTTCGCCAGCTCGCCACGGATATACGCGTGGACCTCTTGCACTTCATCAGAGGTCGGCGTGCGGCCGGTGCCGATGGCCCAAACGGGCTCATACGCGATCACGGTGTTGGCGGCGGTGGAACCAGCAGGAACCGAACCGGCGATTTGCGAGCCGTTGACTTCAAGGGTCTGACCGGCGTCGCGTTGGGCTTCGGTTTCACCGATGCAAACCACGGCGATGAGGCCTTGGGCTTGAGCGGCTGCGGCCTTGGCGGCAACGGTTTCGTCAGATTCGGCGTGGTCGGTGCGGCGCTCAGAGTGACCGACGATGGCGTAGGTGCAGCCCAAGTCTTTGAGCATGGCAGCCGACGTGTCACCGGTGTGCGCGCCCTTTTCGTTCATGTGGTTGTCTTGACCACCGACATGGATACCAGAACCGGCCACCGCGTCGGCGACCTTGGAGATGTGCACCGCCGGCGGGCACACCAACATGTCGAAATTCACGTCGCCCGCGCCCTTCATCTTGTCAGCCAAGCCAGAAGCCAGCGCAACACCATCAGCGCTCAAGCCGTTCATTTTCCAATTGCCTGCGATCAACGTGCGGCGTGCAGTCATTTTTTCCATCCCCCGGAATTCGGTTGTTTATGTCAATAAATGAGTTGATGTGTTCTATCACAGCCGCACACATTTGCGACATACACTTTGGGGTGGGGCAAAATTAAGAACGGAGCGCGACCGTCATCGCGCTCCGTCTATGATTTAGGTTTGCAGTCAAGCCTTAGGCTTAAATCTGCATTCCACTGGACATTTTGTTGGCCACAACATAGGCGACGGGAATGGAAACCAGCGTGCCGATAACCACCGCGCCGATGATGCCCATGGCGTTGCTTACGCCGATCGGCACCGTTAACACCAGCAAGATGAGCACCCCGGCGAATACGGCCAACGCCATAAAAAATACGGCAAGACGCAATACAATCATTTCAAACTCTCCCTCTGAAATCTCGTACCTGATTAGACATGTCCATAGTAGCAAAGCCTCATGCGCTTACAAGTGCCTGCTTTAGCCCGACATTCACCGCTTGCCCCGCCCCCGCACCCCTTTTATGATGCGCGTCCATTGATTGGGGGGCGTTTCGGCCTTTCAAATTCCACGTTTATTTAGGACACCGTGCCCACATGCTCGATTTCATGCGCAAATCCGCCAACACCATCTTCATCAAGGCCTTCTTGGGCCTGTTGATTTTGAGCTTCGCCGCATGGGGCATCGGCGACATTTTCCGCGGTCGCGCGGCCAACACGGCGGTCGCCACGGTCGGCGAAACGGAAATCCCGGTCGAAGCCTACCGCGCTGAATTCGCCCGCGAACTGCAACGTATGTCGCAAATTTTCGGACAAGAAATCAGCCGCGAGCAAGGCCAAGCCATGGGCATCGGCAACTTACTGGTCGGTCGTTTGGTGCAAAGCGCACTGATCAATGAAAACGCCCGCGACATCGGTTTGATGATCACCGACGCGCAAATTTTGGATGAAATCAAGCGCACGCCGGAATTCTTCAACGACGCCGGACGGTTCGACCGCAACATCTTCATCAACATCTTGAGCCGCAGCGGCTTCACCGAAGACAGCTACGTCGCGCGCGTGCGTTCAAACATGGCGCGCCAGCAATACCTGGCCCCGATCCGCGAAGGCGCACTGGTACCTAAGCAACTGGTCGAGACGCTGTATGCCCACGCCGCCGAACAACGCGCGGCGGACGTGATTCGCATCGATCACGCCAACCTGCTCAACGTCAAAATGGCCAGCGACGCGGAGTTGATGCAATTTCACACTGACTACGCCGCCAACTTCATGGCGCCTGAATACCGCACCCTGACCGCCTTGGTGTTGCAAGGCTCAGCCATCGCCGAAGGCATCGAAGTGTCCGAAGACGACATCCAAGCGGCCTATGACGAACGCGAAGCCGATTACCTGACGCCCGAAACCCGCAAATTGCGCCAAGTCATGACCACCGACGAAGCCAGCGCGCAACAAGCCAAGGCTTTGCTGGACGGCGGCAAAACGCTTGAACAGGTCACGACCGAGGTCGGTGCGAACCCGGCGATGATCGACATCGGCGATTTCACCACCGCCGACGCGTCGAACCTCAGCGCCGACATCGCCACCGCCGTGTTTGCGTTGGCCAAGGGCGGTCGCTCCGATGTGCTGCAAAGCCCGCTTGGCTGGCACGTGTTTGAAGTCGTCGACATCACGCCGAGCATCGTCAAGCCGATCAGCGAAGTTCGTGAAGAACTGGCCCAAGCGGTGAAAATGGACCGCGCGTTGACGTCTTTATACGACCTGTCCAACAAGGCCGAAGATTTGCTCGGCGGTGGCATGACGTTTGAAGAAGCCGCCACCGAACTGGGCATCACCGCGACGCGCATCGCCGCCGTCGACGGCCAAGGTTTTGGTGAAGACGGCAAAGCGGTTGAAACGCCTTATCTCACCGACGTGGTCAAGCAAGCGTTTCAACTGGGCGAAGGCCAAGACGGTCAGATGACGGAGGCTGAGGACGGCAACGCCTTTGTGATCGTGCGGGTCGACGCCATCAAAGCCCCGGCCCTGCGTCCGCTGGACAGCGTGAAAAAACAAGTCGCCTTGGCGTGGGACGCGCAAAAACGCGCCGACATGGCGGCTGAGTTGGCCAAGGCCGCGCAAGACCGCCTGCAAAACGGCGAAGACGCCGCCACCGTCGCTCAATCGATGGGCTTTAAGGCCACCGTCACAACGCCGTTCACCCGCGACGGCAAAGGTTTGGAGCAAGGTGCGCTGCCCGCCAACGTCATCGAAAGCCTGTTCACGCTGAACAAAGGCGATGCAACATCTGCCGAAGGCACCGGTGCACACACCGTGGCGCGTTTGGCCCAAATCACGCCCGCAACGCCCGATCAAGGCTCGGATGTCTACCGCGCCGTTCAAGACCAAGCCCTCACCGACATGCAGAGCGATCTGTTGTCGCAGCTGAGCGTCGCCTTGGAAGGCACCTACGGTGTGACGCTCAACCAAAAAGCCATCAACGAAGCCTATTGATCGGGTATATGGACCTCACGTCATGGACCTAAATCCCGGCATCTCGGACTTTGAACAGACCTACGACGCGGGCCGCGCCCAAGTGGTGTGGACCACGCTGGTGGGTGATCTGGACACCCCCGTTTCAGCGTACATGAAGCTGGTGGGGGCCGATAAGCTCGGCTTTTTGATGGAATCGGTCGAAGGCGGCGCAAATCGCGGGCGCTATTCGTTCGTCGGCTGCCGCCCCGATGTGGTGTGGCGCGCCAATGGCGACCATGCTGACATCAATCGCGATGCGCTCAACGACATCGATGCTTTTTCACCCTGCCCGGTGGCCGCATCGGACGGTACGCTGAAATCGCTGCGCGCGCTGATGGCGGAAAGCCGCATCGACATGTCCGGCCCCAGCCTCAGTGAATTGCCGCCCATGGCGGCGGGCCTGATCGGCTATTTGTCGTACGACAGCGTGCGTTTGGTGGAAAACATCCCCGACGACAACGCCGATGTACTGGGCGTTCCGGATGGATTGTTCTTGCGCCCGACCGTGACGGCGATTTTCGACAACGCATCCGACGTGGTGTTCGTGGTCACGCCGGTTTATCCCAACGCGGACAAAACGGCTGCCCAAGCGTTCGAAGACGCTCAGGACCGTCTGGCGCGCACCGTCAGCGACTTTGAAAGCGCGCTGCCGCTCCAGTCGGTACATAACGAAGCCCTGGACCTGCCCGCGCCGGTATCGAACATGACCAAGTCGGCGTTCTTTTCCATGGTCGAAAAGGCCAAGGACTACATCCTCGCCGGTGACATCTTCCAGGTGGTGTTGAGCCAGCGTTTCAAGCTGCCGTTCAGCTTACCGCCGTTTGCGTTTTATCGCTCGCTGCGTCGCGTCAATCCGTCGCCGTTTTTGTTCTATCTGAACTTCGGCGGATTTCAGGTCGCGGGATCGAGCCCTGAGATTTTGGTACGCCTGCGTGACGGCACCGTGACCATTCGCCCCATCGCCGGCACCCGCCCCCGCGGCGCGACAGCGGCTGAGGACAAAGCCCTGGAAGAAGACCTGCTGGCGGACCCCAAAGAACGCGCCGAGCATCTGATGTTGCTGGATTTGGGCCGCAATGACGTCGGTCGGGTGGCCAAGGTGGGTTCCGTCAACGTCACCGACAGCTACATCATTGAACGCTACAGCCACGTGATGCACATCGTGTCCAACGTCGAAGGCGACATCGCGGACGGCAAAGACGCCATCGATGCGCTGTACGCCGGGTTCCCCGCCGGCACCACGTCGGGCGCGCCCAAAGTGCGGGCGATGGAAATCATCGATGAGCTGGAACCGGAAAAACGCGGCGTGTACGCCGGTTGCATCGGCTATTTCGGCGCGGACGGTGAAATGGATACCTGCATCGCGCTGCGCACCGCGGTGATCAAAGACGGCTGGCTGTACGCCCAAGCGGGCGGCGGCGTGGTCGCGGATTCGACCGCTGAAGGCGAATACCAAGAAAGCTGTAACAAGGCCAAAGCCCTGATCCGCGCGGCGGAAGAAGCCGTGCGTTACGCGCGCAGAAACAACTAAAAATTAGAACGCCACCGTCGCAAAGGCGCGCTGGCGTTTGCTTTGCGGCCAATTGGTGGGCGCTGTAGGTTGTGATCCCGGCGCTTTGATGGTTGTGCCCTTACCGGGCTTATCCAAGATCACCGCGCCACCCGGCGAGCGCACTTCCACCGCGCCATCCAACAGCAACACATCCAAAGGATTGTCCAACGGGCCGCCCCAGAACGTGGTGCCGCGAATGCCGATGGTGGCGAATTGGGTGGTCACGGTCATGTTGCGATCAGGTTGCTTGCCCATCTCGCCAGAGACAAAGAAAAACACCCCTTGGGCGACGGATACGGCGAGTTTGTTTTCGGTTTCCTGGGGGCTGAAAACAAAACTGTCCAAGGTGATGGATGCTTGTTCCCCCAGTGTGAGGGTGGTGCCGTCGACAAACGTGACCTCCAAGCGGGCCTCGCGACCCGTCGTCACGGTGTCGTCGAGATGCAATGCCATATTGGTCTGTAAAGGAGAGGCAACACCGCCGCGCACCACAGTGGCGTCGTGTTTCACGCGGCTCACGTGGCCGATGGTCGTGCCCGCTTGGGCCAAAGCTTCGGATGAAAGCATCAGCACGGCCAACACCATCAGAACACGGTAGATCACGTTCATACTCAGCCCTCCAACCCCACAGAGATCTTTCCGACATATGGTGAAGTTCGCCCCAGCATCAAGGCGCATCTGTTCGAGGCACATAAGAGCGCAAGTAAGCCTTGCCCACCATATACAACGCCACCCCGTTGAGCGTATGCCACAAAAAGTGGGTGCCGAACGGCACGACTTCGCACGCCACCATGTCGACGGTGCGAAACATCAACGACCCGGCAAACACCGCTGCCGCAATCATCATGTGATCGCTATAGCGGTGATTGCGCGCCAACATCGCAGCCCCCATGGCGACCAGCGCGGCGAACGGCGGGATATAACCGCCACTGCCGTTGAGCACTTCGTTGGGCAGCACCACGCCGAGCACACCGGACAAGCCCAAAAAGCCCAGCACACCGCCGACGCTCATGATCCAATTGAAGCCGAAAAAGCGCTGCAAGGCGAAGAACAAGAACGCATGGATGAAAATGGCGATGGGGATCACATCGGCCAGCATCGCCCAGCGGGTGGCGACGGTGTGAAACAGACCGCTGCCGATGCCGATCAGGCCGACCAGGCTCATCAGCAACGCACCGCTTTTGTCGAAATGCGCGCCTTTATGCCCGTAATGACGCCAACACAGCCAAGCGGCCAAAACGAACGCCAAATTGGTTGCGGCGTTCAACGGTTCGCTCAAAAGGCCCGGTTGGGTCCGTTCGCAATAGATGTCGATGTAGGCGGTAAGCTCCATAGCGACGAACCTGCATGGGTTTGAATTGCGATCGTTTACACTCTGGGGGGCCTTTTACAACGGTTTGGTAACAGCTCTTTGACAGGCGCTTAAAGCGCGCCCAACACCTCGACCAATGGCTTGCCGGTGGCCACGGCGATCTTGGCTTCGACCAAGCGGAACGCGCCGATGGCCTTGGCGTGTGTGATTTCAGCCCGGGTCATGGCGCGCAAGTGATCGCCAATGGGCACGTCGCGGGTTTCATCGTAACGTTGTTGCGCATCCAGCAAGATCAGACGCTCTTCCTGCCACGCGGCGTGGGCGGTCATAAATGCGTCCCAAGCCTGCTTGCGTTCTGCAGCCAGATCCGCGGAAAGGTTTGCCAATGCAACCGGTGTATCCATCGGCACATCGGGCGCCATCACCAAAGGATCGGAAAAGTCGAGCCCGGAGACATTGCCCAATTCAATGCGCAAATTTTGATTTTCCTTAACCTTTGCGGCACGTTCATCCATCACCTGCTGAGCTTGTTTTTCCAGCTTGGCAATGACATTTGGGCCTTTGTTGGCCCCCTTGGCGCGCATCACCGCGAACATCGCGCCGGTGCGCCGTTCGTTCATGTTTTGCACGGTCAATTCCGACACATGCAGATCGTAATAAAGGCCCAGGGCTTGCAGCTTTTTGTCGCTGCTGGCCTCGCCCATCTGCTGCACCAAGGCGACATCGGTCTGGGCCATTTCGGCGTGGGCCTCAAAGGCGATTGCGGCACTTAAAGCGACACCGATGGCGGCGCTGGCAAGGGTGCGAAAGCTCTGTTTAAGCATGCTCATGATCCCCTCACTTACCGCTGCGCACAAACGACAGGAACGAGGTTCCGTCTTTGTAGCTTTCACTGCTGACGTAACGTCCCGCCGTCATGAAGATGCCGGGTTCTTGATAACCGGTCAGGCGCAGAACGTCTTTGCCGTCTTTACCGTAAAACACGAACAAAGGCGTGGCGCGGGCACGCATTTTGGAGGCGTATTTCTTTTCCGTGCTGTCTTCACCTTCGTGCGTGACAACTTCCAGGTCGCCCTTGATGTTGATTTCGAACATCACGAATTTTTCATCGTAAAGTGCGGCCACTTTGGGGTGAGGAAACACCCGTTTGTGCATTTTGTCGCAATAGGGGCAGCCGTTTTGGCCGAACATCACGACAAGGTTTTTGCCCTCTTCCGCCGCCACTTCGACTTCGCCCGGAATGTCGTAATCCAACGGTTCGATGATGAACTCAGCCGCATTGCCGCTCACCGGCATCAGCGTCATGAAACACACAAAAACCGCGCCGAGCGCGGCCCGCATGATGGTCTTCAACATGCCAATTCCCTTTTCTTTCTCTTTAAACATTTGGTGCCAAGGACAAAAACATAAACCCGGCGGACAGCATGACGCACAGCGGCGAATACAATTTGCTATCGAACGTCGCGAATCGTGAATCTTTGATTTTTTTGAAAAAACCCACAAGTTTAAAATCGCCGATGGCGCGCAGCGCAAACACCGCCGCCAAGGTCCAGCCCACATTCGGCGCAAGGTGCGCATAAGGCATGGCGAACGGATCGGCGAAACCAAGGGTCAGCGCAATCACCGCACAGCCCAACAGCACCACCGCGACCAACGCCGTGAGTACCGCCCCGGGTTCAAACGCAGGTTTGCCATCGATGTAAGGCACGGCTTTGTCGAGCCCCGCTTGACCGCCCAACGCCCAATACACATGCAAGGCGCTTAACGCGCCGAACACGACGATGAAAAACCCTGACACAACAACCATAAACATATCCGTGTTCCGTGCAGATTGTGAATCTATAGTGTGCCTGAAAACTCAAAGCCCGCGTCTTCCACGGCTTGTTTTACGGTGGCTTCATCAGCACCATTCACGTTCACGGTCTTCTCGTCAAGGTTGACGGAAACTTCGGCGCCCGGTGCGGCATCGACGATGGTATTGGTCACCGACTTCACGCAACCGCCACACGACATCCCAATCACTTTATAGGTCTCGCTCATTTCTCACCTCTTAAACCCAATAAACCCACAAACATTTTAAGCCTTCCCACCCTTGGAAGGTCAACCGGATTGACGCATCAAACGGTCTTTCATCAACGCCGACACCGGCACGATCGCAAGGCCGCGATCGCGCGCTTGAGGAATCCATTCTTTCAGCACTTCGATGGTCGCGTCGCGCGGATGGCCAATGGCGATGGCGTGGCCGTATTTACGCGCCAGACGCTCGACCTCGTTCAGCTGCTTGCGCACCTTTTCGGGCACATTGTCATTGTCCAAGAACACATTGCGTTCCAACGCCGGCACACCCAACGAACGGGCCAGCTTGGGACCGACGGTGCGGCTCGACGTGCGACTGTCGAGAAACAGCAAGCCGCGCTTGTCGATTTCTTGCAACACCACACGCATGCCCGGCTCGTCTTCGGTGAAGCGGCTGCCCATGTGATTGTTGACCCCGACGAAGCCCTCAAATCGGTCCATGCCCCAATTCACCAATGAGCGCAACTCCGCCCCGTCCATTGCCGTCATCAACACATTGGGCCCCGCATCGATGGAGGCGCTGGACGGTTCCATCGACATGTGCAGCATCAACTCATGCCCCTGTTCACGCGCCGCCTGGGTTTGATCGGGCAGATCGTTCGCGTAGGTCATGAACGACAGCGTCAACGGCGCGGGCACGTCTTGCCACATGTGTTTGGACCGCTTGCGATCCACCCCCATGTCGTCGATGACGATGGCGATCATCGGCGCGCCTTTGGGGGCCGTGAACGCCACGGCATTTTGCATCCACAGCGGTTTGGGACCTGCGTGAGGCACCTCTTGGGTGGGCGGCGGGGCGCTGGCGACTTCGGTCGTGGGATGCGGCGGGGCATAGACCTCTTGCAAGGCCTTTTCTTCATAAGCGAGCCCGCCATGCGCTTCAGCACCGTTCGGTTCCGGCAAAATCACCCCGCGCAGCGTGTGAGTCTGCTGAACGACCGTCTGATCTGCTGGCGCCGATGTCACCTGTTCAGACGCGCCGAACATCGACTGCGCCCCCCAATACCCCGCACCTGCGGCGACACCCAACACACCGACAAAAGCGAACGTCGCCAACATTGGCAATTCCAGGTCCAGTTTTGGCACGTGAATGGTTTTGGAAAACGCATTTTTCACGCCGGGCATAAGACGCGCCAAAGGACTCGAGGCCTTACGCGCCTTGTGCTTGGCCGCCGTGCGCTTGAGGTGCGCCTTGGCATGCGGCGGCTTGGCGTGCGGCGGCTTGGTTTTACGCGTTTTGGCCGACGATGTGGTGGGTTTACGAGCCACGTAACGGTTTTCCTGTTCAAAGAATCTGGGCGCTAGAGTCCTACGCCATGCGCCGCTCGTCAACGCCGAGCATCACAGTTTACCTCACTCCTCACGGAATGAAGACGTGAACACGCAAACATGGACAACCCCAAGCCCGTTTCCATCTACTATCATTCGCGTCATAAGCCGTATTTTGGTTTGTTGTCAAAAACTTACGACGTTTATGATTGGGCAGCCTAAAATTCGCAAAATTTGCACGTAAAGCACGCCTTGAAGGTTCGGTTTGATGGAGGCTAAATCAAACTCTGTGCCCTCTGTGAACTCTGTGGTAAATCATAGGCTTCAGGGGTATACCCGATGCAATGTCTCTCTAACGCACTCGCCGTAAGGCTTTGATATGTTTCTCCTCATCGATAACTACGACAGCTTTACCTACAACCTGCTGCATTTCCTAGGCGAACTGGGGGCCGAGGTTGAGGTTCAGCGCAACGACGCCATTACGGCTGAGCAAGCGGTGGGCGGCGGTTATGACGGTATCGTCTTGTCGCCCGGTCCGTGCGACCCGGACCAAGCGGGCATCTGTTTGGATGTGGTCGCCAAGGCCGCCGACGACCTGCCAATTTTCGGTGTGTGCTTGGGCCACCAGACAATCGGCCAGCATTTTGGCGGCACCGTGGTGCGTTCACCCGTACCGATGCACGGCAAGGTCTCAGAAATCACCCACACCGATCGCGGCGTGTTTCACGGCTTGCCCTCACCGCTGACCTGTACGCGTTATCATTCCTTAATGGTGGCCCGCGACGGCTTGCCCGATTGCCTAGACATCACCGCCGAAAGCTCGGATGGCGTGATCCAGGGCTTGATGCACAAGACCCGGCCGATTTTCGGTGTGCAGTTTCACCCCGAAAGCATCGCATCTGAGCACGGCCACGACATTCTCAAGAACTTCATCGATATCTCCAAAAACAGGAAAGCTGCGGCATGAACGACATCCCGAGCGCCCTCAAACCGATCCTCAATCACGTCGCCGACGGCAACGCGCTGAGCACAGCCGAAGCCGCCGACGCCTTCAACATCATCATGTCCGGTGACGCCACCACCGCGCAGATCGCGGGCTTTTTGATGGCCTTGCGGGTGCGCGGCGAGACGGTTGACGAGATCACCGGCGCGGTCACAACCATGCGCGCCAAGATGCTCACGGTCGACGCACCGCACGACGCCATCGACATCGTCGGCACCGGCGGTGACGGCATGGGTACGTTCAACATTTCCACCGGCTCGGCCCTGCTGACGGCGGCGTGTGGCGTTCCGGTGGCCAAGCACGGCAACCGCGCACTTTCCAGCAAATCCGGCACCGCCGACGTGCTGAGCGCGCTGGGCGTGAACCTGGAATGCGATATGGACTTGGTCAAACGCGCGATTTGGGAAGCTAACATCGGCTTCTTGCTGGCCCCGCGCCACCACGCGGCGATGAAATTCGTCATGCCTGCGCGCATCGAAATGGGCGTACGCACGATCTTCAACATCCTCGGCCCGCTGTCCAACCCCGCAGGCGTCAAACGCCAACTGACCGGTGTATACAGCCGCGATTGGATCGTGCCGATGGCCAAAACGTTGGGCAATCTGGGCACCGATATGGCGTGGGTGGTGCATGGCTCCGACGGGCTGGATGAAATCACCACCACCGGGCCCACTTATGTGGCGCAAATCAAAGGCGGTGAGCTGTCTGAGTTTGAAATCAACCCCGCCGATGCCGGTATCGCGGTCGCAAAGCCCGAAGACCTTAAAGGCGGCACGCCGGAAGAAAATGCCGAAGCCATGAAGGCCATGCTGCAAGGCGAAAAAGGCGCGTTTCGCGACTGTGTGCAGTTCAACACCGCCGCCGCCTTGCTGGTCGCGGGCAAAGCCGAGGACCTTAAAGACGGCGCGGCCCAGGCTGCGACGGCACTGGATGCTGGCAAAGCGCTGGATACATTGGAAAGCCTCATCAACATCACCAACGATGGCGACGATGCGGCAATGACCGACGAAGTGGGTGGGTAATGTCTGATATCCTCGACGAAATCAACGCCTACAAGCGCAGCCACATCAAAAGCATGAAGGACATGCGCTCGATCAGCGATTTGGAAAACATGGCGCATATGGCGGAATCGCCGCGCGGCTTCATCAATGCGTTGAAGCAAGCCGTTGCGGAAGATCGCTATGGCCTGATCGCAGAGGTCAAAAAGGCCTCGCCGTCCAAAGGCTTGATCCGCGCCGACTTCAACCCGCCCAAGCTGGCCAAGGCCTATCAACGCGCCGGGGCGACATGCTTGTCGGTGCTCACCGACGTTCAGTATTTCCAAGGTGCGGACGAATATCTGGTTGGCGTCAAACGAGCTGTGAAACTGCCGGTCTTGCGCAAGGATTTCATGCTTGACCCCTACCAAGTGGTCGAATCCAGGGCCTTTGGCGCCGACTGCATCTTGCTGATCATGGCGTCCTTGAGCGACGATCAAGCCGCCGAGTTGGAAAGCGTCGCCGAAGAGTTTGCCATGGACGTGCTGGTCGAAGTCCACAACGCAGAAGAAATGACCCGCGCCTTAAAGCTCAAGACCGAACTGATCGGCGTCAACAACCGCAACCTCAAAACCATGGTCACCGATCTGGCCACCACCGAAGAGCTTGCCGCGATGGTGCCCCAAGGCCGCATACTGGTGTCCGAAAGCGGGCTCAACACGCCCGCCGATCTGGCGCGCATGTCCAAAGTCGGCGCAAGCTGCTTTCTCATCGGCGAAAGCCTGATGCGCCAAGACGACGTCGAAGCCGCAACCCGCGCGATTTTGACCAAGGAGTCTGCCGATGTCTGACTTCACCCACATAGATACTGAGGGCAACGCCCGCATGGTCGATGTCGGCAATAAGGACGAGACGGTGCGTTCCGCCACCGCCAAAGGCACGGTGCTGATGGCCGCTGAAACGCTGGCGAAAATCCAAGAGCGCGGCTTTAAAAAAGGCGACGTTCTGTCGGTGGCGCAATTGGCGGGCATCATGGGCGCGAAACGCACCCCCGACCTGATCCCGCTGTGCCATCCGTTGATGCTGACCTCGGTGAAAGTGCATTTGACGTGCGATCCGGCGCGAAACGCGGTGGACATCGAAGCCACCTGTAAGCTCAGCGGCAAAACTGGGGTGGAGATGGAAGCCCTCACCGCCGTGTCGGTGGCCGCGTTGACGGTCTACGACATGTGCAAAGCGGTCGACAAAGCCATGCACATCACCGACGTACGCTTGGTTCATAAAGCCGGCGGCAAGTCCGGTGAATTCACCGCCGATTAAAGGGGCTGACTGACATGATTTCCGTCGCCGAAGCGCTTTCGCAGATCATCGCCAACGTGACGGGGACGTGCGCGGAGCAAGTCGCCCTGCCCGACGCCTTGGGCCGGGTGCTATCTGAGGACATCACCGCGCGCTTGACCCAGCCGTGGGCGGACGTGTCGGCGATGGACGCTTTCGCGGTGCGCCAAGCGGATGTAACCTCAGTGCCCGTGGACCTCAAAGTGATCGGCGAAAGCCCCGCTGGCGGCTGTTATGACGGTGAAGTCGGAACCGGCGAAGCGGTGCGCATCTTTACCGGCGCACCGGTGCCCAAAGGTGCTGACACCATCATCATTCAAGAAAACACCGAACGAAACGCCGACATCGTGCGGGTGCTGCAATCGGCCCCGGCCGGGCGTTTCATTCGCCCCGCCGGGCTTGATTTCAAAACCGGTGAAGTGCTCATCAAAGCCGGGCACGTGATGAGCGCGCGTGACATCGGTTTGGCCGCCGCCGCCAACGTGCCGTGGGTGATGGTCAAGCGCAAACCACGCATCGCCATCATTGCCACCGGCAACGAAGTGGTGATGCCCGGCGATGGCTTGGGCGACAACCAGATCATCAGCTCCAATTCCGTGATGCTGTCGGCGTATTTGAAGGTTTTGGGCGCGGAACCGCTCGATTTGGGCATTGCTCGCGACGACCAACAATCCCTCACCCGGCTGATCAAATCGGCGTCCGAAGCCGACATGGTGGTGACCATCGGCGGCGCGTCGGTGGGCGATTACGATTTGGTCAATCAGGTCTTGGGCCAAGAAGGCGTCGATCTGGGCTTTTACAAGGTCGCGATGCGCCCCGGTAAGCCTTTGATATTTGGTCATTTAAACGGCACGCCGGTGCTGGGCTTGCCGGGCAACCCGGTGTCGGTCGGCGTCACCAGCGCGATCTTCCTCAGGCCCGCCGTTGACGCGATGTTGGGGCTCGATCAAACCGACGGCCCGCGCCAAACCGCCCAGTTGGCTGTGGACTTGGGCGAAAATGACGAGCGTCAGGACTATTTGCGCGCTTCGCTCAGCACCAATGACGACGGCGAACGCATCGCCACGCCATTTTCCAAGCAAGACAGCGCCATGCTCGCCAAATTCGCCGAGGCCGATTGCCTGGTGATCCGCGCGCCGCACGCGTCCGCCGCAAAAGCAGGCGACGTTGTCGAGATCATCTTTTTATGATGCACATCCGCGAAGAACGCCCCGAAGACGCCGAGGGCATCCGCGCCGTCAACGATGCGGCCTTTGGTGGCGAAGACGAATCCGCGCTGATCGAACGGCTGCGCGACGACGATTTGATGATTGCATCGCTTGTGGCGGAAGAATACGGCGAAATCGTTGCTCACATCGCCTTTTCAGAGCTTGAAGTGACCTCTAACGACCACAAGCGCTCCATTCGCGCGGCATCGCTTGCCCCGATGGCGGTCGCGCCGACGCACCAGCGGCTCGGCATCGGTTCGGAACTCGTCCGCCAAGGCCTTGAAAAATGTCGCGAAAAAGGGGTCGAAGCGGTGGTGGTCGTGGGCCACGAGCGCTTTTATCCGCGATTTGGCTTCAGCGCAGAAATAGCCGAATGTCTGAAATGCCCATTTTCAGCCCCATTTTTCATGGTTTTGGCCTTAAAACAGGGCGTTTTTGATGATTTTAGCGGTTTTGTCATATACCCGGATGCATTCGGTCTTGGCGACGCAAAATAAGACTTACGGCGTAAGCTTAAATTTTGGTTGCGGTCTAAATGGCGACGTATTGAGAAATCGCAGTTCATTTTCAGAGAGATAGCGCCCCTTGAAATAAACCGATTGGGCATAGACGATGCGATCGGGGTTGGACCGGGTGGCCAACGAAAATTCATATGTGCACTGGATGTTGCCGAAACGAAATTCTTCGTACTCGGGCGGATACTCGAAACGCAATTGCACGCCGCGTACATTTTCCAAGGTCCAGTGATGCATGCGCACGATGGTGATGTCGCCATACGTTTGCGTCGCGCGCCCTGCGGTGATCGCGCAATGTTCGACTTCCGGTTCCATCTGAGCCGGTTCCGATCCGCACGACGCCAGTGCAAGTAACAGCACCATCAAAGTCAGCGCGAGCCCGCCGCAAGCTGAGGGTTTTACATCCATAGCGCATTATGAGCCTGCCCCTTGATCGCAAGCAACTCTGAAGCCACGAAAAAGTTCACATTGGCCCCTTGACCGTTCCCTGGAACCAAAGTAGAACATAGATGCGTGTTTTTGTTTTGTTCCCACACAAAAACCATCGCGCCAATTTCATCGCCCTGCCCTTTTTTTAGGTGACGCCATGCTGACCAGCAAACAGTACGAACTCCTGCTTTTGATCGACACCCGTATCAAAGAAGCGGGCGTGCCGCCGTCGTTTGAAGAAATGAAAAACGCTTTGGGTCTGAAGTCCAAATCGGGCATTCACCGTTTGATCAGCGGTTTGGAAGAACGCGGTTTTATCCGCCGTTTACCGCACCGCGCACGGGCGCTCGAAGTTCTCAAAATGCCGGAAAACATCGAACGCGATCGTGCTGAAGCGCCGACCTCACCTGCTTTAGATATGGCGAACGTGGTCAAAGGCGAGTTTGGCGCCAAGCCGACCCCGGCGCACACCGCGCCCGACAAAGGTGCCGAACTGCCGTTCTTGGGTCGCATCGCCGCTGGAACGCCGATCGAAGCGATTTCCGACCCCTCTTCGTTCGTGTCCGTACCGCCCGACATGCTCGGCGGTGGCGATCATTATTGTTTGGAGATCGATGGCGATTCGATGATCGACGCCGGCATTTTCGACGGCGACACGGTGGTCATCCAAAAAACCCAACGCACCGAAAACGGCGCGATCGTGGTGGCGTTGGTGGACAACGAAGAAGCAACCCTCAAATACATCCACCAAAAAGGCGACAAAGTCGCGCTGGAACCGGCCAACAAAGACTATGAGACGCGCATCTTCGGTCCCGACCGGGTGCAGGTGCAAGGCCGTCTGGTGGGGCTGATCCGTAAGTACTGAGATTGCAGGTTCTAGCGTTTAATCACCCTTACTGAATGCCCCTTACTTAATCACCCAGGGGCGATCACCGCGCAAACCATTGACGGTCTCAACGCGTATTGGCGCGTTTTCTCCGCCCTCTTGCCCCTGTGAAAGCCAAATGGCGTGGGTGCCTTGGCGTTTGAGGTCTGCAGCCGTGATCAAATGCGTCGCAGCGCTGCAGCCTGCCAATGCGGCTGGTCTCATCTTAACATCGGTGACCAACACGTCGGCGCGCCAACAGTCTTCGCTGAGCGCTTCGGGTGCGCGGGTGAACGCTATGCTGCGCCCTGCGGCTTGATAGAGACAGCCCAGGGCGTCACAGCGCATCTGTCCGCTGTCGTCGGGGTCCGACCAGCGGCTGGGTTGGGTGCTCAGCCCCGCGCGCCGCAGCCACACATTGCGCTCGAACTTTGCCGACGTCAGGGTCGAAAAGCTATATTCACCTTGAGGTGTGCGCACCGCAGCGAGTTTTCCGTCTTGATGGATCAGTACATCGGGTGGGGGTGCGCTCAGCAAGCTCAACACCCCCATCACCACGATGGGTGCACCCCACAATCGCCATTTGTGCTGCCACAACGCCAACCATAAGCCGCCCAGTGCAATGGTGACCAATCCCCACACGGGAAACGCCGCGACATCGGACACCGCGCCCGGCCAATGGGCGACTTCGTGCGCGGTGGCGATCACCACCTCAATCCCCCAGCCCATGGGCATAAGCGCCCAGCTTTCCAGTCCCAACGGCATCAAAAGATACGCCACCACCGCCCACGGCATGATCCACAGCGCCGTGACCGGCACCGCGACCACGTTGGCGGCCAAGCTGAAATCAGCGACCCGGTTGAAGTGATAAGCGGCGAACACCCCGGTCGCCAGCCCGGCGATGGCGGTGGTCAACGCCACGCCCGCGACATAACGGCCGATCTTGCCAGACCATGTTTGCGCCGTTCGATCGAAAACGCCTTTGCGCCTGAGCAACTCATACACCGCGACCAGCCCGACCACGGCGGAAAACGACATCTGAAAGCTCGCGCCGAGCAAGCTTTCCGGGCTCAGCAGCAAAATCGCCATTGCCGCCCACGCCACCAAGCGCATGGACACCGCACGACGGTCGAACAACACCGCCGTTAGCACCAAGGCAATCATCAAAAATGCTCGCTGGGTCGGCACCGTCGCGCCCGCCAGCAACGCATAGCCGAACGCCGCGCACATCGCGCCGATTGCGGCCCATTTCTTGATCGGATGACGCAGCGCCACCGGCGGGATCAACGCCAAGGTGCCGCGCAGGGCAAAAAACACGATGCCCGCGATCAAGCCCACATGCAGACCGGAAATGGCCAGCAAATGCGCCAAGCCGCTGGCGCGCATGTCTTCGATCACGTCTTTGGGGATCGCGCCGCGCTCCCCGGTCGTCAAGGCCATGGCGACACCGCCCACGGCGCGACCGTTTAGGGTCTCATCGAAGCTGGTGCGCACCCGCGCACCGATTTCGGCGCGCAAGCGTTGGAACGCGAACACCAAACTGTCGATCCCAATTTCGGGCGCAGAACCGGACACCGTGACTTTGCCATAAGAAAAGCCAACCCCGCCGAGGCCCTTGAAATAGCTTTGACGCTGAAAATCGAACGCTCCCGGCATCGCCGGCGCGGGCGGCGGGAGCAGGCTGGCGCGGACCTCAAGCCAGTCTCCGGGACCAAACGGCGGCTGTTTGCCCATCAGCTTGATGCGCACCGCATTGGGCGTGTTCGCAGGACCCAAGCGGCCAATGTGCAGATTTTTTAGCGTCACCCGCTGACCGCTGACCAAGCGTTCCACGTGTTGAACTTGGCCGCTCAGGCTGACGGGGCCGGTTTTGTCGGTGATCACCGGCGCCGCAATCCACCAGGTGCGCAACCCAGAAACGCCCACCCCCAACGCGATCACCGCCAAGGCCAAAAACACCATGGACAGGCCGCTTTTTCCAATCAGACGCCACGCCAAGGCACCCAAAAGCGCCGCCGCCGCCCACCCTGCCCACAAGGGTGGTTCGAACGCCAAGCCGAAATAGAGACCGATTCCTACGCCCAAAAGCACCGGCAACCACAACGGCCAACGCTCCCGCTCACCGATAAGAGCACCGCTAACGGCTTGGTAAACCAAGGGAACAGACCCGATAAAATGGCGCATCTTCAGGATTTTTCTGTCCTTTTGGGATCATTTGACGTATGAATGCGAACTCTTCGTAGGACCTGCACATAGCAAAATGCTGCAACAGCGAAGAGAATGTGCTAAACCCCACCCATTCGGTATCGGTATAGGTATCGATATAGGTACCCGGCACATTTAGATTACACCAAATTGGATTTGAGAGAAGACACGGCAACCATGACCGTCGTAACACGTTTTGCGCCCTCTCCCACGGGCTTCCTGCACATCGGCGGTGCGCGCACCGCGCTGTTCAATTACCTGTACGCCAAACATATGGGCGGGAAGTTTTTGCTGCGCATCGAAGACACCGACCGTAAGCGTTCCACCCAAGAAGCCGTCGATGCCATTTCCGCCGGTCTGAAGTGGCTGGGCCTGGATTGGGACGGCGACGCCGTGTCACAGGTCTCGCGCGCCCAGCGCCACGCCGAAGTCGCCGCAGACTTGCTGGCCAAAGGCAAAGCGTACAAGTGCTATTGCACGCCTGAAGAATTGACTGAAATGCGCGAAGCCGCCAAAGCCGCAGGCAAACCGATGCGTTACAACGGCCTGTGGCGCGATAAGGCCCCATCCGAGGCCCCCGCGGACGTCGATCCGGTGATCCGCATCAAAGCCGAACACGCCGGCGACACCATCATTCAGGACCAAATTCAGGGCGAAGTAAAGGTTTCCAACGCTGAAATCGACGATTTTGTGATTTTGCGCGGCGACGGAACGCCGACCTATATGCTCGCCGTTGTGGTCGACGATCACGACATGGGCGTGACCCACGTGGTGCGCGGCGACGATCACCTGACCAACACCTTTCGCCAAATGCAAATTTACGACGCCATGGGCTGGGATCGCCCGGTTTTTGCCCACATGCCGCTGCTGCACGGATCGGACGGCAAAAAACTGTCCAAACGCCATGGCGCGTTGGGGGTCGAGGCATATCGCGACATGGGTCTGCTGCCCGAAGCGGTGAACAATTATCTGCTGCGCCTGGGCTGGGGCCATGGCGACGACGAGATCATCTCGCGCGCACAAGCCATTGAATGGTTCGATGTTGTCGATGTCGGCAAAGCCGCCGCCCGCTTCGACGCCGACAAACTGGCCAGCCTCAACGCTCATTATATGCGCGAAGCCGACAACCAGCGCTTGTTCGAACTGATTTGGCCCGGCGTGGGCGAGCTGCTCGACGGCAAGCTGGCCGCAGAGGGCGCGGAGCGCATCTTGACGGGCATGAGTGATTTAAAGTCCCGCGCAAAGAACACCTTAGAACTTACGGAAAATGCTGCATTTTATGCCCGCATACGTCCCCTTGAAATGAACGAAAAAGCCGCCAAGCTGCTCAACGAAAACGGCCTCGAAGTGTTGCGCCAGGTGCGCGATGTTTTGGCCGCTGCGGACGCTTGGCGGTCTGAGCCTCTGCAAGACGCCGCAAAAGCGTTCGCCGAACAAGCTGAGCTGAAGCTGGGCAAGGTCGCCCAGCCGCTGCGCGCGGCGTTGACCGGTTCGAACGTATCGCCCGGCGTGTTCGAGGTGATGGAAGTTTTAGGCAAAGAAGAATGCTTGGGGCGTATAGACGACGCCCTGAACGGTACTTAAGCACGCCTGTTGAAAGAGGCGCACAAGCGCCCAATCTGCCAGGAACCCCCCTGTCAGGAACCGACCGACCGACTGCGATGGCGCACCGGACCGGCAATACATTTGGTGAGGAGTCTCATGAAACAAAAAGACATAGCTGATCACACCTTCACATTGACCAACAACGATACCGGCGAAAGCTGGGACCTGCCAGTGCTCGAAGGCAGCGTGGGGCCACGTGTGATCGATGTGCGACGCTTGTACGCCGAGACAGGTCACTTCACGTACGACCCCGGCTTCACCTCCACCGGCAGCTGCCAATCGGGCATCACCTATATCGACGGCGATAAAGGCGAATTGCTGTATCGCGGCTATCCCATCGAACAGCTTGCGGTCGATTCCGATTACGTCGAGACGTGCTACCTGTTGATCTACGGCGACCTGCCGACCCAGGAGCAAAAAGACAAGTTCCAGCACCGCATCACCTATCACACCATGCTGCACGAACAGATCCACAGCTTCTACGACGGGTTCCGCCGCGATAGCCACCCGATGGCGATTATGGTCGGCGTGGTCGGCGCACTGGCGGCGTTCTATCACGACAGCACTGACATTTCCGATCCCAAGCACCGTTTCGTCGCGTCCACGCGCATGATCGCGAAGATGCCAACCATCGCCGCCAATGCGTATCGTTATGCCCAAGGCATGCCGTTTGTGTACCCGCGCAACGATCTCAGCTATTCGGAAAACTTCCTGTTTATGATGTTCTCCAACCCGTGTGAGGAATACAAGGTCAACCCGATCTTGGCCCGCGCCATGGACCGCATCTTGATCTTGCACGCCGATCACGAGCAAAACGCCTCGACCTCGACGGTGCGTTTGGCGGGCTCATCCGGGGCCAACCCGTTTGCGTGTATTTCAGCAGGCATCTCGTGCTTGTGGGGCCCCGCCCACGGCGGCGCCAACGAAGCGGTTCTGACCATGTTGGAAGAAATCGGTTCCGTCGATCACATCCCCGAATACATCGCGCGCGCCAAAGACAAGGAAGACCCGTTCCGCCTGATGGGCTTCGGTCACCGCGTCTACAAGAACTTCGATCCGCGCGCCAAGGTCATGCGCACCACCGCGCACGAGGTGCTCAAGGAACTGGGCGCGGAAAACGATCCGCTGCTCAAACTGGCGATGGAACTGGAAAAGATCGCCCTGGAAGACCCGTACTTCGTCGAAAAGAAGCTTTATCCGAACGTCGATTTCTATTCCGGCATCATCTTCCGCGCCATGGGCATCCCGACCGAAATGTTCACGGTGTTGTTCGCCGTGGCCCGCACGGTCGGCTGGGTGGCGCAATGGAACGAGATGATCGAAGATCCTTCGCAAAAGATCGGTCGCCCGCGCCAGTTGTTCACCGGCCACCCGGCGCGCGATTACGCCCCGATCGAAAGCCGATCATAATCCGTATCTCTCACTTAAAAAAATGGCGGCCTAAGGGTCGCCATTTTTTATGCCATGGCGTTCAAAACAACAAATATGAAATACTTAAAAGCAGCTATTTGCACATCAAAATTTATCGTATAGCATTTCTAAATTACTGGCTAAGCCACTGCGCTACCTTTAGTATTGCACTCCACCATCTCTGCAATTTTCGGTTACCTGATCCATGCGCAAACCGAACACATCTCATCAATATCCCCATTTTCGCTATTTTGCGTTGGTGGCGTTCATCTGTTTTGTGATCGAAATCTTGACCATGGTGATGTTTCGCGACTTAGATTATCTCCATCCCCTTACGCTTGCCGTTTTGGATGCATCGATCCTTTCCGTGACCTTGCTGGTGGGTTTGTATTTCTGGGTGTTTCCGCGCCTTCAACGCGCACAGCAAGCCGCGCTAGACCAATCGCAGCTGTTGAAAACGCTGATGGACGCCATTCCCGCGCCGATTTTTTATAAAAACGAACACGGCATTTACACCGGCTGCAACGAGCATTTTGTCCGCTATTTAGGCCTGCCGCGTGAAAAAATCGTCGGTAAAACCGTTTATGACGTTGCACCCTCGAAAATGGCCGAGGTCTATCACAAAGCGGACCTGGACCTGATCGACCAAGGCGGTTCGCAAGTCTATGAAACATCCGTAGCGCATGGCGACGGCACCGTGCACGACGTGATGTTCCACAAAGCCGTGTTTCAAAAATCGACCAATGAACCGGGCGGCATCATCGGCGTGATGCTCGACATCACCGAACGCAAGGCGCTTGAAGAAAAGCTGTTGGCGCTGGCCAGTCTCGACGATTTGACCCAACTCGCCAACCGCCGCGAATTGGACACCAACCTCGAGCATGCTCTGGCGCGCACCAAGCGCTCCCAAGCCAAGCTGGCGTTGCTGTTCATCGATATGGACGGCTTTAAAGAGGTCAATGATCAGTACGGTCACGAAGCCGGTGACGAAGCGCTCAAACTGATCGCGTCGCGCATCATCACGTTGTTGCGCAAAAGCGATATCGCCGGGCGTATGGGCGGCGACGAGTTCGCGGTGATTTTGGAAGGCAACGTTTCACAAGCCACCACGGCCTTGGTGGCGCAAAAGCTGTTGGCGACACTGTCCGCGCCTTACACGTTGTCGTGCGGCGACGTTTCAAGCCTGTCGGCGAGCATCGGCATCGCCTTTGCCCCAGACGACGGTGGTGATCTCAAGCATCTGTTGTCGATGGCCGACGCGGCGATGTATGAAGCCAAAAGCCAAGGCAAAAACCGCTATGTCATGGCTGCGGACTTGAGCACGGATCGTCCCGACCTGGAAAACGCCGTCGAAACCGTGTAATATTGCCACATGGTACGTTGGGGCGCGCCAACGAACGGACATGTTGCTCATGGCCAAGAAATCCCTGTTTTCCAAACTCAGCATCTCGCTGTTTGAATCGGACGAACGCGCAATTCAAGACATCGACCGCGAAGTCGAAGCCTCGGTAGAAAGCATCAAAGCCACCGCGTTTGAAACGGTCGCGGCGCAAGATGTGCTCGACCAAAGCTCGGACGAATCGGGCGATACCTTTTTCATCATGGACCTCGCCCCGATCTATCGCGTCATCGGCGATCGCAACAGTCGCGTCGCCAGTGGCGTGGAAGAAACCTGCCATCGCGTTTTCGACCGCCGTGCACAATCGCGCGGCGATCGCGGCAATTTCGAAGGCGATTTTTTCCTGATGTTGTTTGCAAGCACCGACAATGAGGCCAACTTTCTGCGCGCCGCCCTGATTGTTAATGAGATCGGCACTTTGGTGCTCAGCGAACGATTTAAAGCCCTGGACGTCTCCGATCCCGTCACGGTGCTGCCCGTCGATGACATCACCAACCGCGACGGCACCATCAACATGTCGAGAATGCAAAAGAAAGTCGACGAAGGCGGCAAGCCGTTGACCATGAAAGCCCCCGCAAAAGATGCGCCGCACTGGATCAAGCTGCTGCATCAAAAAAAACAGTACGACTTTGACCTGATCACCGTCGGGCATGCTTCTCATGAGCACAAGGTGGACTGGCAATACGCCAAACCCCAACAAAAACGCCGCCTACAACAGCGCAGTTTCGAAGACCGCCGTCATGTGGCGAAGGCCTACCCCGGCGCGGACCGGCGCAAAGTTTTCGATCGGCGCGGACGCGGATATTAAAGCGCGAAATTTAAAGGTCGTCCTTGAACATTTTGACGATGGCCTCGGCCAGTTCGGGACGTTTTTTGCCATCGATTTCGATGATCACGTCGGCGGCCTTTTCGTAAAACGGCATGCGCAGGTGCATCAATTCTTCGGCAGACCGGGTTTCGTCCAAGGTCGGTCGCGCGGCCTTGTTTTTGACCTTTTCGACCAGACGCTTGATGTCGCCTTTCAGCCACACGATGGTGCCGCTTTTTTTCAGCGCCGCGACTTTGCGGGTTGAGAACACCTCGTTGCCGTCAGCGTCCAAGTCGACGATGATGCCGCCGCCGCAATCGACGATTACATCGTCCATGTTGGCGATCTTGCGCACCACCTCATACTCCATATCGCGAAAAGCGTGCCAATCTCCGCCGTTCTCGGCGATGATTTCGGCGATGGTCTTACCGCCGTTTTCATACTCGATCATGGTGTCGGACGACAGCACCGTGCGTTTGGTAAGCACGGCCAGTCGCCTGGAAACATTGGACTTTCCGGCACCACGCATGCCGATGATGATGATGTTCATGGGACGTTTTACTTTCGTTCGATCAATTCGATCTTATAACCATCAGGGTCTTCGATGAAAGCGATCACGGTGGTGCCGTGTTTCATCGGCCCCGGTTTGCGGGGGATGGACACGCCTTCTTTTTGCATCGCGTCGCAAGTCGCGTAAATGTCGGGCACCGATACCGCCAAATGACCAAAAGCGCCGCCGTGCTCGTAAGGAATATCTTGGTCCCAATTGTGGGTCAGTTCGATCACCGCATTTTCGTTTTCGTCGCCATAACCGACAAACACATTGGTGAACTTGCCTTCGGGATAGTCAGAGCGGCGCAGCACCTGCATGCCCAAATGGCGGGTGTAAAAATCGATCGAACGATCCAGGTCGAGGACCCGGATCATGGTGTGCAGAAAGCGAAATTTAGAGGTGTCCATTCACCCGTCCTTTTTGTTCGTGTTCATCACATCAAGCACCACATCGGCCGCGCGCTCACCCGGCGACGGCCCGCCCTGGCCCAATTGCGCCAGGGCTTCGCCCGCCTCGGCGCATTGTGCCGCGCGCGCCCCCTCATCGTCCAGCAAACGCGCCACTTCACGGGCAAGATTGTCCGGGGTGCACTGTTCTTGAATGAATTCAGGCACCGCTTCGCGACCCAAGCAGATGTTGATCAAATTCGCATACGGCGTCTTGATCAGCAGTTTGCCGACAAACGCGGTCAGCGCATTGACGCGGTATCCGATCACGTGCGGTAGTCCCGCCATGGCCAGTTCCAAGGTCACCGTACCGCTGGCCGCTAAGGCCGCGTCGGATGCACTGAACGCAGCTTTCTTTTCATCCGCATCGACCACCAACGTGGGCGTCGACCACGTCGAGACCGTAGCACGGATATGCTCAGAAACGTGGCTGACGGCGGGAATGACCACGCTCAGGCCGGGAAATTGGACGCTGAGGCGCTGCACCGCTTGTTCGAACACCGCCAACAGGCGTGACACCTCACCCATACGACTGCCGGGCAGCACACACAGCAGCGGTGCGGTTGGTTCGATGTCGTGGCGCTGGCGAAAGTCCACGCCTTGGCTGGCCTCAAACGTCTGTGTCACCACCGGATGGCCGACAAACGTCGCGTCGAGGCCTTCACGGTGAAAGTACGGCGGTTCAAACGGCAGCAAGCACAGCAGATGATCCAGGAACTTAGCGACCTTGGCCGCGCGCCCCGCACGCCACGCCCATACGGTGGGCGCAACGTAGTGCACGATGGGGGCTTGAACGCCGCGGGCTTTGAGCTTTTTGATCACGCGAAAGCAAAAATCCGGGGCGTCGATGCTCACCACCACGTCGGGTTCCCGGCGTTCGACCTCATCGGCGGTTTGCCTCATGCGTTTGAGCAGCAGTGGGAGGCGCGGCATCACCTCAAACACCCCCATCACCGCCAAATCTTGCATGGCGAACAGGCTGGCGAGCCCCTGAGTGGTCATTTCCGGACCACCGACACCGGCGAATTCAACATTATCGTCAGTTTTGGCTTTCAGCGCCGCCATCAAGCTCGCACCCAAGGCATCACCGGAATTTTCCCCGGCGATGAGGAACACCAACGGTTTACGCACCTGCTCGCTCATCGGATCGCTCATCGGCTCACCCCAACCACAAACAAGCCCAAAGCGTCGGCGGTTTTAATCACCGCATCTCGTCCGACGATGATCGAACCGCCCGCTTCGACGACAATGCCTTTCAGGCCCGCAGCGTGGGCGTTTTCCACCGTCAGTTGGCCGATGGCGGGCAAATCCGCGCGGCGTTCTTGGCCCGGCTTGGTCATTTTGGCGAGGACCCCGCCGCCAGTTTCGCCGCGCGCTTGGCCCGACAGGATCAAGCGGCGCAACATCGCGTCGGTGCCGTCTTGCTCTTCCAAGGCCACCACTGCACCGTTCAGCGCCACGGCGGCTTGGCCTTTATCGGCGGCGCCTAAGTCCAATGCGCCCGCTATCGCGGTATCGATGTCGATTTGGTCTGCGGTGGATGGTGAAATCGCCCCGATGGGCCCTTTTGGCGATAACAATTCAGGCATCACATCGTGCACACCGACCATGCGAAAGCCTTCGTCGCGTTCCAGACCGGCGATGATGGTGCGCAGCAAGCCGTCGTCACCTTTGCTCATCGCGCCACCGGCGAGAAAGCGAATGGCGCGCGCATCGGGCATCAACGCCGTCACGGATGGACGGCGGATGTGCCCGGCCATCACCAGGTCTTGAACCCCATGGTCATTGAGCAGCTTGATCGATGTGCCCGCCGCGCCCAAACGCACCCAAGCGTGATCGACCGGGGCGTGATCGACGTCCGTCACGGTTTCGGCGTCGCACTGGCCTTTGAACGCGATGACGAACACTTCTCGGCCTTGTTCTCGGCAGGTGCGGATCAACAGCCGCGGCAGTTCCCCGCCACCGGCCAGAATGCCCAGTTTCGGCGCATCAGGTTTGGGCGCGTCAGCCGGCATCGTCCATTTTCGGCTGACAAATGGCGCGTGAGCTGCTTTCGCCAATGAATGCGACGATTTCCATCACCGGTTCGTTGTCTTTGAACATTTCGGCAACGTCTTGCTGGCGTTCGGCCATGGTGCCTTCTTGGGCGAATAGCAAACGGTAGGCGTTGCGCAGCGCGTGGATGGTTTCGCGGTCCACACCGCGACGCTTCAAGCCAACCAGATTGAGCCCCGAAAGATGCGCGCGGTTGCCGGTCACGGTGCCGTAAGGAATGACGTCGTTTTCGACCCCGGACATACCGCCCAGCATGGCGTGCTTGCCGATGCGCACGAACTGGTGCACCGCAGACAAACCGCCGATGATGGCGAATTCGCCGACTTCGACGTGTCCGGCCAAGGTCGCGTTGTTGACCAAGATGACGTGATCGTCGATTTGACAATCATGCGCCACGTGCGCGCCGACCATGAACAAGCAATTGCTGCCCACACGGGTCAACAGACCGCCGCCTTCGGTACCGGGATTCATAGTGACGTGTTCGCGAATGACGTTGTTGGCGCCGATTTCCAAGCGCGAGGCCTCGCCGGAAAACTTGAGATCTTGGGGCTGTAGGCCGATCGAAGCGAACGGAAAAATATGCGTGTTTGCGCCGACGGTGGTGTCGCCGCCGACCACAACATGACTTTCCAAGCGCACGCCATCGCCCAACTTCACTTGAGAGCCAACAATGGAATACGCCCCGATGGTGACGTTTTCGCCCAGTTGAGCGCCGTCTTCGATGATCGCACTTGGGTGGATATCGGTCATATCAACTGTCCATAATCATGGCGGAAAAGACGGCTTCGGCCATCAACACGCCGTCGGCGCGGGCTTTGCCTTCGAATTTATAAACGTTACCGCGCGAACGGATCTTGGTCACGGTGATTTCCAACACGTCACCCGGCGTCACCGGCTTGCGAAAGCGCGCGCTGTCGACCGACATGAAATAGACCAGTTTGCCTTCGGCTTCAGCGCCCAGGGTCTCAACCACCAATACGGCCGCCGTCTGGGCCATGGCTTCGACGATCAACACGCCCGGCATCACCGGGTGGTTAGGAAAATGGCCTTGAAAGTGCGGCTCGCTGGCGGTGACGTTCTTGACGCCCACCGCTTGGTGGTCGGGCACCACGCCTTTGACCCGATCGATCATCAAAAACGGATAACGGTGCGGGATCATTTCCATGATCCGGTTGATATCAATCACAGTATCGGCATTCACAGTATCGGAACTCAATGTTCAAGCCCCCTTCTTAGGTCTAGCGAGTTTCTTCAGTGCGGCCAATTGCCGCCAGAATTCTTTGGCCGGTTGCGCGGGGGATCCGGCCACGGTTTGGCCCGGTTCGACATCGCGCATCACACCACTGTGCGCCGCGATCCGCGCGCCGTCGCCAACGGTTAAATGACCGGCAAGACCGGCGGCTCCGCCCATCATGACATAATTTCCGATCTTGGTGCTGCCGGAAATGCCCGACAAGGCCGGGAACAGGCAGCCCGCACCGACTTCGACGTTGTGCCCGATCTGCACCATGTTGTCGATTTTGGTGCCCGGTCCGATCACCGTGTCCGGTCCGGTTCCCCGATCGATGCATGCATTTGCGCCGATATCGACGCCGTCGCCGATCACCACGCGGCCCAATTGGGGAACCTTCAAATGCACCGCGCCGGGCGCAAAGCCGAAGCCGTCCTGGCCGATGCGCGCGCCGGGATGAAACACGCAGCCTTGACCGATCAGCGCGCACTGAATGGTGACGTTGGGACCGACATCGCAGCCGTCGCCCATCACCACGCCGGGTCCGATGTAGCTGTTCGCACCGATGCGACTGCCTGCACCGATCTCGGCGTGCTTTGAAATCACCGCCCCGGCATCGACTTGGCAGCCAGCACCCAGAGTAGCCTCATCACTGACATAAGCGGCGGCATGAATGCCCGCCATGGCGGCTTTGGGCGGATAAAAGGCCTGTGCCACGCGGGCGTAAGCACGATACGGTTCAACCGCGACCAACAGAGCCATGCCTTCGGGCGCGCGCTCGACATACTTAGGGTCGCACAGACACGCCCCGGCGGCGCTGCTTTCGAATGCATCGACGTAGAGTTTGTTATCGAGAAAGCTGATCTGTCCCGCCGTCGCCGTTTGCAACGGCTGGACATCGTCAATCATCGTTTGAGGATCGCCGCAAGAGATTTCAGCTTCGGCAATTTTTGCCAATTGGGCGAGGCTAAACGGACCTGCGTTGTCGAAAAATCTGGCGTCAGCCATCTTCGCCCCGCTTATTTGTTGGGGTTGGTGACCTGAACCGACGGAAGCCTCGCATCCAAGTCTTCAAGTACGATCTGGCTGATATCCAGTTTCGGGTCGGCATAAACAACCTGAGTTTTTTGGAAGATCATGCTGATTTTGTTCAACTTGACCACATCGGACACAACGGCGCGATAAATGTCTGAGACCTTTTTCGTCGCTTCGGCGCGCACCTGATTGAGCTTCATATTGGTTTCTTGAACACGGCGCTGCAATTGCACGATGCGATCTTGAAATTTCTTACGCTCTTCGGCCAACACTTCGGGTGCCAACAAGTTGCGTTTACGCAGCAGCTCTTCTTCTTGTTTCTTCACCGCGTCTTTTTCTTTGTCGATCACCGTTTGGATTTCGGCTTGGTATTTGGCCATCTGCTCATGAATATCTTTCATGGCTTTGGATTGCGCGAACACGCCATCGGTATCCAGGGTCGCCCAATACACAACCCCACCACGGCGGTCTTTCTCAGCCGCCGCATCCTGAGCGGTTGCCGTTGACGTAAAGGACAAGGCCCCCAGAAGGACTGCGCAGCTGAACGCGATAGATTTGAGGGTCAAAGCCGTCTCCTAGAATTTGGTGCCAAAGTTGACACGCATCGTTTCAGTTTTATCGTAGCTTTCTTGTGTCATGGTTTGGGCGAAATCAAGGCTGATGGGGCCTACCGGTGAAACCCAACCGATGCCAACACCCGCAGCACTGCGGATCGAACCATTGTCGACAACATTGGTCCCTGACGGGTTAACCGTCATCAGGCTGCCGAAATCGGTGAACACTTTACCGGTAACACCCAATTCCTTGGGCAAGCCCAACGGCACGGACAATTCAACACTGCCTGTGTACATCAATTCGCCGCCCAACGCGTCATCCGACGACGTGTCACGCGGACCGATGCCACCGGTCGCAAAACCGCGCAGATTGTCCCCACCGACGAAGAAACGATCCAAAAGGCCGACATCCTCGCCAATACCGATAACCGTGCCCAAGCTGCCGCGTGAGGTCGTTACCCAACCATCGGCGATTTTGTAATAATGCGCGCCGACCACTTGGTTGCGGAAATAGCTGGTGTCGCCGCCGACGCCAGCCAAATCGTTGGTCATTTTCAAGACGTAGCCTTCCGAAGGGGTAACTTTGCTGTTGCGCCGATCGTAGGCCAAGGTATGGCCGACTTCCGACAACGTCTTATCGCCCGCCTGATCTTTAATGTAGATCGACGCATCGTCCGGCACACCGGAAATTTGCGATGCTTTCAGCGAATAGCGCCACCCCTGTGATAGGTGACTGGTGATCGGATAGCCAAAGCGCAAGCCAAATCCATTGGTTTTGGTGTTGTAGGAACTGGTAGACTGATTATCCGTTTCGGTGGAGAACAAATCGAAGCCCGCACTCACATCACGGTTCATGAAATGCGGTTCCGTAAAGCTCAGATCAACCTGGCTTTGACGTTCCGAGACGCGCAAGTTCAAGCTCAGATCTTGACCGCGTCCAAGCAGGTTGCGCTCACGAATGCCAAACTCCGCCAAAGCGCCCGAACTGGTCGAGAACCCGGCACCGATCGACAGCGAACCGGTGGACTTTTCTTGCACGTCGATGTTCACAACCGCTTTATCAGGGGCCGAACCTTGCGCCTGTTTCATATTCACGCTTTGGAAGAAGTTCAAATCTTCGACGCGTGTCAAAGACTTGCGCAGTTTGGCGGCGTTGAACGCATCGCCTTCGACGACTTGAAACTCGCGACGCACGACCTCATCTAGGGTGCGCACATTGCCCGTCACGTTGATGCGTTCGATGAACACACGCGGGCCTTCTTCGATTTCAAAGGTGATACCAATATCACCCGTATCGACGTTGCGTTCCACATTCGGGCGCACATTGACGAATGCATAACCCAAGTTGCCTGCCGCTTCGGTCAAAGCCGACACGGTGTCATCGACCGCGGTGGCGTCATACCAATCGCCAGTGTCGATTTGCAACTTGTCGGCGACGTCTTCGGCTTTAAGATCACGCAATTCGGCTTTGAGGTCGATCTCGCCAAATTTATAGCGACGTCCCTCTTCGACCGTGAAGGTGATGAAAAATTGATTGCGGTCGGGGGTCAATTCGGCGATCGCCGACAGCACCTTAAAATCGGCGTAACCGTTTTTCAGATAGAAACGGCGCAGCAATTCGCGATCAAAGGTGATGCGGTCCGGATCATAGGTGTCGTCCTGACTGATGAAACGGTACCAGCGCGTTTCACGGGTGCGCACGACTTCTTGCAAATCGCCGTCATCGAAGATGCGGTTGCCGACAAAGCGGATGTTTTGCACTTCGGTCTGTGCGCCTTCGTCCACTTCATAGACCAAATCGACACGGTTTTGCGGCAACTGAATGATTTTCGGTTCGACCGACACCGCAAAGCGACCACTGCGCTGATAAACGGTTTGGATGCGGTTGACGTCGTTTTGCACTTTCGAGCGGGTGTAGATCACGCGCGGTTTAAGTGAAATTTCCGCCGCCAGCTCTTCATCTTTAATGCGTTTATTGCCTTCAAAGGCGATGCGATTGATGACCGGGTTTTCAGACACCACGACGACCAGGGTGTTGCCTTCGCGACGCAGCGAAACGTCGGCGAACAAGCCGGTGGAAAACAAAGATTTCAGCGAGCGATCAATGCGCAACGGATCGAAGCTGTCGCCTTCGCGCACCAGCAAATATGAACGCACGGTCTCCGCCTCGACGCGCGCGGCGCCTTCGACGGCGATCGCTTTGATGCGATCCATCTCTTGGGCCGATGCCGCAGGCGCTTGAACGCCAAGCAGCCCGGCAAAAAGCACAACGGCTATCGTTTTGAAAAATACGCCCTGCACGATGCGCCCCACCTTCATCATTTTGTTCTTATGCGTGTTCGACTTCATGACCACCTAGAAGGCTCCAACCCCAAACGCCAAAAACCGCCCTCAGGCCCTTTGTTGAGAGCGGATTGATATCATCCGAACTTCTCAAAAAGTCGCCCAAAGTCGTTCCAGGTCGCAAATAACATCAGAAGCAATACCAGAACCAAACCAAAACGGAAACTGTATTCTTGTAGCTTTTGACTCAAGGGCTTACCGCGCAAAGCCTCGGCGAAGTAAAAGACCAGATGACCGCCATCCAAAACCGGAACCGGGAACAAATTGATCAGGCCCAAATTGATCGACAAGATCGCCAAAAACCGTAGCGTGCCAACGATGCCGCTTTGCGCCGCTTCGCCGGAATATTGGGCGATCGACAAAACCCCGCCCAGTTCCTTGGCGCTGCGCTCACCGGAAAACATTTCGCCCAGACCGGATAAAATGTTGGCGGTGAAAAAATAGGTTTGCTCAACGCCCAGCAAAAAGCCTTCAACAATGCCCCGGCGTTCCATTTCCACGTGATCCATGGACGGGCGCACGCCCAATAGGCCCCGCGATGACGTTGGCGCGTCGCTTTCGGCACGTTCATCATCATCATCGTCGTCGGCTTCAGGGTCGCGCCACGGACGCGGAGTGGCGTTCAGATGCAACACCTGATCGCCACGCAGAATTTCGAAATCCAAGGTGACGTTCGCGTTGACCGAAACGATGTCGCTTAATTCGTTAAATTCTTCAATGGCTTGACCGTTGATCGACAAAACCAAATCGCCAGCCTGAATGCCGGCTTCTTCGGCGGCGGTGTCTTCGATCACTTCGCCCACCGCTGACAGCAGCTTGGGCACGCCGAACGCCGCGTTGATCAGCCAAAACACCAGCACTGCGAACAAGAAATTCGCCAATGGCCCCGCCGCCACCACAGCGGTGCGTTGGCGCAGCTTTTTGTGATGGAACGAGACTTTCTTTTCGTCCTCGGTCATCGGGCGGTCTTCGGTGTCGTCGACACCAGTGATCACATCGCCTTCGCCGAACATCTTAACGTAGCCGCCCAAAGGCACAGCACTTAAGCGCCAGCGCGTGCCGTGCTTGTCATCAAAGCCCCAGAGCTCATTGCCAAACCCGACCGAGAACACCTCAACCTTCACGCCATTGTAGCGCGCCACCAGGAAATGGCCCAGTTCATGGACGAACACAAGCACCGTCAAGATCGCAAGAAACGGTACGGCGTACTGAAAGATAAAGGTCAAAAAGTCCATGATTTAAATGTCTTGCTCTGTTTTGTTTATGTTTGAATTGAGCTTAGGTCTTGGCGATGAGAGACGCCGTGCGGCGCCGTGCCTCCGCATCAATGGCGAACACCGTGTCGATGCTCTTAAGGACCACAACGCCCATGTCATCCAACACGTTTTCAACCGTTTGCGCAATGTCGAGAAAGCCGATTTGACCGTCCAAGAACGCCGCCACGGCGACTTCGTTGGCACCATTGAGCACCGTCGGCGCACTGCCCCCCGCGTCCAGGCTTTCACGCGCCAAGCGCAACGCGGGAAAGCGTACCAAGTCCGGCGCTTCGAACGTCAGGGTGCCAATGTCGGCCAACGACAAGGTTTCAGACGGCGCGGCCATGCGCTTGGGCCAGGCCAAGGCATAAGCGATCGGCGTGCGCATATCGGGTGTGCCCAACTGCGCCAACACCGAACCATCGACGTATGAAACCATCGAATGGATCACCGATTGGGGATGGACCAATACCTCTATCTCTTCGCTGGTGACTGGAAACAAGTGAAAAGCCTCAATCATTTCAAGGCCTTTGTTCATCATCGTCGCACTGTCGATGCTGATCTTGGCGCCCATGTCCCAATTGGGGTGAGCGACCGCTTGGGCCGGGGTCATGACCTGCATTTGTGCTAGAGATTTTTCCCGGAACGGGCCGCCTGACGCGGTCAGGGTGATTTTTGACACGGCATCAGCGCGTTCAAAATCGAAAACTTGGAAAATCGCGCTGTGCTCGCTATCGACCGGGATCAAGGTCGCGCCGCCGCTTTTGACCTCTTCGGTCATGATCGCGCCGGCGGACACCAGAGTTTCTTTGTTGGCCAACGCCACCAAAGCCCCGCGCCGGGTCGCTTCCAGGGTGGGTTTGAGCCCCGCAGTGCCGACGATCGCCGCCACCACGATGTCGGACGATCGTCCAGCGGCTTCAGTGACGGAGATGTCGCCCGCCGCGGCCTCGACCGCGCTGCCCGACAGCAAATCTTTCAATTCGCCATACAGGCTTTCGTCGGCGATCACCGCCAGTTGGGCGTCCAATTTCAGTGCCTGTTCGGCCAAAAGCTTGACGTTGCGATTGCCGGTCAGCGCTTGAACGGTGAAAGCATCCGGGTTGCGCGCCAGCAAATCGACGGTGTTGCAACCGATCGAGCCGGTCGAACCGAGCACACTCACCGAGCGCGGCCCAGGGTGCGTATCGGGGTGCGTATCGGATCGTATTTTAGGTGAAGTGCTTACGACAGCCATACCAGAACGTTGCCCTGCAATACGATGTTAATCAAGGCCACAACAATGGCCGTCGCCACCAAGCCATCGACGCGGTCGAACAAACCGCCATGTCCGGGAATGATCGCACCGCTGTCTTTGACGTCAAAGCGGCGTTTCACCCAGCTTTCCAGCAAATCGCCGATCTGACTGACCACGGCCATGGTCGCGCTGAAGGCGATGATCCCGATTGATGCCATGTCTAACCCGACTTCAGGGCGAAAATAAGACACCATGCCCCACCCCGCCAGTGCGCCCAGCAGCGTGCCGCCGAAAAAGCCCGACCAGGTTTTATTCGGGCTGATGGACGGCGCCAGTTTGGGGCCACGCAAGCTCATGCCGAACACATACCCGCCGGTATCCGCGCCCCACACCACCACCAGCAGCCAAAACACCGTCATCTCGCCCCATTCGGGGTCAAGACGCAGACGCCACAACGCCCACACCGAGACCGCTACATAGAGCACGCCCAACGCCATCCACGCGGGCCTGCGGCCCACCATGTTGGCCCATTCGGACGCCAGGATCAGGGCCATCACGCCGATCAGGACGTGATAATAGATGTCACCGAAATGCACCGTCGCCAAAACCAACGGTGCCAGCACCAATGCCGACACAATGCGCAAGATCAATTTTTTTGTAAAAATATCAGCCACTTACAGACCCGTACCTTCGTTCGCGAGCGCGAAACACGGACAACGCCGCCTCAAACTCGTCTGCCCTGAAATCCGGCCACAACGTATCCGTAAACACGAATTCCGTGTAAGCCGTCTGCCACAGCAAGAAGTTGGAGATGCGTTGCTCGCCGCTGGTGCGAATGAGGAGGTCCGGGTCGGGAATATCAGCGGTTTCCAGGGACGATGCGAACAGCTGTTCGTCGATGTCCGCCGGATCAAGGTCGCCGTTTTTGACTTTTTCGGCCAAAGCACGGGCGGTGTCGACGATTTCGGCGCGCCCACCGTAACTGAGCGCCAGCACAAAATTCAGGCCGACGTTATCGCGGGTACGGTTTTCCGCCGTTTCGATCAGATCTTGAATGTCTTGGGCCAAGCGCGAACGATCACCGATGACACGAAAGCGCACGCCCTGTTTGTGCAGTTCGGCCAGTTCCTTGCGCAGATACAGTCGCAACAGGCCCATCAGGTCCATCACCTCGCCGGACGGGCGTTTCCAGTTTTCCGATGAAAAACCGAACAATGTCAAATAACCGATCCCGGCGCAGGACGCAGCTTTGATCACCGCGCGCACCGACTCCGCGCCCCGACGGTGGCCTTCGGTGCGCGGCAAGCCCCGCCCCGCCGCCCAGCGGCCGTTCCCGTCCATGATAATGGCGACGTGCACAGGCACGTGTTCGTCACCGTTATGGGATTGAGGTTTTATGGGCATAAATCGAATACTCGTTACCGCTCAATAAGGTATGAAAACACGCTAGGCCTAGACCTGCATGATTTCCTCTTCCTTGTGCGCCAGCGCTTCATCGACCTTGGCCACGTTGGCGTCGGTCATTTTCTGAATTTCGTCGGAATACTGGCGATGTTCGTCCTCGGAAATCTCGTTGTCTTTTTCGAGTTTTTTCAGCTCATCCATACCGTGACGACGCACATTGCGCACCGAAACGCGGGTGTCTTCGGCGTATTTACCGGCGACCTTGGCCAGTTCCTTGCGCCGTTCTTCGTTCAGCGGCGGAATGGGAATGCGGATCAATTGACCGTCGGACTGCGGGTTGAGGCCCAAACCGGCATCCATGATGGCTTTTTCCACCGATTTGACCATGCCCTTGTCCCACACCTGCACGGTCAACATGCGCGGTTCGGGCACGCCGACGGTGCCGACTTGGTTGAGCGGCATCGCCTGGCCGTAGGCATCCACGGTGACGGGATCGAGAAGACTGGTCGATGCGCGGCCGGTGCGCAAGCCGCCGAATTCTTTGTGCAGAACCTCGACCGCGCCGTCCATGCGCCGTTCCAGATCCGATTTCAAAGCGTTAATATCCGCCACGGTGTATCCCCTTATGATCTCATGTCTGTTCTTATTAGCGCGATCCGGGCCGACAGCCAAATGCTGTTGTCAAAGCCTTGGCGCGTCATTCAATGCTTCATTCTACGATCGTGTAGGTGCCTCGACCATGCACCACGTCGGCAAAACCGCCGGGTTTTTGCAGCGAAAACACCAAAATCGGCAATTTATTGTCCCGCGCCAGTGCAATCGCAGAGGTATCCATCACACGTAAATCTTGGGCCAGCACCTGCTGATAGCTCAAGGTATCATAACGCACCGCATCCGGGTCGGTCTTGGGATCGGCGCTGTATACACCGTCGACCTGGGTGCCCTTCAACAATGCATCCGAACTCATCTCGATGGCGCGCAATGCGGCAGCCGTATCGGTGGTGAAAAACGGATTGCCGGTGCCTGCGGCAAAAATCACAATGCGATCTTTTTCCAAATGGCGCACCGCGCGGCGACGAATGAACGGCTCGCACACGGTGTCCATGGGAATAGCTGACTGCACCCGGGTGTTGACGCCCTTGGCTTCCAACGCGCTTTGCATCGCCAAAGCGTTCATCACGGTGGCCAGCATGCCCATGTAATCGGCGCTGGTGCGCTCGATCGTGGACGCTGCGGCCGAGACACCGCGAAAGATGTTGCCCGCCCCGATCACCAAGCAAATTTGCACGCCCGTATCGTGGACGGCTTTGATTTCATCGGCGATGCGGTTCACGGTTTCGGTGCACAGCCCAAAATCCTTGTCCCCCATCAATCCCTCACCCGACAACTTTAACATCACACGTCGGTATTTTGGGGTATCTGACATGGCGGTTTGGTTCCCATTCACAGAAATTTCGCTGCGGGTGCGACTCTACACCCGAATTTGATCGGGATATTACACCAAGGCACCCATTTTTCCAGCCTTTTAGCGTTGAGGCTGTCCGCAGAACTGAACCTGTTCACTCTGACCGCTCGACTGAGCGCTACACACATGAGAACACCGGGAAACGCCGAAGTCCCCCGGTGCACCATATGTATGACGTTAAATTACGCAGCGACGCGATCTTCGCGACCATCCAAGTCTTCGCCCAACAGATTCAAGACATTGGTCATGCGCGTATGACGTCGCACATTTTGCAATGTTTCCAAAGATACCGGTAACAAACCGGCCTGGACCTCGATCCCATCTTCAAGCCAAACCGGGCTGACCATTTTCGCCTTCCAACCATTGCGCACAAAGACGTTACGAACGACAGCTACCGCCGTCAGGCCAATCATATTGTCGATACCGTGGGTGGTGCCGTATTCCAGCAAAGCACAAATCAGTTCCTTAACGATCTGGTTGCGCACCCTGGGGGGAAGGTTGCTGTCAACGCCAAAGCGGGTGGCTTCCCACACACGATCGGAATGCGGAAGATCCATACCGGTGATCTTTTCCGGCCAAATCTCCTCGAGCATGTAATTTAAGCTTGTCGGCGCCAAGCGTGCAACGCCACGGGCCTCGCCATCCTCATCGCGCCACACAAAATATTGCGTTGCCGGGGTGTCGAACTGATCGAACTCCATGCCTTTCCAACTTGGAACAGCATAATTCTGGCGATCAATAAACACGCGTTTACGCAAGCGAAACTGGGATGCAAGAGCATCTCCATAAAGATATGCAGTGGTGAAATTAAAACAATCAATGGACATAGCTAAAACCCTTCGTTCCCAAAACTACGAGGGTTAGCTTGACAATATTTGAGGTTGCTCGAACCTACGCACCGACGTAGGACTGCAAAAAACTAGAGGGTTATGAGACCACCATGTATGGCTTTGACCACTGCGGTGATGCGATTGTCAGCGTCTAATTTGCGCAAAATGTTACGCATATGGAAATCCACGCCGTGCTCGCTAATGCTCAGGATTTCACCAATGGACCAGTTGCTTTTGCCAAAAGCGCACCATCTGAGCACTTCCAGTTCGCGCGGGGTCAACTTCACCCCATGGGCGTTGCGCTTTTCATCATGCATTGCTGAGTAAAAAATATGGAAATTGGTGGTCAGCAATTGAAGTTCTTTAAGGTGTTTTGATAAGTCAGGGTTGGCAACGCTCGAGGCTAAACCGACGCCGTACACCTCCCCCATTGGGCCATGCAAAGGCACGCCGACACCATCGTTTAGGCCTGATTCTTTGCCCTGTTCCATGAGCAACACTTGCCGGCCCGATAGGTCCTGATACGATTTCAAATCATCCCAAGCAAAGGCATCCCGAACCCCCATGCCATGTAAAAGCGTTGGGTCTATAGGTGCAAAGTTCTGTTCGAGATAGTAGGAGAGCCAATCTTCAGGGTAACAATGAGAAATACCAGGCATCACCGCGTTGTCGTAAGGGGTGTTGCGGACTGGCAGATACATAACCCGGTCAACGCCATAATTCGATAAGGCTTGCAGATAGGCATCAAACAGATGATTAGGGTCATCCGTTTCAAGAGACTTTTCAATAAATTCCGCAACGGTCATGGAACTATCCCTAATCGCAAGCCACCTTACCTAATGGAACAAGCCTCATCACTACTACTCCAATATATCTATAACGCCCCCTTAACGCCACAACAAAGGATATATCAGTAGAGTATAATTCTCCTTTCGTCTGTAACACTCACTTGGTGACGCACATAACGCGCCCCAACCTACGCGTCTGCGTAGTTTCAAAAAACAGGACATATGCTCATATTTTTATGGTGAGTGCTCAGGTGCTCTCCCCATTCGAAACTCGGCAACACCTGCCGGCGTCAGAGGTCGTTCGCACAAGGAAAAATGATGAGCAAAACCAGCCATACGCATGATTCGTCTGATAACCTTCACATAATGCTTGATTATCTCCGTGATGAAATCGAGCACGCCGAAACGGCGGAAGAAATCTCCGACGTTCTCACCACCATCAAGGCCGTGTTGACCGAGGCTCAGCCCATTCAAACGGTCACGGGCTTACCCAACATTCGTGCCGAGGTCATGCTCAACACACCGAGCAACGATTGCAACGTGGCGACCAACGTGCCCGACAGCCTGATCACCACCTTTTACGATCTGTCGGACAAGATGAACCAGTTGCAAGACGAAGATCCGGAAACCTTCGTCAATACATCGAAGGCCCTCAATTGGTTGGCCAACAATGACAAGTGCATGAACTGATTTAAGTTACGAAACCTACACACAAAAAAACGGGGGCTTCCTTTTCAGGAAGCCCCCGCATTGTATTGAAGGCATTTAAGGTCAGGGCGTCGATTAGACGCCGGACACTGCGGCCACTTCAGCGGCGAAGTCTTCTTCTTTCTTTTCGATGCCTTCACCCAGGCCGAAACGAACGAAGGATTTGACGTCAACGCCGGCAGCTTCGGCGGCTTTGCCGACTTTGCTTTCGCCGTCGATGACGAAGGTCTGCTCCAACAAGCACACTTCTGCGTAGTACTTGTTGATGCGGCCGACGATCATCTTTTCGATGATTTCTTCGGGCTTGCCGGATTCACGGGCTTGTTCGGTGAGAACCTGCTTTTCGCGTTCCAGCAATTCCGGGTCGAGATCGTCGCGCGACAAGGACGCTGGGTTCACAGCGGCCACGTGCATGGCGACTTGCTTGCCAAAGGTGGTTGCGTCAGCGCCGGTTGCAGCGACCAAAACACCGATTTTGCCCAGGCCGTCGGCGATCGCGCCGTGCATGTACGAAGCGACTTCGCCACCGTCGACGTTGATCACCTGCACGCGGCGGATGTTCATGTTCTCGCCAATGGTCGAGATCAAGTGGGTCAGTTCTTCAGCCACGGTGCGGCCCGTTTCGGGGTAATCCATGGCGTTCAGCGCGTCGAGGTCGCCGTTGGATGCCAAGCCAAGCTTGGAAACGGTGGAGACGAAGCCCTGGAACTGTTCGTTGCGGGACACGAAATCGGTCTCGGAGTTCACTTCGACAACGGCGCCGGTTGAACCTTCGACGGCAACGCCGACCAGACCTTCAGCGGCAACGCGACCGGCCTTTTTGGCGGCGGCGGCGAGGCCCTTGGTGCGCAGCCAGTCAACAGCGCCATCGATGTCGCCATCGGTTTCGCTCAAGGCTTTTTTGCAGTCCATCATGCCCGCGCCAGATTTGTCGCGGAGCTCTTTAACCAAAGCAGCAGTAATAGCAGCCATCTTAAATATCTCCTTTAAGATGTTGTCCTAGCATAGCGCTATGACAGAATTTTTACGCAGAAGCTTACTCGGTGGGAGCAGCAGCTTCTTCGGCGGCGGGTGCGGCGGCTTCAGCGGCGGGTGCGGCGGCTTCAGCAGCAGGTGCGGCTTCCACAACAGCTTCGGCTTCAGCGGCCGGCAGCACTTCAGCGATCGGCTCGGCAGCTGCGCCGAGGTCGCCGCCGCTGTTGCCCACTTCAGCCTGGATACCGTCCAGCACAGCGCCGGAAATCAGTTCGCAGTAGGTGGTGATGGCGCGAATCGCGTCGTCGTTGCCGGGGATCGGATAGTCGACGCCCTTGGGGTCGGAGTTGCTGTCCAACACGGCCACCACGGGGATGCCCAGCTTGTTGGCTTCGGCGATGGCGATGGCTTCTTTGTTGGTGTCGATCACGACCATGATGTCGGGAAGACCGCCCATGTCCTTGATGCCACCCAAGGCCAGTTCCAGCTTGTCGCGTTCGCGGGTCAGCTGCAGCAATTCTTTTTTGGTCAGGCCTTCGCTCTTGGCGACGTCGCCCAACTGAGCGTCGAGTTCGCGCAAGCGTTTGATGGAACCGGAAATGGTGTTCCAGTTGGTCATCATGCCGCCGAGCCAGCGGTGGTTGACGAAGTACTGACCGCAGTTGCGCGCGGTTTCAGCGACTTTGTCGGCGGCTTGACGCTTGGTGCCGACGAACAGCACACGACCGCCACCGGCGACAGCGTCGCGAACGGCTTCCATGGCGCGGCCAAGAAGCGGCGCGGTCTGGCCGAGATCGATGATGTGAACCTTGTTGCGCGCACCAAACAGGTACGGCGCCATTTTCGGGTTCCAGCGGCGGGTGTTGTGACCAAAGTGAACACCAGCTTCCAAGAGCTGGCGCATGGTAAAGGTTGGCATTGCCATTGTTGTATTCCTATTCCGGTTAAGCCTCCGCGGACACTCGTCTCTTTAAAGAGAGACACCGGAGCGACGATCCGGCGAATTTGCGCCGGTGCCGCACGTCCACGTGCGAAATCACGTCCCCTCATGGAACGCGTGGGCGGTTTTTACGCCGAGCCCCGCCACATTGCAAGGGAATTTCATCGCACCACCCGCTGAGAAATAGGCTTATAATGTCAATTCTCTCAATATGGGTTTTTGGATGCGTCCGTTCGGTTCATACTCACCATACAATGTTGTGCCAGGGCACGAGCGATAGATCATGATTAAACGCAGAATATCGACCCAGTTTTTCTTTCTCTTTGTCGCCGTCCTTTTGGGCACGCTGGCCTTGCTCGCAACATCGACCTACACGACATTACGCGTCGAAAAACGCATCGGTGAGATCACCGACCAAACGCTTGTCGTTACGAAACAACTGCATGAAATCCACCAAGCCGGATCCGAGCTTGCCGTTTTGGTCAGTGAGCACATTCTTCACTCGATGTTAAAAATGCCCCCACATGAAGGTCCATTGACGACCTTAGATCTAAAGTCATGTGAGACGCGTATTGCCGATTTGCGGGCATGGCTCTCGCAATACAGCCGCTACATCGACACCTACTTCCCCGATGAAACCCAAACACGCGACGACATCTTGCTCATCAGCGGCGCGCTGACCAGCTCTACCGTCTGCATTCATAACAATGTTAAAGAGAATAACGCCAAAGGCGTGGCGATGACGCCCACTCAGAAGCAACAGTTTTTAAGGAACTTCAAGAACCTCGAAACTGAATTCCTGACCCAAGTCGATGCTGCGCTTGATTATGAAGCGGATGAATTGCGCGAACGCACCGAAGCACTTTATGACAACTTACACACATCTCAGCGCGCCATATGGGTGGGCTTTGGTCTGCTGTTCGCTCTGGTGCTGCTCGTCGGCCTCGTGATGCTGCGCAAAATCATCAATCGCATCAATGCGTTGCATCAGGCGGCCACGAACATTGGCGCATTGGACCTGACCTCACGCCTTGATGAAAGCGGCGCGGATGAATTGAGCGAACTGACCGCCCACTTCAACACCATGGCGCAACACCTACATGACATGAACAAGAAGCGTGATGAAGATGAAAACAAGCTGAAAGCCTTTAACGAACAACTGCACACCCTGGTGGAAGCTCAGACCAGGGAGCTGCGCACCGCCAAGGACCGCGCCGAAACCGCCAACACGGCCAAAACAACCTTCCTGTCCGCCATAAGCCATCAACTGCGCACACCGCTCAACGCCATCCTTGGCTACTACACCCAAATCATGGACATTGAAGGCGCCCGCACATCACCAGGCGACAACAAACGCCACCTTGATGCGATTATGAGGAGCAGTCAGACGCTGCTGGCGCTGATTGACGAAATTATCACGTTGTCGTCGCTGGAAAAGAAAACCATCCCCATTCAATTGGGCGAAACCAGTATTTCTCAAGCGCTGAAGGCCAGCATTGATGATGTGGATGAGCTGGCGCGACATAAGCAAATCACCATCGTCAACGAGATGGATGTCACGCGTCTACCGCGCGTGATCGCCAACAAGGATCATTTGCAAAAAGTGTTCTTCAACCTGCTGTCCAACGCCGTGAAATACAATCGCGACGGTGGACGCATCATCATCAAATCCGCACTTTTGGATGGCCACAACAAGGTCAGGATCACCATCCAGGATACCGGCGAAGGCTTCCGTGAAGACTATCCCGGTCAAATTCTCGAACCGTTCGAACGGCTTGCGTTTGGCAACTCACCCATCGAAGGGGTCGGCGTTGGCCTCACCATCGTGCAGAGGTTCTTGGCCAACATGGAAGGTGAGCTCGGTTATCGCTCAACCGTCGATCAAGGCAGTGAATTCTGGGTCGACCTGCCCTCCGCCGTTGAGCTGGTCAGCGCTTAAAGCGGCCCGTTTTACGAAAAGCCTTTTCACTGCGCTGGCACATCCCCATATACGCACAAGCCCCCCAAGGAGGAGGAATATGCGTTACCACCAAGCCCGTCTGATTCGTAAAAATCAGGACTTTGTTCGAAATTGTACGGTTTGCAGCTTGTTTATAGTTGCGCTGATCAGTGCACTGGCCATGGCGGCCTAAATCTCCATCACCTCGGCGATGCCGGGGATGGAATAGACCTCGTGCAGCAGTTCCGGGGTCACGGATATGGGTTTGTGCTTGAGATCGACGCGGGTCTCGAACTGCGGTGTGCGCACCATGATTTGCACCAGCCCCCTGCCCGGTTTGGCATCTCCAAAGGCCTCTTGCAGCGCCGCCAGCGGTTTGTCGTTGGTGATGGTGATTTGCAGCCCGGCAGAGGTCTGCGACGCCATCTTGTCCAGCCCGCGCACCGATTGGGCGGTCATGCGCACGGTTTCGCCTTCGAACTGCGCGGTGGCCTTGATCAGCACCGCGGTGCCCGGCTCCAACAAATCCGCAGCGGCGCTTAGAGTTTCGGAAAACATCGTCACTTCATAAGAACCCGACGCGTCCGAAAACGTCACGAAGGCGTATTTATTGCCCTTTTGACTGATGCGTTCTTTTTTGCTGACCACGGTGCCGGCCAGCGTGAAGTTACCCGCTTGGCCGCGCTCCAACACCTTGGAGAAAGGCACCACGTCGAGGCGCTGCAAGCTTTTGCCGTAACTGTCGAGCGGATGCGCGCTGAGATAAAAGCCGATGGCGTCGAACTCTTCGCGCAGGCGTTCCATCGGCGGCCAATCGGACACGTCGGCCAAACGGATGGTCTGCTTGGGCTGGTCGCCACCACCGAACAGGCCGATTTGATTGCTTTCGCGTTCCGATTGCTGGGCGGAGGCCTCGCCCATGATCGCTTCGATCCCCTGATGCAATTGCTTGCGATTGCGGTTGAGGCTGTCAAAGGTGCCCGAACGGACCATGTTTTCCATTTGGCGCTTGTTGACTTGGTGGGTGTCCAAACGCCCGGCGAAATCTTCCAGGTCTTTGAATTTTCCGTTCTGTTCGCGTTCTTCGATGATGCTCGCCATCGCCGCTTCGCCGACGTTTTTCAGCGCCGCCAAGGCATAGCGGATGGCGGTGGGCTTGCCGTCCTTGTCACGCTCAACCTTGAAATAGGTTTCCGACGCGTTGATGTCGGGCGACAGCAGCTTGACGCCCATGCGGTCGAGTTCTTGGCGGTACGCATTGAGCTTGTCGGTGTTGCCCAGGTCCAGCGTCATCGACGCGGCCATGAACTCATAGGGGAAATTGGCCTTCATATAGGCGGTGTGATAGGCCACCAAAGCGTATGCAGCAGCGTGCGATTTGTTGAAGCCGTAGCCGGCGAACTTATTGACCTGCTCGAAAATTTCACCGGCCTTAGACGCTGGCACGCCGCGGGCCTCGGCCCCTTCAATGAACATTGCGCGTTGCCTGTCCATCTCGGCTTGATCTTTTTTACCCATCGCGCGGCGCAGCAAGTCAGCACCGCCGAGCGAGAAGCCCGACAACACCTGCGCGATCTGCATGACCTGTTCCTGATAGATCATGATGCCGAAGGTTTCTTTGAGGATCGGCTCCAACGTCGGGTACAGATAATCGGGTTCTTCTTCGCCGTGTTTGCGGCGAATATAGCTTGGAATGTTTTCCATCGGACCGGGACGATACAGCGCCACGATGGCGATGATGTCCTCAAAGGTCGTCGGACGCATCTGGCGCAGCTGGTCTTTCATGCCAGCTGATTCCAGCTGGAACACGCCTTGGGTTTCGGCGCGCTGCAACAGCTCGAACGACGCAGCATCATCCAGCGGCGCGATGCTCAGATCAATGGTGTGTCCACCTTCAATTGCGAACTTCACCGCCGTGGACAGCACGGTGAGGGTTTTGAGCCCTAAGAAATCGAACTTCACCAAACCGGCTTGTTCGACGAACTTCATGTTAAAGCCGGTCACCGGCATGTCGGAACGCGGATCGCGATACAGCGGCACCAACTGATCCAAAGGCCGATCGCCGATCACCACACCCGCCGCGTGGGTCGAGGCGTGACGGTAAAGCCCTTCCAGCGGCTTGGCGATTTCGATCAAGCGCGCGACTTCGTGCTCTTCCTTGATCATGCGCCGCAGATCAGGCTCCGCTTCCACCGCTTCGGGCACGGTCATCGCCTTACCGGGATCGTTGGGCACCATTTTACAGATGCGATCGACTTGTCCGTACGGCATTTCCAGCACGCGGCCAACGTCGCGCAGCACCGCGCGGGCTTGCAGCTTACCGAAGGTGATGATCTGGGCGACGTGATCGCGACCGTATTTGTCTTGAACGTACTTGATGACCTCGTCGCGGCGGTCCTGACAGAAATCGATATCGAAATCAGGCATCGACACACGTTCGGGGTTCAAGAAACGTTCGAACAGCAAACCGAAGCGCAGCGGGTCCAAATCGGTGATCGTCAGCACCCACGCCACCACAGAACCGGCACCCGAACCACGCCCCGGCCCCACCGGAATGTCGTGGTCCTTGGCCCATTGGATGAAATCGGCAACGATCAGGAAGTAGCCGGGAAAGCCCATCTGGATGATCACGCCGAGCTCAAAATCCAGCCGTTCGCGGTATTCGCGGTCCGTGGATTTCTTGTCCTCATCCGACATGTCGGGGGTGAAGACCTGGGCTTGCAGACGCTTATCCAGCCCCTCGTGGGCTTGCTTGCGCAGTTCGTCTTCTTCCGTGAGGCCTTCGCCGCAATCGAACGGCGGCAAAATCGGGTCGATGCGTTCGACCTTGTACGCACAGCGCTGAGCGATCACCAAGGTGTTGGCGATGGCTTCGGGCACATCGGCGAACAGCACCTTCATTTCTTCGGCGCTTTTGAAATAGTGATCCGGGGTCAGGCGGCGACGTTGGTCTTGGCTGACGTAAGCACTTTCGGCTATGCAAACCAGCGCGTCGTGGGCTTGGAACATGTCGCGCCCCGGATAGAACGCTTCGTTTGTGGCGACCAGCGGCAGATTTTTGGCGTACGCCATGTCGATCAAGCGCGGCTCGATCTGGGTTTCTTCTTTCAAGCCATGGCGTTGCAGCTCGATATACAAACGATCCGGATAAGCTTGGGCAAGACGGTCCAAACAGGCCTCGGCGTGCTCGTCTTGGCCGTCCACCAGCAAGCGCCCCACCGGGCCGTGAATGCCACCGGTGAGCAGGATCAAACCGTCGGAATACTTTTCCAAGTCATCCAGCGTGACTTGCGGGTCTTCGACGTTGTCGCTTTCCATGTACGCAGTGGACAGCAACTTCAAAATGTTGCGATAGCCTGCGTCGTTTTGCACCAACAGCACCACTTGGTCGGGGCGTTGGACGGTGACGGTGCGGCCCATCGACGGATTTTCACCGCCTTCGCGGCTCACCGCGATTTGGCCGCCGATGATCGGCTGCACACCACTGTCGGCGGCAGACAACGAGAATTCCAACGCACCGAACAGGTTGTTGGTGTCGGTCACCGCAACGGCGGGCATCTTGAGATCTTGGCACAGCCCCATCAGTTCCTTCACGCGGATCGCGCCTTCGGACAGGGAATAAGCGCTGTGAACGCGCAAATGGACAAAATCAGCATGAGACATAGGCCAAATCAAACCATATCCCAGCCGATTCTGCCCATAGAAAAGTTATCCCCATCAGGATGTGGAATGGGGGGAGAAATACTGCGTCACAAACGTAGGCCTGGCGCGTCTAGCAAAGGTCAGGAGCGTGCAACAGTTATGACCGAAACCGCATCGCAACAAACACCGCAAACACCGCAAACACCGCAAACACCGCCTCAAGCCACACCTGAGCGCGTGGTGCAAGCTGCTGCACCCATACCAGCACCCACACCTGCGCCGCCAGCAGCTCCGACACCGCAGCCTGAACACAACAAAAGCGACAGGACGACGCCCGCACCCTCGCCAGACTCGAACCAACAGCATTTCACACGCCTCAACCAAGCTATCATCGATGCCCATACACTGCTGGACTTCGCCGCGCGCCATGCCATCGACATCGAACAGGATGTTTCCGGACCAATCATCGCATCCCACGACAAAACATCCCGCAGCGCTGCATTGACGCCACAGGAACAAGCGAAGTTCTGGGATGCCTTTTGCGCCCTCATCAAACGGGTCGAACCGGTCACCGTCGACAGTATTCATTTTTCCAAAGAAAGCAAAACCGACCATCAGTCGATAAATTGGTTTCAGAAACTCTTTGCCCATAGAACGCCAGCCGATCGGGTTTTGCGCCGATATTTAACGGTCGCGATCTTTTCCTTGCTGGCATTGCTGTCTTTGCAGGTCGAATGGGCCATCGGCATGGCGATCTACAACGACGCCTACAAGGTCCATGGTTTTTTGATCAACACCAAATCAGAGTTGATGGAGGCCCAACAGGTCAATGAGTCCCTCAAGGAAACCGACACCGTGGCGGGATCGGAAGCCTTACTGAAGCTGAAAAAACTGGAACGCCGTCACGCCCAGGACGGCTCGTGGGATGACGTGTCCTACGTACGTCTGTGGTGGTGGAACCGCCAAATCGCTTCACTGATACCACCTTACGATTTGAAGTTGAGCGACAGGGGCCCACGCACCGAAGCGGGCACCGTGAAGCTCGACACCGAAGGCGAACGGCGTATCGAATTCACCCGCGCGCAGCTCACCTTGGAAGTGATATCGAACTATATCTTGGTGGCGCTGTTCGCGTTGCTGGGCTCCATGACCCAGGCGCTGCGCAGTTTGTCGGCGGAAATCGACGCGGTGTCGCTGACCGCCAACCGGCTCTACACCATCCGCACACGCATCATCTTGGGCGTGATATCCGGGGTGTGCATGGCCTGGTTGGTGATCATCTCTTCACAAGACACCAGCGTCGGCGTCGCTGCGGACCAAGTGACGCCGTTGGCGTCGATCAGCTTCTTGGGCGCGTTCACACCGTGGGCGTTGGCGTTCATATCCGGCTACAGCGTGGAAATCTTCTTTGCCGCGCTGGAACGCATCATAACCATCATCACCCAACGCATTGAAATGCATACCGATAGTTCGTCGGCGCAAAAGACAAAAAGCGAAACTGCGTCGTCAGCTCCTGAAAAGCCGAAACCTCAGCCACCCGTACAGACATCAGCACAATCACCCGCCCCGCCCCCGGCGCAACAAACCTAATTTTAGAAATCGCCGCCTTCGATGCGCGCTTGTTCCTGGTGTAACAGCGCCAATAGCTGTGTCGCAAACGCATCGTCGGCGCTTGCGCCCAAGGCTTCGAAATGGATCAATTCACCAATCGGCAAACGTTTGCGCCAGCCGGATTTTTGCAGGTCCGGCTGGTCGTTGAAGTGCGACACGTGGCCCAGGCACAAGTACGCCACCGGCTCGACATTTTCGGGAAGTCCCAGCACCGCTTTCAAACGCTCTTGATCCAAGATGCTCACCCAGCCGACGCCGAGGCCTTCGGCGCGCGCCGCCAGCCACAGGTTTTGCACCGCGCACACGGTGCTGTACAAATCCATTTCGGGGATGTGGGTGCGGCCCAACACCACCGGTCCGGCGCGGTCTTTGTCACAGGTGATGCACAAGTTGATGGGCGCTTCGAGGATGCCTTGAAGTTTGAGGTTGCGATACGTTTCGCGTTTTTCGCCATCAAACATCTCAGTGGCCTCGGCGTGGGCCGTCTCGAACAAGGCGTGGACCTTTTGCTTGGTTTCATCGGCACGCACGATGATGAAGCTCCACGGCTGCATAAAGCCCACCGACGGGGCGTGATGCGCGGCCATCAAGATGCGGCTGAGCATCGCTTCATCGACCGGCTCTGACGTGAACTGTCCACGCACATCACGACGCGAATAGATGGTGCGATACAGCGCCGCGCGCTCGGACGCACTAAAATCTTGATCGATTGAATTGCCCATGGTGTTCCGCGTGTTCTGGCCTGCACAAAAGAGAGACGGCGGCGGTGGATCAAACCACCGCCGCCGTGCTCAGCTTAAGCCGATGCACAAGCCGAAATCAATCTTCGTTCACACAAATGCGGTTGCGCAGCATCGCTTCGATGGTGCGCGCCGCCAACAACGCCAGAACCATGTTGAGGATCACGAACAAGCCCACCGCCAGAACGTGAAAGCCGTCCTTGTCCGTCGCTTGGGCCATGACGAACGCAGCCACCGTCATCGCCGCCAGCGGGAACGAATACGCCCACCACGACAAAAAGAACTTCAGCCGCGCGAACTTCATCATCTGGGTCGAAATCATCAGCGTCAAAAACAGCGCGGTGTGGAACAAAATCGTCGCAAACGTGTCGATGCCACCGTTCAATTTGACGTAAGACAGAAAGCCCACCGCCGGTGGCGCGATCAAAATGAAGAACGTCGGCAGCAATTTGTCGGGCAGCGGGTTGTGAAAGATGATGCGGTAAAACACGATCACCTTCAGCACCAGCCAAAACACCAGCCCGGTGGAAAAGAAAAACCACGATACATCGATAAAGCCATGCTGCACGCCGCCCAGCGGCGCAACGATATTACCCACCACGGGAATGAACCAAGACGGGTTCATGTGGTGAATTTCAAAATGCGTGTGGTTGATCCACGACGACAACACGTACAGCGTCAGCAACAGGTGCAACGCCGCCCCGATCACCCACAGATATTTGGACAGTTCGGTGTTGAATTGAAACGCCATCACCGACACCAACAGCAAGCTGATGGAAATGGCGGGAAAGAAGCTCAGCCGCACCGGGTGGCGCAATTCCTTAAACACCGCGTCGCGATGCAAAACGTATTTGGCGAGGTAAAAGCCCAACAACAGCACAAACACAACCCCGGTGATGGCGGCGTGATAAGGGCTGGCCATGAACGGCATGATGGCGACCTGCTCGGCCTTTTCCCAGGCCAAGGTCAAGCCGCTCAAGCCCATCACCACGGCAAAAAACGAGATCGGCATGTTTTGCAGCCGGGTTGTGGCGTCCGGCTTTTGCTCATCGTTATTCATTTCTGGCTATCCTTCCCAACGTTCAAGCGCGTTAATGCACACCTTAGGCAAACGTGGGAAAAGCCCTTCGACATATCAAGGCCTGATAAGCCCGAAAAGCCCTTATGTTTCGCACAGATGCCCGTCGTCGACGCGCACGGTGCGATCCATGCGCCCGGCCAAATCGGGGTTGTGGGTGGCGATCAACGCGGTCAAGCCGGTCTGGCGGGTCAAGTTCAGCAACATGTTGAACACGTCGCCCGCAGTGTCGGGATCAAGGTTGCCGGTCGGCTCATCCGCCAACAGCAGCGTCGGCCCGTTGGCCAGCGCACGGCCGATGGCGACGCGTTGCTGCTCACCACCCGACAGCTCCGCCGGACGGTGGCTGGCGCGATCTTTGAGGCCCAGCATCTCCAACAATTGAAGCGCACGTTCGCGCGCCACGGTCTTGCCCAGCCCGGCGATGATTTGCGGGATGACGATGTTTTCTAGGGCCGAAAATTCCGGCAGCAAGTGATGGTACTGGTAAACAAAGCCCAAATGCTCACGGCGGATTTCGGTGCGCCGGTCGTCACCCAGTTTGGAGCACGCTTCGCCTGCGATGACGATCTCACCTGAATCGGGTTTTTCCAACAAACCGGCGATTTGCAACAAGGTCGATTTGCCCGAACCGCTGGGCCCAACCAGCGCGACGATTTCGCCTGCGTTGACTTTCAGCTCGGCCCCCTTGAGCACATGCAAGGCGGTGTGGCCTTTGCCGAAATGGCGTTTTATGTCGTTAAGGTGCAGCACCGGGTTTTGCGGCTTATTCATAACGCAATGCCTCCGCCGGGTCCAAACGCGCGGCGCGCCAGGACGGATAGATGGTGGCGAGGAACGACAAGCCCAGGCCCATCAGCACCGTGGACAGAACCTCCATCGGATCGACCTTGGCGGGCAGTTGCGACAGGAAGTAAATTTCGGCAGCGAACAGCTCGGTCCCGGTGATGTTTTGGATCCACTGGCGAATGCTTTCGATATTGAGCGAAAACCATAGCCCCAAGGCAAAGCCGCCCATGGTGCCGATCACCCCGATGCTGGCCCCGGCCAAGAAAAACACCCGCATGATCATGCCGCGCGTCGCGCCCATGGTGCGCAAGATGGCGATGTCGCGGCCTTTGTCTTTGACCAACATGATCAAGCTGGAAATGATGTTGAACGCCGCGACCACGATGATCAGCGTCAAGATCAAGAACATCACGTTGCGCTCAACCTGAATGGCGTTAAAAAAGCTGGCGTTGGTTTTTTGCCAATCCATCACCCGCGCTTGATCATCCAAGGCGTGGCGGATGTTGGCACCGATACCGGTGGTGTTGTCGGGGTCGGTGACGAACACTTCCAGATTGTTGACGCTGTCTTTCATCTGAAAATAGACCTGCGCCGCGTGCAGCGGGATGTAAGCGAAGCCGCTGTCGTATTCGAACATGCCGATGGAGAACGTCGCCGCGACTTCGAACGCGCGCATGCGTGGCACCGTGCCGAACGCGGTGGGCTGGCCCTTGGGCGAGATGATGGTGATCTTATCGCCCACACGCACGCCCAAACGGCGCGCCAATTCGGTGCCGATGATGATGCTGTCGTCCGCGCCGAAGGCATCGAGGCTGCCCATCTGGATGTTGTCGGCGATCATCTCGCGCGCCATCAGGTCGGTGGATTTGATGCCGCGCAGCACCAAGCCGCGCGCTTGGCCCTGGTTGGTGGCCATCACTTGGCCTTCGATCAACGGGGTGGCGCTGAGCACACCTTCCACGCCGCGCACGATGTCGGCCTTGGCGTCGTAATCGGTCATCTGACCGATCGGCGCGTAGATGTTGACGTGGCCGTTAAGCCCCAAAATGCGGTTCATCAATTCGGCACGAAAGCCGTTCATGACGCTCATCACGATGATCAGGGTGGCAACGCCGATGGCGATGCCCAACAGCGAAAACCAGGCGATCACGGACACAAAGCCTTCTTGCCGACGGGCGCGAAGGTATCGCACGGCCATCATCCACTCAAACGCGGAAAACATCGGGTTCACTATTCCTTTTCGGGGTTCATGAGGCCCTAGCGCGCCCCATTCTTGTTGTTTTGCAGCCGAAGCTTACATGCGCGTTCTATCGCACGCGCGTCCTCATCTAGCAACGGTTTACCATTGAACGTCAATCCACCAGACGCGAGATCGTATTCGATGGTGGCGATGCCCGCCGTGGCGTCGAATAATGACGCAGCGCCGAAACCATAACGCCCGGCCAGATCGAGACCGAAATCGATGACGATTTCATCCGGCACCTTGATCGCGCCCAGCGGTTGAAGGTCTGCGGGCGCAACGGCTTTTCCCCGCACATCGACACCGGGCTTGTAGGCCACGTCGTCGCGTGCCTTGTGACGGATCAGACGTCTGCAATCGTCCAGGCTCACCGACATGTGGGTGACGGCTTTGTCGTCCTTTTGCGCAGCCTCTTGCCCCCCGTCTTGAGCGAACGCGGGAAGCGCAAACATCGCAATCAATGTGGCTGTGAAAATGCGTTTCATATCAATCTAAGCTATGCGTTTCATTTCGACTTTTGCACCTGCAACCATGGCGGATTGCTTTTGAGCACCGCCGGATAGGTCTGACAATCCTCTGCGTGCGCCCCACCAAGATAGCCGGTGCTCATGAGAAATTCGTTAACCACTTCCGGTCCGGTGAATTTAAAGGTCTTTTTGAACAATTTCACCCACGCGGCGAGCTCTTGCGGATGATGGGCGTCGAGCCACTTCACAAAACCATCATGGCTTGCACGTAGACTTTGCACCACGCGCGCGTTGTGAATGATCGAGGTGACTTTGAGGCGGTTGCGGATGATGCCGGGATCGTTCAGCAGGCGTTCGATATCCGCTTCGCCATACGCCGCGACCGTATCGACATCAAAGCCATCAAACGCCGCCACCGTGGTGGGGCGCTTTTTCAGCACCAATTCCCATGACAAGCCCGCTTGGAAAATCTCCAGACACAACAGCTCGAACAGCGCTTGCTCGCCCTTGCCGGGAAAGCCGTATTCGGTGTCGTGGTAGGGGCCGTGCAAGGGATGGCCGACGGCGGTTTTGCAATACCAATTCATGCCCGCCTCCTCATCGGTTCACCACCAACTGTTGCGGTACGCTGCGTGGATGAACAGCAAAGAAAAGCTCATCAAAGCGATCAATCCGGCGCAAAACACCGCCCAAAAGACCGCTTTTGGTGTCATACGCACGACGCGGGCGCTGTTCATACGCTGTGCGGGTTTTGTGTCTTGTTGTTGTGTCATGGTTCAATACCCTCCCGTATGCGCGGTCGCCGGTCGTGCCGTGGCGGTGATGTGATACATCCATCCAACCCCAACCGTGAACACCACCAAAATCGCGACGATGATGGCAACCCACTTTTTGTTCACCGTGATCTGGCTTTGCCCGGTCATGATGAAGTCTTGAGGTGCATCATCAGGTTTATGATGAGGCTTTTGCGTCATTGTTTCCTCCCAACAGGTTGGAGGAAGTCCGTTAGGCTTGCTCCAACTCGATCAGGGTAGCGCAAAAATCTTTCGGATGCAGGAACAAAACGGGTTTGCCGTGGGCGCCGATCTTGGCCTCGCCCCCGCCGAGAATGCGCACGCCGTCGTTGCTCAGCTTGGCGCTGGCGGCGGCGATGTCGTCGACTTCGAAACACAAATGATGAACACCGCCGTCCGGATTCTTGGCCAAAAAGCCGTTGATCGGCGAGTGTTCGTCCAAAGGCTCCAACAGCTCGATCTTGGTGTTGGGCAGTTCGACAAACACCACCCGCACACCATGGTCCGGCTCGTCATGGGGTTCGGACACTTTTGCGCCCAGTTGATCGCGGTACTTGGCGGTGGCCGCAGCGATATCGGGAACAGCGATGGCAACGTGATTGAGATTACCGATCATGAGGGGGAGGTCTCCTAATCTAAGCCTTACACCCGGACCAGATGGACCGTCGTAACGGCGTTTTTATTGAACGTATTGCGGAAATAGCGCCGCACCGCCATGCGCACGGCCTCGGCAACGATGTCGTCCTTGCGCAGATCTTTTTTCGACAGCCGTTCGACCGCATCCTCGGCGGCGTCCAGCACATCGTCTTCATGCTCAAAGTCATCCGGTTCCAACAAGCCGTGGGTGGTGAGGATCGGATCGCCTTGCACGTTGCCGACTTTGTCGATGACCATGGTGATGGTGGCGCTGCCGTTCCACAGCGCGCGTGCACGGCCGCGCACCAGCTCGCCGTCCAACGGCACCACCCTGCCCCCCTCAAGCGCCAAGCGACCGGACGGTACCTGTTCGATCACCGCCGCCGGACCCGGCGCGATGCGGATCATACCGCCGTTTTCATTGATCACGGTTTCCTTGACCTGGGCGGAGCGCGCCAGCTTGGCGTGTTCAGTCAAATGACGCATTTCGCCATGCACGGGGATGGAAATTTGCGGCTTCACCGCCTGATACATTTCAAGCAATTCATCGCGCGCCGGATGGCCCGACACGTGCACGAACGCATCTTTGTCGGTGATCAGGTTGATGCCACGGCGCACCAGACGATTTTGCAAGCGGCTGATCGACACCTCGTTGCCGGGAATTTGGCGCGAAGAAAAGATCACCGTGTCGTTGGCGCTCAGATAAATGCGTGGGTGCTCATCCGCCGCGACGCGCGCCAACGCGGCGCGAGCTTCGCCCTGCGAACCGGTGCAGATCAACAGCACCTTGTCCTTGGGGATGTCACCGAAATAGTCTTCGTCCAAAAAGTTCGGTGCGTCCTGCAGATAGCCGTTTTCCTTGGCCGCGTCGATCATCCGCCAAAATGAACGCCCGGCCAGAACGACTTCGCGACCGACCGCCTTGGCGACCCGCGAAATGGTGTCCAACCGTGCGACGTTGGACGCAAAGCACGTCACCACCACGCGGCCTTCGCAGCCATCGACGACTTTCAGCATACTGTCGTAGATGTCGCCTTCGGACCCGCTGGTGCCGGGGGTGAGAACGTTGGTGCTGTCGCACACGATGGCCAGCACACCATCATCGCCCAGCTTGCGCAGCGCGGGCATGTCATAGGGTTCGCCGATCACCGGATTGGGGTCGAGCTTCCAATCGCCGGTGTGCAACACGGTGCCCAGCGGCGTGCGGATCGCCATGCCGTTGGGCTCTGGGATCGAATGGGTCAGCGTGATCAGGTCGATCTCAAACGGGCCCACTTGGAAGCTTCCGTTGAGCGGAATTTCGACGATCGGCACGATGTCTTGCAAGCCCACTTCGGCGAGCTTGCGCTGCACGATGGAAACCGTGAACGGCGTCGCGTAGATCGGACAGCCAAAACGTTCCCACAAATACGGCACCGCGCCCAAGTGATCTTCGTGGGCGTGGGTCAACACGATGCCCGCCAGATCGTCTTTGTGTTTTTCGATATACGCCGGGTCCGGCATGATCACATCGACGCCCGGATGGGTGCCGTCGCCGAACGAAATGCCCAGATCGACCATCATCCAGGTCGGCTTGCCGGGCTTGCCGTAACCGTACAGGTTCAGGTTCATGCCGATTTCACCGGCGCCGCCCAGCGGTAGGAACAGAAGTTCTTCGTCGGCCATAGCCTAACCTAACCTTTGTTTTTCTTGTGGATCAGAAAGAGGCCCCTGAGCGTCAGGTCCTTATCGGTCCAATTGATGATGCGGGTGGCCTCAGAAAACATTTGCGCCAAACCGCCGGTGGCGACGACGTCCATGTCGGCGCGAAATTCTTCGCGAATGCGCGCGACCATGCCTTCGATCATCGACACATAGCCCCAATAAATGCCCGACTGCATCGCCGATACGGTGCCGGTGCCGATCACTTTGGCGGGGCGCTCGACCGCCACCCGGGGCAGTTTCGCCGCCGCCATATGCAGCGCTTCCAACGACAAGTTGATGCCCGGCGCGATCACCCCGCCTGCATAGTTGCCGTCTTGATCGATGATGTCGAAGGTCGTCGCAGTGCCGAAATCGACGCAGATCAACGGCCCGCCGTACTTGGCGTTCGCCGCAACCGCATTGACCAAGCGGTCCGCGCCGACTTCATGGGCGTTTTCGATTTTGATCTCGACACCCAAATCAACGTCTGGGTCGCCGATCACCAAGGGGGCGGTTTGAAAGTACTTTTCGCACAGGCTTTTGAGGCTGTGCAGCGTCGCGGGCACCACCGTGGCGATGATCGCATCGGTGATGTCGGCGGGTTTGAGGTCTTCGATTTCCATCAAGCGCAACAGCCACACGCCGTGTTCATCGGACGTGCGGGTTGCGGTGGTGCTGGCGCGCCACTCCCCCTTGAGTTCGCCCTCGTCGTCGAAGACGGCGAAGACCGTATTGGTGTTGCCTGAATCAATCGCTAAAAGCATGGTGCATATCTAGCATTCCAGCCCCGCCGCGCCAATGCATTTCGCACCTGCAACAAGCTGGGTTCCCTTATATTTCATGCGGTGTGGTCGGAATGAACACATCACCCGCCGAAATGGTGCGATTGGGCTGACCGTCACGGTGCAAAATCAACGCGCCATTTTCGTCCAGCGCGCCAAAGACCCCTTGCAAGGTTTCGTTGGGCAGGCGTACCGTCACCGGCCCCCCGACGCCGCGCGCGCGCGCCAACCAATGGCGGCGAATGGGGCCAAAACCTAAGTTACGCCACGTCGCCACCCCGGCCAAAAAGCGCTTGGCCAAAGTGTCCAAGATCATCGCCACATCCAGCCCGTCGCCGGTGACGCCCTGTGCTGCCAAGGACGTCGCGGGAAACGCGCCGTCTTCAACCACCGGGTGGGTGGCAACGTTGATGCCGATGCCCAGCACCACCCAATCAAACGCATCGTTTTCGAAATCGGGCTGGGCTTCCATCAAGATGCCGGAAATTTTCTCCCCTTCGACCAACACATCGTTGGGCCATTTGACGTTAACGAAAGCACCTGAGGGCAAGATCACCTGCATCGCATCCGCGACCGCATTGGCGGCGACGAAGCTCAGCTGGGTCATCGCCTGCATCGGATAGGGCATACGCAAAATGATCGAAAAATACAGATTGCCGTCGACGGAAACCCATTCGCGACCGCGTCGCCCGCGCCCCGCCGTTTGGGACTTCGCCCACACCAGCGTGCAATCGGGCGCACCGGCTTCGGCCAAACGTTTGGCTTCGGCGTTGGTGCTGTCGATGCTCTCCAGCTCCACAAGCATGTAAGGGCTTGGGAGCTGGAGGCTCGATGACTTTGTCATGACAACCGTCTTAGAACAGCGAGGCCGCAGCTGCGCCCGCCCAGGTGATGACCGGGGCCGGAACCAAGAAGAACAAGATCACGACCGCACCCGTGAGCGCCAACACACCGGTGATGGAACGCGGCAACGGGCTTTCCAGCGGTTCGATCCCGGCATCGTCAAAATACATGATCTTGATGATGCGCAGGTAATAATACGCCGACACCACACTCGCCAAAACGCCGATGATCGCCAGTGTATAGAGCTGAGCTTCGATGGCGGCGAGGAAGATGTAGAGCTTGCCGAAGAACCCGGCCAACGGCGGAATCCCCGCCATCGAGAACATGAACACCGCCAACACCGCAGCCATGCCCGGATGGGTTTTGGCCAAACCGCCCAGCTCAAAGATGTTTTCGACGTGACGTTCGCCACGGCGCATTGCCATGATACAGGCAAAGGTGCCGATGTTCATGAACACATAGATCGCCAGATAAATCAGCACGCCGGTGACGCCCGCTTCGTTGCCGACCGCAAGGCCGATCAACGCATAGCCGACATGGCCGATGGAGCTGTAAGCCATCATGCGTTTGATGTTCATTTGTGCGATCGCGGCAAACGCGCCGATCGCCATGGACAGCACCGAAATCACCACCACGACCTGTTGCCATTCCGCCACCAACGATCCGAACGGACCGACCATGACGCGCAGGAACAACGCCAACGCGGCGACTTTGGGGGCGACGGCGAAGAATGCTGTGACCGGTGTCGGTGCGCCTTCGTACACATCCGGCGTCCACATGTGGAACGGCACGGCAGAAACCTTAAACGCCAAGCCCGCCATCACGAACACCAATCCGACCACCAGCCCGATCGGGGTGTGGTCTTGCGCCGCGATGGTGGTGGCGATGGTGTTGAAATCGGTGGTGCCGGTGAAGCCGTACACCAACGACGAGCCATACAACAAAAAGCCCGACGCCAACGCGCCCAGCACAAAGTACTTCAGGCCGGCTTCGGTCGAACGGGTGTCGTCACGGTGAAACGCCGCCAGCACATACAGCGACAGCGATTGCAATTCCAAGCCCATGTACAGCGACAACAGGTTGCCCGCAGACACCATCATCATCATGCCGAGCGTCGCGAAGATCACCAAAATGGCGAATTCGAAACGGTGCGCGCCTTGTCGTTCCAGCCAATTTTGCGCCAAAATCAACGACAACGTCGACGCGATCAAGATCAGCACCTTGGCAAAGGTCGAAAACGGATCGGACACGAACAAGCCATCGAACGCGATACGCTTATCACCCGAAACCGTAAACACCAGCATCATGGCCAACACAAGCGTCACCACGCCCAAGCCCGATGTCAGGCGCGATGCGTGCACCACGCCGTCCGGTGTGGTGGCCTTTTGGAACACGCCCAGCATCAGCAAGGACATGGCCGCCAATGCCAGGAAGATTTCCGGAAGAACCGGGGCGATGTTGGGAACTTCAGTCATAACCCTCTCCCTCCCTTACTGGCCAGCCACGATGGCTGATTTACTGATATCCAGCGCGATTTGCACTTGGCCCAGCAGATTGTCGACAGACACATGCATCACATCCAAGAACGAAACCGGATAGACGCCCATCCACAAGGTCAGCACCACCAACGGCGCGAACACCGCCATTTCACGCGGGCTCATGTCGAGCATCTTCTTGACCTCTTCCTTTTCCAACGCGCCGAACACGACCCGGCGGTAGAGATACAGCATGTACGCCGCGCCCAAGATCACACCGGTGGCGACAAATGCCGCGACCCAGGTGTTGGCTTTGAACAAGCCGACCAGGACCAAGAACTCACCGACGAACCCACCGGTGCCCGGCAAACCGACCGAGGCCATCATGAACAGCATGAACACCAAGGCGTATTTCGGCATCTTGTGCACCAAACCGCCGTAAGCGGAAATTTCACGGGTGTGCAGGCGATCGTAAATCACGCCGACACACAAGAACAACGCCGCCGACACCACACCGTGGCTGAGCATCTGATAGATCGCGCCCTCGACACCTTGAATGGTCAGCGAGAACGTACCCGCCGTCACAAAGCCCATGTGAGCGATGGACGAATAGGCGATCAGCTTTTTCATATCGTGCTGAACCAACGCCACCAATGAGGTGTAGACCACCGCAACGATCGACAGGCCGTAAATCATCGGCGTGAAATACACCGAAGCGTCGGGGAACATCGGCAACGAGAACCGGATGAAGCCGTAACCGCCGAACTTCAACAACACGCCGGCCAAAATGACCGAGCCTGCGGTCGGGGCTTCGACGTGGGCATCGGGCAGCCAGGTGTGCACCGGCCACATCGGCACCTTCACAGCAAACGACGCAAAGAACGCCAGCCACAGCCACAGTTGCAGGTTGGGATCGAAACGCGTCGCCATCAACGTCGGAATGTCGGTGGTGCCCGCTTGCAGGTACATCACCAAGATCGCCAACAGCATCAACACCGAACCCGCCAGTGTATAGAGGAACAGCTTGTACGACGCATACACGCGACGCTGTCCGCCCCACACACCGATGATCAGGAACATCGGGATCAAGACCGCTTCGAAGAAGATGTAGAAAATCACGATGTCGAGGGCGGAGAACATGCCCACCATCATGGTTTCCAAGATCAAGAACGCGATCATGTATTCTTTGACGCGGGTTTTGATGCTGTCCCAGCTGGCCAAAATACAAATCGGCGTCAGCAGTGTGGTCAGCATCACGAACAGCATCGAAATGCCGTCCACGCCCAAGTGATACGCAATGTTGTAGGTCGGGATCCAGTCGGCTTTTTCGACGAACTGGAAGTCGGCGGTGGAATTGTCGAAACCAAACCACAAAAACAGCGACATCAAGAACGTGAAACTGGACGCGAACAAGGCCGTCCGGCGCGCGTTGCGCACGGCGATCTCATCGTCCCCCGGGATCATCAGGATGAAACCTGCACCCGCCAATGGCAGGAAGATCAGGACCGAAAGTAGGTGCTCAAAGCCAAACATCCATCACCCCGCGATAAAGACATACCAGGCCACCATGCTAACGACGCCAATCAACATGGCGAATGCATAGTGGTAGAGATACCCAGACTGCAAGACGGCGGTTTTTTCAGCCGTGTCTTGCGTGGCCTGTGCGACACCATTGGGGCCCAGGCCATCGATGATGGCTTGGTCGCCCACTTTCCACAAACTCGATCCCAAACGGAACGCAGGTTTGACGAAAATGGCGTCGTACAACTCGTCGAAGTACCACTTGTTGAAAACGAATTTGTGAACCGGCTTGATGGCGGAAACCACCTTGGCCGGCAAACCGGGAACGAACATGTACATCACGTACGCCAAGGCGATACCGGATGCCCCGACCACCACTGGCAGGTACTTGACCCACGCCGGAACGTGATGGGCATTTTCCAGCGCCGGATGGCTGTCCAGAACCAAGATCGAATTGCCCCAGAAGGACGCCGCGTCGTCACCGACGAACCAGCTGTAACCGACCCAGCCTGCTCCACACGCACCCGCTGCTAACAACAGCAACGGCAGGATCATCACCTTGGGACTTTCGTGCACATGGGCCATGACCTTTTCATCGGCGCGCGGTGCGCCGTGGAAGGTCATGATGATCAGACGCCAGCTATAGAAAGCGGTCAGGAATGCGGCGGTAATGCCAAGCCAGAAGGCATAGTTGCCGACAGCCGAATGCGCACCGTAAGCGGCCTCCAAGATCATGTCCTTGGAGAAGAAGCCCGCGAACGGGAACACGCCCGCCAAAGCCAATGAACCGATCCACATCAACGCATAAGTCACCGGGATCAATTTCCAGGTGCCACCCATTTTGCGCATGTCTTGCTCGTCCGACATGGCGTGAATGACCGAACCGGCGCCGAGGAACAACAGCGCCTTAAAGAACGCGTGGGTCATCAGGTGGAAGATCGCCGCTTGATAAGCCGAAACACCGATGGCGAAGAACATGTAGCCGAGCTGCGAACAGGTCGAATACGCGATCACGCGTTTGATGTCGAACTGGGTGCAGCCGATGGTCGCGGCGAAAATCGCGGTGGAAGCACCGACGATGGTCACCACCTGCAACGCCAAGTCGGAATATTCAAACAACGGCGACATGCGGCTGACCATGAACACGCCCGCCGTCACCATCGTCGCCGCGTGGATCAACGCCGACACAGGGGTCGGGCCTTCCATCGCATCCGGCAACCAGGTGTGCAAACCCAGCTGCGCCGATTTGCCCATCGCGCCGACGAACAACAGCAAGCAGATCACCGTGATGGCGTGGAACTCACCCGAGAAGATCGAAATGGTCGCATCCGACAGCCCGCCCGCTTGAGCGAAAATGCTGTCCAAGTTGACCGTGCCGAACATCACGAACACCGCAAAGATGCCCAGCGCAAAGCCGAAGTCGCCAACACGGTTGACCACGAACGCTTTGATCGCGGCGGCGTTGGCGGTTGGCTTGTTGTACCAAAAGCCGATCAGCAGGTAAGACGCAAGGCCCACCCCTTCCCAACCAAAGAACATCTGCACCAAGTTGTCGGCGGTCACCAGCATCAGCATGCAGAACGTGAACAGCGACAGATAGCTCATAAAGCGCGGAACGTCGGGGTCGTGGTGCATATAGCCGATGGAATACACGTGCACCATGGCCGAAACCGTGCACACCACCACCAACATCACCGCCGTCAAGGTGTCGACCTTAAGCGCCCAGTTCAGATCCAGATCGCCCGATTGAATCCAGTGCAGGACCGTTACGGTGTAGCTGTCGCCACCCAAGCCGACCTGTTGGAACGTCAACCACGACAGCACCATCGTCACCAGCATGAAGCCGGCGGTGACCCACTGCGCATAGGTGTCGATCTTGTGTTTTTTGTGTTTGTCATCGCCGCAGTCGACGAACGCCAGAGCGCCCGCGAACATCGATGCCAGAAGCGGCAGGAAGACAATGGCTAAAATCGAGCTCATTTCGTTCTCCTCAGCCCTTCATCGCGTTGATGTCATCGACCGCGATGGAACCGCGACCTCGGAAGAACACCACCAAGATGGCCAGCCCGATGGCGGCCTCGGCGGCGGCGACGGTGAGGATGAACAGCGAGAACACTTGCCCCACCAGATCCCCCAACTCGACCGAAAACGCCACCATGTTGATGTTCACCGCCAACAGTAAAAGTTCAATCGACATCAAGATGACGATCACGTTCTTACGGTTGAGGAAAATCCCGAACATACCGGTCGCGAACAAAATCGCGGCCACCGTCAGGTAATGCGCCAAACCTATGTCAGCCATCAGATGCCCCTCCCCGTTTCGACTTTCTTGAGCACCACGGCCTCCTTGGCGTCACGCGCCAGTTGATCGGCGATGACCTGTTTTTTGCTGTCTTTGCGCTTGCGATGGGTCAGCACAATCGCCCCGATCATCGCCACCAGCAGCACCAGACCGGCGGTCTGGAACAGATAGGCGTAGCGCGTGTAAAGCACTTCCGCCAACGCCGACGTGTTGGCCATATCCGGTGTCTTGGCCTGAATGTTGGCGGCGGCTTCAGGTGCCATGTGCCACGCGAACGACGACGCCAGGATTTCACCGACGAACACCGCCACCACCAACAGCCCGATGGGCAGATAGTTGAGGAAGCCTTGCTTCAACTCGACAATCGTGACGTCCAGCATCATGACCACGAACATAAACAGCACCGCGACCGCGCCGACGTAGACAATCACCAAAAGCATGGCGATGAATTCCGCCCCCGCCAGCACGAACAAGCCGCCGGCGTTGAAAAACGCCAAAATCAGGAACAACACGGAATGGACCGGATTGCGGCTCGTCACCACCAGCACGCCGGATACGACGCAGGTGATGGCGAACATGTAAAAAACCAAAGTTTCGATCATCTGTTCCCCCGGCCCCTAGCGATACGGAGCATCGGCGCGCAGTCGAAGGTCGAGCTCGACCTCCCAACGTGCGCCGTTGTCCAGAAGTTTGGTTTTGTCATACATCAGCTCTTCTCGTGTTTCGGTCGCGTATTCGAAATTCGGACCTTCGACGATGGCGTCCACCGGACAGGCTTCTTCACAGAAACCGCAGTAGATGCACTTGGTCATATCGATGTCGTAGCGCGTGGTGCGACGCGATCCGTCGTCACGCGGTTCGGCCTCGATGGTGATGGCCTGGGCCGGGCAAACGGCTTCGCACAGTTTACAGGCGATGCAGCGCTCTTCCCCATTGGGATAGCGGCGCAGTGCATGCTCACCGCGAAAGCGCGGGCTCAGCGGGCCTTTTTCATACGGATAGTTCAACGTCACCTTGGGACGGAACATGTAACGCAGCGTCAAAAGCAAACCCTGCATCAGTTCGATCATCAAGAAGGGACGAATATGGCGGTCGATGAAGCTCATGGTCAGGTCCTCCTCAACCCGCATTCGGCAACAGATCGAACGTCACCAAGACGCCCGAAACGATCACCACCGCAGCCAGCGACAGCGGCAAGAACACTTTCCAGCCCAAGCGCATCAACTGGTCATAACGGTAACGCGGGAAGCTGGCGCGCACCCAGATGAAGATGAACAGCAAGAAACAGATCTTGATCGCGAACCAGATCGGCCCGGGGATCATGTTCAGCGGCGCGATGTCCAGCGGCGGCAACCAGCCGCCCAAGAACAAGATGGTGGTCATGCCACACATCAAGATCATGTTGGCGTATTCGCCCAAGAAGAACAGCGCGAAGGTCATCGCCGAATATTCGACGTTGTAACCCGCGACCAGTTCGGCTTCCGCTTCGGGAAGATCGAACGGGTGGCGATTGGTTTCCGCCAAGGTGGAAATGAAGAACACCACCGCCATCGGGAACAACGGAATAACGAACCACATACCGCGTTGGGCTTCGACGATCGCCGTCAAATTCAACGAACCGACGCACAGCAAGACGGAGATGATCACAAAGCCCATGGAGACTTCGTAAGACACCATCTGCGCGGCTGAGCGCAACGCGCCCAAGAACGCATACTTGGAGTTCGATGCCCACCCCGCCATCAACACGCCGTAAACGCCGAGGCTGGAGATCGCAAACAGGTACAAGATGCCGACGTTGATGTCCGCCAGAACCAAGCCTTCGCCGAACGGGATCACCGCCCATGCGATCAAGGCCAAGAAGAACGTCACCATCGGTGCGACCAAGAACACCGCCCGGTTGGCGCTGGACGGGATCACCGTTTCTTTCAAAAACAGCTTCGCGCCATCGGCCAGCGGTTGCAGCAAACCGAACGGCCCAACCACGTTGGGACCGCGGCGCAACTGCATGGCGCTGATGACTTTACGTTCGGCGTACGTCAGGTACGCCACCGCGATCAGAATGGGCACAACGATGACCAGGATCTTGATCACAATCCAAATCAACGGCCACAGATAGTTATCCCAAAGTTCAACCATCGGTGCCGGTCCTTTCCGTCTCGCCGCCAGGAATGCCAAGGATCTCGGCGGTGCACGCCGCCATGGTTTCGGAGGCGCGTGAAATCGGGTCGGTCATGTAATAATTCCGAATATGTGACGTCAGCGGTTTGGATAGGAAATCGCCTTTTGCGCCGAAATCCGTCCACTCGGTGGGCTGGATTTCGTCAACGGTGGCGAACACAGGATTGATCTCGACCATGCGCTCGCGCACTTGGGACAAGGTGTCGTATTTCAACGTCTTGCCCAATGCGGCGGACAAGGCGCGGATGATGGCCCAGTCTTCCTTGGCTTCGCCCCGTGGGAACACCGCAAGCTGTCCGCGCTGCACGCGGCCTTCGGTGTTCACATAGGTGGCGTTCTTTTCGGTGTAGGCCGCACCCGGCAAAATCACATCGGCCATGTGTGCGCCGCTATCGCCGTGGTGGCCTTGATAGATGATGAAGGTGTCGGACAGTTTGGCCGCTTCCATGCCGTCGGCGGCCAACAGGTAGAGAACCTCAACCTTGCCGTCGCCGCACGCATCCAAGATGCCTGCGGTGTCCATGCCCCCATCTTTGGGCGAGAAGCCAATGTCCAACCCACCGACGCGTGAGGCGGCGGTTTGCACGACGTTAAAGCCGTTCCAACCGTCTGAAATCATGCCGGTTTTATCGGCGATGGCTTTGGCGGCGGCAAGAATGGCCGCGCCGTCGCTGCGCATCAACGCGCCCGCACCGACGATCAACATCGGCTTTTTGGCACCCTTGAGCACCTTGGCAAAGTCATGCTTGCCCGACGCGATGGCGTCCAACAAAGCAACGTCGTCACCGAAGTTTTCGTGTTTGTAGGTCAAGTCCGCATCGGGGCCGACCACACCGACCTTAAAGCCGCCCGCCAAGTATCGCTTGCGGATGCGGGCATTGAGCACCGGCGCTTCGATGCGCGGGTTGGACCCGATGATCAGCAACGCATCAGCGTCTTCGATCCCGGCGATGGTGGTGTTGAAGATGTAGCTGGCGCGCGTGTTCACATCGACGTGGCTGCCTTCTTGGCGGCAATCGACGTTGTTGGAACCCAAGGTCGCCAGCAGGTCTTTGAGCGCCGTCATCGCTTCGACGTCGGCGGTGTCGCCCGCCAAGGCGGCGATTTTGGAGCCATCCAAGCCGTCGAGTTTGGCTTTGATCGCCGCAAACGCTTCGTCCCAGCTGGCCGGTTGCAGCTTGCCGTCTTTTTTGACGTACGGCTTATCCAGACGCTGACGCCCCAAGCCGTCGCAAGCGAAACGCGATTTGTCGCCCAGCCATTCTTCGTTCACATCTTCGTGCAAGCGCGGCACGATGCGCAGCACTTCACTGCCGCGCGCATCAATGCGGATGTTAGCACCGACGGCATCCAACACATCGACGCTTTCGGTCTTTTTCAGTTCCCACGGACGCGCCTTGTAGGCATACGGCAAGTTGGTCAACGCACCCACCGGGCACAAATCAATCATGTTGCCCGAAAGCTCAGACGTGATGGTGTTGCCGACATAGGTGCCGATTTCCAGATGCTCGCCACGGAACACGCCGCCCAGTTCTGAGGTCCCGGCAATTTCGCTGGAAAAGCGCACACAGCGCGTGCAATGGATGCAGCGCGTCATCTTCGCGCGGATCAGCGGACCATAGTTGTTGTCCGTAACGGCGCGCTTTTCTTCGCTGTAGCGCGAATCACCGCAGCCGTAGGTCACGGCCTGATCTTGAAGATCGCATTCGCCGCCCTGGTCGCAGATGGGACAATCGAGCGGGTGATTAATGAGCAAGAACTCCATCACCGCTTCGCGCATCTTTTTGACTTTTTCGGTGTTGGTGTGGATCACTTGACCCTCACCCACCGGCATGCAGCACGACGCGACCGGCTTGGGCGCGCGTTCCATTTCGACCAAACACATGCGGCAGTTGCCCGATAACGGCAGCCGTTCGTGATAGCAGAACCTCGGCACTTCAGCGCCCGCCTGTTCGCAAGCCTGCAGCACGGTCAAACCGGCGTCGACTTCGATTTCCTGGCCATCAATGGTGAGCTTTGGCATGGCTCCCCTTCCCTCTTAACGTCTAACGTCTAAATTATTCCGCAGCGCGATTGGGCGCGTCGGCCTGAGTTCCGGCTTTTTCCAAGATGCGAGCTTCCATTTCGTCACGGAAATGGCGGATCAGACCTTGGATAGGCCAAGCGGCCGCGTCGCCGAGGGCGCAAATGGTGTGCCCTTCGATTCTGCGGGTAACATCTTCAAGCAAATCGATCTCATCGATGTGGGCGTTGCCCTCACCGATGCGTTCCATCATCCGCCACATCCAGCCCGTACCTTCGCGGCACGGCGTGCATTGGCCGCAGCTTTCGTGCTTGTAAAAAGCGCTCAAACGCGTGATGGCGCGCACGATGTCGGTAGACTGGTCCATGACGATCACCGCCGCGGTGCCGAGGCCCGAGCCGTGTTCCTTCAGCCCGTCATAATCCATCAACGCACCGTCGCATTGGCCCTTGGTCATCACCGGAACGGACGAGCCGCCGGGAATGACGCCTTTTAAGTTATTCCAACCGCCGGTGACGCCACCGCAATGCTTTTCGAGCATTTCCTTCATCGGAATGCCCATTTCTTCTTCGAACGTGCATGGGTTTTCGACGTGACCGGACACACAGAACAATTTCGTCCCGGTGTTGTTTTCACGCCCGATCCCGGCGAACCAAGAACCGCCCCGGCGCAGGATTTCCGGCACCACGGCGATGGATTCGACGTTGTTCACCGTCGTCGGGCAGCCGTACAGGCCGCAGTTGGCGGGAAACGGCGGTTTCAAGCGCGGTTGGCCTTTTTTGCCTTCCAAGCTTTCGATCAGCGCGCTTTCCTCGCCGCAGATGTATGCACCGGCACCTAAGTGAACGTAGATGTCGAAGTCGTAGCCGGATTTGCAGGCGTTTTTGCCCACCATGCCCGCCGCATAAGCTTCGTCGATGGCGCGTTGCAGGGCTTCGGCTTCGCGGTAGAACTCACCGCGCACGTAGATGTAACACGCATGCGCACCGATGCCGACCGACGCCAACAGCGCGCCTTCGATCAACTTGTGCGGCTCGGCCCGCAGAATTTCGCGGTCCTTACAGGTGCCCGGTTCGCCTTCATCGGCGTTGATCACCAGATAATGCGGACGATCAGGGGTTTCCTTGGGCATAAACGACCATTTCATGCCGGTGCCGAAACCCGCGCCGCCACGACCGCGCAGGCCGGATGCTTTCATTTCTTCGACGATCCATTCGCGGCCTTTTTTGACCAGATCGGCGGTTTTGTCCCAATCGCCACGCGACTGAGCCCCTTTAAGGCCGACATCATGGATACCGTAGATATTGGTGAAGATGCGATCGCGATCATGCAACATGGCTTAGCTCTCCCCATTCAATGTGGTGAGGCCACCCGCAGGCTGACAGCCCACGCGCTTGCCCGCTTGCGAACCCGGTGTCGGCGTATCGCCTTTGGCCAAGGCATCGAGAATTTTTTCGGTGCTGGCCGCATCCAGGTCTTCGTAATAATCATCGCCGATTTGCATCATCGGCGCGTTGACGCACGCCCCTAAGCATTCGACTTCCAACAGCGTGAACATGTCGTCCGGCGTGGTTTCGCCGTTTTCAATGCCAAGCTTTTTCTTGCACACCTTGAACACATCGTCGGAACCTTTGAGCAGGCACGAGATGTTGGTGCACACCTGAACGAAGTTTTTGCCGACCGGTTTCAAGTTGTACATGGTGTAAAAGGTCGCGACCTCGTACACCCGCATCGGCGCAAGGCCGACCATATCGGCGACCACGTCCATAGCCGCACGCGGCAGCCAGTTGTCGTTTTGGCGTTGCGCCAAGGTCAACAGCGGCATCGTCGCGCTGGCTTCGCGGCCTTCGGGGTACTTGGCCAAAATGGCCTTGGCGGCGTCCAGGTTTTCCGCCGTAAAGGCGAATGTATCAGCGTTGTCACTCATCGGTCGATCTCACCAAACACAATATCAATGGAACCGATCACGGCGACGGCGTCGGCCAGCATGTGACCTTCGCACATCATGTCCATGGCCTGCAGATGGGCGAAGCCCGGCGCACGGATTTTACAGCGATACGGCTTGTTGGTGCCGTCGGACACCAAATAAACGGCGAACTCACCCTTGGGCGCTTCCACGGCGGTATAGGTTTCGCCCGCCGGGACGTGCATGCCTTCGGTCATCAGCTTGAAGTGATGAATCAAGGCTTCCATCGAGGTCTTCATATCCGCGCGCGGCGCCGACGCGACCTTACGGTTTTCCGTGATGGTCGGGCCATCGGGCATCTGTTCAATGGCTTGGCGCATGATTTTCAGAGATTCGCGCATCTCCATCATGCGCACGACGTAACGGTCGTAACAGTCGCCGTACTTGCCCACCGGGATGTCGAAATCCATTTTGTCGTAAGCATCATAGGGCTGCGATTTGCGCAGATCCCACGCCACGCCGGATGCGCGCAGGTTCGGGCCGGTGAAGCCCCAATCCAACGCTTGGTCCTGGGTGACTTTGGCGATGTCCACGGTGCGCTGCTTGAAGATGCGGTTGTCGGTGAGCAGCGTTTCCATGTCGTCGATCATCTGCGGGAACGTTTCGGTCCACGCCAAGATGTCTTCGGCCAAGCCCGCGGGCATGTCTTGGGACACGCCGCCGATGCGGAAGTAGTTCATGTGCATGCGCGCGCCGGACACCCGTTCGCAGAACTCCATCAAACGCTCGCGGTCTTCAAAGCTCCACAGCATCGGCGTCATCGCGCCGACGTCCATTGCATAGGACGCAATGTTGAGGATGTGGTTCAAGATGCGGCCGATTTCGCAGTACAGCACACGGATGTACTGGGCGCGTTCGGGCACCTCGATCCCCAACAGCTTTTCCGCCCCCAGCACAAATGCATGTTCCTGGTTTTGCGGTGCAACGTAATCGAGACGATCGAAATACGGCGTGGACTGTTGGTAGGTCTTGTGTTCGATCAGCTTTTCGGTGCCGCGATGCAGCAGACCGATGTGCGGATCGGCGCGGTCGATGATTTCACCGTCCATTTCCAACACCATGCGCAGCACACCGTGCGCTGCAGGGTGCTGAGGGCCGAAATTCAGCGTCATGTTTTTAATCTGGTTTTGAGCCATGACTTAAGCGCCCTCCCCTTCGTTCTTTTCCGCCTTTTCGTCACCCGGCAAGACCGCATCGGGACCTTCCCACGGGCTGAGGAAATCGAAGCTGCGGAATTCTTGGGTGAGCTTCACCGGCTCATAGACGACACGTTTCTTTTCGTCGTCGTAGCGCATTTCGACAAAACCCGAGAGCGGGAAGTCCTTGCGCAGCGGATGACCTTCGAAACCGTAATCGGTGAGGATGCGACGCAGGTCGGGATTGCCGTCGAACGGCACGCCGTACATGTCCCAGCATTCGCGTTCGAACCAGCCGGCGGTGGAAAACACACCCTCGACGCTCGGCACCGCTTCGCCGCCGGTGCGGACTTTGACGCGGATGCGGCGGTTGTGGGTCATGCTCAGCATGTTGTAGACGACCTCAAAGCGCTCTTCGCGTTCGGGGTAATCGACGCCACACAGGTCCACCAACTGCTTGAACTGGCAATTGACGTTGTCGCGCAAATAGGTGAGCACGCGCACGATGTCGTCGCGTTTCACCTGAATGACCAACTCACCACGGGTTTCAGCGATGCTCAAGGTGGTGTCCACGACGGACTCACCCAAAGCTTCCGTGACGATCTCTTTCAACTCTTCAAGGGCTGGATCCATAGGTCCAAAAACTCCCGGTCTCTTTTTGTCGGCGAGACTTAACGAAACAGCGTACCTGTCCGTTTGATTTTCTTTTGCAATTGCATGATGCCGTAGATCAGCGCTTCGGCTGTCGGCGGGCACCCCGGCACGTAGATATCCACCGGCACCACACGGTCACAACCGCGCACCACCGCATAGGAATAATGATAGTAACCGCCGCCATTGGCGCACGAGCCCATCGAAATCACCCACCTGGGTTCCGCCATTTGGTCGTAGACCTTGCGAAACGCCGGGGCCATTTTGTTGGTCAGCGTGCCGGCGACGATGATCACGTCGGATTGGCGCGGGCTGGGACGCGGCACGACGCCGAATCGATCCAGATCGTAGCGGCTCATATACGCGTGGATCATTTCCACCGCGCAGCACGCCAGACCGAAGGTCATCGGCCACATCGAACCGGTGCGCACGTAGTTGACCACTTTGTCGACGTTGGCGACGACGAAGCCGCGCTCGTTCAGCTCATCGGCGACCTCGGACAGCAAGGCGTCTTGAGACTGAAGATCCGTGCCCGGTTTGGATTCTACTCCCATTCCAGAGCCCCCTTCTTCCATTCATAGACAAAGCCGATGGTCAGTACAGCGAGGAAAATCATCATCGACCAGAACCCGAACAAACCGATGGAGCCAAGATTGGCCGCCCACGGGAACAAGAATGCGACTTCCAAATCGAAAATGATGAACAAGATGGCCACCAGATAGAATCGCACATCGAATTTGATGCGCGCGTCTTCAAAGGCTTCGAATCCACATTCGTAGGCCGAATCCTTTTCCGGGTCCGGTTTTTGGCGTCCAATGATCCAGCTGGCTGCGATCATGAAGACCGACAGGGCTCCAGCTATGCCCAAAAATACCAAGACCGGGAAATAATCAGATAAAAGCGCGTCGCTCATGCCCAGGCTCCCAAAGGGGAGCCCCATGAACCGCAGCGCCATGCAATGCACGCACAGAGCCGACGAACGAACGCACAAGGCGCGGTCCTTCGATCATCTCAAGGCGCAAAAATGGTGTCGCAATCATAGGATATTGGAACTCCCCAGGACGTTCCGTTGAAAAACTTTAGATGTAAGCAGTTGATGCACACAGTTGTTTTTTTGTATCGCGTGCATCAATACCTCCCCACGAGGTGTAGATGCTTTATAGGACATTTCCGTGCAGCAACATATCCCCGATTGGGTAGGCCCAGACTACCCCGTTTGCAGGGGGGTTCAAGTCAAGAATGCGTGTTTTGAAATTTACTTTTGTGCGCCGCAGCATTTTTGTGCGCGCATAAGGCGATAGAGTGCCAAAAACAAAAAACCGCAACCTGTGAAGGTCGCGGTTTTTGAGGAACGGGAATGGCGGGAGTGACGGGACTCGAACCCGCGGCCTCCGGCGTGACAGGCCGGCGCTCTAACCAACTGAGCTACACCCCCTTCGCCGTTCTCGATATCAGGTTTTGAACCGTGTTCATCGCCTGAAGTCGCGTCTATGTAATGCAGCCCCCGCCGGGCGTCAAGCATTGTGCGGACACTTTTGTGAAAAAAATTTGACGTCTTGTGCTGAACGGCCATTTCGGCCCTATTTTGCTGCATTATTCAGCGCGCACATGGTGCCGTCATCACCCTGCCCGTCACGTCTAAATCGAAGCAAAAAAAACGAAAAGCTCGAATCAACTCAGACCAGACACCTCAACATTCCACAACATTGACGGCCAAGCCGCCTTGGGAGGTTTCTTTGTACTTCGATTGCATGTCCATGCCGGTCTGGCGCATGGTTTCGATCACTTGATCCAAGCTGACGAAATGCGCGCCGTCGCCCTTCAGCGCCAAGCGTGCGGCGTTGATGGCTTTGACCGCGCCCATGGCGTTGCGTTCGATACACGGAATTTGCACCAAGCCGCCGATGGGATCGCAGGTGAGGCCCAAGTTGTGCTCCATACCGATCTCGGCCGCGTTTTCGATCTGCTCGTTGGTGCCGCCGAGCGCCGCGGTGAGCCCGCCTGCGGCCATCGAGCACGCCACCCCCACTTCGCCCTGACAGCCAACCTCCGCCCCGGAAATCGACGCGCGGGTCTTGTACAGCACGCCAATCGCCGCAGCGGTGAGCAAGAATGCCCGCACGCCGTCTTGCGCGCTGGGGGCACGGTGGGTGCAAAAGCGCTCGTAATAACGCACCACAGACGGGATGATGCCCGCCGCGCCATTGGTCGGCGCGGTCACCACACGCCCGCCAGAAGCATTTTCTTCGTTCACTGCCAAAGCATAAAGATTCACCCAATCCATGATGGTCAGCGGGTCACGCAGGCCGCGTTCGGAATTGGCGTTGAGCTCTTCCAGCAGCTTTTTGGCGCGCCTGGGCACGTCCAACCCGCCCGGCAGGTGGCCTTCGGCGCGCAAACCGTGCTCGATGCACTCATCCATGACCTTGTGAACCTGATCGAGAAACGCATAGGTCTCGTCTTCTTCGCGCCAGGCGGTTTCGTTGATCAGCATGATTTCGGGAATCGTTAGATTCTCTTCGCGGCCAATGCGCAGCAATTCATCGGCGGACGAAAAAGGATAGCGAATCCGCACGTTGTCGCCGGTGCTGTAGGTGTCGGTCTCGTCATCGCCTTCTTCGACCACGAATCCGCCGCCGATGGAATAAAACGTGCCGCTTTTGATCAACTGGCCGTCGGCGTCATGCGCATCGAATCGCATCGCGTTGGTGTGACGCGCCAAAACTTCGTTGTCGAGAAACACGATGTCCTCATCGGGATCAAAATCGATGCGCGCCACGCCGCCCAATTTCATGCTTTTGTGCGCCGATATTTCGGCGACGATGGTGGCGACCTCTTGGGCTTCGATGGTGCGCGGGCGCTTGCCCGAAAGCCCCAACAGCAACGCCTTGTCGGTGTGGTGACCGCGCCCGGTCAGCGCCAACGAACCAAACAGCGTCACCGCCACATGATGGACACGTTCCAAATCACCCTGTTCGCTGAGTTCCGTGACGAAACGGTACGCCGCGCGCATCGGCCCGACGGTGTGCGAACTGGACGGCCCGATACCGATGGAAAACAGGTCGACAACGCTCAGGTTGGCCTGATTGACGGTTTGAGAACTGTTCTGGATCATCGCGTCCGACCTTCCGACGTACACAAATTTACAAATGAAAGCGCTGTGTTATTTTCTATTCAAACACAGTTTGACGTTTACCACACCATCGCAAATAGAGATCAAAAAAACAGCTGTTTATCGCTTAAGGCGGGGGAATGCGGATGCACGCCACTGTGCCGCCTTGGGGGGCATTTTCGATTTCCAGCTCGCCGCCCAAAAGCTCGGCTTTTTCGCGCACCAACTGCACGCCCTTGCCCCAACCTTTTTGATCTGATTGCGCTGAGGACGTGGTCGTCGAGGTCCCTTGCAGCATGCGCATCAAAATCGTCGCCGGAATGCCCTTACCGGTGTCTTGGATGACCAAGATCAGCCCTTTGCTGTGGATATCGACCTCGCCTTTGATCTTCACCTCGCCGCCTTTGGGGGTGAACTTCAGCGCATTGGAAATGAGGTTGGAGAGCATTTCGTACAACAGTACCGGATCGGTGGTGAGTTCTGGAAAATTATCGGCAATGTCGTGGACCAAGTTGATACCACGGGCCTTGGCATCGACCTCGAAGGTGCCGACCAGCTCGTCACTGAAATTGGAAAAGTCGATTTTTTCTTTCTTCACCTTGGGCGCGCCGGTGATCGCTTCGTCGAGAATCCGCTCGGTGATCTGCATCAGCCGCTTGGTTGAGGTGTGCAGTCGTTCGGCGATGTCTTTTGATTGCTCAGGCGTCAGTTGAACATCACCATCCCCTTTGAGGAATGATGTGTATCCCAACATAGCCGTCAACGGGGTGCGAATTTCATGGGCAAATTCGCTGAGAAGTTCCAATCCCGGTGCTTTCTCAGGTGTGGTTTCATCGCTCACGAGTGGGCCCTTCTGAACAATGCGATTTCACATCGAACAGTATACGCACTTCCAGATAAAGCGGAAAATCTATTTATTTACACGTCACTTACGTTAGAGGTGCGCACAATCACGTTGGGCCGGGCAAGCGAACACACGCCACCGTTCCGCCGCTCATGGCGTTTTCAATTTCCAACGTTCCGCCCAACAACTTGACCTTGTCATGAACGAACTTAATCCCTTGGCCCCAGCCCTTGCGGTCTGAATGCGCGAACGAGGTGGTCACCGCGCCGCCTTTCATCAGGCTCATCAATATGGTCGCCGGAATGCCCTTGCCGGTGTCTTGAATGATGAGGATCAGCCCGTCGTTTTTATAATCGCGCTCGCCCTTGACCGTCACCACACCGCCTTTGGGGGTGAATTTAATGGCGTTGCTAATGAGGTTGGTCATGATTTCATACAGCACCACCGGATCGGAGTGCAAAACCGGAAAATCGTCGGCGATGGTGTAGTTTAAAGTGATGCCGTGCTCTTCGGCATCGACCTCGAAAGTGCGAATAATTTCCGGGCAAAAGGTGTGAAAGTCGATGTCTTCTTTTTGCACCACCACGTGGCCTTGCACGGCCTGGTCCAACACCCGTTCGCACACTTGTAACAAACGGCGGGTCGAGACGTTGATGCGCTCGGCATAATCGAACACCCGATCTTGGCTCAACGGTTGGGGCAACGCGCCCTGCTTCATCATCGCGGAAAAACCCAACATGGCGTTCAGCGGTGTGCGAATTTCATGAGCAAACTCGCGCAAAAGTTCCAGCTCCGTACTTTGCTCGGTCGATTTGGTATCTGACATAGGTGCCCCATTAGTATTGGCAACGTTTAAGTTGCTGTCCCGATACTAATGCAATTCAAAACCGCTGAACATATCAAGATTTGAACGCAGTGTTTTCTTGATCGTTAGCGTTGTGCTCTCGCCCGTTTGAAAGCGGCAAGCACAGAAGGTTTATTCCTTTTCGCCCTACGATAGGTGCGGCTGCGCATGCGGCGGCGCTCTTGAGCGCGATGCATGCGGACTTTGTGGCGGAAGTACGCCATCTGCCGACGTGCGCGCCAGCGGCGGCGACGCCTGTAATAACCACGACCACCCATCACCCCCGCCATTTCGTCATCATCAGGCACGATTGCGCGTGGTTCCAGATCATCGACAGAGATGACAAGCTGCATAAATTCCAGGGTTTTCATAACACACCTCTTTAGGTTTTGAGTTGTGCTGTGGGGGACGGGTTTACGCCTCAAAATCGCGCCCCATGCGCCAAGACCTTTCCCATCAGGCCAGCAAAAGCAATCAGCAACCGACAAAGCCACCAATCACATTTATTCAAAATACAATCATACCATGTTAATCAGCATACAATCCAGATCGAAGAAAGGGCTACAGCTGAAACTTCCGCCAAGCAATGCTCCTAAGGGACCGCACGAGGTCTCAACGTCAACGCACGTCTTTGACCCATTTTTTGCATTTGGCGTCTTCGCGGCGATAATTACTGGGCGTGTCGAGCTTGTCGTGCAAGGGGGTCGAGAATGTGTACATCTCTTCAATGAGGGTGGCGAGCACGCCGTTTACAAGCTTGCGGTATGCCTCGACACCTTGATTTTTCTGACGTACCGCCACAACACCAGACTTCGCCAGTTTCTTCTCCAACTTGGCCTTCAGGGTTGCTCCGAATTTTTTCATGGCCTTACGATTGATCCGCACATGAGTGCGTTCGTGTTCGTAAACGACCTTGTACTCACATGACTTGGGCGCATAGATACGCGGTATAAACACCGCATGGTCGGTAATTCCAAAATCGATGGTGAGTTCCTTGGCCGTGTAGCAATACGTGCTGCCTTTTTTCACCCAGTAAGGTTTAAATTTAGACGAAGCCCCTAATTTTGCGCGGGTTAAACCACGAATCACGCTGTTTTTGCCGCCCGGCGCGTGCCAGCCGTTCAGCCCCCCGCCGACGCTTTTCGCACGCACACCGAACATGCGGTTGATTTCGGTGATGGTGTTGGCGTGCTGCAACTTGGCCGGTGGATTGAGCACGTTCACCGTTATTCTGGTTTTGGCCATCTTCGGGCAGCTCTTGGCCTGAGCACTCCCGGCTCCCAAAGACAGGGCCCCAATGAGCCCCATCGCAAATACGCTTTTGGCAAACAATCCGTATTTCATCACGCCCCACACTCAGCACAAACAACACCTATGAGCGATTGTAAATAAAATACACGACCAAGGATACGCTGTATTTGACGGCCAATTGGTGGGCCATAAAAAAAGCGACGCCTTTACAGCGTCGCTTTTTTGAATTTGGTGGGCGATGACGGGATCGAACCGCCGACCCTCTCGGTGTAAACGAGATGCTCTGCCAGCTGAGCTAATCGCCCTTAAGTGTTCATCTTAAAGCGAGGCGACACTACTGCGCCGCTTCGCCGAACTCAAGACTTATCCGAGCTTGAGCCGCAAAAATGCGAAACGGCCGCCCTCCGGTTGGAGAGCGGCCGCGTAACGCAAAAGCGCAGTCTTAGTTGACGGCGTCTTTGAGTGCCTTACCAGCTTTGAATTTGGGCTGGTTAGAGGCCGGAATCTGGATGGATTCGCCGGTGCGCGGGTTACGACCGGTGGAAGCAGCACGAGCTGCAACGCTGAAGGTACCGAAACCGACGAGGCGGACTTCGTTACCGTCTTTGAGAGAACCCGTGATGGCGTCGAGAACACCGTCCACAGCCTTCGTGGCATCCGCTTTGGACAGTTCCGTGCTGGTGGCAACGGCGGCAATCAGATCATTCTTGTTCAACTTAAGGCCCCCTTCATAAATTCAAGGATTATATAGGTACGCGCCGTTTGGGCGGCGCAGTGATTCGTTTGATGCAGGACTCTAGTGTTGAAACCCGAACCGCGTCAATCACACATGTTGAGTTTTCCCCAGTTTTTTGCGGGTTTCAGCACATTTTTATGCAAATTTGCATAACCCAATCGCTCAACCTGACAAGTTTCTGACAAAAAGAACCCCGGCGAAGCTTTTGCTTCGCCGAGATTGCTTGCTTTGGATTGTGAAACGCGTCGTTAAAAACGCTTAATGGGTGATCACTTCATTGACATCGTCATCGCCCGAACCGGACGCGACGGAGGCGTCGAGATCTTCTTCTTCCCACTCAACCGGGGTCAGAGGTTCGGCCAGGGCGTGTTCGAGCACCTGCTCAACACGGGCAACCGGGATGATCTTTAGGCCCTTTTTCACGTTGTCGGGAATCTCGGCCAAATCCTTTTCGTTATCGGCCGGGATCAGCACCGTTTTGATGCCAGAGCGTAGCGCCGCGAGCAGCTTTTCCTTCAAGCCGCCGATCGGCAGCACCCGACCGCGCAAGGTGATCTCGCCGGTCATTGCGACGTCTTTGCGCACCGCAACACCGGTGAGCACGGAGACGATCGACGTCACCATGCCGACGCCGGCGCTGGGGCCGTCTTTCGGGGTCGCACCTTCGGGCACGTGAACGTGAATATCGCGTTTGTGGAACAACGGCGGCAAGATGCCGAACGTGGTGGCGCGCGACTGAACGAAAGATTTGGCGGCTTGGATCGATTCGGTCATCACATCGCCGAGCTTGCCGGTGATGGTCATGCGGCCTTTGCCGGGCACCATCAGCGCCTCGATCTGTAAGATCTCGCCGCCGACCTCGGTCCAGGCCAAGCCGGTGGTGATGCCGACTTTGTCTTCTTCTTCCAACTCGCCATAGCGATAGCGTTTGACGCCAGAGTATTTTTCCAGATTGCGCGAGGTGACCTTGACGTGGTCGACATCGGCTTCCATGAGGATTTCCTTGGTCGCTTTACGCGCCAGCTTGGCGATTTCGCGTTCCAAGCTGCGCACACCGGCTTCGCGGGTGTAGTAGCGGATCAAATCGCGCAACGCACCGTCGGAAATGCCCCACTCATCTTTCTTCAAACCGTGCGCTTCGACTTGCTTGCGGATCAAGTGACGCTTGGCGATTTCGACCTTTTCGTCTTCGGTGTAACCCGACAGACGAATGATCTCCATACGGTCCATCAACGGCCCCGGCATGTTCATGGTGTTCGCGGTGGTTACGAACATCACGTCCGACAGATCGTAATCGACTTCCAGATAGTGATCGTTAAAGGTCGAGTTCTGTTCCGGGTCCAACACTTCGAGCAACGCCGAAGCCGGATCGCCACGCCAATCGGCACCCATCTTGTCGATTTCGTCGAGCAAGAACAGCGGGTTTGAAACCTTGGCTTTTTTCATGCCTTGGACGACTTTGCCCGGCATTGAACCAATGTAGGTACGGCGATGGCCGCGGATTTCGGACTCGTCACGCACCCCGCCCAACGACATGCGCACGAACTTGCGGCCCGTGGAACGCGCGATGGACTTGCCCAGCGACGTTTTACCAACACCCGGCGGGCCCACCAGACACAAGATCGGGCCTTTGAGTTTTTTGGTGCGGGTCTGCACGGCAAGATATTCGAGGATGCGTTCTTTGACCTTCTCCAGCCCATAGTGATCGGCGTCGAGAATGTCTTGAGCCTCGTTCAAATCCTTTTTGACCGGAGACTTTTTCTTCCAAGGAATGCCCAGCATCCAATCGAGGTAGTTGCGCACCACGGTGGCTTCCGCCGACATCGGGCTCATGGACTTGAGTTTCTTGAACTCACCCATGCATTTTTCGCGCGCCTCTTTGGACAGGCGGGTTTTCTTGATCTTTTCTTCCAGCTCGGCGTTTTCGTCCTTGCCTTCATCACCCTCGCCGAGTTCCTTCTGAATGGCTTTAAGCTGTTCGTTCAGATAGTACTCGCGCTGGGTTTTTTCCATTTGGCGTTTGACGCGTGAACGGATTTTCTTTTCCACCTGCAACACGCCGATCTCGCCTTCCATATAGGAATAGACGCGTTCCAGACGTTCGCCGGTGGTCTGGATTTCCAGCAGTTCCTGCTTTTCCGAAATCTTCAGCGCCAGGTGCGACGCCACCGTGTCGGCCAGTTTCGAAGCGTCTTCGATCTGGTTGATGGAGACCAAGGCTTCGGGCGGAATTTTTTTATTCAGCTTGATGTATTGTTCGAACTCGCCGACGACGGAGCGCGACAGCGCTTCAAGTTCGTTCTCATCGCCTTCTTCTTCGTCGATGAATTCGACTTCGGCTTGGAAGAACTCATCCTTGTCGCCGTATTTCATGATTTTCGCACGACGACCGCCTTCGACCAGCACCTTGACGGTGCCGTCGGGCAGTTTGAGCAATTGCAAAACCGTGGACACGGTGCCGACCGAATAGATGTCTTCGGGTTGGGGCTCGTCCTGGGCGGCGTTCTTTTGCGCCACCAGCAAGATTTGCTTGTCTTCGCGCATGACATCTTCCAGCGCGCGCACCGATTTTTCGCGACCGACAAACAGCGGCACGATCATGTGCGGAAACACCACGATATCGCGGAGCGGCAGAACAGGCAGCATTTCGCCTTGGGATGTAGTGATGCTCATATCGACACGAAGTCCTTATGAAAAAATGGGGGCGCCGATCTTTGGTTTTGGGCGTGACCGGCCAGGGGTTTGCCTGGGTTTTGAGACCAGGCGATTGTTATCCGAAAAGATGGGCCCCTTTTGCCGCCGCTTCAAGGGCCAAGGGCACGATTCACGGTCAATAGTGGGGATAAATGACAAAAAACAGGGGTTAAGTTGGCAAAAAACGATAAAACCGCCGGACTTTTTGCCGTCCGGCGGTTTTATCAAGGGCTTTAAAGCCCGATTCTATCGCTTTAACGCGTATTAGGCGCTCGATTCCACTTCTTCGGTGCGATCTGCATAGATAAACAACGGCTTTGCGCCCTCGCCCACCACTTCGCGGTTGATCACAACCTCTTCGACGCCATCCAAACCGGGCAGATCGAACATGGTGTCGAGCAAAATGCCTTCCATGATCGAACGCAGGCCACGGGCACCGGTTTTGCGTTCAACCGCTTTCTTAGCGATGGAGACCAGCGCACCGTCGGTGAAGGTCAGTTGCACGTCTTCCATTTCGAACAAACGCTGGTACTGCTTGACCAAAGCATTTTTCGGCCCGGTCAAGATCGTCACCAAAGCGTCTTCGTCGAGGTCTTCCAACGTCGCCAAGACCGGAACGCGGCCGACGAATTCGGGAATCAGGCCGAATTTGAGCAAATCTTCGGGTTCAAGCTCATGCAGGACCTCACCCACGCCACGGGCGTCGGGGGCCTGAACGTCGGCACCGAAGCCAATCGATGAGCCTTTACCGCGCGACGAAATGATCTTGTCCAAACCGGCAAACGCGCCGCCACAAATGAACAAGATGTTGGTGGTGTCGACTTGCAGGAATTCTTGCTGCGGGTGCTTGCGCCCACCTTGCGGCGGCACCGAAGCGACGGTGCCTTCCATGATTTTCAACAACGCCTGCTGCACGCCTTCGCCCGACACATCGCGGGTGATCGACGGGTTGTCGGATTTACGGCTGATCTTATCGACTTCATCGATGTAGACGATGCCGCGCTGGGCGCGCTCGACATTGTAGTCGGCCGATTGCAACAGCTTGAGAATGATATTTTCCACGTCCTCGCCCACGTAACCGGCTTCGGTCAGGGTGGTGGCGTCGGCCATGGTGAACGGCACGTCGAGAATGCGCGCCAAGGTTTGCGCCAACAAGGTCTTGCCGCAGCCGGTCGGGCCGAGCAGCAAGATGTTGGACTTGGCCAATTCGACGTCGTCGGACTTGGCGCTGTGGCCCAGGCGTTTGTAGTGGTTATGCACCGCCACCGCGAGCACGCGCTTGGCATGGCCCTGGCCGATCACGTAATCGTCGAGCACGTCGCAGATTTCTTGCGGAGTGGGCACGCCCTCACCGGATTTCACGAGCGAGCTTTTGTGCTCTTCGCGAATGATGTCCATACACAGCTCAACGCACTCGTCGCAGATGAACACCGTCGGGCCCGCGATCAGTTTGCGGACTTCGTGCTGGCTCTTGCCGCAAAACGAACAGTAAAGCGTGTTCTTGGAATCGCCACTACTGGACTTGCTCATAAGTTCTCCGTTCGTGTTATTCCCCGCCGCTTCGAGGGACCTTGGGGTAGGCCTTCGGCGAGGTTTATAAACCATATTAGCCACTGGCGACGGGACGGGACAATCCCCTTGTCGATTATTTCCGCAACGCACCTCATATGTTGAGGCCCATCATCGGTGCAACGCCAGGACCCTATATCGGCTATATGGGTTCGCCCGCGATGCTTCGCCAGCTTTTACAATACGTTGATGAAAACGACACAAGTACGCCATGCGCGCGTACGAAGCTTCCATATAAAAAAGATCAGATTAGGATTTATCAGGGAAATTTTTCGATTTCCTTAAAAAAATCCCCATCCCTAAAACCAATTTAAGGCAAAAACCCCTCGCCCGGCGACCAAACAGTCCCGCCCGGCAGGGGGTTCGCGCACTTAAACTCAATCTTCGGCGGCGTCCGCGTCGTCGTCTTCGAACGGACGTTGGTCGACCACTTCGTCGATCAGGCCGAACTCTTTGGCTTCTTCGGGGCTTAAGAACTTGTCGCGTTCCATCGACGCTTCGACGTGCTCAAGATCTTGGCCGGTGTGCTTGACGTAGATGTCGTTCAAGCGCGCACGCAAAGACAAGATTTCCTTGGCTTGGATTTCGATGTCGGTGGCTTGGCCTTGCGCGCCGCCGGATGGCTGGTGGATCATCACCCGCGCGTTGGGCAACGCAAAACGCTTGTCCGGTGCACCCGCCGCCAACAGCAACGAGCCCATGCTGGCCGCTTGGCCGATGCACACCGTCGAAACCTTCGGGCGGATGTACTGCATGGTGTCATAAATGGCGAGGCCGGAGGTCACGATACCGCCGGGAGAATTGATGTAGAACGAGATGTCCTTTTTGGGATTCTCGCTTTCCAAAAACAGAAGCTGTGCGCAGATCAGGCTGGAAACGTGATCATCGACGCCGCCGGTCAAGAAGATGATGCGCTCTTTGAGCATGCGCGAATAGATATCGTACGCGCGTTCGCCCCGGTTGGTGGTTTCCACCACCATGGGCACCAAGCTGTTCATGTAAGTGTCGATGGGGTCACGGTCACGCATGGCTTGAGCTTATCCTTAAAATTATCGATGCCAAAAAGACAAATGAGGAAGAAGGGTCCCGGAATCGAAACCCGCCCCACAGAGTATGGGGGCGGGAAACGAAAAGAAAAGGCTAAATTGGCAAATAAAGCGCGAATTAGTCCGCTTTTTTGGCCGCAGGCTTCTTCGCCGGAGCTTTTTTGGCGGGTGCTTTTTTCGCCGCGGGCTTGTCGCCATCAGCTTTCGCGGCGGCTTTCTTGGCCGGAGCCTTTTTCGCCGGGGCCTTTTTGGCGGCAGCTTTCTTCTTCGGCTTGGCCGGTTCGTCGTCGTCAGCCATCAATTCTTCGGTGGACACAACCTTATCGGTGGTCTTGGCCAATTCCATGATGAAGTCGGAGACCTTGTCTTCGAACACCGGGCCGGACAGCTGCTGCATGGCTTCGGGGTTTTCTTGGTAATACTTAAACACCATCTGCTCTTGACCCGGATAGTTTTGGGCTTCTTGCAAGATGGCCTTTTGCAGGTCGTCCTGGGTGATTTCGATCTGGTTTTCACGACCGACTTCGGCGAACAGCAAACCGAGCTTAACGCGACGGTTGGCGATGTCACGGAAATCCGTTTCACGCTCTTCGTCGGTCATGTCTTCGACTTCCTGGCCGGATTCTTTGGCCTGTTCGAAAGCTTTTTGGATGCTTTCGTACTCAGCTTCGACCAAGCCGGGCGGCAGGTCGAAGGCGTAAGCATCGTGCAAGGCGTCAAGCAGCACGCGCTTGGCTTTTTGCTTGGAAATTTGGTTGAAGCCCTGGGCGTGCTGTTCGCACACGGCGGTTTTCAGCGCTTCCAAGTTTTCCATACCGGCTTTTTTGGCCAGCTCGTCATCGATTTCAGACGGCTTGGATTCTTTCAGCTCGTTGATCTTGACGCTGAACATCGCGTCCTTACCGGCGAGATTTTCCGCGCCGTATTCAGCCGGGAACGTCACGCTGACGTCCAGCTCGTCACCGGGGTTTTGACCGATCAGCTGATCTTCGAAGCCAGGGATGAAGCTACCCGAACCCAGTTCCAGGTCGAAAGCCTCGGCTTTGCCGCCGGGGAATTCTTCGCCGTCAACCTTGCCGACGAAGTCGATGTTGACCACGTCGCCGGATTTGGCTTTGCGCTTGCGCTTAACCGGTGCGGAGGTTTTGTAGGCATCAGCCATGCGCGCCAAGGTGGCGTCGACTTCGCTTTCGTCGGTTTCGGCGACCAAGCGCTCAACAGAGATTTTGGAGAAATCGCCCAGTTTGATTTCCGGCATGACATCGACGGCCATGGTGTATTCGAGGTCTTTGCCTTCGTCGAAGCTGACGATTTCGATTTTCGGCTGCATCGCGGGACGCAGTTCGTTATCGCCCATCACTTTGGTCGAGCTGTCTTGCACGGTCTTTTCCAAGACTTCGCCCATGACGTTGGGACCGTATTTCTTGCGCAGAAGGCTGACGGGGACTTTGCCCTTGCGAAAGCCCGGCATCTGCATGGTTTGGGACATCTCGGTGAGACGGCTGGAAACCTGCTCTTCAAATTCGCTCGCCGGAATGACGATGGTGAATTCGCGGCTAAGGCCTTCGTTCTTGGTTTCTGTAACCTGCATGATGGAACCTGTTCGCACTCTCTAATAAAAAAACACTGGGGAAACACTGGGGGCGCCAGCGCGTATCGGTTTGTCGATACGGCGAGCGCCCTGCTCAATTTCCAATCGGCGTCCGGGGACCGGCTGTGTGGTGCGGGCGGAGGGACTTGAACCCCCACGGCGTTTCCGCCACCAGAACCTAAATCTGGCGTGTCTACCAATTCCACCACGCCCGCCGAAGGTCCCGGTTACCGGGCGTGGCGCGCACTTTATACAATTCGTCCCCCCTGTCAACGACTGCCGACGCCCCCCAGCTGATCAATGGCTTGATCTAGGTCCGACCTGGATTAGGCGGGTTTACGCGTAGGTCTCCACCAACCACTGTAAAACGGCGGGAAGTTCATCGGCGATGTCTTCGGCGATGAGGCCTTCGCCAAAGCCACTGGCGGCCTCGCCCTGCAGCCACGCGGCGGCATTTGCGGCCTCGAACACCGGCATGCCTTGGGCCAACAAAGCGCCCACGATCCCGGCCAAAACATCGCCCGCGCCCGCCGTCGCCAAGGTGCGCGGCGCGTTGGTGGTGATTGCGGCGCGGCCATCGGGGGCCGCCACCACGGTGTCGGGACCTTTAAATATAACCACGCACCCGGCACGGCGCGCCGCTTCGCGGGTCAGCGTCAGCTTGCTGTTTTTCGCCCCACCCTTGCTACCGGGCTTAGCATAAAGGCGCGCCAAATCGGGAAACAAGCGGGGGAATTCCCCGCCATGCGGCGTCAGCACCACCGAATCGACCCCGCCGTTGGCCTTGACGTTGGCTTTGATGGCTTTGAACAGAGGCTTTACGTCACCTTCGAAAACAGACAAAGCATCGGCGTCGAGCACACAGCGCTTGCCTGTTTCGATCGCCGCCAAGGTCATCGCCCGGGTGGATTTGGCGATTGCGGGTTTCGCGACACCGGCCCCCGGCCCGATCACACAGGTGTTCTTGCGCGCATCACCGATCAGCTTGCGCCAGCCCTTCATCCCACTGAACGGCGGCGTCAACGTGCCGGGATCGACACTGGCCGCGTAAATGGGAAAGGCCTTGTCGGGGGTGGCGATGCTCACCAGCCCCGCGCCCGCGCGCCGCGCCGCGCCCGCCACCAACCGCGCAGCGCCGGTCATCACCGCGCCGCCCAAAACCACCATGTGGCCGCGCACGTATTTATGGGTATCGGCCTCTTGGAAGGGATAGGCATGCGCCCACAGGTCCGGCGTGTTTAAAGAAGTGCCATTGAACACACGCGCCACCACATCGTCATCGATGCCGATGTCGACGATCACGGTTTCCCCGCACACGCTGCGCCCGGGCATCAACGCATGAGCGGGCTTGGGACGACAAAACGACACGGTGAGGTCGGCGTGAAAACATATGCCGCCGCGTTTTCCGCCCAGCGCACGCCCAGTGTCGCCGCACAAACCGCTGGGCACATCCACCGCCACCACCACGGGGGCGTTGCCTTGGGCTTGAGACACGGTCACCAATTCGGCCAAAATCTTCGGCACGTTTTCCAAGGGGCGGCTCAGGCCCGCGCCGAACAGCGCATCGACGATCAACAGTTCGTCGCCGTGTTCAAGACCCGCGATGACATCGAGCGCGGCCTTCAGCGGTTGGACTTTATTGCGCCAGCGCTTGGCGTTGGCCAAGGCATCGCCGGTGAGCGCTTTCTTTTCGCCGAGCAGATAAACGGTCACCGGCCATCCGGCTTTTTTCAGCAATCGCGCGATCACGAATCCATCGCCGCCGTTGTTGCCTGGTCCCGCCAGAACGGCCACCGCACGCTGTTCCCAACGCGCCACGATGGCGTCGAAAACGGCCTGTCCCGCAGCCTGCATCAATTGATCGCCGGATATGCCATTGGCGATGGCGGTTTGATCGGCGGATTGCATTTGTGAAACGCTTAAGACTTCCATCGGGGTCCCTTTTATCAAATTTGTCGCACAAATATTGCAACTGGGCCGTCAAACGCCCCAAATCAGGTGTTTAGAGTGTAACGCGAATCCGTATGTCGCGGATAGACCGTTTCTATATGCAGGAATATAGTCTTTTGCGTTAGAAAAACCCCAATAACCGTAGGCCTTATCTGAACTCAATCTGAACAAAAGGTATTAACGTGTTCTAATTTAATACTTTATGCTTTTCTAATTAATGCAGTGCACAACGAATTTCACCCCACTCTTTTGGGTCATTTATGGGTGGTTTTATGGCTAAAATGTGGGCGCATTGAAAATATACCTTGAATTTGGATGCGTTTTCCGCTTCTTTTTACCTGCGCGTTTCGGGAGGGACGTGACCGGTGGTCCCGTTCAGGGAGACCGGACGTGTTCAGAAACGCACGTTTTTCGAAAAACGTTTCACCAGGGGGAGCAACCTAAATAATGGGGCAACTTCACATGTCTATCACTGCAAAACGCTTGGGCTTCGCAGCCCTGGCCGGCATCGCCGCTCTCGGCATGTCCATCACGTCAACTCCGGCTGCGGCTGAAGGTGGCGAAGAGCTCGACCAGCACGTTCAAGCTGTTTTTGACAACATCATCAGCGCGAACGTTCCCATCTCTTACGAACGTGTTGCCACGCTGATGCGTGCCGACAATGCGTTTGGCGAAGGCGCTGCTTGCGTTGTTTGTCACAACTCCGCGAAAGCCTACAACGGCCTCGACCTGTCGAGCTGCGAAGGCATTCTCAAAGGTGGCGTGACCGGCGCGTTTGTAACGCCGGGCAAAGGTTCCGGCGGCACCATGCGCCGTTCCTTGCGCGACAACCGCATGCCGCTCGGCATTTCTCCGGCTTATCCGTCCAACACCAAGAACCACTTGGCTGTTTACGACTGGATCAAAGGCGGTATTAAAAACGACGACAACTTCAAAAAGAACGTTTTGCCGTTGTTTGCAGCACCCGGCGCATTCGGTGGCGACACCAAATGTACCGATTGCCACATGTCGAACGAAGAGCCGCCGTCCTTCCACGAAATGGACCTGACCAGCTGGGAAGGTATCGTTGTTAAGGGTGCCGACTCGGTTGCCAAAGCTGCTGAAGGCCTGCCGCCGGTCATGATCGTTTATGACGGCAAGCCCGAAAAATCCAAGCTGTGGCTGCGTATGATCGAAAACCGCATGCCTTTGGGCATCGCTTCGGACGCAGATCGCGACCCGTACAACCTGCACATCTTGATGAAGTGGGCTGAACAAGGCGCGAAGTGCAACTAATCGCACTTAACTGCTAAACGATTAAAGGGGACTTGGGAAACCGGGTCCCCTTTTTTCATCTCAAAATTCCTCAGCTTTGCCCTTGTCAGGCGCAAACGTTTCGCGCTTAACTTCGGGGTCCGCTTTTGGGCTCATGCCCTTTTGGCAAGTCGCAAAATGCACCGAAAAACAATGACCAAACAGGCTCCATTGATGACCACACACGCACAGACCTTTCGCCGCACGCTTCGTAACCCTTTTCGCACCGCCTTGTTGACGCTCACCGCCGCCCTTGTGCTGTCGACATCCCAAGCACAGGCTGCAGGACGCGACCCCAGTAAAATGCGCCGTGCGGTGGATGAACCCGCCACTGTGGTTGGCGAATGGCAGACCGGTAACGAGCGTCTGCGCCCGTTCACCTGCACGTCGGACCGCATTTATCTGTCCGGCGACAAAACGGCGGAATTGTGGGACACCAATGGCAATCAGCTGTGGCAGACCAAACTGCCGTTGCCGACCCACTTTCGCCCCCGCGTCGGCGATGGCGTGATGGTGGTTGCGGGCCGCAAAGGTCTGGCGACGCTTGACGCCAAAACCGGTAAGACGTTGTGGACCTACACAGTCGGCGAAAAAGAACAACTCAGCGTGCCATTGGTCGCCGCCGGCAAAGTGGTGGTCGGTCAAGACAGCTGGCTTAAAGGTTTCGACGCCCAAACCGGTGAAGAGCTGTGGGAATTCGAAATCGTGGTGCCGCGTCAAATCGCCTACCCGCCCATCGCTTATGACAACAAATGGGTTATCATGGGCCCCGGCGATGGCAACCTGTACGCCATCGACATCGAAGACGGATCGTTGGTGTGGAAAAACAACACTGGCAAGCGCCGCTGGCAATACCTGCGCCAGCTCTACGTCACCCAAGACAGCAAAGGCCAAGATATCTTGGTCGCGGGCGGCTATAAAGACGACGTTTACGGCATCAATCTTGAAAACGGCGAGCCGTTGTGGCGTTTTTACGGTGGCAATTTCATCAACAGCCACATGGTCGCCGATGACCAAACCTTTTTCTGGTCGCCGACCGGCTGGATTTATTCGCTCAACGTGCGCAACGGCCACATGCGCTGGCGTCACCTCACCGACGATCACCGCGCGACATCGGGCTATAAAAAATGGGGCCACTTCATGGCCGAGCTGATCGCCGACGACAAGGTCGTCTATGCCTTGGACATGCGCGACACCTTGCACATCTTGGATCGCAAAAACGGCGACGAGCTGAAATCTTATGACCTGCCGTTCAATGCACGCTTTTTCGTCTGCACCACCGGCGACAACAAAACCGTGTTTGTTGGGTCCAACGAAGGCGAAATCGTCAAGCTGGGCGTGGACTTCTAAGCGCCCCGGCTTTAAACACATCGCAAGGGAATGCACTACAACAGCTTAGGTTTGGCCAGATAGAGATGAAAGTCGTTGTCCTTGGCGCAGGTGTGATCGGTGTAACCAGCGCTTACGAATTGGCGTGCGATGGCCATGACGTCACCGTCATTGATCAACGCGAAGGCGTGGCGCTGGAAACCAGCTTTGCCAACGGCGGTCAATTGTCGGCCGACCATGGCGAGCCGCTGGCCGCACCCGGTGTGATCCAAAAGGCCATCAAGTGGTTGGGCAAGCACGATGCACCGCTGCTGTATCGTTTGCGCTTGGACCCGGCGCTGTGGTCGTGGACGCTGAAGTTTCTGTCCAACTGTTCCGAGCCGCGTTTTTGGGAAAACGCCGCACACATCTTGCGCGTGACGCTGTATTCGCGTGCGCGCATGGCCGAAACGCTGAAAAAAGAAACCATTGCGTTCGATCATCTGAGCACCGGCATCATCAGCGTCTATCAAAACGTCGAAGAATTCGACCGATCGCTCGAAGACGCCCACATCATGAAAGAGCTGGGATCCGAACGCCGTATGCTGGACCGCAAGGGCTGTATCGAGGTCGAGCCTGCGCTGGCCCACAGCGCGCTGTTGATCGCGGGTGGCATCTACACGCCCCGCGACGAAAGCGGCGATTGTTTCGAATTCACCAAAGCCTTGGCTGAGCGCTCAGAAAAACGCGGCGTCGATTTTAAATTCAACACAACCATCAAAGGCCTCAACCGCGACGGTTGGCGCATCACATCCGTTGAAACCGACCAGGGCCCCATTGAAGGCGACGTGTTCGTCATGGCGCTGGGCAGTTACAGCCCGCGTTTACTCAAAGGCTTGGATTTGGCGGTGCCGATCTATCCGGCCAAAGGCTATTCGGTGACGTTGCCGGTGATGGACGATGCCATGGCGCCCAAGACCTCGATCACCAGCCAGGACCACAAATTGGTGTTTAGCCGCCTGGGCAACAAACTGCGTGTCGCGGGCATGTTGGAATTCAACGGCTACGACACCGAATTGGATGAACGACGCGCGCGTATGGTGCTGAAAAACGCCTTGCAGCTGTTTCCCCGCGCGTCGGAGCCCGATCACGCCGTGCTGTGGACCGGCCTGCGCCCGATGACGCCGGACGGCGTCCCGGTGATCGGGCGCGCGCGCCAAGAAAATCTGATCCTCAACACCGGCCACGGCATGCTCGGCTGGACCATGGCGATGGGCTCGGCGCGCATCGTCGCCGATTTGACTCGCCGCCATGAACCGCAGATCGATATCGCGGGTTTGGGCTGGGAACGCTTTTCTTAAATGCTTCCAAACTGGATCGGAATCCCTTACAACCGCACTACAAGATGCAAACCTTCATCGACAATGCACGGGCAAGGACATTCCCCATGGACATGATCGAAATTCTGTTTCCCGTCGCCAGCACGGCGCACACCTTGGCCGCGGTTGTGTGGGTCGGCGGCATGTTTTTCGCCCATATGGCGTTGCGCCCGGCCTTAATGGAAGAACAGCCCCCCGCCCGCTTGGGTGTGTGGCGCAACGTCTTTCCGCGCTTTTTCGCTTGGGTATGGCTGTCGGTGGCTATCTTACCGGTGACCGGTTACGCCATGGTGTTTGTCGATTTCGGCGGCTTCGCGGCTGCGGGCCATCATGTCACGTTGATGCACGGGGTCGGCTGGGTGATGATCTTCCTGTACGCGTTTATGTATTTTCGCCCTTACGCAAAATTCAAAGTTGAAGTCGAATCCCAAAATTGGCCTGTTGCCGCCGGGCACCTTGCGCTGATACGGCGCATCGTCACGACCAACCTGATCTTAGGCCTGGTGGTGATCGCGGCGGGCGTGTCAGGTCGTTTTTGGGGCTAACTCAAATCTCTTTGCTTTCGCGGGTGACGATCTTGACCTCGGAATGCAGGGTTTTGTGCACCGGGCATTTGTCGGCGATTTCCAACAAACGCGCGCGGGTGGCTAGATCGAGGTCCCCTTCCATCACCACTTCGCGTTCGATCACATCGACCTTGCCGTTTTTGGTTTGGCATTCGTGACAGTCTTCGGCGTGGATTTTGTCGTGGTGTAGACGCACCGTGACCTTTTCCAACGGTAAGTTTTTGCGATCAGCGTACATACGCAAGGTCATCGACGTGCACGCGCCTAATCCGGCCAACAACAAATCATAGGGCGACGGTCCCGAATCCAAGCCGCCATAGGATTTAGGTTCATCGGCCATCAGATAGTGATGCCCGCCGATGGCCGCATGTTGCTGAAATTTGCCCTGCCCGGTTTCCCACACCACCACGTCGCCGACGTCGCCGGGCAACGGTGTGTTTTCAGGTGCCTTGGGCGCGTCGATGTAGCTGTCCGACCACGCCGCAATCACCCCCGACACATATGTCGCATCGTCGGGGTTGTGCATCAGGTGATCGGCGTCGTCCATGGACACGAAGCTTTTGGGATGTATTGCCGCCTTGAAAATCTTCTCCGCATTTTCGATGCCGACAGTTTCATCATGGGGGGCGTGAAAGATGATCAACGCGCGGCCCAGCTTGCGGATCGCTTGGTGCATATTGTGCGCCGAGATGTCTTCGACAAAATGCCGCTCGATCACAAACGGACGCCCGCCGACGTTCACTTCGGCAGAGCCGGTATTGATGATCTTGTGAATTTCATCGCCAAAATGCGCGGTGACGTGTTCGGGGTCATACGGCGCGCCGATGGTGGCGACGGCCTTGCATTCGGGCACCCGGTGCGCCCCGGCCAACACCGCCGCACCGCCCAACGAATGACCGATGAGAATTTGCGGCGCTTGGTGATGTTCACGCAGCCAATCGGCAGCGGCCACCAAATCGTCGATGTTGGAGGTAAAGTTGGTGTTGGCGAACTCACCGTCAGAGCTGCCCAATCCGGTAAAGTCAAAGCGCAACACCGCGATGCCGTGGCTGGTCAAACCGCCCGCAAGCCGCCCCACCGCGCGCAGGTCTTTGGAGCAGGTGAAACAGTGGGCGAACAACGCATAAGCGCGTGGCGGCCCTGCGGGCAGATCAAGACGCGCCGCAAGCCGTTCGCCTGTACCGCCAAGAAACGTGACTTTTTCACTGGTGTGAGCTGTGTTCGCCATGAGGAGAGTCCTTCGTTTACCAAGGCTCTCACGTTGCGCGAGGACGTTCGTGAACGCAACCGCATTGTGCGTCTTGATTACGATCTCACTGCGCGCTCTACTGTCTTATGCAACACAGGAGTCCTTGCATGTCCGACGAACACTCAAAACCGCTGGCCCCACAGTTAGCCACGGAACATTTCACCGTCGATGATGTCGAGGTAACCGACAAGGTGCGCGCCCACGACGGCTACTTCAAGGTTGACCGTTACCACTTGCGCCACCGCAAGCATGAAGGCGGCTGGACCGAGGTCATGCGCCGGGAAATTTTCGAACGCGGCCACGCCACGGCGGTGTTTTTGTTTGATCCCGATCTGGACAAGGTGGTGTTCATCGAACAGTTTCGCCCCGGCGCATACGCAGCCATGAGCTCACCGTGGTTCAATGCCAAAACCCATTCACCGTGGGTGCTGGAATGCGTCGCCGGGATCATCGACGACGGCGAAAGCCCCGAGGACGTTGCCCGGCGCGAATGTGTCGAAGAAGCCAATTGCGCCGTGATCGACATGATCCCGATCACCCATTATCTGGCCACACCTGGCGGCTCCACGGAAAGCGTTTTTTTATTCTGCGCGCGCATCGACGCATCGAACGCCAGTGGCGTGCATGGCCTTGAGCACGAACACGAAGACATCCGCGTGCTCAGCATCGACACCGACACGGCGCTCAAATGGCTCGACGGAGGGCGCTTTATCAACGCTATGACCTTGATTGCCATGCAATGGTTCAAACTGAATCTGGCCGATCTGCGTGCGCGCTGGTCATGATTTTGCCGCTTTCCTAACCTAGCTTCACCACCAACTTTCCAACTCCTTGGCAAAGCGCTTGATCGTGGCCCAATTGCCGCCTATGTTTAACACAACATAAGAAGACGATAATATTATACAACATCAATGGGTGTGTGAATAATGAGTATCCGCTCCGGTTTCCCCGATGCCGTCGGCAATACCCCCCTAATTCGACTGCACGCTGCGTCCGAAGCCACGGGTTGCGAAATTCTCGGCAAGGCTGAATTCCTCAACCCCGGTGGTTCGGTCAAGGACCGCGCGGCGTTGTTTATCGTGCGCGACGCCGAAAAGCGCGGATTGCTCAAACCCGGTGGCACCATCGTCGAAGGCACTGCGGGCAACACCGGCATCGGCCTGACGCTGGTCGGCAATGCGCTGGGCTACAAATCGGTGATCGTGATCCCCGACACGCAGTCGAAAGAAAAGAAAGACACCATCCGGCTGTGCGGGGCGGAGCTGATCGAGGTCCCCGCCGTGCCTTACAAAAATCCCGAAAATTATGTTCACGTGTCGGAACGCAAGGCCCAGGAACTCAACGACCTTAAACCCGGCAGCGCCATTTGGGCGCGCCAGTTCGACAACCAAGCCAACCGCCAAGCCCACATCGAAGGCACGGCGCAAGAAATCTGGACGCAAACCGACGGTAAGGTCGACGGCTTTGTCTGCGCGGTGGGCACCGGCGGCACCCTCGCGGGTGTGTCGATGGGCCTCAAAGACAAGAACCCAGGCATCGTCACCGCCATCGCCGACCCCATGGGTTCGGCACTGTATGGTCATTACAAAAACGGTGAGATGAAAGCCGAAGGCTCCTCCATCACCGAAGGCATCGGCCAAGGGCGCATCACCGACAATCTGCTGGATGCGCCGATCGATGAAGCGTTTCGTGTGTCGGACCAAGAAGCCCTGCCAATCATCTTTGACCTGATCAAAAACGAAGGCCTGTGCTTGGGCGGTTCCAGCGGCATCAACGTCGCAGGCGCGATCAAGCTGGCCAAACACTTGGGCCCCGGGCACACTATTGTCACGGTGCTGTGTGACTTCGGCACCCGCTATCAGTCCAAGCTTTTCAATCCGGAGTTTTTAAAATCCAAGGACCTGCCGATACCAGAATGGTTGGCATAGCAATTCAGTTTTTGCTAATGTCCGCGCCGACGATACAATTTAAGCGAAGGCGAACGCGATGAATTTCAAACACCCCGAAGCATTGGTCAGCGGCGAATGGCTTGAGGCGCACCTGGACGCACCGGACGTGCGCGTGGTCGATGCGACCTACCACCTGCCCCATGCGGACCGCGACGCCTATGAAGAATGGACCTACCGCCACATTCCCGGCGCGGTGCATTTCGACATCGACACCATCTGCGACAGCGACACCGACCTGCCGCACATGTTGCCGAGCGCGGAAAAGTTCTCATCGCACGTGCGCAAGCTGGGCCTCGGCGACGGTTCCAAGATCGTCATCTACGACAGCAACGGCGGCTATATGGCGGCATGCCGGGTGTGGTGGATGTTCCGCCTGTTTGGCCACAAAGACGTCAGCGTGTTGGACGGCGGCTTGGTCCGCTGGGCCAAGGAACGCCGCCCCATTGAGACCGATGAGCCGCACGTGCAAGAACGCCACTTCACCGCGCGCATGAACAACGCATTGGTCAAAAGCAAAAAGCAGATGCTCGACAACCTGGAAGGCCACAAGTTCCAAGTCATCGACGCGCGCAACGAAGGCCGCTATCAGGGCGTCGATCACGAACCGCGCCCGACCGAACGCATGGGCCACATCCCCGGCTCCATCAACTTGCCGTTCACCTTCATCACCCCGCCGTCGCAAGACTTCACGTTTCGGGGTTCGGTCGACATCTGCGAACTGATCAACGGTGCGGGCATCGACATGGACAAGCCCGCCACAGTGACCTGCGGGTCCGGCGTCACCGCCTGCGTGGTGGCGTTCGCGATGTATCTGATGGGCAAGGAAGACGTCGCCATCTATGACGGCTCCTGGGCCGAATGGGGTGACGATCCCGACGTGCCGATCAATTCATAACGGCATCGTTCATCAGGCCTCATCGTCCGATGAAGCGGGCGTCGATTGTGCAAACGTCTCCTGTAAGAGTTCATACAACCGATTGATTTGGAATGGTTTGGTCAGGTAGCCGTGAAATCCCTCGTCAAGGGCCTGCGCAACATCGTTAGGCATAGCATTGGCGCTGACGGCGACAACCGGAATGTGTTTGGTTGTTTCCATGCTCGCCAAATGCTTCATGGCAGAAACGCCATCCATACCAGGCAGGTTGATGTCCATAAGAATAAGGTCGGGAAGGTCTTTTTCGGCCATGGCAATACCAATTTCACCATTGTGGGCCTCGATCATTTGATATTCCGGAACCATGCCGAGAATATGCTTCATCAACGACATGTTCGAAGGATTGTCTTCAACGTACAAAATGGTCCGCGTCCCAACGACACCCGTGGATAGTTCTGAGTTTTGCCTTGCCTGATCAGTGGTTGCTAAGTCAATTTTCCCATCGAGTTGAGAGAGCGGTAATTCCACCCAAAACATGCTGCCCTTTCCAACGTAACTGATCACCTCCACTTCGCCACCCATGATGCGCAGCAACTCTCGGGTGATGGTAAGACCGATGCCAGTGCCCTCAATATCTGAATTTTCATAGCCCAATCGTTCGAATGGCTCAAATAAGTAAGCCAGTTTCTTCTCTTCGATGCCCACGCCGGTGTCAGATATTTCAATGTGGATCAGGGCGTTTCCCGCCTGGTGTAAGGACACAGAAACACTGCCATTATCGCGATTGTATTTGACAGCATTGGACAGCAGATTGAGCAAAACTTGCTTAAGGCGTATCCGGTCTGCGCGGACCAAGGCTTGATCGCAACACGAAACTATTTTTCTAATCGTAATGCTACGTTTGGCCGCAATCGTCTCAATGATAGACAGGCACTCGTCCACCAATGCGCCAACGGGCACGTCAACAATGTCCATGTCGAACTGCCCGGACTCGATTTTGGCCAACTCCAGGACTTGATCAATCAAATCCAGAAGATGATTGCCACTGTTGATGATCGCACTCGTATAGTTGTTTTGCTGGTCGGTCAAAGAGGTCTTTGGGTTCAACTGTAAAAGCTGGGCAAAACCGAGTATGCCGTTCAGCGGCGTGCGCAACTCATGACTCATGGAGGCAAGAAATTCCGTTTTCGCTTGGTTTGATTTCTCCGCGATCTCCTTACTGCGACGCTGCTCTTTTTCAGCCTTCAAGGTGTGCGTGATGTCGCGGGCGACGCCCCGCACGCCTCCAAATTCACCGCTTTTGACATGGAAATACGGCGTCCCGCTGAGCAAAAAAGTGAACATTTCGCCTTGTCGGTTTTTGACGACGAAAATTTGATCACGAAAAGGTTTGCGCCAATTGTGTGCTGCGGTGCCATTATCTTTAGAACTGGCGAATTTGCCCACCTCTCCAAACGACTTTCCTATCCATTCATGAGGTAAAAATCCCGTAATTTCGCGCAACTGCGCCGACACACTACGGATTTTCAGATCCTGATCCAGGTCCCAAATCAAGTCAGAAACAAGACGCGTAATATCTTCAAAGTGCTGCTGCAACTCATTGTACGCTTGATGAATGTCTGGTTCACGATCAAGGCTCATATCAGTCTGTCCGCATCCCAACTTCACGCAGCGCCGAAAGGTAGTTTTGGTTCAGGCGCCAATGCTGAATGACCCGTTCGGCTACGGACGTGCTAAAGCTGTCATAAAACATCAAAGCCGTTCGCAAGTTCTGCTTAAATTGCGTCGGGCCTTCCATTTGGGTTCGCCCTAAAAGACCGAACAAAGACGCGTACACCTCTTTATCAAAACCAAGGCCCTTGCAGATCACCGCCAGGCCTTCGCCCTCCGGTTCCAACGTGAGTTTCAAAACAAGATTTTCACGAACACCCGAAATGTTAGAGAGCAACGAGGCAAACAGATGCACCTCACCCACGGACAGCACCTTGATCAGCATTTCGGTGCTGGCCTGCCCATTGCGCACCAGTTCCTCAGCAAGCTTTTGGGATTTATCGCTATATTCGCTTTCACCGACCTCGGCGCTGTAAAGATTCATTGCCGTTTGTTCGAGCAATTCGTCAATCACATCGCCATTGATATCAAAATTTTGCGATATGATTTCGCGCAATGCAGCTGATACCCACAAATACATGCGCTGCGCCGTCTGGGGCGGCAGATCTTCACGCCGTAGCAATGGTTCTTGAAACGTATCGACACGTCTCGATTCAGCCTCCAGATACTCAAAAGCCGCTTGAGATATGGAGGCATTTTTATTGTTCAACAACGAAACGATGACCTGTTCGCTGCCGGTTTCGATCAATTCCTGAGAAACACCCAAGCTAACTTTATGGCGCATGGAAATGGCGATCTGATGTTCCTGAGACCTTTTTTTAATGATCTCAATAAGCTCTTCATCTTTGAGGACGCCGCTTTCCTTCAAAATTGGGAAGGCCACCTCAGAACTGTCGTTGGCCAGAAAATTGACCAGATTTTGCGGTATATTTTCCATGGTGGCCAACCGCTCACTGATTTGCGCACGCACTGAAACCTCAATTTCGCTGATCGTTTTTTCCAAAATCTCAAGAATAATGGCCTTTTCTTTGTCCGAGATATGGCCGCGATCATCGGAAAACAACGCGCCAATCAGCGTTGCGAGGCGCTTGCGCCCCTCAACCGATCTGTCACGAGATAGTGCTAATAGCCTACTGACTTCGCTATCTTCCTGCAACGCAGACACCCCCTGCACAACCACCTAGTTGCCTTATGCTTTGGACACACTGTTAATATTGTAACTCACATTGGTTTCTGCAACGCATACGATTTTATTCGCTGAAATAAGGCATTATAAATATTTCAGTTTGATCAAAAAAATACCCCGGCGTTTCCGCCGGGGAACTTTTATTCAATATTTCCGACTTAGGTGCTCAACGCAGGCTGTCCAAGTTCGCCGCCAGGGCGGTGCGCACGCGTTTGATTTCTGCCGAAACCTTATGCGCGCGGTCGCGGTCTTCTTCGCAGACGTGGTCGAACGCCACCGTGGCGCAGCGTTCACGTTCTTCCAACAACGCATCGATGATGGTTTGCTCGATCGCCTTGATGACTTCTTCGTCGTGACCGGCGCACGAGACATCCAGAATTTTCTGGATTTTCGCTTTGGCTTCTTCTGCGCGATCACGCAGGCTTTTGGGTGACGGGCTCATATGCGCTTTCCCCTCGTCCTCAATGGTTCAAAATCTGGCTGAGGAACATCTTGGTGCGGTCGTTTTGCGGATTATCGAAGAACTCATGCGGGTTGTTTTCTTCGACGATCTGACCGGCATCCATGAAGATCACCCGATTGGCGACCAGCTTGGCAAAGCCCATTTCGTGGGTCACACACAACATGGTCATGCCTTCTTCGGCCAACTCGACCATAACGTCGAGCACTTCCTTGATCATTTCCGGATCAAGCGCCGAGGTCGGTTCATCGAACAACATGATTTTGGGATTCATGCACAAAGAGCGCGCAATCGCCACACGCTGCTGCTGACCGCCGGAAAGTTGACCGGGGAATTTGTCGGCCTGTTCAGGTATCTTGACGCGTTCGAGATAATGCATCGCGATTTTTTCGGCCTCGGCTTTGGGCATCTTGCGCACCCAGATCAAAGCCAGGGTGCAATTGTCCAAAACGGTCAGATGCGGGAACAGGTTGAAGTGCTGAAAGCACATGCCAACCTCGCGACGGACTTCATCGATGCGTTTGAGATCTTCGGTCAGTTCGATGCCGTTGACGATGATTTGGCCCGCTTGGTGTTCTTCCAGACGGTTGATGCAGCGGATCATGGTCGATTTACCGGACCCCGAAGGCCCGCAAATGACGATACGTTCACCCGGCGAGACATTGAGGTTGATGTCTTTTAAGACATGAAACTCACCGTACCATTTGTTGACGTCCACCAGTTGGACGGCCAGTTCATTTGAAGTTGCGTTTTCCATAGCCATAATTTTCCTACTGAGGACTTAACGTTTATGCCCGGTGTGCAGTTTGCGTTCGAGTTTTTGGCTGTAACGCGACATGCTGAAACAGAAAACCCAGAAACACAGCGCGACAAAGATGTGCCCCTCGACATTGACTTTGCCCCAAGACGGATCCTGAATTTGCGCCTCGACCGTAGCCAAGATGTCCAGCAAACCAATGATCAGCACCAACGTGGTGTCCTTGAACAATGCGATGAAGGTGTTGACGATGCCCGGGATCACCAGCTTGAGAGCTTGAGGCATGATAATCAGTCGCATGCTTTTCCAATAGCTGAGCCCTAAAGCATTTGCGGCTTCAAACTGGCCCTTCGGAATGGCTTGCAAGCCACCGCGGATCACTTCCGCCATATAAGCCGATTGGAACATGGTGATGCCGATCAAGGCGCGCAGCAACTTATCGAAGTTCGTGCCTTCCGGCATAAACAACGGCAACATCACCGACGACATAAACAACACCGAAATCAACGGCACACCGCGCCACAGTTCGATAAATACCACACAAAACGTTCGAATCACCGGCATCTCAGACCGACGACCCAAAGCCAAAGCAATGCCGATGGGCAAAGCTGCGACGATACCGACATACGCAATAATCAGCGTCAGAGCCAATCCACCCCAGCGGTCCGTCGGAACTTCTTCCAATCCCAGCATGCCGCCCTTGATGAGAATAAAGCTCACCACGGGGAAAACAGTCAGCGAGAAAAGGCCCAATAACCGTTTATAGGGAAAGGCTTCAAAAAACTGAGGCCCGAAAGACAGCACCAACAAAACAAAACAGATATCAAGACGCCAAATTTGTTCCGTTGGATAACTTCCATAGGTAAAGAGGTTCAGACGATCCCCGATAAAGGCCCAACAGGCGCCAACACCAGCTTCTTTGCACGCAGCAGGATCATCGACGATGAAAACGGCCGAGAAAATCGCCCAGTCGAACATGGGAACGAACGTGAGATACATGATGTACATCACGATCAGCGTGACCACACTGTTCAGCGGAGACGAAAATAAGTTCGTCCGCAGCCAACCAATGAAACCCGACGTGGAAGCTGGCGGAGCAAGATCGGGAAGTGCTTTGAAATCATTCATAATTCTTCTCTCCCCTATCTCTCGACCAAGGCCATCTTGGTGTTGAACCAATTCATGAAGGCCGAAATCAACAAGCTCATGGTTAGGTAAACCGCCATCGTCATTGCGACGATTTCAACGGCTTGGCCGGTTTGATTCAAGGTCGTGCCCATAAACACGTTGACCAAATCTGGATAACCGATCGCGGTCGCCAACGATGAGTTTTTCGCCAAGTTGAGGTATTGGCTGGTCAGCGGCGGAATGATGATGCGCATCGCTTGAGGGATCACCACCAAGCGCAAGGTCGGAGCGTTGCGCAAGCCCAAGGCATGGGCCGCTTCGCTTTGGCCGTGACTGACGCCTTGAATGCCGGCGCGAACGATTTCAGCGATGAACGCCGCTGTGTACATGGTCAAAGCCCACCACAGCGCCGTCAGTTCAGGCAGCAAGCGCAAACCGTTTTGAACGTTGAAGCCCTTCAAAGCCGGATATTCGAAGCTCATGGGGGCGCCAGCACCATAGAAGACCGCGAGCGGCGCAAAAATGATCAACCCAAAAGAGACCAAGAATGAGGGAAACTGTTGACCAGTAGCCTCTTGGCGTTTGTGCGCCCAGCGCACAATGATAACCGACGCGACAACCGCGATCACAAAGGCGGCAATGACGATCCCAAAGCCACTTTCCGGTACCGGTTGAGGCAGATACAATCCACGCCCGTTGAGCAGCACGCTATCTTGGACAAGATGAATGCTCTGCCTGGGGCCAGGCAAGTATTCTCTGAGGATTTTGTACCAAAAAATAATTTGCAGCAGCAGTGGAATGTTGCGCAACGTTTCGACATACACCGTGGCCAATTTGGCAACCAACCAGTTATGCGACAGGCGCGCGACACCCAAAATAAAGCCGATAATCGTCGCGGCAATGATGCCCATAACCGACACCAACAGAGTATTCATCAGGCCAACCACAAACGTGCGGCCATAGGTGTTGGTTTCATTGTAGTCAATGAGCGACATCAAAATGCCGAAGCCAGCGGTTTCGTTGAGAAACCCGAACCCGGTGGTAACACCGCTTTTGGCGCGATTGGTCAGCGTGTTGTCGAAAATGAAATAGAAAAACCAAACCAGCAAGGCCACCGCGATCACTTGATACGCAATGGACCGAAACGTTGGATCGTTCCAGATTGCCGTTTTGCTTGAATTGGATGTCGTTCGCGTTGGGTCGGCCATATGCCCTGATCTCCCGTCCCCACTGCACTCAATCAAATTGAGCTGTTTCTAAACCCCAATAGCAAACCGGCCATGTCCCCATACAACGCATTGGGTGGGACATGGCCGGATTACCGTATCGGCTTAGCGGACAGGCGGTGCGTATTGCAGGCCGCCTTGGCTCCACAGTGCGTTCAGGCCACGAGAAATGGCCAAAGGCGTTTTCGGTCCGACGTTGCGTTCGAACATTTCGCCGTAGTTACCCACTTGGATAACAGCGTTCATCGCCCAATCGGCGCTGAGGCCCAATTTGGTGCCAGCATCGCCTTCGGTGCCCAGCAGACGCTTGATGCCTGGGTTCTTACCCATGGACATGTCTTTTGCGTTTGCAGACGTCACGCCCATTTCTTCAGCGTTGACTTGTGCGAACAAGGTCCACTTCACGATGTTGAACCACTGATCGTCACCTTGGCGAACCACGGGGCCGAGCGGCTCTTTGGAGATGACTTCCGGCATCACCACAGCGCTGTTCGGATCGGCCATTTTGGAACGGATCGCATAGAGCTGCGATTGATCAGACGTCAAGATATCGCAACGTGCGGATTCAAAACCTTCACGGGTTTGATCGGACGTGTCGTAAACGACGGCGGAATACTTCATGCCGTTGAGGCGGAAGTAGTCAGCCAAGTTCAGTTCGGTGGTGGTGCCAGCCTGGATGCAGACAGAAGCGCCGTCGAGTTCCTTAGCGGACTTCACGCCGAGTGCTTTTTGCACCAAGAAGCCCTGACCGTCGTAGTAGTTCACACCGGCAAAGTTCAGGCCCAACGAGGTGTCGCGGGTATGCGTCCAAGTGGTGTTGCGCGACAGCATGTCGATTTCGCCGGACTGCAACGCGGTGAAGCGTTCTTTCGCGGTCAGCGGAACGAAGCGCACTTTTTTGGCGTCGCCCAAAACAGCAGCAGCGACGGCACGGCAGGTGTCAACGTCAAGACCCGTCCAGTTGCCTTTCGCATCTTGTGAAGAGAAGCCCGGCAAGCCGGTGCTGACGCCGCATGACAGCGTGCCACGTTTTTGCACATCTTCAAGGGTGCCAGCAAAAGCCGACGTGGCGACCATGGTGGCAGCCACGGCACCGAGAGCGATCATAGTTTTTTTCACGGTTTTTCCTCCGAAATTTCCCAATGTAACTTTTTTCGATACCGCCACATGAGGTTCACATGACGGCACATTTATTGAAGATGAACTCCCCGGTTCCCCAACCGTTTGCCTCGCAGCATGAGAGTCCGTCTCGCACCAGATGGTTCAAAGGCGTAACACGATTGTTTCAGCCTACTCAAGCTTGAATTGTATCGAAACAATCCACAAGCGCGATACCACGTTTGAACTAGATGGTATGTTTAACGCCAAACCCCAACCAGAAAGCTAGCATCTAAGCCCGTTTCAGGTCACACTGTGTTGATCTTATTGGCGATTTTCTTACCTCATGACGGGCATAGCCTGAATACAACTGCAACCACCACACGGCCTTTCATATGACTAATGATAGCAAAAGAAAACACGGCGACACCCGACTAACCACGACGGGCCGCGATCCCGAAGCCAATTTCGGCATCGTCAATCCGCCGGTGTATCATGCCTCGACCGTGACATTTCCCACCGTCGAAGCCTTGCGCGATGCGGAAAAGCACAAATTCGACCGGGTCTATTACGGGCGCTTCGGCACCCCGACCACGTTTGCATTTGAAGAAGCCGTCGCCGACTTGGAAGGGGCCGAACATTGCGTCGCGGTGCCGTCGGGCATGGCGGCGATCGCGGTGTCGTTGGCCGCGACCTTGCACGCGGGCGATCATGTTTTGGTCAGTGACAGCGTCTATTATCCGACCATCCTCTTTTGCAAAGGATTCCTGAAAAAGTTCGGCGTCGAGGTGTCGTATTACCCGCCGATGGCGAGTGCCGCCGAGCTTAAAGACCTGATGCGCGAAAACACCAAGATCGTGTTCGCCGAATCGCCCGGCTCCATCACCTTCGAAGTTCAAGACATCCCCATGATCGCAAGCGTCGCCCACGAAAATGGGGCCAAGCTGATCATCGACAACACCTGGTCGGCGGGCTACCACTTCAAACCGTTTGAGCACGGCGTTGATATCTCATTACAAGCCGCGACCAAATACATCGTCGGTCATTCCGACGCGATGCTCGGTTCCTTGACGGTCAACGATCGCGACCTTTATGAGCACATCAAGATCACCCAGGTGGGGCTCGGCTACGCCACCGCGCCGGACGATTGTTATCTGGGCCTGCGTGGATTGCGCACCCTGGCGACGCGTTTGCCGCGTCACGAAAGCACCGGACTTAAACTGGCCGAATGGCTAGCCGCGCGCCCCGAAGTCGAAACCGTGCGGCACCCCGCCCTGCCCAGCTGCCCCGGTCACGACATCTTCAAGCGCGACTTCACCGGCGCGTCGGGACTGTTTGGCATCGTGTTGAAAGACGGTCCCTCTGATCAAGATTTAGCGCGCATGCTCGACGGCATGGAGCTGTTCGCCATGGGCTACAGCTGGGGCGGCTTCGAAAGCCTGATCATCCCGTCCGATCCCCGCACCATGCGCACCACCTATGACTGGCCCTACAATCAGCCCACGTTGCGCATTCACGCCGGTCTGGAAGACCCCGAAGATTTGATCAGAGACTTAGACGCCGGCCTAAAGCGCCTAACGTCTTAAGCGCCTTTCGACTTAAACAGGCCGATTACAAACAGCACCGACGCGGCCGCGACAATGGCCGGGCCTGCGGGCACATCGTAGTGATAAGACGCGCCAAGCCCCGCCACGACGGAAATCAGTCCAGCCATAGCCGCCAGCACGCCCATGGCTTCGGGGGTGCGCGACACGCTGCGCACGGCGGACGCGGGAATGATCAACAACGACGTCACCAACAAGATGCCCACAACCTGCATCGCCAACGCCACCACCACCGCCAGCAACAGCATGAACACAAGGTCGGCCCGGCGCACGTTGACGCCTTCGACCTGGGCCAGATCAGCATGCACGGTGGCGCTGAGCAAAGGTCGCCACAAACGCACCAGCACACCAAGGATCAGCGCTGCGCCACCCCAGGTCCACATCACGTCGGCCCAGCCGACGGACAAGATATCGCCGAACAGATAGCCCATCAAATCGATGCGCACGCTGTCCAACGTCGACGCGACGATCAAGCCCGCCGCCAACGCCGCGTGCGCAACCACACCCAACAAGGTGTCCAGCGACAACCCCCTCACCCGCTGCAAACCGCTGAGGATCAAAGCCACCGCAACAACCACGAACCCGACGCCCAGAACCGGATCGACGCCGACGACGAAACCCAGCGCCACGCCCAGCAACGCGGTGTGCGACAACGCGCCGCCGAAATACGCCATACGCCGCCACACCACGAACGCGCCCAAAGGCCCCGCGACCACAGCCACGGCGAGACCGGCGAGCAGTGCGCGCACCATAAAGGTATCGAGCTCAATCATGATCGCAGTGTTCCCCGTGTATGTGGCCGTCCAAACCATGCTCGTGATCGTGATGGTGGGCGTATACCGCCAACGTTTCAGCAACCTCATCACCGAACAACGCGACGAATTCCGGATGGCGGCTGACCGCATGGGGATGGCCCGCGCAGCACACATGCTGGTTGAGGCAAATCACGTGATCGGTCTGGGCCATCACCACGTGTAAATCGTGCGATACCATCAACACGCCGACGCGGTGTTGCTCGCGAATGTTTTGCACCAAACGATACAGCTCCGCTTGGCCGGTGAGATCGACGCCTTGCACCGGTTCGTCCAAGACCAACAGATCGGGTTTGCGCAGCATCGCGCGCGCCAACAACACGCGCTGCATCTCACCGCCGGATATACCTTGCATGGGCTGAGCCATCACATGCCCCGCGCCGACCTCGTCCAACACGCTTTCGAAATCAACCGCGCGCAAACCGCCCGGCGCGCCCAAGCCTAAGAACCGCTTCACCGTGATCGGCAACGCCGGGTCGATGGTCAGGCGTTGCGGCATGTAGCCGATGGACAGGCCTTTTTTGCGCGTCACCGTGCCGACGCTGGGTTTAATCAGCCCCAACATCACCCGCACCAAGGTGGTCTTGCCCGCGCCGTTGGGCCCGATCAAGGTGACGATCTCGCCTTGACGCACACTGACGTCGCCGCCCGACAGCACCGTGTGCCCGCCGAAAGCAACTTCGACGCCTTTGGCTTCAATGAGAAGCGTTTCGTCATTCATGGCTGGAAGCCGTTTTTCGACAGCGCGCGCACACGCCTTCCAACTCGACCGTTGGATGTTCGATGCAAAAGCCGACCGCCTGCGCGCCTTTGCCGATGGCCGCGTCAATGCGGCTGTCGACCAATTCCGCCGCCATGCCGCAATCGCGACAAATCAAGAACTGCCCGGCGTGATCGATATCGGGAACCGCACAGCCGATGTAGGCGTTCAAACTTTCGATGCGGTGGATCAAGCCCTGCGCCAACAGGAATTCAAGCGCGCGGTAGACCGTCGGCGGCTGGGCCTTGCCAGACTTACTGCTGAGCTGATCCAACACGTCATAGGCACCCACCGGGGTATGGCTTTGCCACACCAGTTCGAACACGTGGCGACGGATATCGGTCAAGCGCACCCCGCGCGCCGCGCAAATTTGTTCGGCGCGCGCCAAGGCGCTACGCACGCATTTGCTGTGATCGTGACGTGCGTCAGGAAAAGCACCGGGTTTGAGCGGCGCTGATGATGACGTTGACGCGGGCTTGCTTGGCGATTGGGCCATGGGATGATCCGCTCCTAAAATATACGTTATGTTATAACATTAATACTTTCAGCGCCAAACGCTATATTGTATCGTGGATCGAACCCGCCATGACCACGTCACCAGAGGATAGCCAACAATGTTCAAGATGCATTTTCGTCCCGCCCCGTTTGCATTGATCACGGCATTGCTGATCGCGGTCGGGTTGGGGATGACGAGCACACCGACGCGCGCCGCGCCGCCCAAGGTCGTGACCTCGATCAAGCCGGTGCAGGCTTTGGTCAAGATGGTGATGGGCAATTTGGGCACCCCCGATGTGGTGATCCCGGCGACGGCTTCGCCGCATATGTTTTCGATGAAACCATCCCAAGCCAAGATGTTGGAAAACGCCGAAGTGGTGTTTTGGATCGGCCCTGGGTTGGAAACCACGTTGATCGGGCCGCTCGACAAACTGGCGAGTAAAGCCCAAGTGATTGAGCTGTTACAAACGCCGGGGCTGCGCCTGCTGCGCTATGAAGAAAATGATGCCCATGGTCACGGCAACGTCGATCCGCACATTTGGCTGGCACCATCCAATGGCCGCAAGATGGTTGCGCACATCGCCGAGATTTTGAGCCAAATCGATCCGGCCAACGCCACCGCGTACGCCAAGAACGCCAAAAAAGCCCGCCAGCGCCTCACCATCTTGTCGCGCAAGACCATGGATTTCGTTTCCCAGATGCGCTACACGCCCTATCTGGTGCAACACGACGGGTTCGGCTATCTGGCGCTGGAATTCGGCTTTAATGAGGTCGGTCACATTCAGACCACCCCGGGGCGCGAACCGGGCGCCAAGCACGTCGCGGAAATCATTGAGCTGATCAAAGACAAAAACGTTAAATGCTTGCTGCATGAACCACAGTTCGCCCTCAAGCTGGCGGAGCGATTGAACGCCGAGACCCGCATCGCGTTGCGTGAGGTCGATCCCATGGGCATTCACTTATCCTTGTCCGAAACCACCTACGTGCGCCTCATCCAAGGCATCATCGTGTCCATGGAACCGTGCCTGCACCCGCGCACCCCCAAAGCTAAACCCGCACAATAACGGATCTCATGATGAGCAACGATTACCCCACATCAGACGCACTCGCCGCCAAAGTCGCCGATCAACTCAGCTACAACGCCGACGGCTTGATCGCGGCCATCGCTCAACAGCAAGATGGTGATAGCGATGGTTTAGGTGGTGAGATTTTGATGATGGCGTGGATGAACCGCGACGCGGTGATCGAAACCCTGACCACGGGACGGGTGTGTTACTTCTCGCGTTCGCGTTCCAAGTTGTGGCGCAAGGGTGAAAGCTCCGGCCAAGTGCAAAGCCTGATCGATTTTCGCTGGGACTGCGACAGCGACACGGTGTTGGTGCTGGTCGATCAAAAAGGCGTGGCGTGCCACACCGGGCGGCGCAACTGCTTTTACAAATCGGTGCGGGGTGGCAACGTGACCAACATCGCCGAGGTCGAGGTTTCCCCGGACGACCTGTATGGCTGACGCACCACCCACTGCTGTCGCCGTCACGGTGCTGACCGGCTTTCTCGGCAGCGGCAAGACCACCTTGCTCAATCACCTGTTGGACGATCCCGACCTAGGCCAAGCCGCCGTGTTGATCAACGAATTCGGCGACGTGTCCATCGATCACCTGTTGGTCGAAAAGATCGACGAAAGCACGGTGTTGCTGGAAAGCGGCTGCGTGTGCTGTTCGGTGCGCGCCGACTTGGTCGAAGCCATGCGCGGGTTGATCGCCAAACGCGCCGACGGGCGTATTCCTGCGTTCGAACGGTTGGTGATCGAAACCACCGGCCTCGCCGATCCCGCACCCATCGTGCACACCTTGATGAGCGACCCGATCATCGCGGGGCAATTTCGCCTTGATGGATTGGTGACGACGGTGGACGGGGTGCTCGGTTTCGCGACCTTGGACAATCACCAAGAAGCCGTCAAACAAGCCGCCATCGCGGACCGCATCATCCTCACCAAATGCGACATCGCCGAAGACTTGGGCGCATTGGAAGCACGGCTCACGGACCTCAACCCCGCCGCCACGCTGATCAAGGCCGAACACGGCGACGTGGCCGCGCGCGATCTGATCGACGCGGGCTTGTTCGACCGCGATTTCGTGCCCCATTCGGAACGCTGGCTGGGCGATACGGCGATCCAAGATCATCACCATGGGCATGGGCATCGCCACGATAAAAACATCCGCACATTCGTGCTCAACGCCGAAGGGCCGATCGATTTCATGGCGTTTCAAGACTGGCTGGAAACCCTGCTCGCCACCCAAGGGGCGAACGTGTTGCGCATGAAAGGCATCTTGGAGGTCAAAGACGTCGACCGCCCGGTCGCCGTGCACGGCGTGCAGCACGTGTTCCATCCGCCCGCGGCGCTGCCCTCTTGGCAAGGCATCGAAAAACGCTCACGATTGGTGTTCATCACCCGGGGCTTAAGCGAGCAAGCGGTGCGCGACACGTTCGACGCCCACATGCAGGGGCATTTGAAATAACGCTCAGTGGGGAGAGGCAGATGAGCCGTTTGAAAACCATATCCTCGGTATGCACGGTGGCTTTATCCGTTCTTTTGAGCATGACCCTGCTCACCGATGCCTCCGCGATGAACAAAAAGAAAGGCAAAAAGAAGAAGGGCCAGTTCGCAGGCAAGATGAAGCGCCAAGCCAAAGCCCCATATGACCACTATGAACAAAAAGGCCTGTTCACCACCGGTCTCACCCCTGTGTTTCCAGCTGGCGTTGAATGCCCGCCGATCTCATCACCGTACGGATCTAAAACCCGCTACGACGGCAGTTCGCGCAACAACGATCATCACGGTTATCACAACGGCATGGATATCTCGCTGGATGCCGGAACGCCGGTGCTGTCCGTGGCCGACGGCGACGTCATTCACAAAGGCACGGCCGGGCAATTGGTCGGCAGTTTCGTGTGGCTGCGCTACGCCCCCCAAGACACCGGCGTGCCCAACTATATTTTCGCCCGCTATCAGCACCTGGACGAGCCGTCCTCGTTGAACGTCGGCGACAAGGTTAAGGCTGGGCAGACGGTGGGATTGGGTGGCAACACCGGGACCACCGGCGGGCATTTTGGCAGCCGGGGCTATCCACATTTGCACTTGGTTTTTTACACCGGACCAACAGCCGACTACACCATCCTCGGCGACGGGCCGATGCTGGGGCCGAAGTCCCTGAACTATTTGGATCCGATGGGGCTGTATCTGGGCGGCGCGCCTGCAGCGGATAATCACGCGCTGCGCGACCTGCCCGATGCTCAAAAAGCCGTGAGCGTGCCGGTTAAGTTGGCGTCGGGGCAAATGCTTCCCAAGGACGCCAAGCTCACCTGGCCGCTTGCGTGTCAGAACTAAAAATGAAAATTAGACCAAGTTGCGCATTTCGCCGCATTGGTTCAGCGCATCGGTGAGGAAGTCGTATGCTTTGGCGTCGAGCCCCAGGTAATTCACCGCGATCACACCGTCATCGGTGCGCACCACGCGGGCGGGCAAATCGACGTCGTGCATTTCGGTTTTACGACAGCCCAGTCCGGCCACGGTGACCAGCGCGCCGGGGGTCAAGGGGCCTTGATAATCGTCGAGCAAAAAGCCGCCCATGCTCCAATTGGTGACCTCATACGTGTGCCCTTCCAAACGCACCACAAGCCCCATGCGTCCTGCACGGGGGTGCTTGCGACGGTCTTCGTTCAGATGCAATTCCATGGTTTCACACTCAATTCGTATGACTTTTTCAACCCAAAGCACGCCCGGATCAATCGCCACAGTAGCCCTGATGTAGAGTTTACACAAATATGACACGAAATGTGTGATCCGCATCACACCCATATATATCCCGCACATATCCTGTCGGGCGCTTGACATACGGCACTAAAAACTGCCGTTATGGGTCTTGAAACATTACGCTTTCATCGGGGATCTGCATGAAATTGCGCATGAAACGGGGACTTATCTCAGTGCTTGTTGCCGTGCTTGGCTTGGCCCTTGGTGGTGGCGCAAATTGTGGCGCGTGGGCGAATGAAACGGTCACCGTGTTCGCCGCCGCCAGCACCCAGCCCGTTCTGGCGGCACTCGCCCCGTTGCTCAAACAGCGTGGCATCACGCTCAAAGCGGTCCATGCCGCAAGCTCCACCTTGGCGCGTCAGATTGAACAGGGCGCACCGGCGGACGTCTACATATCCGCGAATGTGCGGTGGATGGACTACCTGACCGATCACGGCGTCATCGTTTACGACAGCAAACGCACCGTCGCCACCAACCAATTGGTTTTGATCGCCGGACCAAAGCCGTTCCCCGTTCCGATGATGACGTTTGGTCCGGGCTATCCGCTCGATACCGTTTTGCAAGGCGAACGCCTCGCCATCGCTGACCCCGATCATGTGCCGGCGGGTATCTATGGCCGCGAAGCCTTGGGCACGATGAAGATGTGGGGCAAGGTACAAGACAATTTGGTGCGCACCCGTGACGTCACCTCGGCCTTGATGCTGGTCGCGCGCGGCGAAGCGCGCTTGGGCATCGTCTATGCCTCCGACGCCAAGCGATCGGACAAGGTTTCGGTGTTCGCCCCCCTGCCCCAACGCAGCCACAGCCCCATCACCTATCGCGGCGCAATCGTGCGCGGCCATGACCGCAAGGCCGTGCGTGCGGTGATGGACTTGCTCACCGCTCCTGAAGGCCAAGCGGCGTTCACAGCCGCCGGATTTGAGGGCGCGCCATGAGCTGGAGCTTAACCCCTTTGGAAATCGAGGCCCTGGGCCTCAGCCTCAAAGTCGCGGCGTGGGCGACTGTGGCAAGCCTGCCGCTGGGCGTTTTCGTCGCCTGGATATTGGCGCGCCATCGGTTTCCCGGGCACGGCATTTTGAACGGCGTGGTGCACCTGCCGTTGGTGTTGCCACCGGTGGTGGTCGGCTATGTGTTGCTGGTGGCGTTGGGGCGCGGCGGTGCGCTGGGCGGGTGGCTCTATGACACGTTCGGTGTGAGCTTGGCGTTCACCTGGAAAGGCGCTGCGGTGGCCGCCGCGGTGATGGCATTCCCGCTGATGGTGCGCGCCATGCGCCTGAGCCTTGAAGCCGTCGATCCGGGCTTGGAACACGCCGCACGCACCTTGGGCGCGGCGCCGCTGCGGGTGTTTTTCACCGTAACATTGCCGCTGATGCTGCCCGGTGTGGTCACCGGATCGGTGCTGGCGTTCGCCCGCGCCTTGGGCGAGTTCGGCGCGACCATCACGTTCGTGTCCAACATTCCCGGCGAAACCCAGACCCTGCCATTGGCACTGTATAGCTTTACCCAGGTTCCGGGCGGCGAAAACAGTGCGCTGCGCCTTGCGGTTTTGGCGGTGATCGTGGCACTGGTTGCCTTGATCGCCAGCGAGGCCTTGGCGCGTCGGGTGCGACGCATGACGCATGGAGAAGATCATGGCTGATCGTCTTTCTCTGAACGTCCAACGTCGTCGCGGCGATTTCACCATTGATGTGAAGATCGACGCCGGCCCCGGCATCACCACCTTGTTCGGCAAATCGGGCGCTGGCAAAAGCACCATCGTCGCCATGTTGGCAGGCTTGATCAAACCCGACAGCGGCCACATCCGCGTCGACGGGCACACCCTGTTCGACAGCACCCAAGGCATCGACATCGCGCCGGAACGCCGCCATGTCGGTTATGTTTTTCAAGACGCCCGGCTGTTCCCGCACATGAACGTGGCGCAAAATCTGCGCTACGGCTTAGGACGGTTGGACGCCGACAAACGCGCCGAAACGTATGCGCGGGTGGTGGACCTGTTGGGATTGGAAGGTTTGCGCCAACGTCGCCCCGCCAATCTTTCTGGAGGTGAAAAACAACGCGTCGCCATCGGGCGCGCGCTGCTCAGCAATCCACGCATCTTATTGATGGATGAACCGCTGGCGTCATTGGACGCGGCGCGCAAAAGCGAAATTCTGCCCTATATCGAACGTCTCGCCACGGACTTCGACCTGCCGGTGGTTTACGTGTCGCACGCAGTGGAAGAAGTGGTGCGCCTGTCCGACACCTTGGTGCTGATATCCAACGGCCAAGTCGCGGCGCAAGGGGCCGTCGAAGACATCATGGGGCGCATCGATTTGGGTCCGCTCACCGGGCGCTACGAAGCCGGCGCGGTGCTCTCCCCCACCGTCGACGCACACGTCGATGAGCATCACCTCACCAAGCTCAACTTGCTCGGCCACGACATGTTCGTGCCTTCGGTGGATTTGGCACAGGGGCAACGCGTGCGTCTGCGGGTGCGCGCACGAGATGTGTCCCTCGCCCTCGCCCGCCCCGAAGGCACCTCGATCCTCAATATCTTGCCGTGCACAGTGCGCGAAATCCAATCCGGTGCAGGGTCGCACGTCGAGGTGGCGTTGAGCGTCACGGCGATGACCAACAACAGCAGCGAAAACACGCCGCAAACCGTGCTGGCGCGCATCACTCAAAAGTCGTTGAGTGATATGCAACTGGCGCCGGGCAAGTCCGTGCACGCCCTGATCAAAGCCGTCGCCATCGATCGTCACAGCTTGGGTGGCCATGGCGCGGGCACCAATCGCAGATAGGAAGTCAAAAAAATAATACATACATACATCTGCACTATTGATCGCCGGATATGTTATTCTTTTAATATGATCTATCTAATTCCTTCTACAGAATAACTCGGGCACCCATCATGGCGACACAGACTCCTAAAAAACCTGTTTCTAAAACGTCCCCCAAAACGGGCGCAAAGCGCAAAGCGAAACCCGCGCGCAAAAAACAGGGGATGGATTCTGATACCAAAACCATCGTCAGTATTGTCGGCGGCCTTGGCGCCGTGCTGGCGATTATCTTCGGTGGTTTAGGCGCATACAATTATCTCTCTGAGTCCGAAAAACCAAAGCGCACCGCATCCGTCAAAATAGACGCCCCCCCGGCCAGCAAAGCCGTCGGCGCGTCATCCGCGACGACCATGACGCAGGCGCAAGTCGAAGCCTTCAACGCGTTTGAAGGCATGCGTTCGACATTTTCACCGGAACGCGCGTATGAACCTGGCGAGGTCATCATCGCGGCCCCGCCCGCAGGCTTTGAAAACACCATCCGTCCGACCGGTTTTCGTGTGATGGAGCACGTCAATCTCGGCCGCCTCGGCCTCAAGGTCGTGCGCGTTTCCACACCGCCGGGCATGAGCGTTCCCGACGCCCTGAAAAAACTGGCGGTTCTGTTGCCCGGCGTGACGATGGACGCCAACAACCAATTCGAAGACAGCTCCGCCAGCTCCGCCCAGGCGGGTTCGAACCCGCGTGTTATGGCTGGTTGGGAAAATTTATCTGCGAGTTGCGGCAAGGGCCTCATTTTGGGCCAAATCGACAGCGGCGTGAACGTCATGCACCCGGCACTCAAAGGCCAAAAGGTTGTCTATGAAGCCTTCACCAAATCCGGACGCAAACCCGGTCCACCCGATCACGGCACCGCCGTTGCATCGATGTTGGTCGGCAATGTCGAATGGGGCGGGCTATTGCCGGGCGCGCAGCTTTATGCCGCCAACATGTTTGAAATCAACGAAAAAGGCAAAAAAGTGGGCTCCGCCATCGGGTTGATGAAAGCCGTCGATTGGCTGGCAACCAAGAACGTCCATGCCGTCAATCTGTCCATTGCCGGTGGCGACAACAAAGTCGTGCGCAAAGCGTTCGATCTCGCCAAACGCGCCAACCTGATGCTGGTCGCCGCGGTCGGCAACTGGGGACGGGCCGACAAACCGGCCTATCCCGCCGCGTACAACCATGTGGTGGCCGTCACCGCGACCAAGGGCGTTGAATTGATTTACAGCCACGCCAACCAAGGCAAGTACGTCGATTTCGCCGCACCCGGCGTCGGCATTTACACCGCCCTGGCCGGTGGTGGTGGTAAACCGCAAACCGGCACCTCGTTCGCCACACCGTACATCACGGCGATGGCGGCGATCCTCAACAAAGCTGGTAAAACCCCAACGGCGAACGACCTGCGACGCATGCTCTCCAAAGCCACGCGTGATCTTGGCAAGCCTGGAAAAGACGCCGTTTTTGGATATGGCTACGTCAAAGCGCGCCCGACCTGCAAATAACCTAACGATAGATAAGGTTATTTTGATGGTTCAGCCAAATCGGGGTTGATTTATCACGCAGACACGTTCCATAGTGCGCCCGCGGCCCGCCTAAACATAAGTGTATCGATGTGAATAAATCATACTTATGGTTGCTCAGAATTGTGCAGCCCGTACTTCCTCCCGTAACGGCTGCAACCTGCGCACTGCTTTTGGTGTCGCCCCCCGTCCTTGCGCAATCAAAAGTGCTGCAGTACGACAGCAAAGGGCGGGTGATTTCGGCGGAAAAATTCAAAGCCCAAGACGACGCAAAGACGCCCCCATCCACAGGAAGTGGTGCTTCTCAGGATTTCATGTCACCTGACTGGGACATGGATATCGGCGATGGCCCCGGGGCCGACCCGAAACCCAAACCAGAATATGAACCCGGCGAAGTTTTGGTGATGGACCCAATCGAAGGTTTTGAAGGCCGCGTCACCGCGATGGGTTTTCGCGTCCTCGAAAACCTAACGATGGAAGCCCTCGGCATCCGCATGCTGCGCCTTTCGACACCGAAAGGCATGAGCGTTCCCGACGCCATCAAACGCTTGAGCCGAGAATTTCCTGGCATCACCTTTGACGCCAACACCCATTTTGGCCCCAGCGCCGGACCTGAAGCGAAACACCCCAGAACCGCACGCAGACTTGCGGGCTGGCAAGGCATTTCGCCGACATGCGGCAAGAACATTCGCGTCGGCATGATCGACAGCGGCATCGACCTCACGCACCCGGCGCTCAAAGGCCAACGCATTTCCCATTTGGCCTACGCCAAAGAGGGGCGCAAGCCCGGTAACAGCAAGCACGGCACCGCCATCGCCAACATGCTGGTGGGTAAAGCCGAATGGGGCGGTTTACTGCCCGGTGCGCGGCTCTATGCTGCCAACATGTTTGAAATCAACGGACACGGCCAAATGGTCGGCTCTGCGGCAGCCTTGGTCAAAGCCATGAATTGGATGGCGCGCATTAAGGTTGACGCGGTGAACTTATCCATTGCCGGTGATGACAACAAGTTGGTGCGCCGCGCACTGGACATCGCGGATCGATCAGGCCTATTGCTGGTGGCGTCCGTCGGCAGTTGGGGAAAATCCTCTCGCCGCGCCTTCCCCGCTTCCTATAGCGAGGTCATTGCCGTCACTGCCATGAAGGGCAGAAAACTGGTTTACAAGTATGCGAACACCGGCCCGCACATCGATTTTGCCGCACCCGGCACCGGCATTTGGACAGCCACACCCGGTGGCGGCGGAGCGCTGCACTACGGCACCTCGTTCGCTGTTCCCTACATCACGGTAACGGCGGCAATCTTAAAAAATGCCGGGCGCACAAAAGACGCCAAGACATTTCGCAAGTTGCTTGGCCGAGCGGTCAAAGACCTTGGCAAACCAGGACGTGATGACGTGTTCGGCTATGGTGCACTCAATGTGCGTCCAGCATGTAAAAGCTGATATCAAACGGATTTAAGCACGCGTTTTAGACACGAGCTTTATGCACGTACTTTATGCACTGGCCACGTTCATCGTGGCCGTGTTTTCAGGTGGGTTTAAAGCCTGCATGACCGCAGCCAACAATTCCTCGCCGCCAAACGGCTTTTCCAGCGTGGTGGTGGCGCCGAACAGTTCTGCGGCTTGAACGAAATTCTTTTTGACGATCGCACCGCCCCCGGAGATGGCGATAATGGCAAGCTTGGGAAAATCGCGCCGCAACTCGCGGATGGTTTCCAGCCCCTCTTTTTGTGGCATCACCAGATCGACAATGGCGACGTCAAAAGGCGTCTGATGTTGTTGGCTGATCCCGACATCGGCATCGCCAGCATCCGCGACCACATGACCAGCGCTTTCCAAAACAGCGCGAATGGATGTGCGAACGAACTTATCGTCGTCAATAACCAGAATACGGCTCATGCTTTCCTCGCCATACATCGTTATCACCTTCCTCCACACTTGATAGGATACCCACTTTCAACGATTGCGCGTATCACCCAGATGGACGAGTTGCATAAGTATTTTATGCATGATCAAAAAAAGCCCCCCAACCGTTAAGATCAGGGGGCTTTGGCATTGGTGCTCCCGGCGCGACTCGAACGCGCAACCTGCGGATTAGCTTACCCACCACGACTTTCGTCGCCGCATATGCGTTTGGGGTCTGGACCATCCCTTGACCGTATCGCCGTTAAAACAGCAACGTAGGCCCCGACCGTCTGGCCTCTACACCTTCCCCACACGAAACCTTGGGGGCTTGGCTCGGGATTGCCACGTTGCACAGTGAAAACACATGCAAACAGAGGTTTCCCCGAATTTGGCCGGATCTACAGCAGCGGTTTCCCACCGTGCACTCCTCAATCAAAGTCCGCTGCTCTATCCAGTTGAGCTACGGGAGCAAAGTGGCCATACAGCCACTGTTATACCTAATCAAATTAATGTAGCGAATGTGCATCCACAGTGGTGCAAGATCAACGCACGCGATCAAAAGCGAATCGGTCCGCATAGGATTTGAGGATTCTCTTGGGCTCATGCGGTTGGATGACTTGCGCGTCGAGGCCCGCGCGCTCTGCGTAGGCTTCAGCCTCTTGCTGGCTATCGAAGCGCAGTTTGACTTGACCACGGGTGTCACCAGATCCGGTCCAGCCCATCAGCGGGTCGAGGGTTTTGGCTTCACCGGGTTCGAACTCCAACACCCACTTTTTCATGTGAGCTTTGCCAGACTGCATAGCGTTCATTGCCGGACGATAAATGCGCGCATTCGCCATGTTCAAAAACCCCCAGTTTTCGTCTTAAACCCAATCAAACTATCGTTATTAAATCCTTGCAACCTCAATGAGTAAACCGGTTTTAAGGAAAATGGTCGGGGAGACAGGAATTAAGAACGTTTCCACGCAACCAATTGTTACTGCTATGTTATTTCAGCTAACGTGTAAGTGTGAGCCGTGTGTAAGGCAACCTTACACGTCTGTGAGTCCACTAGCAAGAGGGAGAGTTTAGCAATTAGACTCATAACCTAAACACCCTACTTATCCCAAACGAAACCACCGCTATTCACAAAGACGGCATGACCATGAAGGCACGCCAGGAGATCGTTGAGGCCGTGGTGTATGGTGATGAGGTTATGAAGCTAATTCAGCATCCAGTGGACACGCCAAGGGTGCGGACCAGTTAGGTCTGCTGTGTTGAACTCGTCCTTACGGTTCTGAAGCTCCTCCCACACGTACGGTGGGATGGTGAACGAGCAATCGTTCTGCCTTTGGATTCCTGACCCGATCTTGATCAGGCCTTTCTGCTTCAAAGGCGCTGCATGTCCACCAGATGCCTCTCCTTGAAAGGATTGCTGGTTCTTTTGGACAAGGTACGAAAGAATTTCAGTCTCCACCTCACTCAGGGTGTCTAGAAAGGAAAGCGTAGTTATCCGCTGCTCTTCGACATCCGCTTCATCCTCTTCTCGCTGGCGCTGGAGGCTTCTCTCTTCAGCTTTCTTGGCCTTGCTCTCTTTCTGAGATGCACTGAACGCCTCCCACAATCTCCCGAGAAGAATGAAGAAGGCGATAATCCCGAAGATGACAAAGAAGGCTCTGACGCCAATTGGCAACCCCCCGAGATACAGAAGGTCGTATTCCGCCAAGAGGAGAATCACGACACAGGCCGCAGTTACAGCCGCAGCAATCGTACCCTTGATGTCCAGGACCTTAAGCCAGTTACTGTCCGGTATCAGATTCATGCGCTACTACACCCGCCCAACTAGACTATCACCCGAATCTGCTCGCAATAGCATACACAAACAATCTTCACGACGCATCACCCACCTCCACTGGTAGTTATCCACAGTAAAAAAAACACCACATAGAGTATTGCGTCCATATGTGGTAGCGTAACCAATACCTCAATCAGCATGCGGTGTGATTATGGCTCAGAAACGTCCACTCAAGGATCAGGAATACGCTGAAGACGTCGATTCCAGCCCAACGCAAGGAGAGGCCTCGAAACCTGACGTCAATCAGGACCCGCCTCCATCTGTTAAGCAGATTACTGTGGCTCTGTGGTTTGCCAAGTACAAGAAATGCAAAAACAACGAACCGCCCCGCAAGGTCCTGACCTCTAATCGCCATTGGTGGAAATGGATTAAAGAGACACTTACAAGGATTGATTACGAAGACGCACACGCGGCAGAACGTGACTTTAAAAATTTGATCGTCGATCTTGATGACCCAATCAACGTGATCGGTGCATTGAGGTACCGCCAAACAGCGACAATCCCCTCGCCTGAGGAAGAAGCTACTGCAATGTTGTTAGCTGGTATTCACCCCTTCACTGTCGAAGACAACCTGATGCTGTCACAAAACCAGTTGGATGAGATTGTGAAAAAGGTGGAATTGAGTGGCTACGAAATTGAGTGGGGGTCTGTGTAGAGCAAATGATCACCCACGACCGTGAGCATTTCTATAAGTACGTCTCAGCCGATACAGCAAAGGCCATTCTCAAAAATGGCTCTGTCCGGTGGTCGTCTCCACGCCTCTTCAATGATCCCTTTGACATTCAGTTTGATCTACATCTGCCCTTTTCTGAGGAAGAGTACATAGAGGCAATGGAGAAACGCCTCGTTGAGATCTATCTAAATGGTCGAACCGACGAAATCAAAACGGACAATCCGGCAACAAAGCTCTTCAACCTTTTGTTCGATCATATGAGAGCAAGGGTCCCTGACATGACAAAAGAGGACCTACTCAATGAGTTCCGCCCCGCAACCAAAGAGGGGTACGCCCGAGGGATAAAAGCTCTTGAACAGATACATGAAGAGATACGTGTCTACCTAAGTGATCTGTGTGTCTTCTGTGTCTCAGAGACACGAGATGACCTCCTTATGTGGTCCCATTACTCAGACTCACACCAAGGGGCTGTTTTGAAGTTACAGTGCCTTCCAGAACAGGACACTGCTCTCTGTGCTGCTACACAAGTATCCTACCAAAAACAAATGCCGGTGTGGGCATCGCTTGAAAAATTTATTGATAGTAATTTTGGTGGAGAATCACCGAATGCCAGAACGTTCTTGAATGCGATTACCGCGACTAAGAGTGAGAACTGGGGATACGAAAAAGAATGGCGGGCTATCACATCATTTCGGAATTTGGACGAAATACGACGGGGCTATTCTGACTACAAGATCGTTCCAGAGGAGATCGTTGAGATCACCTTCGGCTGTCGCATGAGCGATGACGACAAGGTTGAACTCGCGGCATTAACTGCTCCCTATCCCAATGCTCAACTTTCTCAAGCCTCAGTTCACCCCAAACGGTTTGAGCTTGAATTTTCACCTATTCAGATACTTTAAATTAAGGAACTTGCTATGAGTGACAAGAAATCTCCACCACCGCCCAAACCACAAGTCAGGTCTTTGCCCACAGGCCACCTTAGGCCTGGAAGCGGGACATCAGGCGCTCAAGGATCAGTGCCAACGTCTCACCTAAAGCCTCGCCCTCCTAAAGGCGATTCCGGCGGCAAGAAGTGACGTTATTTGGTTTCCCCGTTGCTGATGTAGCGAACGTCGCAATTATTGCTACCGCGTTTGCTGCATTCGTGACGTTTGGGCTTCATTACTATCAGCTAAAGGCTCAATCTGACGCTGTTGATCTACAGAATTTGTACAAAGTCATGGGAGAGATCAACAACGGATGGGAGAAACTTCAACTGTGCGATGCTGAACATTGGGAGTTCTACTTTGGTCAGCTTTTGGCTTCATACGAATTAGCCTGTTATGTAGCTAATCGAGGGATCATAGGCAAAGCTGCTGTAGAACCCCTTAGAGACCAAATTGTTGAAGTCCTACTCAATCTTGTGACAGACAAAGTGTTGCTCACAAAGATGAAAGCCGTTGCATCCGGCGAACACACATACAAGGAAATCATTCAATTCTCAAAAACGCACAAGAAAGCCTTTGAGGATCAATGGCAATATATCCAAGAAGCTGGTCTGGCGGGAGAGTGACGGCATGATCCTTTGTTGGCGATCAGACAATCTCTTGAAGGACAGTCTATCAACACTGGCGGAACGCCGAGAGAGTGCGTTTGACTCAGCAAAGAACGTAAAAAGCCGATCTTGTCTTGATGGACCAAGGAGAAGTCCTGCAATGAAAGCAACAATATTCCTGACTATTGCATTAGCAACGCTGAGCATTTTGGCTCCCAGGCCATTATCTGCGAAAGAGCTGATAGCTCGGATCAGCGCAGATTCGCTTAATGTACGTGACAAGCCAAATGGGAATGAAGTTCTCGCGAAGCTTACAAAAGGAACCATTGTCATCATAAGCAGCATATCTGATAACTGGGGCAGACTGCACTTCAAAGACTCGAAGACTCAGAAGTATCGTACTGGATGGGCATCTATGAAGCACCTCCAAGTGATCAAGGCAATTGGAGACGACACTTACACTACATCTCGTGGAGCTGAATTCACTATATCGATTGATGATGCGAATCTTGATTGCCGAGAAGGATGGGATGGAGGGTACAGCGCTTGCACAGTTGAAATCAGCTACTCACTATCGACAAACTACAATGGTTTGAACGACCCGAATGTAAATGTTGATTGCGAAGCTGACTTAAGGTGGTCAGACGCTTCTGGATGGCCTCGTTCAGACAGTGAGAGTGACTCAAACAGCCACTACATGTATTCAGATTCAGACTCCGGTTCCGTTGAATTGGATTTCAGCATAGGCATAGACCCAGCTGTTCGAGTGAAGATTTCAGACTACTCTTGTTCCATTTCTGGCGTGTATTAAGTTCGGGTGACAGCGCACATCTCTAAGCCCTCATATTACCCCGCGCCGATCCTGAGCTTCCCCCTGTGGGGTGGGCTCAACTTCACAGACATCAACTTTTCAATCCTCAGCCAGAACGATGCCTGACCTCTTTGCTCCCTCCTTCCATCACTGTCGAATGGTCAGACCTAACGCCCTCCTCACGCCCAACCTCACGCCACCACTGCAATGACTCCAGGAGTCCACAGGTGACTCACAGAGTCCCTTCACGGCCCTCCAGAGTCTTTGCCCACCAGATAAGTCCTGATGAGTCTGTATGGACTCCTGTGGGGCCTTAGCGAGGATGTGGTGAGTTTAACTCTTGAAGGATGAGCTGACCTTGTTCACCCATACGGAAAACCCTCCCAAAACCCGACGATCTAACTCAAGGAAAACCAAGGGTTTCACAAACTGCCCCAACACATACAAAAAACAGTTGATTTCTGTATACTCGTGACTCATGATCTGGCTCTGACCAGCAAGGAGCTATGCCATGACCAGAGCAGCCATCTACCTACGGGTATCCACTGACGCGCAGACCACGGAGAACCAACGTATCGATCTGGAGAAGCTCTGTGATCTCCGTAAGTGGGACATCGTCGAAACCTACGAAGACGCTGGCATCAGTGGTTCCAAGGGGCGTAAGGCTCGTCCTGGTCTCGACCTAATGCTTAAGGACGCTAAGAAGAGACGCTTTGACGTTGCCGTCTTCTGGTCTGTTGACCGCTTGGGTCGCTCTACGGCTCAAGTCACCACCAACATGGACGACCTTGAAGCCTGTGGTGTCAGTCAGTTCTACTTCAAGGAGTCTATGGACACTTCAACGGCACACGGGAAGGCCATGCTTGAGATGGCTGCTGTATTTGCCAAGCTGGAGCGTTCGATGATCCAAGAGCGCGTGAAGGCTGGTTTAGAGCGGGCAAAGGCTCAAGGTAAGACACTCGGCAGACCAAAGGTCTCCAAGGTTAAAGAAAAGGCCATCTTGAAGGCTCGTTCTGAGGGCAAAGGGATGATCAAGATTGCTAAGGAGATCGGCGTTGGCGTCGGCACTGTGCAGCGCATCATCAACGAACAGGCAGCATAGGAGAACTATGATGAACAACTGGATCAAATGGCATGTGAAGGATCGTGTGGGGACTTTGGTGATCCTTGGGTGGGCTTTGGCGTTCCTGTTTCTCGCTCTCTCCTGATTTCTACTCTGTTTTGTCGATCACTGGTAATCTCTACGCTCACCCGCTTTCGTCCCGACTGTGCTTGCCTGACACAGAAAGCCTAAGGCTCTCCCCACGTCTCCCATAGTGGTTTGCTCTCGTCTTCCGCCGTTGCCAAACAGGCCCCTGACAGGTGAACGCTATGTACCCTACTGCTACAGAGGTGGGACATTTAATACGCCCTACTGATAGGGAGAAACCAAATCACCCAAAATTGAACCGCGTTCGCTACGCCAAGCTTGAGCGCGATTACGTGAGGAATGGCTACCTCGCGTCTCAGCGCCTCGTGTTTGATCCCTTCCCCTTTCTGGATCATTCGCGGGGCGCTTCTCATTTAAGAAAGGAAACCATATGAACCGTGAACAATTGACCCGTGACGTAGACTTAACCTATGACGCGGCGAACGTTCTAATGACCATGCTCAACGACGAGTACGGAAACCGACTCGCTGATAAGCACAAGAAGGCCGTACTACGCATCCTGGCCTCATTCACTCAACTTGCGAACCACGTCATGGATGGACGATATGGATTTGGTCTTCCCGCTGGTGGCGGAAAGTCATCGGCAATCGTCGCGTGGTGTCTCGCCCTCCATCGCCTGAACAAGCCTTACACTGTTGCGATCTGCGCCTCCAAGGTTGAGGAACTGGCCGACTTAAAGCGGAAGATGCTTAAACATGGCATCCCTGAAGAGTGGGTCGGACTTCGCCACGAGATTGGAAAGAAAGCTTCTCTTAAATCACAGACCGACGAGGAGAACGCAGAGCGTCGCATCCTTCTCGTCACTCACAATCGTGTTCGCGCAAGCCGAAACCTCAATCAATACCAATACAAAGGCAAGAACCGCGACCTTGTGATTTGGGATGAAAGTTTGTTGGTGTCTGAGTCACGCTCAATTGATCGAACCAGGATCAAAAAGACCCTCAACTGGCTGAACGTTAGCATTGAAGACATCGACGAAAGCACACCCATTCACGCAGCCTACGCCTACCTTCAAAAGGCTTGGGATATGATTGACAACGACTTGACCAGACAGAAGGAAGAAGAAGCCAAACCACGCCGACTACAACTTGAGGAACTGAATGAAGATGAACTCAAAACCTACATCAAATCTGTTCGTACACTCGAACGTAGCTCGATGGACAACCCGTCGTTTGATCCTCTGGTTACCTTATTGGATGCTTCCCAGGCCCCTCTTAGGGTAATCCCAACAAATCAAAACGGCGGCGCGGTGATCCAATACGAGATTGTGGTTCCTCCTGAGTTCCGAAGGATCGCTGTGCTTGATGCTTCGTATCCTATTCGCGAACTTCAGAAGATGGACAAGACAATCAAGACTGATCCCCACTTCGACGGGAATGTGAAGTCATACTCACATGTGACTTTCAGACATCTTCAGATCAACTCTGGTCGAACCTCGATCACGAAGGAGTTTCTCAAATCTGACAAACACAGAACCATCACTAGGGAATACGCTGAGTTCGTTAAGTCGATCCCTGATGACAAAGCCATCCTCTTTTTCACCATGCTTCCACGCAAGGTCCGCAGCTCCACTCGGAAACTAGTTGAACTGGATATGGCTGACATTCTGAGGAAGGACTTTGAAGCGTTTGGGATAGACACCACAGCAACTGTTGAGGTCGAAGAGGTCATCAACGGTGAACTTATCAAAACAACCAAACCACGCTTTAACTGGCTAACGTGGGGTCAAGAGACAGCAACATCTGAATATCGTTTCTGCTATGCCGCCGCTTTAGTGGGTGTCTACCAGCAATCTGAAAGCTCTGTAGCTGGTGCCATTGCTGGACAGAAAGACGAACTCATCACTCCCATTTCTCATAAGGAAATACAGGACGTCATTCGTTCAGAAATCACTCACAGTCAATACCAAGCTGCAAACCGTATTTGTATTCGCGACACAATCAAGGGAGAAGCACCTCAAGGTGAAGTGCTGATCGCATATCCGAACGAGAGTATTAAAGATGCTCTTACAGATGTCATGCCGGGTCTTCAGTGGGAGAGTTGGGAACCCGTATGGATGAAGGCAAAGCTGAATCTAACAGCTAACATCTCAAACAGAGTTATTGAACATCTGAACAACTTGCCTGAGGACATTCAGAAGCTTTCCACAAATGCTGTAAAGAAGGCCCTTGAGCTTGATGGCGTTGCCCGTCGCACATTTACAAATGCTGTGAACCTAACAAGCGAAAGAGTAGATGGGTGGATACTGGACAAGAGATCGTTCGTAAGAACAGCTTCGGAGTTCACTTAATGAAATATGCGCATAGCCCATAGAGAGTTTAATCTTCTATATGGAGAGTGCGCATAATTCTCTTTTCCCTCATCTCAAGTGAGAGAGCGGGAAAGCCCACATACTTACAGGAATTGGATTGTTCGAAACCTAAGACCACCTTGGTCTCTATAGCCTCTCAATCCGTTTCTATCCATCCTCCCTCTTCCACATTCCACTCAATCCCAATTCACCACGCACGCCGTTCACTTGTTACCGCAAAGTGACTCGTCGGTTAGTCGTGGTGAGGCCCCTCTTGTGTGTTCTCCAGACACCGGAGGGGCCTTTCTAATTCATCCAAAGGAACCCAAATGATCATCTTCCAAGGCAACAAAGCCTACAACATCAGCGAAAAAGGCAATCAGTTTTCTACTGAGGTTACCCTTCCTGAGTTCATCTATGTGCAGTCAGAGAACACCTACAAGACTGTCTCTATTCAGCGTGGGAAGGCAGTGTTGAACGATGTCCCTCTCCCCAGCAAAGCCATGCTTAAGCATTACTTTTCGATCACCCATCCTCAAGACGTAGAGACAGCTAAACGCATCATCTCTAACGCTGGTTGGGATACTGCCTCTGCTGCTGATGCGGCTATCTCTGAACACTTCAGCCAAGGTGCTTCTAATCAATCTCATGCACTAACCTAAGGACCAGTTGAATGCAAAACACCAAACTACACCTGTGCGCCGACGAAACAGCAATGAAGAACCTCGAAGTGATCAAGGATCACCTGGAAGCCAACGGCATCACTCCATCACTGAGCGCCGCCTTTAGGTTTGCCGTTAAGCAGACCGTGATCAATCTTCCCGTTCCTCCTTTGGCGAAAGAAATCTAATGACTGAACAACCTGGAACAACCCAAGCCGCCTTCGAACATAACCACGGTGCCACCCAACACACAGTCTCCCCTATCGCTTCTGTTCGTGACAGCCAAGGTATCCTTGGCACCGCAACGACTGATCAAGGTAGCCTTGTCACCCGCGACCTTCAGCCCACTGACCGTGTCCGTATTGGTGGAGGTGATGGAATGGAGGTAACAGTTGAACAAGCAGTGTCCTACGGTCATCTCATGAAGAATGCTGATGGCACGTACAGCGATGTTCAAGCTTCCTCAGACATGACGGAAGACGCAAGCCAACAAGAGCCCACCAACAGTGAACCTGAAGACGGCATCCTCATCACTGATGAGACTGCTGACACCCTAGCTGATTGGTCCGCAACCCTACACGAGTTCACAGGCAGTAAGAGCGCAATGGTCGGCTTGATTGGTGACATTATTGCTAACGGTCCAGACCACACTCCCAATGTGATGAAGTCACTGAGCATCGAGTACGGTCAAGACCTGGGCAAAGTCCAGAACACCATTCGAACTATGTACGACGACGTAAGCCGTGGTCTTGTTGAGGTCGTTGAGGCTGAAGGCGTGAATGTAGAAGACTTCTTCAATTACACGAAGGCGTCTGATCCCGCTGCTTACCGCTCTGCCATCGTTGAGGCTGCTATCACGCAATCCACAGGAGCCTTAAAGACGCTGATCAATCGCTTCAAGTCCACACCTCAGGGATATGAGGCATATAGCCAAGACGCTGGTCAAGTCGTAACCGTCAAGGTTGGTGGTTCACCCATTGAGATGGATAAAGCTCAAGCAAAGCGTCTCGGTTTCATCTAAGCCGCCTCACACAACAAACATCATCTGGCCCGCCCTTGGAAAACCTTGGGCGGGCTTTGTGATTCTGAAAGAAGGACACTGAATGTCCACAAATGACGGCCCGAAGAAACAGGGTCAAGGCAAGCCTAGTGCTTACTTCGAGAAGTACCGACAGGAAGACGGTTCCATGCCGTCAAAGGCGTGCGACGTATGTGGTGAGGTGAAGGAGTACAACAACTCCAACTTCATCCCAAAAAAGAACTCCTCAGATGGAACTGGAATTTCTACCACTTGCCGTTCCTGCACTATCAAAGTTCGAAATGCTGAACGATCACCAAAAGACACCAAGGTGATCAACATGAAGCGCATTGAAGGTGGGAAGAAGTACAACGGCAAACGGAAGCCATTCGATGGATACACCGTACATCCCTTGGATGATCAAGACGCCTTCCTCAAAGAAGTCGGAAGCAAGGTAGGAGAACTCCACAAACTCAGTTCCAACAAGTTCGCCTCAAAGGCACGGATGGACAAACTCCGGTCAGAGATCAACTCCGCTGTCCTTCTTAAAGGTGACAAGATGGAGGGTGGTGAACAGACTGACCAACTGATTGCATTCCACGCCTTCGTTGAAGTCGTCAAACCGTTCTTGATTGAGTTCAAACCCTTCGCCTCGGTTCATGATGACATCATCTCGTGCTTGCTTTCCCCTCACCCGTCAAAAGTTCTGACCTGTAGTCGCGGTGTCGGCAAGTCTACGATCACGACGATCTATGTCACTTGGCTTCTGTATCGCAATCCCTGGTCTGAACAGATTCTTGTGACCTCAAAGACTGATGGACACGCTAAGAAGTTCGTCGCCGCCGTTCGTCAGTACGTCGCTATGTCGCCTCTGTTACAGGTTATCGAACCAGACGACACACAGACGGATAACGCTAACCGTGTGGTCCTGAAGCAAGCCGTGAACCTTGGCATGGGTCAATCCCTCGCCGCTGTCTCGTCTGGTGGTCAAGGTGGTATCGGCTCTCGTGCGCGTGTCTGTATCGCTGATGACATTGAGACCCGAGACCATAAGACGCCTGAACATGTAGATGCTTTGGAAGAGATCGTTGACGAGTATTCCATGATCTCTGGCCCATTTAAGGATTCACAGACTCTGATCATTGGGACACCGTGGTCTCAATACAGCATTTTAGGACGCCTCTCCCGCCGCGCTGATGTGTGGGAGGTCCATCGTTCACCTGTGTTCGATGAGGACACAATGGGTGGCAAGAAGGTCTACCACTCTCGTTGGCCTGAAGGTTATCCAGACGACAAGATCATGGAGATCAAAGCAAAGCTTACACCCAAGCAGTGGCGTCTCCAGATGTGCTTGGACCTCTCACAGACTGAGGATAAGTCACAGCCAATTAAGCTCTCTTCCCTCCCTGTAATCGATATTGACCCTTTCGCGGCTAAAGCACCCGTTGAGATTCATTCTGGTGGTGAGCGGCTCACTGATTTGTACCGTGATGCCACTGACGACGAACAAGATGGATGGTTCTCCGTTGGGAACACAAGCGGAGAGAACGCCTACTGGACCAGTACAGTCGCTGTTATCGATCCTGCTGGTGCCTTGATTGGCTCCAAGCAAGATGACGTCGGCCTCGTAATTGGTTCCTCTGCTGGACCTAATGTCGTTGTCAGGTTTGCCCGTGGTATCCGAGGTCATTCCGTTCAAGACATCATGAACCGTGTTGCGTCTGAAATTCAGCGGCTCCGATGTGACAAGGTCATCGTTGAGGAATCGACAGCGTCAACTTCAGCCTGGGGCCTACAGCTTCAAAACACCTTATCTGAGCGTGGATACCCGATGACGGTGACATCGATCCCTACAGGACGCGTCAATAAGTTCGAACGTATCCTGAACTCAGTTCTTGCCAACCTCGCCTCAGGGCGTGTGTTCGTCTGTAAGGATGTACTGAAGGGTGAAGGCGGAATGGTCTTCACTCAGCAACTGTGTGGTGTTCGTGACACTGCCAAAGCGACCAAGCTCTCACGAGATGACGTTGTGGACGCCTTTGCTCGTTTACTGGATCAATTCCAGGAGTTCCTTGGATCGTCCTCAGGACAACACGTTGCATCCGCCAAAGTTGATCGATCAATCCTGGCCCGTATGCCTCTACGCCGCAACGCACTGAGTGAAGAAGAGCTTGAGTATTGGGCGCACGACACAGAAGCAGAAGCTGATCTTCGTTATCGCCTTGAGCATCTGCTGAAGGTCCAACGAGACGAAACCACACACGGCTTCGAAGACCCAAACCTGGAACGCCGGATCAAGTCCCTCAAGGACAACTTGGCTAAGTTTGAAGATACCTTCGTGAAGCGATCAACACTGAAGACACTCCTTCCTCAACCCACACCACGAACAGAAGACTATAGAGGTCATCATGACTACTGATGGTCAAAGCACCTACATGCGTCACTTTCGCAGAGGCTCCAATGAATCTGACGACCACACCGACTTCACAGAAGGTCGCAAGGTTCTCACATGGTCTCTGTCTGATGGCGTGCAATACAAAGACAAGCGGCCTGTTTCAAGCACCATGCGTGCTGTGATGAGGCGCTCTCACAAACAAGAAGGAAAACACTAATGGGTGTTGAAGTAGCAATGCTGGCTCTTTCAGCAGCGTCCGCAGCTATGCAGATGGAACAGGCTCAACAAGCTCAAGACGACGCTAACGCGGCAGCGGCTGCTAACTACCAAATGGTCGCTGAAGAAAATCAACGGCTCATGGTCGAAAATAACGAGATCGCAGTTGAACAGAAATCTGATCGCTTGCGTGATGCAAACCTCGAGCTTGGAACTCTCAGAGCAGCAAGTGAACTTGGTATCTCTGATACGTCCATGACAGGCCTTGTGGTTCAGATGGGTTACAACGAAGGCCTCGACCTCTCCCGCATAGAAGGCAATCGAAGGCGTCAACAAGACTCCTTGGAAGCCTCAACAAAAGCTGGACGAACTGGCTATCTCAACACGACACAAAGAGCAGCTAATCAAGCTAACACTGCCCGTACAAATGCTGCATTGGGTTTTGTCAGTTCTGGTCTCCAGATCAAGGCTGGTTATGACAAGCGCATCGCCCTTGAGGAATCACAATAATGAGCAAAGAGTTCTCTGACGCTTTGAAAAACCTACGTGTGACCTTGGCGAGGATCAAAGAAGAAGCAAACCACGACGAGGAGAGAACCGCAAACGACATCGTTCAACTTGTCGCACTTCATCTCGTGGATAATCCAGACATCTTCAAGGATGAATACCCTGACATTGGCTTATTTGATCAAAGCCTTTTGCTAACCACATTCATTGTCGCAAAGATGCAAGATAGTGTTATCAACTGAATGTTCTCAGTTTCCCAAGATAGGCCCTTGCGCTTCGGCGTTGGGGCCTGTTTTTTCGTCTCCTGGAAGCGTACAGGCCCTGATTAAAGCTTTACCTAAGTCAGTGATGGCAACGTTTGAGTATACTTCACAATGCTTCAAGCAATTGAGTCTAACCAAATTCCATACGGCAACCTTCACTTCTTGAGAAGGTTCGACGTTTGGTTCGTTCGAGTATTCCTCTCGTACTGAATCTGGTAGCCCGTTGATTGGTGCACCACGCATGGGCCAAATATCAGCTTCATATATAGTTTGAAGTATCCGAGCCTCCATAGGCCCAAAATCGTTCAGGATTGTTGCAAACGCCGGAATTATTTCATGCTTAAAGTCAGGGTTCGCTGCATTAACCAAAAGCTTGATCCATATGTCTTGAAGAACATCGTCTTCTTCCATAGAGGCCCCTTGAAGAATACGAACAGCAAGCTTCATCTGGACGGGCTGCATTCGTCCCTCAAGGCCTAACTCATTGATGACCTCCTCTGACCGCATCATTAGCCGGGTTTGTCTCTCCCAGCGCATGTAGGATAGTTTGTCACCGATCATCCCGACCGCGCTTTCCAAAGGCTCCCCTATGATCCTGGAGACAAAACCTCCAAGTTCGCGGGTAGTGTCAATCGCCTTCCCTGCTGTCTTAGCTACTTCCTGAACAGCCTTTGCGTCTTCGTTCATCTCACCCTCATTCACGAATCTTAATGTTCATAAATACCTTAACGTGTACTCCCTCAATCAGGAATTACTCAGTTGACGGTAGAATCCTCATGACTCATGGTCACTTCAATCAACACATATGGAGGACCATACGAATGACCGCCTCGACCACTGAAGACCTCAACAAGCTGCGCTCCCTGCTCCCTTCCTGGGAGGTCACTGAACTCGAAACAGATGAGGGCGAGAAGTTTATCAGCGTGACAGATGAGGACACGGCTTACTGTCTTTGGAAAATTGGTGAGGGTCAGTTTGTAGGGGCTTGTACCTCCCACAATGGTGAGATGTTCCAGGGTGGCTATGGGAAGGTCGCTAGAGCGATTAGTTGATCCACAAGCACCCCGCATGCCATAGTCTACTTTTTTCTACTAAAGGGGGATTTAAGGTATGCCTAACTGGACATTAGAGGAATGTGAAAAAGACCCTGCATGTGATCCGATTGAAGAACTCGCAAAGATCGGGTTTCCAGTTAATTCTGACAACAAGGACATTGGTGACACAGCGGGGAGGATGGTTGATAGAGTTACAGACCTGATCCGGGATCATAACATTGGCGGCGCGAGAGGGCGTGAATTGGCTAACGAAGTTGATCACGCTACTGGTCGTGCTGAAAGAGAAGCAAACGACAACGATAACGATAGAAACCGGGACGATTAACCAAAAACCCGATATAAAGAAGGCCCTCCCAATGTGTTCCTGGGAGGGCCTTTCCGGCACGGCTAAATGCTTCATGATATTGTAGTCTCCACAAACGACAGCCATATGGAAGCTCAAATAATGACAACACTTAAAGAGAAATTCTGGTCTCACCCCGTAGTGTTCGGATTTACCCTGATAACAATAGGTGCTTCTGGGGGGGTTTCATTTTCTCAACTGGTCTTGCCCGCAATTAGTTCCTCAGAAGAATCTGCACAAGTGGCGAGCGGCACCATGATCAACTGCCGTGTTGAGGGATTGGAGGTGTTGGAACAAGCTCACGCGACTCGCATGGAACTCTTGCACAAAAAGCTTGTTGATCTTGAAACAAAGGCGAGCGATGACACTTTGATTGGCTCATACCAAGATAAGTACAGGGAATCTGCAGACCGCATCCGGGAAGACATCAAACAGGCAACTATCAGTTATCAAGCAGCACTTGATACATTAAACCTCAAGTGTGAATGAGGTCACACCTCACTTTGTGTCTGCAAGTTCACCTAATTCAGCATGAACCTTCGTGATCCCTAACAGTAGCCTCTTACGCGCCTTATGCCCCCTATTGTAGACAGCAGCAGCGAGTGTGGGAGCCGTATGCCCCATGAGTCGTGACCACTGCACAGGATCAAGCCCCGCATCTTCACATGCTCCACTGAATGACCGACGTGCTGAGTAGGTTTCCACAGGCACATCAGGAAGAGCCTTGTGACAGATTGGGTTGATCACCTTCTGTACACGGAAGTAGCGATAGCTATCCTCTACAGGAGCAATATCATGGAACAGCTTCCCGTCATCCCCTACTCCATCGACACGACGCTTAAGGATCACGACAGCTTCAGGAGAAACTACAGGCTGGATACGGGCGTTAAAGTCGGACTTGCCACCATCTTCTCCGTCGTCCTTACCCAGGAGCGTAATCCACGCCACACCATCCTCATCCCACAGAACACGGTCCTTGGTGAGTTCTGAGAGATCACCTGGACGAATACCCGTGTGCCAAAGGAGCGTTACAATGTCCAAACCAGCGCGTTTGTACTTGGTGCGGGATGCTTCGATGGCTTTGAGGTACTTCTTGATTTCAGGCTTTGTGAAGGAGCGGAGTATCTTCACGCCCTTCTTAGCCTTGGCTTCACCAGGAACTTCTTCCAATAAATCAGACCAGAAGTTCTCTCCCTTGTGGACCTTCCGGGCTTTCATCCACTTCCAGAGACGATTGAGACTCCCAACCTTCCTGTTCAGTGTCGCGGGAGCGATATCAGAGCCGTTCTTAGTGGGCGTCGTCTTGAGGTAGTTCCACCAACGAGCCGCGAGGTCTTCTGTCACATCTTGAACAGCGATGTCCTTGGACCATTCAATGAAAGCCTTAATGTCACTCTTGTATTGCTTGAAGGTGCTGACCTTGACGCCGTCAGCCGCCGCCTCCCACCTATCCAAGGCCTCTGAGATAGGAAGGAACTGTCCCGTAGCAATCTTATAGAATCTCTGAGCCTCCGTGGTGGCTTCAGGGTGATCACCTTCGGTGTGTTCGTCTATATCTGGAGCCAGAGCCATAGCAACATCATCAGCCATGGATTCGATCTCGCCTGTGACTGCTTCCCGCTTGGGGTCGAAGCTCTTTGCCAGTTCCCGAGCCTCAGCGATGTAGTCAGCAGCAGAATTGTCTTCCAAAGCAGCTAGTTCTGCCTGGATTTTGGCTATAACAGGTAATTTAAGCTTATTGGCTTTCTTAAGATCACGCTCACCACCAAGACCACGCACAACTTCCTTAAGCTTCTTGCTTTTGGAGTTGTAGTACTGTGCAGCGAGTTCTTGGAGGTGGTTTGGGACGTAGACGACAGCAGCCCAGGCTTTCCGTCGTTTTCTCAGGTTCCGAGTGTTCATTGTGTCCACCATGTGTGTAAGGTTACCTTACACGCACTGACACGTACACATCGAAAAAACTAAGCAATTTCAATTCACTAGGTGAAATGGTCGGGGAGACAGGATTTGAACCTGCGACCCTCTGGTCCCAAACCAGATGCGCTACCAGGCTGCGCCACTCCCCGACTGCGACGCAAAGTATGCGTTTTATTCGCCAGTAGCAAGTCCCCAACGCACAAACAATTAATCTTCGCACCCTACACAAACTTCGTATTGCCATTTGCGACCTGCGGCACCACATTTTATACGCTACCTAGTTTTAATTAATACTACTTTTGCGTTGTGGGCCGCGAAAGCAACTCGACAATTGGGGCAAGGCTTTACGTTCGTTACGGCTCGTTCGTTACAGCCTTTGGGGCAATGCTAAGCGATTTTAATTCCAGGAACCATCCGGGCCTACAGGCCATCGCGTTTTCGCTCAAGGTGACGGTGCTCGTCGCGCTGCTGGCGTTCGTGTGGCAATTCGGCATCGCCGACGATTGGCGGGCTTTTGCCGATTCCGGCATCCCCTCCGAAACATTCCAAGCACACATGAAGTTCGTCGTCACCATCACGTCGTTCGCATTTTTGGCCCTGATTGCGCCCACATACACATTGTATCGCTACATCATTCGTCGCGATCGGGCCGAAGCGCAGATCAAGCATATGGCCACCCACGACACCTTAACGAACGTCCCCAACCGCAATCTGTTTTTCGACCGCCTAGAGCACGCCATGGCCAGCGCTCATCGACACGGTGAAAAATTGGCGGTGCTGTTCATCGATCTGGATGGGTTCAAGGCCGTGAACGACCGCTTGGGACACGACGCGGGCGATCACATTTTGAAAACGACCGCGATCCGGCTCAGCCATGCGCTGCGCGATTCGGACACTGTGGCGCGGTTCGGCGGCGATGAATTCGTCGCCATCCTCACCGATGTCAAAGATGTCGGCAAAGTCGAGGACGTGGTGGAGAAGCTCAAATCGGAAATCACCGCTTCGACGCTGTTCGAGTCTCAAGAAATTTCCGTCGGTGCCAGCATCGGCACGGCGGTTTATCCCGATCACTCCGTCAACATGGATAAACTGGTCTGCATGGCGGACAAAGCCATGTACGACGACAAAAAAATCGAGGGAACCGACAGCTAACGCAATTGCAGTTTGTCGCCGATCCCCAGGCCCAGTTTTTGAACCGTGCCCGCAGGCACTTCCAGCACATAACGGGTCAATCCCGGTGCATTGATGAGCTTTTGCGAAAAGGGCTCGGTGTGTTCGGCGATGTGCGCGACCCGCCCGCTGGCGTCGAAAAACAGCATGTCGAGCGAGATATAAGTGTTCTTCATCCACATGGTGATGGCGCGCGGCGGATTGTAATCGAACAACATGCCGTGGCCGACATCCAAGCTTTTGCGAAACATCAAGCCGCGCCGGTGTTGGCCCGGTGTGACGGCCAATTCGACCTGAAAATCGTGACGCTGAGCGCTGTTCGTGACGATGCTGATCGGCACGCTTTGCATCATCGTCGATTCGCCGATACCGCCCGGCGGTGCGTCCGCGGCTTCGGCCACGGAGGTCACGGACAGATAAAACCACACCACCATAAACAATATGGCGAAGACGACGACAAACAGCAGGATAAATCTTACAAAAAATGAGTTCATAACGAAGGATCATAACCCCAGTTGCACGTCGTGTCCCACCCCATGGCGCGGATTATCCCGTTCTGTGGGAATGCGGCGATTTTGGGGCCGAACGCGCTTGCTTCACCGGGATGCGGCACCTATTCTCGGCGTCTGTCATAATTATCGTTTTGGGAGCCGACAAACGTGATTCACGCCATTTCACTGGGCACATTCCTGGCCGCCTTGTGGCTGTTGCTGTCGGGCATGTTCGAGCCTTTGCTGCTGGGCCTGGGCGTGGCGTCGGTGGTGCTCACGGTGTGGATCGCCCACCACATGGATGTTATCGACCACGAAGGCCACCCCATTCATCTGAGTTTCCGGGGGATTTTCTATTTCCCGTGGCTGGCGTTCGAAATCGTTAAGGCCAACATCGATGTCGCACGCATCATCCTCAGCCCAAAAATGAACATTCAACCACATACCTTTACAACCAAGGCTTCGCAGAAAAGTGACGTCGGCCTGACCGCTTACGCCAATTCGATCACGTTGACGCCGGGCACGGTGACCATCTCCATGGATGAAGCTTCCACCTTGGAGGTCCACGCCCTGAGCGTTGCGGCGCGCGAAGGCGTCGAGAGCCTGGACATGGACCGGCGCTGCTCCGCCATGGAAGGCATAAGCAAGCCCGATCCAGATACGAAGACGCAGGCCCCGGAGAAAAAATCATGACGCTGACCATGTTCACCGTGGCCTCGATCGCCGTGCTGGTGTCCATGGCGCTGAGCATGATCCGTGCGCTGGTCGGACCGACGGTGTTCGATCGCATCCTCGCCGTCAACGTCACCGGCACGCTGACGGTGGTGTTGATCGCCGTGTATGGTTTTTTGACCGACCGGCCCGATTTTCTCGACATCGGATTGCTGTATGCGCTGATCAACTTCATCGGCACCATTGCGGTCACCAAGTACGTCAAATTCCAAGACCTCGGCCATCCCATGGACGGCCCCGATGAGGGGGACGTCTAATGTCCGATCTGTTGACCACCACGATCGGACCGCTGGCTTTGGCCGATTGGCTGAGCTGGTTCTGTATCGTTTCAGGATCGTTTTTCGCCATCGTCGGGGCGCTCGGCATCGTGCGCCTGCCCGATGTGTTTTCGCGTATGCACGGTGCGGGCATCGTCGATACGTTGGGCATCATGCTGATTCTTGTCGGGCTGATGTTTCAAGCCGACGATGTCATCGTGGTGATCAAGCTGGGCTTGATCTTGCTGTTCATCTTCTTTACAGCGCCGACCACCACGTTTGCGCTGGCGCGTGCCGCAATCCATGGCGGCGTCGCCACCGGCCCCACCGCAGATGAGCTTAACCAAGCCAAAAACAAGAAAAAGAAGGAGGCGACATCATCGAAAACGTGATCGACATCGCCTTGTTGCTGTTCATGGCCGTCACCGCGTTTTGGCTGGTGTGGCTGCGCAACCTGTTTGCCGTGGTGATGCTGACGGGCGTCTACTCGCTGTTCGCCGCCGTGCTGTACCTGGTGATGGACGCCGTCGATGTGGCGTTCACCGAAGCCGCCGTGGGCGCAGGCATTTCCACCGTGTTGATGTTGGGCACCTTGTCCATGACCACGGACCGGGAAAAGGTCCACAAGCGCCCGTCGCCAATCGCATTGCTGTTGGTGTTCGCGACCGGCGGGGTTTTGATTTACGGCACCTTCGACATGCCGCGTTACGGCGACGTCAATGCGCCGATCCATCAGCATGTCGCCAACCGCTTTATCGAAAAGTCCGGCACCGAAGTCGGCCCGCCCAACATTGTCACCTCCATTCTCGCCAGCTATCGGGGCTATGACACCTTGGGCGAAACCGCCGTGGTGTTCACCGCTGCGGTCGGCGTATTGGTGATCATCGGCCGGTCCAAAGGCGGTGTGATGCCGGGGTCGAAAGCGGCCCGACGGCGGCGCGAAGATGATGAGGAGGCCTCATCATGATGGTCGAAAAAACCCCTTTGCGGGTTGTCGCCAAACTGCTGATCCCGCTGATTTTGCTGTTTGCGCTGTACGTACAGTTTCATGGCGACTTCGGTCCCGGCGGCGGATTTCAGGCCGGGGTGATCTTCGCCGTGGCGTTCATTTTGTATGTCTTGATCTTCGGCGTGCGCGTGGCGCGTCGGGTGATCCCCGCCGCCGTCAGCCGCAACCTGCTGGCGCTCGGTGTGTTGCTCTATGGTGGCACCGGTGTGGTGACGATGCTGCTGGGTGGCGAATTTCTCGACTACAACGTCTTGGCGTCCACGGTTAAGGGCGGCCAGCATTTGGGCATTTTCGTCGTCGAGTTCGGCGTCGGCATGACCGTCGCGGGCGCGATGGTCACCATTTTCTACACCTTCTCCGGTCACGTGAACGACGCGTTGCCTTTCCGCAAAGGTGATCGCTGAGATGGCTGACATGATCGACTGGAACACCCTCACCGACTGGGTCGGGCTGATCAATTATTGGGTCGCCATCGTGTTGATGATGGCGGGCTTTTACACCGTGATCGCCCAGCACAACCTGATCAAAAAAGTTGTTGGACTGAACATCTTTCAGGTCGCGGTGTTCGTGTTTTACATCACCATGGGCAAAGTGGATGGCGGCACCGCGCCGATCCTCGAAGACGGCATCGAGGTCTATTCCAACCCCCTGCCCCATGTGCTGATTCTCACCGCCATCGTGGTCGGCGTGGCGACCACCGCATTGGCCTTGGCGCTGGTCGTGCGCATCCATCACAGTTACGGCACCATCGAAGAAGACGACATCCAAGTCATCGAAAACGATGAGGAGGACATCGCATGAGCCCCGACATCATGACATCCGATCCCTGGCTGATCTTGCTGGTGGTGGTGCCGCTTTTGGCCGCGCCCGTGTGTGTCATGTTGCGCAGTCCCGGCGGCGCGTGGTCGGTGGCCACGGCGGTATCGTGGGCGGTGTTCGCCATCGCCGTCAAACTGGTGATGACGGTGTTGGACCAAGGCGAAGTCGTGTACCGCATCGGCGGTTGGGACGCGCCGTGGGGGATTGAGTACCGTCTGGATTCGGTGGGCGTGTTCGTGGTGTTGATCGTTTCGGCCATCGGCGCGCTGGTGTTGCCTTACGCCAAACGCAGCGTTGAAAAAGAAATCCGAGGCGACCGCATTTATCTGTTTTACGCCATGTTGATGCTGTGCCTGTCGGGCTTATTGGGCATCACCGTCACCGGCGATACGTTCAACCTGTTTGTGTTCTTGGAAATTTCCAGCCTGTCGAGCTACGTGCTGATTTCACTGGGCCAAGATCGCCGCGCATTGACGGCGGCGTTTCGTTATCTGATCATGGGCACCATCGGCGCAACGTTCTATATCATCGGCGTCGGCTTGATGTATCAGATGACCGGCACGCTGAACCTCTATGATCTCAAAACCATCATGCCCGCCGTGGTCGACACCCGCACGGTGCATGCGGCGATGGCGTTCCTCACCGTCGGCATCAGTTTGAAGCTGGCGCTGTTTCCGCTGCACCTGTGGCTGCCCAACGCGTATACCTTCGCGCCCAGCGCGGTGACGGTGTTCTTGGCCGCGACCGCGACCAAGGTGTCGGCCTATGTGTTGCTGCGCATTTTGTTCACGCTGTTTGGCGACGTCGATTTGTTCGCCGATTTCCCGCTGCAGGAAATCCTCATTGCGATGGCGCTGGCGGCGATGTTCCTCGCCAGCCTCAGCGCCATTTGGCAAGAAAACATCAAGCGCATGATGGCCTATTCGTCGGTGGCGCAAATCGGCTACATCGTGCTCGGCATCGCGCTGGCATCTGAGGCCGGGCTGGCTGGCGGCATCGTGCACATGTTCAATCACGCGCTGATGAAGGGTGCTGCGTTCATGGCCATCGGCGCGATCGTGTTCGCCACTGGTGCGGTGACGCTCAAGCATCTGGAAGGCATCGGCAAGCGCATGCCGCTGACCATGGCTGCGTTCGTGATAGCCGGATTGGGGCTGATCGGTATTCCGTTGACGCCCGGCTTCATCAGCAAATGGCAGTTGGTCACGGCAGCGCTAGAGCTCGACATGTGGCCGCTGGCGGCACTGATTTTGTTGTCGAGCCTGTTGGCGGTGATTTACGTGTGGCGGGTGTTCGAGGTGGCGTACTTGCGCGAACCCAACATCGTCGCCCACAAGCCTGCAGAAGTTCCCTTAAGCATGCTGATCCCCACCTGGGTGTTGGCGTTGGCGGGGCTATACTTCGGCGCCAACGCGACCTTCACGTTGGACTTCGCGCACACCGCGGCGCGCCATTTGATGGGGGGGCTGTAGATGTTGTTCAACTTCATCTCTGAAGCCCAAGCCATTCAACTGGCCGTGGTTCTGCCGCTGATCGGTGGCCTGCTGGTCATGTGGATGGGTGAGCGCAATCGCAACCTGCGCGAAGCCACGTCGCTGATCACGGCGGTGTTGGAATTCGCCGTGGTGGCCTCATTGACGTCCGAAGTCTTGGACGGTGCGCGCCCATCGGTCGATCTATTTGAAATGCTGCCGGGCCTGACCATCACCTTGACGGTCGAGCCCTTGGGCCAGCTGTTTGCGCTGATCGCATCGGGGCTGTGGATCGTCAACACGGTCTATTCCATCGGTTACATGCGCGGCAATTCTGAGGCCAACCAGACGCGCTTTTACGTCTGTTTCACAATCGCCATTTCCGCCGCCGTGGGCATCGCCTATGCGGGCAATTTGCTGACGCTGTTCTTGTTCTACGAAGTGCTGACCATCTCGACCTATCCGCTGGTCACCCATTCGGGCAAGGTCGAAGCGATCCGTGGCGGGCGTGTGTACCTGGGCATCTTGATGGCGACGTCGATCGGCTTTTTGTTCCTCGCCATGCTGTGGACCTACAACCTCACCGGCACGCTGGATTTCGTCGAAGGCGGCATCTTAGCGGGTGCGGTGCAAGGGCCCGAGCTTGCGGTGCTGATGTTCTTGTACATGTTCGGCATCGGTAAAGCAGCGTTGATGCCGGTGCACCGCTGGCTGCCCGCGGCGATGGTCGCGCCGACCCCGGTGAGCGCTTTGCTGCACGCCGTGGCGGTGGTCAAGGCGGGGGTGTTTTCGGTGGTCAAGGTCATCGTCTACATCTTTGGTTTGGACCTACTCACCGAAGCGCAAAGCGACGACTGGCTGTTGTTCATCGCGGGCTTCACGATCATATCCGCATCGATCATTGCTTTGCGCCAAGACAACCTCAAACGCCGCTTGGCCTATTCGACCGTCAGCCAGTTGAGTTACGTGATCCTCGCCACCGCGATCTTAGCCCCCATATCGGTGGCCGGTGCGGCGATGCACATCGCCGCGCACGCGTTCGGCAAGATCACATTGTTTTTCGCCGCCGGTTCGATCTACACCGCCGCGCACAAGACCGAGATCAGCCAGCTCGACGGCATCGGCAAGCGCATGCCGTGGACCATGACCGCGTTCGCCATCGGCGCGCTGTCGATGATCGGCATTCCGCCTACGGCGGGTTTCATTTCCAAGTGGTACATCCTCAGCGGCGCGCTGGAAACCGGTGAAGCGTTCGCCATCTTGGTGATCGTCGCCTCGACGTTGCTCAACGCGGGATATTTTTTGCCGGTGATTTACGCGGCGTTTTTCAAAGACGAAAAGCCGCGCGACGATGACGATCCCTATCACACCTACGACAACCACGGCGAAGCGCCGGTGGCGGTGGTTGCAGCGCTGAGCTTTACCGCGCTGGGCACCATCGTGCTGTTCTTCTACCCCGACGTTCCCCTGGCGCTCGGTCGCGCCTTGGTGGGAGGCTGATCATGAGCGAAGAGAAAAAGACACCCAAGACGAAAGCGCCGCCACTCGACGTGAACGGCAAGCCGATGCACTGGCTGGTGCGCCCCACCACCATCAAGCTGTTGTGGGTCGGCGGCATTGCGTTGCTGGCGTTCGTGACCTGGCAGGGCACCACCGTGCATCCGCACGCCAAGTTCGGCATCGAAGCAACGCTCGGTTTTTATTCGTGGTACGGCTTTGCCACCTGCGTGGGCATGGTGATCTTCGCCAAGCTGCTGGGTTTGGGGTTGAGCAAGAAGGACACTTATTATGACAAGTGACTTCATCGTCTCCCCCTCGTTCATTTTGATTTTCGGCGCGTTGCTGCTGCCGGTGGTGCGTGGCTGGGCGCGCAGCGTGTTGGTGCTGGCGTTGCCGCTGATCACATTGGGCGCGATCTGGCAGGTCGGCGACGGTGTGCAGATGACCGCGCAATTCTTGGATTATGAGTTGGAGCTGGTCGACGGTTCCAACCTCTCAAGGTTGTTCGCCACCATCTTCGCCATCATGGCGTTCGCGGGCGGCTTGTTCGCGCTGAACCAATCGCGCGTGATCGAGCTCAGCGCCGCGTTTGGCTACGCGGGCAGCGCCATCGGCGTGGCGCTGGCGGGCGACATCATCACGGTGTTCATGTATTGGGAGCTGATGGCCATCGGCTCCACCATGGTGGTGTGGTCGGGGCGCACGCCACAAGCGGGCCGCGCGGCGATGCGTTACGCGCTGGTGCACCTGTTCGGCGGTGTGGTGCTTTTGGTCGGCGTGATCGCCTACATCCAAGAGACCGGATCGATCGACTTCACTCTGATGGGCGCGAACAGCTTTGCCACCTGGATGATCTTGATCGGATTTCTCATCAACACCGGTGCGCCGCCCCTGTCGGCGTGGCTGCCCGACGCCTATCCTGAAGCCAGTTGGTCGGGCACGGTGTTCTTGTCGGCGTTCACCACCAAGACCGCAGTCTATGTTTTGCTGGTCGGGTTCGCCGGGGAGCAGATCCTCATTTGGATCGGCGTCTATATGATCTTTTACGGCATCGTTTATGCGTTGTTGGAAAATGACATGCGCCGGATTTTGTCCTATTCGATCATCAACCAGGTCGGCTTCATGGTCGTCGGTGCGGGCATCGGCACGGAGATGGCGATCAATGGCGCGGCGTCGCACGCCTTCACCCACATCATCTACAAAGCCCTGCTGCTCATGAGCGCCGGGTCCGTCATGTTCATGACCGGTGGCAAGCGCAAGTGCACCGATTTGGGCGGGCTGTTCCAATCGATGCCGCTGACCATGTTGGCCGGGGTCATCGGCGCGTTGGCGATTTCCAGCTTTCCGTGGACCAGCGGCTTCGTGTCCAAATCGATGACCAGCCAAGCGGCCTACGACATGGACATGATGGTGGTGTGGCTGTGCCTGATGGCGGCCAGTGCGGGCGTGTTCCTGCACGCGGGCATCAAGTTCCCGTGGTTCGTGTTCTTCCAAAAAGACAGCGGCCTGCGCCCCAAAGACCCGCCGTGGAACATGAAAGCGGCGATGGTGCTGTTCTCGTTCCTGTGCATCTGGTTGGGCGTGCAGCCGGAACCGCTTTACGCGTTGCTGCCGTTCCCCACCGAATACGAGCCTTACACCAGCGCGCACGTCTATGAGATGCTGCAACTGCTGTTGTATTCGGGCTTGGCGTTCTTCGTGCTGTTGCCGTTGATGAAGCGCAAGTTGACGATCACGCTGGACTTCGACTGGTTTTATCGCAAGCTGGCGGTCGACAGCGCCGACAGCATCGCGCAGACGATCTCCAAACTACTGAGCGGCTGCGTGTGGGTGCGCGACAACTTGGTCAACGCGGCGATCGATCTGGCGTCGCATCACCACAATCCCAAAGGCATTTTGGCGCGCACCACACCGGCAGGCGTGATGATGTTTTGGGTGGTGGTGCTGTTGTTCGCCTATCTAGCCATGTACCTGTTCGTTTGACCCCGCTAGCTTTTCATCATGACTGAACCCAGCACCCGCGCGATGCGCAACACGCCCCTGCTCGGCGTCGCCTACATGTGCGCGGGCGTTCTGTTGTTCGTCATCGGCGATGCATTATCCAAAGACTTGGTGGCAAGCTACAGCGTGCCGCAAATCGCGTTCGTCAAATCCGTGGCGACCTTGATCGTGTTGCTGCCATGGATATTGCGCGCCAACACCCTCAGCCGCCTGAAAACAAACCGCCCGTGGATGCATGTGATGCGCGCCGCGTTTGGCTTGGCGGAAATGGCGTGCTTTTTGTTGGCGCTGCGGTCCATTGGCTTGGCCGACGCCACCGCGATTTATTACGCCGCCCCCCTGATCGCGACGGCGCTGTCGGTGGTGGTGCTGCGCGAACACGTCAGCGTGCAACGCTGGGGCGCGGTGGCGGTCGGCTTCGTCGGCATGCTGATCATCATCCAGCCCGAAGCCAGCCTCGGCTTTGGCCTTGGCACCGTCTACATCACCTTGGGCATGGCGCTGTACGCCGCGCTGATGATCATCAACCGCATCATGGGCGCGAGCGAGACCACCACGTCGATGGTGCTGTACGCGGTGATTTCCGAAACCATCGTGATGGGCGCGCTGGCACCGTTTTACTGGACGCCGATGAGCCTGTTCGACGCCCTGCACATGGCAGCGCTGGGCTTGGTCATCACGCTGGGCATATTTGCCTTCACCCGCGCCTACATGCTGGCCCCGGTGGCCACGGTCGCGCCGTTCGATTACACCGCGTTGATTTGGGCGGTGCTGTTCGGGTTTGTGTTTTGGGGCGAGCTTCCGGGTTTAAGCGTGTGGCTGGGTGCGGGCATGATCTTGATTTGCGGGCTGTATGTGCTGTATCGCGAGCACATCGAAGGCGTGCTCGAAGACGACAAGGGCCGGCCCTTCGACCATCACGAATAAAATGACGCGGAATAAAATGGCGTGCCCGGCACTTCTCATGAGTGGATCAAGCTGCTACAAAAGACCCTGATTACATGTGGGGTATATCAATGCTTTTTTCATTCATCGTGGTGGTGATGTCCATGGCGGCGCTGGTCGTCTTCATCGCCGCTTATTTCACGCCGACCCTGATCGCGCTTAAAAACGATCATAAAAGTGCCCGCGCCATCTTTGGTGTGAACACCCTCACCGGGTGGACCGTCGCGGGTTGGTTGGCCGCGCTGAGCTGGAGTTTACGCACCAAAGCCATGTGACGAAGCCATCAGAATGCGGTACACTCCCTTAGTGTGTTTAATACATTACACAATTTATGTTTGTTTCGTTCGCGTTCACCTCTATAAGCATGCTCATCATTCAATCCGCATTGGAGACGTTTTATGAGTAAGATTTTGGCATCCGTCGGCATGATCAGCGGCGCATTGGTATTGAACGCCTGCGCAAGCCAACCCGACACCATCTCGGCCGCATATGTCTCGCCGATCCACTACCAAAGCTACTCATGCGAACAAATTCAAATGGAATTGGGGCGCGTATCGCGCAAAGCCCAAGAGCTCCACGGCACTTTGAAAAAGAAAGCCGACAACGATTCCCTGCAAACGGCAGCATCGCTGATTTTTTGGCCGACCTTATTTTTCCTTGAAGGTGGCGACGGACCTCAAGCCACAGAGTACGCCCGCCTGAAAGGTGAATACGACACGCTTGAATCCACCGCCGTGCAAAAAAGCTGCTCGATTGTGGTCGAGCCCATCTTGCCAACCACCCCCACCGAAATTACCCCGCCCAAAAGCACCTCGTAATCGCGTCCAGATCGCGTTCAGACTTTCGATCCCGGCAGCCACGATTTGACCTTCACCGGGGCGCCGCTTTGCGTGCGCATGACGCGGTGGCCGTCGGCGTCGCGAAAATGCTTTGCGACTTTGGAATCCTTTTTTTCGGTCTCGGCCTTAAAGGCGGTGACCATGGCGTCGAGTTCGATTTCGGTGCGGTTGCCTTTGCGAAGCGCAATCGAATACGCGGTGTTTTTTGTCGTCAGACGCGCCAGTTGATCGGGTTTCAGGTGGCCGAAACGCCGCCAGATGCTGGACAAAAACATCTCCACCTCGGTGGGCAAAAACAGTTCCACATCCACGTCCGGACGACCGCGTGAAAAGGCGTGATAGACCGTCGGCTCGATCGGACCTTGATCGTCGGCGACGAACACCGCCGGCATCAATTTGCGGCCCTCATACGCGATCGCATAGAAACCCTGAGCCAAATACAACAGCCGGTGCATCTTTTGCGGTTGCAGGTACTCGTTCTCATTGAGCGCCTGGTCGGCGAACCAAATGGCGACATCGAATGTGGAATTAACGGCAAACGTCATATCAGCTCTTTCGCGCCCCTTTTTCAGCGCACACACAGGCCCCCTTACAGGGCCGGATTCGTCATGTTTCGATTTAAGATACTATCACGCGAGCCGATCGAAATCGTTAACACATCACGCCTGCCGATGCGTCACGCGATCTCATCAAGCAAACTTTTCGACAGTTGATCGGCGGCTTTGAGAACCTCAAGGCTGGCGCGATAGGACGTTTCAGCCACGATGAGGTTGACGAATTCACGGCCCAAATCGGTGCTCGATTGCTCCAACGCGCCGCTTTGCACGTGGCCAGCGCCGCCGCTTCCAGCGTGTTGGTAGGTCGGTTCACCGGATGCGTCGGTGGCGCGATACGCCCCGCCGTTTTCGGCACTCAAGCCCGAAGGATTGGTGAAAGTGGCGACGGGGATGCGCGCGATTTCACGCCTTTCGCCGTTGTCGAACACCGCCGTCACCCGTCCGTCGGTGGCGATGTCGACGTTTGACACCGCACCGAACCGCGCACCATCCGATTGCACGGAGCCCAATGCAAACTCAGAACCGTAACGCGTCAATCCGTTCGCCGCACCAACGGCGCCGAGATCAAGCTGAATGGTGAGATCATCCGCCCCGCTGGACAGGCCGGAGATGTTCAGCGCAGGCGCTTGAGCACCGCCATCGAAGCTCGCCACCGTGCCATCAGCGGAAAACTGTACCGTCACGTCATAACTGGGCCCAGCAGAACTGCCTTCGCGCGCAACTGCGCTAGTCGCTCCGCTGGACGTTTCGGTGATCGAACCGACGCTAAGCCGATACGCGCCGCCCGCTTGGGCGTCGAAATTCAAGGCGACGTCGAGATCGTTGCCCAACGAGTCCGTGGCCCGGGCGTTGATCGAAAAGCGTTCCCCCACTTGGGCTGTGGCGGGCAAGTTCGCCCCCACTTGGGTGGTTGACGTTGCCTCAGCCGTGCCGCCAATGGCCTGCAAATTCACACGCGACAATCCGCCGCTGCCATCCGCTGCATTGGCCAACAAGTAGTGTCCGGACGTGTTGACCAAATAACCGCGATTGTCAGGTGCGAACGAACCGTCGCGCGTGAATAGGCTCTCATCGCCAGAGGCGCCCTGGGGTGAGACTGAAGATGCCGATACGGCAAAATATCCGGGCCCGGAAAGGGCCAAATCGGTGCCGGAACCACTGGACGTGAGCAAGCCCTGCACGCCGTTAAAGGGGCGCGCAATCGATTGCACGCCGCCGGTGGAAAGGTTCTGGCTGTGAATGTCGGTGCGCTTAAAGCCGGTGATCGAGACATTGACGATGTTGTCTGCAGCCGCACCTATGCGCTGAGCGTTGTAGCTCAGTCCTGAAACGGCGGCGTTGAGAATGCCTGAAACCACGAAAACCTCCAACAAGCCACACAAACGGGGGCTTAGGATGATGATCTCACACTGCAAAAGCCTGCGCTGTGATGTTGATCACAGCCGACGTAAATGACACCAAATCACAAAGAAACGGAGAGGCTTGAGCCCAATTTAGGGGTCGAGCCGCCGATCGTGTCGGCGGTGCCTTCGTACGCGCGAATGGCTTTGTCCAAGATCCGTTGAAGGTGCGGACCGTCCGACTGACCGCCAGGGGTGCCAAGATCGGCGTCGCGCTGCTGCTGGCTCAACAGATGCAAAAACGTCGTCGATGTGGTGTCGAAATTGCTGGACGGATTGCTGGGAAGCGATGGCACTTCCGGCTTGCGGCTTTCCATCCATTCGGCAAAGCCTTGGAAATTGTAATTGGGATCGGCAAAGACCTCAGCCTTGGGGCTGATTTCATCAATTTGCGCGTACGTGACGGACGCAACGTTTCGCCCTCCCGCGGGCATATGCGCGGAAGAAACGTTGGGCCCTGAAGGCGCGCCAATGGGTCTGGCTGATAATGCCATGACCGTTCCTCATCAATCCCTACGCCGCACCGTATTCGAAAACCATCCGCTGAACGGGCGAACTGTCCTCGAACGCGACCGACGCGTTTTCAAAAGTTCCAGGTCTTTGCGAACCATGGCTTGGCGTTCACGACGTAAAGGCCAACCGACAAATACGACACGTATCACAAAGCCCCGAGAAAGCCTCTTACAAAACAGAGACTTAAACGCAAAAAACCCTCGGTCATGACCAACCCATTCTGGGCTCAAGACCGGGAACTTCCATTTCTTGGATCAACGAATAACAGTCGCTTCTGCGAAAGCCCGTTGATTATGCTTAATATTGTACTAAAAAATCAGCAGGTTGCGCTACCCACAAAACGGACTACGAAATCTGGTGTCATTTTGGCGATGGCGGCAGGTGGCGGCTGAGAAAATCGAGCACCTTGTCCCCGACCCCATGATCGAACAGATCGTTGTGCCGCGCTTGGGCGACCCACAGGCTTTCTTTGGGGGCATGGGCGGCGTCGAACAGCCGTTTACCGAACTTGACCGGCACGGTTCGATCTTTTTCACCGTGAACGATCATAATCGGCAGATGCAGTCCGCCGATGCGCTTGAGAGAATCAAAGCGGTCCTTCATCAACAAGCTCACCGGCAAAAAGGGATAATGGTTGGCGCCCACATCGACAATCGAAGTGAACGGCGCTTCCAATATCAATGCTGCGATGGGTTTGGCGTTTTGCTGCGCTTCAAACGCCATCGTCGTCGCCACCCCGGTGCCGAGCGATTCGCCATACAGAACAATTTGGCCGTCTTCGACGCCAAGGCTGGAGAGATAACGCATCGCCGCGCGCCCGTCCGCATAGAGCCCCTGTTCGGATGGGCTGCCGGGATTGCCCGCATAGGCGCGGTATTCCGCCAGCATCACCCCATAACCGGCATCCAAAAACACCCGCGCCTTATGAGCGCGATCGCCCACGGTGCCAGCGTTGCCGTGAAAGAAGACCACCGTGGGCTTTGCTGCATCCTTGGGTGGCGCGTACCACGCGAACAGGTCGAGGCCGTCTGCGGTGGTGATCGGAACCTCTTGCATCTCCGCGACTTGGCTAAGTGCGAGGCTCGGCTTAGATGCACTGGGGAGAAAGAGCATGTTGCGCTGAAAGGCGTACATGAACACCACAACCGCCATATAGATGATCCCGGCGGTGACAAAAACACTGATCATGGTGGATTTTGTATCCTTGTTCATATACGGCCCATCTGCACCTCTTTTGCATCTTAGGCTATAACACAGGCTATGAAATTTCTCTGCGATGAAATGCTGGCGGGACTGGCGCGGTGGCTGCGCGCGGCGGGCTATGACGCCGAAATGGGAACGCCCAGCGAAACCGACCGCACCCTATTGCAGCGCGCCCAAGACCAGGGCCGCATCCTGCTGACGCGCGATCGCGCCATTTTGCAAATGAAAGAGGCCGCGCAAACGACCGTCGTATTGCGCGGCGAGCGCTTAGGCGATTGGACCCTTGAACTGCGCCAAGATCACAACGTCAATTGGCTCAACAATCCGCTGTCGCGCTGTCTGGTGTGCAATGTCGAACTGATCGACGCCGACGCTGAAGCTTTGGCGCGCATACCGGAAGATTCGCGCACCCTGCCCGGCCCGTTCAAAACCTGCCCCCGTTGCCATCGCGGCTACTGGCCCGGCTCTCACGCCAAGCGCATGATCGCGCGCCTCAAACAGTTCGCGTCTAACCCTGGACACTCAACAGCGAAAAGGCCATGATCCGCGCCATGAATACGCAAGAAAACAAAGCCCCCCTGATCGTCGGCATCACTGGCGCGACCGGCGCGGCGCTGGGTGTCGAGACCTTGCGCGCGTGTCGCGATTTGGGCGTGCCCGCGCACCTGATCATCACCGACACCGGCGTGCGCGCACTGAACCTGGAAACGGATCTGAGCTTAGAAGACGTCAAAGCCATCGCGGCAGAGACCTATCCCAACAAAGACGTCGGCGCGGCGGTGGCCAGTGGCTCGTTCAAAGCGCGTGGCATGATCGTGGCGCCCTGTTCGATCAAGACCCTGTCGGGGATCGCGGGCTCGTTTTCGCACAACTTGATGATCCGCGCCGCCGACGTGTGCCTCAAAGAACGCCGCCCGGTGGTCTTGATGGTGCGCGAAACGCCGCTGCACAAAGGCCACTTGGACCTGATGAGCCGCGCCGCCGATCTGGGCTGTCACATCATGCCGCCGATGCCGGCCTTTTACGCCAAACCGCAAAGCATCGAAGACATGGTGCGCCACACCGTCGGACGCGCCCTAGATCTGATCGGCATCGAGCATGAGCGGGTCGAACGCTGGAACGGCCAAGGCTAAGCCCTTTTTGTGAACGCACCTGACCACGGTCAAGGCATCCCAACCGGGCGCGGCCAATCCTAGACGTCACGCACTTAAACGGTACGTACAACCATAACGCCCCCTAGGACGATTAATCATGACCCACATCGAATGGACCGACGAGCTTAAACGCGGTCTCGCCTTCCAAGACGACGACCACGAAGAGGCCGTCGCCGTGATGAACGCCCTGCACGGCTGCGACGAAGCCGATTTGCCGATTTTGTTCAAGAAACTGCATGAGCACACCAAAGCGCATTTGGCGCGCGAAGACGAACTGATGGACCGCATCGGTTTTTTCGCCGCAGGTGTCCACAAAGGCGAACATGCCCGCGTTTTGGCGGAAATGCAGATGTTTCAAGACAAATTGGACGCAGGTGAGATCGCCGAAGTGCGCACCTACGTCGAACAAACCGTGCCCGACTGGTTCCTCAACCACCTCGAAAGCATGGACACCGCCACCGCCATGTTCGCCCGCCAAAAAGGCGAGACCTAAGAACCGCCATAAATTGATCACGAAACCTTAAAGCACTTAATGGTTGATCACCGCCACACTCACATCTAAGATACCTCCCAGCACGCCTATTGGTTGTTTTTTTGTGATGAGTGAGGTCTTTCGATGGCTGACAAAACCAAACGTCCACCCCAAATGTCCGCAGCAGCGCTCGGTGACATTTTGGCCGAGCAACGCAAAACCCTGGCCGACAAGATCGGCGCGATCCCCGAAGAAGTTCTGGTCGAATTCGGCAGCGCCAACATTGGGGATTTGGACCGACACGCGCCCGAAGGCCATTTTTCCGACTGGCCCGACACCTTCACCAACAATGGCACGTGGTACAAAACCTGGGGCAAAGCCGGTGGCGACATCGCAGCCCCCCGCTCAACCGATCAAATCCGTCCCGCCGATGTGGTGTCCGCCATCTCGTCGGTGCGCCAGGGTGTGAAAAAGGTCTGATCCACACAGATGGACATGCCGATCGCACCGGTTGAAAAAATCAACATCGCCAAGCGTTTCACATTGGTGGTGATGCAATCGACGTCACTGTGCAACCTCAATTGCCGCTATTGCTACGTGCCGGATCGCAAAAACCCGGCGGTGATGAGCCCTGACACCTTAGACGCCACTTATAAATTGACGGTCGGCGACGAAGATCGCCTGCCCATCACCCATGAATTCCTTTGGCATGCGGGCGAACCGCTCAGCGTCGGCAGGCCTTACATGCAAGACGCGGTCGAACGGTGCACCACCATCGCCCTGCCCGAAGCCAAGTTTCGCTTCACCATGCAGACCAACGGCGTGTTGCTGACGCCCCAATGGGCCCAGTTCCTCGCCGAGTGGGATTTCAGTGTCGGCGTGTCGATCGACGGCCCAGCGGTTTTGCACAACGCCAACAGGGTCAATTGGGCCGGGCGCGACAGCTTGGACCAAGCGCGGCGCGGCCTCGACAATTTGATGGAGGCTGGATGCCGGGTCGGGGTGTTGGCGGTGCTGACGCGCGACTCGCTCGATTATCCGGATGAGATTTTCGATTATTTCCTCGCCAGCGGGGTGCCGGGGTTGGGCTTCAACATCGAAGAAATCGAAAATGAAAACACCACCACCACCTTTGACGATGACCGCAACGGCGAAGGCAAAGATCATCAAAAGCGCCTGCGGGCATTTTTCGATCGCCTGTTCGAGCGCTGGTGGCCGCATCGCCAGGACATTCAAATCCGCGAATTCGTCGACATCCAACGCTCCGCCGCCGCGTTTCGCACCGATCCCAGCTTTGCCCGCAGCCCCGACGAAGCGCGCCCGCTGGGCATCGTCACGGTGATCCGCAACGGTGACGTGACGACCTTTTCACCCGAATTCGCCGGCGCGACGTCGGATCGCTACAAAGACTTCATCGTCGGCAATGTGCACACCTTGAAAAGCTTGAACGAGGTGCTCGACACCCAAGTGTTCAAAGACTTGAACGCCGACATCGATCAAGGCCTCAAAGCCTGCACGGACGGTTGCGCCTACCACCCGGTTTGCGGCAGCGCGTTCATATCCAACCGCTTTTTCGAACACGGCGATTTCACCAAAGCGGAAACCTTCACCTGCCTGTCGATGCGCAAGACCGTTGCGGATTCCCTGTTCGACGGACTGCTGCGCGTTTCAAGCAGCGCATGAAAGGCAAGGTCCCTGCTGTAGTGGCATTTGATGCATAAGGAAGTATTTGAAAGATGGGCAAAAATAATTACATGAGCATCCCGGACGTTCGGAACCGCTTGAGAGAAATTGCCAAAGAAACGGGAAACGAAGAACTCGCTGACCTTGCCGATCAAATGTATCGACGGAAACTTAAAAAGACCCGCGCCCCTGTAACTTCTCAAAAAATGACCCCAGAGGTCGCGGCTGAGATACGGGATTATCTTGAACAAAACCCAAAAGCCTCAAGTCAAAAAGCAGCAGAGCACTCCAATGTTAACCCCGGGCGGGTATCTGATGCTTTAGACGAGACCTAATCCCCCCCCCTCACCGCCACCACCTCAACAACCAGCGGATCGGCAGGCCGAACGGGCCGCGCCAATCGCTGGGGTAGCCGTGATGTTCCCCAACCAGTTCGACGGGCAGCGGGCCCATGGCGGGCGATTGGCGCAAAATACGGCTGACGCGTTCTTGGGTCACGGGGTGCGAGCGCAACAGCGATGGCTCGGTGCCCGGACGGTGCGGTAAATAGGCATTGTGCAGCAAGCTGCGGCCTTGGATTTCCAGCTTTTGCAACGCCAGCGCCAAAGCCTCCGGATCGCCGCAAATGTCGACCGCGCCGTGATCGGCTTCAAACTCGCGCACCCGCGACAGCGCCATTTGCAGCAAGAAGCTCAACAGCGGCGCGGCGACCAACAACAACAGCGCCCCCCACGGGACCAGACCGCCCCCCGATATGGACATGGGGATGTTGAGCAACACCAAAATCAAGCCGATCATCGACAGCGTGCGGGTCATCCGCGTGATCATGTCCGCCATGCCCATCACCGCCAGATCGCCGGACACGATGTGGCTGACCTCATGAGCCAGCACCCCGGCGAGTTCGCGCGCGCTCAAGCCTTGCACCAACGGACCGCTGAGCACGATGGCGGCGTCGCGGTCCGATCCACCTGCGGAAAAGCCCAGCATTTGTTTCGCGTCCATCAGATAGATGTCCGGCTTTTGTTCAAGCCCGGCGCGACGCGACAGTTCATTTACGATGGCGTGGATCGCCGGGGCTTGATCGGCGCGCAGTTTGACCGCGCCGATGGCCGCCAGCATCCAGACTTTTGAGGCCCCGCGCCCGAACGCCAGGAACGAAAACGCGAACACCGCGGTGATGAGCAGCCCATCACGGCCCGCCAAAATATAGCCGATGACCGCCAGCAGCGCCGTCATCGCCGCCAACATCACAGCCGATTGCAATAGGTTGTGCAGGTTCACGGCATTACGCCCCTTTGTTAAGAACTCCCGTTATTCCCCTCGGCTTTTGACGATCAAATCGCAGATTTCGCGCACCGCGCCCTTGCCGCCCGCCTTAGACGTGACGTAGCGCGCCGCTTGAATGACCTCGGGCACCGCATCGGCTACTGTCAAGGGCAGGCCGATGCCTTGCATCAAGGGAACGTCGGTCAGATCGTCACCCATGTGCGCAACCTCATGTAAATCGACGCCCAATTCCGCGGCGATTTCGCGCAGATGGGTCAGTTTGTCTTCGGCCCCGATGCGCACGTGCTCAATGCCCAAATGCTCGGCCCGCTTGATGGTCGAGGTCGCCTTGGACGCGGAAATGATGCACATCGCCACGCCGGACTTGATGGCGCGCTTGATGCCCAAGCCGTCCTTGACGTTGAATTTACGAAACTGGGTGCCGTCGTCGGTGTAATACAGCCCGCCGTCGGTCATCACGCCGTCCACATCCAAAGACAGCAACTTGATCTGGCCCAAGCGCAGTTCAACATCGCGGGTGGAAAGTTTTTCGGTCATTTGTTCCTCATATTTGTTCAATCCGCGACGTTAACACACATGTGGGGCAAACCTAGCGTGACACCGCATCCCTATTTATTCTATGGTCAGGCTTATAATAAGAACAAAGAAGAATTGGGTTTATTGTGACATTCGTTAAAACGCAGCGCTCAACATGAACGTTCTTTCTTTACGCACAAAACTGATATCTGTCGTCACCCTGATTTTGGTGGCGGGTTTTGTCGCGACCAACGTGTTGAACTATGAGGTTTCCAAGGGCGCGTTGCGCACCACCATCTTGGAAAACGAGTTGCCGCTGTCGAGCAACAACGTCTATTCCGCGATCCAATCGGACCTGCTGCGCCCGATCTTTATCTCATCGATGATGGCCAACGACACCTTCGTGCACGATTGGGTGTTGGGCGGTGAAGTCGGCCCCGCCCGCATGGTGCGCTATTTGGCGCAAATCCGCGACACCTACAAGGCCACCACGGCGTACTTCATATCCGGCAAAACCCAGCGCTATTACCACTACGAAGGCATGGGTAAAATTCTCAATCAAGGCGACCCGGCGGATGGTTGGTTTTTCACCGCACGCGACATGGGCGAGCCTTACGCCGTCAACGTCGACTTCAACTATCAAATCGACGGCAACATCACGATTTTCATCAATTACCGCGTCACCGATATAAACGGCGACTTCATCGGCGTCACCGGTGTTGGCTTGGGCTTGAAGTCGGTTTCCGATCTGGTCAAAACCTATCAAGAAGAATTTCGCCGCAACGTCTATTTCGTCGACGACGCGGGCTTGATCCGGGTTCACGCCGAACCGGCGCTGGCGGGCATGAGCAACATCCATGACGTCGATGGCTTAAGTGCCATCGCCGACGATGTCCTGAGCCGTCAGCGCGGTTCTCACACCTACTCTACCGCCAACGGTGAAAATATCTTGCTGACCACGCGCTACATCCCAGAGCTCAAATGGCACCTGTTTATCGAACTGCCGGAATCCGAAGCCCTGAAAGACATCAAGCGTGGCTTCATCCGCAACGTACTGATCGGCCCAATGGTGATTTTGATCACCATCTTGCTGATCGCTTACACCATCAACATCTTTCAGCGCCGCTTGGAAGAAATGGCCATCACCGACAAGCTCACCGGCCTGTACAACCGCGAGCATTTCGATCTGTCCTTGGCCCAAGCGATCAAGCGCTACAAACGCGACCAACGTGCCTTTTCTTTGTTGATGATGGACATTGATCACTTCAAAGCCATCAACGACGACATGGGCCACTTGGCCGGCGATGAAGTCATCCGCCAAACCGCCGACATCGTTCGCGCCGCATCGCGTGAAAGCGACCTGTTGTGCCGTTGGGGCGGTGAAGAATTCATCATTTTGGCCAGCGACTGCACCGCCAAGGATGCCGGACGCCTCAGCGACGCCATCCGCGACGCCATTCGCAATGCAAGATTCTTCGCCGATGCGCCCGACAAAATCGTCACCGCCAGCATCGGCGTGTGCGAAGTCCGTCCTGGCGATGAAGAAGTCGCCGTGATCGCGCGCGCCGACAAAGCTATGTACGCCGCCAAAGAAAAAGGCCGCGACCGAACGGAAACGTCATAAAGGGCATCGGTGATGAAAGACAGCCTGCGACCGGGCATCACATATGAGCACGCCTACCACGTTCCCGACAGCAAAACCGTGCCCTCTCTGTATCCCGATGCACCCGAATTTCAAGAAATGCCGGACGTGTTCGCCACCGGTTTCATGGTCGGTTTCTTGGAATGGGCGTGCATCAAAGCGATCGAGCCACATTTGGACTGGCCGCAAGAAATGACCGTCGGCACCCACGTCGACGTCAGCCACGAAGCCGCCACCCCACCCGGCCTCACCGTCACCGCCACCGTCGAATTGGTTAAAGTGGACGGAAAACGTCTGGTGTTCGAGGTCGAGGCCCACGACGGCGTGGACACCATCAGCCGTGGCCGTCACAAACGGTTCATCATCGACCGCGACGCCTTTAGCGCGCGCGTCAAACGCAAACGCGACACAGCGCGTTGATACGCTAAACTGCCCCCATGACGCCCAAACCACCCTATGTCGTGATTGATGACGCGCGCTTGACCTCAACGCAGGGGCAAGGCGCAAAGCTGTTCGCCAATCCGTCGCGTATTCTCACCTGCGTGCACGCTGCCGACGCACCCGCCGTGCTGGCCGAGATCGATCAAGCGCTGGCGGATGGTCATCACGTCGCGGGCTATCTGGCGTATGAGCTGGGCTATCTGTTGGAACCCAAGCTCGCCCCCCTGCTGCCCCAAACACTTGACGGTCCTTTGATTTGGATGGGCGTGTTCGATGCACCTGAAATCATAGCCAGCGATACGTTCGATGCTTGGGCGCAAGACCCGCACAGCGTCGGTTCGATGCAGGCCGCTTTGAGCCGCGAGGATTACATCGATCAAGTCGAACAGATCCGCGACCACATTCGCGCCGGTGACGTCTACCAGATCAACCACACTTTCCAGCAGCGTTTTGATTTTAGCGGCAGTCCGCTGTCGCTGTACGCCCACCTGCGCCAAAAGCAACGCGCCCAGTACGGTGCGCTGATCGCAACGGGCGACAGCCACATTCTGTCGTTGTCGCCGGAACTGTTTGTCGAATCTGATGCAGGCGTCATCCGCGCCCGGCCGATGAAAGGCACCGCCGCGCGCGCCGCCAATCCAGCAAACGACGAGGCGCGCAAGCATTGGCTGTGTCACGATGAAAAATCCAAGGCCGAAAACCTGATGATCGTCGATTTGCTGCGCAACGATCTGGGCCGCATCGCGCTGGTCGGTTCGGTCAACGTCACCGATTTGTTCAGCGTCGAAACCTATCCGACCTTGCACCAGATGACGTCGGGTATCGAAGCCAAGCTGCGCCCGGGCACCCGGTTTAGCGACATCATCGACGCGTTGTTTCCATGCGGTTCGGTCACCGGCGCGCCCAAAGTCAAAGCGATGGAAATCATCCGCAGCCTCGAAACGCAGCCGCGCGGTGTCTACACCGGCGCGGTCGGTTACGCCGGACCTCAGGACCTGCGCTTCAACGTCGCCATTCGCACCCTTCGCCTCACGGGCGGGCACGGCGTCATGGGCATCGGCAGCGGCATCGTTTACGATTCTGATCCGGACCAAGAATGGCTGGAATGTCATCTCAAAGCCCGTTTCCTGACCGCGCCGCATGAGCCGTTCGCGCTCTTGGAAACGCTGTTGTGGCAACCGTCCGACGGCTTTGCGCTGTTGGACCGCCACATGGCCCGGCTGGCGTCGAGTGCGGCGTATTTTGGCTATCTGTTGGATGAAGCAGCGGTCCGAAATGCTTTACAAGACGCCGTATCCCGACAAGAGCGCGACCAACGGGTGCGCCTGTGTGTTGCTGCGGATGGCAAGGTCACGGTTGAAACCGCCCCCCTCACCCCTTTGGCCAACGGTAAAGATTTGCGTTTCGTCATGTCGAACCGGCACATTGATAGGGACAGTCCCTTCGTCTACCACAAAACCACCAACCGAGCGTTTTATGACGATGAACGCACGCGTCTACAGGCCTTGAGCGATTGCGACGAAGTGCTGTTTCTCAACGATCAAGATGAACTCACCGAAGGTTCGTTCACCAACCTGTTCGTTGAGCGAGACGGCCAATTGCTGACCCCGCCGATTGGGTGCGGGGTGTTGGCGGGCACCTTGCGCCAAGACATGATCGACAGCGGCCGCGCCATCGAGGCCGTGTTGACGCGCGAAGACCTCGCCCAAGAGCAAAGAATTTTCCTTGGAAATTCAGTGCGCGGCCTCATTACCGCCCACCCCATTTGATGCCTGTGTGACAGCCGACACATCCACTTCGACGCCTTTTGCATATCTTTAAAAAAACGTCGAAAACGATTCTCGCTCAGCAGGAACCCGGTTATGGCCCACATACACACCAACACAAAAAAATACGCCATCCCCGATTACGATTTCGGTGATGATGTGCTGTACGAGAAAGAAAAGCCCAAACCGAAAGCCAAAAAGCGTCACCGCGATAACGACATCGGCGCGCTGTTTGCGATGGTTGTGTTTACGTTCTTGGTGCTGGGCACGTTCATCATGATCAAAGTCACGCCGGGCATGGAATTTAAATTGGGCTCGTTCTTTTCCATGATCGGCGGCAGCACGCAGCCCAACTATCACCTCGGCAAGGTCGAGCTGGGCACCACCATGGATGTTTTGCGCACCCGCCAACCCGACGCGCAAAAAACCATGGCATCCAACGGTGCGATCTTGATGTCGTTCACCGAAGAAGACGCCCAGTTCATCGTCTGGTACGGCGAAGACGGCCCCTATCACACCGCCTACAAAGTCCGTCAAAACCGCACCATCACCGGGATGAGCGAAGACGAATACATCGCCACCTTCGCCAAGCGTTACGGCGCGCCGTCCGTGTCAACGTGTTCCAAACGCATCACCGACGGCCTGCGCGATTGCCGCTTCAGCTGGTGGATGCCCGGCGAAGTCCGCTTGGATATGATCAGCCGCCAAAGCAACGATGCTCCCGTCCAGCGCTTGGATATCACCTTGATCACCACCGACACCCGCCTGGAAGGCCGCATCATGCGCGACCATGTGACCACCACGGTGCGCAGCCCCAACTGATCTCGGCCTTCGCCACTAGCACCGCAACGACACACGGGCTTCGCTTTTGCGAAGCCCTTTTTTGTGCGCGCGAATGACGCCGTAAAGTCGATAAAATTTTAGCTAAATTTTACTTAGATTGCTGACATCTTCCAGGCAAATTATTCTTTCGATAACAATATGTTAACCGGTTATAATGGGAACCAGCGGGCGATCAAAAGAATCGCTTCAAAACACAAAAAAACACCCGAAAAGAACACCCGAGGTTCGCCATGAAAAACCAACGCACCACTCAGACCGCCTTCAACAAGCTGCCGAACGTCTTGGCGCTATTGAGCGTCTTCATGCTCATGTTGATCGGCGGCTATTGGCATATCGTCGGTTCGCCCTTTCAATTCGCACTGAAGCCCGGCTCCATAGTCGTCTCCGAAGATGCGACCTCGGATCGCTTCGTCAACAAGCACTTCAATATGAGTGGCGTGCGCCTCGGCATGACGTCGAACATGATGCGCAACGTGCACCCCAACGTAAAAACGGGCCAAGACCGCGATGGCGAACCGGTGCTCACCCTGTCCACCAACCGCGGCCTGATGGTGGCGTGGCTTTATGAAAACAAAGAGGTCACCCTGATCGACGGCAAGCCGTTCGCCATCAAACCCGAACGCATCTACCGTTTACGCCTGGACGAAGCCTATACCGACCTCAACGAAAAAGACCTGATGGACAATTACGCCCGCACCTATGGACGACCCATCGAAACGTCGTGCAACCGCAACCAATTGGGCGACACGCCGCGCTGCACGTACCGTTGGTGGGGCGGAGGCGGCATTGAGTTGATCGCCATCTTAAAACGCAAGATCGACGCCAACGGCAAAGCCTATGTGCTGCTCACCACCATCGCCACCAACACCGCAAAAACATCGAAGCTCGCCGCGACGATGCAAAAGCCTCCCTATCTGACGGCGCACGGTTGATAAATTCAACACCCCCATGACATTGGGGGTGCGAACTGCTAAATATCATTGGTTCTGTCAAATATATCATATCGGAGCAGCCAATGACCTCCCCTTCCGCCAAGCCTCACTTTCAGTGGGAAGACCCGTTGTTGCTTGATGAGCAATTGAGCGAAGAAGAACGCTTGGTGCGCGACACCGCGCGCGACTACGCCCAAGAGCAATTGCTGCCGCGCATTGTTGAGGCCAATCGCAACGAAATCTTTCACCAAGAAATCATGACGGAAATGGGTGAGCTGGGCCTGCTGGGCCCGACCTTGCCCGAAGAGTACGGCTGCGCGGGCGTGTCGCACGTCGCTTACGGTTTGGTGGCGCGCGAGATTGAGCGCGTCGACAGCGGCTATCGCTCCGCCATGAGCGTGCAATCGTCGTTGGTCATGCACCCCATTCACGCCTACGCCAACGAAGCCCTAAAACAGAAATACCTGCCCAAATTGGCCCGTGGCGAGCTGATCGGTTGCTTCGGCCTGACCGAACCGGACGCCGGTTCCGACCCATCCTCGATGCGCACCCGCGCCGAAAAAGTCGACGGCGGTTATGTGCTGACGGGTTCCAAAATGTGGATCACCAATTCGCCCATCGCCGACATTTGCATCGTGTGGGCCAAGCTCGACGGTGACATTCGCGGCTTTATCATTGAACGCGGAGCCGAAGGTCTCTCCACCCCCAAAATCGAAGGCAAGTTCTCGCTGCGTGCCTCAATCACCGGCGAGATTGTCATGGACCGGGTGTTCGTGCCCGACGAAAACATGTTCGCCGATGTCAAAGGCCTCAAAGGCCCGTTCGGCTGCCTCAACAAAGCGCGCTTCGGCATTTCGTGGGGTGCGCTGGGGGCTGCTGAATTCTGCTGGATGGCGGCGCGCGACTACACCCTGGAACGCCACCAATTCGGTCGCCCCTTGGCCGCGACCCAGTTGGTGCAAAAGAAGCTCGCCGACATGCAGACCGAAATCGCCTTGGGCTTACAGGCATGCCTACGCCTGGGCCAATTGTTGGACCAAGGCAAAGGCGCGCCGGAAGCGATTTCCATGCTCAAGCGCAATTCGTGCGGTAAAGCCTTGGACATCGCCCGGGTTGCACGCGACATGCACGGCGGCAACGGCATCGCGGATGAATTTCACATCATCCGCCACGTCATGAACCTGGAAGCCGTCAACACCTACGAAGGCACCCACGATGTACACGCGCTGATTTTGGGCCGTGCGCAGACCGGCTTGCAGGCGTTTAGCGGCTAAAACCGTCGCCATCCATACCTTCGTAGGGGGCCCCCATACTTAAAGACCACCAAGACAACCTTTCGCGCGGTTGAGATATTTCTCAACCTCAGCGATATTTGTCTTACAATATGCGCATCCACCAGGAGCCTTAGGTCTATGCCCCCCGCTTTGGACAAAAACGTGGCCCAGATGACGCCGGAAACCGCAAAGGTATCTGGATTGGACAGTGTTTTCATCCTGTCCTTGGACAGCGCGGATGTGCCTTTGGTGTTGACCAGCAAAGCGAAACAAGAATTTGAAGTGCAGGGCTTGGAAGCGATGGATGACTGCCTGATGGTGCTCACAGACCGCCTCACCCCTGCCAACGCGCCCGATGTACGGCCCTTACCGCTTGATTTGGTGGGGCAAATGATGCTCGACAGCGCCCATAACGGCAACATGCGCAAATTGATGCTGTGCGCGCTGTGGCTCGGCCATCACTATCCATCCGTAAACGGTCTGACCGCCAACGGCGGGGCTTATAGCTTCGACGTTCAGACTTAAAGTTCACGACCCAGCTCGACCCCTAGGGGCAAAGGGGCGTCAAGCCAGAGAAACGGGGACCTTAACGGGTCCTCGTTTTCTGTTTCAAAAGCCCGATCAAGGCCGTTAAGATGGCGATCTTGAGATTCCCTGCATATATTAGGCGGGCAGAGCCCACCCAAATCCGGACAAAACCATGACCGACACCGTAATCCTGCCCGACGCGGCGGCAAAAACTTTGAACGACATCGATCCGCACCTCGACCTTGAGGCCGAGATCGAACGCTTGCGCCGTGAAAAGAACGCCGTGATCTTGGCCCACTATTACCAAGAAGGCGAAATTCAGGATTTGGCGGACTTCGTCGGCGACAGCCTGGATCTGTCGCGCAAAGCCGCCGCCACCGATGCGGACATGATCGTCTTTTCCGGGGTGCGCTTCATGGCCGAAGTGGCAAAGATTTTGAGCCCGCAAAAAACCGTGGTGATCCCCGACGCCGACGCTGGGTGCTCCTTGGAAGACAGCTGCCAGGCCGAGGCGTTCAAGGCGTGGCGCGACGCCCACCCCGATCACATTTCGCTGACCTACATCAATTGCTCTGCCGAGGTCAAAGCCCTGTCCGACGTCATCGTGACGTCGTCGAGCGCGGAGCACATCATCAACAACCTGCCCAAGGACCAGCCGATCCTGTTCGCCCCGGATCGCCACCTGGGCGCGTACCTGCAACGCAAAACCGGGCGCGACATGGTTCTGTGGCCGGGCACCTGCATCGTGCACGAACAATTTTCCGCGCGCGAAATCACCCGCCTGAAAAGCCAGCATCCCGGCGCACAGGTCGCCGCGCACCCCGAATGCCCCGAAAGCATTCTTGAGGTGTCCGATCACGTCGGCTCGACCAGCCAGATTTTGACCTTCGTGCACGACAACCCGGCGTCGGAATTCATCGTCGCCACCGAACAGCACATCATCCACCAGATGGAAAAAGACTCGCCCGATAAAACCTTTATCGCCGCGCCGGGTGCCGACGGCGGCTGCAACTGTGCCAGCTGTCCGTACATGGGTCTGAACACCATGGAAAAGCTCTATCTGTGCATGCTCAACGAAGCCCCGGCGATCACCATGTCTGAGGATCTGCGTCTGCGCGCGTTGAAGCCGTTGGAACGCATGCTTGAGTTGGCCCCCGCCGCCTCACCGTCCAAAGCGGCCTAACCATGACACCCGGTATTCCCCCCGGCATCCCCGATGGCATCAACGCCGCTGTTATCGAGCGTTTGATCCGCGACGCTTTGGCCGAAGACTTAGGCCAAGGCGGCGACATCACATCGAACGCCACCATCCCATCTGAGCTGCACTTTCAAGGCGTGATGGCCGCGCGCCACGACATGGTGGTGGCCGGTTTGGGCTTGGCGGGTTTGGTGTTTAAAACCGTCGATGACAGCATCGATTGGCACTGCGACGTGCAAGACGGCGACAGCGTCAACGCGGGCGACGTCTTGGCGCGGGTATCGGGCCCCGGGCGCGCATTGCTGACGGCAGAACGCACCGCGCTGAACCTGTTGCAGCACTTGAGCGGCATCGCCACCTTGGCGAAAACCTACGTCGATGAAGTCGCAGGCACCGGCGCAACCATCTTGGACACCCGCAAGACCCTGCCCGGCTACCGCGAACTGGCGAAATACGCCGCGCGCATGGGCGGGGCGACCAACCACCGCATGCGCCTGGACGACGCGGTGCTGATCAAAGACAACCACATCGCCGTCGCCGGATCGATCACCGCCGCCATCCAAGGCGCAAAAGACGCAAACCTCACCCCCATCGAAGTCGAATGCGACACGCTGGACCAAGTCCTCGAAGCGCTGAGCATCGGCGTGGACGCGCTGTTGCTCGACAACATGAGCAACGCCCAATTGCGCGAATGCGTCGCCACAATCGGCGATCAAGCCCGCACCGAAGCATCCGGCGGCGTCACCCTGCAAACCGTACGCTCTATTGCAGAGACCGGCGTCAACGCCATCTCCATCGGCCGCATCACCCAATCGGCACCTGCGGTGGACATTGGGTTGGATTGGATTGCCCAAGGCTAAAAAACGACAGGCTCACCTAACGGCTTCTTGCGTTGCATCTGTACGTCCTTATGATTGTCTTCAGACAGTTGGCAACTTATTGCGACGCGGGGCATATTCACCGACATGACCTTCAATGTGTCCGATCTATTCCCGACATCTTATTGGGCCTACGCATTCATTTTTGTTTTTGCGCTCTCTCTCCCCTCAGTGCTCTGCGCTGAAAATAACGAGAGCACCGTTCACCTTTCTCCGGACCGGGCAGAAGACTTGCACACCCTAGTTCAGGAGTGCGAAAGCGGCGAGATTGAACGTTGTGTCGAATCAGCAATCCAGCTCTTCCAGGGCGACGAACACAAAGCATTCAAGCTGTGGGAAGAAATCTGTGATAATGAGGACGCGCTGGGGTGCGCTAATCTCGGGTACATGTATCGTGAGGGGGTGGGGGCCACGCAGGACTACGCTAAGGCTGCCGCTCTCTATCTCCAAGCCTGCGAGGGTGGGAATATGGCGAGTTGCTCCAATCTTGGGGGCATGTACAAAAACGGCATGAGCGTTGATCGGAATTACACCAAAGCGGTCACCTTCTACCGTCAGGCCTGCGATGGTGGAGATATGCACGGCTGTTTCAGTCTCGGGTACATGTATCGTGAGAGTTTGGGCATTCAGCGCGATACCGTCAAGGCTGCCGCCCTCTTTCAACAAAGTTGCGAGAATGGGGATCTGCGAGGCTGTAACAATCTCGGGAGCATGTATCGTGATGGTTTGGGCGTCAAACAGGACTTCGCCAAGGCGGTCACTCTCTACCGCCAGGCATGCGAGAACGGGGCGATGATGGGCTGCACTAATCTCGCAGGAGCGTATCGTGAGGGGACCGGCGTTAAGCAAGACGATACCAAAGCTATCGCTCTGACTCGCCAAGCCTGCGATGGCGGGGAAATGGCAGGGTGTTTCAATCTCGGAGTGATGTATCTGTCTGGGTGGGGCGTCGAGCAGGATGACACTAAGGCTGCCGACCTCTTTCGTGAGGCCTGTGAAAATGGTGAGGTGGCTGGCTGCGCCAATCTCGGATCCATGTATCGTGAAGGTTCGGGCGTTAAGCGAGATTACGCCAAGGCCGTCGCCCTCTCTCGTCAAGCCTGCGAGGATGGGGTGATGTTGGGCTGCATGAATCTCGGCCTGATGTATCTTGCTGGTATCGGGGTTGAACGGAACATCTCCATGGGGACCTCCCTTTTCTGGCAAGCCTGCGATAAGGGGGATGACAATGCTTGCGAAATGCTTGAAATGTTAACCAATAGGCATTAGCCCCTCCCTCTCTAGGATACTAGAGCGCGCCGTGCCCTCCACCATCGCCTGGACTGGCATTCCGAGGCTTAACGTCTTATAACCTAGTCCAATTCCATTATCAGGGTGATCTTGCGTGAGTTCTGAAAACCAATTTGACGTGCTGGTGGTCGGCAGCGGGGCTTCGGGGCTGAATTTGGCTTTGGAGCTGGCGGCGTTTGCGCGGGTTGCGGTGATCACCAAGTCCGAGCTGCACGAAAGCAACACCTATTACGCCCAAGGCGGCATCGCCGCGGTGTTGGATGAGCACGACAGCGTGCAATCGCACATCACCGACACCTTAGGCGCAGGCGCTGGGCTGTGTGACGAAGACGTGGTGCGGTTTATTGTCGAACACGGTCGCGCCTCGATCGAAAAGCTGGCTGGTTATGGGGTCGAGTTCACCACCCGCACCGACAGCGCAGGCACCCCCGAATATCATCTGACCCGCGAAGGCGGCCACAGCCATCGGCGCGTCGTGCACGCCGCCGACGCCACCGGCCAAGCCATTGAAACCACCCTGGAAGACCGGGTGCGCGAATCTGATAGCATCACCGTGTTCGAACACCACAACGCGGTGGATTTGTGGTGCGACCGCGATGAGCAGGGCCGCTCCAAACGCGTCACCGGGCTGCATGCGCTGAACACCAAAACCGGCGAAGTGCGGGCCTTTTCCGCGCCGTTCGTGGTGTTGGCGACCGGCGGGGTGAGCAAGGTTTACTTGTATACCTCCAACCCCGACATCTGCACCGGCGACGGCATTGCCATGGCGTGGCGCGCGGGCTGTCGGGTGGCGAACATGGAATTTACCCAGTTCCACCCCACCTGCCTGTATCACCCACAAGCCAAATCGTTTTTGGTGTCCGAAGCGGTGCGCGGCGAAGGCGGTTTGCTCAAACGTCCCGACGGCACCCGTTTCATGGACGATTTCGACGAACGCGGCGAATTGGCGCCGCGTGACATCGTGGCGCGCGCGATCGATCACGAGATGAAGCGCCTCGGTGCGGACTGCATGTATCTGGACATCAGCCACAAGGGCAAGGACTTCATCAAAAAGCACTTCCCGATGATCTACGCCAACACCAAGCGCTTTGGTTTCGACATGAGCAAAGAGCCCCTGCCGGTGGTGCCCGCCGCGCACTACACCTGCGGCGGCGTGATGGTCGACAAACACGGCCACACCGACGTCAAGGGCTTGTACGCGGTCGGCGAAGTCACCTACACCGGGCTGCACGGCGCAAACCGCATGGCCAGCAATTCACTTTTGGAATGCTTGGTGTATTCCACCGCCGCCGCCGAAGACATTCGCGCGCGCCTGGACCAAGCCAAGGTCAAAGCCGAAACCCTGCCCCCGCAAACGCCCCCGTGGGATGAAAGCAAGGTCACCGGGTCCGACGAACAGGTGGTGATTTCGCACAACTGGGAAGAGTTACGCCGGTTCATGTGGGATTACGTCGGCATCGTGCGCACCGACAAACGTCTGGCCCGCGCGCGCACCCGCATCGACATGCTGCAAGGCGAAATCATCGAATATTACGGCAACAAGCGCGTCACCAGCGATCTGTTGGAACTGCGCAATTTGGCGGTGTGCGCGGAATTGATCATCGGTTCCGCCCAAGCGCGCAAGGAAAGCCGTGGCCTGCACTTCACCTTGGACTATCCCGATCAAGACGACGGCGCGGCCCTCACCCCGACCACACTGACGCCCAAACGCTTTCCAAGCCCGCCAAAAACCTAAGAGAATACGAAACCATGCCCAGACCCAAACAAGGTCCCCTGTCAGATAAAACCGCCCTGATCACCGGAGCTGCGGGCGGCATCGGCTTGATGGCCGCGCGCGCTTTGGCCCAAACCGGCTGTAGCTTGCACATGGTCGGGCAAAAATTCATGCCCATCGAACAAGCCGCCAGCGACATGCGCAGCAATTACGCCGTGCAAGCCGAGGCCCACACCGGCAACCCCGCCGTCGCGGTGGATGCCGAAGCCATCGCCATGGCGTGCGCAGATGCGGAAATTTTCATCAACTGCACCGGCAACCTGCCGCGCGGCACGCTGGAAGACATCGAAGACGAAGCGTGGCGCAAAAGTTGGGAAGCGGCGGTGTTCGCGCCGCTCAACATGGTGCGTGAAATGATCGGCCACATGAACGACGAAGGTCGCGGCCTGATCGTATTGATCATCGACACGCCCGCACAAACCAGTGCTGACGACATCTGCGCCAGTGCCTCTGGCGCGGTGCTGAAAACCATAGTAGAAGGCTTAAGCCAAGATTTGGCCCAAGGGGTGCGGATTTTGGGGCTCGGCACCGACCGACATGTCGATGCCAACGCGCTATCCATCGCGATCACGCGCCTCGCAATCGAACCGGGGCGCTTTGCCACCGGCACACTCTTGAGCGCCAACGACATCATCACGGACGACGAAGACAACGCATGACCCATTACCCCGAACCCAAAGCCTTCCCCCCCGGTGCGCATTTTACCGACGGGGTGTGGACCCAAGCGATCAGCGAACGCGCCACCACTGAGAACCGCCCGGCGCTGTTTTTGGACCGCGACGGCGTGGTGGTCGAAGAAGCGCATTACTTGCACAAAGTCGAAGACGTCAGCCTGACACCGAACGCGGCACAAACCATCAAAGCCGCCAACGAACGCAACATCCCGGTGATCTTGGTCACCAACCAAGCGGGCGTCGGTTACGGCTATTTCGGCTGGGACGATTTCGTCGCCGTGCAAGCGCGCATTTTAAGCGATCTGGCCCAAGGCGGCGCACACGTGGACGGCGTGTTTGCGTGTCCGTTCCATGCCAAAGCCAAAGGCGTGTACGTGCATGACGACCACCCGGCGCGCAAGCCCAACCCCGGCATGCTGCTGCTGGCCCAACAACGCTTAGGCGTCGATTTGCAAAAATCGTGGATTGTCGGCGACCGTTCGCTCGACGTATTGGCGGGCAAAAACGCGGGCTTGACGGGGGCCGTTCACGTGCTGACCGGCCACGGCACCAAAGACGGCGAGCGCGATGCCGCCCTGGCAGCTGCGGAAAACAGCTTTAGCGTCACCCCCGCCGCCAACTTAGGCGAAGCGCGCGCGCTCATACCATTGCTGGATTAATCCGCCTTCACGACCTGATTGCGACCGCCGTTTTTCGCCGCATACAGCGCTTTGTCCGCCGCGTCGGACAACGCCGTGGCGGTGCTGTGCGTTTTGAAACTCGCAACGCCGCAGCTGATGGTGACGTTGAATTTCGCCCCATCGGTATGAAAAACGATTTCTGAAAAGGCCTCGCGGATTTGGTCGAACACACGCACGGCTTGTTCGAGACCGCTTTCGGGTAAGATGGCGGCAAATTCCTCGCCGCCCATGCGTCCGATCACGTCCGCGCTGCGCAAGCGTTGGCGCAGCAACCTTGCCAAGGATTTGATCACCCGATCACCGACGCCATGACCGTAGGTGTCGTTGACGTTCTTAAAATGATCGATATCCAGCGACACCAACGCCAGTTCAGCACCGCTGCGCTGCACGCGGGCGATTTCATTGTCCAGCAGTTGCTTGGTGGTGGTGTGATTGAACAGCCCCGTCATGCTGTCGCGCACCATCAAGGAGCGCAGCTCGCGAAACCGCGTGACCCGGATGCGCACCGACGAAATCAAATGCGAGGCTTGGATCGGCTTGGTCAAAAAGTCGTCGCCGCCCATCTCCATCGCCGACAGTTGTTTGCTTTTGTCGGCTTCACCGGACAAGAACACGATCGGAATGCCCGCGTACTCTTCGCGTTGACGGATCACGGCGGCAATTTCCTGACCGTCACAGCCGGGCATGTAGAGGTCCAGCAAAATCAATTCGGGCGAAAAATCATCCAGAACCTTGAAGATGCCCATCGGGTCCGTCGCCATTCTGGTTTCCATGCCCGCACCCTGAAGCACCAATTCGGTATGACTGGCGAGGCTCTCGTCATCATCGACGACCAAAACGCGAAACGGTTCGTCTTCGCGACGCAAGGTGGCGCGGTCCAAAACATCAACCAAATCGGCCATGTCTATCGGCTTGAGTAAATAGGAATTCACACAAGCCCTTACAGCACCCAATCGAGCCTCCATGTCATCGACCTCGGTATACACAACAACAGGGATGGTGGTCAGATCGGCATCTTCATGCAGTGCGGCCAACACATCCAGGGTCGTTTTATAGTCACCGTCGAACAAAAGTCCCGTTACGATCACATCGACATCGCCGTTGTCGCGCAAATCCCTCAGCAACTTCGAAGGATGATCGATGATCCGCGCATCGAAGCCAAAATGGTCCATCTCCAGCAAAATTTGCATGGCCGTGGGGCCATCGTATTCCATGATGAACAGGACTTTTAGGCGGAAACTGTCGTGAAGCTCCGGAATGGCCGGGCGTGACGGCACCACGAGCGCCTCTGCTGGATCTTGATCTTGATCTTGATCTTTGCTCGCCTGGCGCAACCGATCGCACAAAGCAGCCAAATTCGAAGTCATGTCGGAAGAGCGTGTCGCCCCAACTTGCAACGCCTGAATGCAAATCTGTTCCATTTCACGGGCGCACAAGGTTACGCCGGGAAAACCAAATGTCGCGCCGGAACCCGCCAGCTTATGGGTCGCATCTCGCACTTGGGACAGAAGATCGGATCGCGCGCTTTGATCGGCACCGTCCAATCCTTGCACCAACACCTGCAACTCATCCACGCGCTGTTCAATTTTCAAGGCGTACTGCGCCCGCAACAGAGCAAGTTTATCTTCCATGGTGCTTGATGTGTCGTTAGGTTCACCCCCCATGGCATGCACTCCAAATGACTTGAATGCGGGTCGCCAGGGTCATGGGATCAAAAGGCTTGGCGATCACATCGACCGCGCCGAGATTCTTATAGCGTTCCACATCCGACGGCATCACTTTCGCGGTCATAAACACCGCCGGCGTGTCTTGCAGGCTTTCGATGGCGCGCAACCCCACCAGTGTCGTCGGACCATCCATTTCCGGCATCATCACATCCAGCAAAATCATGTCCGGCTCGAACGTGGCGGCTGTATCGATGGCTTCTTGGCCCGAACTGCACACGCAAAGGGTAAAGCCGCCGACCGTTTCCAGGGCCATTTGCGCCACAACCTGAATGTCGAGATCGTCTTCGACGTACAGAATTTTGTTGAGCCCGCCTTCACTCATACCCGTTCTCCACAGTACTTCCCGACAGTGTAACCCATCATTTACCCTATGTTATGACAATATCAGGGATTTTCACCGCTTGTCCAAATGCGAATACATTTTCACATCCTGCATAACAGGTTGTGTGGCAGGTCCCTGACGTCAAGCAATGCGTAGATTGGTTTGCGGCTGGGCTGGACTTAGAGACCTCATTCCCCGCCGTAACGGATGTAGTCGGCCCAGGTGCGTTCGATTTTTCTGAGGCATTCGCCCGCTTGGGTCAGGTCTTCGCCCGCCAAACCCGATTTGGTCACCGCTTCGGCGTTGATATCTTCCAGCTTGTGCACCCGTTCGACCACTTCCAAGGCCTTGGCGGTCAAGCGTACGGTGACGGAACGCCGATCGTGTTGGGAACGTTCTTGTTCCAAGTAGCCCATGTCGGTGAGCTTCTTGATGTTGTAGGACACGTTGGAGCCTTGATAATAGCCCCGTTCGATCAAGTCGCGGATGGCGATTTCTTCCGCACCGATGTTGGACAGCAACAGCGCTTGAACCGCGTTGAGCTCTTTCACGCCCATGCGGCCCAACTCCGCACGCAGCACATCGAGAAAACGCCGATGCAGGCGTTCGATCAACCGGGTCAGTTCCAAATAATCTTTTTTCATGGTTCGGGCGTTCCTTGCATTACATAGAGATGGTGTGAACGAATAGAATCTTAGCGCAATAAATCCGGCTTCAAGTGGACAATGTTTTCAGCCATGCTGCATGTATGAACACATCGATTCCGCCCGCCATGCCCACCGTAAAGTTCTCCAAAACCGTAACCCGTCTGGTCCTCGGCGGTGCGGGCGTGTTCGCCATTGCGGTGATTGCGCTGCGCGTCTACCTCGGCAATGACGCCAGCCCTTTGGTCGGCGAATGGTTCGTCGGCCCCGACGCCTATATGCGCATGGTTCGGGTGTGGGAATGGTGGCAAGGCGGCGCGTGGTACGAAACCGTGTCCGCACGGTCCAACTGGCCGGATGGCGAGGTTTTGCACTGGACCCGCCCACTTGACGTCGCCTTGCTGGTGCTCGCCAGCCCATTTTGGCCGTTCGTCGGTCTGCACAAGGCGCTGTTCATCGCCGGGGTGATCGTCAGCCCGGTGGTGGCCGCGCTGTCGATGTGGGTTTTGCTGCGCGGCACCCGCGATCTGCTGGATTTGCGCGGACAAGCGATGCTGTTGGTGCTGTTTGCCTTTCAGCCGATCACGCGCGCTTATTTCCTGGCCGCACGTCCCGACCATCATGCCTTGATTTTGCTGGCGTTTTGCATGGTTTTGGCGTGCCTTCTGCGCTACGCCCACGCCCCCGACACGCGCCGCAGCGCGCCCGCGTGGGCCGGGGTCGCGGCGGCGTTCGGCCTGTGGGTGAGCATCGAAGCCCTGACCACCGAACTGTTCGCCTTGGCAGCGCTGGCCTTGCCGTGGCTGCTCACCGGCGATGAGCGCTGGCTGATGGGCCTTAGGCGCTTTGCCTTGGCCGGGGCGCTGGCTTTGGCGCTGATGCTGGGCGTTGAACGCCCGCCCGCCGAATGGCTCAGCAGCGAAGAATACGACCGCCTCAGCACCGTGCAGGTGGTGCTGTGGGCGCTGATCGCCATGGGCGTCGAATTCATGTGGCGGATGCGCGGGCGTTCTGGGCTGTCTCGCCGGTTGGGCTTCGCCGCCCTTGCGGGTCTTGGCGCTGGCGTTTTGATGGCGGGGCTGTTTGCGGACTTTTTCAAAGGCCCGTTCGGCGCGGCCATGGACCCGCGCCTCCATGCCTTGTGGCTGGGCCGAATCCAAGAACTGCAGCCCCTTATTGCGCCCGATTGGCAAACCGCCGTGGGCGCGGCGCAAGTTCTGGGGCCGACCGTGTGGTTGCTCGTATGGGCGTGGATGCGTCACCGCGAACGCCCATCTGGTGCGCCGTTCGACGAAACCATGTTGGTGTTGGTGCTGGCGGGGCTTTTGTACCTGCCGCTGAGCATGTTCCAGCTGCGCTGGGGGGCCTATTTGGGCATCACCGTCAGTGTTGCCTGGGCGGTGCTGTTTCAACGCTTGCTCGATTGGCGCGGTGGGCCGCTGATCGGCGCGGCCCCCGGCACGCCCATTTTGCGCGTTCCGGCGGTTTTGCTGCTGGTGAGTGCGCATTTGATCGTCAGTGGGGGGATTTCCGCACTTGGCCCAGAGACGGCCCCAGCCACGGCCCCGGACAAAGCCGAACCAAAAGTGTGCAAATGGCGTGACCTTGCCCCGCTGCTGCGCTCCGCAGAAATCAGTAGAGGAAAACCGCTGGTGCTGCTCAGCCACATCCACCAAGGGCCGGAAATCCTTTACCGCACCCCGCACCGGGTGCTCGCCGGTCCCTATCACCGCAACACCACCGGCATTCTCGACATCTACACTGCACTGACCACGACGGACGAGGCTCAGGCGCGCGCCATCCTGCAACGACGCAAAGTGGATTATGTGATCTTGTGCGCCGATTCGGACGAAGAAAAACACGTTTTGAAGGTCGAAGGCGACACCGTGGTGCGCAAAATCGTTACCGGTGATGCACCGAAGTGGCTCTCGAAAGTCACCCTGGCGGACGACTTGGATGGGGATTTCAGGATGTACCGCTTCATGTCCGCACAGCCCTAAACGTCCCGCGCGGGAAACGCGTGGCGCTGTCCAGTAAGACACCAGGCTCACACGTGCCTCATGGCCGACTTAACAGTTTTTATGATCATCACCGCAATCGCCACCGCGCCAAAAGCCGCACCGTAAGGGTCGCCATACGGCAGCGCGGAAAACAAGTGCGCCCAGGTTGTCCAAACAATCATAAACGTGCTCATGACACTCGACCTTTTCTCAAATACGAACCACCCAATAGGGCGATGCGGAGCGTTGGGGGTGTTCCCCGATTGAGATCTACTGTAAAGCGCTCATGGCGTTTTCTCAGTGATCGGCATCACAGAATTTAAGTTAATTTATTAGATAAATTTATATCTATATTGCATTGATTTTAAATAAGTTTATTTCCAAAACTCAAACGCCACGTACTTTGTTGAGCAGTTCTTCCAAGGTCATATCCACCTCGACGACGCCCTGCAGCGACATCTCGATCTGATCGCCCTTCAGCACCCACGTGTCAGCCTTCAAGCGTGCGATGGTGTTTTCGCAAAATGAGCGGTAATTGCCCAACGCCCGGCGGTCGCCGACCTCATGGGCCAAGATATCCAACGCCAACTGATAGGGCCCGCTGCCGACATAGCCCCACTCATATCCGTGACTGGACAGCGCGCGCAAATCCAGACGCGGCTGCAGCGGAACATCGTCAACAGTGACGTTGATCACTTCCGCGGTGCGCATACCTTTGTAGGTTGTCACTGTTAATTGCTCCATCCCATGGGCATGTGAAGTGAGTATATGATATGACTTTAACGTCAAATTTACATAGCCCAGGGATCATAGAGCGTCGTTCAAGCGTTGTCTTGAAAATGGTCTGAGCCGGAAGTTGCGGTTGTGTGAGGATAAACGGTGTTATACTCTGAAAGAAAAAGAACTTTTGGTGTTTGTGCTCACAAAATCAGCGCCTTTGCTCAAGCTGAAGATGAGGGGGTCTATTTGTACGCTTCACAGGTAAGTCCGAATACAGGGCATCAGGCCTTGCGTTCACCGTTTTGCAAGCAATCCGGTGCCGTATTTTGTGCTGCATCACTTAAGAGCAAGGGCCGTATTTCGTCATGAGAGTTGTCATCATCGGCCTTGTGTTTGCCGCGATCATTTTGGCTGGCGGCACGGCTTATCTGCTCAACACCTATCTGTCTTCCCAAGAGGCTGAGATCGCGTCGCTGGCGCCGAAAGCCCCGACCACGTCAGTCTTGGTCGCCAAAGCTGACTTGCCCACCGGCACCGTGATCAACGACAGCAACACCGAATGGCTGCCGTGGCCCGAAGAAGCCTTGCAAGAGACCTATTTGGTCAAGACCCGTGACAGCAATCCGATGTCTGATCTGACCAAAGACAAACACATCACCCGGCGCGCGATTTCCAAGGGCGATCCGCTGACCATGGTGAAGCTTTACAAAGCTGGCGGCCCCGGCTTCATGCGCGGCACCCTGAGCCCTGGGATGCGCGCCATCGCGGTCAAGGCCAGCGCCGCGAGCGCATCGGGCGGCTTCATCTTGCCCGGCGATCACGTCGACATCATGCTAACCCATAACTTGTTGCGCCGTGCGATGGAACGCACCGGATCCAGCAGCGATGATTTCATCGCCCTGGAATACACCAGCGAAACCATCATGGAAAATCTGCGGGTCTTAGCGATCGACCAAAACGTCAGCGAATTCAAAACCGGTGCCGCGCTCGGCAAGACGGTGCTGTTGGAAGTTACCCCCAAACAAGCGGAAAAGCTCAACACCGCCAAGGTGATGGGCACGCTGTATTTAGTGCTGCGCTCCGCCGAAACGGGCGAAATCGCAACCAAAACCAGCTTCACCACCGACGTCGAGGTCAGCCCGTTGCTGAGCAGTTTCAAAGACTTCATGTCCGGCACCGATCCACGCACGGCACCGCAAACGGGCGGCACCGCTGATGAGATCGCCGATGGTGGTGGAGACACCGCCGCTGTGGCCAAGTCCCCTGCGCCCAAGCCCGTTGCCGCCAAGCCCGTCGCTGCACCGCGTTCGCAACCGGCCCCCGCCTACACCCCGACGCCGCAAGCGCGCCCAACACAACGCGACATTACGATTTACCGTGGCGCGGGCACGCCCGCCGAAGCTGTGGCCATACCCACCGACGCGGGGGAACTCATTCAATGACAGGTCCTATGAGCAAATTTTTGATCGGCGCGGTGAGCGCACTTGCTGTACTCACCTCCTCCGCACACGCCCAACAGGTGCCTGGACGCGGCGCAACCATCAGCGCCCCTGCACCCATCGCCGCCGTCATGCAAGACCCCACGGTCGAGCGCGCCAAAGCCGAATGGCTGATGAGCGAAGAGGCCGAGTTGGTGCGCGTGCCGCTGAACAAAGTGGTGTCCGTGCGCTTGCCCGGCGAAGTGCGCAACGTGGTGGTCGCCAATCCCGACGTCGCCGACATCATCTTGCCCCAAGACGGTGCGCGCACTCACGTCTACATCCTCGCCCGTGCGGTCGGTTCGACCTCGGTCATTTTCGAAGACGTCGACGGCAACATCTTGTTCCAAGGCGACGTCCAGGTCGATGTCGACGTATCGGGCATTCAGGCCGCGATCAAGGAAGTCATGGGCGACGAAAAGATCCAGATTTCGTCGCAGCGCAACGGCGTGTTCCTCAAAGGCTTCGTGCGCGACGCCGGGACCTCGGCGCAAGCGGTCAACATCGCGCGCCGCTTCGTGCCCGACAATTTGGACATCGTCAACAATTTGGAAGTCCTCGGCAGCCGCCAAGTGATCATGCAGGTGCGCGTTTCGGAAATGAAGCGCACCGCGATCAAAAAACTCGGCATCGATCTGAGCAATGGCGGCGTCGGTGGTTATCCAACCATCACCACGAGCTATGCTGCGACAGCTGTGTCCGCCGCGACGACGTTCGCCACCGGGACATTTTTGCCCGCCAGCAATGCGCTAGGCAACATCACGTACCGGGTGATGGAAGAAAACGGCTTGGCCAAGACCTTGGCGGAACCGACCTTGACCGCGATTTCCGGCGAAACGGCGTCGTTCCTGGCTGGCGGTTCGTTCCCCATGCCCACCGCCATCGACAACAACGGCACGGTAACGTATGAGCAACAGCCTTATGGCGTACGGCTCAACTTCACCCCCACCACGCTGAGCAACGGTCAGATCAGCCTGCACCTCGCCACCGAGATTTCGAGCATCGACACCACCGTTGCGGTCAATGGCTTCCCGGGGCTATCGGTGAAACGCACCGAAACGATTGTCGACCTGCCATCCGGTGGCTCAATGATGATTTCCGGCTTGATCCAAAACGACAGCACCAACACCATCAACGGTGTTCCGGGTCTCAAGGACATTCCGGTCCTCGGTGCCTTGTTCCGGAGTGAACAGTTCACAAACAACGAAACCGAATTGGTCGTGACCGTGACCGCGTATATGGCCGAACCGGTCGGCCATGATGCGCGCCTGGCGCTGCCCTCGGACGGGTTCGTCGCGTCGAGCGATTTGGACCTCTACTTGCTCGGCCATCTGCACAAGCAGTACACCAAGACCGAGCTTCCGCCCTATGCCACCCCGCTGGCTGGCCCTTACGGCTACATCATGGAGTAAGTGGTCATGAGCAACATCTTCACATCCCATCTCAGTCGTATCGTTCTTGCCGGATTTGTCGCCGCCGCATTGTCCGCTTGCGCCAACCAGCCCAAGCCCGCAGGCCACGACATCCGCCAAAACCATAAAATTCAAGTCACCAGCCAACAGGTATCGATTTCCATCGCCTTGCCGCAAATAGGCATGAGCCTCGCGCCCGGCGATGCCACCCGCTTCAATCGATTTTTGCGTGATTATGTGCAACGCGGTCGCACCGTGGTGACGGTGGAAAGCGCCCAACCGAGCTTGGCGCGCGATGTCTTGCTCGGCCTCGGCTTGCGCGATGGTGAAATTTTCATCGCACCTGCGACCACCGTCAAAGCGCCCAATGCGCTGCTGAGCTTCACCGCCAACACAGCCATAACGCCTGAGTGCGGCGATTGGAGCAGCACACCTTCGTTCACCCCGAACAACAAACCGCATAGTAATTTCGGCTGCTCCATCCAACGCAACATCGGCAAGATGGTGGCGGACCCCGGCGATCTTATTCAGGCCAAACCGTCCGCCGGCGGCAACGCCAGCCGTACGGATGCCGATATCTTCATCCACCAATCGGGTGCGCCGAAAACGCGTCTTCTCGATGCCGGTGGCGCTGCGGTTACGGGCCAATGAACATGAACACTTTCAGCTGCGATCACGACCGCAAGGCATATGAGTTAGGGAGGTCCTCTTGATTCTCAGGATCAACATCGGCGCATTCGTTCTGACGGATGCGGTGCGCGACGCGGTCAACGCCTTGAACGAAGACCGTTTGTTTTTGCGCTCCACCGTCGCCGTTCAAGAAGGCGGCATGGCCGCCGCGCTGGACTTTCTCTCTCAGCGTTCGACGCCGGAACTGTTGCTGGTCGAAACCAAGGCCATGGACGACGCGCTGTTCAATGAACTGAACGCCTTGGCCGAAGTCTGCCAACCGGGCACCAAGGTCATCATCGTCGGCGCCGAAAACGACATCAACCTGTTCAAAAACCTGATCGATCAGGGCATCAGCCAGTACTTCTTGGAAACGGTCACCGCCGAAGAGCTTAAAGCCGCCATCGTCGATGCGTTTGCCGACAAAACGCTGAACGCCAAAAGCCGCACCATCGCCTTTTCGGGCTTGCGCGGCGGGGTCGGCAGTTCGATCTTGGCGCACAATGTGGCCTCAGAATTGGCGCGCCTGTACGACGAAGACGTGATCATCGTCGATCTGGACATTCCTTACGGAACCGCGGCGCTGAGCTACAACCTGCAACCGACACAAACCGTCGCCGACGCGATTTCCCAAGCGGGTTCGTTGGATGAAACGATGCTCATGCGTTACCTGGAATCGGGCGGCAAAAACGTGTCGTTGCTGTGCGCGCCGGGCAACCTCAACAGCGGCATCGAAATCACCCCCAATGCGCTGGAAGCGGTGCTCAACATCGTCAAACAGATGGCCAGCTATGTGATTCTCGACATTCCGCATATGTGGAACGCTTGGGTGCAAGACATCGTCGTCGATGCCGATGACACCGTGATCGTCGGCGTGCCGGATCTGTACAATCTGCGCGACGGCAAAAACGTGTTCGAGTTTCTGTCGCCCAATCGCGGCATGGAAGCCCCTACCCGCCTGATCCTCAACAAGGTCGGCGAGCTGAAAAAGGGCGAACTGACGGAAAAAGAATTCAAAGAGGTGCTCGACACCAAACCGGCGCTGAGCATCCCGTTCGATCCCGACGCCTTCGCCAGCGCCATGAACAATGGCGAAATGCTGCGCAAGGTCGCCCCAAAATCCAAGGCGACATTGGAAATCGAAACGTTGGCGAAAATGGTCAGCGGCAAGGAAAGCCTCAGCCAACTGACGAAACAAAGCGGCGGCGGTTTTTTGGGTTCGCTCTTCAAGAAATAAGCCCATTCAGCGTACAATAAATTCTCAGCCTCTCGTTGAGGCGCACGACAAAACGGAAATACACGACGGATATGTTTGGACGACGCGGAACAGCAGGGCCCGGATCAACACCACCGAAGCCGTTTGGCGGCGGTGAAGCCAAAGACGCACCCGCCGCACCCGCAGCCCCTCAACCAACGCCCGAAAAAAAAGCCGAAGCCCCGGCCCCCGCACCAAAACCCGCGCCCCAGCCGGAAGCTGGTGGTAAATCCGCGGCGCCGCTGAGCGCCGAGGCCAAGGAAAAGCTCGACGAGGTCAAGGTCAACGTCTTCAACGACTTGATGGAAGCCGTCGATCTGGGCGAGCTGAGCTCATTGACCGCCGAACAGGTGCGCGAAGAAATCAACGACATGGTCAGCGAGATTATCTCCATGCGGGGATTGGTGCTGTCCATTCAAGAACAACAAACCGTCATTCAAGACATCTGCAACGACATCCTCGGCCTCGGCCCGTTGGAACCGTTGCTGGTGCGCGACGACATCGCCGATTTGATGGTCAACGGCCCCGACGTCACCTACATCGAAGTCAACGGCAAAATGGAGATGACCGACGTCAAATTTCGCGACCAAGCGCAGCTGATGAACATCTGCCAACGCATCGTGTCCGCCGTGGGTCGCCGCGTTGACGAAGCCAGCCCGATTTGCGACGCACGCTTGGCCGATGGTTCGCGTGTCAACGTCATCGCCCCGCCGCTGGCGATCGACGGCACCGCACTGACCATTCGTAAGTTTAAAAAAGACAAGCTGACCCTGGAAGATTTGCTGAAATTTGGCTCGATCACGCCGGAACTGAAAACGGTGCTCGAAGTGATCTCCGCGATACGCTTGAACACACTGATTTCCGGCGGTACGGGTTCGGGTAAAACCACCCTGCTCAACTGTATGACTGGCCACATTGAAAGCTCGGAACGCATCATCACATGCGAGGATTCGGCTGAGCTGCAACTGCAACAGCCGCACGTGGTGCGCCTGGAAACCCGCCCGCCCAACTTGGAAGGCAAAGGCGAGATTTCGATGCGCGATCTGGTCAAGAACTGCCTGCGTATGCGCCCGGAACGCATCATCGTGGGCGAGGTTCGAGGACCCGAAGCGTTCGATTTGCTGCAAGCCATGAACACCGGTCACGATGGTTCGATGGGCACGGTTCACGCCAACAACCCGCGCGAAGCCATCAGCCGTATTGAAAACATGATCATGATGGGCGGCTACAACCTGCCGTCCAAAGCCATGCGTGAGCAAATTTCCGGTGCGGTGCACGTCATCGTGCAGGCGGCGCGTTTGCGCGACGGTTCGCGTAAAATCACCCACCTCACCGAAGTCGTCGGCATGGAGGGCGAGGTGGTCACCTTGCAAGACATCTGCGTCTATGAAATCGAAGGCGAAGACGCCGACGGCAAGCTGGTGGGACGCCACAAGTTCACCGGCATGCGGCCATCGTTTTGGGACAAAGCCCGCTACTACGGCCTTGAAGCCAAACTCGCCGAAGCCATGCAATTCGTGTCGAACTAGGGAAAGGGGCGTTTATGAACAACATCGACCTTCCCGTTCTGTTGATCATCATCGGCGCGATCGGCATCTTTTTGTTCATGATCGTCGGCGCCATGGTGTCCGTCGCCATGAAACCGAAAATGCGCCTCAAAAAACGCATGGAAGCCATCGGCACCATCGCCAGTTCCGGCAGCGTGTCAGCCAAAGCTGAAGGCCGCCGCCAAAAACGCATTCAAGACAAGCTCAAGGGTGTCGGCGATGAAAAAACCGAAGAAGGCATCGGCGACAAAATTTCCGCCGTGCTGCTGCAAGCCGGTTTACAGATCGAAGTCAAAGTGCTGATCCTCGTCTGTATCGCCTTGGCCATCGTCGGTGCGCTCATCGCCGCAGCGGCCGGTGCACCGCCGTTGGCGATCCCGGCGTCGGGCCTGGTTGCGGGTGCGGGCTTGCCGAAATTTGTGCTGGGGCGCATGGCGGGGCGGCGTCAAAACGAATTCACGCTTCATTTCGCCGAAGCCATCGACGTGATCACCCGCGGCATCCGTTCGGGTCTGCCGGTGGGTGAAACCCTGAACGTGATTGCGCGGGAATTCGAAGGCCCGGTGGGCGAAGAATTCACCATGATCGTCGAAGGCCAACGCTTAGGGATGACCCTGGAAGACATTATGGAGCGTGCGCTCAAGCGCATCCCCACGGCGGAATTTAAATTCTTCGCCATCGTGCTGCAGATCCAAAAGCAGACCGGCGGCAACTTGGCAGACACCCTGGACAATCTTTCCGAAGTGTTGCGCAGCCGCAAACGCATCAAAGACAAAATCAAAGCGCTGAGCTCGGAAGCCAAAGCCTCCGCCAGCATCATCGCCAGTTTGCCGTTTTTCGTGCTCGGCATGCTGTCTTTGGTCAACCCCGCTTACGTCATGACGTTGTTCACCGAGGGCATTCACTTGGTGTTCACCGGGCTTGGCATGATGGGTGTGGGCGTGTTCGTGATGGCACAAATGATCAATTTCGAGGTTTAGGTCATGTATGGCATACCGGTTCCAACTTTAATTGTGTGGATGGCGTCGTTGGCGGCGATCATCACCGTTGTAGCCTTGGCCCTGCCATTTATCCTCACCGATGGCTCGTCCAAGCGCGTCAAAATGGTCGCCAATCGCCGCCAGGAATTATCGCGCGAACAAATGGATGGATTGGCGTCCAAAGGCTCATCGATTCGCCAGCGCAAAGGCCAAAGCCGCGCGGACCTGATGAAAAAAGTGCTCCATGCCCTCAAGCTCGACGAAGCGCTGTCTTCGAAAGAGCTGAAGGAAAGCTTGGCCCAGGCCGGGTACCGCAGCCAAAACGCCCTGATCATCTTCACCTTCATGCGCTTCGCCATCGCCATCGGCGCGTTCGTGGTGGCGCTGGTCGTGATTTCGGCCTGGAAAGACTTCCCCTATCCCCTGCCCGTCAAGGCATTGATGATGGCGGCGGCGGCGGCGGTGGGCTTTTATCTGCCGAAAATTTTCGTCACCAACGCGGCGCAAAAACGCCAGGTCGAGCTGAACAAAGGCTTTGCCGATGCGCTTGATCTGATGGTGATTTGCGTCGAAGGCGGCTTGTCGGTGGAAGGTGCGTTCGACCGCGTCACCCAAGAAATCGGCGATAAATCGCCCGCTTTGGCGCAGGAATTCGGCCTGACTTCGGCGGAGCTTGCCTATTTGGGCAACCGCCACAAGGCCTACGCCAACTTTGCCGACCGCACCGGCCTGCCGGCGATCAAGTCTTTGTCGACCACCTTGATGCAATCTGAAAAATACGGCACCCCGGTCGGCCAAGCGTTGAAGGTTCTGTCTCAAGAGCGCCGCGAAGAACGCATGTCCGCAGCGGAAAAAAAGGGCGCGTCCCTGCCCGCCAAGCTCACCGTGCCGATGATTTTGTTCTTTCTGCCGCCCTTGTTCATGGTGGTGATCGGCCCGGCGGCGATTAAGATTTCAGGGATGTAAGTCGTTTAGGCGCTCATAGCGGGCGCGGCGCACGATCAACGCAAACACCACCCCCATCGCGATCAAGCCAATGGGCACGTAAGTCAGCATCGCAAACAGACGCGCCACAAATGGCACCGTCCAGGCAAACGCTAGGGCGCTTTTTTCCCATGGTAAAAAGCCCTTATCGAGCCCCAAGGCCACCATCCAGGCCAACGCTAGGCCTAAGATCACGAAATCATAGTCGACCATGTACGGCGTCACCAACAGCGTGCCCGTGACCAATCCTGCTGCTTTGAGCGCATAATCGATGCGCTGGCGCCACAGCCACACGGTGAGGACCGCGACGCTTACGCCCAACACAGCTTGCAGTGCATAGGCTGGCGTCACGCCACCCCCCACCGCGCTGAGCGCCGCGAACAGGCTTTGCTTTTGTTCCCACGCCATAGCCCCGCTTTCCAGCACCACTTCGCGGGTGAAGCGGGTGTGGGCGAAAAACGCAGGCCACATCTGGACACCAAACGCCAACATCGACGCCGCAATCATCAAGACCACCGTCACGCCAGCGGAGACAAACGTTTTCCAGCGCCCGGTGGCGATCAAAACCAATGGAATCAGCAAGCCGAACTGCGGTTTGTAGGACAACACGCCAAACGCAATGCCGGACAAAACCGGCCTACGATCCAGCCAAATCAGCCCCGCGCCCATCAATCCGGCGCTGAAAAAAGCGTTTTGACCATGGCCGATGGTCAGCGCCACGGCGGGAAACGCCAGCGCCACCAAGCCGGCCAAGCGATTCGCGACAATCGCCCTGATGGCGAGCAGATACATCGGCAGCGTCACCGCCAACCAGACAAACAACGCCCAGCCATAGGGCAAAAGCGCCAACGCCGTGGCGATCAGCAAAAAAGTCGGCGGATACAGCCACGGATAGTGCCAATCGAATGCCTGTATTTCGGGCGTCGCAAAGGCCGCATGTTGGGCCGCGCGCTGGGCATCGAAGTCGTACACCCCCATGTGCTCACCGGCCAACGCCTGCAGCCCGGATGACCAAGTGTTGGCGAAATCGGTGCCCAAGGGCCGCCCCAAAACGTCCAAAACACCGGTTGCGGTGGCGATCAGAGCGATAAACGCCACCGTCCACAAGGCAATGAAGATCCAGCTGTAAACGCGCAAACGTTCCAACGTCAGCCAATCGCCATTTTTTAGCTTAATCATCCTCAGCCTATGATAAGGGTGAACAGATCGGGCCAAGACGGCGGCAGAACATCCATACGCGGCACCATCAGCAACGCGCCTGCGGTGATGGCGATGCCATAAGGCACCGCTTTTCCAGGCTCAAACAGCCCTTTGGCGGCATTCACCAGCCAATTTGGCCACAATCCCAGCCCTTTGCGCAGAAAAATCACCAAAATCGACAGCACGCCACCGACCAGAATCACCGCCGCCATCAACCACGTGATCTCGGGCCAACCGACCCACAACGCACACGCCGCCAACAACTTGGCATCGCCGCCGCCAAACAGGCCGAAGGCGAACAGCACGATTCCCAAAATCAAAACCGCCACGCCGCACGCCAAATGCCACGCCACGCTTTCCAGCGGCAGTCCCGCGATCAGCGCCGTGGGGATGAACGCCGCCAACAACGCCAGCGACACCCAATTGGGTATGCGCAGCGAACGCGCATCCGACCATGCGCCGTACAGCACCAATACGATGTAAACCAGCATCAATGCCGAATGCAAAACCGTCATTTCGACACTCCCCTTGTCACGAACATATAAGTAAATATTTTCAATATGTTACAAAAACTATAGTAGATCATAAAGCGCGTGAGACGCGCTGAAAACCGGAAAAAAAGAACCGCCTCCAACCGAAAGGCTGAAGGCGGCTCTATACGTAAGCGCGATGCGCTTTCGTAAGCTTTAGTTGTTCAAGCTATCACTTACTTCGTTGAACTTCGAGTCAAGGGTGGTACCCAAAACTGTCAGTGCACCGATAATGACCACTGCGATCAATGCAGCGATCAAGCCATATTCGATGGCGGTCGCGCCATTTTCATCACGCGTAAAACGGGTCATAAGCTTAGAAAACTTAGCCATTGTCACAACTCCTACGTCTTGCTCAAGGCCAAAAAAAAAGACCGGACACTCCAATCAAGTGAGGTAAGATTGGCCCAACAAAAACTGGAAGTCAAGCTTCCGTATCCAATTAGCCTTTATAAACCAAGCCGTTAATATTAGGTTACCGAAAGCCCGGCCTGCATGCTTTAACATGCGGGAAACACTTCCCTTCGAAAACCTCATACAAACTAAGGTCTATATAGGCGTTTCGCATTGGATTGCTTTTGTTGGTCTCCTCTTCTTCACTGAATTGACACGACCACCCTAGGGCTTTTTCACATCGCCCCGTATGACGACCATCACACAAATGCATTTCAGGTGGTTTAAGGCTGTCGCACCTTTGACGACAGTAAAATCCACGGCACCTTGCCGGGTTTGAACAAAGTGCGCTGCTTGCGCGACCACAGCGGTGGCGCGTGATCGCCGACGATGAGGATATCCATGGCCGGTTTTGCCCCGCCCACAGCCAGCTGCGCCACGCCGTCGAAAATATCGAACCACATCCCCGCCATGTCGCACACCTCGCCGTCGTCAAACACGCCGCCGTCTTGGCACTCGACCTGCCCGCTGTGTTCGCCGGGTACGATGGGAATGTGGGTGTTCAACGTCAGCCAATACAAAAACAAAGGATATTCAGCTTGTTCGATGATCGCGGCCAATCGATCGACGATGGCGGTGTCGCACGCGCCGGTGAACACCGCCCCGCACTGTGCCAATCCTTCGGCGGTAAAATCGCGAGCGAACAGGCTTTGGCCGAATCCGATGTTGGGGTACCAATCCGCGCGTTCGAACATACCTTCGGAAAACCCATGCACCGCCAGTGTGCTGTAGCCTTGCGCAGCCATAATCGCGGGCAAACACCCCGGTTGCGGGCTTTTCATGGCGGTTTGATACGGGTTTCGGGTGGCGCACAATTCGCGCATTTCCGCCGCCGTGGTGGACCCGAAATAGGTGGTTTGCCCCCGGGTTATGTCGTAACGCGCCAAGATTTCAGGGCGTGCAAACGGGGCGTCGATGACGCTTTGGTGGGCTTGGTCTTCAAACACGCCCAAGCCTTCGACCATCACCACCAAGACCGTCGGCGGGCCCCCGCCTTGGTGGAGCTTCGCTTCAAACCCCGATGACCTCAGCGCCGAAGCAAACGGTTGGCCCGCGGCGAATGCACTGCCGAAATGATAGTGCGCCATGGAATTGATGCTCACGTCCAAGCCGGCCAAGGCAAATGTCGCCACCAAGGGCACCGCGAGACCCGCCTTTTGCACAGCAACGCGCTCGCGGATCAGCAGCGCCAGCGCGACGGTGGTGCTCAGCCCGATGCCCAGCGCGATCACCGCGTACATCAGTGAAGAAAACACCTTCACCTCATAGGCAAACTGCAGCACCGAAACCATTTCCAAGAACGACAAACCGAACAGCAACGCCACCGTGCTGGCCAAATCATACGTCAACACGACAAGGTATGAGACCACGATGCCCAAAGGTGACAGGTGACGCGCCAACAACGCCACCACCAGATAGGCCACGATGGCGACAAAGCGCTGCGGCGTGCCGATGCCCACAATGATCGCCGCCAAAAACACCGCATTGGGGATCAGCAACGCGGCGGACATGAACAACACCGTCGGGCGCGCGCGCAAAGCCGCCATAAACGCAGAAAACGCGTTGAAGCTTAAAGTGCGGTGTAAACGATTGAGCATGAGTGGAAGTGCCTTAAAACAGGACGGCACGGCAAGTTTTATAAATTGAGCAGCATTTGCAAGCGACCATGATCCTTGATCACCAAGGACTTGTGCTTGCGCCCAACGATGCCTTCGCGCGCCAAATGGCCGATCGCCATGGCGACGTCTTCACGCGATGTACCGCTCCAACTCGCGATTTCTTCGTGCTTGGGCAAAAAATGGATCATCCACGTGCCGTCCCCTTGGGCATTGGGTTCGGACATGCGCAAAAGTTCGTAATACACGCGCTGGTGCGGGCTCAAGGTGCTCAGCGACGTCACGCGATTGTTCAGGGTACGAATCAATCCGGCGAAGCGCTTAAGCAACATCATCGCGATGCCGGGACAATCGACCAAAAGGCGGCGAAATTCTTTGCTGGGCAACGCGGCGAGGACCGAATCTTCAATCGCGCTGACGCGTGCGGAACGCCGTGACGCGTCGATGGCCGACATTTCACCGAAACTACTGCCGCTGCTGAGTTCCGCCAGGGCGATTTCTTGATCGTTGGCGAGAAAGTCCAAGACTTTGACGCTGCCCTTGACGATGAAAAACACTTCCGTCGATTCGTCGTCGCGATCGACGATGACCTGATTGGGTTGGTAGTGCACCCAATTGCAACGCCCTTCCAGTTCACGCACGACCGCAGGCGGTGCTTCGACAAGGAGGTCGATGCCGTCCAGTTTGCGGTCTTGCAGTTCGACTGTCTGGTCTTGTTCTTCGCTCATAAACCTAAGCTTTGTTCGACGCGAAATTCCGCGCCCTATTCCACGGGGGCCCTAAACACCATCTTGGCAAGAAAATCTCGTCATTTCAACGAGTTTGACGTTCTCTTACAGCTCATTCAGTTTCTTCGCTCGGCGTGCCTTCGGTATCGGCGCGCGCCGCGTGTTCGTTGGCGATGCGCCAACGGTTGGGCATCAATCTTTTCAAAATCATGCGGCGGCGCAATTCGGGGTCGGTAAAGGTCATCCCCACGACAAATTCGTTCGGCTTCATCCACGCAAGCTCGCCGTTCAAAGCCTTGTAATCGGTCAATCGTTCGAATACCAACTGCACAGTTTGATCTTTAACCAAAACTCCGAAGTCGCGCGGGTCCTTCAACTTGACCTTGGCCCCGCCTACGGAAATATCGGACACGGTGCAGGCATAGGCCTTGCCGAACTGACTGATGCGCCCACCGTAAACCGTGGTCAAACGCACCGCTTGGCGGCGCTTGGTCAGTTCTTCAAGGTTCTCAGCCTCGCTTTTTTGCTCAGGCTTGGAGGGCGCGTTATCGGTCATGGTCGCAGTCCTTCAAAACGACGATAAAACGACAAGTTCGTTTCCACATCGCTGATATCTAAATCCATCGCCGCCAAAGCGCGGGCGCGATCCACATCGCCATTGATGGCGTAAAGCAATGCCAAGTTCTGGCGCACATGGGTGTTGGTGCGGTTGATTCCGGCGGCGCGTTCCAACGTCGAGATCGCGGCGGCCAGTTTCCCGGACATCGCTTGGGACATCGCCATGTTGTTCATCACCACGACGTTGTCCGGCGACAGTTTGAGCGCCGCCGTGTACGTCGAAATGGCCTCATCATAGCGGCCAAGCGCGTCAAGCGTGATACCCTGCGCCGACAAAACGCGCCAATCGCCGGGTGCCTGTACTTGAACCTGGTTCAGCGTCGTCAAAGCCTCAGTTTTACGCCCCGCCGCCAGCAATGCTTTCGCATATTCGAATTTGACTTGGGCGTGGTCCAGCAAATGCTGGGTGTTGGCTTGCAGGTATTCGATGATTTCGCGCGAACGCCCGCTGTAGCGCATGTTGCGCACAAACGCGCTCAAGACCAGCGGGTCATCGGTGCGTTGTTCGTACAAGCGCCCATAGACACTCGCGGCCATTTCATAGTTGTTGGAAAGTTCGGCTTCGCGCGCGGCCTCATACAGGGTCTTTTGCACGCTATCCATCTGGATCTGACCGGGCTGCGCAGCTGCACCAGCGTCGCCGGTGGTCTCACAGCCGACCAGCGTCACCAGTGCGCCGCCGACAAATACAGCACGCAAAATCGCCCCCAACACCGGTTTAGCCCCGCCGCGTTCTTTCAGCTTAAGCATCTATAAAGCAAGCCCCATTCAAATCCTGACAACCCAATCGCCGTTCACTTTACAGCAATCGCCTTTCTTATACAGCACACATGCGCACGATGCGAAATACTCAGCCGATCATAGGCACTCTCAGCCAACTGTCGCGTGATGAGCATCACTGCTTTGCGCAATACAAACTTGAACAATGATGGACCTAAGACGCACTTCAGTGATCACCGCGAGAGAACAGCCATGATCGACTTACGCCACCCCTTGAAACGCTTTTCGACCAACACCGATGGTGCGGCCGCCGTCGAATTCGCGCTGATTTCTCCGGTGCTGGTGTTCATCTTCTTGGCGATCTTGGAGGTATCGGTGATGTTTTTCGCCGCCGCCAACATCGACGGCGCGGCGATCGACGCGGCGCGGCGCATCCGCACCGGCCAAAACCAAACCAGCGCCGACCCGGCCAGCGACTTTTCTTCAGCTTTGTGCGGTTCCATCAGTTCCGCGATCAATTGCGCCAATCTGTTTCACGACGTGCGCACCGTGCCGTCGTTCGCCAGCGTCAACCTCGACACCGAAATCGATCCGACGACCGGCGAGCCCGTGACCTACGGTTACAGCAGCGGTTCCGCAAGCGACATCGTGGTGGTGCGGGTGATGTACTACTGGAATTTCATCACCCCCTTTATCGGCACGTTTCTCAGCGACGCGGGATCGAACCGTCGCATGCTGGCGTCCACCGTCGTGTTTCAAAACGAACCCTACAATTGAGGCCTGAGATGACAAACATGCATCGAAAGCTCAAGTTTTTCACCCGCAACGAACGCGGCGTCGCCGCGACCGAATTTGCGTTGGTGCTGCCGTTTTTGCTGTTGCTGTTGATGGGGGTGATTGAATTTTCCAACGTCATGACAGTGGAACGCAAGCTGCTCAATTCCATGCAAACGGCGGCGGATTTGGTCGGTCAGCAAACCGACGTCACCGACGCCGATCTCGCCAACATCTTCACCGCCGCCGAATTGACCATGTCGCCGTTCGACACCACGCCGCTGACCGTCGGCATCGCCAGCGTGATCTTCGACGACACCACCGGCGCGCCCACCTTGGACTGGTCCAGCGGTTACAACGGCGGCGAGGTGCTCAACCCAACCACGCTGGCCGCCGGGCGCGGCGAACCCGGGGCCAGCATCATCATCGTCAGCGGTGTGTACAGCTACACCCCGCTGATCGATCTGATTTTGCCCAATGCGCTGAGCCTCGAAGAAATTTCCTACATGCGCCCGCGCAAGGTCATGTCGGTGATGAAATATTGATGAGGAGGAGCCGTCCGATGCACATTGCAACCTCATTTTTTCAACGTTTTCGCCGTGCGGAACGCGGCGCTGTGGCCATCCTCGTCGCCCTGGCGGTGATTCCTTTGATGGTCGGCGGCGGCTTAGCGGTGGATTTATCGCGGGCGTATCTGGTCAAATCGCGCCTCAGCCACGCGCTGGATGCGGCGGGCTTGGCGGTCGGCACCATGCGCACCAACTCCACATCGACGACCTATTTGGAAACCCAATTCAACAATTTTTTCACCGCCAACTACCCCTCAAACGAAGTCGGCGCCACCCATGATCTGAGCTTTATCGACAATGGCGGCATCATCACCGTCAGCGGCCAAGCCACCGTCGAAACCGTGTTCATGAGCATCGTCGGCATCGACACCATCACCGTCGCGTCCACCGCCGAAATCAAGGTCGAGACCAAGGGGCTGGAACTGGTGATGGTGCTCGACAACACCGGGTCGATGTCCGGATCGAAACTGGCGTCGATGAAAAGTGCATCGCTGGATTTGGTCGACATCGTGTTCGGCGGTGAAACCGCCCCGGATTTCGTCAAGATCGGGTTGGTGCCCTTTTCCGGCAGCGTCAACATCGGCAGCACAAGTACAAGCTACGTCACCCCCACCACAGCGTTCGACTGGGGCACCACATCGTGGGAAGGCTGCGTCGAAGCGCGCAGCTATCCCGACGACGTGCGCGATTCGTCGCCGACCCTGGGCGGCTTGTGGACGCCGTACCACTGGGCTCATCACGATTCTTACAACGACTGGGACCAGGGCGGCGGCAGCTACGACATCGACAGCTCACCGCCCAGTTCCAAGGGCCCCAACAAGTATTGCCCGCGTGCGGTGACCCCGCTGACCAACAACCGCGCCACCCTTGAATCAGAAATCAACGCCCAGTGGGCGGCGGGCTACACCCACATCAACTACGGCGCGGTGTGGGGCTGGCGGCTAATTTCACCGACCGAACCGTTCACCCAAGGCAGCGCCTACGGCGATCCCGAATGGACCAAAGCGGTGATTATCTTGACCGATGGCGCCAACACCACCCACGACAAAGTAGACACCGCATACGGCTATCGCACCGAAGGTCTTTTGGGCAGTACCACCTCGTCGGGCACCACCGCTGAATTAAACAGCCGCCTCACGGAAGTTTGCACCGCGATGAAGAACGAGGACATCGTGGTCTACACCATTACCTTCAACGTCAGCTCGACCACCACCCAGAACCTGTTCGAAGACTGCGCCACCAATTCGGACACGTATTTCAACTCGCCCGACAGCACCACCCTGACCCAAGCTTTTCGCGCCATCGGTGCTGAATTAAAAAGCCTGCACTTGAGCAAATGATGCGGATAACCCTTGAAGACCAAAGGTTTATGTTGTCCCATTGGAATTATAGGATTATCTTTTCAAAAGCCTGACAATCGGAGACCGAGTTGACTTTTACGCGCACCATCTTTCGCCGTTTCATCCGCCAGGATCGCGGTGCGATCGCCGTGATGTTCGCGTTGATGTTGCCGGTCATTGTCGGCTTCATCGGCTTGGGCGTGGAAGTCGGCATGTGGTACAAAGAACGCCGCGACATTCAAACCGCCGCCGACGCCGCTGCGCTGTCGGCGATGTTCGAAAAAGACGGCGGTGGAACATCGGCTGAGATTGACGCGGCCGCGACCGCCGACGCCACGCGCAACGGCTATGACGCCACCACCGACACCATCGCCATCAACAACCCACCCCTTTCGGGCCCAAACATTGGCGATGACGCTTATATCGAAGTGATCATCAACCGCCAGCTCACCACCTTGTTGTCGCAAATCGTGCTCGACACCGCGCCGACGGCTTATGCGCGCGCCGTGTCCGGGATTTCCGGCGGCGACGACGAAGCGTGCGTTTTGGCGCTGTCCTCTTCCGCGCAAAACGCCATCAGCATGAACGGTGCGGGCTCAACCGTGAACATGGATGGCTGCGGGGTGTTTTCCAATTCGTCTCATGCCTCCAAGGCAGTGAACATTCAAAACGGCACCTTTGAGGTCGATTGCATCGCGTCGGTCGGCGGCATCAACGAAGGCGGCACCATCTCGACATCATGCGGCAGCACCAAAACCGGCCAGCCCTCGATGGACGATCCGTATTCGGCCATCGATGTGCCAGCCTATTCCGGCTGCGACCAAGATCCCTCCGGCAATCAGGCCTACAAGCCGACATCCTCAGATCCCGATCTGACTGAAGGTGTTTATTGCGGCGGCATCACCATTTCATCGGGCGAAACGATCTTCATGAACCCCGGCATTTACATTATGGATGAGGGCGATTTCCAGGTGACCGGCGGCGGCACCATCACCGGCACCGGTGTCACGATCATTTTAACGGCGTCCGATGGTTCGGGTTACGGCACCATCTCCATCAACGGCGGAGGAACCATCAATTTGACCGCCCCGACAGCAGAAGATACGTCCGGCTCCATCCAAGGCGATTACACCGGCATGCTGTTTTATCAAGACCGCAACGCAGGTTCGTCGTCGAGCCTCAACGGCATGGTCAACGGTAATTCCAGTGTGGAACTGGGCGGTGCGATCTATATGCCGGAAAACAACATCTCGTTCACCGGCGGCGCGGAAGTCGGCAGCGACGGCTGCTTGCTTTTGGTCGCGCAAGAGGTTTCGTTCAACGGCGCCGCCGACATCGACAACGATTGCGACATCTATGGCGGCAATCCGTTGACCTACGGCGGCACGCCGGGATTGGTGGAGTAACCCGACATGCGCATTATTCCAACCGCTTTACTTCGCAACTTTCACCGCTCACAAACCGCCGCCGTGGCGGTCGAGTTCGCCTTGTTGGTTCCGGTCATGGGGATCATGCTACTGGGTCTGTTGGATTACGCCATCATGGCGTTTCACAAGATGGAACTGGAAAGTGCGACCCGTTCCGGCGCGCAGTACGCGATGTTGGATTCCAGCGACACATCGTTGATTTCCACAACGGTCGAAAACTCGACCAACCTGGACGTCGACAATCTGGCGGTGACCATCACTGAATTTTGCGAATGCATCGACGGCTCGACTGTATCGTGCGCGGACACCTGCACCACCGGCAGCGTGCGTTCGTACATGCAAATCACCGCCGAATACACCCACACCCCGATTTTCATCCCCGGCACCATGTCGTTGACGGGCGAAAGCATCATTCGCACGCAGTAGGAAAGCCCTTTCAATTATGAGCGCACGCTGGATACGCAAAGCCTTAAGACGAGGACGTTCCGCCACCAAGGACAATCGCGGCGCCGTCACGGTTGAATTCGCCATCGCCGCGCCGGTATTTCTCATCTTCGTCATGGGGCTGATCGATTTTGGCCGCTTGTACTGGATCAAAAGCACCATGCAATTCGCCGTCGAGCAAACGGCGCGTTACGCCATGGTCAACCCCAGCGTCGCCACCGGTGACCTAGAAACCTATGCCGAAGGCGAAAGCACCATCGACGGGATCACCTTTTCGGCCACCACCAGCGCGTCGGGCGGGATTAATTTTCGCACCATCACCGCGAACTACACCTTTTCATTCCTGATCCCCATCGTGCCCATCGGCGACATCACCTTGGCGGCGAAATCTTCGACCCCGGTCAACAACTTATAAACTTCAGCATTTTGCGCCTAACTGGATTGTGATCGGCACGCGCTTGCACTTGAGCTGTGAGAGCCTTAGGTTATGGGCGCACGATAAAACCATGACGGAAAGCCGAACAAGCGCATGAACAAAGACCTGATCAACAAGTACGACCTGCGCGTTCCGCGCTACACCAGCTACCCCACCGCGCCGCATTTCAGCGACAGCGTGGGCGGCGATGTGTACAAGACTTGGCTTTCCGAACTGTCACCCGACACCGAGCTTTCGCTCTATTTCCACATCCCGTTTTGCGACGAAATGTGCTGGTTTTGCGGCTGTTACACCAAGATCGTCAAACGCTACGACCCGGTGAAAGAGTATCTCGACGCGCTGCTGGCCGAAATCGATCTGGTCGCCGACGCCCTACCAACGGGCAAAACGGGGCGTTTCACCGCCAAGCACCTGCACTGGGGCGGCGGCTCGCCAACCATGCTCAAAGGCGAAGACTGGCTGGCGATCATGAACAAACTGCGCGAACGTTTCGATGTATCCGATGACGCCGAAATCGCCGTCGAGCTGGACCCCCGCACCGCCACCGAAAGCTATGTCGAGGACCTCCAACGTGCCGGGGTCAACCGTGCGTCCATCGGCGTGCAGTCCTATGAGCCCAAAGTCCAAGAAGCCATCAACCGCATCCAGCCGTACGAGACCACCAAGCAGGTGATCGAATGGCTGCGCGCGCACGACATCACCCGCATCAACATGGATTTGATGTACGGCCTGCCGTTCCAAGACACCGACGAGATCGAACGCATGATCGACATGACCGTCGAGCTGCAGCCCAACCGCATCGCGCTGTTCGGTTACGCCCACGTGCCGTGGATGAAATCACACCAAAAACTGATCAAAGAAGAAACCCTGCCCGACGCGGCGGAACGCTGGAAGCAGTTCACCCTCGCGGTGGAACGCTTGAAAGAGCGCGGCTACGTGCAGATCGGCTTCGATCATTTCGCCCACCCCGACGACCCCATGGCCAACGCGGTGGAAACCGGCGAATTGCATCGCAATTTCCAGGGCTACACCACCGACACCGCGCCGGCGATGCTGGCGTTTGGCGCATCGGCGATCGGTTATTTGCCGCAAGGTTATGTGCAGAACGAACTGCCGTTGAAGGCTTATCGCCAAGCGATCTATTCCGGCATCCTGCCGGCCGCCAAGGGCATTGGGCTGAGCACCGACGACAAACTGCGCCGCGACATTATTGAGCGCATCATGTGCGACCTCACCGTCGACTTATCTGAGGCTTGCGCCGCATATGATGTCGACTTGGCCAGCTTGAATAAAGATATCGAAAAGCTCGCCCCGCTCAGCGCCGACGGCATCTGCACCGTCGAAGGCCACCGCATCACCGTCAGCGAAGACGGTCGCCCGTTCATCCGCTTGGTCGCCAGCGCCTTCGACGCCTACCTGGAATCCGGTCAAGGCCGTCATTCCAAAGCGGTTTAGCGCTTAAGCACGGTAATAAACGAACGAATCCTTGGCTTTTTCTTTTTGCTTGGTGGCCTTGGCCTCCAACGTGTCCACGGCTGAGGATTTCAGGCTTTCAAAGGTATCGCCGTCTTTGGGATAGGTGGACGAGCCGATGTTCGCGCCGATTTTCAGGGTGTAGCCGTTGACGTTGTAAGGCTTGTCGGCAATCACGCCGTTCAGCGATCCACTGATGGTGTCGACCACCGAAGGCGACGCGACCTTCACCAGAACCACGCCAAAGGAATCGTCGCTGAGGCGCGCCACCACATCGGTGGAGCGCACCTTGTCGGCGATGCGTTCGCCCACTTGTTTGAGCAGTTCGTCGCTGACTTCGTCGCCGTAGTCTTCGAACACCGGTTCCATCCCGGTGAGGCCGATCATCAACAGGCCGACTTTTTCCTTGCCCCGTTTGGCGACTTCCAAAGCATGGCGCAAGTGTTCGTCAAACAGCGGCACATTGCCCAACCCGGTGACATGATCGCGCACCGCGGTGGCTTCCAATTCGATCTCGCGGTACTTCCAAAACAGCGCGTAGGCAATGCTTTTGGCGACATCGAAACTGGTCATATGGGATTTAACAAGAAAATCTTTGCCGCCGAAATTCAGCGCGCGCAACGCCGCGACCTTGCTGGGTTTGTCGGCAAGAAACACCAGCGCCGTGAAGGTGCTTTTCAGCCGCGCCAGCTCTTCTTTGTGAAAGCCGTAGCGTTCGGTCAGGGCGTAATCCAAAAAGCACACGTCGAAGGTTTGCTCAGTAAGTTTTTTAAGCGCCTCATCAATCGACGCGCAGATATGCACGCCGCTGCGTTGACCGCTGCCTTTGAAAATCATGTGGCGCGTGAGTTCGGCACAATCGTGATCGTCGAGAACGATAAGGAACCTCAAACCACCCTTTGCGGCATCGTCTTTCACTGCACCATCCACCGGGGGCTTCGTCGTGCCCATGACACGTCCCCTCAATCCATTTCGGGTACTTGGTTATCTTCTAGTATGAGCGCGCTTAAAACACCTTGCAATATCAAAGACAAGCACGCTCGATACGACTTTTGATTGAACTTGAAGGTGCATTTTAATCCATCACAGACGCGTCGAGATGGTCGATATAGGCCGTTAATTCGTCGCCCCATATATCGACCGAGGCACGAATGTTGGCCCACGTCACGCCACCCAGGACGCTTATGCGCCACGCCAAACGGGGCACATCTTCCTTCACGAACGCACGGGTGTGGCCGAATTCACGATTCCAATCCGCATAGACCTTTTCTTTGATGGGAAAGCCCGGTTTGATGTAAGCGCGAAATTCGAACCCGGCGCAGCGTTTTTGCATGAACGTGACACCTTCGGGGACGTCTTCGGGCGTACAGTCGATCAGCCGAATAGCGAAGCCCTTGCCCTCACCGCTGGCGCGGCTCACCAGCAATTGCGGGCGGTCTTGCTCGTCTTCGTGGGCGAACACCTGATAGCCCCAGCCTTGCAAATGCGCTTTCAATTCCCCCGGGGAAAGATCGCCGAGGACATCACTGGGCACGTCTTCAGCCCGCGTCGGCAACGCCAAAACCAACATCATCAAAGCGGCAAGCCAGAAGCGCATCACGTCTCCAATCCCAATCTTTTGCGCAGTTCTTCGGCAACCTCGTTTGCGGCGTTGAGCGGTTCGTGGCTCCATGCTTCCAAGCTTTGCAGGTCGTCGAAAGGCCGAGCATATCCCTGTGCGTAGAGGTCTTGATGCAGCTTGGCGTGCTTGTGCGCGATCATCTTTTTGGGCGCGAAGATATACACCGGACGCCCGGTTGCACACGCTTCGGAACACATCGATACGCTGTCGCCGGTCACGATAATGTGATCGGCCTGGGCCAAGTACGCCATGTAGGGGTTGTCGCCCTCGTCGCCCCACTTGAACACGTTGGCGGGGACCTCGCCCCCGGCACCTAAAGCCTCGATCAGCGCCGTGGTGGCTTGCGGTGTGGAGCGGCGCGAGGTCGTCACCAGCAATGAACCACCCGCGTCTGAGACCAACTTGGCCGCCTTTTCACCCAATTCGCGCGCCATGTCGGGGGTGAATTTCTTTCGCTTGGTGTCGCCGCCGACGATCAGCGCGACGCGTGGGCTGGGCAGATGATCGAATTTACCGGACCACGTCTGCTGAGCCTCGGCCAAGCTTTGTGCCGTCACGCCGTGGGGCGCACCGGTCATGGTGAAGCGATTTTCGGCCTCCCCCATGCCATCGTGGCGCGGCACGCAAATCAGCGAAAAATCGTCTTCGCCGGTCGAGCCGGGATGCATGATCTGCACCAAAAAGGCTTTGCCGTTCGACAGTTCCTTGATGCGCCTCGCCACCGGCGCGGTGCGCCGACCGGCCGCAATCACGATGTCGGGCCATGGCGACGCCAAATTGACCCGGCACGACTGGGTGAGCATCGAAAACGACGCCATCAGCATGTAATTGGGCAGCGCCGCGGCGGCGGTGTAGTCGATATTTTTGATCTCAAACGGCAAACCCAGCGCGCGGGCCACGCCCAGCACCTGAGATTTGTTTCCGGCGCGATCGTCGATCAACAGCCATACTCGTGCGTTTTCGCCTTGAAAGGCCATGTGCGGTCACTTCTTGCTTAGTGTTGCGTGTCCAAAGCTTTCTGCCGAATGGCGTCGAGCGTGGTGCTGGTCGAGATGATATTGGCATCATAGCGCACGTCAAGCACCGCGACCTTGCCCGCCGCCAACGCACTTTCGACCGCTGGCTTAAATTGATCGGTGGTCTCGACCGTGTCGCCGTAAGCCCCCGCCGCACGGGCCAACGCCGCGTAATCGGGATTGGCCAGATCGGTGGCGAACACCCGTTCGGGGTGATTGCGTTCTTGGTGCATGCGAATGGTGCCGTAAATGCCGTTGTTGAACACCAAGACCAGCAGGTTTTGGTTTTGCTGCACGGCGGTACTGATTTCTTGACCGGTCATGCCGAACCCGCCGTCGCCGACAAACACCACCACTTGGCGGTCGGGATACGCGGTCTTCGCCGCCACCCCGCCGGGCACGCCAAAGCCCATCGCGCCATTGGTCGGGCCGATGAATTTGCGCTGCCCGCCATAGGTCAGATAACGCTGCGCCCAACCGGTGAAGTTGCCCGCATCGACCGACACGATGGCGTCGTCATCCAACACGCCATCAAGCTCTGCCATCGCCTGGGCCAGATCCAACGGCTCCGGGGCGGACACCGGACGCCGCCATGCATCGTAATCGGCACGCGCCTGGGCGCGCCATTTGGCCCAGCGATCCGATGCCGGGCTTAAGTCCTTGGCCGCACGGGCGAAACCTTGCGGCGTGCACGCCACGCCAATGGCCGGGGTGAATACCCGGCCCAATTCAACCGCATCGACATGGACATGGACCAATTTGTGCGCGGCGTCTTCGGCGCTCAGCAGCGTATAGCCTTGGGTGGTCATTTCACCCAGACGTGCGCCCACCACCAGCAATAAATCGGCATCTTGAATGCGCTCAATCAGGTTCGGATTGGGCGCGATGCCCACCTCGCCGACAAAACAGGGATGAGTGTTGTCGATAATGTCAAGGCGACGCATCGAGCAGCACACCGCCAAATCCATGTTTTCCGCGAACGCCAAAATATCGGCGCGCGCTTGATCGGTCCAACGACTGCCCCCGACCATCAACAGCGGACGTTCGGCCTGGCACAGACGGTGGTGAATGCGTTCCAGATCGCCTTCGTCCATGTGCGGTTCAGCCTCTGGAATCGGGGCGGGCACGCAGGCCTTCACATTTTCGCGCAGCACGTCTTCGGGCATCACCAAAACCACCGGACCGGGACGCCCCGATGTGGCCGCATCAAACGCCCACGCGACATCGGCGGCGGCTTGTTCGGGGTCTTCGATCATCCGCACGGCTTTGGCCAGCGGCGCGAACATCTGTTCAAAATCGACCTCTTGAAAGGCCTCGCGGCCGATATCTTCGCGCCGCACATGACCGACCAGCAACACCATCGGAGACGAGTCTTGAAACGCAGTGTGTACACCGATCGACGCATTGCACGCCCCCGGCCCGCGCGTCACCATGCACACCCCGACCCGTCCGGTCAGCTTGGCGTAGGCTTCGGCCATGAACGAGGCACCATTTTCATGGCGACACGTGACCACGTTGACGCTGTCTTGGTGCTCATAAAGCGCGTCCAGAAGTTCCAAATAGCTTTCGCCGGGCACGCAAAATGCCGCCTGAACACCATGATGGACAAGGGCCTGGGCGATCAATTGACCGCCGGTCTGAAGTGCGGGGTCTTGGTGGGTCATCGAATCCTCTGATCAACATTAAGACGATCAAAATGCCATGATCGGGCCCGCCTGCAAAGCTGAGGTTGACCGCCGGTACAAATCGCGGGAAGCTAAAGGCAGGCACACCGCCTTTTTGTTTGTGGAGCAGTCCCGTGGAACACAATGCGTCAAATGACGATGTGATCAAAAACGACCGACCTAAAGACGAGTACGCCAAATACACGGTCGGCCAAGTGATCCATCACACGCTGTTCGATTATCGTGGCGTGATCGTCGATGTCGATCCGCAGTTTCGCATTGGTGCCCAAATGAAGGCGCAGGAACAACGCCCTAAGCTTCGCTCCGACGACACCCGGCCTTGGTATCATGTGCTGGTGGACGGCACCGCCAATCGCACTTACGTGTCCGAACAGAACTTAGAGCCTGACTTTGAAGGTGGCCCCATCGACCACCCCGACGTGATCGATTATTTCGACAACCTCACCGAGGGCGTTTACGTCAGCCATCCCCACAAGGTTCACTAATTACCCGCCCCCTTTACAAGACCACCCGACCCGGCCATAAACGGTGAAATTGTTTCACTCAAAGCCTGGAGACGTATCCGTGAGCGTCAAGCGCAACCCTGCCGGTCTGGAAGCAGCCAAAATCCTTCTCGACATCGAAGCCGTGAATTTCCGCCCCGAAGAACCCTATATCCTGACGGCTGGCTGGGCGAGCCCGGTGTACATCGATTGCCGCAAACTGATTTCGTTTCCCACCGAACGCACCCGGATGATGGAACTGGCGGTGGAAACCCTGGGCCGGGATTCGGATTTGGCGGCGGTCGACGCCGTGGCCGGCGGTGAAACGGCGGGCATCCCCTATTCGGCATGGATCGCGCATCTCACCGGCAAACCGATGCTATATGTGCGCAAAAAGCCCAAAGGCTTTGGCCGCAACGCGCAAATCGAAGGCCACATGCCCGAAGGCAGCCGCGTTTTACTGGTCGAAGACTTGGCCACCGACGGCGGTTCCAAAATCAATTTCGTCAACGCCCTGCGCAACGCAGGTGCGGAAGTTTCTGACGCGTTCGTGGTGTTTTTCTACGGCGCGTTCCCCGGCGCGTTGGACACGCTGGCCAAAGAAGGCGTGACCATGCACTACCTCGCCACCTGGCAAGACGTGCTGGAAGTGGCCGAAGAACGCCAAGCCTTTTCACCCGCCGCCATTCAAGGGGTGAAGGATTTTCTCAAAGATCCGGTCGGTTGGTCCGTGGCTCATGGCGGCAAAGCAGCCGATTAAACGGTTCGATAAGACCGATCACGCCAAGTGCAACAAAAAGTTTTTTATGTTCTGTATCGGTAAACTTTTTGTTGCGTCAAAAAACCCCTAACCTTTTGTTTTTACTTACGGATTGACCAGACCAGCACCATGCTACCAAGGTCCATAAAGTCGCTTTTGCGTGTGTGATCGCGCACCTAAATTCTTGTATGTTCTTGACTTACCGGCAAAAACGACTAGATATCATTCATACGTGTTGCATATGACTTGTGTTACTTAGAATAAATCGGTACGCCGATTAGCTTAGCTATCCCCTGACAATGTGAGCGTTACACCAACACGACACCGCATGATGCGGGACGTGCAATCCATACTCTTGTTAGAGGAAATAACTATGCCTACAGGTACCGTAAAGTTTTTCAACACCACCAAAGGTTTTGGCTTCATCGAGCCGGAAGACGGCTCTAAGGACGCTTTTGTGCACATTTCCGCCGTTGAACGCGCCGGCATGAGCACCTTGAACGAAGGTCAGAAGGTCAACTACGAACTTCAGCCTGGCCGTGACGGCAAGTTTTCCGCGGAAAACCTGTCCGCCGCCGACTAAGTCTTCGTTCGAATGACTTGAGAAAGGCCCGCTTCGGCGGGCCTTTCTTTCTATTAAAAATCAACGTGCACAACGCATTTCAGTCGATTTTTAATCCTGATGCGTGTGAAAAGCCTTCCCTTTTGAACAATCGTCCCCATATACTGGACTACCGAGTGATGACGCCCTGCCGTCATCGTCTGAAGACTAAGCCTTTTTTTGGTCCTAAAAAGATGGACCCCCGGCTTCTCGGAATTTAACAATCGCGCCATTGATGAGCCCGGTCCATTCAACGTAATGAGACCGCGCAATAAGGGCAAAGCCCGCCGATGGTGCTACAGATTCTAGAAAGACTAAATCATGAATACAGAACAAAACTTCCTGGTTCGCTACGCCTTGCATAACTTCGTGACCTGCGCCTTCAAACGCGGCAAGCGGGTCTTCACCATCAAATGCCAGCAAGGCCACACCATGGTCCAGCACGCGACGTACCTGATCAAAGAAAGCTTCGGCGACAACGCCGACATCAAGCTTGTCTAGTTAATCGCCGCGCGGCAAGATCACCCGGACCTCAAGGCCTTTATCCAGATTGATCAAATCGATCTGCCCGCCATGGGCTTGAACGATGGATTTGACTGCGGTGAGGCCCAATCCGGTGCCACCGGTTTCGCGTGAGCGCGACCCTTCGACCCGCACGAACGGATCGAACACCCGCTCCACCATATCTTTGGCAATGCCGGGGCCGTCATCCGTGACGCACAGGCGCACATCTTGGCCCTCTTCACTGAGCGTCACACGCGCCCGTTCGCCATAGCGCACGGCGTTGCCAATGAGATTTGCCACCATACGCTTGAGGCTCACTTCGCGCCCCGTGAACGCCAACGTTTCGGGGCCTTGGTAACGGACGTCGTCGCCCGCCTGTGTGGCGTCGGCGCACAGGTCCCGAACCAGGACGGCGAGATCCAGCGCCTTGCTCGGCTCGCCGGTGACGTCGTCGCGGGCGAACTGCAAGGTGGCGGCGATCATCGCTTCCATTTCTTCCAGATCACCGAGCATCTTGCGCCGTTGCTCATCGTCATCGATAAATTCCGCGCGCAACCGCAGGCGCGTGATCGGGGTGCGCAGGTCGTGACTGATCGCCGCCAGCATGTGGGTGCGGTCTTTGACAAAGGCCTGTAAACGCCGCTGCATGCGATTGAACGCGGTGGCGGCGCGGCGCACTTCGCGCGGGCCGTCTTCGGCCATCGGCGGCGCGTTGACATCCACCCCCAAACGCCCCGCCGCCAGCGCAAGGCGGTTCAATGGTTTGGTCGAGCGGCGCACCGCCCACACCGAAATGGCGATCACCACCAGCAACGACAACAGGCTGGGCAGGAAAAACCGCGTGTGCCACACCGGACGCACCGGGGCCGGTGGGGTCAGGAACGTCAACCACGAACCATCGTTCAAGCGGTAGCTGATCAACAGCACCGCGCGGTTCACGTCGCGTTCCAGCAAGGCCCCGGGGGTCATAAAGGGCGCACCATGGTTTTGCATCATGCGGCTCATGGTCTGGGAATGGCCCTGCATTTCCATGCGCTTGCGCCATTCCAACATACGCGTGTGCGGCACCGCGCGCGAAGCATTGCGATAATCGGTCATTTCGATGCGCAGGCTGTCTTGGGCGATGTTGCCGAGAAACTCTTCCAAGGCGCGCTTCACTTGACGGCCTTGCCAGTCCAAATCCATCGGTGCGAGCGAGGTTTCGCGAGTCCACGCAGCCCGAAAGCCCGGCGTTTCAAACGACCGCGCCAGTGTCGCACGATCGATGGGCTGGGCCAGTTCGACCTTGGTGATGATGTCGGAAATGCGTTCCGCGCCGTGCCAGCCGCCAATGGTCGACAACAGCGCGCGGCGTTCCATGAACTGATAGGCGAACGAGATCATAGTTGTGAGCACGATGCCCATCAACAACACCGCCAAGGTGCGCCCCATGATGGTTTGCGGCCAAAACTTCATTCCGACACCTCGCGATCAGATGTAGTCACGGGGGGCGTAAACATATAACCGCCGCCGCGCACCGTTTTGATGATCGTCGGTCGCTTGGGGTCGGGTTCGATTTTCTTGCGCAGCCTGCTGACCTGCACATCGACGGCCCGATCAAACGGCTGAGCATCGCGCCCGCGCGCCAGGTCGAGCAATTGGTCGCGGTTGAGCACCCGCCCCGGATGGGTGACGAACGCTTGCAAAAATTCGAACTCGCCGCCGCTGATGGTGACCTTTTCACCATCGGGGTTGGTCAGAATTTGCGTGTTGAGGTTGAGGACCCAGCCTGCAAAGCAGCACACGTTGTCCGCACCGTTGGTGTTGGCGTGGGGGGCGGGCAAGGTTTCAAACCGGCGCAGCACCGCTTTGATACGCGCCAGCAATTCACGCGGGTTGAACGGTTTGGCGAGATAGTCGTCCGCGCCCATTTCCAGACCGACGATACGGTCGGTTTCTTCGCCCATCGCGGTGAGCATGATGATCGGAACCGTGCCACCTTGGGCGCCACCCTTTGCAGCACCGCCCGCGCGCAAGTTCCGCGTCAGGGTCAAGCCGTCCTCGCCCGGCAGCATCAAGTCCAAAACGATCAGATCGATGGCCCCGCTTTCCAAGGCCACGAACATCTCGCGGCCATCGGCGGCGGTGCTCACGCGCAGGCCATGCTTGACCAAAAAGCGATTGAGCAAGTCGCGAATCTCACGGTCGTCATCGACGATCAAAATGTGCGGCGTTCTTTCCATGTGTTCAATATAGCGCTTTTGATCCGTGTCGTGACGTGAACTTGGTAACCAATTGTTACGCCGCCAAGGCTAGCAACACAGCGTTACAAAACCGTCGTTTTCAGACAAACGCCAGCAACGTGGCAGGTGCACAGTAAGGGCTGTAAGGGATGCTCATGTGTCCCGACCCCTTTCAACAAGCGAACAGGAGACGTGTTATGAAAACCAAATCCCTCATCATCACCACCGCCATCGTTGCCGCCGTCGGATTGGGCGCGCTGAGCATCGGCAGTACCTTCGCTCACGGCCCGTTTGGCAAAAGCGGCCCCGGTTACGGCATGCAGCAAGGTTATGCCATGATGCACCAAGGCGGCCCTGGCATGCACAAAGGTTATGGCATGATGCAGCCCGGCCAAGGCTTTGGCCCCGGTCAAATGAGCGGAAAAAACTTCGGCGATTGCCCGCGCGGCCAAGGTCAAGCTTTGGAAACCCCATTGAGCGTTGACGACGTGCGCACGAACTTGGAACAAAAGCTGCAGTGGCGCGGCAACGACCGCCTGAAAGTCGGCGCAGTGACGGAACAAGATGACAAAACCATCATCGCCGAAATCGTCACCGTGGACGACTCGCTGGTGCGCAAAATCGAAATCGACACAGCCACCGGGCGCCATACCCCGGTTCAATAACGCACTGTCCCAATGCGGGCCTTATGTCGACTGGCGCTCCCCCCCCCCGCCCCACCTCCCCCTTATGGGTGGGGTGGGGTCTTGTTCTTGGGGATAAAATGATGCTATTCGCTCAATAAGCGCGCGAACACCCGTCATTTGCATGGTATTGTGCTACGAAAGTAACTAAAAAAGACTACACCAGACAATGAACCATTTTCGGGGACACGTTTAATACCGATGCCTCTTCTTATTACGCGCGCATCGATAGCTGCGGTTGGTGTTGTGGCTGTGCTCATCTGTGCCAATAGCGCGCAAGCTGCACATGGCAGCTGGCGCAGCGGGCCTGTTGCGCCGCTGCCGTCCGACACGGCCGATATCGATCCCCGCAAGGTTCGCCTTGGCGAAGAAATGTTTCACGATCCGCGCTTGTCCGCCGACGACACCATCAGCTGCGCCAGTTGCCACGACCTGAACAGCGGAGGCGCGGACGGCTTGGAAAAACCGGTCGGCATCGGCGGTGCCGAAGGTGCCATCAACACGCCGACAGTGTTCAACAGCGCTTACAATTTCAGCCAGTTCTGGGATGGGCGTGCGGAAAACCTCGAAGAGCAAGCCGCCGGTCCGGTGCACAATCCGGTGGAGATGGGCTCAAACTGGGATCAAGTGGTCGCCAAATTAAAGCGTGACCCGCGTATCAACGCCGCCTTCAAGGCTATTTTCAGCGATGGTGTCACCGCCGACAACATCGTCGATACCATCGCCACGTTTGAGCGCACCCTGGTGACCATCAACGCGCCGTTCGATCAATACCTCAAAGGCGACAAATCCGCCATCAGCACGCAAGCCGTGCGGGGTTATGAATTGTTCCAGTCCTATGGGTGCGCAGCCTGTCACCAAGGCGTCAATGTCGGCGGCAACATGTACCAGACCATGGGCGCGATGGGCGATTATTTCGGCGATCGCGGCGATGTCAGCAAAAGCGACATGGGCCGCTACCAAGTCACAGGGCGCGAAGAAGACCGTCATGTGTTTAAGGTGCCGAGCTTGCGTGTGGTGGTGCACACCGCGCCATATTTCCACGACGGCAGTGCCAAGACCCTGGAAGATGCAGTGCGCCACATGGCCAAGTACCAACTGGGACGCGAAGACATGCCAGAAACGGATATAGATGCTATTGTCGCGTTTCTAAAAAGTCTTGCCGGTGAATATCAGAGGTTCGATCCACAATGACGCGCGCCTCCCGCCCCCTTCCGTATTTATTGTTGGCCGCCACGGCGGTGTTGGTGGTGGTGTTTTCCTTTCAAACCCGGCTGATGGACTTGGACCGCCACAACACAGCGGCGCAAGACCTCTTGCATCTCAAACAATTGGACACGCGGCTGAACGAAGAAACGCTCAAGGCGGTGTCGTTGCAGCTGATGCACTACGACAGCATCGTCGACACCGTCGCGCAGATGAAAAATCTCAGCGCAAAGCTTCACGATCCAACGACAGGGCTCTACGGCCTTGTCAGCCCCGCCGTCGACAAACAGCTGAACATCTTCAGATCGCACATGTTGACCAAATTCGAGTTGGTCGAATCCGTAAAATCGCGCACCGCGATTGTGCGCAACACGCTCAACTATCTGCCGCTGGAAATCGCCCGCATCACCAAAGACCGTCATGATCCGCACGTGATCGACATGCATCGCCTGCTCAGCACGGTGTTGTTTCATAACCTCACCCCAACGGAAAACAGCCACCAAGACGTTTACGCGGTGGTCAACGCACTGAACAAAACCGGTCTAAACGTTCAGGATCGAACCAACATCAACAAGGTTTTGATCCACACCAAAGCCAACTTGGAAGCCAACGACGCCATTACCGACAGCATGGTGAATTTCTTGAAATTGCCCACCAGCGCAACGCTGGACGCCATTTTCGAAGCCCATGCCCAATTCACCATCGAGCGCATTCAAGCCGCCAACCAATTTCGCATCGTTCTTTTGGTTCTGTCGTTGATCTTGTTCGCCGGGCTGGCCTATGCCCTGCTGCGCTTGCGCAAAGCCCACGATTTGGCGGAACGCACCTCACGCCAGTTTCGCGACGCGGCGGAAAGCATCGGTGAAGGCTTCGCCTTTTTCGATGGCGAAGGTCGTCTGTCTTTTTGGAACAGCACCTTTGAACGCCTGCACAAAGGCGTCGGCGATGCACTCAGCACCGGTGTGACCTTCAACGAATTTCAAAAAGCCTGCATGGCGCACAACGTCTATAACGATTTGGTGTTCGATGAGGATGGCGGCACCGACACGATGAGCCAAGCGCTGGGTCATTCCTATATCATCAAGTCCGCAAACGACACATGGATGCTGGCCAGCGACAGCCGCATGGCCGACGGCGGCACCGCCAGCGTGCGCATCGATATCACCGAACAAAAGCATTCCGAAGAAGAGCTGCGCAAGCTGTCGCGCGCCGTCGAACAAAGCCCCGCCAGCGTGATGATCACCGACACCGACGGCGTCATCACCTACGTCAATCCGAAGTTCGTCGATGCCACCGGCTACAGCCCCGAAGAAGCCATCGGCCAACGCCCGCAACTGATCGGCTCGGGCGAAAAGAACGCTGGCGAATACAAACAGTTGTGGAAAACCATTTCCAGCGGAGGTGAATGGCGCGGCGAATTTCACAATAAGCGCAAAGACGGCACGCTGTTTTGGGAATACGCCTCGATCTCGCCGATCAAAAATGAACGCGGTGAAGTGACATCCTATGTCGCCGTCAAAGAAGACATCACGGAGCGCAAAAACGTCATCTCCGAATTGATCTCGGCCAAAGAACAAGCTGAACTGGCCAGCAATGCCAAGACGCAGTTCCTCGCCAACATGAGCCACGAGCTGCGCACCCCGCTGAACGCCATCATCGGTTTTTCAGAAATGATCAAAGAGCAAATGTTCGGCCCCATCGGCAACGATAACTATGTCGAATACAGCTCCAACATCCTCAATTCGGGGCATCATCTGCTTGGCGTCATCAACGACATTTTGGATGTCTCGCGCATTGAAACGGGCACCATGGACATCCGCGATGAAGACGTCGATGTCGATGCCCTGTGCAACACCTGCCTGGACATGGTGCGCCCACAAGCGGACTTCGCGAAATTGACTTTGCGCGGCACCGTACAAGACGGCTTGCCCAGGGTGCGCGGCGACGCGGTGCGCCTCAAACAGATCATCCTCAATCTGCTGAGCAACGCCATCAAATTCACCCCCCAAGGCGGCAAAATCGATTTCTTGGTCCACCAAGAAGATGACGGTCGGATGGCGCTGATCGTGCGCGACAGTGGCTACGGCATTCCCGAGGACAAACAGCAGACCATTCTCGAACCGTTTGAACAGGTCAGCGACATCTACACCCGCAATCATGAAGGCAGCGGCATGGGGCTGTTCTTGGTCAACTCCTTCGTCACCCTGCATGGCGGCACGTTGAGCATCGACAGTGAAGTGGATACCGGCACCACCATCACCGTCCGCCTGCCCTCTGATCGCACCATCGCAGCTTGAACGAACGTCTTTCTTAGTGAGACATGAAAACCGGCACGGTCATGTGTTCCAGCATGTGCTGGGTCGCACCGCCGAGCACCAGTTCACGCCACCGCGCATGACCGTAAGCCCCCATCACGATCATATCGGCGCCGAAATCCGCCGCGTGTGACAGCATCATCGCACCCGGCTCCATATCCGGAGCCTTCACAATGTGGGCCTCGGCCTTGATGGCGTGACGTGCCAAGTGCGCAACCGCGTCTTGGCACGTGCCAACACCGTCTTCGGCATTGACGCCCAACACATGGACCTCATCAGCATCTTGCATCAAATCAAGTGCATCGCCCATGGCACGCGCCGCGGCGCGGCTGCCATCCCAAGCGACCACCACGCGTTTGCCGAGCGCACCGAACGTGCCCGCATACGGCACCGCCAAAACGGGCCGCCCCAACGACAGCGCCAAACGCCCGGCGACGTCTTCGCTGAGCGTCAAGGCCGGTTCGTCCGGGTTCACTTGCCCGACGATCACCAAATCGGCGTAGCGCCCATAAGCTTGAATGCCTTCGACCAGATCGCCGCGCAATGCACGCCATTCGGTGGAAGTGCCGGTCGCGCCAAGGCCGCTTTCAAATGCAGCTTTGGCCTCGTCCGCCATTTCTTGTGAAAACCGCACCTGTGCATCGATGACCTCGGCCCCCAATTGGGCTTCGATATAAGGCGGGATGTCGGGCGGTGTGGTGACGTGCACGCCCATCACATGCGCACCGTGCTGGGCCGCCATTGCCGCCGCCACATCGACGCAGCCCTGACGCGCTGAGTTTCCGACATGAACCAAAATGTCCTTGATCGCCATTGCAAATCTCCTTGCGGCGTGACCTACCCTCTGGCTCACATTAAGACCTATCCGCTAAGCGCTGTCCATGCCCCAAAAGCAGATGAAAAAGATTGCCCTCGGCCGCGCAATGATCGAAGCTTATGGCCCTTATCAACACCACCGTGAAAGCCGCGACATGTCCCCCACTTTGCCCAACTCAACAGCGCAACGCGATATCGAAACGTTGATCCACCCCTACACCAACCTCAAGGTCCACCAACAAACCGGGCCGTTGGTGATCACCCGCGGCGAAGGCGTGAACGTGTACGGCGAAGACGGAACTGAATATATCGAGGCCATGGCCGGGCTGTGGTGCACGTCGCTGGGCTGGAACGAACAGCGCCTCATCGATGCCGCCACCAACGCCTTACAACGGCTGCCGTTTTATCATTCCTTCACCCACAAGGTGCCCGATGTGACCGTCGATCTGGCGGAAAAATTGTTGGCGCTGGCGCCGGTCAAAATGGGCAAGGTGTTCTTCGCCAATTCCGGTTCTGAAGCCGTCGACACGGCGTTGAAGCTGGTATGGTACGTCAACAACGCACGTGGCAAACCCAACAAGAAAAAGGTCATCGCGCGCGAAAAGGCCTATCACGGCGTGACCATCGCGGGCGCGAGCCTCACCGGCCTGCCGGTGTGCCAAAACGATTTTGACCTGCCGATCGCGGGCGTGCTGCGCACCGGCTGTCCGCACCATTACCGCTTCGCCAAGGATGGTGAGAGTGAAGAAGACTTCGCCACCCGCTTGGCCGATGAGTTGGAACAACTGATTGTGGCCGAAGGTCCCGACACGGTTGCGGCGATGTTCGCCGAGCCGGTGATGGGCGCCGGCGGCGTGATCGTTCCGCCCGCGACCTATTTCGCCAAAATCCAAGCGGTGCTGAAAAAGTACGACGTGATGCTTATCGCCGACGAAGTGATCTGCGGCTTTGGGCGCACCGGCAATATGTGGGGCAGCCAGACCTACGACCTCAAACCCGACATGATGACCATGGCCAAGGCGCTGTCGTCGGCCTACATCCCGATTTCCGCCTTGATGGTCAGCGACGAAATTTTCGCCGATATGGTCACGGAAAGCGAAAAGCAAGGCATGTTCGGCCACGGCTACACCTACGGCGGCCACCCGGTGGCCTGTGCGGTGGCGCTGGAAACGCTGAAAATTTATGAAGAACGCGACATTGTCGGCTACGTGCAAGACATCTCCCCCGCGCTACAAATGGGGCTGGGCGGTTTTCGCGATCATCCTTTGGTGGGCGAAGTGCGCGGCGTCGGTCTGGTCGGCGCGGTGGAACTGGTCAAAGACAAAAACAGCCACGAAAGCTTCGATCCCAAGCTCGGCGTGGGCATGAAATGCGCCAAATTCATGCAAGAAAACGGCGTCATCGGTCGCGCCATGGGCGATGCGCTGGCATTCTCGCCGCCGCTGATCATCAGCCAGGACGAAATCGCCGAAATGCTGTCGCGCTTTGGCAAGGCCTTGGATCAGACCTTGGAATGGCTCCAGCGCGAGGGCCATTTCGCCCCTAAGTAGCCCCCGGGTAGCCCCAAAGGTGCCACATTGTGGCGCGATCTTGTAAAAACAACACTATTTGTGTGCGAAATCTTGCAGTGAATCGGTCGATTCGAGTAAGATAGCGCCCACACAATAAGAATAAGCATGAGCTGGTGCTAAAAACCGGACGTGCCCTTGCGGAGGAATACATGAACTACCAGCAGTTCTTTACCGATAAAATCGCCGAATTGAAGGCCGAAGGCCGCTACCGGGTCTTTGCCGACCTGCAACGCCAAGCGGGCAAGTTCCCCACGGCCTACGTGCACAACAACGGCGAGGTGAAAGAAATCACCGTCTGGTGTTCCAACGATTACATGGGCATGGGCCAAAACCCCGGCGCCATCCAAGCGATGCAAGACATCGCCGGCAGCTACGGCGTCGGCGCGGGCGGCACCCGCAACATTTCCGGCACCATGCACGAACACGTATTGTTGGAAGCCGAGCTGGCCGATTTGCACAACACAGAAAGCGCGTTGCTGTTCCAATCGGGCTGGATCGCCAACATGACCACGCTGTCGACGGTGGGCTCGATGATCCCCGGCTGCGTGATCATTTCGGACAGCAAAAACCACAATTCGATGATCGAAGGCATCCGCCATTCGCGCGCCGAAAAGCACATCTTCCGCCACAACGATCTCGAAGACCTGGAAAACATCCTCAAGACCATCGATCCCGACCGTCCCAAGATGATCGCGTTCGAAAGCGTCTATTCGATGGACGGCGACATCTCCCCGATCAAGGATATCTGCGATCTGGCCGACAAGTACGGCGCGATGACGTTCTTGGATGAAGTCCACGCCGTGGGCCTGTACGGCCAGCGCGGCGCGGGCGTTGCGGAACGCGACGGCGTGATGGACCGCATCACCATCATTCAAGGCACGCTGGCCAAAGCCTTTGGCGTGATCGGCGGCTACATCGCGGGCACCAAATCCATGTGCGATTTCGTGCGCAGCTACGGCACCGGCTTTATTTTCTCAAGCTCGATGCCGCCCGCCGTTGCGGCGGCCGCGCGCACCAACGTCAATCACTTGAAAAACCACAACGAATTGCGCGAACGCCACCAAGAACGCGCCGCCACGTTGAAGCAACGCTTTCGCGACGCGGGCATCCCGGTGATGGACGGCGTCAGCCACATCGTGCCGGTTTTGGTCGGCGATGCGGTGCTGTGCAAGCAAGCGTCCGACGATCTGATGGAACGTCATAATATTTACGTTCAACCGATCAACTACCCGACCGTCGAACGCGGCAAGGAACGCCTGCGCTTCACCCCCACCCCGCACCACACCGATGCGCATATGGATCACCTGATCGAAGCCGTCAAGGAAGTGTGGAGCCGTTTGGGGCTGAAAGCAGCGGCTTAACCGCGCAATATTGCTGTTACAAGGATTTGCCAAACTCTCTTCCTATTTAAAGGAGAGAGCGCTTGATCCTGAACGATCACCAAATCCGCACCCGGTGCCTGGACATAGTCCCCAACCGCCACTAGCGCGGGCGGAAGGCAAAGAGGATTGTGTCCCCTTTTTTTCCTTTTTTTGAGCACCCCGATATCAAGCGGCAAAAAGCTGGAATGGGTTGCTACAGTTTATCCGTTTGGTGAATGCGGGCTCTTCCAACCCTCCTGCATTCTGCGCCCCCCCTCACGATAGCCCTGCCTAAACACCTCTTGTTGCGCTTGAGACATGCCATTGGTCTGGCCATCATTAAAGGAATCACTGCCGTGATAGCCATGATAAACACCACGTTCATAAATTTCGTTATCTGACATTTTACACCCTCAATCCGATGAGCCACTTGATAGCTTGTTATTGATGTGAGCATCAACCAATAATAGATACATGATTCTATATTTCACCTTTAAAGGTAATAATTAGATAGTCATTTTGTCAATTTTTTTTTCAGGCCCAAATCCAGCAACCTTAAGTGAGAAAGGAAAAATTCGGGGACAAATAAATCGGGGACAAAGAAATAAGGGGACACAACACTAATTAATTCATCGCCTGCACATAGTGTCGTCGCCTAATTAATATTGCCCCCCCTCAAGCCCTTGCCCCTTTTCCACGGATGGTCTTTGCGCCACGATTGCACACAACTTTGTGTTCGGTAAAACCCACCTTAGCTTCGCAACAGTTGTTATAATATCAGGTGGTTCATGGCGTTTCGGCAGACCGCCAAACTGGAAAATCACGCCCCTTACAATTGTTACGAAATTGTTGCAGATTTAATGCACAAGCGGCCCGTTTTAATTTACAATTATCTATTGTGAATTGTGATAAAACGCTTCTAGGGGAAAGACTGCATGGAACTTAAAAATTTGGCCCAAATCGAGCACGCGACCATTGCGTCGCGTCAGGAATTTCTGCGTCTCGGCACCGCCATCCTGTTTATGGTTGGGGTGCTGATTTATTCAGGGGTGATGTTTAAGGACATTCCCAACGCATACCTGATGATTGCCGCCGCCATGGTCGGTGGCTATATGGCCATGAACATCGGGGCCAACGACGTTGCCAACAACGTCGGTCCTGCTGTCGGTTCCAAGACCCTCACCCTCACCGGCGCGATCATCATCGCCGCCATTTTCGAAGCCGCAGGCGCGTTGATCGCCGGTGGCGACGTGGTCGGCACGATCAAAAAGGGCATCATCGACCCGGCTTTGATCGCCGACCCCGACACCTTCATCTGGTTGATGCTGGCGGCATTGATGGCGGGCGCGCTGTGGCTGAACATCGCGACCATGAACGGCCTGCCGGTTTCGACCACCCATTCGATCGTCGGCGGTGTGCTCGGCGCGGGCATCGCGGCGGCGGGCTGGGATGTCGTCAATTGGGGCAAAATGGGCGCAATCGCCGCCAGTTGGATTATATCCCCGGTGTTTGGCGGGCTCATCGCGGCGCTGTTTTTGTACATCATCAAGCGTACCATCATGTACCAAAGCGACGTCTTGGCGGCGGCGCGAAAAATCGTGCCGATCCTGATCGCGCTGATGGTTTTGGCGTTCACCACCTATTTGATGCTCAAGGGCGTTAAGAAGATCATCAAGGTCGATATCTTCACGGCGGCGGCCATCGGCACAGCCTTTGGGGTGCTTGCCTACGCCGTCCTCAAACCATTGATCGCAAAACAGACGGTCGGCATGGCATCGGAAAAAGCCAGCGTCAACAAACTGTTCGTGTTTCCGTTGATTTTCGCCGCCGCACTGTTGAGCTTCGCCCACGGGGCCAACGACGTGGCCAACGCGGTCGGCCCACTGGCGGGCATTTACGACGCCATTGTCACCGGTGAGGTGGCCTCCAAGGCCGCCATTCCGCTGTGGGTGATGGTCATCGGCGCGCTCGGCATTGCGTTCGGCTTGGCGCTGTATGGCCCCAAATTGATCCGCACGGTCGGTTCGGAAATCACCGAGTTGGATCAAGCACGGGCCTTTTGCATCGCCATGTCCGCCGCCATCACGGTGATCATCGCCAGCCAAATGGGCATGCCGATCAGCTCCACCCACGTCGCCATCGGCGCGGTGTTCGGGGTCGGCTTTTTGCGCGAATACATCAAAAAGAACTACCGGCGCATGCTGCAAGAAATCCGCGAACACCATCACGGCGCGGACGAGGCCGAGGTCGAGGCGTTTTTGAGCAAATTCGAAGCCGCCCCGCTGCTTGAAAAGCAAACCATGCTGACCGAGCTCAAGGCCCGCAAAGCCGAAACGCCGTTCACCAAGCACGACCGCAAGAGCTTGAATCGCGAGGTTCACAAAGCCTTGGTCAAGCGCTCCATGGCCTTAAAAATCGCCTCTGCGTGGATCATCACGGTGCCGCTATCGGGCGCAATGGCCGCGATGCTGTTTTTCACCATCCGGGGGTTCATGCTGCCCTAAGCCTATGCCCCTTTTCTGAGTGTAAAAACGGACCGGAACATCGATGCTCAAACGCATAATTCTGCCGACCATCCTGCTGATCTTGGCTTATGGATTTTGGATCAGCCCGAATTTCAAGGAAATCGCCGCCGGTGTGTCGATCTTCCTGTTCGGCATGCTGTTTTTGGAAGAAGGCTTTAAAGCGTTCACCGGCGGATTGTTGGAAAAGTTGCTCCAGCGCACCACCGACGGACTGTGGAAAAGCATTTCGTTCGGCATCGCCACCACCACGGTGATGCAGTCCAGTTCGCTGGTCTCCGTGATCACCATTTCGTTTCTCAGCGCCGGCTTGATCGGTTTGGGATCGGGCATCGGCATCATCTTCGGCGCCAACATCGGCACCACCACCGGCGCGTGGCTGGTGGCCGGGTTGGGCCTGAAGGTGAAGATTTCCGCCTACGCCATGCCCATGTTGGTGTTCGGCATCGTGCTGGTGTTGCAGTCGTCCAAGCACCTCAAAGGCATCGGCTACGTGCTGGCCGGGCTGGGCTTTTTGTTCTTGGGCATCCACCACATGAAAGAAGGCTTCGAAGCGTTCCGCGACACCGTGGATCTGGCCTCGTTCGCGCTCAGTGGATACTTAGGCTTGTTCGTTTATGCCGGCATCGGCCTCGCCGCCACCGTGATCATGCAATCGAGCCACGCGACCTTGGTGCTGATCATCACCGCGTTGGGTTCGGGCCAGATCACTTATGAAAACGGCCTGGCGTTGGCCATCGGGGCCAACATCGGCACCACCATCACGGCGATCATCGGCTCGCTCAGCTCCAACTATCAAGGCAAGCGGCTGGCGGGCGCGCATTTGATTTTCAATGCCATCACCGGGCTGATCGCCATCGTTTTCATCCACCAATTGATGTGGGCGGTGGACGGCGTCGCCGCCAGTGTCGGCATCGATGAGAGCGATTACACCCTCAAACTGGCGGTGTTTCACACCATCTTCAACTTCATTGGCGTCGCCGTGATGACGCCGTTCACGGGCAAGCTGGTGACGTTTTTGGAACGCAGCATTCCCGCGCCGGTAAGCACCGTGGTCGAGGCAAAATACCTCAACGACGCGGTGATCGAATTTCCCGAAACGCTGCTGGAAGCGGTGCGCAACGAAGCCATTCATCTTTACGACAATGCCTTTGAAATCATGGCCCACGGCTTGAGCCTGCACCGCCACCAGATTTTATCCGATATCGACCTCGCCCAGCACACCGAATACAGCCGCGAGGTGATGGATTTCGACCTCGACGAAATTTACATGAGCAAGGTCAAGACGCTCTACGCCGCGATTGTCGAATTCATCAGCCAATCGCAAAACCAACTGCCGCCTGAATTCGCCAGCAACGTTTACGAGCTGCGCAACGCGTGCGGTGACATTGTGCAAAGCGTTAAGGAAATCAAACACCTGCGCAAAAATATGTCGGTCAACATCACATCCGACAACGACGATGTGCGGCGCGAATACAACCGCATCCGCACCGAATTGGGCATGCTCATGCGCACCCTTCACGAATTGCGTCAATCGGGCTTTGAGGACAGCGATATTTTGGAACTCGACGATTTCAAGGTGCGCGCCGAAGAACAAAACGCCGCCGCCCTCGACACGCTGGACACCTTGATCCGCGAACGCCGCATCACCGCGACACTGGGCACATCGTTGATGAACGACTTGGACTACGCCCGCAACGTGGTGTGGAATCTGGCCGAAATGGGCGGTGTGTTGTTTGGCGTGCACGATGCCAATGAGCACGCCGCCGCACTGTTGGTGGCCTTGGACGAAGATGATATCGCGGATTTAGCCGACGACGATACGCCAACCTGATGAAGCGCAGACCGTTATGTGAACTTTATGTGACGGTCATGTTTCAGGGGGGCCAAAACACACAAAACCGGGTTAAAGTAAGCTCACCAACCGAGATGGAGATGAGTGCATGACCACAAGCAAACTTCTGGATAAGCTCAAGCAAGCACTTGAATCGGTTGAAGAGTCCAAGGGCCGCAGCCGTCGTGACGCGTTGAAGAAAATTCTCAAAAAGCTCAAGGTCAAGCAAACCCGTCTGGAATCAAAGCTCGCCGATGCGTCCGGCGACACCAAAGCCAAGCTTTCCAAGAAGCTCAAGCTGGTCCGTGCGCATCGCAAAAAAGCCATCAAAACCTTGCGCGCCTTGAAAAAGAAATAAGCTCTCCCCTGCCCGCACGCATTGCCAGCGTATTTGCACAATTGCGCGCGTCGTCTTTGCGCCCCATATTGGGGTGCAGCGCAATCGTGACCGCCCAGCGTCCCTTCGCTATAATGGCCGCGATTCCCAAGGAGATGTGCGCCTTTCATGTTTGCCGACAACACCCTGACGCCCAAGGAAGCCATCCGCCTGTGCGCGCTCGGCACGCTCGCGCTGGCGGAGCAGCCTTTGCGCTACAGTGAGCTGGCCAGCGCCATCCGTCACTTCACCAGCCGCATCACCGGGCCGTCGCTGGACATCATGGGCACGTCGATCGAGCTGTTGAAGTTCGAAGGTCTGGTCGAACCGATCGACGGCATCGGCATGGAAGACGACGCCCAATTGCGTCTGAGCGAAAAAGGCGATGGTGAGCTCAAAACCTTGATGACCTCGCGCATCCGTTCCGCGGGCGGCGAGGTCAACAAGCTGATCACCACGCTAAAACTGCGCTTTTTGCACCTGCTGGAAGCAACGGACCAGCGAGAGCAGATCGACTTGCTGATTGAAAACTGCGACACCGAATTGGCGCGCCTGGACGATCTGCGCGCCCACCACGGCAAAGATGCCGGGCACCTAAGCGCGTGGCTAGATCATGACATCGATCAATTGGAAGCCCATTTGGACTGGCTGGAAGCGTTTCGCGCCAAACTTGAGGGTTAGGCGACTAGGCGGCTAACGGCAGCTTGAACCAAAAGGTGCTGCCGTGGCCAAGCTCGCTGTCCACACCGATTTCACCACCCATCAATTCGACCAATTTCTTGGTGATGGTCAAGCCCAGCCCAGTGCCCTCGACCTGGGTGTGTTCGGCCCCCAGACGCGCATAAGGCTCAAACAACAGCTCCAACTGTTCAGCGGATAAGCCTTCGCCGGTATCCGTAACGCTGAACAGCGCAAAACCGTCGTCCGTGCGGCAATCGATGCGCACGGTTCCTTTGTCACAGTTGTACTTGATGGCGTTGGTGATGAAATTCAGCAGCACTTGGCGCACCCGCCCGCCATCGGCGAGCACCGGTGCCAAAACCTTGTCTTCGGTCAGGTCGACCATCTCGATCCCGGCTGTTGCTGCCTGCATCGCGGTGAGGCTCAGACACTCATTGATCAGCGCCTTAGCATCTATCGCGTCTTGTTCGACTTGAAAAGTGCCCGCTTCGATTTTGCTGAGATCAAGCAGCTCATTGATCAAATCCAACAAATGACCGCCGCTTTTTTTGATGATCGCAATGGCTTCTTCTTGAGACGGCGCCAGCGGGGTTTTCTTGTCGTATTCCATCAATTGAGAAAAGCCCAAGATGGCATTGAGCGGGGTGCGCAGCTCGTGGCTCATGGAGGACATGAAATTGCCCATCGCGGTGCGCGCACGTTCCGCCTCATCCTTGGCCCACAGCAAATCTTCCGACATGCCGACCAGCTCGGTTCCTTGTTTTTCGAACTTATCCTTGGCCATTTCCAATTCGACGTTGCGAATCTCCAATTGATCATGCATATCGCGCAACTCGGTGAAATAGTTTCTGATTTTGCGCACCATGGGGCGAAAGATAATCGCCCCCGAAGCCAACAACACGGCAAGTGTGGCGAACAAACCCGCTTGCTGAATGGCTTTGAGCTTAGAGATTTTGGCATCGGTTTCGAATTGATACGCCGCCACCACGAGGTCCAAGCCCTTATCGATTTCAGGGCGCATCAGGGTCAGCGCTTTTAAGCCCTCACGCGCTTTGCGAATGGCGCGTGTGTCGCTGTCATCGGCCAGACTGAGATCAAAGCCATGTTCGATATATTTGCGAATTTTTCCATCTAAATTCGACTTGGCGTCAAAAAACAACGCCTGCACCTTTGCCGACATGGGCAGTGACTTACCATCGCCCAAATCGCCATAGGCCAAGATCAAGTGCATGCGTTCCAAGCGCTCCAAGGCTTCCGTCAAGCGGTCTTGCAAGATCAAGCGGGCCTCGGGATTTGCGGCGTACAGCAATTGGCCGCCCAGCATCTCGACTTCCAACGTCAAAGTCCGTTGCTGACCGCTGACGCTGATAACCTCGCCGTCTTTTTGCTGTTCCAGCGTGACCGAATAGGAAATCCCAAAGATCAGAACGGACAACAGCGCGATCACGATCAACACCCCAACGTAGCGTAACGTCAGGTACAAATATCTCGGTTCAGGCAAGGAAATGCGCGCGTTCGACATAAAGGATCATACCCTAAAGTATTGATGTTCGACTTTAAGAGGGAGCGGCGGCGTATGTTTTATTGAATATCTTATGCGTGTCAGACTTTGTCGCCGACCAGCGTCAAGCCCATCAAAAGCTGCCGCCCTTCATTACCGCCATCGCCTTTAAGGCCTTTGGTGATGATCACCTTCATCGCGTCGATGTGAACGCGAATCATCAGCACTTCGCGGGGACCGGCGGTGTCCATTTTTTCCACCAAGCGGCACAACTGATCGCCGATCGCGGTCATCAAGTCGTAGCCGAAGCTGCCGCCCTGGCCCTTCATATCGTGAGCGATCTGAAAAACCTCCTCGAGGTTCGCGGCCGGATCGCCCTCACCGCTTTTCAGCTGATCGTAAGCCGCTTCAAGGCGCACCAAATCTTCTTTCACCCAATCGAGATAGTCATCGGCAAGATTGGCGATGACATCTTCTGCTTTTGACAGCGCTTCAAGGTCAACCGCACCGGGACCACCTTTTTCGACCTTGTTTTGCAAGGTCTGCGGGGGCTTGATCACTTGAGCTTGCGAGGGCTTTTCGTCTGACATTCGATCTTCCTATGCACACACGGAACTTGTGCGGGGCTGAGCCGCATCGTTGTTTTTGGTTTTCGTTACGAACACCCTACTATAGCGTTCCCTCAAATCATCGTCACTCACGCTTAAAATCATCCATTCAATAGGGCGTTGATCTCATCTTGGGACAGTTCGGGCGGATCGCCATCGTCACCGCCGCCACCGTTGCCGCCACCGCCGCCGCCAGCGACAGGGTCCATATCCGACTTGCGACGTTCCGGTCCATTGTAGTTGGGGTTGGCTTTACGCCGCCGGTCGGGACCAAAGTAGAGGCCTGCGCGCACAAACGGGCGCGGATTTTCGATGATGGAGCGAATCCGCGAATAGAGCTTTTTGGCCGAAATCGGTTTGGCCAGAAACTCATGAACACCACTATCACGCGCTTCCATCACACGGTTCATTTCGGTATGCCCGGTCAGCATGATGATCGGCACGAACGGGTTGGGACTGTCGGAACCAGTGCGCACCATGCGCACGAAATCCAAGCCGTCCAACGGCGACATGTTCCAATCGCAAATGATCACGTCGGCGGGAAAGTGGCGCAATTCCTTGAACGCATCCGCACCGTCTGAGGCTTCGAGCACGTTTTTCACCCCAAGCGCGTGCAAGATGCTCTTGACCAGAGCCCGCATGTGCTTGTTGTCATCGACAATCAAGAAATTCAGTCGTGACAGATTATAATCAGACATACACTCTCACACCCAAGGGGCCGTTCAGGGGATCGCCGACCAAAGACCTGCAGAAAATCATCATAGGGCCATAATGGTGCATTGTCCCCCACGCTTGTTAAGCAATGCCTAACCGCATCCCATATGGTCGTATTCTCCCCATTTAAGGACTGTAAATCCAGCGATTTCTGTAACATTTGCATCTTCTGCTTCACGGACAGCGTGCAGCCCCTTTACGCACACACAACATAAGGCTACATCTGGCATTCTGGGCTTTGGCTGAGCCTTCACCCTCAAAACCGACAAGATGCTCAAAAATGCACGAATTTATCCACGTTAGCGGCGCGCGCGAACACAATCTCAAAGACATCGAAGTCAAGATTCCCCGCGACAAATTGGTGGTCATCACCGGATTGTCCGGTTCGGGTAAATCATCCTTGGCATTCGACACCATCTATGCGGAAGGTCAGCGGCGCTACGTCGAAAGCCTGTCGGCCTATGCACGCCAGTTCTTGGAATTGATGTCCAAGCCCGACGTGGACCTGATCGAAGGCCTGTCGCCGGCGATTTCCATTGAACAAAAGACCACCAGCCGCAATCCCCGCTCGACCGTCGGCACGGTGACGGAAATCTACGATTACATGCGTTTGCTGTGGGCGCGCGTCGGCGTACCGCACTCGCCCGCCACCGGCCTGCCCATCGAAAGCCAAACCGTCAGCCAAATGGTTGATCGGGTGATGACGATGGCCCCCGGCACGCGGTTGTATCTGTTGGCCCCGATCGTGCGTGGGCGCAAGGGCGAATACAAAAAAGAACTGCAGGAACTGGCCAAAAAGGGCTTTCAGCGCGTCAAGGTGGACGGCGAAATCCATGACATCGAAGACGTCCCGACGCTCAACAAAAAGGTCAAGCACGACATCGAAGTGGTCGTCGACCGCCTAGCGATCAAAGAAGGCCTGGAAACCCGCCTCGCCGACAGTTTCGAGACGGCGCTGGGCTTGGCCGATGGCTTGGCGTTCACCGAAGACGCCAAAACCGGCGAGCGCACCACCTTTTCCGCCAAGTTCGCCTGCCCGGTGTCCGGCTTCACCATCGATGAGATCGAGCCGCGCTTGTTTTCGTTCAACAACCCGTTCGGCGCATGCCCGTCGTGCGACGGTCTGGGCACGGAAATGTATTTCGACCCCGAACTGGTGATCGCCGACGACCGCCTGACCTTGGCCCAAGGTGCGATCGCGCCGTGGTCGGGATCATCGTCGCCGTATTACAACCAGACCCTCGAAAGCCTCGCCACGCATTTTGGTTTCGATCTGCAAACGCCGTTCGCCGAATTGGATAAAACCATTCAAAACAAGCTATTGTACGGCACCGACGGCGAAGACGTATTGATGCACTATGACGACGGGCGCAAAAGCTATCAGGTCACCAAACCGTTCGAAGGCGTGGTGCCGAACATGGAACGGCGCTGGCTGGAAACCGACAGCAACTGGGTGCGCGACGAGCTGGGTAAATACCAGACCGTGACCAAGTGCGAAGCGTGCGGCGGCCATCGCCTCAAACCCGAAGCCTTGGCGGTTAAAATCGCCGGGTTGCACGTGTCCGAAGTCACCGACATGGGCATCGACGAAGCCGCCCAGTGGTTTATGAACGTCGAAAAAACCCTCACCAAACAGCAAGGCGAAATCGCCCGGCGCATCTTGCGCGAAATCAACGAACGGTTGGGCTTTTTGGTCAACGTCGGGCTGGAATACCTGACCCTAGCACGCTCGTCGGGCACCTTGTCGGGTGGCGAAAGCCAGCGTATCCGCTTGGCGTCGCAGATCGGCTCAGGCCTCACCGGGGTACTGTATGTGCTGGATGAGCCGTCCATCGGCTTGCACCAGCGCGACAATGACCGATTGCTCGAAACCCTCAAGCGACTGCGCGATCTGGGCAACACCGTGATCGTGGTCGAACACGACGAAGACGCCATCCGCATCGCGGACTATCTGCTCGACCTCGGCCCCGGCGCAGGCGTGCATGGCGGCGAAGTGATCGCGCGCGGCACCCCCGAAGAAGTCATGGCGGAACCCAAAAGCCTCACCGGCCAATACTTGACCGGCAAACGCGCCGTCGCGGTGCCCGCCAAGCGCCGCCCAGGGCGCAAGGACCAAAACATCTCGGTCATCGGCGCCACCGCCAACAACTTGCAAAACGTCAATGTCGACATCCCACTGGGTACGTTCACCTGCGTCACCGGGGTGTCGGGCGGCGGCAAGTCGTCGTTGGTGATCGAAACCCTGTACAAAGCCCTCGCCCGTCGTTTGCATGGCGCGCGCCTGCACGCGGGCGCGCATGAACGCATCGAAGGGGTCGAGTTCATCGACAAAATCGTCGACATCGACCAATCGCCGATCGGGCGCACGCCGCGTTCCAACCCCGCGACCTACACCGGGGCGTTCACCCCAATCCGCGAATGGTTCGCCGGTCTGCCGGAATCGCAGCGGCGCGGCTACAAGCCGGGACGCTTCAGCTTCAACGTCAAGGGCGGGCGCTGCGAAGCGTGCCAAGGCGACGGCGTGATCAAGATCGAAATGCACTTTTTGCCCGACGTCTACGTCGAATGCGATGTCTGCAAAGGCAAGCGCTACAACCGCGAAACCCTGGAAATCCAGTTTCGCGGCAAGTCGGTCGCCGACGTGTTGGACATGACCGTCGAAGAAGGCGTGGAGTTCTTCAAAGCGGTGCCAAGCATCCGCGACAAGCTCGCCACGCTCAACCAAGTGGGGCTCAGCTATATCCATTTAGGCCAGCAGGCCACCACACTGTCGGGCGGCGAAGCGCAGCGCGTTAAGCTGGCTAAGGAATTATCCAAACGCGCCACCGGCAAGACCTTGTATATCTTGGACGAACCCACCACCGGGCTGCATTTTGAAGACATCAACAAGCTGTTGGAAGTGCTGCACACGCTGGTCGATCAAGGCAACACCATGATCGTCATCGAGCACAATCTGGAGGTCATCAAAACCGCCGATTGGATCATCGACATCGGCCCCGAAGGCGGATCGAAAGGCGGTGAGATCATCGCCGAAGGCACCCCCGAAGCGGTCGCCAAGGTGAAAAAGAGCTACACCGGCAAGTACCTCGCCCCGCACCTCAAAAAGCGCAAAGCAATCAAAAAGTCTTAAACTTTCAATCCTCTACATCACCCGAACAAGCCCCTCAAAGCCCCCTTTGAGGGGCTTTCGCGGTTCTGGCGCACGCCCAATGCGTACCGGCGGAGCGCACGAGGCGCACCCGGGTGCAATAAACCTGATACATATGACAGTAGCCTTTAGAGGGCAAACGCAGCTAACTAATCAACTGATTATAGCAACAAGGCGACTTGAGATGGCGCACAAAGGACTGCGTTTAGAAGGCAAGTTGTCGAAACGAGAAGCGGAATGCTTATCGTGGATCGCCAACGGCAAAACATCGTCGGAAGTGTCTCAAATCCTCGGCATATCGCCGCGCACCGTTAATTTCCACGTCAACAATTCGATGGAAAAACTCGATGCGATGAACCGAACGCACCTGATCGCGTTGTTTGTAAAATCCTATCTGATCGGCGCGATCGAAGAATCCGCCCGCCACGATACTTGCAAATCCTGCCCCCTTCATCTCGGTGACATCGTGCTCGGAGAAGAGGTCATCAACATCATCTGCAATTGCATATGCGGCCCAAAATAATTCAATCAAAAATGCATGGCGTACATCATGATGATCATCGAAGCGACGCATCTGACGAACTTGTTTTCACGCATCCATATTCTCAAGTTTGACAGCGTGCTGACATATTGGCGTCAAATCAAAAGCGAGACATCCGACCATTGCCCGGCTTGCAGTTTCGAACTGATGATAGGGCGACGTTGTTGTTGCATGTGCTTGGAGGCCAGTTTGAGCCATACCTCTTTGCGACTTCACCTGGATCAAAAATACGATGCGCTGATCCAGGCCGCGATTTCATCGGTGAAGGCTCATCGCTCAAACGGTTGCACACATTGCAGCTGCCCACCGCAAAACGACTAGCTTCACCAAAAGGTTTTGGTCTTCGCGAAATGCTTCCACGCCATAATCAAATCGCCTTCGCGCAGGGTTTGCGCATGCATGTACCAGCCCTCGACCATGCCCGCCGCGCGGTGCAGTTGGGCGGCCTCCGCCCCGCGCACACCGTTCGCAAGGTCCGCCATCAAACGGTCCGCCGTGGCCAAATCGTTGAGATGGCCAAGGCTTTCTTGAAGCGTTTTGAGACCGCGCAAATAAGGTCGGGTGCTTTTGGCGGGATAAAGCTCGGCGAAAAATTCCGCCGCGTAACGGGCCTTTTTGATGGCGATGCGCAACATGTGGCGTTGCTCGATGCTCATGCTCTTGAGCCCCTTGCCGACACGCAGCAAACGCGCATGACGTTTGGCCAAAATGGCTTTGGCGACTTGGGTGGCGGGAACGTTCAGGGCCGGTAAATTCTGATCCGACGCAGCGATCCACGTCAACGCATCGCACAGCAAACGCGCATAGGCATGGGAATGAATAAGCGCATCGGCGTCAAGGTACGCTTGATCCAAGCGCCGCGCGGCGTGGCTGCGCAACACGCCCAACGCCGGATCGTTTTCAAAGCCGACCTCAACCGCGAGCAGCACTTCGTCCAAAAACACATCCCAATCGCGCGCCGGTCCCAACGCAGACCCGGCGTCTTTCAAGCCTTGGCTGAGCGTTTCATAGCTGCCTTTGGGCAGTAGTTTCTTGTAGGTGGTGATGACCGAACGCATGCGCCTGAGTGCGACGCGCATCTGGTGCACGCCTTCGACGTGACAGCGTGTCAGCACGCAGTCTTCATTGGCGATCAGGTGTTTAAATCCTTCCATCACCGACGCGCGCAAAACGTCTTGGGCACTGGCCTTTTTGCTCAACTTGGGACTGCGCGCCTTCACCCATCCAGGACCGGTTCCCCGCGCCAAGACAAAACCCCGCTGGGCCTTGGTGCGTTCCGACAGTCGCGCGGGCACCGCGTGGGTGATCACATGCGCAACGTTCAACAGTTCGCGCACATCACCCGATTGCAGTTCCAATTCCAACTCGATCAGCGGGACCTCCGCTTCGCCTGCGAACACCCGGCCTTGATCGATTTCGCACGCGATCACCGCCCCGCCGGGGGTATGCAGCACACGGCCTTGGCGTTTGATGTCGGTGCCGTAAACCTGCGTCAGCTTGGATAGGTTGACGCCCTTGAGCAGCGCTTTGATATCTTTGTCCCGGCGCAGCAACGCCACGTCCAAATCCGGCCCCGGCACCGGCCATTCCCACTCGTGTCGGGCGAAACCGGTGGCGGCGGCCTCCGTCGCATCGGCTTTTAAGCATTGCACATAGCGACGGCTTTCCTTGCGCACGCGCAAAGAAATGCCCCGCTTGGTCAGTTTTGCGTCAGAGGTGTCGAAATAGGTCGCGCGCAAGGTCTTGGTGCGCGGACGCGCGATTTGCAGAGCTTGAAACGCCGACGCGCGGCACAGCTTGCGCACATCCGTCAGCGTCAATTCGAACTTCAGTTCGATCTCTAAATTGCTGTGATCGACCTCAATCGCGTTCACCATTTCGCCTTTAGCCCCTTAGCCAGACCCCTGTCGATATACAAGCATAGCACCAACACCCGCAAACATTGTGACGACAATGTAACAGAACAAGATTTATGCCGTTTTTTCAGCATGTTCGTTGCTTCGCATAGGGCCCAAGGCTTATAATGGTACGGGTACGAAAGCATGATCCTCCCGGGCGTTTTGGTGGGTCTAATCCTCTTCAAATCCGCTCGACTTTCGCGCCCTTTGATCTCTCACGGGCAGGAGCAGAACAATGACCACCACAGAACTTGAATGGTCCGATAAGTTTACCACCGACATTGCGTCCATCGACCGCCAGCATCAAGAATTGCTCTACTTATCGCAAAAATTGCTCGATGTGCTTTCGAGTGAGACGGCCACTTTGGGCAAAAAGCAATCTACGTTCCAAGACCTGGTCGATCACGCACTTGAGCACTTCGACTATGAAGAGCGGGTCATGCAAAACATCTGCTACCCCAATCTTAGCCAGCATAAACGCGAGCATGATGAGCTGCGAAATGAAATTGCGCAAATTGGCAAAGATGTCATGAGCGGTGAAGGTGTAGACGACTGGAAAGGCTTGGTCAGTCTCGTGCAAGTGTGGCTGCTGCGCCACATCGTCTCCAGCGACATTCCCATTCGCGACCACATCCACCGCGACCCGAACGACGACAGCCAAGAATAAGGCTATATATCACTCAATTGGCCGGTCGGCTCGCCGTGTGTGACGGCCATCACATGTGCCATGCATCAAATCCTTTACAAAACGTAAAGAAAGCGACGCAAGATTGTAGCATTTAGCGCTTAAGTGATGGTCATGAACGACATTCAATGTAAACAAACGAGCTGTTTTTATTGGGCCAAGGGCCGCTGCACCTCCATCACCGCGTTGGAGGCAGAGGGCTGCGCACAATTTCGCGCCAAAGAGCAAATCCATAAAATCACGCCGCCGCGCCGCATCGACCTCAGCCAAATCCGTCAACACTTAGAACAGGCGTTTCAGCCCAGCGCCAAGCTGCATCCGCAAACACGGCCATACGCCCTGCACCAACCGCTGATGCAAGACAACGCGGTCGAAACCACCCTTGCCAGCTAAATAATCGGATCAGCGCTTGTACGCGACCGGGTAACCGGCACGGTTCCATTTGCTCATGCCGCCGCCCATGATCGCCAGATTCTTAAAGCCCTTTTGGAACAAAATGCGCGCCGCACCGGGGGATCGGTTGTCGGTGCGGCACGTCACCACGATGGGATCGTTTTTATAAGGCTCTAACTGTTCGGCCAAATCGGACAGCTTGGTGCTCAGCGCCGATGAATCGAGGTTCAGCGCGCCTTCGATGTGGCCCAGGTTGCCGGTGAACTCACCCGCCGTGCGCACATCGATGACGATGATCTCTTCACCCGCGTCCATGCGGTTTTTGACCTCTTCAGGCTTAACAAACGGTATGCCCAGCATTTTGGCCTTGATGCGCGGCAAAAAGCGCATAAACACGATCACGGCCACGCCGATCAAGACGAATTTGTAGGTTTCGGTCTGCAACTGCTCCACGGTGGGTCACTCCTCGTTAAACACGCCCGAGAGGTAGCCTCGCGCCTCTTCACTGTCAAGGGGAACAAGCAAGGGATTGCAACACGGACCGGGGGGGATTAAGACTGCGCACATGACCCAAAACACTCATCCCATTCATGTCATCGGCGGCGGGCTTGCGGGCTCGGAAGCCGCATGGCAAATCGCCGAGGCTGGCATCCCCGTGGTTTTGCACGAAATGCGCCCGACCAAGCCCACCCCCGCCCATCAAACCGGCGGCTTGGCGGAATTGGTGTGTTCCAACTCGTTTCGCGCCGACGATCACACCGCCAACGCGGTGGGCTTGCTGCACGAAGAAATGCGCCGTTTAGGCTCACTCATCATGCGCTGTGCCGACGCCAACCGGGTGCCTGCGGGCGGTGCGCTGGCGGTCGATCGCGACGGTTTTTCCGCCGCCGTGGAAAAAGCCCTCACCGATCATCCGCTGATCACCATTGAGCGCGGCGAAATCACCGATCTTGAAAACCTGGATTGGGACAGCGTCATCGTCGCCACCGGGCCGCTGACGTCGGATGCACTGTCACAATCGATCCGTGCTCTTACCGGGTCCGAACAGATGGCCTTTTTCGACGCCATCGCGCCGATTGTCTACAAAGACAGCATCGATTTCGACAAGGCTTGGTATCAGTCACGCTACGACAAGGGCGACGGTTCGGACTACATCAACTGCGCCATGGACAAGGATCAATACCACACCTTCATCCAGGCGCTGCTTGACGGCGAAAAGCAGGACTTCAAGGATTGGGAAAAAGACACACCCTATTTCGAAGGCTGCCTGCCCATCGAAGTGATGGCCGAACGCGGGGTCGAGACCTTGACCTTCGGGCCGATGAAACCGGTCGGCCTGACCAATCCCAACGCCCCGGACAAGCGCTCATACGCCATCGTGCAGCTGCGCCAAGACAACGATTTGGGCACCATTTGGAACATGGTCGGCTTTCAGACCAAGCTGACATATGGCGAGCAAAAACGCATTTTCCGCACCATTCCGGGCCTGGAAAACGCCGAATTCGCGCGTTTGGGCGGCATGCACCGCAACACCTTCATCAAAAGCCCCGAGCTGTTGGACCGTAATTTACGCCTAAAATCCAAGCCCGCGGTACGCTTCGCCGGTCAAATCACCGGCTGCGAAGGCTACGTCGAAAGCACCGCCATCGGCCTGTTGGCGGGACGTTTCGCCAGCCGCGATCGCTTGGACCAAGACACCACCCCACCGCCGGGCACCACCGCGCTGGGCGCGTTGCTGGGGCATGTGACGGGCGATGCGGAGGCTGAAAACTATCAGCCCATGAACATCAATTTCGGCCTGTTTCCGCCCGCCGAAATCGATGACCGCCCGCCAGAACTGCGCGGCAAGCGCCTCAAACGCGGTGACCGCAAAAAAGCCCGCAAAGCCGCCGTGTGCGCCCGCGCGCTGGTGGCGTTGCAAACCTGGATGGAGGACACAAAAGTATGATCGAACTTTACGGCCACCCAACCCAGAACGTGCTCAAAGCGAAAATCCTTTTTGAAGAATTGGGGTTAGAGCATCGCCTCATCGACGACCGCTTTCTCGAAGACGGCAGTGTGGAGCAAGAACACTTCAACCGCGCCAGCCCCACCGGCCAAGTGCCCGGTATTTTCGATCCCGACACCGGGGCAGCATTGTTTGAATCGTCCGCGATCATGATTTATCTGGCGGAAAAAACCGGGCGCTTTTTACCCACCCCGGACCAGCCCGCCGCACGCGCCGAAACACTGAAATGGCTGTTGTTCGAAGCCGCCAGCCTGACGCCGGCCATGTTGGACATCTATCACTACACCCTGCAAGCCGACTCGCCGCAGATCTATTCCGAAGAACGCGCGCGCACCCGCACGCGCCGTGCCTTGAGCGTGCTGGAAGGCGCGCTGAAGCAAAACGGCGAGTATCTGGCGGGCGATTATTCCATCGCCGACATGATCTTGTATCCGTGGATGACCATCTTGGAAGACTTCGCCGACATCCCGCTCAGCGACTACCCGTTGCTGGACGCATGGACCGCGCGCATCGGCGCGCGCGACGCGATCAAAAAGGCGGAAGCGAACTGATCGCCCCCGCCCCTTTTTGTTGCTACTCGATAAACTCAGCAATCGCGTCCGCCGCGTCCTCGATGTAAAAATCGAGGAAGAAGTGATCGGCTTCGTCGATCACCGCAAGCTGAAGCTTTTCGCCGTCCGCCATCGGTTCAACCGTTTCGATCAAGCCTTTGACCACGGTGTCGTTGGTGCCCGCAACGACCAGGACCGGGACGTTGATCATCGGCAACAGGTTGGGTGTGTGCATGCGATCGTCTTCGGTGTAATAGTCGACGATGCTGTCCGCCGTGACGTCGGCGCCGGGGCAGTATAGAACGCCCACGCCCTTCATGAACGCGGCACCTTTGCCCGCCGCGACCATCGCTTCGGCTTCAGCGTAAACCTTGGAAAGCGGCTGTTTGTGGGTTTTCTCAAAGCCCTTGGCCTCGCCCTTTGCGGTCCACGTCGCGGGCGCGATCAGCACCACTTTGGACACCAGCGGATCGTTTTCACGCGCCGCGAACCATGCCGTTTGATTGCCGCCGCGCGAATGACCGGCCAGTACCACGTTGTTCGCGCCTTGGCCCTTCAACCAGCCCAACCACAGGCCGATTTCGACCATCGCATCGGAATGTTTGTGGGTGGTGGGCACTGTGCAGTCGTACATGCCGGTGCGGCTGTCCACGCCCAGGCTCAAGGTCGGCGCAAGCGAACTGACGCCGCGTTCCGCCAACAGCTTTTGCAAGTTGACGATGATTTCCATTTTGTTGTGCGCCAAGGTGCCGTGGGTCAACAACACCACGCCGTCTGCCACGGTTTTGCCATCGGCGAGCTCTAAGGTCGCGCCCAGGCTCAAACCGTCGGCGTTTTTGAGGCTCACATCCTCGGCCTGTACTGCGAACGCGAAACAGCATGCGGATACGGCACCAACGAGGCCTGTTTTCAAAGTCTTAAACATGTTTTGTCATCCTCCCATACAGGCTCCCATATAGGGTTTGTGTTATACTTTTTTTGGGGCCCTGTCTTTCAGACCGTGGTATAGCAGTTTGCAGGAATTCGGCCAATATTGATGTATAAATCAAAGACCAAATCCTTGTACTTGAGATAAGGGATAGATACGGGACACATGCCCCGCGAGACCACGACACAAAGCCCACACATACCCCGCCCGCAACACCATACGCGCGCAGGTGTTTTGTTGTGCGCGGTGTCGGTGATTGCTCTGGGGTTTGCGCTGGGGCCCATTTTTGTCCAGCCTGATGTGCGTTTGATCTCCCAGGCCCATGCCCAGCAACTGCCCAGTGCGGCGACGCAAGAGCTGTTCCTCGCCGTGGATCGCAACGACCTGGGCGGTGTGCGCGCCGCCGTCGACAAAGGCGCCGACGTCGAAGCACGCGACTACACCGGCACCCAGCCCGTCGATATGGCCATCGACCGGGGCTATTTCGACATCGCCCATTATCTAATTTCCGTGCGCAACGCCAAGCAAGCGCAAAGCAGCGGCCAGCCCGCTTTGCCGGTTCCCAGCGCCGAAGAATTGGCCAAGTCGCAATCGCCTTTTGAGGCCCCGCAGACCGAAATCGAAGCCGATCCGCTAACGGACGACGTCAACCCATTTGAGATGGCTGACGCCCCCCTGGATGAGCCCCCAGATGAGCCCGCAGATGAGCCTGTGGATGAGCTCGTCGAAGAAACGCCAGATGCGCCGGAACTGGCGGGTTTAAACGACGCGCCCCCGCTTGAAGCCGATCCGTTCGCCGTGACCGCGCCGAGCGAAATCTTGCCCGCAACAGGGGACGAATTGGATGCTGAGCTGGAAGGTGAACTCGAACCCCGCCCCAGCGCCCTGCCGTTCCCGCCAGCCCCACCTGCCCCTTACAAGGGTGTCGCACAAGCCGATGGCGAACCGGCACCGCAAAGTGAACCGCCCGCCCCCGAAATTGCGGTCGAGGTCGAAGTCGCTGTCCCCGAACCACAGCCGGAAGCCGAGCTGGAGCAACAACAAGAAAAGGTGAAAAAGAAGGCCAAGCCCTCGGCGGCGAAAACCTTCATCACCACCTTTTTGGACTTTTTCAAGCCGCCCAACGTCACCGGTGTGACGCGACGCGAAGAAGACCGCAGACAAACCGATGGCAGCGTTTCCGAAGAAGAGCTGGCCCAACAACTGCAACAACTCGCTGCCGAGCGCGGCGATGCGGTGATCAAAGGCCCCGAAGTTCCAATTTCACCTGAAGAATTGGCCAGCCAGCTGCCGCCAGCGCCGGACCTTGGCGATTTGAGCCCCGAAGAACTGGCCTCGCTGGGCTCCGCCACGACGGAGCTGCCGCCCTATTCGGTCAGTTCGCCGCAAGACATCACAGCCGAACCGATGCCCAGCGTGGAAGACGCCTTTGACGATCTCATGATCGACGACGCCACCGAGCAAGACGAGCAGCCTTTGGCTGGATCGACGCCGGATGGCGCGACGCCGCCCATCACCACGCCCCGCGATCAGGCCTCGGTCCCCCCGGTCCCCAGCTTCAAGGAAGCCCCTGGCGTTCCGGGCAAGCGTTACGATCCCAACAAACCGTACGGCGGGGGCGTGGACCCGGATATCTTGGCGTGGCTGGGCCTCGACGCCCGCACCGGCCTTGCCCCCGACGATGGCATCAAACGCGATAAACCCGAAGATACTCAAGCCGCCGCAGCAGAGGACGATCCGTTCGCCGACCCGTTCGAAACCTTGGACGGAGCCGAAGAACCGGCCGTTTCGGATTTGTTGGAAGGTTTGGATGAGCCCCAAACCATTGCCAGCAGAGAGCCCAAAAGCCCGCCCCCCCCCGGTGGCGAAGAGGACGACCCCTTCGCCATGCCATCGCCCGGTGACGATGTGGATGAGCTTGCCGGTCTATTGGAAAGCACCAGCGAAGACGTCAACGGTACAAAAGGCTGGGACGTCACCAAAGTCGAAGGCGCGGATATTCCCGGCGAAGTCGTGCTGCTCAGTGAAATCGAGCCCACAGGTGAAATTCTCGATGGGGTGGAGTTGGCGCTCGGCTCGGATACGGTCATCGGCCAGGAAGTCGGCGAAACCCGCATAAAGCTTCTCGACCAAGAAAGCATCCATAAACCGTGCATCGCCAAAAACGGCACGGAAACGATTTTTTGCATCGATACGGTCAGTTGGCCGTTCGAATTGGAAGAAAGCTTTTTGGTCGACACCATCATGTATCAAGGCACCCGCGCGGTGGCGCGCTATGACGCCGGTCGGGCAACGAATTTTCACAGCTTGTTTCGCACCGAAGCGTTCGAAAACGTGATCGGCTATTACACCAACCGCTATGGTCAGCCGAGCGAAGTTATCGAGCGCGCCATCGCACCCTTGGCCGCGCCGCGTCAGGAAAACCCCACCTATTTATGGCAAAGCCGCGAACCCGGAACCGACACCGTCACGACGCTGGAAATTCGCAAGTTCGACGATGCGCAACCCGGTTTTCCCGACACCAAGCGTGGCGTGCTGATGTTGTATCGCAGCCATGCCAAACCGATATTCCCACAGCTTTCTCAGTTGGAATTGATGGTGCTGAAAGCCGACGAAGTTGTTCCGGTCGAATCCACGGAATCGAGACCCGGCGACGTCTGGAATTAAGAACGCTCAATAGCGTCCCGTCACCTTAGCCCACCACACCGTCATCACCGCACCCGCGCCTGCTGGCGGCTCTTCGCTCAGCGCCGGGTCCCAGTTTTGCTTTTCAAGGCGGGCAAGATGGCGATCGGCAAGACGCGCTACCACCAAAGCCGGCATGGCGCGTTTGAGCACATTTTTGGGCATGGTGCATGCACGCGCGCCCTGCAACAAATCTTGCGCCTTCGACAAGACATCGCGCACCGTAGAGCCGTTTGGCAACATGTCGCGCCCTTTTGCCTGAGCTGTTTGATACGGCAGTGCACGCATCAAACCGATCAACGCCCATGCGGTGCCGATGTCGCGCGCGACACCGTGGGCTTGCTCATCCGCCACCCCCAAAACATCCAACATCAATGCGTGCAGTGCGCCGCCGGTGGCATCGGCGTAGGCGCAAAGATCATTCAAGGACGCGGGCTTGTCAGCTTGCAAATCGAAATTGCGCGCTTGAGCCAGGGCTTTGAGCTCTGTTGAACGCTCAGCCAGCGCTCCGCCCACCTCCGCCAGCGCCCGCGCGACAGGATGCGACGGCGGGCGGCCTTGCAAGATGCCGGGGATCACATCGATCCACCATTGCAGCTTGATCTTGCCCAACATCGGTTCCGACACGCTGGGCGCAATGCGCGCCAATTCCTGATTGAACGCGATCAGCGCCATCAGCCCGGCGCGTTTGTCATAGGGCGCGGCCAACGCGCACAGGTGGCGTTCGCGGTCCAATCGGCTGAGCTCAAGAACGGAAAAATCGGATGTGGACATCAGGGTTTCTTTGACCAAAACGGGTGGTGCGGCTAGCCTAACTTAAGGGCGGCGTCCTGTGACGATAAAAATCGAAAAATTACCCAATGTTCGTTTGAAATTTCAAATGAACCTCCTATGTCTTGGGCAATCGTTTAGAACTGTTTCAATCATAGCTAACTTAATGAGGTCTAAAATGGCTTTTGAACTTCCCGATCTTCCCTACGCCAAAGATGCCTTGGCACCGCACATTTCCGCCAACACCTTCGATTTTCACCATGGCAAGCACCACAACACCTATGTTGTGAACCTCAACAACATGGTGGCCGACACCGATATGGCGAGCATGTCTCTCGAAGAGATCATGAAAGCCACCGCGGGTGACGCGTCCAAGGCTGGCATCTTCAACAACGCCGCTCAGGTCTGGAACCACACCTTCTTCTGGAATTCCATGAGCCCCAATGGCGGCGGCGCGCCCACCGGTGCGATCGCGGACGCGATCGACGCCTCGTTCGGCTCTTACGCTGACTTCAAAGAAGCCTTCAAAACCGCTGGCATGACCCAGTTCGGCAGCGGCTGGGCGTGGTTGGTGAAAAAGGGCGACAAGCTCGAAATCGCCAAAACGCCGAACGCCGAATGCCCGTTGACCGACGGCGCAACCCCGATCATCACCTGTGATGTGTGGGAACACGCCTACTACCTCGATTACCAAAACCGCCGCCCGGACTTCCTGGAAGCGTTCTTGGACAATCTGGTCAATTGGGACTTCGCCAACGCCAACTTCGCTGGCTAAGCGGTCTCAGACGAACACAAAAAAGGCCCGGAGGGAAACCTTCGGGCCTTTTTTTGGATGGGATGTAAAACCATGACAGCGCAATTGAAGTTCATTGGACACATCATAACGACCTACCAAACGACAGAAGACTGTCCCGGCCAAGCAAGAGCGCAAAACGGCACCTGTCAGATCGTCGTCGATGAAGACTACGCCTTAGCCCTCGACGACCTCAAAGTCGGCGATCATGTTCAAGTGCTCTATTGGTTTGATCAAGCAGACCGCAGCGTGTTGAAGACGGTTCCAAGGTGGTCTGAAACACAACAAGAGCGCGGCGTCTTTTCAACCCGGTCCCCCGCACGCCCCAACCCGATTGCGTTAAGCACCGTTGAGATTTTCGCGCGGGATGGAAACAAGCTCACCGTGACCGCGATGGACAGCATAGACGGCACCCCTTTGCTGGATATAAAGCCTTATATCAATCAGCTCGACACATCCGGCTCTTAAACAGGCGCAACAAAATCGACGCCTTTTGCGCCGTGGTAGTAGCCGTTGGAAAAGGCCACCTCACCGATCAGGTCTTGTAACGTTTCGTCGGCTTCGTCAGCGCTGAGGGCGCGGTTCAGCACGTGGCGGTAGGTCTCAGCCACCGCGACCATATCGACGTTGTGCGGCGACAGGCGGAAATGGTTGATGCCGATGGCGTGCATTTCGGCCAGTTCGGCGCTGAGGTTTTGGTAGCTGTGCGACATCGTTTGCACGCCGTTGACGGCGAGGAACGGTTCGTGGTCCAAGGTCTCGACCTCCAAGCCGTCGGGGTCTTGTTCACAGACGAACTGGCAATTGTCTTTGTGCAGCATGTGCGCGCGGGCATGGTAGCACCGCGCTGAAATCGCCAAGGGCAAGCGACCGAACACTTGGACCTCCAACTCGACGGATGTGTTTTTCGCCAACACCGTCATCGCCTCGCGGCCCAATTCCACCGGCAAGCACACCCGGCTTGCGCCGCGCTCAGAAAAGTACTTCAGCGTGCCTTCGTTGTAGATGTTCACATAAGGGCCGATGGCGTGCGGACGGCCCGCCAACAATGCACAAGCGGACACGTCATTGGCTTCGATCATCAAATCATCATTGCCAGCGGTTTCGCGCAGCTCGTTCATTTCGCGGCTGTTCATGATCAACGCCAAGGTCGATACGATCACCTGTTTGCCCGCCGCTTGCAGACGTTCGATTACGTCCACCATATGTGGGGCGTAAAACGGCGCGCGTTTGGAACACACCGCCTCGCCGACATAGACGGTGTCGACGTCGGCTTCATCGGCGATGCGATAATAGAAATCGCGCCACACGTCGGGTTTCCAATTGAACAGCACCGGGCCGAGAGACAGTTTCGCGCTCATCTCACCATCCCCTCTCATCGCCAGCTTTTGTTGTATGCGCCCGACGTTTTGGCTTGGCCTTCGGTGATCGCTTCCAGTCCCAACGCGGGCACCGGATCACCAGCCAATGCGGCGTCGGCGGCTCGGCGAAACGCGGCAACCACTTGGGCGACGTAGGCGCGGCCCCGTTGGCGGCCTTCGATCTTCAGCGCGGTGACGCCTGCGGCGGCCAGTTCCGGCAGCATCGACGCGGCGTTGAGGCTGGTGGGTTCTTCAAACAAATACGACGCCTGCCCACCCTTTGGCCCGTCCACTACAAAGCGGCCTTTGCACAAGGTCGGATAGCCTGCCGCTTCGTTTTCGGCGAACGCGTTGATGGTAAAATCGCCGAGCTTTGAGACCATGCGATCGCCCTCGTCCTCATAACGCACATGGCTGGCGGGCGAGCACACGCCGTTGATGTTGGGCGATTCCCCCGTCGCGTACGACGACAACTGACAACGCCCTTCGGCCATCACGCACAAGCCGCCGAACACGAACACCTCGGTTTCCACATCGATCTGTTTGTTCAACGCTTTGATTTCAGGCACGCTCAACACGCGCGGCAGCACCACCCGTTTGACGTCGAACGCATCGACATAAAAGTTGATCGAGTCCGGATTGGACGCCGACGCCTGAACCGACAGGTGACGACGCAAACCGGGATGATGCGTGGCGGCATAATCCAACAAGCCGATGTCGGCCAAGATCACGCAGTCCACACCCAACGCCGCCGCATCGTCGATGGCCTTGTGCCAGGGTCCGGGGTTGCCTGCTTCGACGAAGGTGTTGACGGCGAGAAACACTTGGCAACCCTGCGCATGGGCAAATTCCAACCCGTCTTGCAATTCTGGACGGCTGAAATTCAGGCCGGGAAAATTGCGCGCGTTGGTTTCGTCACGAAAGCCCAGGTACACCGCGTCGGCGCCGTTTTCCACCGCGGCATGCAAAGACGCCGGGGTGCCTGCGGGACAGACCAGTTCCAGGGCTCCGCTCATGAACGCACCGCCCGCTGTCGCGGTTTCGACGGCGCTGTCGCCAGCTTATCTTCCAAAGCGCGCAGCTTCGCCGCCTGGGCGTTGATTTGGGAATCGACGCGCCGCTGGGTCGGCGCGACCAACGCGCCGTGCAAGATGCTCAGATCTTCAGCGGCGCGTCGAAACAGGCCTTGGCCGAGACGCGCAAGCCCGCGCACCGGTGCGGACAACGGGCCAAATGCAGATGTCAACTCAGATATCAAATCGACCTCAACCCCGTCCACCGCATTGCGCAGCGCCACCACGGCCTCGGTGTCGCCTTCGATCACCAAGTCGCGGGAAAAAAACAGCGCATCGCCATCGATGTTGCCTTCCAACAATTCGATCAACGTCAGCAGCGGCCCGCGAATGGTGGCGCGCACGTCCGTCCCCTCGCCTGATCGCACCGCCTTGACGGACGGTTGGTCGGTATCGGCGGTGAGGATGAACGCCAGCGGCAAGTCGATCGGATCGATCAGATAGGTGGGCGTATGCAAATCCGCTAGGCGCTCAAACAGCCCCGGATGACAGCCGACGATGGTCGCCATCGCCTTGTCCAATGCCGGTTGCAACAGCCCCGGCGGCAAAGGACGCGCAAACAAGCCACCCAGCAAAACCGGCGAAAAAGGCGGTGTCGGTGCGGTTGAAAACATACCCGGTCTACCCTTTCGGCTTACCTTAGAACCATAATAATTTAACAGTATTTGCTGTGTAGATTATACAGACCTGAACATATCGCACAAGGCGAAACACAGATCAGCTGTGATGAACAAGCGCCGTCACCGCGTCTTGCACCCGCTGGGCGATGTAGTGATGCGGTTCGTCCTTTGGCGCTTCGGCCAACAGGCGATCTGCGTCCAACGACGCACCGATGAGCAATTGCACCTTGCCTAGTCGTCGCAAGCGCCAACCGCGCGGCATGACCTCGAAGGTGCCTGAGATATACGCTGGGACGACCGCCGCACCGGTGCGCGCCACCAACCATCCGATACCCGGCTGAAAGTTCATCATTTCTCCATCAGGGCTGACGCGGCCTTCGGGAAACAACACCAACGCATCACCGCGTTTGATCACCGCAGTCCCCAATGTGATGGCGGCACCCGCGCCTTGATCGGGATTGATGGGAAAGGTTCGGGTGGCGCGGCTGATCAATCGCATAAATTTGTTTCTAAACAAAATCCTCGTCCAACCGGCAAAATAGGTTCGCTCAACAACATCGCGCGAAAGCGCGCCGTAGACACACACCGGGTCCAGATAACTGACGTGATTGAGTGCCAGAATGAAGGGACCGTGGCTGGGCAGGTTGTTCAAGCCCTGCACCCGCAAGCGCAAGAACACCGTGGTGAGGACACGCGCCAAACCATGCAAAAACCGCCCCAAGCGCGTGTCGAAGTTGCTCTGCGGGCTGATCCAGTCGTCATCTTGGCGTGATGGCTGCGGAGTTTCAGTTAAACGCCGAGCAGCAATGATCTCTTGCAGCAAATGGCGCAAGGTGGTGATCCGCCCCAGCGCTTCATCGTCAAGACGCACCGCAAAGCGTTCGTCCAAATCGAAGCTCAAATTCAGCCAGCCCAAAGAATCCAGATCAAGATCGAGCTGCGGGCTGGTGTCTAAGCTCAGGGGCACATCGGGGAAACGCGTTGCCAACCAAGCCCAGATGTCTTCGCATTTCATTTCTGTAATGAACTGATGATCAGATTCGGATAATTTTGGTGTTTGCTCGGATGGTGCACGATGGCGGGGCTGCTCATAAATGTCGCTGAGCAGATGGCGGCGCAGTTTGCCCAGGGTATTGCGCGGCAACGGTTCACGCCACAGCACAAACCCGTGAACCCGTCGATAAGACGGAAGCTTGGCCGAGCCTTTGTCGATTTCTTCGCGCATCAGCTCTTGCAAGCGCGCCGCGCCGTAGGTGCGGATGGCATCGTCATCGGGAACCAAGATGCCGACCAACAGGCCGTTGCGTTCAAGCACCGCCATTTCGCGGATGAACGGGCTTTGCAGGTAGACCTTCTCGACACCTTCGGGGATGATGTTCTTGCCGTCGGCCAACACGATCAAATCGCTGTTTCGTCCGATCAGGTGCAAAAAGCGCTCTTCATCCAGGTAACCGACGTCACCGGTGCGAAACCAACCGTCTTGGCTAAAGGACGCCCGGCTGGCTTCGGGGTTGTCTAAGTAACCGGTAAAGACATTGGGGCCGCGGACTTGGACCTCGCCGCTGCGTTTGCCCGGCTCGGCGACAATGCGCACGTCCACTCCGGGCAAGGGACGACCAGCGCTCTCGATATTGCGCTGGTGTGGCGTGTTGAAGGCTACAATCGGCGATGTCTCGGTCAGGCCATAACCGCTCAGCACCGTCCAGCCCAAAGCCTCAAGCCCCCAGGTGACATCCGGATCAAGTCGCGCCCCGCCGGACACCAGCACACGCAGCTGTGGCCCGATCTTATGCCTCAGACCACCAAACAGAACCGTCCCAAGCGCCACGCCCCAGCGCCGCCGCACGGTCTTCGATAGTTCGAACAGGGCTCTAAAAACGGTTCCGTCGGCACGCGCCCGAATGCCCGCCAGCAGCGACACGTACAATCGCGGCACCGCCACCATCATCGTCGCCTTGGACTGTGTGGCCGCATCCACCAACTGGGGGCCGCTCAAGCCAGCGGGAAACACCAGCGTCGCACCGCACGCCACCCCGGCCAACAAGCCAACGGTCAGCGGATAGGCATGGTGCAACGGCAACGGTAGCAAAATGCGGTCGGTGTCGCCTGCGATCCCCTCGGCCAAGACAGCCTCGACGTTTGAAACCAAGTTGCGATGGCTCAGCGGCACCCCTTTGGGATTGCCGGTGGTGCCCGACGTGTAAAGCAAGCACGCGACACCGTCGGGCGCGGCGCGCGGCGGCGCGGCGATGGGCGTGGAACATAACGATCGCCAGCTGCGCGGGGCGTCTTCGTCGCCGTCCAAAAGATAAACCGCGATATCTTTGTCCGCGAACCAAGGGGCGTATTCTTGGGTGGTGAAGACCATCCGACAACCGCTGAGCTCCAAACAGCTTTGCCGCTCAGCTTCGCCCATCTGACGATCAAGCGGCATGGCGGTGCGCCCGGCCAGGACCACCCCCCAAAAGCACGCAAACCACTGCGGGCTGTTTGGTGCCATCAGGGCCACGGGGGACATTGGCGCTTGCGTGTCGATATCTCGCTCAACCAAACCACCGGCCAGTCGACGGGCGCTTTCGGTGATGTCCTCGCCGCTGTGGACCTGCTGACCGTCTTCGGTGAAAGCGATCACCAACGGCCCCGCACCCCGTTCACACATACGGTCAAACATGTCCTGGAGTGTTTTCAAGCGCACCATGACGGTCTCCGAGGTCATCCTTAATGATACCTCAAATGATCTTAACCGTCGCTCTATGGATGACTGCGCTTAATACACCGCGATCGCAGCTTATTTGTTGACCACCAACTTATAGGTCGCGTGACATCCGGTGCAGTTGGACATCAAGGTGCCGAGGTCGGCGAGCACGCCTTCGGCTCCGAACTCGGCGGCTTGGGCAAGCTCTTCAAAGGCCATGTGCGTGCCGCGCGCCATTTGGCGAAACTCCAACGGCAACACCCGGCCCATGCCCATGCCTTGACCGCCGCCCTGGCCCATGCGCATGGAATGCGCGGCCTCAGCGACCGCAGGCATATCGCCTTCGGCCATGCCCAAAACGATGTCTTGAACGACCACCAGGAATTCACGCATTTCGGCCATCATGAAGTCGCGCTGCGCGGCGCTAACGGCGATGGCTTCACGGTCGTCTTCGGCCACGGCGGGCGAAGCGACACTCATCATCGCGGCCATCAAAGCCACGCCGAAGCCCATCGCAAGTTTTGTCGTCTTCATCGCGCTATACCCTTTTCAATCATCAGCTCAATCAACCGCGACCAGCGCGGCAGCCACCACGCGGTCTTCAATGGCGAGTACATTATACGTCCGACATGCCGCCGCTGTGTCCATCCATTCGACCACGACACCGTGTTCACGCAACCCCTGGCGCAGTTCTTCGTCGGGTAGCTTGAACTCAGGCCCGCAACCGATCACCAAAATCTCCACCTGGGTGGGATGATCGATCACCGCGCGCAAGGCATCCAAGCTCAGCTCGCCCGACCACGCTTGAGTGGTGTCGAGAAACACCAACACCGAACCGTCATGAGCCACGCCGCTGACGTCAAAACCGCCGTCGCCGTAAGCCTTTACGATCTGGCGGCCTTGCGGCACCTCCGGTGTGATGTCGAGCGACATGCGTTGGTCCCTAAGGCTGTTGTTCGGCGGCGTCTTCGTCTTCCAGCGAACGGCGCTGCACGCCCATATGCAACAGCAGCGGCACCGCCAAACAGACCGACGAATAGGTACCGATCAGCACGCCCCAAATCATCGCAAAAGCAAAGTCGCGAATGATCTCGCCGCCCAAGAAATACAACGCCACCAAAGCCAGCAAGGTGGTCAACGAGGTCATCACCGTACGCGACAAAGTTTCGTTGGCGCTCTGGTTGAGCAGCTCGTCCATCGGCTTGGTTTTGTACTTGCGCAGGTTTTCACGCACCCGGTCGAACACCACCACGGTATCGTTGATCGAATAGCCCGCAATGGTCAGCACCGCCGCGACGGTGGCCAAATTGAATTCATGCTGGATCAGCGAAAACACCCCGATGGTGGTGAGCACGTCGTGGCTCAACGCCACCACGGCACCCATACCGAACTGCCATTCAAAGCGGAACCAGATGTAAACCAAGATCGCCAAGATCGCCGAAATCACCGCGTACAAGCCGTTCCAGAACAACTCGTCGGACACTTTGGGGCCGACCAGTTCGGTACGGCGGTATTCGATGCCGTCACCCAGCGCGGCCTTGACCGCGTTGACCGCCGCTTGGTTGGCTTTTTCGCCGCCCTCTTGCACTTGCACGCGGATCAAGATGTCGTCGGGCGCACCGAACTCTTGCAGTTCGATCGAACCGAGATCGAGCTTGCCGAGCTTAGAGCGCAACTCGCCGATTTGGTTGGGCTCGGGCGTTTTGACCTCGATCATGATGCCGCCGGTGAAATCGATGCCGTAGCTCAAGCCCTTGGTGGAAAAGAGCCCCACCGATGCCGCCACCAAAAGAGCGGAAAAGGCGAAGAAGATCATCCGCTTTTTGACAAAGCCGAAATTGGGATGCTCGGGGAGAAGTTTAATACGCATGAGAGTTTCCTTCTCCTCAGATTTTCAAGGTCGTGGGCCGTGCGCGGCGCAGCCACATCACGACCTGAATCCGCGTCACCCAAATGGCGGTGAACATCGACGACAAGATGCCGATCCCCAGCGTCACGGCGAAACCCTGTACGGGGCCGGAGCCGAACGCGAACAGCAACGTCGCTGCGATCAAAGTGGTGATGTTGGCGTCGATGATGGTGCCGAACGCACGCTTGTAGCCCGCATCCACGGCGGACATCACCCCGCGATCGGTTTTCAGTTCTTCGCGGATGCGCTCAAAAATCAGTACGTTGGCATCCACCGCCATACCGATGGTCAGCACGATGCCCGCGATCCCCGGCAGCGTCAGGGTCGCGCCGAACGCCGACAACAGGGCGACGATAAACACCATGTTCATACCCAACGCAACGTCGGCGAAAATGCCGAAGCGACCGTAATAAATCACCATGAAGATGATCACCGCGATCAAACCGATGATTGATGCGTATTTACCCGCCGCGACACTGTCGGCACCCAAGCCCGGCCCGACGGAGCGTTCTTCCAACACCGTCAACGGTGCAGGCAACGCACCGGCGCTGAGCAGCAACGACAGTTCCTTGGCGGTTTCGGTGGTGAACGTGCCGCTGGTGATCTGGCCGGAACCGCCGGGGATGATGCCCTGGATGGTCGGCGCGCTGATCACTTTGCCGTCCAGCACGATGGCGAACGGCTTGCCGAGATTTTGACGGGTGATGTCGGCGAACTTCTTGCCGCCCACCGCATCCAAGCGGAAATTCACCGCCGGACGGTTGCCTTGATCGAAGCCGAGCGACGCGCTGACCAGCGTGTCGCCGCTGACCGCAACGCGTTTTTTCAACAGATACATGCGCGGCTTGCCGCGCGGACCGAACTCATCGACTGACGGCAACAGCATGGAACCGGGCGGAACCCGTCCCGCCATGGCGTCGGATAGCGAGCCCTTTTCGTCCAACAGATGGAACGTCAGCTTGGCGGTTTGGCCCAACAGTTTCTTGAGCTGTTCGGGATCGTCTTCGCCCGGCACCTGCAACAAGATGCGCTCGTCGCCCTGGCGGGTGATGGTCGGTTCTTTGATGCCTTGCGGATCGATGCGGCGGCGCACGATTTCGATGGACTGTTCCACCGCTTGGACACGCCGTTCCTTGAGCGCCTGTTCGGTCAAGTTCATGGCGATGCGACCACCATCGGTCAGCTCGGTCTCATAGCCGGTGTCGAGCTTGCGGAGGATGTCGTAGGCTTTTTCAGCCTCAGCCACGTTCTTGATGGTGACGTTGACGCCCGTCGCCGTGGCACCCAAACCACCGTAGCGAATGCGTTCCTTGCGCAGTTCGGTGCGCATCGCATCGACCAGCGATTCCAGACGTTCCTTGACCACCACGCCGACTTCGACTTCCAACAACAGGTGCGAGCCACCTTGCAGATCGAGGCCGAGGTTGATCTGACTGTTGGGCATAAAGTCGGGCAAGCCCGCCGCCGTTTCGCTGTCCAACAAATTGGGCGCGGCGAACGCAAAGCCCAACGCGCACAGAATGCCGACCACGGCAAGCTTCCAGGTTTCGATCTTAAGCATGACAGGCTTTCTGTTGTGGTGAGATCAAGAAAAGGTCTGAGCGGTCTAGCCTCAGCCGCCGAGCAGCTTTTTCAAACCGCCTTTTTTATCGTCGCCGCCTGCGGGCTTGTCGTCGTTGTCGGACGCTTTGTCGGCAGGTTCGGTCTTGGCCATCACGGTAGCGATGGTGTCGCGCACGATGGTGACTTTGACGCCGTCGGCAATTTCAATTTGCACCTCGGTGTCGCTTTTCACTTTGGTCACGGTGCCAATGACGCCGCCACCGGTGACGATCCGGTCACCGCGACGCACGGCTGCGATCATTTCTTTTTGCATTTTCACCTTTTTTTGCTGCGGACGGATCAGCAGGAAGTAGAAGACCACGAAGATCAGCAGCAAAGGCATGAACTGAGCGAACATGTCACCACCGGAGGCCGCGCCAGCGGTTTGTGCGAAAGCGGGTGAAATCAACATTGAAAACTCCTCAAAGCCCCGCTGGACGCCCGGATGGCGCGCGCGAACGAGGCCTTATAAAAAAGACTGCGGAATATATAGCCGTATCCGGCATCTATGCAAACGCTGAAAGGCTTTTTTAGGGCACTCATTTTACCTTTCGTGCTCCACCGGGGCCATTGACGACGACGCATTCGCCAATTACCGTCCCTTGCCATGACACATCAAGACGATATCCCTGTATTAGAGCGCATCGCCAATGCGTTGGAACGCTTAGCCCCCGCGCCCAAGCCCGCCCAAGACCTCAGCGTCGCCGACGCCTATGTGTGGCACGCCGAAGCTGAGCACTTGGCCCCGGTGAAACGCGTCAATCGAGTCGAGTTTAAGCTGCTCAAAGGCATCGATTCTCAAGCCGACACGCTGTTGCAGAACACCCGCCAGTTCACCAACGGCAACCCCGCCAACAATGCGTTGCTGTGGGGCGCGCGCGGCACCGGCAAAAGTTCGCTGGTCAAGGCCGTGCACGCAACGATTAACCAAGATGCGGTTGATTCGCTGTTGTTGGTGGAAATCCACCGCGAAGACATCCCCACCCTGCCCCGCTTGTTGGAGATTTTGCGCGATGGCGCCCGACGCACGGTGATCTTTTGCGACGATCTGTCGTTCGACGCGGATGATGCGGAGTACAAGTCGCTCAAAGCGGTGCTCGACGGCGGTATAGAAGGACGGCCGGACAACGTAATCTTTTACGCGACATCCAACCGTCGCCACCTGATGGCCCGCGACATGATCGAAAATGAACGCTCGACCGCGATCAATCCATCCGAATCGGTGGAAGAAAAAGTCTCCCTATCCGATCGCTTCGGTTTGTGGCTGGGCTTTCACAATTTGCCCCAAGCGACCTATTTTGAGATTTGCGAAGGCTACGCAGCGCATTACAAGCTCGACATCACCAACAATGATCTGCGCGCCGCGGCGCTGGAATGGTCGATGACCCGGGGGGCGCGCTCGGGCCGGGTGGCGTGGCAATTCATCCAAGATTTGGCTGGCAAGCAGGGCAAACGCCTCGATTAAGCCTTAAAGCCTCATTTGATGCTATATGAGCGCGAATAGGATGGCTTTTTGCTATCCACCGAATGCTTGATGGCGATGTTCGCCACCACCGCGCCCATGATCACCACCGCAACCATGAAAACCAGCAACGTGTAGCGGTGCGCGTTGCCTTCGCGTCGGGATTTGATGTTGCCGATCTTGGCGTAAAGCGTGGAAAAGTGCTGGTCGATCCTTTGCACCCGGGCGATCTCGTTAAATTGCCAGAACTGATACATCAGCAGCACAAAAATCACCCCGCACGCCAACAATATGGTCAAGGCCGCCAACAAATTGGCAAACGACTTATCCGCAGGGGTCGAGATGGCAATGGCGATGCACGCGCCAAACACCAGCAACGCAGCACCAACGGATCGCCATTGGATGTTCTTGGCGAACAAAATCGCGGCGGTGGCTTCGGAATGCATCATCCGCAGCTCTTTATGGGTCGTCTCATCTAAATCGGATGGATTGTTTTCAAAGGGCTCTTCCACAGGGCCGTCATCCTCTTTGGAGGCTTTGGTGTCTTTCGCCATATTGAGTACCCCGCTCACATTTACAAAACAGAGAGTATCGCGGCTAAAACCATACCATAACGCGTACAGCTTCGTGACTTCTATTCGCTTTCATATACTTAAGGGGTAATTTTACGTTTCCAACACAAATCCCTGTTTTTTGCACACCGCGCGCATGGCGAAAATTGATCGAATGCGCGCCACACCGGGCAGCCGTGACAGATACGATTTGTGGATACGTTCATAATCTTCCGCCGACGACACCGCGACGCGCACCAAATAATCCGCCTCGCCCGCCATCAGGTAGCATTCCATCACGTCGGGGATTTCGGCGATGGCGGTTTCAAACGCGTCGAGTACCGCTTCGCTTTGGCTCGACAACGTGATTTCGATGAAGATGTTCGACGACCGCCCCACCGCCGTCGGGTTCAACAGCGCGACGTAGCCGTCGATCACCCCATCGTCTTCCAAACGCCGCACCCGGCGCAGGCACGCAGAGGGGGACAAGTTCACACGCTCGGCCAAGTCCTGGTTGGTGATGCGACCGTCCGTTTGCAGCTGATCGAGGATTCGCATGTCCGTAGAATCTAGGGCACTCATTGCACACATCTTTCTAATGTTCGCAGATTATTGCGTTTTATCTATATCAGAGCAAATATACTTGATACTAACCGAAAAAAACAACGCATCTTTGCAAGCACATTTCGCGGCTTCTCTTCTAATCTTTAGGTACAGAATTAACGGACAGGCCCTTGAGGCCATCCCCAGGGAGGAAATAAGCAATGTTGATCGGTGTTCCGAAAGAAATCAAAAACCACGAGTATCGCGTCGGCCTGACGCCCGATAGCGTGCGTGAGTTCGTCAACCGCGGCCACAGCACCATTGTCGAAACCAACGCCGGCGCAGGCATCGGTTGCCCCGACACCCAGTACGAAGCCGCAGGCGCCACCATCGTCGGCACCGCAGCCGAAGTGTTCGCGCGCGCCGAAATGGTCGTGAAGGTCAAAGAACCCCAAGCCATTGAGCGCAAAATGCTGCGCGAAGACCAAATCCTGTTCACCTACCTGCACTTGGCCCCCGACACCGATCAAACCCGCGACCTGGTCGACAGCGGTGCGGTGTGTGTTGCATACGAAACCGTCACCGGTGCAAACGGCGGTCTGCCGTTGCTGGCCCCGATGTCGCAAGTCGCCGGTCGCATGTCGATTCAGGCCGGTGCGCATGCGTTGGAAAAAGCCCATGGCGGCGCTGGCATGTTGCTCGGCGGTGTGCCCGGTGTGGCCCCGGCTAAAGTCGCCATCATCGGCGGCGGCGTGGTTGGTGAAAACGCCATCCAGATGGCGCTGGGCCTGGGCGCAGACGTAACGGTCTTGGACCGCAACGTTGAAGTCTTGGATCGCCTCAACAACCGCTTCGGTGCGGCGTTGAAAACGCTCTATTCATCCGCGTCGGCTTTGGAAGCCACGGTGCTGGACAGCGACCTGGTGGTCGGCGGGGTGCTGATCAAAGGTGCGGCTGCGCCGAAACTGGTCACGGCGGACATGGTCAAAGCCATGCGCCCCGGTTCGGTGCTTGCCGATGTCGCCATCGATCAAGGCGGCTGTTTCGAGACCTCGCACGCCACCACCCACGCGGACCCGACCTACATCGTCGATGACGTTGTGCATTACTGCGTCGCCAACATGCCCGGTGCGGTGCCGCGCACCTCGACCTATGCGCTGAACAACGCAACCCTGCCGTTCGGCCTGGAATTGGCGTCCAAGGGCTATCGTCAAGCGCTGCTCGACAACGCCCACCTGATGGAAGGCCTGAACGTTTATCACGGCCAAATCACCTACAAAGCCGTGGCCGAAGATCAAGGCTACGATTTCGTCGATCCCACCCAGGCGCTTGCAGCATAACAGTTCACTCGCGTCCAACTTCAAAGGCGAAGCTTTCGAGCTTCGCCTTTGAAGTTGGCTTTTTTTTAACGGGCTAACACCACAAGCGAACACATAAGCCTAGAGGATCTGTGTGATGAATTCTGCTTGATGACGGAAAAATATCCCCAATATATCCCTATACCTGCAGCGACCTTCCGCCCGTGGGCAACGAGGGGGCTTTGGTCAAAATTGAATGACGACACCCGTGATCGTAAAACCGTTTGTGGTTAAGGAAGTATGGTTGCATCTTATAGCAAGCTCCGTTTCGGATGGGTTCTGCAATCTGCAATCTTAGCAGGCGCTTATGCCATTGTCGGGAACCTCAGTTTATGGTTCGCCGTCCCCCCAAGTTACCCGCTGACAATTTGGCCGGCATCCGGTGTCGCGTTTGTTGCCGTCTTGATCTACGGCCACCGTATCGCTCTGGGAATTTTTGTCGGCTCGATCCTCGCGAGCATTTGGCACAACCCGGACCTAGGTTTGGCGGGTTTTGATCCCAAGGCGTTGATCGTTTCTACAGGAAAAGGTTTCGGCGCGATGCTTCAAGCCATCGTTGCCGTTTATCTGGTCAAACGTTTTGCTGGTTTTCCCAATCATCTAACCAGCGAACGCCAAGTGTTTTCATTCCTGTTTTGGGCTGGTCCAATAAGCTGCCTTGTTAACGCGACACTGAGCACATCCCTCTTGGTGCTCACAGGTAAAATTCCAGCCGTCTCTTTCTTGAGCAATGCGACAACATGGTGGGTTGGCGACACCATTGGCATAATCGTTTTCGCCCCGCTTCTTTTGGTGTGGCTACACCGCCCATATGAAACATGGAAGCCCAGGCGTCTCGCCGTGAGCGTTCCTATTGTCATTGTCTTTGCGCTGAGCGTCACAGCGGTGGCTTTTGGATCGAATTGGGAACGCCAACGCTTGAAGCTCCAGTTTGATAGCCTCGTGTCTCCGATGGCCAAAGCGCTTGAGAAAACCTTGGATGAGCACGCAGGCATTCTTCATTTCATGGAAGCGTTCCGTGCGACCTCCGACGATATGAACCACGAGAGTTTCCGCGCTTTCGTGGCGCGCCCTTTCAAAGAGTACAAAGAGCTTCATGCCCTTTCGTGGAATCCCATTGTTTTGGCTAAAGACCGGGCGGCCTTTGAGCGCGACACAGCGCGTCAAGGCTTTGAGGGTTTTCAGATCACCCAACTCGACGCGGACGGCAAGATCGTACGGGCAAAAGAGCGCCCCAGTCATACGGTGGTTCAGTTTATTGAACCGTTTGACGTGAATAAAAAAGCGTTTGGCTTTGACGTGGCCTCCGACCCCACGAGGAAAAGGGCTTTAGAGCAAGCGCGCGACACCGGCGAACCGACAGCAACAGCCCGTATTATCTTGGTACAGGAAACGGGGGAACAGTTTGGCATTTTAGTATTCATGCCCGTCTATGGCAAAGGGCTTGCTGGCGCAACACTTGAGGACAGGCGGCGGAATATATCGGGCTACATGGTCGGGGTATTGCGCGGCGGCGACATCGTAAAAGCCGCATTGCAGGGCACCAAGCAGGAAGGCGTTGTCTATCGGCTTCTCGATAAAACCGCGCCTAAGGCCGATCAATTGCTGATGACCAGCCACTCCCAAAATCAAGGCGTATTTACTTTGGAAGAAAAGGGCCTTTTTGGTGGCTCGATGGCGATCGGGCGCGTGTTTCCCTTAGATTTTGCGGGACGCATATGGCATCTAGAAACGGCCCCTGACCAGACGTATTTGACCCGTCACCGCGGGGGGAATGCCTGGCTTATTTTGATCGCTGGAATGCTTTCGACCAGCTTGGTCACCGTATTCGTGATGACGATGAGTGGGCGCAAAGAAATGCTCAAGGACCTCATCGACAAAAAAACCAGCGAATTGGCACAAGCCCTGGAAAGTGAACAGGAATTCAGCGCCCTGCAGCGAAAGTTCATATCCCTGGCCAGTCACGAATTCCGCACGCCGCTGACCATCATCGATGGTGCGGCGCAACGCATTATCCGATTAAAAGACAAAATCACCCCCGATCAACTTGTCGAACGCGCCGGTAAGATTCGGACCGCCGTCGAACGTATGGTCACCTTGATTGACGCCACCTTATATGCCTCGGCCCTTGATGCCGGTAAGATCGAAATGCACATTCAGTCGTGTAAGATTAGACAGCTCATTGAAGAAATCTGTGACCGTCAGGGCGAAGTTTCCCCCAACCATGACATTCGCATCAATTTAGACGATATCCCCGAATGCATTGACGGGGATTCCAAGCTGTTGGAGCACGTCTTTACCAACCTGCTGTCCAACGCGGTCAAGTACGCCCCAGACGCCCCCTTGGTCGAGGTCACCGGTAAGGTCGATGGTGCCATGGTCGCGATAACCATCAAGGATCAGGGCGTCGGTATTTCCCTAAGCGACCAATTGCACATGTTCGAACGTTATTTTCGTGCCGATACGGCGGCGGACATCAAGGGAACCGGGATTGGTTTAAGCGTTTGCAAGGAATTTGTGGACATGCACGGTGGTGACATCACCGTCGACAGCGTTGAAAAAGAAGGTTCCAGCTTCACCATACGCCTGCCCATCGTTGGCAAGGGCCCGTAAAATCAGGCCGACGCATATCGACAGACTATGTCCGCATTTCAGTCCCCTTTTCGAACCGTTACTCAGGCGTATTTTTCTTCGGCGGAGCCTTCTTCGCGGCGGATTTCTTTTTGCCTGCCGGTTTGCGAGGCGTGGGCTTTTTCGCCGCTGGTTTAGGTGCAGGTTCCGGCGCAGGCTCAGGCGCGGGCTCAGGCTGGCCCCAATCGCTGACCGGATACGGCATGTGATCGCTGCGGTAGGTCAAGAACGCCGTCACATCACGAATGTAGGCACCCAGATCGCCGCCCAAAGATTGCAAACGGGCGTTGGGGGACTTGGTGAACAGCACAGTGAAGAACTGCACCACGGTGATGATGGCGATGAGAATTTCGGCGATGTTGAAGGCGATGGCGAAAAGAACGATATAAATCAATCGCATCCAGGTCGATTTATCGCTCAGATTGTCGCCCAATTTGTCGTTAGGATGATCGGGGCTCTGGTCTTGCATATCCCTCTCCTCGGTCCCACCGTGAGAGATGGAACACCTACATCAAATATTTATGGGGATCGACGGCTGTCGAACCCTTTCTCAATTCGAAATGTAGTTGTGGTTTGCTCACACTGCCAGTGCTGCCGACCTTAGAAATGTTCTGCCCCTTGGTGACCTTGTCGCCGCGCTTGACCAAAAGCTGGTCGTTGTGGGCGTAAGCCGTCACCCAACCGCCGGAATGTTTGATCAGCAATAAGTTGCCAAAACCGCGAATTTCGTTGCCGGCGTAGGCCACCACACCGTTTTCAGACGCTTTCACCACCGTTCCACGCGGGGCGGCGATGTTGATGCCGTCGTTGTGCAGGCCCTTGTCCTTGGTGCCGTAGCTGGAAATCAGCTTGCCTTGCACCGGCCAGCTGAATTTGCCGCCGGATCGCTTGGGCGGTTTGGGCACCGGGTTTTTGCTGGGCACGGTGACTTTGGGTCGGGTCGGCGTGACCTTGACCGATGGCGCGGCGTTTGGTCTGGGTGGCGGCGCGCTGAGAACGGGTGGTGCGCTCGCCACCACGGATCCCCCGCCCCCACCAGACCGCGGGATGCGCAGCTTTTGCCCCGGATAGATGGTGTACGGTGCGCGCACTCCGTTGATGCGCGCGATCGCAAAGGTATCGGCGTTGTAGCGCTTGGCGATCAGCGCCAGATACTCGCCGCTGCGCACCGTATGCAGACGCCCTTGGGGCAGCACCAAGCGCTGACCGACGTTCAGAGCGTACGGCGGGCGCAGGTTGTTGGCGTCGATGATGTCGCGCGGCGACAGCTTGTGACGCCGGGCGATGGAATAGACCGTATCGCCGCGCCCAACCTTAACCGCGCTGGCGTTGATGAACGCGTCGCTGCTGGCGGCCGGACGATTGACCGATTTGGGCCCGCCCCCGGTAGAGGGGAACGACAACCCGCCGCACGCCGTCAGCGCGAACAGCGCCGCAACGGCCAAGCCTTTTTTCAAAAGTTGTACGGAATCCATCACCATAGGCGGATTATGACCGCACCCGCGCGTGTCTTCAAGCGGGGGCCTCACCTTCGACGAACGGCACGAACCGCACCCAGCCGAGATCGCTGATCTTGGTATCATCTTCGGTGCGCACGACTTTAACCAGACGTTGGTCGTGCTGATCATCACCAATGGGCACCACCATGATGCCACCGACGGCCAATTGGTCCACCAGCACCGGCGGAATGTCGATGGCCGCCGCGGTGACGATGATGCGATCGAACGGCGCTTGTTCGGGCCAACCTTTGGACCCATCTCCGCAGCGCGTGGTGATGTTGTGGATGCGCAAGGCTTCGAACCGTTTGAGGGCTTCGTCTTGCAGATTGCGATGGCGTTCGATGCTGTACAGACGGCGGCACAACGGTGCCAGCACGGCGGCCTGATAGCCCGACCCGGTACCGATTTCCAACACCTTGCAGCGGTCGTTAAGCTCCAGCGCTTCGGTCATCTGCGCCACCACCAACGGCTGGCTGATGGTTTGGTGATGGCCGATGGGCAAGGCGGCGTTTTCGAACGCGCGGTCTTGAAACGCTTGGGCGACGAACATCTCGCGCGGGGTCTTTTCCATGATGTCGATGATGTCCGGCGCGACGCCGTTTTGGCGCAGGTCCAAGACCAGCTGCATCATGCCGGGATTGCGGCTTGGTGAAGGTCCGACCATCAAAAGGCCTCCTTCAAGGTCTTCATCATGCCCCGGTGGGTCAAATCCAGGCTCAGCGGCGTGATCGACACCGCCCCGCGACTAACCGCTTCCAGGTCCGTGCCTTTGAGCGATCTGTCCTCGTCACGCTGCGCACCGATCCAGAAATACGGTGCGCCCTTGGGGTCATGGCCTTCCAACAGCTCACAGCCGATCTTACGCCGCCCTTGGCGGGTGGTCTCAACACCTGTGACTTTGTTCGCCGGGCAATCGGGAATGTTGACGTTGAGCAGCACGCCGCGCGGAAACGACACCCCGGTGAGCTGGTTCATCACTTGCTCGACATAAACTTCCGCCGTCTTCCAGTGTGCTTTCGCTTCGTCCGGTGTAACCAGTGAAAACGCCACCGACGGAATGCCCAACAGCGTGCCTTCCATGGCCGCCGCGACGGTGCCGGAATAGGTCACGTCTTCGCCCAGGTTACCGCCGCGATTGATGCCCGACAGCACCAGATCGGGCGGACTGTCTTTCATCACTTCGTGCACCGCCAGCATCACCGCATCGGTGGGCGTGCCGGTCACGGCGAATTTGTGTTTGGATTTTTTGTGGATGCGCAAAGGCGAACGTAGTGTCAACGAATGACCGGCGGCACTTTGTTCCGTTTCGGGTGCCACCACCCAAACTTCGCCGGCGATGCGCTTCATCGCCCGTTCCAAGGCCTTGATGCCGGGCGCGTTGACGCCGTCGTCGTTGGAAATCAGCACCCGCGCGCGGGACAGGTCGGGCACGCGTTCGCGCATGGTCAGTCCGTTCCCTTAATCACCTCAAGCCCGCCCATGTAGGGCCGCAAGGCTTCGGGCACGGTGATCGAACCGTCTTGGTTTTGATAGTTTTCCATCACCGCGACCATGCAGCGCCCGACCGCCAGGCCGGAACCGTTGAGCGTGTTGACGAATTCGGGCTTTTTCTCGCCGGTGCGCTTGAAGCGCGCGTTCATCCGCCGCGCTTGGAAATCGCGGGTGTTGGAACAGCTGGAAATTTCCCGATAGGTATCTTGCGCGGGCAGCCACACCTCGAGGTCAAAGGTCTTCACCGCGCCAAAGCCCATATCGCCGGTGCACAGCGTGATGGTGCGGTACGGCAGTTCAAGCGCTTCCAAGATGCCTTCCGCGCAGCCGGTCATGCGTCCCAACTCGGCGTCCGAATCTTCAGGCTTCACCACCGACACCATTTCCACCTTGGTGAACTGGTGCTGACGGATCATGCCGCGCGTGTCTTTGCCCGCCGATCCCGCTTCGGAGCGAAAGCACCAGGTCATCGCGGTGTAGCGACGCGGCAAGTAATCTTCAGAAATCATTGCCCCGGCGACGATGTTGGTCAGCGGCACCTCGGCGGTGGGGATCAGCCAATAATCGTCTTCGGTGTGAAACAGGTCTTCGGCGAACTTCGGCAATTGGCCGGTGCCGAACAGCGCGTTGTCTTTGACCAGCGCAGGCGGGTTCACTTCGGTGTAGCCGTTATGCTCCGTCTGCTGATCGAGCATGAAGTTCGCCAGTGCGCGTTCCAAACGCGCCAACGGTCCCGACAGCAACACGAAGCGCGCACCGGACATTTTGGCGGCAGTTTCGAAATCCATCATGCCCAAGGCTTCACCGAGATCGACGTGATCTTTAACGTCAAAATCGAAGCTTTTGGGCGTACCCCATTTTTTAAGCTCGACGTTGTCGTCTTCGTCCGCGCCGTCGGGCACGTCGGCGTCGGGGATGTTGGGGATGCCCGCCAGGGCGGCATTGAGCTTCTCGGTCGCGTCCTTGGCTTTTTGCTCGGCGTCGGCCTGGGCTTCCTTGGATTTGGAAACCTCTTCAATCAAATCGGACGCGTCTTCGCCTTTGGCTTTGCGCTGGCCGATTTGCTTAGCCACCGCGTTGCGCGCGGACTGAATGTCTTGCGCCAAGGTGCCCAGCGCTTTGCGCTCATCGTCCAGGGCAATGAGTTCAGCGCTTTGCGCATCCGCGCCACGGCGTGCAAGCCCGGCGTCGAAGGCTTCGGGGTTGTCGCGAATTTTGCGGATGTCATGCATCGGCTTTTTCTCCAGAACCGAACTTAAGGTCCGGGCGCTTCGTCAGTTTACTTTGTTTCAGACGGCCCGGTTTCGTCGTCGTCGAACACCAAGCCTTTGTCTTCGTCGTCGCTGTCGTCATCCAGCTCGTCGTCTTCCTCTTCGCGCTTTTTATCGACCATGGCGACGGACAGGATGGAGACTTCGTACAAAAGCAACGTCGGCACGGCCAGACCAATTTGTGTGATCACGTCGGGCGGCGTCAAAATGGCGGCGGCGATAAACGCAATGACCACCGCGTAGCGACGCTTTTCGCGCAAGCCCTTGGCGGTGACCATGCCCGCGCGGCCCAGCAGCGTCAGCACCACCGGCAGCTCAAACGCCAAACCGAACACGAAGATCAAACGCATCACCAAAGACAGGTATTCACTGACCTTGGTTTCCAATTCAATCGGCAAGCCGCCAGCACCCGAGGCGCTTTGAAAGCCAGCAAAGAACTGCCACGCCACCGGAAACACGAAGTAATACGCCAGCGCCGCACCCATGAAGAACAGCACCGGAGACGCGACCAAAAACGGCAGCAGCGCATTTTTTTCGTTTTTGTACAGACCCGGCGCGACGAACTTCCAAAACTGTGCGGCCACAAATGGGAAGCTGACAAAAATCGCAGCGAAGAACGCCACCTTGATGCGGGTGAAGAACGCTTCGTGCGGCGCGGTGAAGATCATGCGCTGACCACCGCCGTCGTGCGCCATCAACACGTCGGCCAGCGGTTGCGCCAAGAACGAATACAGGTGCTCAGACACACCGTAGGCCGCAAAAAACAGCACCAAAATAACAGCAAGCGAAACCATCAGGCGCTTGCGCAGCTCCAACAGATGCGACATCAGCGGGGCTTTGTCTTCCTCAGCCTCATTGGCGGTAACGTTTTGATCGCTCACGATGTCGTTTCCGTCTTCGCTGGTGGTTCGGAAATCGGCATCACGTCGTCGTCTTCATCCACATCCGGCGCGGCTTCGGTCGCCAAGGCTTCAGAAGAATCGCCCGGCGCAACGGTTTGCGGCTCATCGGACGCGTCGCTCGGCTCCATCACTTCATCCAGATCAAGATCCGCATCGGAATCGGAAACTACTTTTTTGGCTTCGTCTTCGGACAAGTCCAAGTCCTTGGCGATGTCGGTGCCGACGGTGCTTTCCAGCTCTTTCTTGAGCTCAGAGCTGCCCTCGGTGAGCTGCTTTTTCACGTCGCCCAATTCAGATTCGCGCACCATCTCATCGACGCCGGACTGAAAGTCACGCGCCATCATCCGCGCCTTGCGAATCCAAGTGGTGACCATCTTGATGGTTTTGGGCAAGTCTTTGGGGCCCACGACGATCAGCGCGAGCACACCAATGATGAACATTTCCGGCAAGCCGATGTCGAACATGGCCGATTACCGCCAATTACCAAGCAATGAAGGAAAGAAAAACGCTGTCGCCTCCGCTTTGAGGCGACAGCACGCGAGACCAACAAGCCTTAAGAGGCTTTGTCTTTGTCTTCAGCTTTCGCGTCGATGGTCGTGGTGGACTTTTCCTCGATCGCTTCGCTTTTGGCCACCGGCGCGTCATCAGACTCGCCTTCGCCGTCTTTCATGCCTTTCTTGAAGGACTTCAGGCCTTTGCCGAAGTCACCCATCAGGCCGGAAATCTTGCCGCGACCGCCAAACAACAGCAACACGATCGCAAGCACGATCACCCACTGCCAAATACCCATAACACCCATGTCGTTATCCCGTTCGTCTGGTGTCTTAAAACTTTGCGCCGTCTCAAGAAATTGGCGTTATCACTGGAACGCCTAAAACTTCTCATCAACGGCATGAATGACTTACATACAGAGCCGTTGGTCCCGGATCAAGGGAAACGGTGCAGTGCAGCGAAATCAGTGTGAAGTATTCCGTATGATGGATTGCGGCTCATGCGCCTTTATCGGACGTATCGTTCTCATCACCCGGGTCCTGTTCATCATCGTTCTCTTCGCGTTCCAAGGCCTGCACCGCGCTTTTCACCGCGTCGGCGACCGCGCCCATGGCAGCGTCGAGCTTGTCCGCCGTCGCTTTGGTGGTGCCGGATGCATCTAATTCGACTTCGGGCTCAGGTTCCGGTTCGGGCTGTGGATGGGTCGCGTCTATGGCGTCTTCCAACGGGGTGTTGTCGAGCGGCGGCACGGTGACGTCGTCATCCTCATCGTGGTGCTCGGCGCGCACGATCTGGGCTTCGCTGAGCACCATCGTTTCCTGAACCTCCGCCGAGGTCTGCATTTCGCCGCGCATCGAATAGGCTTCGATGGCGGGACGCGAATCCAACAGGCCCATGGCACGCAGTTCTTTGAGCCCCGGCAACTGGCTGACGCTTTCCAGACCGAAGTGATCCAAGAAATTATCGGTGGTGCCCCATTGCATCGGACGCCCCGGCGTGTCGCGACGACCGCGCGGCTTGATCCAGCCTTCTTCGAACAACAGATCCAGCGTGCCCTTGGACAAGCTGACGCCGCGAATTTCTTCGATTTCGGCGCGGGTCACCGGCTGGTGATAGGCGATGATGGCGAGCGTTTCGATGGCCGCGCGCGACAGCTTGCGCGACACTTCGACTTCCAGGTTGAGGCGCTGGCCCAAATCCGGCGCGGTGCGAAACGCCCACGAACCGCCACGGCGCACCAAATTGACGCCGCGCCCTTCATAAAACCCGCGCAGTTCACGCAGCAGCGGTTTGACGTTCACGCCGTCGGGCAGACGGTGGGCGAGCGCGCGTTCCGACACCGGCTCGCTTGAGGCGAACATCACCGCTTCAAGCAGACGCACCAGTTCGGGATCGACCTCTTCCTCGGCGTCGGCGTCGTCGATGTCGGCCATGTCGTCGCCTTCAAGCTCGTCAAAGGCGGCATTGGCGGCTTTGATCTCGGCTTCGCGCGCCTGGGCACGGCTCGCGGGCGTGGACTTTGCCTCTGACGCCTCTGCCTGTTCGCTTTCAACGTTCTGGGTCTCATCGCCGTCGATGGGCTCTTCGGGGAGCTCTTCGGGCATTTCGTTTTCAATCTCGGTCATGCTTCTTCACCGGGTTCTTCGTCTTTGACCTGCTCGTCGTGAACGAAGGGTTTTTCCCAGTCCTCGGTGGTTTGGAAATATATTTCGCCGAACGTGCCGTCCTGGCGCAGTTTCAAGCGGCCTTCCTTGGCCAGTTGCAGCACCGCACCAAAGGTGCTGGCCATGGCTGAACGCCGCGTCAGCGGGCTTTGCAGGTCGCCCGGCAAAAAGCTGATCAACGTGCGCCAATCGGGGGCATGGCCGACCAAGGATCGCAACCGCACCAGCGCATCTTCGATGGCGTGCAGTTCCCACGAACTTTCAATGTGCAAGGTCTTGCCTTTGCTCGAGCGGCTTTTTTGCTGCGCATAGGCTTGAATCAAGTCGGTCAGATTGGCGTCGAAAATGGTCTTTTGCGTGGTTTGGAAGCGTTCGCGCGCGCCGCGTGAATAGAAATCTTGACCCAGACGCGCCAGCGCCATCAGCTTTTCACCGGCGTTTTGCATGGCTTCCAGGCGTTGCAACTGAAATTGCAGCGCGGCGGCCAGTTCTTCACCCGACGGTTCGTCTTCTTGGCTGAGATCGGGCAGCAACAGGCGCGATTTCAAATACGCCAGCCACGCGGCCATGACCAGATAATCGGCGGCGAGCTCTAAGTTCTTGCGGCTCGCTTCCATCACGAATTTGAGATACTGATCCGCCAGTTGCACGATCGAAATATGGATCAAGTCGACCTTTTGCTCGCGCGCCAACGCCAACAGCACGTCGATGGGCCCTGCGTAACCATCCACCTCGACCTCGAACGGCGACGCGGAAGGCATTTCAGGCAGGCCATCCTCTTCAAAATCGGTATCGTCGTCTATCATTCAACGCCCAATCACTTGATACCCGTCACCGTGATGATGATGTCCATCACCGCTTGCGCCGGGATCAAAACCAAAACATGCAAAACATTCAAATCGACGCCGATTTTGTCACCAATCCACGGCAGAATAAACAAAAGGAAAATCAGCACGCCAAACCCGGCGCGTTCCAACTTGGCCAGCATACCCGAAAACGGCTGCGGCAACAGCCCCACCGCGATGCGCCCGCCATCCAGCGGCGGCAACGGCAACAGGTTGAACACCGCCAAAATGATGTTGACTTGCAAGGCGTTGATCAGGTTTTGCGCGGTCCACGAAATCATGCTGTCGGGCACAAAATGCGCCACGTGCAGCAACAACGCCGCAATCGTGGCGATCAGCAAATTGGCCCCCGGTCCGGCGGCGGCGACCAAAATCATGTCGCGGCGCGGGCTGCGCAAACGCATGAAATTCACCGGCACCGGCTTGGCGAAACCGAACATGAACTGTCCGCCACTGAGCAGCAACAGCCCTGCGGGCATCAAAATGGTACCGAACATATCGATGTGCTTGATCGGATTGAAGGTCACCCGGCCCATGCGCAGCGCGGTGTCGTCGCCCAATTTCGACGCCACCCAGCCGTGCGCAGCCTCGTGCAAGGTCACGGCGAGGATGATCGGTATCACCCACACGGAAGCGACAAACAAAAACCGATAGAGATCGAAGTCCATCATAAACTTTATGAGTTCCTGGGAGATTATCCCAATAAGGTGTCGAAATGGCGCCGCACTTCGGCCTGTTCAGCGTCCGTTTCAAACGGCTGAGCGGCGGTGGTGCGGTGCAGTTCCCCAAGTTTATAGCGCGACCAGGCGGCCCGCGTCATCAGGCAAGCGCCACCGGCGACTTGAACCATTTCGTCCATCTCGCCATTGCAATGCAGGGCGACGTCGCAACCGGCCTCTAGGCTCGCGCGGGCGCGCTCAGAAAAATCCCCGCTCAGCGCCTTCATCGACAGGTCGTCGGACACCAAAACGCCTTGAAAACCGATCTGTTTGCGAATGACTTCACCGATCACCGTCGGCGACAGGGTCGCCGGGTGCGCGGGGTCGAGGTCGCTGTACACCACATGCGCGGTCATCGCCCACGCCGCCATGTGCAAAGCGCGAAACGGGGCGAAATCGGTGGTTTCCAGCTCAATACGCGACGCATCGACCAACGGCAGGTCTTTGTGGCTGTCCACCAACGCGCGACCATGGCCGGGAATGTGTTTGATGATCGGCGCAACCCCGCCCTTCATCAAACCGTCCATGAACGCCTTGGCGAGGACGGAAATGGTTTCGACGTCTGCGCCAAACGCACGGTCGCCGATGATGGGATCGGAACCCGGTTGCGGCAGGTCGAGCACCGGGGCGCAATCGATGGTGATGCCCAGTGCCGCCAGTTCATGCGCAATTAAGCGCCCGCCCAGGATGCAGGCTTCAATGCCGACGTCGGGATTGCTTGCATGCAGATCGGCGAACGCCTTGGCGGCGGGAAATTCGGGCCAGTGCGGCGGTTTCAGGCGCGCCACCCGGCCACCTTCTTGATCGATCATCACCGGCGCGTCTGGGCGGCCCACGGCGTCGCGCAGGGCATCGACCAAGGCACGCACTTGTTCGGGCGTGTCGCAATTGCGCTGAAATAAGATGAAGCCGAGCGGATTGGTCTCAGTGAAAAACGCACGTTCTTCAGCCGTCAGCTCAAGCCCCGAACAACCAAACACCACCGCTAAGGGTTTTGATTTAAGGCTTGGCAATCAAGCACCCCACGTTGCGCTTGGCCAGTTCGGTGCAGATGGCCTTAGCCTCGCCGCGATTGGCGAACCAGCCGCCACGCACCCGATAAAACACGCCCTTCGCACCCAAATCGGCGCGTTGGATCACCAGTTCAAGCCCGCCCAAAACATCGGCGTGCTTTTTGCTCAAACGCGCCCATTCGCTTTTGGCGTTGGCTTCGTTGCGCACGGCGGACAGCTGGATCATGTAGCCCTGGCCCGCTTTGCCCGTGGCTTTGGCGGCTGAAGGTGCCGGTGCCGGTGTGGGTTTCGCTGCGGGTGTAGGTGCCGGTGCAGGCTTTGCTTCAACAGGCTTGGCAACGGGTGCCGGTTTTGGAGCAGGTTGGGCTTCGACCACCGGCTTTGGCGCGCTCGGCGCGGCAGGCGGTGGTGCAGGCACCGGAGCCGCTTGGGCGACCGTATTCGGTTCCAGCGCCCCCGGGATTTCCTTGGGCATTTCCTTGGGCGGCTCGATCGGCGTTTCGGGCGGCGGCAACAGACGTTCCACCTGCCCCGCCCCGCCGGTGCCTTGCTCACCCGCCATACGGTCGTAGACCAGCTTGTCGCGATCGGGCACGTTCATGCCGCCGGGGTCGGTCGGTTTTTCCTTCAAGGCAAATTTCGGCGCCAAGATCATTGGCGCGGTGCCTGCGTTGGCCATGTCTTCGGCGTCTTGATCTTGCACGTACATCCACCCGGCCCAGCCGCCACCGGCCAGGACCAACACCAAGACCACCCACAGCCACAGGCCATGGCCCTTTTCAGGCTGGCTTTTGGCGATGAGCTCGAAGTCCAGCAGCTCGGAAGCGTCAGGGACGTTCTCGTCATACTCGTCGGTGTATGTATCGGGCGAATCGGGTTCTTTGCTCATGGCTTCAATATTAGCGTTAAATGGTTAACGCATTTCTTTCACAGGGGTGACGCCGAACACCTTTAGGCCCGAGGCAATGACATTGGCCACCGCACGGATCATCGCCAAGCGCGCCAGCGTCAATTCCACGTCGTCCGACATGATGAAGCGCAAAGATTTATCGTCCTTGCCCTTATTCCACAAGCCGTGGAACTGCGCCGCCACATCGCCCAGGTAAAACGCGATGCGGTGCGGCTCATGCGCGGTGGCGGCGCTTTCGACGATGCGCGGCCACTGGCTGATCTGCTTGATCAGCTGCAGTTCGGCCTCGTCGCGCAAGCGGCCCAAATTGGCGCCGTGGATCAGATCGTCGGTGACCGCATCCGCGCCCAACTCATCCGCCGCCATGCGCATCACTGAATTCACCCGCGCGTGGGCGTACTGCACGTAAAACACCGGGTTGTCTTTGGATTGCTCGGTGACCTTGGTGAAGTCGAATTCCAGCCCGGCGTCGTTCTTGCGGGTCAGCATGATGAAGCGCACCACGTCCTTGCCGACTTTGTCGACCACGTCGCGCAGAGTCACGAAGGTGCCCGCGCGTTTGGACATTTTCACCGGCTCGCCGCCATCCATCAGCGACACCATTTGGCACAGCTTAACGTCAAGTACCGCCTCACCGCCGCTCAACGCTTTGATCGCGGACTGCATGCGTTTGACGTAGCCACCGTGGTCCGCGCCCCACACATCGATCATGTCGGCAAAGCCGCGACGGTATTTGTCCAAGTGATATGCCATGTCGGTGGCGAAGTAGGTCCAGCTGCCGTCGGACTTTTGCACCGGACGGTCGACGTCGTCGCCAAATTGGGTGGCTTTGAACAGCATCTGTTCGCGCTCTTCCCAATCGTCGGGCAATTTGCCTTTGGGCGGTTCCAGAACGCCTTGGTAAATCAGGCCTTGGTCTTTGAGGAAATCCAGCGCTTCGGTGACTTTGTTGTCGCCAACCAAAACGCGCTCGGACGTGAACTTATCGTGCTGAACGCCCATCGCCGCCAGGTCATCGCGGATCATCGCCATCATCGCGTCGATGGCGAAGTCGCGCACCGGTTGAAGCCATTGGGCTTCATCGGCGTCTTTCCACTTGTCGCCATCGCGATCCGCCAGCGCTTGGCCTGCGGGGACCAAGTAATTACCAGGGTACAAGCCTTCGGGGATCTGACCGATGTCTTCGCCCAAGGCTTCGCGGTAACGCAGATGCAGTGAACGCGCCAGCACGTCCACTTGCGAGCCCGCATCGTTGACGTAGTATTCGCGACAAACGTCATAACCCGCCTTGTCCAACAGCGCCGCCAGCGCATCGCCGAACACCGCGCCGCGCGCGTGGCCGACGTGCATCGGTCCGGTGGGATTGGCGGAGACGTATTCGACGTTGACCTTTTGGCCATCACCCGCCGCACTGTCGCCGTACGCCACACCGGCGTCCAAGATGTCGCGCATGCGGGCTTGCCAGAAATCGTCGCTCAATCGCATGTTCAAAAAGCCCGGCCCGGCGATTTCCACGCCGGTGACGCCGTCCAAGCTTTCGGCTTTCGCCGCCAGCAATGCGGCGATGTCGCGGGGTTTCATCTTGGCCGGTTTCGCCAGCACCATCGCGGCATTGGTGGTGATGTCGCCGTGCGATGCGTCGCGCGGCGGTTCCACCGTTATGCGGCTGGTATCCAATCCGTCCGGCAATTCACCGGCGGCGACAATGTCTTCGATCAGGGCCGCGATTTGATCGCGAAAGTGGGTAAACAAGTTCATTGGGGTTCTCAGATATCCCAGGGTGTTTAAAGACTTAACCCAGCGTGAATTCACTGGTGCGCGCTTGCAGATCGAACAATCGTCGATGTTCATCCAGCGCGTAGCGATCGGTCATACCGGCGATGTAATCGGCGACCACACGCGCCGTGATCTCATTGCCCGCCCCGCCGGTGCCCACTTGCCATTCGGTGGGCAGGGTTTCGGGCTCGCGCAAGAACAGTTCGAACAGGTCCTTGACCACGCGCCGGGCCTTGGACGTCATGCGGTTCAGTTTGTAATGGCGGTACATGTTCGGAAACAAGAATTCTTTCAGTTCGCGGTCGTTTTTCGCCATTTCGTCGGAAAATCCGACCAACGACGCACCAAAACCGCGCACATCGTCGACCGTTTTCGGCTTGGCATCGGCCAAGCGGGCGCGAGATTCGGTCAAAATGTCTTCGACCATCAAGCCGATGGTGCGGCGCACGACTTCATGCACGGTGCGCGAAAAATCCAAATCGGGGTAAAGCTTTTGCACGTCGGCAAAGGTGCGCCCGACGAAATCGACTTCACTGACGTCCTTGATGGAGAACAGTCCCGCGCGCAAGCCGTCATCGATGTCGTGGTTGTTGTAGGCCACGTCATCCGCGACAGCGGCGGTCTGTGCCTCGGCGGAGGCATAGCTGGACAGTTCAAGGTCTTGCAGCTTGGCATATTCGACGATCGCCCACGGCAGCGGCTGCGCGTCTTTAAAGCCGGTCAGCGGGCCGTTGTGCTTGACCACCCCTTCCAGGGTTTCCCAGGTCAGATTGAGGCCGTCGAAATCGGCGTAGCGGTGTTCCAAGTTGGTCACCACGCGCAAAGACTGGGCGTTGTGATCGAAGCCGCCGTAAGGGGCCATCAGTTCTTCAAGCTCGAACTCACCGGCATGGCCGAACGGCGTGTGGCCCATATCGTGGGCCAGCGCCAAGGTTTCCGCCAAATACTGGTTGAGGCCCATATTTTGCGCGATGGAGCGGGCAATTTGCGACACTTCCAGCGAATGGGTCAGCCGGGTGCGGAAAAAATCGCCTTCGTGATTGACGAACACCTGGGTTTTGTACTGCAAACGGCGAAACGCGGCGGCGTGAATGATGCGGTCGCGGTCGCGCTGAAAGCAGCTGCGGGTGGTGCTTTCCGGCTCATCGTGCAAGCGCCCCCGGCTTTGTTCGGGGATGCAAGCAAACGCTGCAAAATTTTCGGTCGAATTGTCCATGGGGGGAACCTACCCTTACACACCCAGACCCGCAAGCGTTTGACATTCGCGCATTGCACATTACATGAAGGATCAAATAAGCTATTATTAGCGAAACCTGATGAACGAGGACAACATGCCCGACACCACCGATATGCAAAACGCCCTAAAAATCGGCGACGGCGCGGTCACCCGCATCAAGGCGCTGATCGAAAATGAAGGCAATCCCGATATGAAGCTGCGCATCGGCGTCACCGGCGGCGGCTGCTCGGGCTTCCAATACAACTTTAGCCTCGACGATAAGGTCAATGACGACGATGTGCTGTTTGAACGCGACGGCATCAACGTGGTGGTCGATGAAACCTCGATCCCGTTCGTCGGCGGCGCGACCATCGATTTCAAGACCGACCTGATGGGCGCATACTTCGTTATGGAAAACCCCAACGCCAGCTCGACCTGCGGCTGCGGGACGTCTTTTTCCGTTTGATGTCTTAAGTCGTTTCGAGAATCGTGTTACCCAAAAGGGTCCGCGTTCGCGGGCCCTTTTGCCGTGTGGAGCTGCCTATGAAAATCGTCACCTGGAACGTCAATTCGCTGAACGCGCGGCGCGACCACCTGTTGCGTTGGCTGGGTGAGTTCGACCCCGATGTGGTGATGCTGCAAGAGCTTAAGGGCGTCGAAGAAAAATTCCCGATGATGGAAGTCAACGCCGCGGGCTATGAAGCTGCGGTGGTCGGGCAAAAGACCTACAACGGCGTGGCGATTTTGTCGAAAACGCCCATCGAAGTCACCGCCACCCGCCTTCCCGGTGAAGAGGAAGACGAACAGGCCCGCTACGTCGAGGGCATCGTGAACGGTGTGCGCTTGGGCTGCATCTATCTGCCCAACGGCAACCCCGCGCCGGGCGATAAATATGACTACAAACTGCGCTGGATGCGACGTCTGTACGCCCATGCGCAAACGCTGCTCAAAACCGAAGAACCGTTCGTGCTGGGCGGCGATTACAACGTCATCCCCGAACCCGAAGACGTGTACGCCCCCCAAAAATGGACGCGCGACGCGCTGTTTTTGCCCGAAAGCCGTAACGCCTTGCGCTGCATCGTAAATTTAGGCCTGACAGATGCGTTCAGGGCCTGCAATTCAGAAGGTGGACGCTATTCGTGGTGGGATTATCGGTCCGGGTCTTGGGATCGCGACGAAGGCTGTCGCATCGATCACTTGCTGCTCAGCCCGCAAGCCGCCGATCTGTTGAGCACCAGCGGCATCGACAAAACGCCGCGCGGGTGGGACAAACCGTCCGATCACACCCCTGTGTGGTGCGAGCTATCGATTTAATCAAATAAGGCCAGCGTTGGCACCAAGGCTGACCAGCGGCACCACCATCGCGACACGCGAAATGGTTTCCAACAGCGTGCGCGCCTTGATCGGTTTTTCCAGGTAATCCGCCACGCCCAAATCACTGGAGCGTTCTTTCAAGGTCTCGGTCGAATAACCGGTCAGCATCACGACGCGGGTCGGCAAATGCAATTCGTCCACTTTGCGGGCGAATTCGGTGCCGTTCATGCCATCCATGACCCAATCGCACAGCACCACGTCGGCGGGGCGTTCGGCCAAGCGGGTGATGCCGTCATCGGCGTTGTCGACCACTTGAATGTTGCGAATGCCAACGGCACGCAAAATGGTGCGGATCAGGCGGCAAAAGTTGGGATTGTCATCCACCAACATGATGCGCAGATGCTCCCATTGGTCAAACGATCCACCATCGCCCAAAAACCCGACCTGGCCCGCCGCATCCGACGCCGCGACGTTGTTCAAGCAGGTATCGCGGTACGCAAAGTCCGATCCCATGATGTGATCCACCAGCCACGACTGCAAAAAGTCGCGCACATCGACAGGATCGACGTTCCACGGATCGGCCTGATAATCTTCATAAACGGCGCGGACTTGACCGCTGAGCACGCGATGGGTGGTTTTGTGGGTTTCGAGGCCGGAATAGCCACTCAACTCCATCATCTTTTCTTCGCGCAGAAAATGGTAATCGGTGTATTCGACAAGAGCGTCCAACACACTGCCGAGCACCGTCGATTCTTCTTTATCGGCGATACAATCATTGACCTGGTTGAGCAGGTTGATAAGCACCTTGTGATCGGCATCGACAAATGTGACGCCGGTCTCGAGTTTGCTGGACCATTCTACAAGCACTGTTCCACTCTCACGTCCGGGTTTTCCCGTTGTCTTTCAAGCGTGGCGGCCCCTAAAGGTATGCAAAACCTATACGACAAGAAAATGCGCAAAACGCACGTAGCAAGGATTGTGTGAAGGGCGCCCACACTCAACGGCGAAGCGTATGCATCGCCTACGCCGATATGCGTACTTTAATATCCACAATTAATCAATGGGAATTACGCATAATCGTACCATCTGGGCAGACCAACAACTATGAGGATCAATCAGTCACACACCGCACAGGCACTGATTTATCATTTTATACAGTGCCTTATGGAAACATAATCACACCGCAAGTCCGCAACCTTGCGAAACAAAAAATATCAGCGCTCAACTTGTGAGACATCACGCACCGCGCCACGATCGGCGCTGGTCGCCAACGCCGCATATGCGCGCAGCGCCGCACTGACTTTGCGCGGACGGTCCTTGGTCGGCTTCCACGCATCTGCGCCGCGCGCCACCATGGCTTCACGCCGCTGGGCCAAAACGTCATCGGACACCGCGACGTTGATGGTGCGGTTGGGAATGTCGATTTCGATGGTGTCGCCCTCTTCGACCAGACCGATGGCACCGCCTTCGGCGGCTTCGGGGGACGCGTGACCGATGGACAACCCGGATGAGCCGCCGGAGAAGCGTCCATCGGTGAGCAGCGCGCAATCCTTGCCCAAGCCCATCGATTTCAGATAGCTGGTTGGATAGAGCATTTCCTGCATGCCGGGGCCACCTTTGGGGCCTTCATAAACCACCAACACCACGTCGCCGGCGACGATTTGACCGTCGAGGATTTTTTCAACCGCTTCGTCTTGGCTTTCGCACACCCGCGCCCGACCGCTGAAGGTGAGAATCGATGCGTCCACCCCGGCGGTTTTCACGATGCAGCCGTTTTCGGCGATGTTGCCGTACAAAACTGCAAGGCCGCCGTCGGTGCTGTAAGCGTGCTCTTGATCGCGGATACAGCCCAGTTCGCGGTTGGTGTCCAGGCTCTCGTAGCTTTTGTTCTGGCTGAACGCGACCTGGGTCGGCACGCCGCCGGGTGCGGCGCGGTAAAACGCTTTGACCAGTTCATCGTCGGTGTTCATCACATCCCAACGGTCCAAGGCATCACCCAAAGTCTTGGTATGCACGGTGGCGACGTCGCGATGGATCAAACCGGCACGATCAAGTTCCGCCATGATGGCCATGATGCCACCGGCGCGGTGCACGTCTTCCATGTGAAACAGCTGGGTGCTGGGCGCGACCTTGGCCAGATGCGGCACCCGGCGGCTCATGGCGTCGATGTCTTTCATGGTGAAATCAATTTCGCCTTCGTTGGCGATGGCCAAGATGTGCAGCACCGTGTTGGTCGAACCGCCCATGGCGATGTCCAATGCGATAGCATTTTCGAACGCTTTTTTGCCGCCCAAATTGCGCGGCAACACGCTGTCGTCTTCGCCTTCGTAATAACGTTTGGTGATTTCCATGACGATGCGTCCGGCTTCCAAGAACAAGTCTTTGCGCGCCGCATGGGTCGCCAACAACGAACCATTACCCGGCAGCGCCAGGCCGAAGCCTTCGGCCAAGCAATTCATCGAGTTCGCCGTGAACATGCCCGAGCACGAGCCGCAGGTGGGGCAGCTGGCGCGTTCGAAATCCATCACCGTTTCGTCCGATACGTTGGGATCGGCGGCTTGGATCATGGCGTCGATAAGATCGACCGCGATTTCCTCGCCATCGACCACCACTTTGCCCGCTTCCATCGGCCCACCGGATACGAACACGGTGGGAATGTTCAAGCGCATCGCCGCCATCATCATGCCCGGCGTGATCTTGTCGCAGTTGGAAATGCACACCATGGCGTCGGCGCAATGCGCGTTGACCATGTATTCAACGCTGTCGGCGATGATTTCACGGCTGGGCAGCGAATAGAGCATGCCGTCGTGGCCCATGGCGATGCCGTCATCGACCGCGATGGTGTTGAATTCTTTCGCCACGCCGCCGTGCTTTTCGATCTCGCGCGCGACCATTTGACCCAAATCTTTCAAGTGCACGTGACCGGGAACGAACTGGGTGAACGAATTGACCACCGCGATGATCGGCTTGCCGAAATCGCCGTCTTTCATGCCCGTGGCGCGCCATAAGCCGCGCGCGCCCGCCATGTTGCGGCCGTGGGTCGAAGTGCGTGAGCGAAGTTCGGGCATGATCTGAATTCCTTAAACAGTGTGGCCGTGAAGCCTTTGCGTTAAACGGAAAATAGCGATGCACGTCAACAATTGCCAGTGCGAAAACACGCCCCCCACGGCCCTTTCCAGTTCCTGGAAACAGCTGAATTTGATCGCGTTATCAACCGCCGAGCATGGCTTTGATTTGCACGTCGGGGTTCAAGGGGTCGTCTTCGGCGTTTTGGCGGCGGCTGTTTTCGTAACCGACTTCGTTTTCGAGGTAACGTTCAAAAACCTCAACCGCATGCTGAAAGTCGAAAAAGGACGTCGCGATTCCGCCGTTCCAAGTGATTGCGACCGGGCGGCCCGGCTGCGCTTTGATCATCGCCAAAAGCCCCAGCGCGGTGCCGCCCCCCGGATACTCGTTCTTGACGATGGCGGGCGCGATATAGGCTTGCACGTTGGCGCTGAAATCAGCCCACGGCACCAACGACACACCCTCAAGCGTCGCGTAACCGGCCATTTCTTGGCGCGCGATCTGCGCGGTGCCCTCGGCGACGCCTTGGTAAATGACATAAGCCGGTTGGCGGGCGTCAACGAAGACCTCAACCAAATCTTCGGCTGCCGCCACTCCGGGGCGTGCGCCGACCAAAACGACACACGCGACCAACACCCAGGCATGGACGTGAACGGCACACTTCATGGCGCGGATAGTATCACAGCTGACACAAAACGGGGCACCGCCAATGTTGGCCGGTGCCCCGTTTGTTCAACGCACAATTTAGAGCGTTTAGGCCGCAGATTCGAGATCTGCCGCGACGCTCTTGAGCAGGTCTTGAACTTCCATCGCAACCGCACCCAAAGATTCGTTTTCAATGGCCGACATGGACGCGATCGGATCGACGATCGACACTTCGATCTTGCCGTCGTCGCGTTGTTGGACCAACACGTTGCACGGCAACATCACGCCGATTTTGTTTTCCGCAGCGATCGCCTTAAAGGCATGCTTGGGGCTGCACGCGCCGAGGATGGTGTACGGGTTGATGTCTTCGCCCAGTTTTTCCTTCATCGCGTTTTGCACGTTGATGGTGGTCAGGACGCCAAGGCCCTTTTCCTTCAACGCGGCGGTGGCTTTATCGATGGCTTCGTCGAAGGTGCAGTCCAAGGTGACGGTGAAATGGTAGCTCATGGTCGCTCCGATGCTTTTTCAATCAAAATGTGAGGGGCAAAATGGGGTCAATCGGTTTGGGGGATTTAACACCCCCGAAATGGGAATCGTCCAGCGACTTTTCAAGCCCCCCTGCGACACTTTGGTAACGGACTGAAATTTAACCATTTATATTGATTACATGCATTCATAGCAGTACTTTAAAGCCATGAGTGAACACATCGATTCTCTTCATGATCTGCAAATCATGGCACGCTACAACCGCTGGGCCAACGCGCGGTTGTTTGCCTGCGTCGCGACCTTGTCCGATGAGGACTTCCGCCGCGAACGGGATGCGTTTTTCGGCTCTATCCACGCCACCTTGAACCATATCTTGGTCGGCGACCGACTGTGGACCAGCCGCATCATCGGTGAATATTGCGCCATTAAGAGCCTCGACGAAATCTTGTACGAACCGTTCGACGCCCTGCAATCCGCGCGCACCGCCATGGATGAGCATATCGTGCGCATGGTCGACCGGTTGGCAGTGGGGCTCGACGGTGGCCTCGATGCACAAGTGCGCTATCGTCCCATGGCCGGCGGGCTCAAACAATCGTCGACGGTGCGCCATATTTTGCTGACGCTGCTCAACCATCAAACCCATCACCGTGGTCAAGTTCATTGCATGCTCACCCAGGCCGGCTGCGACAATCCGCCATCTCTGGATGTCATCGTCATGCTGCGTGAAATCGCTGAGGCGAACGAAACGGCTTAGAAAAGCTCTTGTTTTTGCAGTAAAACGCCCGTTACATTCGTTTTTTCTCATATAAAGCTTGAATACGGCGTAAATCCGACCTATTTAGTCGGGTAACGGATCGTGGTTTTTTCGCCATGGCACCAAAACTGATATTGATACCCAGGAGGGACACATGGATTTTCAAACCGATGGTGAAGGCTTCTTGCTCAACCGTGATGAATGGAACCCCGAAATCGCCGCCGAAATCGCCAAGCGCGATGGCCGCGAAATCACCGACGAAATCATGAGCTACATCAATGCCGCACGTGAAATGTTCGATCGCGACAACACCGTCCCGCCGATCCGCAAGTTCACCAAAGAAATGGGCGTGGACAAAAAAGAGCTGTTCAACGTGTTTGAAACCGGCCCGATGAAACTGATCTGCAAATGGGGCGGTTTGCCCAAGCCGACCGGCTGCGTCTAACGTCAGCGCATAACTCAATAAAAAAAGGGGACGCCATCTGACGTCCCCTTTTTTATGTGGTGAACCAATATCGCTTTATAGGTCAGCCAAGCGCGCCAAAGCTTCATCCAACTTGGCGCGGTCGGCTTTGAGGCCTTCCAAGCGTTCTTTTTGCTCCGCGACCACGGCCTCTGGGGCTTTGGCAAGGAAGCCTTGGTTAGAGAGCTTTTTCTCGTACTTCATGATTTCCGGATCAAGCTTCTTGATCTCTTTGTCCAAGCGCGCTTTTTCCGCATCCACGTCGATGATGCCGGACATCGGCAGCACCACGGTGGCTTCGTCCAACACGGTCGAAACCGAGCCCTTTTCGACCTCGCCTTCAAGTGCGCCGCTGTCTTCGATGCGCGCCAAGCGGTGGATCAAATCGCGGTTGGTGGCCAAGCGCGCCAAGGTCGCCGCACTGGCGTCTTTCAAGCGCAATGTGAGTTGCGCCTTGGGCTCGACGTTCATTTCGGAGCGCACCGTGCGCACGGATGAAATCAACCGCACCACCCAATCCATTTCGGCTTCCGCGTCGGCGTTTTCCAAGCCTTTGAGCTGCGGCCAGTCGGCCAGCATCAACATAGAATTCCGATCAGAAATTTTGCTCCACAGCTCTTCGGTGACATAGGGCATGATCGGGTGCAGCATCAGCAGCACTTGGTCGAACACCCACGCCATGGTGGCGCGAGTCTCAGCCTTGGCGGCTTCATCGTCGCCGTTCAAAATCGGTTTGGTGAATTCCAAATACCAATCGCAGAACGAGCCCCAGGTGAAGTGATAGCCCGCGTCGGCGGCTTCGTTAAAGCGATAGCTTTGGATCGCGGTTTCGATCTTGCCCACAGCTTCTGCAGCCTTGGAAATGATCCAGCGGTTGACGGTGATTTTAACCGCAGCGGGGTCGAAATCGGCGACCGGTTTGCAGTCGTTCATTTCCGCATAGCGCGCGGCGTTCCAGATTTTGGTGACGAAGTTGCGATAGCCTTCAATGCGGCTGATCGACAGCTTCACGTCGCGCCCCTGCACGGCTTGAGACGTCATGGTGAAGCGCACCGCGTCCGATCCGAACTGGTCGATCAGTTCCAGCGGGTCCAAAACGTTGCCCTTGGACTTGGACATCTTTTGGCCTTTTTCATCGCGCACCAGGGCGTGGATGTAGACGTCCTTAAACGGCACCTCGTCCATGAAATGCAGGCCCATCATCATCATCCGCGCCACCCAGAAAAAGATGATGTCAAAGCCGGTGACCAGGCAATCGGTCGGATAGTAGCGCGCCACTTCGGGCGTCTCGTCGGGCCAGCCGAGCGTCGAGAACGGCCACAAGGCGGAGCTGAACCACGTGTCCAACACGTCCGGGTCGCGGGTCAGCGGCGTTTCAACGCCGTAGTGATCTTTGGCCGCGGCCAGTGCCTCGTCTTCGGTGTATTCGACGAACGGATGGCCGTCCGGTCCGTACCATGCGGGGATTTGGTGGCCCCACCAGATTTGGCGCGACACGCACCACGGCTGGATGTTGCGCATCCAATCGAAATAGATGTTTTCGTACGATTTGGGGTGGAAGGTGGTGCGTCCGTCTTCGACCGCCTTGATGGCGTCGACGGCGAGCTTTTCGGCATCGACGAACCACTGATCCAACAGCCACGGCTCGATCACCACGCCGGACCGGTCGCCATACGGCACCGTCATCGGGTTTTCTTCGATCTTATCGAGCAGGCCGAGGCCTTCCATCTCTTTCACAATCGCATCGCGCGCTTCGAAACGGTCCAAGCCGCGCAGGTGTTCGGGTGCGACATCGTTGATCGCGGCGTTGTGATCCAACACATTGATGACATCGAGCTTGCAGCGCTTGCCGACTTCGAAATCGTTGAAGTCGTGCGCGGGGGTGATCTTCACCGCGCCGGAGCCCTTTTCGGGATCGGCGTAATCATCGGCGACAATCGGAATCAAACGCCCGGTGATCGGCAGCACCACGTTGAGCCCAACCAGGTCGGTATAGCGCTCATCATCGGGATGCACCGCCACGCCGGTATCGCCGAGCATGGTTTCCGGACGGGTGGTGCCGACGGTGACGAACGCGCCATCGCGGCCTTCGATGGGATACTTGAAGTACCACATCTTGCCGTTTTGCTCTTTGTTCTCGACTTCCAGATCGGAGATCGCGGTGTGCAGCATCGGGTCCCAGTTGACCAAGCGCTTGTCGCGATAAATCAGGTCGGCCTTGTGCAGTTCGACAAACACCTTTTGCACCGCCTTGGACAGACCTTCGTCCATGGTGAAGCGTTCGCGCGACCAATCGCACGACGCGCCCAACCGGCGCAATTGGCGCGTGATGGTGCCACCGCTTTCGGCTTTCCAGTCCCACACCCGTTCGATGAACTTGTCGCGGCCCAAATCATGACGGGTCAGGCCTTCCGCTTCCATCTGGCGTTCGACCACCATCTGGGTGGCGATGCCGGCGTGATCGGTGCCGGGCTGCCACAGCGTATCTTTGCCAAGCATGCGGTTGTAGCGGATCATGATGTCTTGCAGGGTGTTGTTGAGGGCATGGCCCATGTGCAAGCTGCCGGTCACGTTGGGCGGCGGAATGACGATGGTGTAAGCGTCGTCGCTCTCACCGCCATCTTTGGTTTGGCCGCAGGCAAAAGCGCCGGAGCTTTCCCACATTTCGTAGGTCCGCGCTTCGACGTCTTTGGGGGTATAGGTCTTATCCAACATGATGTGCCGTCCGCTAATCTGGCTGTATTAAAGTAAGCTTTGGGTTCTATAGCAAAAACGCCGCCCGGGGAACCCTGGGCGGCGTTTTGATTGAGGTCTTGCGACAGTTAATCGTCGAGGCGCTCCGCCCGGTTGATCATGCGGTCGATTTCTTTTTTGACCAAACGTTCGATCAGGTACGGCAGGTTTTGATCCAGCCATTCCTTCAACAGCGGGCGCATCATTTCGCGCACCATGCCTTCGAGCGTCACATCCGAGCCACCGATCTGCAGTTCGCGTTGGCTCAAGATGGCGCGCGCCAAGTCTGCCAAGACGTCGGTGGAGGCCTGATAGGTGCCCGCCGACACAATGTTGCTGGCGACATCGACACCTTCGGGCAAGGTGGTGATCATTTCTTCGGTCAGATCCAAGATCGAAGAAATATCCGGCTCGCCCCCCGGACGCGGCGGTGGTGGTGGCGGCGGCGGCGGCGGTGCGGCTTCGACCACCGGCGGCGGCGGCGCAGGCGCTGGGGCCGGCGCAGGCGCTGGGGCCGGCGCAGGTGCAGGCGGCGGTGTCGGCTCGGGAATGGGCTCGGGTTCGGGCTCATCCTCGGCCAACTCGATCATCGGGGCCGGTTCAGGCTCAGACTCGGGTTCAGCCGCCATCTCTTCCATGAGCGCGGCCATATCCATTTCTTCTTCGGGTTCCGGCTCAGGCTCAGCCGCCATTTCTTCCATGGCGGCGGCCATGTCCATTTCTTCTTCCGGCTCCGGTGCGGGCGCGGGTTCTGGCTCAGCCGCCATTTCCGCCATGGCAGCAGCCATATCGTCTTCCGCCGGTGCGGGTTCTTCAGCCGGAGCCTCTTCCTCGCCATCCTCTGACAGGATGCGGCGGATCGAGGCCAGGATGTCCTCCATCGAAGGCTCTTCGCCGTTTTGTCCTTGCGCGTCTTCGCTCATAAAAAGCTCGCTTATCCCCCGGGGTGTTTATGTCCCGGTTTTATGTACAGTTTATTTGGCGGCGCCGTTCCCAACATCGTCCCCAACGTCACCACCAAACCACTTATCCCGGACGCCCTGATAATGCCCGTCCGCATCATATAAATCCACAGCGAGGTTCAAATCCTGTGCCGTCAAATTACCAATAGATGACAACAAGGTTAACTCCGCAACCGTCTCATCCCGTTGAGATTTAACGAGATTTACGCGTGCGTCCAGCAATTCCTGCTCCGCATCGAGGACATCGAGAACCGTGCGCGACCCGACGCTGGCTTCACGCTGAACGCCTTCCAAAGCCGTTTCGGCGGCACGAACCTGTGTTTTGATCGCTTCGATTCGCGCCTGCGTGCTGGCCAAAGTTTCCCACGCGGTGCGCACTTGTTCGGCCACATTGCGGCGCGTTTGATCGGTGGTCAGGCGCGATGCCGACGCCGTTTGGCGGGCTTGGCGCAGTTTCGAATAGACCGAACCGCTTTGATACAAAGGCACGCTCATGGTCACCTTGGCTTCATAAGCGTTGGCCCAATAATCTTTCGACGCGGTGTCGAGCGAGCGCGACGCGCTGCCGCTCAAATCCAGAGACGGCAGCAATTGCCCCCGGGTGCTGTCGATGGCGTCCACGGCTGCTTTTTCATCAAATTCAGCCGCGATCACGGTCGGGTTGGATTTATCGGCCAACGTCAAAGCCTCATCCAAGCTGGCGGGCAGCGGCAGCGTGACGTTCGGCGCGTCCAACATCTCCGGCGCTTCGCCCATCAAATTCGCATACGCGGCGCGCGATGATTCCAGCGTGCCTTCGGCCTGAATGCGATCGGCGGTCGTCCCGGCCAAGCGCGATTCGGCCTGATGAACGTCGGTACGGGTGATTTCGCCGACGTTGAAACGATCTTGGGTCGCTTCCAACTGGCTTTGCAACACCAGTTCGTTCTTGGCGTTGAGTTCGACCACCGCTTGATCACGCAACACATTGAGATACGCCGTCGCAGCACTCAGCAGCACCGTCTGTTCCGACGACAGCAAACGCGCACGCTGGGCGCGCACAGCATTTTCAGCCGATGAGATGTTCGCCGTGGTTTGACCGCCCGCGTACAAAGACTGGCTGACGCTGAGCGACAGGGTTTTGGGCTTGGTGCTGATTTCGTTGCCGGGCGCATTGCTGGTTTCTTGTTGCTTCAACGACGAGGTGCCGCTCACCGACAGGGCCGGACGCCAGCCCGATACGGCCTGGGCGACGCCTTCGTCGGTGGCGCGTGTGGTGGCGCGTGCGGCTTGCAAAGTCGGGTTGGTCGCATAGGCCTTGGCCAACGCGTTCAACAACGTTTCTGCATGAGCCGGGGCAGCAACGACTGTTGCGCTGCTGCCAACAACACAGCCAACGAGGACCAATCGAGAAACTGTGCTTTTCAAATTTTGCATCTTGCTTTTCATCGTGCTTATCACGCTCGCTTCAGCCTTGGAGAATCCCAACGTAAACCGGAGCCAAGACTATACATCGCCCGATGCAAAGACCATAGCCCTCAGGTGTTAACGTTTGGTGAGTGTATTCGCTTAGGAGTATAGCGCTTTTAAGCGACCATTTCCTGGTAACGACGCCAAGACGCCATGCCGCCCATCAGCGACTGTGCGGTGTCGAAACCGTTTTGACGCAACCACTGGGCCGCCATCATCGAACGATTGCCATGCGCACAGATGATCACCAAGTGGTCGGCTTTGGGCAATTGCTCCAAATGCTGCGGCAATTGGTTGAGCGGAATGTTGGGGCTGTCGCCGGCGGGGGCCTGAGCCACTTCCCACGGCATGCGCACATCGATAAAGGCGGCGTTGAGTTTGTCCGTTTCGATCTTATGCAGACCATGAGCGTCGATTTCGAGGGGCAGAGGCGCATTCGTCATAAGAGGATCCCACATACTGATGTTATCTTTCACACGCGTTATCGAAAGCTGACGCCAGCGCACCGATTGAAATCGACCCGCGGCTCAGCGTTGAATATTAGATAAATCTTAAGTAAGGAAATTTCAAGCCCTACGAACACTTTTGCGTGTGAAAAGACCCAAAAACTTAGAAATTGGCCTTAAAAACTAAACTGGGGCTTGGCCGCAAGTTCAGGCAACGCGGGCACGTTGGCGTCGAACAATTCGATTTCGGACACCACGCCTTCGATCTTGCTCAACAGCATGGCTTTGCCGGTGCCGGGAATGCCCTCAGAACCGGGCTTGATATAAACCAAGCGACCGCCGTCGGCCATCTGCGCGATCAAGGCGGCGGGCACTTCAGCCGCCGCGCCATTGATGAAAATCACATCGTAGGGCCCTTGACCGGGATGGCCCTTGGTTATATCGCCTTTCAACATGCTCACGGTGTCCGCACCCTGCTCGGCAATGTGTTCCATGGCGCTGCGATGCAAATCGAGATCCGATTCGATCGCCACCACGGCGGACGCGATCTTCGCGATGGCCGCAGCTTCATAACCGGTGGCTGCGGCGATGACCAAGGCCAGATCGGTTTCTTCGATGGCGGCGGCTTGCATCAAGCGCGCCATGACCATCGGCTCCATCAAGATACGTCCCGAGCCGACCGTCAGGTCTTCGTCGATATATGCGAGGGGTTTGAGGGAATCGGGCACAAAGGCCTCACGCGGCAATGCGTCCAACACATCGACAACCAATGTATCCGTCACCTTGTTGGTGCGGATTTGACCTTCGACCATATTGTGGCGAGCGAGCGCAAAGTCCATGGGATGATCCCCTCCGTGTAGCGTGTTTACATTATACTATGCGTCCAGCTTGCAGCCCCCAGGCATGCAAACCGGCTTAATTGCACGGCACTATAGCCCGATGCGGGCGCGCCGCACAATGGAGATGATTGTCCATTGCGCACGCCTGACGCCCCCCTCAAACGGCTCAGAATTGAGGCCTTTTCGGGGTCACGCGGCGTGGTTTCAAAAAAAGTTCAAAAACCCCAATTCGGGTGCTTGACCGGGACCGATGGTCGTTCTATGTTCCAGCGCCTTCGCGAGGAGGGCCTTCGCAAGAAGGGACGGAGCCCCACGGCTCCCCTTGTAAACCAAGACGATAGCCACGGTTTGCAATGGGCGGGATGGCGCGGTGGCGGAGTGGCTACGCAGCGGCCTGCAAAGCCGTGTACACCGGTTCGATTCCGGTCCGCGCCTCCATCCAACCGCCTCGCAACGGTACGCCTGATCCGGCGTAGCTCAGTTGGTAGAGCAGGCGACTGTTAATCGCCTTGTCGCAGGTTCGTTATACGAACCCTACCTTTTGATTTAATATGTGGTGCACCCAGGAATCTGGATGCGCCCATATTTTTTCCCTCCTATCCACCAAACAAAGGCTCCTGAATAAATAAAAAGATCTCCTGCGCCGCCCTGGTTTTTAGGATCTTATGTTGGAATTCCTCACACATCTACGGCATTGCCCTTTCCTCAATAAGAGGGGCATGAAATTCACCATGTTTTATGGTGATAAAATGGCGTCACAATTTCGTCGTATCGAAAATATCGGCCTCATTACGGGGAAAGAGGCGCCCATATATTTCTTCGATAGACTGGATCTCATCCTGGCGTAACGCCGAGAATTCCTTCTCCAGCGCACGTTTGGAAAGCGCTCCCTGGTTTTGCTGCAAGAAGTTGAAAAGCAGATCGAGGAGTCGGTCGGGCATGTCTACGAGATTGCTCACCTCTGTCCGAAATCGATCATGCCGGCGCAGAAATTCTGCTTCACGGGGAAGATCTTGCTCGATTGTTTGCTGCACGCATTCAAAGAGGAATTCAGCATGAAGAGTGGCGTCATAATAGCGATAGTAATCCGCCGTATCGTTAAGTACGCGAATATTTCCCTTCGGCGTCGCCTCCCACTTTATTAGCGGTAACAGGCGGGCCGAGTAGCTTTCGAGAATAACCTGGTACTTATCGATGTGCTCGAGGATTGCCGCAGAAACGGGGAACACCACACCTGGCGGATTAAACCCACGCTCGGCGAGAACATGGTGGATGAGATAACGATGCAAGCGTCCGTTTCCATCTTCGAATGGATGAATATAGACAAAACCGAACGCCAGCGAAGCCGCCGCAATTACCGCGTCCAATGTATGGTCCTGATCAAAGGCTGCAAGCCCATGAAGTAGCGAAGTCAGATCATCTGGTTTCGCACTGATATGGTCGGGCAACGGTGACATCGTGTCCCTATCATGTTCGCCGACGAACCCACCCTCCGTCCGCACGCCAAGGTGCACGAAACGGGCGTCACCGATAACAATACGCTGCAGGCGGACAAGTTCGTCTACAGCGAGACCGCTCCGACCAGCCTCGCCGATAATCCGCCCCCAGCGCTGAACACGCTCTTGCGGAGGACGCTCACCTTCGATTGCAAAGCTGGACTTGGAGTCTTTCAGCAGAAGAAAAGCCGCAGCCCGTGAGAGAACATCCTTGGAAACTGTAGCGACGACATCCTGAGCGCGCTGTTGAAGGGACAACTCGACAAAGGCATTTAGGCGATCACTTTTGAATACCAGCGGGCAAAATTCCCGCGTTCCGGGGAGGTTGTTGCGCACCCTATAGCGGGGTAATAACTCGCCGGCGCCCTCAAACTGCAATTTGGGATCAACAACAGGAACGTAAGGAGCTCCCTCGCTATCCGGCAGGTCAAGCCGCTCACCCTGGAGCCATTCGTAAAGAAACCATAGACGCCGTGCGTAAGCACCAGTCGGCTGTGCACGGACTAACTCTGTAATCGGCTGGGGGCCAACCACCATGAAGAGCCGGTGGAGAACTGCGAGATCTAGGCCCTCATACTTCAGGGCAAAGGTCAGGTGCCCTTCGAGGCTGGCGGGCGGCGCATGCCTGGGGGTATAAAGTCGCCATCCATCTTGCTCAAGGAGTTTGTGTTTTTTACCAACAGCAGAAAGCCACAGGGGCGTCGGAGCCAACACATGATAGGCATCTATCAAGGCGGCATAACCGACGGGCGTTGCACGTTCCGGCAGTCGCCGTTCGTGAAAAACGGTGACGGGTCCTGAAAAATCGTTATGAGTTACTTCGTCCATGAAAACCTTTAATGGCTCCTGAAATACGATTTTAAGGGCGGTATTTTTATGAAAAATGATATTGGCATGTGAATAACGATATTTAAAGGCCTGTTTTATGAAAAACGTTATTGTGGAGCATGTTTTACGAAAAGCGATCTTGATGCCTTGAGGCAAATCCACAACCGTTAATGATGATATTGGTTTAATTCCGAAAAACCGGAAAGTTCATACACACAAATTGTATCACCTTGTAGGTGAACGCAAAAAGTGAACCTGGCACGCAAATCGCTGGACTCACCTACACCCCCCCCAATAACTCCTAAATTTACACCACCCAAGGCGGATAACCATTTTTATGAGGTTTAGTAGTCGATCTCTGTGCTATGACGCAATTAAAACTCCTGTACTCTGGGATTATTCATTGAGACAAAGTAGTTGGGTTATCAAAATTAATAACTTTTGGCTTTCCGCATATTTTTTCCAGCTAAAGCAATTTACTACGTTGAGCTATATAGCTGATAATTCTCGCATCAGTGTTAGTGGGTGCCTTTCCGTCCTTCTTTATCATCTGCTTGCGATGATTTAGTCCGGGCTTGCGCTGGGCTGTCATCAATTGTGTTGCAGTATTTGGAAAAGCAATAACTTTTTAAAATGATAAATATGTAAAGTCAGGATTTACATTTTAGATAAAAAATAAAGTAATAGGTTGACCTGCTTTAAAAAATACCCCATATGTCAGTTATGACTATACAAAATAGGCAAAAATTAAAGAGTTTGGTGAGTAGCTGGCCAGCAAACACCGTATTATTGACATCTCAACTTGTCGAGAGCGGTTTTTCTCGTCAGCTAATCAGCCAGTATAGGAGTTCCGGTTGGTTAGATCCGGTCGGAAATGGCGCAGTAAAACTCCATAATGATAAAGTGGATTATTATGGCGGCTTGTATGCACTGCAAAGCCAAGCTGGCATGAATGTTCACATAGGTGGTCGAACAGCTCTCGCTCATCAGGGTAAGGCACATTACCTTAATATGGCGAGTAGCCGTGTTGTTTTGTTTGGTGAAGGTGGCGAAAAGCTACCCGCTTGGTTCAGAAAATACGACTGGGGTGTGATGATGGATTTTCACGCCACGTCTTTTTTGTCGGGTGATATAGGCTTGGTAGACCACACGCATGATAATTTTTCAGTAAAGGTCTCCGGCCCCGCAAGAGCGATAATGGAATGTTTATATCTGACACCCAAACGTCAGGAGCTGCTTGAGTGTATGGAGTTGATGGAGTCTCTGAATAATTTGCGGCCAAAAACGGTACAGAAACTATTACAGTCGTGTTCTTCGGTGAAAGTAAAGCGACTGTTTTTGTATTTGGCAGAAAAAAGCAAGCATGATTGGTTGGAATATCTCGACATCAGTGAGGTTGACTTAGGCACAGGTGTGCGCAGCATTGTCAAAAATGGTGTGTATATAGATAAATATAAAATAACGGTCCCGCGAGAATTCGAAAAAAATGACAATCCAGAACTATAAAAATCAAGTCAGTCTTTTGCTGGACGTTCTGCCCATTATTGCCAAGGAGCAATGCTTTGCCTTGCATGGTGGTACGGCAATCAATCTGTTCGTTCGAGACCTACTACGTCTTTCAGTCGATATTGACTTAACCTATGTGCCTATTGAAGACAGAGAGACAGCTCTGAAGAATATTTCACAGGCATTGGGTCGGATCAAGGTGAGCATTGAAGCGTCTTATACAGATGCCAGTGTTCAACATAAACAGGAGATTGGGAAGTTATTAATCCGCAATAAAAATGCGGAAATTAAAGTTGAAGTAAATCTGGTTGGGCGGGGGACCTTATCATCTACCGTTAAAATGACGCTCTGTGATTCAGCGCAAGAAGAGTTTGATGCATTCGTTGCCATTCCTGTAGTGCCATTTGAGCAGCTTTATGGCGGCAAGATTTGCGCGGCACTGGATCGACAGCATCCTCGCGACTTGTTTGATGTGCGTTATCTTTTGGACAATGAAGGACTTACAGCCGAAATCAAAAAAGGACTACTATACGGACTGCTTTGTAGTAATCGTCCGATCCACGAAGTTCTTTTCCCGAATTTGCAGGATCAGCGGCAGGCTATGGAAAACCAGTTTGTCGGGATGAGCAGTGAAAAATTTGAGTATGCGGACTTTGAAGCAACACGAAATGAGCTTATTAGTAGCATCCATACTACCTTAACTGACGATGACATAACGCTCCTACTTAGCTTTACCAACGCAGAACCGAATTGGGGCATATTTGATTTTTCAGAGTTTCCTGCCGTGCGTTGGAAATTGCAGAACCTTGAAAAACTCAAAGATCGAAATCTTCAAAAGCATCGAGATCAGTATCAGCAACTTAAAGAGCGTTTGCAAGGCATCGAGTAGCTCTTAGGTCAAGGCGCGGTACAACACATAGAGTAAACGGGCGGCAAACAACAGCCCCATTAAATGTCAAATAATTAATACAATCAGTCGGTTGTGGATATGTATAGTTGAGTCTTGCTTTTTGCGTTCATAAAAAGGGAATTTGCAGATCTTCAAGGGATTCGAGTCTGATTTATTGAGTTCAGAAGACATCTAGGTCCGCAGGATTTCAAGAGTTCGAGTCCAGCTATTAGAGGTCACCTACAACCTAAAGCGATGGTGCGGCTTGGAATCCCGGAGTGATCGGCGCGGGCCAACGTAAACTCCAGTAACGGGTTCGGCGTAATTGCCGACCGACTGCGTTCGATAGCAAGGATCGCAACGGACCGATGAAGGGTTTCTTCAGCCCAGACTTGTCCAGATTTCGATACCGAGAGCGCATGTTCCAACGGAACACCATCTCATCTACATAGCGTTGCAGATAATACTTGCTGGTCCAGTGGTAGACCCCGAACTGGGCACGCTCCAGCATGGCGGCAAAGCCTTCGGATGTATTGATGTGAACGCCCTTGTTGGCAAACTGCTTTTTGCCGTGATTGACGGTGTAATGCCCTACAAATTTCTTACCGGCTTTAGTATAGGCCAGGCTGCCGTCCGTCATCAAAATGGATGATGTATCCACGAATTTCATCAGCGCCGGAACGATATGGCGCTTGGTGTCGTAGGGGATGACCGTGGCCCGGACTTCCCCACGGCGTTGGATGGCGATGAACACCGGCTGCTTATTGGTTCCTTTGCCACGTTTGTGCTTTACGCCGTGTTTGAACTTAGGCTTGCCGCCGACGAAGGTTTCATCTGCCTCGACCACACCCGACAATGCCGGGCCCGTTTCATCACGGTTGTCCATCATTTCACGGATAGCATGATTCATTTTCCAGGCACTTTTCTGATTGATGCCGAGAATTTGCGCCATGAACACCGAGGTGATGCCTTTTGAGCACGTCAGGATCAGATGCATGGCCTGGAGCCACTTCGAAAGCGGCAATTTGGTGCCGTGCAGAGGCGTTTTGGTCGTCACGGTGAACTGTCTATGACACTCCGCGCATTCATACAGTCCAGACCGCGCGGTTCCACGAATGGGCCAGCTTCGCAGCCCGCCACAGTGGGGGCAAACCGTCCGATGGGCCAGATCATTTTTTCGATCAGGCGGCGTAGGTGGTTTCCGTTGGAAAGCGTTTGCGCAGGTCGTTCAAGGATTTGACGTCTTCCATGATTTCTCACCAGTTATCGTTTGAAAACAACTGGACTGAATATTGAGTCAAATCCTCGAAATGGGCTGGTAGAGGGTAAATAAAATCAGCGCGTTATAGCCAAAACGGGTCCGAAATCACCTTTGTTTGGTGGATAGGAGGGTATTTTTTGTACATAATATGCACTTTTGTTTTCCCATTTAATTTTTTAATACCCATATACATTCCATATAGTTAGATTGATTTTCGTCATTATATGGCGATCCAGTCAGCAACTCTATGGGGTTTTCATGGCATTTAAATTTCTTCCTGGCGATGAGCTCAGAGAGAATGGCTTCCGTAATATCGCGGACGTGCCATTTATCGTTTCTGACAATATGTCGTACTACTCGATCGAGAATCGTTTCCTTCGAGATGTGGCATTAGGCAAATGGAAAATTCGTGTTTTTCATGGTGATGAACACCGCTCCCCTTTTAACAAGAAGAGTGGCGTCAAGATTAGCTCCGTCGGATCATACGCTGAAGACCTGACAAACTTTCTGAGCTGGTGTGAAGAGCACGACTCGTATTCTGGAGCAGTCGATATCGACGACGAAGGCATCAATGAATACGGAGATGACATGGAGATGGGCATCTGGTCTCAAGACGCTCAGCCTCTAGCGGCAGCCACTGTTATTCGAAGGGTATCAACTGCAATTTCGTGTGCTGAACATGCAATCAAGTTCGAACTACGCCCCCCTTATGTGTTCGATACCGTAGAGACTTCATATCAATACAGTACCGGGAAAAACACACACGCCGGCGAGACAAGAAGGAAGGCATCCTATGATGCCGTAAATAGACGACGGCGCGGCCAGCCATCACAAATGATTCTGCCGTCGAAGAGAGAGATCAAGAAATTTGCATCAAGCTTTGACGACCCTGGGAAAGAGATCGCAGCGCGTCTAATCTTGGAATGCGGCCTACGCGTTTCAGAACCCGGACGCATAAAAAATAACGATATACTGACGGTACGTCAGGTCGAAAATAGATTCGGCCATATGAACGTTGTTGTCCCAACAAAAGTTATTGGTAAGGCTGATGTAGTGCGGACGGTAGATGTACCAGCCGACCTCATCGAAAGGATCGATGAGTACCGTGCTACAGACAGAAAACGTCTCCTTGGCAGGACTCCGACGACGGCGGCGCAAGCCGCCCTCTTATTAAATCAATACGGAGACCCGCTTACCAAAAGCGCCATCACGAAAGCATGGAATGAAGTCCGTACAGAGATGATCGGCGATGACTATGCGGTTGCAGACTTTTCACCCCACATTGGACGTCACGCCTTCGCCGTCTACTGGCTAATTTCGCAAATTGCTGCAGACGTTAGACACCACATCGGAGCAGACGGAATCATTACCAACATGCCAGTTGGGAATATTGATGGCTACGGGAGAAGTCACATCCTCGAACTTCAAAACCTTCTTGGTCATAGTCGCCTCAGCACCACAGAAAAATACCTCGCAATGCTGCCACGGCACTGGCGTAATGAGATGGCTATAAATCGTCAAATCTATCTTGATGATGAGGTCATCAATGGCTGATATTTCAAGAAAGCGTCTTTCAAAAAAGAAGAATTTGGCGAACCTCAATGTCGCGCGGCGGAAAGCATCTGCCGATGCGATCAAGGATGCGGCAAAGAGCGACAGCAGCCTATTCAGGTATCAAGCCACGTATACTAAAAATGGCGTAAAAACGTCTCATACCGTCGACATGACATCTCAGGGCGAAAACCACCCAACTATAGTTGCAGAAATCATGGACTGGATGAGCACGGCTCGATCATCCATCACACCTGAAGGTGTCAGAACAATACGTAGCAGGCTAAATTCCATCCTGAAATATCTGGATGAATGGAATGAGCGGAATGTCCATTCTCCGCGTCCAGTAAAAATTCACGACTTCACTGAGGAGGTTGGCATTGACCTTCTGCTCTGGTACCGGACTAAGCGTGGAAACGACACCACAAAATCCACAGCATATGGATCAATACGGCACATCCTAACGTCCACGTCGAAGCATCATGGCGCTGGCTTAGTCATGCCACCAAATCCGTGGAAAGTGAAAATAACCGCCCAAGATACGTACGACGACGCAGTAGTGAAGTCATGGCTTAAAGCGTCTATCTCAGAACTCCGGCATGCTAAGCACGTTATTAGGGTGGCCAACAAATTAGCTGATAATGGCGACCCCAACGTCACATCCTGGTCTCCTGAAAAAGTTGCGGTAATTTTCAGGGATCAAATCGGCTTGCAGTTAATGGGGGATAAGGAGCTCCGCGCTGCCGGACTCAGGAACTGGCGAAGTTATGCGGACAAGTTCTCGCCCCCCTCAGATGAAGACAAGCTTTTTGGCTGGTACACCTCTTTTCTTCCTAGTCAAAGGGCTATCGCAGCGGCTTTTATTATTGTGTCCTGTAGGACTGGATGGAATGAACAATCCATCCTCGACATGAACATCAATGACTGGTGTCGCCCGTACGCGCTCAGCAATGATATATCAAAACCATTGTACCTTGTTTATACCCGGAAAAAACGCGCCGGCGACAAGCTTCAAGAGACCATCTCCACCGACGCGGAACACCATGTCTATAGTGTTTTAAAATGGGTACTTGAAGCAACAGAACCTGTGCGCAATCAGATGCGGCAGCAAATCAATGATCTCGAAGAAAAGGCTGTTGGTTCTAGGCTGTCACAGACAGATGTTGATAAGCTTCTAAAGTTAAAAGAAGGTGTCGAAAGCTTCTGGATCATCCTCAACCGACAGGTGATCTCAAAGCCCGCCATGATGTCCAAACACATCATGAGCAAGGTATCTATGGACATTGCCGAGCGAAGCAGTGAATTCGATGAGGCAGATCCATTTTATGCAACAAAGGCCCGCGACTCATGGATTTTATGGGCTTACGAAAGCACGGGATTCAACCTTCTCGTTGCACAGGTAGCAGCTGGTCACAGCAACCTGAAATCCATCATTAACTACATTCATAAGAAGAAGGTTACGGCTGAAAACAGGCAAAAAGTCTGGAGCTTTCAGGATCATCTATTTTCCGAAATCGAACTTGGTCGTGTCGATCCACTCATCCTCCGCGGACGCTTCGAGGATGGAGCCATGACTCCTGAGCAAGCAAAGGAACTCGCTGAGAAGGAGTTCATCAAAACGATCCACGGTGCCTACTGTGCTGATCCATATAATCCTGATCCTGATGTCGACTTTGATCACAAGCCTGGAGAAGTATGCGGCACTCAAAACTGCCATCGGTGTCGGAACGCTTTCTGGTTTCTAGACAGCATTCAAGACATCGCTGACGAGGTGCAGGCCCTCCGTCAGCGAAAGACCGAGACCTCAATCGATGCGTGGGAAACAAGCCAACTTCCTGAGAAGTTGGAGTTCTATGAAAAGCTCTTAATGAGCTATGACGAGAGCGCCCGCATCGAGGCCATGGCGTGCATGAGCAGGCCGCTTCCATCGGTTCAATTTCAAGCCTCAAAACACTTTTATGAGAGTTCATGATATGGGCGCTGAAGCTTATAAAGATTTCATCGAGTTCGGATTAACCAGGCCGTCGCCGGCTGACGTTGCTGACGATACTCTTGTAACGCCCATCTCACGTTTTGTTGACGATGTATGGCGCTTTCCGCCAGAGTGGCTTCCAGCAAATAGGAAGACCCTCATCATCAACCATAATGTTGGAATGAATGACCACTACTGTTTACTTCGCAAGAACATTTTGCTTGCAGAAATGCGCCTTACCGGAGGTGGATGGGGTAGAAAAAAGCAGCCTAAACCTAAAACCCTTACATCAGATGCATCTGTTCTAAAGACGGCTTTTCTAGCCTTCCAAAAGGAGGGCTATGGCCGCCTGGATGAAGTTCCTGCATCATTAGTTCACGCGCACCTTTCAAGATACAAAAACAAAGAAAAAGAACGGCGTGAAGGCTTCTTTTTGTTCATTAATCAATTATTCGATAAGGGCATCATCGCAGATCATTTTGCTCAGCTTATTGCTGCCGAAAACGACACCGATGAGAGCTCATATTTGTATAACGATGTTGCTGTAATTAGCAGCGAAGAAGGTACCTGGTTACCGATACCTGACGACGACCTTTTGATCCTGATTCGTACAGCAGGGCATATTATTCAGGTCGCCGGCCCAACAATCATCAAGGCGTACGATGAGTCTTACCAGATAGGAATAAAGCTCACTGACGAGAAAGGAAAATCAGTAAGCTACCACGCCCTTAAAATGTCGATTAGCAATCGCAGGTCTGATGCGCTTTTAAACACTTCTTGGCCTAAACTAGAGCTGCAAACTGAGCGCTCTTGGCCACCCAAAAACACGCGAGACCTTACATTTTGGGTCAATGCGCTGCAGGCCTCTGTCTATTCGATCGTTGGCATCCAAATTGGTGGCCGCGATTCCGAAATGCAGAGCATTCACGGTACGTCATGGACCAAAGCGAAGAAGGGTCAATGGTATCTCGACAATACGATCTGGAAGACCAGCGCCTCCTTCGGCGGCACAGATCATCGCGTTCCAGTTAATGAAGATGCCGTCGACGCGCTTGAAATTCAAAAGCAACTTTTTGATGTCGCTGGTAAACATGGAGTAGAGACACCCGGACTATTTTTTGGACTTCAAGGCGGAGTCTTTAACGCGTACGAAAGACTCGTAGATCTTTCTGAAATAGCCGCAATCGACAAGGTTCACTCGCATCAATTTCGCAAGACTTTGGCTCGCCTAGTGGCGTTAGCAATTGTCGACTCACCAAAGATTCTGCAAGAGCTTTTTGGGCACGCCGATCTTGAGATGACGCTGACATACATCATGGCACTTCCGGGGATGGATGAAGAGTTGCGTGAGGCCGTTACCAGCACTCGCAGAAACCGTGCAGGAAGCATCTATGATGAAGTTAATGATGCTGGTGGTGGCGGCGCAGATCCACTTCGCAATATCATTCGTGATCTTCAAGCTGACGTGGCCAATAACTCCGGCCATAACAGCCAGCAAGAGGTCGCCAGCGAAGCTCGCAATCGATTCATTGAGCAGGTCCTTCGTGGTGGTCTTGGGCTCAAGCAAGTAGCCCCCGGTGTCGTCTGTCTAAAGGCTCCAATTCAGAACGGCTTCTGCGCCACCAAGAAGGGCGAGCTTAATGCTGGACAATGCCAAATTGGCTGTCCACACCACATCGAACTCTCTGAGCGTAAGGACGCTGTAACAGACACGATTTGGTGGCTCATGGACGAGCTCCAGAAGGAGGGGGTGGCCACCAATCCCCTGCTTCGTAAACACTACCGCCGCCAGCTTGCAGAGTACGTCGCAGCATGGCCGGAACTGAAGCGAAAGTACGGAGACCACCCTGTTGTCATGGCAGCACTGGATGAAGCGAGGAAAGTAGGATGAGCGCAAACAAGAAGCCTGCAGATGTGTCTCAAATACTCGAGGAAAACCGCCAAGCCCAGGTCGATGAGTACGTCGGTAAGGTAGACCGCGCCATGGAGGCTATCAAGAGCGAGATCGAGAAATTTGGCAAGTACCCTGAGAACGATGGCAAGGTCAGCCTCGCTGAGGTGGCTCGCCGTGCAGGCGTTTATCAGAGCACGTTTAACTCACCTAACCACAAGCACACAACACTGCCCCGCGTTAAGGAGTTCATCAAGACCGCATTGCCTAATAAAAATGCCAAGAAAGGGCGCGCCAGATCAAAGGCGAGCCAGGAAGCTGCAAAGTGGAAAGAGAAGTTCAACGCCGTTAACGAAATGCTCGATCTAGCTGTGCGCGAACGCAATCTGCAAGAGGTTCAGCTTGTTAAAGCTAATGACGAAATTAAGGAGCTCAAACAACTGCTCAGGCTGGCCAAGAGAGCCGTTCCTTTGAAGGGGAAAAAGTGATGGCTAGTGGTCAACAGAAAGGCGCCGAGAACGTCGCCAAGCTGAAGGCATATCTCGATAACGTCGACGCCGTTCCCGCCCGTGGCGGAAAGGCTAACGTGAGCGCTATCGCTGAGGCATGTGGCTTCGGACGTAGCGCCCTGTATCAAAACCCAGACGCCAAGAAAGTGCTCGAAGACGCCGTCGCCACCAAGGGCCTCAAAGGCGTTGAAGCCAGGCCCGAGAAAGGTGATCAGGAGAAGCTTGTGCTCGAGAGCAAGGTCACCAGCCTTGAGCAAAAGAACGCATCGTTGCTGGCAGAGAACTACGAACTACGCCGCAGGGTGAAGCAGCTCCACCACGTCGAGGTCGCAATGATGCAAGGGAAAAGGATCGAGCCTTGAGCCAGACAGTCATCGTCGAAACTATCCTCTCTGAAGGCCTGCATGGCGGCGCTATTTTCAGTGCCTCAACGCTAGAGGGCGGCAAGAAGCATCGCTTCGTTGCCAGCTCTGAAGTGATGCCTCGTGCGCCGTTGCTCGGAGAGGTGTGGGAGATCGGCGGGACTATCAAGAACCATCATCAGTACGGACCACAAGTCGAAGCTAAGACCGCCCTACTCAAGCGCCCTTCAGGACGCCTCATCGTGCAGACCCTGGCGCGCTCCAAGAAGTTCCCAGGTATTGGTGAAGCCAAGTCCAAAAAGCTCTGGGACACTTTTGGTGAAGACCTGTACCAGATGCTCGAAGCACGCGATCCAAAGCCCTTCACTGATTTGCTCGGTGATGAGATCGCTCAGGTGCTCGTTGAAGGATGGGATGAGCTTGCCGTCGCCGCTGATGTTTACCACTGGCTCGATGAGCGCGCCCTGCCGTTGTATCTGGCTAATAAGATCATCGCGATCTGGGGCAGCGAAGCTGTCGCCAAGATGGTCGATAATCCTTACCGCCTGCTCGCCTTCACAAGCTGGAAACAGGCCGATGCTGCAGCAAGGGCTATGGGCATCAAAGATGATGATGAGCGCCGACTGGTCGGTGCGGCCGACGCCACGGTGTACCGTCGCCTGGACGCCTCGCACACCTGGACTCAGACCCAGGAATTCCTCGATGAGTTACAGAGCCTGCTCGGTTGCGATTCAGATACCGCTCAGGAAGCTCTCAGGGGCGCCCAGGAGACTCATGCGGTGGTTTCGGCAGGCACAGGCCTTCAAGGCATCGGACCGAGCTCCATGGAGGCCTATGCGGCCAAAATGGCTCACAACATGATCGGCGGTGGCTACAAGTCCGAAAAGCTATCGTTCCGGAAGGACCTGGACGACACCGAACTTGAGGCCGTATTCAACGATTTCAATGCCAAGGAAAGCATCACCCTGAACGATGCTCAAAAGAGTGCTGTCACAATGGCCGTAACCTCTCCGCTGAGCGTGCTGACTGGTGGCGCCGGCGTCGGCAAAACGACCGTCCTTAAAGCCATCCATGCTGCCACCAAAGCGGCGGGCGGCTTTGTCGTTCAGATGGCCCTTGCTGGACGCGCTGCAAAGCGCATGTCGGAAGCGACCGGCGAGCCCGCCATGACCATTCAGAATTTCTTCAACGAGGTCGACCGTGGACAGATGATCCTTGATGACGAACCGACCCTGATCATCGACGAAGCCTCGATGCTCGACCTCCCTACCCTGTACCGGATCATGCGCCATATGATCCCCGGTTCCAGGCTGTTACTGGTCGGTGACCCGGCGCAGTTGCCACCCATCGGTTTTGGCCTCGCGTTTCACGCCTTCTGTGAGGGTAACGTGATCCCTCGCGTCGAGCTGACAGAGGTTCATCGCCAGGCTGCTTCGACGGGTATCCCACAGGTCTCAATCGATGTGCGCCATGGCATCGTCCCGGAGCTTTGGGATTATGAAGGCAAGGGACCTGGCGTTTCGTTTATCGACGCTAAAAAAGACGAGATCGTCAATTGCATCATGGACGTTGTGAACGATCTAGGAGGCATGGAGGAGTGCCAGATAGTTGGAGCGGTGAAAGCTGGCCCTGCTGGCACCAAGGGCATCAATTCCGTATTCCATAAGTTGCTGACGCCGGGTCGCTCGGAACGCCTGGGGTATGCGGAAGGCGAGCCGGTGATCTGGACTGTGAATGACTACGACCTGGGCCTGCTCAACGGCTCACTCGGCACAGTCAAACGTGCTGTCGGCGAGTTGGAAATCGAGTTCGACGGCGAGATGAAAATCATTCCTGATGACGCCCTGCGCGATATGGAACATGCTTACGCGATCACATGCCATAAAGCGCAGGGGTCACAGTTCAAGCGCGTCATCGTCCCTGTGTTTCACAGCAAGCTTCTGGATCGCACACTGCTCTACACCGCGATCACCCGGGCCCAATTTCAAGTCGTTCTCATCGGAGACCGGAAAGCTTTTGAAGCCGCCGTGGTGGCAGAACCAAATCCCTCACGTCGTCAAACTGGATTGCAGGCTCACCTGCAATCCTGACATCACGGCGAGTGACGGGGTAGTAAGCGCAATCCAAATCGACAGGATGGTGCGGGCGCAGCGAAGCGAGCCACGGTCCTGTCTATTTGGATTGTGAGCGCGAGGGCGGAGCCCATAGCAATCGTTCTCTCCGCCTACACATTATCTTTGGGCCGATAACTTTCAACATCACCATAATCCGCAAAGCCGTAATACCCGCGATGCATACCCTGAACCCGTCTCGCATGCTTAATGGGGCACCAACGTTCCTCGGTGCGACCAGCAATTTCACGCGCATACGCCAACAGGCCATTCGCATAACCGCAGTAGGCGCAATTCAGTTTTTCAATTGGATTGAGGTAGGCTAAGTGGTGACGGTCGATCACAATGAAATCTTCTCGGGGAACCTTCTTGATGCCGTAGATTGGAAAACAAATGAACTGGAACAGTGTCACCCCAATATCAAGAAGGATTAATGGCATAGCCAGCACATAAATGGTGAGAGCCGCAAGTATCCGCATTACGCCCGATCTGCGAAGAAAATGGAAAACGCTTATACGCATTTCCCGGTGACGGCTTTGCACCGCCGCCTCAAATTCAATGCGCTTTTGCGTGACACTGTAATGAAATTGATCACGGTGTTCTTCAATTTCACGCTCAATCTGAGTTTCCAGATCGCGCAGCTTTTCCTGCAAGACGGCAACGGTTTCGTTCATCTTTTATATCCTTTGTAGCCCGGCTACTCCGCTAAGAGTCTAGCCAATTTTTCCGATTCACCATAAGTATGGGAACAACGTAACGCCCCCATCGGGCCACGGCCTACACCGTGCCCCCCAAAAAAGGCTTTCAGATGCGCAACGACGCTGCGGCCGCTGGCTCTGAGGGCATAGCCGCCTTCCAGCACGGAAACGACGCGGCCTTCGGTGTGCCCGATAAAGCCGCAGTCAGTTCAGCAAACATGTATTGCCAGATGCCTTTCTGTGACCAACGGTTTAGTGATTATAGACGGTCGTCGACGGACCGTATTCCGGCGGACAATCCTGCCAACGGCAGCCTGATTGAAGAACATGAATGATGCCACTGATAACACGCCGATCATCCTTGCGGCGCTTGCCAGCAGCGCGGTATGGTAAATGCGGTTTGATCAATGCAAATTGCTCGTCAGAAAGCCGGAAATTACGCTTCATAGCCTGAAATACTTCATTTCGAGTTTCAAGCTATTGAACCATTTAAATACTAGGGTGTGAACCCAATTCAAGTTATTGAATTCTTAAAGCAAAGCGTGATTCGATCCTCCTCAGGAGGACTTACATCATGCGTTTTGATTTATCAGATGAAGAATGGGCCGTGATACAGCCGCATAT